>PVML01016971.1_pt1 | contig 763168 bp, 567 predicted proteins | sample 1853371 | NCBI WGS metagenome assembly PVML01 (sample SAMN08533508, study PRJNA380276) | Human gut metagenome, whole genome shotgun sequencing project. | isolation source: participant 1, chromium library | host: Homo sapiens | collected 2017 | reverse complement strand
GCGACCACACGCCCCCCAGACGCGTACTCTAACCGGGCTGAGCTACACCCCGAATTGCGGATGCAAAAGTACAGATTAATTTTTAATTAGCAAATAAATAGTGTGAAATTTGTTTCCTTATTAAATGGATTGTTTTACTAATCGTTTGATTTATAGTGAAGTGCGTGTATGATTATTTGTGCTTTATTATTCCGATAATGGGGCTGGAAGAGAGAGTGTTTCCCCACCCTTATAATTTCTATTAGTATTTATTTACCTCTATAATTTGCTTTTGGTTGTAGTAATTTGGATAAAACGTGTAATGAATAAGTAATGATTATGTAATCGATGAAGTAGTGCTGTATGTCTTGGTAATTAATAGTTAAACTTTCTTAATATAAGAAATATGATTACTTTTCATTGTGGGGTGGTGCGAAAAATGTAAATTTAGTCGTCGAAAATCGTCAAAAATGCACGAGTTCACTTTTGCAATGTGCGTATATACTACATAACTAAATAAAAATAGAATATGAAAAATATGAAAATTATGCTCTATAAGAGCAACCAAAAGAGAGACGGAAGTTACCCTGTGTGTTTGCGTATTTCTAAGGATGGAAAACGGAAATATATCAGTTTGGGGCTATCAGCGCAAGGGGTGCAGTGGAATGACGATGCCGACCGTTTTAAGAAAGATAAGCGTGTATGTCCCAATTATGAGAGGGATAATTTGTTTCTGAACTCCTGCGAGGAGCGTGCGGGGAAAATTTTGTTGATGTTTGCGGAAAAACAGCAAAATTGGTCATTAATTCAATTTGAAGAAACGTTCTGTTGTAAAAATAGGGAAAATAAATTATATGATATTATAATTGAACATATAGAGCTCCTGAAAAGTACCAATCATATAGGAAATGCCAAAAGGTTTGAGGGTACTCTTAGGATGCTGGAAAAGTATGATAAGAAAATTAAAGAACGGACATGTGCAGAAATAGACTTTAAGTATGTCAGTGCTTTTAATGCGGCATTGGAAAAACGGGGGTGTTGTGGCAATACCCGAAGGATTTATTTGAAACCTTTAAGTGTGATACTAAATAAGGCTATAAAGGAAAAGAAATGCTCTTTGGATACCTATCCGTTTGGGAAAGGTGGTTTTGAACTGGGTAAACTGTCAGAGGTAACGGAAAAAAGATATTTGCTTCCGCAAGAACTGGAACTTATCAAAGAATCACCCCAGGAGGATTTTGTTTTGGAGCGTGCCCGCAGACTCTTTCTGTTTTCCTACTATTGTTTTGGAATGAGTATGGTGGACATGGCGAAATTGACTTCCGCTAATATTAAAGTATTGGCGACGGGTGAACATATTGTATACAAAAGGCACAAAACGCAGAATGCCAAAGAAATGAAGCCCATAATAATAAAGATAAATGAACCTATAAAAGAACTGTTGGATTGGTTTAAATCGAACACTCCTCTAATGGGGGACTATCTTCTTCCTTTGATAACCAAAGATTATGGTGAAGAGGAATTATGGTACGAACATAGACGTACGAGATACAAAAGGATTAATAACAACATGAAGAAACTTGGTGAAAAATTAAATATTGGAATAAAACTGACCACTTATGTTGCCCGTCATACAATGGCAATGCAGTTACAGGGAAAGAATGTTCCACGTGAGGTTATCAGCCAAGTAATGGGTCATGCCAATATTGACACAACGGCTACATACCTCGCAAGTTTTGATACTACCATATTAGACAGAACAGTAAATTTATTATAATTAAAAAACAATAAAAAATGATTGTATTATGCCTCTGGGCGACTTGATAAACAAGTTGCTCCGAGGGGGAGCGGATGAATGGTGTGAAACGGATTTTGGGTTTTATCTTGAAAGTCTGACACATGGTGATAAAAAAGAACTGGAACAGGTGCTGGAAACTGTTGATGAGGCTATTGTCAACTGGAAAAGCCTTTCCTTAATTTCCCGTTATGAGGATAAAATAAAAGAATGGGAAGAGGGCAAATGTAGTATGGACGAAGTGGACGAATTGTATTTTGAAGAGGAATTGTGGCGGAAAGAGGGAAAGAGACTGCTAACAGCCGAAACTTTATATGCTGCTATATCCAGTAAGGGTTTTATAAATGACTATCATCATGATGCGATGGAGAAGGCGTTGGACAATAATGATGTCCGATACTTAAAGACGGATTGGGAAAATATGATGTTGGCTCAAATAAGGTCGTTTAAGGATGTTATTATAGGCAGGCTTGAAGTAGCTTCCGTTAAACCAATAATCGATAAACAGAGCGTCGTAAGAGTGCTTAAAAAGCTGAATGATTATCCGGAAGTATTGGATGTTATGCTTTGCAGTGAATTTTTAGGAGTGTCCATACATAAACTTTATAAACTTACTAGTGCCCATGAAATTCCCTTTTACCGGAGCAAGGGTAATGGACGTAAGTTGTCTTTTAAGCGTGATGAGGTTTATGAGTGGCGGATGGCTCACCGACAGGAAACTAATGAAGAGTATGTGAATGAAATGAACGAACGGTTGGCGGCTCGTTCTACCAATTTCTATAATAACCCAAATAAGTTAAAAAAATGATCGATACACTTGCTCTAATATATACTCCGTCAATAGTTGATGGGTATATAAATCTAATGTCTGAAATAGGTGCTAAAATTAATATCGACCTCAAAAAAAGTAATGAGTTTCGTGTCGTTGGTAAATACAAAAATCTTTGTGTTTATATCGAACCAACCTTTGTCCGTATTGAGGGTAGCTTCCCTAAATACTACTATGGTACTAATTTAAAGCCTCTATCACATATAGAACTGGGGTTAGCTATTGATAAGTTGAGTGCAGTATTTGGTTTACCATTAAAGCAAGCTGTTATAGGTCGTATTGATATAGCTACTGATGTGGAAGTAGTTAATCCTCCTTGTTCTTATTTTTCTTCCCTAGGTAATTTAGCAAAGTTTGATAGGAATATACGAAGAGGAAGTTTATATTATGAGCAAGGGTGGTGTAAACTATGTTTCTATGATAAGATAGCGGAAGCCAAAAAGCATAACGATTGTCATTTAACGGAAGAACTTTTAAATAAGAATATCCTACGATATGAAATTAGGTATAGGAGAGATCGTCTTAAAAATTATTTCGGGCGTGATATAAAGGTGTGGGAAGTATGTAATGGCTCGATTGACGTTTATTGCGAGTTGGTAGCTAAATCGTTTTTTATTTATAACGATATAGTGAAGATTGGTAATTTGGAGTTCAATTTTGATATGACTATGGCAGGACTTGGGAAGTGGGCTATTTTAAAACAGTATCGGGATGGGACGGATTTGATGAAATTGATAGATAATTGTAGTGAAAAAGGAGATAAGAGGGCTAGACGTATGAAGAGGGAGATTATGAAGTTGCTGAAAGAGAGATATGTACTTGATGAATCGACGGAAGAACTGAAAGAGAAGATATTTGATGCTGTTTGTGAATTAATTGACTAATAAACTGATAAACTGATAAGATTTGACCTGACACTAACCAAAAGACTAAAATCCAAACGTTATGCACGTTTGTCTTTCCCCCTTTTGTTTATTGTTCAGGTCAAATCTTATATATAACTCCTCTATTGGAAGCGTGTTGCCACTTTTGTCTTTAAAAGGTATAATTTACTCAGTATGGGAATAAAATGGCTAAAACTGCCTTAAAACGAGCCTCTGTGATTGAAGTATGTGATGAGGTTGTTGTTGGGGTATCGATGGACTATATAGGGTTCGTTCTTAATTCGTTTTATGGATTTGGAAGAATCTACTCTATGTGAAGATATCTTGTAGTAATGTAGCTCTGTAATGGCTAGAAATCCTTGCTTTTGTCCATGGATTTGTTATATTTGCATTGTCAAAAGATGGTAGTTTTGCACAAGGAGGGATGGGGAAATGAGCGAAGATATTAGTAAGCTAATATTAGACCTGCTAATGTAGACTGGACGCCCCAATTTACAATCCACTTTTAAATAGATTAGATATTATCACTAATTACGCAATGCAATATGAGTAAAATGACAGAAGAGGTAACTCGGGCGATAGCCACGAAGTTCCTAGATGGAATAGAAGATTTTGAATTGATTAAAGAGGAAAACTACAAAAACTATGTAGTCTATTTTGCAGCTTATAAAAAGGCGAACGGGAATACAAATTACGGACTTCCTATTTATGTACTGATTGATGAATTGGGTAAAGCCCGATTCGCTACATCTGAAGAAAGGCATGAAATTTGGCATCGTAATGACCCTGAATTGGAAGACGGCGAGGACGAGGACGTGGAGTATATAGAATTACCCGGCTTGTGTAATGGACGAAATACACTTCTGGATGGGAAAGAGGACTAGTAGAATTACCACCTATGTAAGTTGACATCCTAGTTTGTAATCTGCTTTTTATATTTATTATTCAGGTCAAATCTTATATATAACATCTCTATTGGAAGCGTATTGCCATTTTCATTCTTCAAAGGGATAATTTACTCGGTAAGGGAATAAAATGGCTAAAACGCTTTAATACGAACTTTTGTGTTTGAGTCTGTGCTGAAGCTAATTGTGAGGTCTCAATAGCAAAAGTGATAAAAAGGACATAGGAAGCCTCATCGAAGCCTCCTTCTAAATGTCTAGTGACGCATTGCTCTGTCAGTCCTCGTCGTCTTCTTCGTCAGGATTCGAACGCATCAATATTTCATGATTTTCTTCGTACGTGGCGTATCGGGCTTTACCCAATTCATCAATCAGTACATAAATAGGACGTCCGACATTTATTTCACCTGTCACACCATCTGGAAAAGCAAAATAGACTATATAGTCTTTGTAGTTTTCCAACTTAGTCAATTTAAATCCTTCTATTCCTCCTAGGAGCTTTATGGCTATTGCCCGAGTTACTTCTTCTGCATTCTTGTCCATAATTGTTGTTGGGTATAAATGTTTTTATTACTGGACTATGTCTTTTATCCATTCCAAAGCGTTGTCGTTTGCTTCAAAAACAAATTCTTGCCCTTTGGCTGCGGAAATAAAACAGTCCTCTTTCCAGGAATTTGCGTTATAACTTATTGGAATTTGCCGGAAAAAATCGGGTAAATTCCATACTCTCCTGCTGCATTTTTCCTTAGTAAGTACAAGCCCGTTTGAAAATTGCAAACATCCGGCTCCGGGTAGTTGAGGTAAAAATGAAAGTTTGGAAGAAGCCGTATAAATGACATTTGGACTGTTCCACCTTTCCATTTTTGCATGTGGGTGTCCGTTTAACCATGCGGGGATATTGGTAGGAGTGTCAATGATTTCTCCTATTTGAAGATAGCCGTATATAACATGCCAATCCAGAGCGTCTTTTTTATAACGTAATTGTCCGGCAATATACTCCGTTTGTTTGAACCAACCAAAGAATAAAAACAAGTCTCCGATTCCCACCCCCTGTTTTTGCAGGTGTCGTAATGCGGTCTTTTCCTGTCCGAATGTAGGCTTCCACCCTGTTGGTCTATCCTTTATTGCTCCTCTGATATCGGGGTCTAAATGGCAGTTATATTCTTCTTTTATTTTGTTGTTGGGGCTTAAAGTATGGATGATATCGTAATATGAACTATTGCCATAGTATAAATCTCTATACTTTGTTTCCATATCTGTTTTTGAGGGTATCGGCAATGACAGTAATGTCCCGTCCGGCAATATTGGACTAGGCATTCCACCATATTGGGAATCAAATCCCTTTCTACTTAATATAACTCTCATTTGGCGTCAGTGTATTTGCATAGTTCAACATGTTGTTTGACGTAGTTTATAAATTCTGCGGCATCCTTTGTTATTACTCCATAGCTTGTTTGCACTTTAGGAATGTTGGGACGTAACTCAACAGGGATATCCAACGGGGACAAACGACTGAAATAATAAAATTCTTCACAGATAAGAACATATTCCCCTCTCAAATCCTTGTCCATTTTGTCTTTTCCATGGAAATTATTTTCTATCTGTATAAATTCTTTAGGGTTAGTCGGGTTTGGTTTATATATGTTGTCTCCATAACGTTGTATAACTTTAGTATCTTCTGTTTTTGCAGGGCGTTTTTGTTCATACTTTTCCCAGTATTCAGCAAAAGAAAGTTTTTGTGTCACTTTTGCTAAATAGACAAGTTTTTCTTTTCCAACTTCGGTCGGACTGTCCTTTAGTTGTTTTGAAGTCCATCCCGCAATCCAGTTTCCTATTTTGGTGTTGCGACGCATTGCAGGCTTACATGTTGCAAGTGTCAGTACTCCAAATAAAGGGTTTGGAGCAAAACGGTTGTCATGCTTCATTTTATAACTGTACAGTTTGTAATCTGTAGTTTTCATATTTGTCGGTGTTAAGAGTAAATATTGATATTTAGCTTTTATTTCCGACGAATATATCAAATATTATCTTAAAGAACGATATAAATGGGATATTTTTAATTATATTTGTCGTAATTAGTTTGTGTTGATGCTTCATCTGTGTAGATATGAAGGATAATGGGGGTATTTAGTTTAGTAAGTTTATGTATAATCAATGCAATTATATTATTATGGCAACGAATGACAACAACATTGAAAAGTCCTACACGTTGGAAATTACAGAAAGGGACAAGGCGTTCAAGCGTAGATATCAAGCGGCTTCCCCCGAGGAACAGGAAAAGATGGGATATGATGTGCCACATCACGCTGATATGGAAGATATAATAATTACGGAAATGGCGAACGAATGGTTGCGTGATGGTAAACCAGTAGATTAATCTAAAGAAATTACACTATGGCAAAGAAAGACAACAACATTGAAAAGGCTTACACGTTTATTCCTGGCGAAAGCGACAAGGAGTTTAAACGGATGTACCAAGCCGCATCACCGGAAAAGCGGAAAACAATGGGTTTTGACTTACTAAACGATGCAGATGCAGAGGAATTGGAGATTAACCGTTTGGCGAATGAATGGTTGCGTGACGGTAACCCCGTAGATTAATCTATAGAAATTACAATATGGCAAAGAAAGAAGAAAACAACATTGAAAAGTCCTACGAATTTGTAATTTACGAGGGTGATAAGAAGTTTAAGCGCATGTACCAAGCCGCTTCCCCAGAGGAACGCAAGAAGTTTGGCTACGATGTACCAAACGATGCTGATGACGCAGACTTGGAAATTACCCGTTTGAAGAACGAATGGTTACGTGATGGACAACCTGTAGATTAAATTGTCTTATGAATCAAAATAAAGCATTGGAGATTGCCTATAAGGCTCATATTGGACAGTTAGACAAAGGTGGCAGTCCGTATATATTGCATCCAGTCAGAGTTGCTTTACACTGTCAAACAGAGGATGAAAAGATAGTAGCATTGTTGCATGATGTTGTAGAAGATACTTCCATAACATTTGAGGATTTAAAAGCGGAAGGGGTTGATGACAGGTTACTGGAGGCTTTAAAATGTCTGACTAAAGAAGAGGGTGAAGATTATAAAGCGTTTATTGAACGTGTCTCTACTAATCGTTTGGCTACAAAGGTTAAAATACAAGACCTAAAAGATAATATGGATGTAACCCGTTTGAATGGTAAGGCACATTGGAAGTTGGAAACATATAAAGAAGCGTTGGAGTACCTCGAACGGTGCTCAAATAAGAAAGTTTTATATGTAGATATGGATAATGTATTGGTAAACTTCCAATCGGGCATAGACGCCTTAGATGAGGACTTAAAAAGCCGATATGCGGGGTGTTATGATGAAGTCCCTAATATATTTGCAAAAATGCAACCCAATGAAGGGGCAATAGATGCCATGAATCGTTTAAAAGACAAATACGACATTTACATTTTATCAACAGCTCCATGGGATAACCCAAGTGCATGGTCTGACAAGTTAGAATGGGGGAAGCGTTATTTGGGTGAAGTATGCTATAAACGTTTGATCTTGTCGCACCACAAAAACTTGAATGCAGGGGATTATTTAATAGATGACAGGAAAAAGAATGGTGCTGCCGATTTTAAAGGTGAGCTTATATTGTTCGGTTCTGAACGGTTTCCAAATTGGGAGTCTGTGGTAAGGTATTTATTGTGATAAAAACACGAAGAACGCAAAAGGTGTTTTGCACTGCAATTTGCTTTAGTTTGGATTAAGTTTCCCGAAAGAGGTAATGAATGAGTAATCGAGCTAAAAAATAAAGGAACTAGATAACTATCTAATTCCTTGTTTTATATGTGATTGTAAAATGAAAATCTTTTACTCTTTTCACGCCCCCCCCCAGACGCGTACTCTAACCGGGCTGAGCTACACCCCGAATTGCGGATGCAAAAGTACAGATTAATTTTTAATTAGCAAATAATCCGTTGATTTTTCTAGTATGAATTGTGCCGATTTATAGCTATTATTCTGATTATTAGTCTTTCTTGTGAACATACAAATCTTTATTTCAATGAGTTAGTAGTTTTTTTGATTGCCTCTTATGTGATATAAAAGTACATTTCTTTAATTTTGCTTGAATTAGAAAACAATCTGCTTATTTTTCATTTGAAAGCATTAATCCTTTTCCTGTCCTAAAAACACTATAAAAAACAGGTCAGTCTATAATAAAACGAAATAGGAAAATGATAAATGAACTAACAATCAGATAGTTTGTTTATAAATTAATGCAAATAAAAGGTGTTTGACTTCCTTAGTATGATACTATATTTCCATTTTTGGTGCGTGGTAAATTAGGAAGTTATACATTTGTAAAAAGACTTAGTTTAGAAAGGTGTTAAATGTTAGACATTAAAAATAGAGAGACATTAGAGATATACGTCCTGGGTGACGATTTTAAATTTTATCAAAATCTGAAGTATCTTCCTTTGACTTCTTATCCTTCTAATAATCAATCAGCTTTGATTATATATTGTTTAGGTGGAAAGGCCAAAATTACAGTGCATGAAGATGTACATTGGATACAACCGGAGGAATTGATTATATTATTACCCGGACAATTTGTCTCATTTAGTGAGCCAAGTGAAGATTTCTCGACCGTTACGATGGTTATATCTACTTCACTGTTTAGTGATGCGTTAAGTGGTGTGCCCAGATTTTCTCCGCATTTCTTTTTCTACATGCGGACTCATTACTGGTATCCGCAGTCAGAACGAGATATTCCCCGGATATATAATTATCTGGGTATGATAAAAGATAAAGTTACTTCTCAAGATATATATAGGCGGGAGCTGATTATTCATTTGTTGAGGTATCTGTATCTGGAACTGTTCAATGCTTATCAAAAGGAATCTACCTTGATGACTGCCCGCAGGGATACCCGTAAAGAAGAGTTGGCTAATAAATTCTTTGGGCTTATCATGAAGCATTTTAAGGAGAATAAGGATGTGGCTTTTTATGCGGATAAACTGTGTATTACTTCCAAATACCTGACTATGGTAATTAAGGAGACAAGCGGGAAGTCTGCCAAAGACTGGATTGTTGAATACATCATATTAGAAATCAAGGCTTTGCTGAAAAATACCAGCCTGAACATTCAGGAAATAGCGATTAAAACGAACTTTGCGAATCAATCGTCGCTTGGACGTTTTTTTAGAAAGCATACAGGAATGTCGCTTTCACAATATCGAATGAGTAACTTAGAACAATAGTGCGGACAATTGCCTCACAATAGGCAATAATATCTATAGGGATTGGGAAGAGAAAGGGAATGAAGTCTATTTCATTCCCTTTTATTATGCGGTATATCTGATGTAGGATGGGTTAAATTCCCATACATTCGCGATAGAAGTCGAGCATTTCGAAGATAGTGTCCTTATCGGCAGTCTGATTGATGCAAATGTCTCCAATATCTTTTAGTAATGTGAAATTGATAGTGCCTGAAGTATTCTTTTTATCATGCGTCATAAATGCATACAGTTGGTCATATTTTTTGCAGTCGAAAGTAAATATGCCATAATTATCCTTGATAAACTGGATCGTTTGCCGCATTTTCTCTTTCGGGAAACCTACTTTGAGATGAGAAAGATACAGTTCGCACACAATTCCCCAAGCTACTGCATATCCATGTAATACAGGACGGTTTTCTGCCAGTGCCATACTTTCGAACGCATGTCCTACGGTGTGTCCCAGATTTAATGCTTTGCGGATTCCATGTTCGAAGGGATCCTGTTCTACAATATCTTCTTTCACTTGTACCGATTGGCCTACCAATTGTTTGAGAGCTGCATAATCAATACTAGAGGAATCGAAATTGAGCAATTCTGCCCAATGTGCCGTATTGCTAATCAAACCATGCTTCAACATTTCAGCATATCCGGAGAAGAAATTGTGTGTGTCCAATGTGCGTAGGAATTCAGTTTCAATCAATACACTGTTTGCCGGAGCGAAAGCACCGATTTCATTTTTCAGTCCGTTGAAGTTGATTCCTGTTTTACCCCCCACTGATGCGTCCACCATGGCGAGCAGGGTGGTTGGTATATTGATATAGGAAATGCCCCGTTTGAATGTAGCTGCGGCAAAACCTCCGAGATCTGTCACCATCCCTCCTCCAAGATTGATAAGTAAAGAGTGGCGGGTAGCCCCTTGAGTGCTTAATGCCATCCAGACGGAAGCGAGTGTTTCCAGAGTTTTATGCACATCTTCTGCTCCGATACAGATTTCTACAGCATCTTTCAACAGACCCGATTCCTTTAGAGAGGGGAGACAAAGACGCTGGGTATGCTCGTCTGTAAGGACGAATAATTTGTCATGCGGACATAGCTCAATGGCACGACCGAGGCTCGTTTCCAAGCTTTCGCAGAGAATAACTTCTTGTTTACTCATGATTCTTTTGCTTTTTTACTCTGCAAATGTATATAAAATATCTTTTTTTACTTACTTTTGTCTCATTAAAACGTTTAATCATGAAAGCATTATTACCTGTATATTGTCGTCCTTTAGGATATGTTGTCTTGTTGGTAGCTCTGTTTATCCCTTTTATTTTGGTGATGCAGGGAGTAGTAACTGATACTAATTTGCTGTTTTATAAAGAATGTACAAAGTTGTTGATGATGGCAGGATGCTTGTTGATAATCTTTGCATTGAGTAAGAATGAAAGCCGTGAAACGGAGCAAATCCGGAATTCGGCTGTTCGTAATGCCATCTTTTTGACATTCTTGTTCGTCTTTGGTGGTATGTTGTGGCGTGTTATGCAAGGAGATGTGATAAACGTCGATACTTCCTCTTTCCTTACTTTTCTGGTTTTTAATGTGCTTTGTCTGGAGTTTGGTCTGAAAAAAGCGCTTGTTGATCGATTCTTTAAAAGATAATTTTCTTTTCAATTAAACCTTTTGCGATTCGATTTGTCAAAAAGACATTGTTATTGCTACTAATATAATCGTAAATAAGGTAAATGAAAAGATTTTCAGCAGGGTTGGTGCTGATGTTGCTATGCACCTTCTCAATTTTTGCACAGAATAAGGTTATTACCGTTTCGGGACGTGTGGTGGAATCCGATACTAAAGAGCCCGCAGCGCAGGCTACAGTTCAATTGCTATCATTACCTGATAGTGCTTATGCCGCCGGTATAGCCAGTAGTAACCAGGGATGGTTTACTCTCCCCAAAGTAAAAGCCGGAAAATATGTGTTGAAAGTTTCCTATATTGGATTCCGAACCAAGCTCGTACCGGTACAATTATCTGCTAACGCCACTGATAAAAAATTGGGAACCATTACATTGGACCCTGATGCTGTCATGCTGAAGGAAGCGGTGATTACTGCCGAAGCTCCGCAGGTGGTCGTGAAAGAAGATACGCTGGAATATAACTCAACAGCTTACCGTACTCCCGAAGGGGCGATGCTCGAAGAGTTGGTGAAGAAACTTCCGGGAGCAGAAATAGACGATGACGGTAACGTCAAAATCAATGGTAAAGAAGTAAAGAAGATTATGGTGGATGGTAAAGAGTTCTTTGGCGGTGATGTGAAAACCGGATTGAAGAACTTACCGGTCAACATGATCGACAAACTGAAGACGTACGATAAAAAGTCTGATTTGGCACGTGTTACCGGAATAGATGACGGAGAAGAAGAAACTGTTCTTGACCTGAAAGTGAAGAAAGGTATGAATCAAGGTTGGTTTGGTAATGCAAGTGTTGCCGGTGGTACAGAAGATCGTTACGGAAGCAACTTGATGTTGAATCGTTTTGTCGATAATAGCCAATTCTCTTTAATCGGTTCTGCTAATAATGTGAACGATCAGGGATTCTCCGGTGGAGGTGGCGGACCTCGTTTCCGGAACAGCAATGGTTTGACTGCTACCAGGATGTTAGGGGCTAACTTTGCTACCCAGACTGAAAAATTGGAACTGGGAGGTAGTGCCCGTTATAATTTCAGTGATCGGGATGCAACATCTACAAACTACTCGGAACGTTTCCTGCAAAATGGAAATTCTTATTCAAATTCGAACAGTAAAGGCCGCAATAAGAATACGAACTTTAATGCAGACTTTCGGTTGGAGTGGAAACCGGACACATTGACAAATATCATTTTCCGCCCGAACGTTTCTTATGGAAAGTCTAATAGTTATTCTATTTCCGAATCGGGAACTTTTAATGGAGATCCATTTAATTTGGTGTCTAATCCTAATGAGTTTTTGAATAAGATTTTCTGGGGAAGTACGGATGATCCTTTAGAAGCTATTCGTGTCAACGCCAGTAATAGTGAATCAAAATCTGAAGGGCAGAATCTCTCTGCAAATGCTTCTTTGCAAGTGAATCGTAGATTGAATAATCAGGGACGAAACATCACTTTCCGTGGTACATTTAGTTATGGAGATAATGACAGCGAACAGTTTAGTGAATCATTGACGCGTTATTTTGATGATAATGCAAAAAAAGAAGATGATGAGCGTAAACAATATACTACTTCTCCAACCAAAAATTATGATTATACTGCCGAACTGACCTATAGCGAACCGATTGCGAGAGCTACCTTCTTACAGTTCCGCTATAAATTTCAATATAAATATAGTGAAAGTGACAGAAGTACATACAGCTTGATTCCTGATGCCGATAAAGGACAGGATTGGTTTTGGAATTTTGGTGATGGTCTGCCTGTAGGATATGAAGAGAATAAAGATAGAGATTTGAGTAAGTATGCTCAATATAAATATTATAACCATGATATTAATGCAGGACTAAATATTATCCGCGAGAAATATAGATTGAACTTTGGAGTATCTTTGCAACCGCAGAACACCAGATTGGATTATAAGAAAGCCGAAGTAGATACTGTAGTAAAAAGAAATGTGTTCAATTTTGCTCCTAACGTTGATTTTCGTTACAGATTTTCTAAAGTCAGCCAGTTGCGCTTTACCTATCGGGGACGTGCAAGCCAGCCGAGTATGGAAAATTTGCTTGATGTAACTGATGACTCCAATCCGTTGAATATCCGTAAGGGTAATCCGGGATTGAAACCTTCTTTCTCTCATTCTATGCGTTTGTTTTATAATACTTATAATGCAGATAAACAGCGTGGCATGATGGCTCATGTAAACTTGAATATGACTCAAAATAGCATTACTAATGCCACTACTTATAATCAGAGTACTGGTGGAGTGACTGTTAAACCGGAGAATATCAACGGAAACTGGAATGCGATGGGAATGTTTGGATTCAATACAGCATTGAGAGACAAGCGGTTTACCATAAATTCTTTTTCCCGTGCTAATTATACCAATGCAGTTTCTTATCTTTTTAATGACGATATTAAAATAAATGACAAGAACACTAGTACGACACTGACTTTCGGAGAGAATCTGAATGGAACTTTCCGTAACGACTGGTTTGAATTTACCTTGAATGGTTCAATCAACTATAACTTTGAGCGAAATCAACTGCGTCCGGAAAACAATCAAGAACCCTATACATTTGGTTATGGTGCAAGTACTAATATCTCTTTACCTTGGAGTATGACGTTGTCTACCAATATCACTAATAACGCTCGTCGTGGTTATCGTGATGCCAGTATGAATAAGAATGAACTTATTTGGAATGCACAGATTGCCCAAAACTTCCTGAAAGGCAATGCCGCAACCATCAGTTTTGAAGTATATGATATTCTGCGGCAGCAATCTAATATCAGCCGTTCGTTAACAGCCGATATGCGTTCTGTTTCTGAATATAACGGAATTAATAGCTACTGCATGCTTCGTTTCTCTTATCGTCTGAATGTTTTTGGAAATAAAGAAGCTCGTGGCAATATGCGTCATGGCGGTTTTGATGGTGGTGGACCTCGTGGCCCGCGTGGTGGCTTTGGAGGTGGCAGACCACACTAAAGCAGAGTAATAGGTTTAAATAAAAACAGGAAGTCCCGGCACAACGATTCAATGTTGTTGCCGGGATTTCTTTGTTAATCCGAGAATTTACTCTATATTTGTTGTTTAGTATTCGTATGAAAGGAGATTCCTATGATTGATTGGAACTATATGCTTAGCCAGATAGCAACAGTGGCTTTTGATATTCTTTATTTTGGAGCCATTATCGGTACGATTGTCATCATCATTCTTGACAACCGGAATCCGGTTAAAACCATGGCATGGATACTCATATTACTTTTCCTTCCTATTGTCGGACTTGTCTTTTATTTTTTCTTTGGGCGGAGTCAACGTCGCGAACGTATCATTGGGCAAAAAAGCTACGACCGCTTATTGAAGAAACCAATGGCCGAATATCTCGCACAGGATTGTTCGGACGTTCCTTATGAATACTCCCGTCTTATTCAGCTTTTCCAGCAAACGAATCAAGCGTTTCCATTTGAGGGGAACCGTGTGGCAGTCTATACCGAAGGATATACTAAACTTCAATCATTGTTGCGTGAACTGCAAAAAGCGAAGCAGCATATCCACATGGAATATTACATCTTTGAAGATGACGCTATCGGGCGTATGGTCAGGGATGTGCTGATAGAAAAAGCTTCTCACGGGGTTGAAGTACGGGTTATCTATGATGATGTAGGTTGCTGGCATGTGCCTAACCGTTTTTTTGAAGAAATGCGCAATGCCGGTATTGAAGTCAGAAGCTTTTTGAAAGTACGTTTTCCCTTATTTACCAGTAGGGTGAATTACCGTAATCATAGAAAGATTGTCATTATTGACGGACGCGTGGGCTTCGTTGGGGGAATGAACCTGGCAGAACGTTATATGCGTGGCTTTTCTTGGGGGATTTGGCGCGATACGCATATCATGTTGGAAGGCAAGGCAGTGCATGGTTTACAAACAGCTTTTCTGCTTGATTGGTATTTTGTAGACCGTACGTTGATAACCGCTTCCCGTTATTTTCCGAAGATTGACTCTTGCGGAAGTTCTTTAGTGCAAATTGTCACGAGTGAGCCTATCGGGCCTTGGAAAGAAATCATGCAGGGATTGACTGTTGCTATTACCAGTGCAAAAAAATATTTCTATATGCAAACACCTTATTTTTTGCCTACAGAACCAATATTAGCAGCTATGCAAACAGCAGCATTGTCTGGGGTGGATATACGCTTGATGTTACCGGAACGTGCAGATAACTGGATAACTCATCTTGGATCGCGTTCTTATTTGGCAGATGTGATGCAGGCAGGTGTTAAAGTCTATTTTTATAAGAAAGGTTTTCTACATTCTAAGCTGATGGTTTCAGATGATATGCTTTCCACTGTAGGCTCTACCAATGTTGACTTCCGTAGCTTTGAGCATAACTTTGAGGTGAATGCTTTTATGTATGACGTAGAAACTGCCCTTGAAATGAAAGAAATATTTCTTCAGGACCAGCGCGAAAGTACACAGATCTTTTTGAAGAATTGGGGCAGACGTTCGTGGAGACAAAAAGCTGCGGAGTCTATCGTGCGTTTATTGGCTCCGCTGCTTTAATAAGGATGAAATTGTATTTGGATCTTATCTGAATAGTGAGAAGTTCACACTTCCATACACCCTTCTCTCAAGGAAATGTGGATTTTCTTCGAAATTATTATCTTTTCCATGCTCCAGTACCAATAATCCTCCTTCTTTGAGAAGATTATTCTGAAAGATTAATTCGGGTATTGTTTCCAACTCTTTTAAAGCGTAGGGAGGATCGGCAAAGATGAAGTCGAACTGTTCGCGGCCATTTTTGATAAACTTGAATACATCTCCGCGTATCGGCAGACATTTGTCTGTCTGCACCTCTTTCATAATTTTGCAGATGAATGAGTGATGTGCAGGATCTTTCTCAATGCTGATAACATGGTCACATCCACGGGATACCAGTTCGATACTGATGCTTCCTGTCCCGGCAAACAAATCAAGAGCTGTTATTCCTTCTTCAAAATCGATATAGTTATTGAGTACATTAAACAGATTTTCTTTGGCGAAATCTGTCGTAGGGCGTGCTTTAAATGTCCGAGGCACGTCAAATCTTCTTCGTTTGTAAATACCGCTGATTACTCGCATGTTAATAAGGCTTGCATGTCAATATTAGTTGCAGGATTCATGATGAATACCTGTAGGATAAACTTTTTCAATTCACTCATTAAAACGTCTTTTTCCGGAAGTATTCCGGTTAGGTGTAACTCATCCCGTTCCTGATTAAACTCCAGTTGTTTCCAGGCGTACAATAAATAGTAAATACGGTCTTCTGTGTGCGTACATTCAAAGGAATTAGCCAGAAGCAGATGTCCTCGTTCAAAGCAATAGATGTCAATGCCGTCTTTGCGTATAGAAGCATACATCTTCTTACTGTTTCCCAATCTGCTTTTTACAGAAAAATAATCGATGAATGGAGTAGATTGAGAATAGAAACGAGCTTCGGGATATTGTTCATTCAAAAAGGTCTGTGCGCTTTTGTCTATGCCGAAGATGACAGCTACATTATTCTTTCTTAGAATATTATAGAGCACCGTTTCATTTTCTTTTTTCTGATGATTATGATAAAACAGAAGTTCCGCCTGTTCCTCTTCAAACAATTCTAATGGCACAATCGTAAAACGCTTGCCTGCCATCATAATGTTTACTCGTTTGTAAGGATGATTGAGGAAATCCGATTCGTGAAAGAGTGTCTTTAGATTTGCTGTAAGGGATGAAGACGCATCTATCCCTTTCTCTATTATTGAAAGCGAATCGTCATGAATCGGGTTATAGATAGAAAAAGAAAATCCATCCGTACTAAGACGGATGGATAAAGTATATTGTTTTGATTTAGTAAAATCAATCATTATTCCCAGTTACCAGCACCATTGTTTGGAGTATCGATAGAACCTACCATCAAGCCGCTATATTTGCCTAGTTTAGAATCCAGGTCTTTTAGGTTGATGATTTCTTGTTTGTCAAGTCCGCTCAAATAAGTTTCGTATGGAGCTTTCACTTCGAACAAATATACCGGAGCACCAGACTTGGCAGTGTCATTTTTCACGTTCATTTCGAATTGAGCACCATTTCCGTGAGGAATATATTTCATAGAGTCGGCATTGAATCCTTTTGGATAGATAGTATCCAATACAGCTACCCACATAGTGTCACGTTTGAAGTTTTCAAGTCCCCATTTCTTAACTTCATCGTATCTACCGGTTTTCTTTGCTTTTTCGATGATAGCCATGGCTTTCTTTTCAGTCAGTCCATCTTCCAATTGCTTGTCAGTTAACATTCCCATCTTCATAACGAACGGCAATTTTTGATTTTTAACGAAATCAATCAGTGTGTCTAATTTGGGTGCATACATTCCGCGGTGCAGCGAACGGTATTCCTGCTGTGCCTTACGGATGTCGATCAAACGGGCAATGACTGCTTTTTCTCTTTCTTTTTTTGCGTTTTCAAAATTGATAGGACCCATAATGCTGGTGTAACAGATGTAAATCAGTGCAGCAGCACAAAGCACCAATACAATATTAAATACTGTTTTCATGATAAATTATGTTTTTAGTTGTTATATTCGCATCGCAAAAATAGAATAAATAAATTTAAATACGATAGTTCCTCGAACTTTTTTCTCGTACAAAAATGATAAATAACTATTTAGAAAGGCAAATTAAGGAAAATTTTCCTTATCAGCCAACTTTAGAGCAGGAAATTGCTGTAAAATCTCTTTCAGAGTTTCTGCTGTCCACACTGGCAGATGAAGTCTTTATCTTAAGAGGGTATGCTGGTACTGGTAAAACATCGTTGGTAGGGGCATTGGTGAAAACGATGGATCAGCTGCAGCAGAAATCTGTATTGTTGGCTCCTACAGGACGTGCGGCAAAAGTTTTTTCAGCGTATGCAGGACATCCGGCTTTTACTATTCATAAAAAAATATATAGACAACAAGCTTTTTCTAATGAGCTTAGTAACTTTTCGATCAATGACAATTTAGCTACCAATACATTGTTTATTGTCGACGAGGCTTCCATGATTTCAAACGAAGGACTGTCGGGCAGTATGTTTGGAACAGGACGTTTATTGGATGATTTGGTGCAATTTGTGTATTCGGGACAAGGTTGCCGACTCTTATTGATGGGAGATACAGCACAGCTTCCCCCGGTAGGTGAGGAGTTGAGTCCTGCGCTTTTTGCTGATGCATTGAAAGGTTATGGACTTGAAGTACGTGAGATTGATCTTACCCAAGTGGTTCGCCAGGTGCAAGAATCCGGAATATTGTGGAATGCCACGCAGTTGAGGCAACTGATAGCGGAGGATGATTGTTATTCCTTACCTAAGATAAAAATAACAGGTTTTCCTGATATTAAACTGGTACCCGGAACTGAACTGATAGAAGAACTGACTAATTGTTACGATCATGATGGTATGGATGAAACGATTGTTGTCTGTCGATCTAATAAACGTGCGAACTTATATAATAATGGAATACGTGCACAAATTCTTTGGCGTGAAGATGAATTGAACACTGGAGATATGTTGATGATAGCCAAAAATAATTACTATTGGACAGAGAAATATAAGGAGATGGATTTTATCGCTAATGGAGAAATTGCAGTTGTCCGGCGTGTTCGTCGAACTCGTGAAATATACGGTTATCGTTTTGCTGAAGTTACTCTCCGCTTTCCTGACCAGAATGATTTTGAATTGGATGCGAATCTATTATTAGACACTTTACATTCGGACTCACCCGCATTGCCGAAAGAAGACAATGACCGATTGTTCTATACGGTACTTGAGGATTATATAGATATTCCAAACAAAAGAGACCGGATGAAAAAGATGAAAGCCGATCCGCATTACAATGCTTTGCAGGTGAAATATGCATACGCAATAACCTGTCATAAAGCGCAAGGCGGACAGTGGCAGAATGTGTTTTTAGATCAGGGGTATATGACAGATGAGTATTTGACTCCGGATTATTTCCGGTGGTTGTATACAGCTTTTACTCGGGCGACAAAGACACTGTATTTGGTGAATTACCCGAAAGAGCAGGTGGAATAGTTTTGTTTTTTGAATGACTCTTAATCTTTATATGATTTAGAGTTTTAAGGTTACATTGATTATATAATCAGTTGATTTCAATATTGTTGGATTCAAAAAAGTCTTTGAGTACTGGTTGTGGTTTGTTTATAGATGAAAAGAGTATTTTAAGATAAGAGCTAGCATTAGATAAAAATAGATAGCAATAATCCCTTTATTTGACTCTATTCACAGATTTGGAAAGAGTAAATAAAGGGATTCTCTATAAATTATTTCTCTATATATTAATTATTTGTAAACAATAGTAGTTGCATCATTCTTAGTTAACTTTGGTATCACTTGACCAGTCTTTAAATAAAGAGTCTTAATTTTGCTGCTACGATTGGCGTTTAAGTTTGTTAATGCTGGACATTCCGAAGCATCAATTGACGTAACATAATCATAACTTGCATACCAGGAAACAAGACTTAAATCCAAAGACTCAAGTTTACTACTGATGACTTTAAGACTTTCTGCCTCCGAATAAACATAGCTACCTCCTGCATTGAAACTAGTAATTGGATTATCTCCCAAATTATACTCTTCACAAATAGTAGGGCTATTAAATGTGAGTGATGATACCTTATGTAAACCTGAAATATCAAGCTTTTTCATGTTTGAACAATAACCTAAACGTAATGAAGTCAGGTTAGGGAAATACTCTATTCCGGTTAAATCTTTAATCTGGTTAGAGTATGAGGTGTTAGAGAATGAAGTTGCGTTTAATCCTTCTTCAAGAATAATACATTTGGTATCATCAATAGGGAGAGCCCAACCGTTAGATATACAAAGTGCTCGAAGAACGGCATCTGGAATTTCCACAGGGCTGGCGTCCGGATCTTTTTGAACAATAGCAATATCTTTTACTAATGTACCACTGGTTTGGGCAATATGAATTGTACCTCCACGCGAAGCTGGTGATGCGGATAGTTTATAAGTAACAGTAACCGTAGTCAAACCATCATCGCCTTTTTGTGGTTCGGAAATTGATTGATCAGTAATCCAATCTTTCCCTTTTGTTATGGAAATAGCGTAATTGACGTTGTATTTCACTTTAAAAGAGATAGTTCGTGCTGTTAGATCATATGTTAAAGTGTTACTTTCGGTGATAATTGCATCTGTTTGTTTTTGATTAATATCTACATTGACACTCTCAGTAACGAGTGGGCTTGAGATTGTAATTTCTGTACTACGATCTTTATATGTCTTGTTCTCGGCAGCAGTGAATGATAAAGTTACTTTACCACCAAATTCATTACGTCTATCAAATGTCAGCCACTCTTCACCACCGTCACTATATGTTATCGTTGGGTCGGTCACATTGGTATTAAGTTGAATTCTCACAGTACTTTTCTCTTTAGCAATAGAAAGAGCTTCGTCAGAAAGTAAATCCATTATATATGCAGGTTGAGACTCTACTTGCAGTGGCACAACCGAAGAACCTGTGAAAAATTTGAAGGTTGCAGTACGCTTTTCATCTAATTTGTTAGGATCGATGGTAAAAGTAACTACATCACCATCTTTACCTGAAGTTACTGACGGATGTGCCCAATCACATATTCCTGACAGCCGCCAGTTATCGGAGCTTGTTACAGTTACTGTAGCATCCCCTCCATTTTTATCCATTTGGAGTATATTGGTCGATAGTGAGATTGTTGAATTACCACTATTGATTGATTCATCATCATCAGAACAACCCCATAGTAGGAGGGATGCCGATAATATTATCATTAAATTCTTATATAATTTCATATCTATTCTTTTTAAGGTAAAATATACATTAATCAGTTAATAGCTTCACGTTGTGTACTATTCTTTTTATAATAGTAACTTGGATAAATTAATGTTTCATCGTACAAACCTTTACAAACGGATTGGCATCTATATACTTGTGAACCATATAATGATGGGTCAAGTGCGAAGAACATGTAGTATCCATAACCAGCTTCTTTTCTAGAACGCGCTGTAGATTCACTTGAGTTGCCACTGCCTCGTCTTAGTTCTATTGACATACCAGCACACTGTTTCAATGTCATACCGGTACCTGGCCCAGCAGCACCACCATAGTCGGCTACAGCATAATCGCAATACTGACCAGGTTCGATACCATCAATAACTTGGAGACTACTTGAATACATGTTGCCAAGGTTATAAAGTGAGACAATTTTTTCCGGCATGACAGCTTTACATTCATACATTAATCGTGAACCCGCATAGGCTGATGGTCTTGCAAGCCATGGGTTTGAAAGGTCTGGTGAGTTCGAATATTCATCATCGAAAGCGACGCCGTCCAGATTATAGGCACGGCAGTAGGCTGCCAGTTCCCGGGCGAATTCCCGGGCTCCCATATCCGAAAGTTGAGCGACACCGGCTTCGTCATGATTACCAAGGATGCTGATAATAATTTTCATACCAGCTTTACGCAATGGTTGCAGATACTTATCATTATTGTCGAGCAAGAATTGAACATTTTCATTGTTCGCTAAATACACTCGTTGTTTCTCTGGATCCCAATTGATATTAGCAGCAAAAAGTACGATATGGTCGAAAAAATATTTACCACTTTCAGTCAGAAACTCAAGTGCATTGAGTGGGTTAGTATCATTAACTTCGAAATAGAGTACTGTTTGTACTGCATCTTCTCCTTTGTTAGTATTGGGTTTGTTGCGATAATCCTGAACGAGAAGCACCATATGCTTGGAAGTTTCAGTAAATGTTACTCCTTCAGTAGAAGATGTTACTGTCAAAGGTACTATGTAAGTTTTATCCTCTTCCATTCCATCAAACGCAGTCAGTGTAACTTTCACGCTTGGGGTAACTTTATCATCAGGGGCAAGTACAAAAGTACCATTATTTGCGATTTTCACATTAGCGGCAGGAAACACTTCGAAATCCGTTTCATGGGTAGTATTATATATAGCTGCATATGATTCCTCGACAGCTATTTGAACATCTACTCCTTTTTGAGGTAGTTTAGAGAGACGGAATACCACATTAGTGCTGTATTCATTATTTCGGAGCTCGATTACCGAACTGTTTTTATTCGTATTTTCGTCCAATAATAATCCGCTCAGTTGAGTCGATGCCAAATAAGAAGATTCATCTATCTTGTTTCCTATTTCAATATCTTCCTCACAAGATGTGAAGGTTGCCATAGTGAACATCACCATTGGCAGGAAAGCATATTTGATATTATTTATCATATTCATATTCAATTCTTAGTTAAATGATTTATTATTGAGGCAATGAAACAGATTCCCATTTAGGCTCTTTTTCGATTGTCAAATCATAGCCACTCACGCTGTAATCTTTAGCTATTGTACCCGAACCTTCGTCGAATTTCCAATATGCAATGAGCCCTTCCGATTCAGGTTCTACTGTGTAGAAGTGGTTTGTTGCCTGAATTTCTTCTGCTGTTAATGCACGATTCCAGATTCGTACTTCGGAAACGACGCCATCAAAATAGCGGTCATCTTTATAGGAATAACCTACCCAGAAACAACGTGAACCGTATTCCTCATTGGTATGTTTGGCACCAAGACTAACAGAACTCTTTCCTGTTGAACCGGAAAGCTTTTCTACGCCATTGATATATACTTTGACATTACCTTTATTGAATGCGACAGCTACATGATACCACTTGCCACTTTCAAGTTGAAGGTCTGCGCTTGTACAATTGTTAACAGAAGTAGCTACTTGAAGTTGGTTATTCGGAATATTTGCGTCACCGATACGAAGCAAGTAATTGCTTTCAATACCCATCAACGTGTTCAGAGTATTAGGGAATGAATTGGCCTTGAACAGTATCTCCATCGTATTCTCCGTTAGATTATTGAATTTGGAGTCATTCTTGAAATCCGGGTAAGCACGATTACGACTGATATTACATACCACATTAATAAGTGATGCTCCGCGGAATACATAATAATATGTTTTAGCACTTTGCAAAACGCCGATCCCTTCCACGGATTTAATAGTGACTGGAAGCACATAAGTGGTTTTGATATCAAGTTCTCCTGTATTAATGAATTCAATCGGCAATTCTGGACTAACTATACTACCTGATTTGATGGTAGTCGAAGTTTCTGGCATTGAATAATGCTCTTCGGAAAGAAGTACTGCAGTTTCATCATAATATGCCTGTTTATAAGTTGATAAAAGTTCGGGAGCAGGTGACATAGTCACTTTGATATCATGTTTTTCAGGCTTTGCTATGGCTACTGAAAGACCAGTTTCTACATTTGTATCACCAGCCTTGAACAGTATTTCCTTAGTAAAGTTCGATGCCGAAATGAAGAGTTTATTGTCATAATGCTGTTCATTTTCATCGTTGTTCTGGCAACCGGTGAGAATTATTGAGAAACCGGCAAGAGCTGTAAATATTAAATTGTTTAATTTCATAAGGCAGTTTTTTATTTAACGGTTGGACTCAATATACTTATAGCTTCTTTTAAGGTTGGGTATACATTGCTGGCATTAAAATAGTCTTTTTCCGCTGCATCAATCGAAATCCCAGCTTTGGTGTAGTCAGGCGTCTTTGCCACTGCCCATTGAGCAGCTCCAATGATGGCAGATGAGCCATCTCCGAGTTCACCATTGTAACTCCCCGAATAGGTAAGATAAGGCGTTGTTACTCCCATGATGAAGCGGTCGGTTGGTACGTTTTTTGCTGATGCCATGAGTATGAGATAAGACATCTCGTATTGGTTTTTTGCTCCATGCGCATTGACAATGATGTATTTACAATCAGAAAGCAGATTTTTACCAATAACATTCTGCGGGGAACCTTTGAAAAGCAAGTCCTTATTAGTATTCGCAACTTTCCAGTTAGCTACCGCGTCAAAGAATGCTCCTTGACGCGCTGTTTCAGCGGCAATTTCATTCTCTTCAACAAGCGAATTGAGGTCGAAGCCTGTATAATTCACTACAATTCCATCTACATCCAAAGCGTTACTTGCGGCGATTTGTTTAGCGACCTCACTTTTACAGTATTCAATAAAACGTGTTGCATCGTCGACAGTCTCTTCTCCTTCTTCTCCATTTTCTGTTTCATCAGATTCGGGATTAGGTACTGCGTTGGCTGCTTCTTCCTCAAGAATCTTTTTCCATGTACTTTCTATAGCATCGAAATCAACTAATCCCAATACTTTTGTACCCAATCGACGTACTTCCTTCATCTCAGATATATTTGCCTGATTTACTTCCATTGTATTGTTTAGGCAAATATAGTCGAGACTGTCAGGCATATCAGTAAGGTGTTGACTGCGTGAGGTTGTTACAGTACTTACATTATTAACTGAAACAATTACTACCTGATGGTCTGTTGCTTTAAAATTGTTGAGAGATTCCAGGTATTGAGCATAAAGTTCCGGATTTTGTTCCTCCATAGAAGGAGTATGTATATTGATGCTTTCTGGGTCTGTCCAGTCAGAACACGAGAACTGCATCATAGAGCATGCCAGCATTACAGGCATGAGATATTTTATTTTTCTTCTCATATATGCTATAATTAAGGTAATTTTATTTGTATAATTTAATATACTAAGTACTTGGTATATATTTTTATTTTTTGTTACTCATTGGTTGATTTATTTACAGTCCCACCATACGTGAGTTGCCATCGTATCTCCTCTTTTAGTCTTGGACTCTTGTGTCAATGTCGCAACTGCTGCTTCTACGCTTTCTCTATTTTCACGATATTCATCAGTTGGATATGGCATGCGTCGTGCACCTTCCGCATCATTAACAATTCCTCCACTTGCATTTGCTGCCATTGGCATTAATTTAGGATAGCCTGTACGACGGTACTCAGTCCATGATTCCATACCATTCGGAAAGTTTGCAATCCATTTTTGAGTAATAATCTGTTCTAAGCTTTTTTCAAAATCACCTCCAGACCATGCCACAGTTACATTTGTATTAATAGCTCCAGAGTAATCATAAGTTTGGGCACTTTGTCCTTTCAGTGGATCTTTATATGCTTCTACTTTTCCCGTACTTGCAAGATAATTTTCGACTCCACTGGTAATTCCGTTTTCTTCAAACGACAAACGGATTCCTTCCTCATAGAAGTCTTTAGCTGTTCCTCCCATGTTCCAGTTACGAAGAGCTCCTTCAGCACGCAAGAAAGCGACTTCTGATGCACGGAACACAACTATATTATCACTCGTAGTGACTTTCATACAAGAAGAGCCTTGTGACCAGGAGTTATATTGTCCTTGCAGAATACCCCGACGTAAACCTACATAACTTTCTTCTCCAGTATATGCATTTCCCGACACGGTGCCAAAAGTACTTTTATCATAATATGCTTCGCGACGAGGATCGTTGTATGCATTCATGTAGCAGGTTAAATCCGCTGAAATTCGTGCATCTGACCATAGTACCATAAAACGTTGCCATGGATTATGATCGGCAACTTTACGATAAGCGCCATCAGTTGCAGCAGTCATAACACCTGCTGCTACAGCTTCTTCAGCCAATTGCTGTGATGTTTTTCCATTCACGTTAAATCCTGCTACATAGCAAGTACGCATCGCCATTCTTAGCTTCAAAGAGTTGGCAAACTTATACCATGCTGATGTATTGCCATTATAAATTCTATCAGCACTTGAGCTGAAGCTTTGGTTACCAAACTTTCCTAATACTGTAATAATATTATCCAAATCTTCTAGCATTTTGGCATAGACAGCTTGCTGAGAATCATAAGGGGATTTGATCGCATTAGCTGCACCTACTTTTGAATAAGGGATGGGACCATATGTATCTGTTACACGTAACATTACGACGATACGATATAACTCGGCCAACGATAAGAAAAGTTCATCATCGCTTTGATTTTTCAAATTGAAGTAATCAGGATAAAACTTTGAATAAAAATCATTGAATGGAATTTTTTTCCAATCGTCTGAAGGATTATAAGTTGCGTAACGACCAGACCAACCTGTACCCAAATTGGAGTCTGCTACATATCCCGAAAATGCTCCTGCCATCAAACAGTCTACATATTGAGAAAAGTTCTCTTGTTCTGGCATCATCAAATCTTGTAAATTAAGAGCTAATGATCTTACCAAATACCAATCTACTCCCATGTCATTTTGGTCTGGTTCATGAGGATTTTTATTGTAATCTTCAAAGTTTCCTGTACATGCAGTTGCACCGAAAAGAAACATACCAGTGACTATAAACTGTATTATTGTATTTTTCTTCATCTTTTCCGTTTTTAGAATTTAAGTTTCAAATTGAATCCTACGCTACGAAGGCTAGGCATCATAAAGTAATCAATTCCCTGGTAATAGTTACCTGTAGTGGCTACAGATTCAGGATCGAAAGGAGCCTTGCAATAAATCATCCACAAGTTACGACCTACCAGCGAAAGAGTGATATCCATAATATTTTTCAATTTCTTTCTTGGGATAGTGTAGCTGACAGAAGCTTCTTGCAGACGTAAATTGGTAGCACTATAAGCGTAATATTGAGGAATACCGCTGTCGGCACCAACCACTGTATACCACTTTTGCGCGTCAATCATATCGTTGCCGTTTATCACGACTCCACCATTATCACGAGCTGCTGCTGTAGCTTCGGATACACCATAGGAGTCAAGAACGGCTTGAGTCGCAGAGTAAACGACTCCTCCCAAACGGGCAGTAAGAAGGAAGCCAAGTCCCCAGTTACCATATTGAAAGTCATTGCGCCATGCCATATTAGCTTTTGGAAAAACAGATCCTAAATAAATATCATCAGCTTTGTCATTCACTGCTACATTTCCATCGGCATTTACATAAATCTTATTATTTGAATCTCGAAGCAAGTCAGACTGTGAGTAGAGATCACCTAAAGATCCACCTACTTTTAGAATGAACCGTGCCTTTGATAAACCACCTACATCCATACGGTCTTTTGTTATTTCTTCACCGGTTACAGGGTTTATGTAACCATCAATCAGGCTTAAAATCTTGTTTTTATTGGCACTGAATGTGTAGTTAGAACTCCATGAAAACTTGTTCCATGTATTCTTGTAACCAAGTGAAAGTTCTACACCACGGTTACGTACGTTACCAGTCTGCGCATAGAATGTACTATAGCCTCCTGTTGGAGAAAGCTTTGCATCCATGGTTTGATTGTAAGTCTTGGTATTATAGAATGAAACATCAAAATTGAAATGTTTAAGGAAACGTGCAGTAAGACCTACTTCCCAAGAATCTGTACGTTCCGGTTTCAAATCATACAATGGATATGCAGACTGAGAAGAGTATGCTCCTGTTGAAGTATTCCATGAAAAAGTTGGATAAGCAAGGAAGCGTCCAAATGGTAGACCTACGGATGCCCAAGAAGCACGTAGTTTTAAGTATGAAATACTTTCAGGTAATTTGAAAAGTTCAGACAAAACAACAGAGCCTCCTACTGACGGGTAGAAAAAAGAAGACTGTTTTGAGTTCGGTCCCGCTAATTGACTTGGCCAATCATTACGTCCGGTAAGAGTCAAGTAGTAAGTACTTCTATAACCAACTTCTGCAGATGCAAATATAGATTGTGTTTGTTCACGATAACCAGTTTCTTCACGTTTCCCAGTTTCTTTATCCAATTGAGCAACTGTGAAAAAGTTAGGAAGTCCATTCGCTGCAATTGGTCCACTAACGGCAAGAGCTTCAGAACGATTGTCTGAATAAGATGCTCCGATATTAGCTGTTAAACTCCAATCCTCGCCAAATGTTTTATTTATATTCAACAATAAGTCTGCATATGTTTGCTTGTCACGAGTGTTTGTTACACCATAAAAACCATTTTCACCTTCAGCAATAGTTGCGATGGTAGAGGCATAGTATTTTTGTGTATATGTGTTGTATGAATTATCTAGACGTACACGTCCAGCTACGTTCAACCAACTTAGAATATCGTAACTTAAAGCTGCACTCAACATATAACGATCTTTGTCATTTTCACGCAAGTTACGATAATTAATCCAGTAAGGATTTTGTAAACGGAACGATCCCCCTCCTTGAGGCCAATATTGCGTATACATATTACGCTCTAAATCATAACGTTCGTACATTTTGTAATCTTCCCAGTCATTTCCACGCGGAAACAGGTAAGCAGAAGACAACGGGTTTGCATAAATACCTTGATTCACCATATTACGGTCTTTCTGCATAATATATTGAGCACCAACATCCAGTTTCATCTTATCTTCTAGAAAAAGAGTGGTGTTACGGAATGTAAAGTTATAGCGGTCGTATTTGTTATTTGGAATAATGCCACGCGAATTAACGGCTGCGGCAGAAAGATATGTCTGATTGTGTTCAGTACCAGTAGAAAGTGTTACAGATTCTGTTCCAATAAGCCCAGTCTGAAAATAATCACTTGCAGGATCGTATCCGCGGTAATTAGCTTCATTCAATCTTTTACCCCAACTAGCATCTGTTCCAGAAGTTCCATAGCGATTCTGAAACTGTGGCATGACGAATGGAGATAACATTTCTGTATTACTAGATACGGTCAAGGCTACACGACCCACTTTTCCTTTTTTGGTTGTAATCACAATAGCACCATTAGATGCATTGCTACCATACAATGCGGCAGCAGCGGCACCAGACAAAACTGACATTGATTCAATGTCATCTGGGTTTATATCAGCTATAGCTTCTGTAGAGCCTTGCGATTGCATCTCTTCAGAACCACCAGAAGCGCTCAGGTTATACATTGGAATACCGTCGATAACATAAAGAGCATTAGACGATTGTTCGATACCCCTGGAGCCACGCATAACAACTTTACTTGCACCACCAATACCAGAAGAAGAAGAGTTGATATTTAAACCCGCAACCTTTCCGTTCAGTGAATTAATAAAGTTCGCATCTTTTACAGCTAAAGCTGATTCTGCATCGACCTGTGTGACATTATAACTCAAAGCTTTCTCTGAACGCTTAATACCCAAAGCTGTAACAACTACCTCGTCAATCACTTGGGTATCATCCATCATCGTAATATTAATGGCTGTCTGTCCTTTCAAAGGGATTTCTTGTGTCTTATATCCGATATAAGAATAAACAATAACTGGGTTATTGCTTTTTGTCACAATTTTGTAGTTACCATCCAAATCGGTAATAGCTCCGTCTGTTGTTCCTTTCACTAAAATGCTAACACCAATCAATGGTTCTCCTTTAGCATCTACAACTTGTCCGGTTATAGTACGTTCTTTCCCGCTTTGTTGTTGTAGTGAATCGGAATTTTCTTTTTCTGATAAATAAATTATATTCTCTTCTATTTTATAAGAGATATCTTTATTTTTCAAAAGTGTGTTTAAAACTTGCTCTAAAGAAGCATCTTTTACTTTTAAAGGTTCAACTGTGACAGTTGATAGCTTGTCATTGTAGAAAAATTGGTACTTTGATTGTGATTGAATTTGTTTAATTACAGTTCCTAAAGTTGTACGGGGAGTTGATAAGGTCAACTGTGCCGCAGCCCATTGTACAGGAACTGCTATCAACAAAAGAATCAATAAAGCTCGAAATAACTTCGACTTTCGAAGCGAATGTTTGCTTTCCATACATTTAATTTAATGGTTATACATTTTATTAAACTCAAAAAGAAGAGTGTCGACTTTCCCTTCCTTTGTTAATAAAACAATGCTAATATAATAAACACTTAGTCCATTTTCTCTTTTTTTTTCGTATAAAGTAAGAAATATCTGATATCTCCTTGAATAACCTATATTTAGAATTTACCAAGTACTTAGAGAACTTGGATGAAAATAATGTGATTAAAATCTTTAAGTGATAATATATATGAAAAGAATAGTAAAAAACAGTTTGTTTACAGCAATATTGATGGTGTGGGGGATGATGTATTCCTCATGCGAAGGCTGGACAGACCCAGAAAGCATTAACATCCATTACCCTACATTTGAAGAGCAAAACCCGCAACTGTATGCTGACTATATCAGAGATCTGAAACGCTACAAGGATGGAGAACATAAGTTAGTCTTTGTCTCTTTTGACAATCCGGAAACTAATCCAATCAATCAAACCGAACGTCTCACCGCTATACCGGACAGTGTGGATTTTATCTGTTTGAATAATCCAGAAAAGCTCTCGTCTGAAACACAAGCCGAAATGGTAAAAATACGCGAGAAGAATATCCGCACGCTTTCCTGCATTAATTATGAGAGTTTAGAACAAGAATGGAACAATAAGGCAAAAGATAATTCCGAATTGACGGAAGAAGATGCACAAAGGTATCTGAATGAACGTACGGATGCTATGCTGGTTCTATGTGACAATTATGGATATGATGGTATCCTAATTGACTATACAGGACTTTCAATGGTGGGTATGCAAGAAGATGTGTTACAACAATACAAGGCACGTCAGCAAAACTTCTTCAGCAGAGTGTTGGATTGGCGGATTAAGCATACCGACAAAACATTGGTTTTTTACGGTTATGTGCAGTATTTGGCTCCAGAAAACATGGATATGCTGGATAAATACAATCATCTGATACTGAAAACCGCTTCTTCCAAAAACATGGAGGATCTGACATTAAATGTTTTTATGGCTATTCAAGCAGGCATAGACGTAGCAGGAACGAATGCGGATCTTGTTCCAAAAGATCGTTTTATTGCCTGTACACAGTTTCCTCAACAGGAAGATAAGGATATGATAATTGGTTATTGGGATACACGGGATGCAAATGGAAATAAAGTATTGGCTGCACAAGGTACAGCTCAATGGATTGTACAGGCATCACCAGATTATACCTGCACTGGTATTTTTATCATCAATATCCAAAAGGATTATTACAATAATACTTATGGAACAGTACGTGAAACTATTCATATAATGAATCCTAATAAATAGAAATACAATATGAAATTGCATATTTATCAATTAGCATTTATAGCACTTACTGCATTTACGGTAAGCAGCTGCAAGGATACGGATATTAATGATGAACATCATTATGACAATAAGCTTTATATAAGTTCGGTACCCGTAACAGAAGATTTACTGATTAAAGAAGATGTATTGTTTGACAGTCGTAAAATTACTTATCGGCTTGCTGCTCCTGTCGACAACGAAATCCAAGTCAGCTTTGATGCCAAACCATCTTTAGCGGCTACCTACAATCTAAGTTATGGAGATAATGCTACAGCACTTCCCGAAGCGTTTTATGATATTCCTGTGAAGAATGTTACGATTCAACCCGGAGGAATTTCTGGAGATGATATCATAGTGAATTTCGTTAATTTGAATCAATTGGACGACTCAAGACGTTATGTGTTGCCTGTTACAATCACAAATGTATCTGGAATTGGACTTCTTGAGAGTGCCCGTACTACTTATTTTATCATCAAAGGCGCTGCTCTTATTAATGTTGTAGCTAATATTAAAGAAAACTATTTTCCGATAAAATGGAATAGTGATGTAAGCAAGATGACTACTATTACAGTGGAAGCATTGGTACGAAGTGATGACTGGGTGGCCAAACGTGATAATGCACTAAGTTCTGTTTTTGGAATTGAAGGTAATTTCCTTATACGTATCGGTGATGGCGACCGTCCACGTGATCAACTTCAGGCATTTGTGCCAGGTGGAAGTTTTCCTCCAGCAAATCACGCACCAGGTATTGGACTTCCGGTAGACGAATGGGTACACATAGCTGTTGTGTATAACACTGTCAATAAAAACCGAATCTATTACAAGAATGGTGTGGCGGTGTATAAAGACCAGTCAGCAAATAGTACGGTTAATTTAACTAAGAATTGCTATATAGGCCGTTCTTTTGATGGTACCCGCTGGCTTCCGGGAGAAATTTCAGAGGTTCGTATTTGGAGCGTAGAAAGAACTGCAGAGCAAATTGCAGATAATCCTTATAAAGTAAATCCTGCCAGTGAAGGACTTGTAGCCTACTGGAAATTTAATGAGGGGTCTGGAAAGGTTGTTATAGATCGTACAGGTAATGGAAATGATATCACTGCGAGTAAAGATCCGATATGGGTTCCTGTAGAACTTCCTCAAATATATTAATCCTTTTAATTAAAAAGAATATTATTATGAAACAAAAATATCTGATAACAGGGTTGATGGTTGCCATATTTGCAGGCGGCATAACTTGCCTTACCTCTTGTGATGATGATCTTGTCATAAATAAAGCAATAGATGAGTCAGCATATACTGGCATTTATGAAAACAATGGATACTTGCGTGACGGAAAGTCCAATTTGTCCTCTAACGTAGTGGAGCTATACAAAGATACTTATACTACTTCTGTAAAAATGAGTCTTAGTAAAATGGCGAGTACCAGTACTTTTGCTCAAGTAATTATTGATGCAGACTATTTGGATACTTATAACAAAGAGCATGAAACCGATTTTGAATTGTATCCTGCGCACTTGGTTTCTTTTAAGAATGACGGGAAGCTTATTGTAGATGCACAAACAAAATCTGCTCAGACTGACATCACCATTCAGACGGACGGCACTTTGAAAGAAGATAAAACCTATGCTTTACCTATAGCTCTTACCCACGTAAGTAGCGACATTACCATAAAAGATGAGAAAGCTGGTCATTGTATCTATTTGATAAAAGATATGAGAAAGCTGGGAAACACTTACAAAGGGGAAGATGTAGTAAAGTCATTTGTCTTCTTTGATGGTACAAATCCACTGAATGCTCTTTCTTTTCAACTGGAAAACGGAAAATTGCTGTGGGATGTAGTATCTCCATTTGCTGCCAATATCAACTGGGACGCACAAGCCCAACGCCCTTATTTAAAATGTAATGCTTACATACAATATTTGCTAGATAATAATGAGAAATTTTTGCAACCACTTCGTAAACGTGGAACTAAAATAGTATTAGGAATACTTAGTAACGGGGATATAACAGGAGTGGCGCAACTTTCTAAACAAGGTGCCAAAGACTTTGCACGAGAACTAGCTCAGTATTGCAAAGCATATAATCTGGACGGGGTATGTTTTGATGACGAATATGAAGGTGCTTATGATCCGAATAATCCAGCATTAACAGAGCCTAGTGAGGAGGCTGCGGCACGTTTATGCTACGAAACTAAACAAGCAATGCCTGATAAAATCGTAGCAGTATATGCATTAAGAAGAATGTATAGTTCGAAGGCAACCGTTGTTGATGGAGTAACTATTAAAAACTGGATAGATATTGTAGTTGGTGATTATGGTAGAGATCCTTCTCAAGTTCCGTATGGGGACCTGACATCCAAAGAATGTTCCGGTCAATCCATGGAGTTTGTTAGAGGTACAGGTGGCGATTTACAGGGACAAAGACTGATAAACCAAGGTTCTGGATGGTTTATGGGCTTTTCACCGAAGCCGGAAAATTATGGCAATGTATTCCGGCGTCTGTCTGATGTGAGAACTCTGTATGGTTCTCCGTTACAAGCACCTACCGTGTTCTACAAAGACAATGATGCCACACCTTACCAATATCCCGATGATTTGCAATAAATTAAAAAACAATTGTAGAAATGAGAACACTTTATAGATTTTTCTTATTATTGGCAGTCGGTTCGCTGACAGCCCTTTCTGGATGCGGCGAAGATGAAACTCCAAGTCTGGCTACCTATCCGGATAACAATTTTTCTCTTGTGGCGGAAGACGGAGAAGGCTTGGAAATAACAGTGAATGCCACCTATAATAATGAGGGTATATTAGAATTCGATAAACCCGTAATATTCACCTTTCGTTTTAACGCTTCACCCGAGGACGCAATAGTTACTTTTGAGCCAATCGGAGAAGATGTTGAGTTAAGTGATACCAAATTGATAATTCCGGCAGGCTATACGGATGCCAGTGTTACTTTGGGTATAAAAAATATGGATGTTTTTCAATCTAATTACGATGAAGCTACCTGTAATTTAGGAGTGAGAGCTACTGTGCAAGGATATAAAATGCCATCTATTACCTTGGAGGCAAAAGCTTTGATAAAGAAAGAGGCGTATGTAGCTACAGGTTTCTTGGAAGGAAAAGTCGGTAATAAAACTACATTCGAACATACTTATTTCAACGGAGAATTTAAGGACACGGAGCGGAATCTATATACATTCAGTGTACAATTGGATCGTCCTGCTCGGAAAGATGTAAAGGTGAAACTTACAACGGAAGGAGTGGATGACGAATACCTGAAAGACATTAGTATTACTCCTGCAGAAATTATAATTCCTGCTGGTGAAAAGACATCAGGAGATATTACTTGGGAGATTACTAATGACTTTTTGTTGCGTACATCGGACGACTCGTCAAACACATTAAATATCACAGCTGTTTTTGAATGTGAAGATCCGGTCTTCGTGCAGGATGAGAAAAGAAGTTCTTTCACCTTGAATATAAATAAATATATAAGAGGATTTGAACACATATCTTACAAACGGCCTTCCGGTTGGATAGAATGGGCCAAACAGGGTTGGTCTGTAGATGTGGAAGATAGTAGTGATTTTTATCAAAACGATGGTGGCGGTTCGCTTATTGATGGTGAAACCAAAGGTAACTATGAAGGTATATGTTCTGATGGAGATATTTCATTTACACTCGATATGGGAGAGGAAAAAACAATCACTGGAGTAGGTCTTGATTATATATATTATTATGCTCCTCAAAATGTACAATTATCAGTTTCTTCTGATGGAAACACATGGAATTATCTAGGAAAAGTAGCTACTGCTGATGAGAATGCCGATTACTATCAATTCATTGAACCTATAACTGCACGGTATGTGAAATTTGATCTTTTGGCTTCTTGGGGATGTGAGCTTTATGAAATATACGTCTTTAAGTAGTATTGAGTCTAAAAAGAATATAGGTTAAAGTTTGTATTCGAGAGGCTGTCTCAAGATTGTTTTTGAGTCAGCCTCTTTTTAATTGCTTTTTCAAAGAATGGGCAGGCGCTAACTTCTTTAAGTCTAACGTTTGCTCATGTTCCTAAATATTTGAATTAAATGCTACATAGTGAAATAAAATATCTATCATAGTATCATTTATTTCAATAATCTTTTAATTATCAAAGGAATAAGTATGATAGATAGCTTTTAGAAAATGCATCTATCATACTTTTACCAGTAAAAACAGGTTATCTATCATTGTGCAAAATAGCCATATAAGGGTCATAATAGGTGTAAGATAGCTTGTTTTTGTCACAAGGGAGCCATATAAATCTGATTATCGTGGCTTAATAATGTAAATGTAATGGCGATAAGTTTATAGCCCACGTATGTGTGCTGTACAGTCCGCATGTGTGGGCTGCACGGTTTACATACGTGGGCTGTACAGCCTGCACATGTGAACTATAGAAAGACAGCCGCTTCCAATAGATTATTAAGTTGTCAATACAGGTTATCATCCTATAAAGTGTGCATTCTTATGCCTTTAAATGGATACTCTCACCTAATGCTACACTAAATAGATATAGTATGGGTGTGATAGATACCCGTTTTTTGCAATAAAAGTATGATAGATGCATTTTCTAAAAGTTATCTATCATACTTATTCCTTTGATAATTAGAAGATTATTAAAATGAATGATACTATGATAGATGTTTTTCTCACTATGTATTCAAACCTGTATCATTTTACTCATTTCCGTACGGTGTTGAAACCAATTTTTGATATGCTTGCCTTGTTTTGTCGAATAAAAGCAGCGAAAGATAATAAAAGCAATAGCCTGAAAGCAGACTTCTTTGCTTTCAGGCTATTACTTTCAGCCGGAATATTGATGAATAGTTACTTTCTGAAAAATACAGAAAGACTCAAACCAAGATTAGGGCTAAATTATCTCGCAAGGATTATTGTTGCTTAGAGAAAGAATAGGGCATATCTTCTTCTTTAGTTCCTCTATTCTGATTAGGTTGATTACTCATTTCAACATTGATCGTACCTCCCTTGAGCAAATTTTCGTGTCGGAGATAATTTTTAGTGTAATCAGCACCATTGACATTCATCGAATTGACATAAAAATTCTTCTTACTATTATTCGGAGCATCAATAACCAAACTATTGCCATTCTCAAAATGAAGTGTAGCTTTCTTGAATAACGGAGCACCTATAATATATTCATCCGTTCCCGGACAAACAGGATAGAAACCTAATGCCGAGAATACATACCAGGCAGAAGTTTGTCCGTTGTCTTCATCGCCACAATAGCCGTCCGGAGTAGGAGAGTACATACGATCCATTACTTGACGCAACCAGTATTGGGCTTTCCAAGGTTGTCCTGCATAGTCATATAAATAAATCATGTGCTGAATCGGTTGATTGCCATGTGCATAGTTACCCATATTCATCACAGTCATTTCACGGATTTCATGAATCACTTGGCCGTAGTAGCTATCATCAAAAATAGGAGGTACGGCAAAAACAGAATCCATCATGGTGATAAACATCTCTTTTCCGCCCATCAAGTCAATCAATCCTTGAGGATCGTGGAATACAGACCAAGTATAGTGCCAGCTATTTCCTTCCGTAAAAGCATCCCCCCATTTCAGCGGAGAGAAAGGAGATTGGAATGTACCATCTTCGTTGCGTCCACGCATTAACTTAGATTCCTTATCGAAAAGATTCTTGTAGTTCATGGCACGTTTTGCGAAAAGATTAATCTCTTTTTTCGGACGTTTAAGTTCCTTTGCCAGTTGGTAGATACACCAGTCATTGTATGCATATTCCAACGTGCGTGCGGCGTTCTCATTGATTTTTACATCGTATGGCACGTAACCCAGTTTATTGTAATATTCGTATCCCAAACGTCCTGTTGATGATACTTGTGGATGTACATTCTCCGTTCCGTGAATCAGCCCTTCATACAATGTTTTTATATCGTCCACTTTCACTCCTTTCATGTAAGCATCCACTAAGACAGAAGCAGAGTTGTTACCAACCATACAGCCTCTGTGCCCCGGACTTGCCCATTCCGGGAAGAAACCGCTCTCTTTATATGTATTGATCAGACCTTCCTGCATTTCCTTGTTGACTGACGGGTACATTAGGTTCAATAACGGGAATAGGCAACGGAAAGTATCCCAAAAGCCTGTGTCGGTATACATATACCCCGGTAATACTTGTCCATTATAAGGACTGTAATGAACAGGTTGTCCGGCAGCATCCAGTTCGTAGAATTTGCGTGGGAAGAGCAATGAACGATATAAACAAGAATAGAATGTGCGATATTGGTCGAGATTGCCTCCTTCTACTTCTATTTTGCCTAACACTTGGTTCCATGCTTCTTTTCCTTTTTTGGCTAGCTGTTCGATATTATCTTTGCCCAACTCTTTCATATTCAAAGCTGCCTGTTCAAAACTGATGAAAGAAGAAGCAATTCTTGCATGTACTTGTTCGCCCTTATGTGTTTGGAAACCGATAATGGCTCCGGCATGATCTGTTGTCTGTTCGGTAACATTTTCCTGCGGATTGCCATTGGCTACCGTAGCTTTATAAGTGAAAGGCTTGTCGAATTCAATAATAAAGTAATTTTTAAAGTTTTCGGGAACTCCTCCGCTGTTGCGAGTCGTGTAACCGATAATCTTGTTTTCTTCCGGAATAACCTTAATATACGATCCCTTATCAAAGGCGTCCACTACAACATACGAATGATCGTTTTCCGGAAAAGTGAAACGGAAAAGAACGGCACGCTCGGTTGGAGCCATTTCTGTCACTACATCATGCTCTGCAAGATATACTTTATAATAATAAGGAGTGGCAGTTTCTCCTTTGTGGGCAAACCAACTGGCACGCTTCTCTTCATTGAATTCCGGTTTGCCTACTACAGGCATAATAGAGAATTGTCCGTAATCATTAATCCACGGACTGGGTTGATGTGTTTGTTTAAATCCACGAATCTTATTAGCCGTATAAGTGTATTGCCATCCGTCTCCCATCTTTCCTGTTTGTGGAGTCCAGAAATTCATCCCCCACGGACGGGCAATGGCCGGATAAGTATTACCAGTTGATAACTCGAAACTAGATTGAGAACCCATAAGCGGATTGACATACTGCGTCCAGTCTTTGGCTTTTGCAAAGACGATACAACTTAATGCACATACTAATAGGAGATACTTTTTCATGGTCTTATTTATTATTTATGGCTCAATCGATTTCTGATTCGATTGAGCCAATTTATTTTTCAAGGTTTTGTTTTTTTTATTCAATTTGAACAGCCTGTACCAACTCATTCCTCTTCTTTGGAGGAGAGAGCCGGAGAGAGGACTCCCCATTTCGTAGGATGATCGGTCATCTTGATTTCCATCATTCCTCCATTCGCAATATCCTGATGGTTAAAGAATGGAATGTTTAGAGCCTTACCGTTCAGCGATACACTTTCAATGTATTTATTCTTTTTTCCATTATTCTTTACTACAATACTGAAAGTCTTTCCTTCAGGCAGATTGATAACTGCTTTGTCGAAGGCAGGACGTCCGATGGAATATACCGGCTTGCCGGGACATACCTGATAGAATCCCATAGAGTTGAGTATATACCAGGCAGACATCTGACCGCAGTCCTCATTGCCCGAAAGACCGTCTATACTGTTGGTATACTGACTTCGGTAAACGCTATCCACCAACTCTTGAGTCCTCCAAGGATGGTTAACGTAGTTATATAGATGGATCACATGGTGACTTGGTTCGTTTCCATGTGCATATTGCCCGATCAGTCCGCTGATATCTGATGAGGTTGTCTCACCTTCAAGTGATGAATCAGCCGAGAATAAGGAATCGAGTTTCTGGACAAAAGCATCTTCTCCACCCATCAGATTGACTAATCCTTCTACATCATGCGGCACAAACCAAGTCCATTGCCAAGCTGTTCCTTCACAATAATCATCGCTGCGGTGAGTAGATGCACGCGGATTGAATGGAGTACGCCATTCACCTTTTGAGTCCAGTCCACGCATGAAGCGGATTGATTTGTCGAAATAAAATTCGTACGCCTTGGCAAAGCGTTCATACTTTGCTTTGGATTCAAAATCACTCATTGCTTCTGCAAAGATAGAGATACACCAGTCATCATACGCATATTCCAGAGCTTTGGCCACTGATTCGTTCTCGCGGTCACAAGGGATATATCCGATGGCATTCTTATAATATTTTGCTTTAGGCATGAGATGAGGCAATACCAAATCCGGACATTTGATGCCGGTAGTGTCATATTCGGCGGCACGCAGGCAGGCTTTATAAGCCTCTTTGGCATCAAAATTGCGATACCCTTTCATGTAGGCATCCACGATGACCGGAACAGCATGATAACCAATCATAGTGCCGGTGTAATTGGAAGCCAAGTCCCACATGGGGTATATCCCACCTTCCTGATGCTTCTTAATTAACGAATTGATAAAGTGATTATTCAGATCAGGATCAATGATAGTCATTAGCGGATGTAGCGCACGGAAAGTATCCCATAAAGAAAATACAGTGTATATCGGATTAAGGGTGTCTCCTTGATGCACTTCAAGATCCATTCCTAAATAACGTCCGTCTGCATCAGTGAACAGATTTGGACTGATTCCCGTATGATAGAGAGCCGTGTAGAAGATGGCTTTATCTTCTTTATCGGAAGTTGTAATATCAATTTTGGAAAGATATTTATTCCATGCCGTACGTGCGTCTTTACGTACTTTTTCGAAGTCCCAACCAGGAATTTCTGATTCAACGTTCTTCCGTGCACCGGCAATATCGACAGCGGACACACCTACTTTAACAAGAACCTGTTCGTCTTTACTGGTGTTGAAATGCAATAATGCTTTGCAGACAGGAAGCCGTTTGCCATTGTCCATGGTGATAGAATCCGTAACGAGCGTATAAGAGAATGGCTTGGAAAATTTAGCGTAGAAGTTGATATATTGGTCGAAAGCCCAATAAGTTGTTTTCTTATGTCCACAGATTTCCGTATCGCTTATTACTTCTATTTCCATCTCGGAGTTAGTCTGTCGTTGCAGGCTGTAATCCAAGTCGATGATAAACCCGGATTCGGCGTTTTCGGGAAAAGTATAGCGATGGATTGCTCCTCGTTTGGTGGATGAAATTTCAGCTTTCACCTGGTAAGTATCAAGAAAGACAGAATAATATCCTGGTTCTGCGATTTCATTCTTATGTGAGAAAGAGGAAGCGTATGCTAGGCGTTGGCTTTGGGGATCGGTTGTACGATATTGTTGCTTACCCACAGTTGGCATGAGCAAGACATCTCCATAGTCGCAACAACCTGTACCGCTGACGTGTGTGTGTGAGAAGCCATTGATGGTAGAGTCGGCATAATAATAACCGGAACAAGCATCCCAACCATCGATCCGAGTGTCCGGACTGGGCTGAATCATCCCGTGGGGAACTACCGCTCCGGGGAAGGTATGACCATGTCCACCGGTACCGATGAAAGGGTTGACGTAAGCACTATAGTCTTTTACATTAGTGGGGGCTGTACAGGAGCTAAGTGTGAATAAACCTCCTAAACATCCTACTATTAGGAATGTTTTTAATTTCATGGTATTAATAGCTTTTAAGTTTTAGCCGGTTCATCTTTTACTTCTTATTTGGGAGAAATGAAGATATTGTTTCCGACAATTTTATAATCAATAGGTATAGAGTTTTGCAATGATTTTAACACTGACTCGATATTCGATTTCCTTTTCAGTACACCGGAGTAAGTTTTACCCGTCTGAATGTCAGGAGATAGAATGATTTTCACATCATAGAAACGCTCCAGCGCTTTGGTGATGGTGAAGATATCTGCTTTTTGGAATGGAATCAGATTATCGTGCCAAACAGCATCCAATTTGGCATCCACTTGTTTCACGGTCAATCGTCCATTATTTTTGTTCAGTTCCGCACGTTGTCCCGGAGTGAGGATAATCTGCCCCTCTTCCTTATTGCCTTTTACTTCAATCTCACCTTCAATAAGTGTCGCCTCCGCTATCCGGCAACGCTTATCGGATTTTAAATTGAACGTAGTTCCCAATACGCGTACGCGTATTGCATCACTTTGAACGGTGAATGGCTTATGGCGGTTTTTGGTGACCTCAAAATAAGCTTCTCCTTCCAGGTAGACATTGCGTTCCTTTTCGGAGAACTCACGTGGATATTTCAAGGTTGCTGCATTGTTCAGCCAAACCTTGCTACCATCCGGCAAGACTACCTCCTTAACAATGCCTTCGCTGGCTACTGCAACCATCATTTGTTGATTGTTTCCGCTTTGATAGAACCAATATCCGACTCCACCACCCATGACCAACATTGCAGCAATCACTGCGGCATATTTCATCCAGCGATGCATGCTTAGTATTTTGCTCTGTTTACCTTTCTCTTCGTCCAGCTTTTTATAGAGTTGTTTTTCCGCACGAAGTATCCGTTGTTCATCAGTGTACTGGTCGAATTTACCCAAATGATAAATTTCTTCCATACGAAAGAGCTGGCGGGCGTTTTCTTCCGATTCCTTCATCCAGGCATTGACCTCGATAAGCTCTTCTTCAGAACACTGTCCTGTCAGATATCTGTTTATTATTTCTTCACTCAGATTACTCATTTTCTTTTCCTTCATATTAGTAATACAATTCAAAACGCAAAAACACTTATTATAATCGCCATAAAAATAAGAAAAGAATCGCCCAAAGAGGATCGAGTCGGCCACGCAAGTATTTTAAAGCCTTATACATATGGGCTTCCACCGTGCGGAGTGAAACTCCGAGAATATCGGCTATTTCCTTGTTTTTCATATCATGCAGATAGCTAAGTTTGAAAACCTCTTTGCATTTGTCAGGGAGCTCATTAATTGCATCATGAATTTCCTTGCGGAGTTCCTTGTCTTCGATCCTCCGAATCACTTCGTTGTTGTCCGGTTGATAGAATTCTGCGCGTCTTTGGTTGATTTCTTCCATGGCAACACAATAACCGTCTTCCACACTGCGGTGTTTCAAGACATTAAGGGCACGGGTGTAAACGGCACGATAGAGAAAGGCCTGGATTTGGTCGCCTATCTCTATGTGGTCTTTCCGCTTCCATAATTCTACAAATACGTCCTGCACTACATCCTCTGCTTCTTCTTCTCCCACCAAACGGGTTGCATAGAAAATCAGGCTGGGATAGTACCGGCGAAATAGTGCTTTATAGGTTACATCAAAGTTTTCATTCATTCTCTCGATGGACTAAGTTCATGTTTCGTTTATGGGTTTTTATCTTCGAATATGACTCCAATTGCTTTAGGGGTGTTACTCATTTCGAATTCGACAGTCGCTCCACTCATGATTTGCTCGTGAGTAAGATATGTTTTGTCATACGGTTTTCCATCTATTTTGATGGATTGGATATAGATATTTTCTTTGTTTACTTTGGGGGCCAATACGGTGAAAGTCTTTCCATTTGCCAGATGTAATTGCATTTCCGGGAATAGGGGAGTACCTATCTCATATTTTCCACTGACGGGATTGACGGGGTAGAATCCCATCGCACTGAATACATACCATGCTGACATCTGACCGCAATCTTCGTTGCCACAAAGACCGGCTGGGTCGTTCTTGTAGAGCTCGTTCATCACTTTGGCCACATATTCTTGTGTGCGATTTTCGTGTCCTATAGCATTGAACAGATAAATAACGTGATGGCTTGGCTCATTGCCATGCGCATATTGTCCTATCATGCCTGTGCTGAAGATCGGAAGTTCGTCATCTGCTGCCGGATGATAGGTGAACATACTGTCCAGTTTTTCGGCAAATCGGTTTTTACCTCCTACAAGGTCGATCAGTCCGTTAATGTCATGCTGAACAGACCAAAAGTATTGCCATCCGTTGCTTTCGCAAATGTGTGGTGTATAGTCATCGGCCTTGAAGTCCTTGATAAAGATGCCTTTGTCGTCACGTGGCTGCATGAAAGAAGTAGCGGGGTTATAAACATTCTTGTAGTTTTGAGAACGTTTGTAAAATTCGTCCGCAATGTCTTGTTTGCCCATCTTCTTCGCCATTTCGGCAATGCAATAGTCATCGAAAGCGTATTCCAGTGTTTTGGATAACGACCAGTTTTCTGCGTTGTAGTGGTCTGTTACGTTGTAAGGTATGTATCCTAATTCTTTGTAGAGTCCGATGCCGCGGTAATTATCCAGATTAGCCGTTGCTATGCAAGCATCCAAGGCTTTCTTTGCGTCGAAGTCGCCGATTCCTTTCAGATAGGCGTCTACAATAACAGGAACAGCATGATAACCGATCATCATGTCTGTTTCACTTCCGTAGAAGTTCCACACCGGTAGGCGGCCATTCTGTTCGTAGAAGGCGATGAAGGATTTCACCATGTCGTTGACACGTTCCGGTTCGGTGTAGGTGAAGAGCGGATGGGCGGCACGGTAGGTATCCCACAGGGAGAAGGTGCTATAATTAACCCAGCCGTCGGTCTGGTGTACTTTCTTATCGGGACCGTAGTAAGCTCCGTCTACATCACTGTAAATAGTTGGAGCAATCATTGAGTGATAGAGAGCGGTATAGAAGTTTACTTTATCGTTCTCATTATCACCTTTTATTTCAATCTTTCCGAACTGGCGATTCCAGTTTGCTTTTGTTTCCGCCAAGTATTTGTCGAAGTTATTTTCGGGGACTTCAGCTTGCAGGTTTTTGGCTGCTCCTTCCATACTGACACCGGAAATGGCAGTGTTTACTAATATCTGTTCATCCTTTTGGGTATTGAAATCGAAGCGGGCGATAACAGCGGTGCCGATACGTTTGTTATCTTTGATGATGGCAGTTGTGTCCAGTTCCATTTTCTCAAAAGGCTTGGAGAATCGAGTGCGGAAATAGATGTGTTGATCGCGTGCCCAGCCGTCGGAGAAACGGTAACCTTGAATGGTGACGGAGTCTACGACTTCGATATGAGAATCGTTGGTAAAATCCCAGTTCATGGCTTTCTTCAGATTTAAGAAGATAGCAGATTGGGCTTCCGGAAACGTATAACGTTGGATACCACAACGCTCGGTGGCAGTCAGTTCGACGTTGATGTTATAATCAGTCAGGCGTACTTGATAATAACCGGCATGAGCACTTTCATCCTTGTGGGAGAATTTAGAGTGGATGCCAAGCGGTGTTTCCGCTTCTTTGTAGGGAAGGGTGACTGGCATGAAAGAAATGTCATACAAATCTCCCGCTCCAGTACCGGAAAGATGTGTGTGGCTGAAACCGGCAATCGTACTGTCCGGATAGAAATAACCGGAGATACGGTCCCATCCGGGGAGTCCGTTGTCCGGGCTAAGTTGCACCATGCCGAAAGGAGCTTGGGCACCAGGATAAGTGTTTCCAGTGAAGTCTGTTCCGATAAATGGATTTACATAAGATGTGTAATCTATTTCGTGTTTTTCTTGCGTAGGGGTACAAGAAATGAGCATGCAGGTTAACAGCAGGCATAGATAAGCAGGTGTTCTCATCATTCTTTAGGTATTAGTGATTACTTATTTTATTTATTTGAAGGATAAGAAAAATAATTAATCTGGTCACAAAGGTAGAAAAAAACTGTGACAAGCCTAAATTATAGGCTTAATATTTTTTAAGAGAGACAAATAGACTTCTACATCCGGTCGATATTCCTCGGTGCCGGACAGTGCTTATCGGTGCCTCGATTAGTGTAATATTTAGGCGCGGATTTCGTAGATTACACGGTTTTAAGAATAAAAAAATCCGTGTAATTCGCGTAATCTGCGCCTAATTTTAAATCTTTATGTAAAACGAGCCTATTATCTTTTTATTAGACTCCTTTTCATTTACTTTTAGATTCCTGCTAGCTCCAGTACTTTTTCAACAGCTGCCGGTAGTCCGTCAGTGTTTTTACCTCCTGCGGTTGCAAAGTGAGGCTGACCACCGCCACCGCCTTGAATTAGTTTGGCAGCTTCTTTCACTAAATTGCCAGCTTTCAGACCACTCGCAACCAGATTGTCGCTAAGCATGACTGTCAGCATCGGTTTTCCGTTATCTATATTTCCGGCAACGAAGAACAAGTTTTCTGTAATCTCACCACGAAGTTGGAAAGCGATATTCTTCACTACTTCTGCCGGTAGCGGAGCACAGAACTTAACCACTTTGATGCCGTGAATTTCTTGTATATTCTTCAACAGTCTTTCCTTCAGTGCTGCTTCTTTTTCTTTCATGAAGTCTTCCACCTGCTTCTTCAATCCTGCATTTTCATCCAGATATTTGCGGATTGCAATACCCAAATCAGGAGCATTGTTGAAGAGAGCCTTCAAGTCGCTAAGTGTATCTTGTATTGTATCCAGCATTTCTTCCACGCGTGCTCCAGTATAAGCTTCAATACGGCGAACGCCGGCAGCAACAGAACTTTCGGAGATGATTTTTACCATACCGATATTTCCGGTTGCAGCTACGTGTGTACCACCGCAGAACTCGATAGAAGTGCCGAACTGGATCACACGAACTCTGTCGCCATACTTTTCACCAAAGAGAGCGATAGCTCCCAACTCTTTAGCTTCCTCGATAGGAATATTGCGATATTCTTTCAATGGGATATTAGCGCGGATTCTTGTATTGACGATATGTTCAACTTTACGGATTTCTTCATCGGTCACTTTCTGGAAGTGAGAGAAGTCGAAACGCAATGAATCCGGTGTAACCAATGAACCTTTCTGTTCGATGTGTTCACCCAATACTTCACGTAAAGCAGCATCCAGCAAGTGGGTCGCCGAGTGATTAGCTGCGCAGGCAGCACGTTTGTCGGTATCTACACAAGCCATCATCGGAGCTTCCGGATGTTCGGGTAGCTTTTTGGTAATATGTATCGGAAGATTATTCTCTTTCTTTGTGTCGACCACTTCAATCGTCTCGAACTCGCTCACCAATACACCTGTATCACCTACCTGACCACCACTTTCTGCATAGAACGGAGTATAGTCGAGTACAATCTGATACAATGTCTGGTTCTTTTGTTTGATCTGACGGTAACGAAGGATAGAAGCCTCGTATTCAGTGTAATCGTAACCAACGAATTCAGTAGTCCCTTCTTTCAGTACAATCCAGTCACCTGTTTCGATGGCGGCGGCATTACGTGCACGCTGTTTCTGTTGCTGCATTTCTTCATTGAACTCTTCAATGTTGACAGTCATTCCGTTTTCACGGAGAATCAGCTCTGTCAAGTCGAGCGGGAAACCGAATGTATCATATAAAGTAAAGGCATCTTTACCGCTGATTTCAGTTTTTCCATTGGCTTTGGTATCTTCCATTGTCTTATCCAATAGACGGATACCAGTTTCCAAAGTGCGGAGGAATGATTCTTCTTCTTCCTTGATTACTTTTTCAATCAGTGTCTTTTGTGCAACCAGCTCAGGATAAGCTTCTCCCATGTTATCAATCAATACAGGAAGCAACTTATACATAAATGCCTGTTTCTGTCCGAGGAAAGTATATCCGTAACGAACAGCACGGCGAAGGATACGGCGGATCACATAACCAGCTTTCGCGTTAGAAGGCAACTGACCGTCTGTGATAGAGAATGCAATAGTACGGATATGGTCGGCAATTACACGCATGGCGATGTCCTGCTGCTTATCTTTTCCGTATTCTGTACCCGACATAGCTGCAATAGCTTTCAGCATTGGCTGGAATACGTCTGTATCGTAGTTGGATGTTTTTCCTTGTAAAGCCATACAAAGGCGTTCGAATCCCATACCGGTGTCAATAACCTTTGCAGGAAGCGGCTCAAGGCTGCCATCTGCTTTGCGGTTGTATTGCATGAATACGAGATTCCAGATTTCAATTACCTGCGGATGATCGTGGTTCACGAGGTCGCGACCGGAGATCTTGGCGCGTTCTTCAGCAGGACGGAGGTCGATATGGATTTCGGAACAAGGTCCGCAAGGTCCTGTATCACCCATTTCCCAGAAGTTGTCGTGTTTGTTACCGTTGATGATGTGATCCTTTGGCAAGAACTGTTCCCAATAAGAAGCAGCTTCGTCGTCACGGCTCAATCCTTCTTCGGGACTTCCTTCAAATACGGTTGCATAGAGATGTTCCGGATTCAGTTTCAAGACTTCTACCAGATATTCCCACGCCCAGCTGATCGCTTCTTTCTTGAAGTAATCGCCGAACGACCAGTTACCAAGCATTTCAAACATGGTGTGGTGGTACGTATCGTGTCCTACTTCTTCCAGGTCATTATGCTTTCCGCTTACACGCAAACATTTTTGCGAGTCCGCGACTCTTTGGTATTTCGCCGGATGGTTACCCAAAATAATATCTTTAAACTGGTTCATACCCGCGTTCGTAAACATCAGGGTAGGGTCATCTTTAATCACCATCGGAGCCGAGGGAACGATGTGGTGTCCTTTCGACTCAAAGAAATTCTTGAATGAATCTCTGATCTCTTTTGCAGTCAACATATAATGAAGAATTATGATTTATGAATTATGAATTATGGGCTGTGGGATATGAGAGAGGGGAAGAATCCCCAATAAATCATAAATCACAACTCATAAATTCGTAAAAACTGTGCAAAGATAGCTTGTTTTTATTACTTTTGCCGTATTAACAAGCGAAATATTTCCAAAAAGATGCGCAAAGTATACTACATCTATAATCCACAGACCCAGACTTATGATCGAATTTACCCTACCGTACGGCAGCGTGCGCTTAGTATCCTGCGTCGGCTTTTCTATGGAATGGGGTTGGGAGCAGGTTGCTTTATTGTATTGCTTTTGATTTTTGGTTCTCCGTCGGAGAAGGAATTAAGAATTGAAAACAGCCGTCTTTTGGCGCAGTACAATGTGCTTTCCCGGCGTTTGGACGACGCTATGGGGGTGCTTCAGGATATTCAGCAACGTGACGATAATCTGTATCGGGTGATTTTACAGGCAGATCCTGTTTCTCCGGCTATTCGCCAGGCAGGTTATGGTGGGACGAACCGTTACGAAGAACTGATGGATTTGGCGAATGCCAAGTTGGTGGTGAACACGACTCAAAAGTTGGACGTGCTTTCCAAAAGGCTTTATATCCAGTCGAAATCTTTCGATGATGTGATTGATATGTGTAAGAACCATGATGAGATGCTGAAATGTATTCCGGCCATACAGCCTATTTCGAATAAGGATCTTCGTCAGACAGCATCCGGTTATGGTACACGTATCGATCCTATTTATGGTACGACAAAGTTCCATGCAGGCATGGACTTCTCTGCTCATCCGGGAACGGATGTATATGCTACCGGAAACGGAACAGTGGTGAAAGTGGGATGGGAAACCGGATATGGTAATACCATTGAGATAGATCATGGCTTCGGGTATCTCACTCGGTATGCTCACTTGCAGGGATTTAATACGAAAGTCGGAAAGAAAGTGGTACGTGGTGAGATTATCGGAAAAGTGGGTAGTACAGGAAAAAGTACCGGCCCGCATTTGCATTATGAAGTGCACGTGAAAGGGCAGGTAGTGAATCCGGTCAATTATTATTTCATGGATTTGAGTGCCGAAGATTATGAAAAGATGATTCAGTTGGCAGCCAATCATGGTAAAGTATTCGATTAAAATCTTAAAACAGGAGTGCTATGCTTAATACAGATAAAGAATTGAAGCTATATTATTCAATAGGAGAGGTTGCCGATATGTTCGGAGTCAATCCGTCATTGCTCCGTTTTTGGGAAAAGGAATTTCCGCAAATCTCTCCTAAGACAGCGGGAAGAGGAATACGTCAGTACCGCAAAGAAGACGTAGAAACGATCGGTCTTATCTATCATTTGGTAAAAGAAAAGGGCATGACACTTCCCGGTGCCCGGCAACGTTTGAAGGATAATAAAGAAGCTACGGTTCGTAATTATGAGATTGTAAATAAGCTGAAAGCGATAAAAGAAGAGCTTTTGGCTATTAAACGCGAATTGGATGGACGGGAATAAATAAATGCTAATCGATCATGGATTCGATAGGCAAGAAACCTCATAACAAAATGAACGGTGAACAATTTGCATGATACTGCAACTTATTCACCGTTCATCGTTTTCTTATTTACCGTTTGAAAGCTATTCTTCTACACGGCTCACCTGTTTGATATTCTGTATTTTCTTCAGATTGTTGCAGATGGTTTTTACATCATCCACATCATGTACCCATAACTGAATTTTTCCTTCAAAGATACCATCTTCGGTTTCGATGGTTAGCTTACGGATATTTACATTGAGCTGCCTGGAGATAACCTGGGTGACTTCATTCAAAAGTCCCATATTGTCTATACCTTTTATATATATATATACCAGGAAAGATAATTCTTTGTGTGTATCCCATTCTGTTGCTAATATACGGTTGCCATAACTGCTCTTCAGTTTGGCGGCAACAGGGCATTGGCGTTTGTGGATAATGATCCGGTCGTTTTCATCCACATATCCCAATACATCATCACCGGGAATAGGATGGCAACATTCGGCCATGATATATTTCTTCTGCAAACTTTCTTCTGTCAGCTTGAGCACTTGCTTCGGATTGATCTTTTCTTTTTCTTGCGGCTCTTTTTCTTCCTGCTTCTCTTTATTGTTGCCGAAAGAGAAAGTCAGATATTTCTTCCAGTTACTGGTTTGCTTTTCTTTCAGTTCATTCTTGTCCGCTTCTCCCAAAACGATTGCTTTACTGCCAATGGCAGCCAGCAGTTCTTCCTCATTCTTGGCATTATGCAGTTTGCGTAGCTTTTCGATAACAGCTTCTTCCGGACGGACTTCCTCCTTTTTCAGAAACTCACTAAGGATTTCTTCTCCTATCTTCTGGTTTGCTTTACGCTCTTTGCGGAGAATGGCTGCTATCTTGGCGCGGGCACGGGCAGTGGTTGCAAAAACTTCCCATTGCGGTTGTACGCGTTGCGATTTTGAAGTAAGGATTTCAACTTGGTCACCACTTTGCAATTTGTGGCTCAACGGCACTAATTTATGATTGACTTTGGCGCCAATACAATGGCTACCAATATCCGTGTGCAGGGAAAATGCAAAGTCGAGAGCCGTAGAGTTCTGCGGCATAGTCTTCAGTTCGCCTTTAGGAGTGAACACGAATATTTCAGAAGCAAATAAATTTAGCTTAATGGTATCCAGAAAGTCAATGGCATCCGGTTGCGGATCATCTAATATCTCCTTAATCGTTCTTAACCATTTTTCCAATTCACCTTCATCCTCGCTGCCTCCTCCTTCTTTGTATTTCCAGTGGGCTGCGAAACCTTGTTCGGCAACGTCATTCATCCGTTCACTACGAATCTGGACTTCAATCCATTGTCCGTTGTTACCCATCAGAGTGACGTGCAATGCCTGATAACCATTAGCTTTAGGATGGCTAACCCAATCGCGCAAACGGTCCGGGTGGGGTTTGTATATCTTGGAGATAGAAACGTAGATATCGAAACAGTCATTGAGCTCTTCTTCTTCATTACGTGGTTCGAAGATGATTCGAACAGCCAGTAAATCGTATATTTCTTCGAAAGGAACATGTTTGGTCTGCATCTTGTTCCAGATGGAATAGATTGATTTTACACGGGCAAGTATCCGGTATTTCAATCCCATCTTATCCAGTTGGGTACGAATCGGGGCCGTGAAGTCGTTGAAAACCTTGTCACGTTCAGCGGCAGTAGCATTCAACTTCTCCTCTATTTCCGCATATTCTTCGGGATGTTCATATTTGAAGCTTAGATTCTCAAGCTCCGTTTTTATCTTATAAAGCCCCAAGCGGTTGGCAAGTGGAGCATAGATGTAAAGCGTTTCGCCTGCAATCTTATATTGCTTGTTAGGTAACATGGAACCAAGGGTACGCATGTTGTGCAAGCGGTCTGCTATCTTGATAAGAATGACCCGGATGTCGCTCGACATGGTGAGCAGCAACTTCTTGAAGTTCTCTGCCTGTGCCGAAGCGCGGTCACCGAAGATTCCACCGGATATTTTAGTCAGTCCGTCCACAATCTGGGCGATCTTCGGACCAAAGATATTCTCGATGTCTTCCACTGTGTAATCAGTGTCCTCTACCACATCATGCAGCAAGGCTGCACATATAGAAGTGGAACCGAGACCTATTTCATTGCATACAATGCTGGCAACGGCAATTGGGTGCATAATATAAGGTTCGCCCGAACGGCGTTTGATACCTTTATGCGCCTGATTGGCAAAGTTGAAAGCCTTCGTAATGATTTCAACTTTTTTGCGATGCTTAGTATTGAGATAATCATTCAGTAGTTCGTGGAACGCCTGATTAATCATCTCTTCGTCAGCTATTTCTTTGGGGGCCAGATTATCCATAATTGTTATCCTTTCACTTGCTTAGTTCTGCAAAAATAAGCAAATTTCCGAACGATGCAAGCAGGAAGTTATTTATTTGTATATTTTCAATCGTTTTCCTGCTGCAATTTTAGTGCTAGACATTCCATTCCACCTTTGTATATCCTTAATTGTGACACCATACTTTCTGGCAATAGTGGATAAAGTGTCTCCACTTTTTATTGTATAATAGGTCAGATTTCCCTTACCGGCAACTGCTGATGTCGTTTTGCGGGTTGCAGGTGTAATATCCTTTACAGCAACAGTTTTCCGGTTGCGGAACAACTCATCGGCACGATGCGTATAAATCGTATCTTGCTTATCGATAAAAGTACTGATCGCGTCAATAGGCAGTCTTAACGTATAAGGTTTGCTGTCACCCGGAATCATTTGCTTCTTATATTGCGGATTCAGACTCTTGATCTGATCCAGAGGTACATTACAAAGGTCAGCGATTTGTTCGAAGTGCAGATTTTTGTTTACTTGCACTGTGTCAGTACTTGCCGGAATATTAGTTTCCATCGGGCAGATATTGTGATCGCAGTAGTAAGTCATCACATAGTTGGCAGCGATAAAGGCAGGCACATAGCCACGTGTTTCTTTAGGCAGATAATTGTAGATTTTCCAATAATCAGTTTCGCCATTGGCACGGCGGATTGCCTTATTGATTGTACCGGGGCCACAGTTATAAGCAGCAATTACCAGGTTCCAGTCTCCATAGATATCATACATTTCTTTGAGGTAACGTGCGGCAGCCCAAGTCGCTTTAATCGGGTCACGGCGTTCATCTACCAGGCTGTTTGATTCCAAACCATAGATCTTACCTGTACCAATCATAAATTGCCACAGACCGGAAGCACCTGCACGTGATACGGCTGATGGGTTCAACGCAGATTCGATAATCGGCAGATATCTTAGTTCCAGTGGAAGTCCGTATGCATCCAGTGCTTCTTCAAAGATCGGCATATAGAAGTTGCAGGCACTTAGCATGAAAGAAACCTGATTGCGCAAGCGTCCTGCATACATATCGATGAATTTGCGGATAATATCATTATAAGGCATTTCCATGATGGCCGGGATGCGTGACAAGCGGTCGATATAGACAGAGTCACTGAATAAAGGATTGATTTCAGCCGTACTGCAATCCTTGCCTAAATCAATATAATTTTTAGCTTTCCAGTCATTCAATAGACTGTCAAGTGGATAAGTCATACTTTTAGGCAGGTCGATGCTTTCTTTGCGTTCAGTTCCATTTTCACGAATCACTACATCTACACTTTGCGCTTTTACCTGCGACGTGGCCACTAGTAAAAGAAAAATAATCGAACAATAGTTAACTAATTTCTTCATGCTTCAATAATAAGATCAATCTAAATTGTGTTTTTTAAAATCGTAATACGCATTGCAGACCAACCGACTTGTTTTTAAAACTGTTGGAGCGGAACTGGTTGTTATTATCAATAACGGCCGGCTCTACTTTCATACTCAAGTCGGGGGTTATATCGAAGTTGGATAACTCCGCATCTACATAAGCGTCGATGATAGAGATCAGGTAAACTCCGATAAATGCAAATATACTAAGGTCCCGATAACGACGGAACATATCTTTTCTTCTTTTTAGTGTGTTTTTTAGCTGCTCCTCATTATAAGTGGAGTTCGGGGGCAACAAATCTTCGTAACTTTTCGTATTCGGATTGCTGTCCATAATGTCCAGATAGGCTTGCGAATAGTCTTTGTACATCTTACCGTTCCAACTTAAGGCGTAAGCACAACCAGCAAATCCTCCATATATAATAGGTAATTTCCAGTATTTACGGTTGTAAATCTGTCCTCCACCGGGGAATACGACTGCCAGCCACGTTGCTTTGGTCGGATTCGGGATAAATATTTTCTTGTTAATATCTTGAGCAGGTGGCGGCACAGTGTCGGTCTTTACAACAATGGAGGCAGGTTGCTCTATCTTTTTCAGCTCTTTCTTGTTGGCTGCATCCAAGCTATCCGCTATCTGTATTTTAGCAGCTGACAAACTGTCGATGGCCGGAAGTTCTTTGGATGGTATGATTTGGATAGAATCCTTCTTCACCGAGTCCTGTATTATCGGATCACGATGCCTTCGTGCACGGGCTTTCGGCGCTTCGCGCTGTATGATTGTTGTATCTTTCCGTGCCGGAGTAACAGTGGATTGTGCATACACATCAATCCCTGCCACCTGTAAAAAACAGAGAAGCAGGGCGCTGACTAGTAACTGATATTTCTTACTTTTTTTTGTCATTTACTTCTTTAGCGTATCGAAGATTTCCATGATACGTTCCAGTTCCTCCTCGTTCCCGAAAGGAATACTGATCTTGCCTTTTCCCTTTTCAGAGCAGGTGAGTTGTACCTTGGTGTTGAAAAAGCCGGAGAGTTGTTGCTTCAATAAGTTGAATTCTTCAGGAAGTTTGCCACGTTTGGGTGTTATTTTCCGTGTGCCGCTTTTCACAGCTTCTCCTTCGCTTAATGATTTAACAATTTCTTCTACTTTGCGGACTGAATATCCGTGTTCTTGTATTTCTTCGAATATTTTAACTTGTAGTTTAGGGTCGCCTAATGAAATCAGCGCACGGGCATGTCCCATGTCCAGCTGCTTGTTTTGCAGGGCCATCTGTATTGGAGCCGGCAATTTCAGTAAGCGCAGGTAGTTGGCGATCGTCGTTCGTTTCTTTCCGATACGTTCGCTAAGACGTTCCTGTGTCAGTTCGTACTGATCGAGCAGATGCTGGTAGGCAAGTGCGATTTCTACGGCATTCAGGTCTTCACGCTGGATATTTTCAATCAGCGCCATTTCCATCATGTTTTCGTCGTCGGCAGTGCGTATATAAGCAGGGATCGTTTTCAGTCCTGCTCTTTGTGATGCACGATAACGACGCTCTCCCGCGATGATCTGATACTCATCGTCCGAGAGTTTGCGTAAAGTGATAGGTTGGATGATACCGATTTCCGCAATGGAATCAGCCAATTCCTGCAATGCTGTTTCGTCAAACTCACGGCGGGGCTGGTTGGGATTGACAGTAATCTTTGCCAGCTCTATTTCATTAATGGAAGAAGACCCTTCGGTTTTCACATCATCCATTGAGAGCAAGGCGTCGAGACCACGTCCTAATGCATTTCTTTTTTGTGTTGCCATATCTTCTTCTTTCTTTTATTTATTTCGGTTGATAATCTCTTTAGCAAGGGCCAGGTGATTTTTGGCGCCGGTAGATTCCGCATCGTAAAGGATGGTCGGGACACCGTAACTGGGAGCCTCGCTCAATTTCACATTTCGTTGAATAACGGTGTTGAATACCAGTTCCTGGAAATGACGTTTCACTTCATCGTAAATCTGATTAGCCTGACGCAGACGAGAGTCATACATTGTCAGTAAGAAACCTTCGATTTCTAAAGCCGGATTCAGTTTCGACTTGATGATTTTGATGGTATTCAACAATTTGCTAATACCTTCAAGAGCAAAATATTCAGCTTGAACGGGGATAATCACGGAGTCGGCTGCCGTTAGGGCGTTGATCGTGATTAGTCCTAATGAAGGAGAACAGTCTATCAGAATATAGTCATATTCTTTCTTCAAAGGCGTGAGTACTTCTTTTAGTATCTTTTCTCGGTTTGGGAGGTTCAGCATTTCAATCTCTGCTCCTACGAGATTGATGTGCGAAGAGATTACTTTCAAAGAATCAATCTCCGTATCAAGGATAGCGTCCTGTACGTTGGCTCTGTCAATAATACATTCATAGATAGTGCATTCCGACTGCTTGATGTCTACTCCCAAGCCGGAAGAGGCATTAGCTTGCGGGTCGGCATCTACTACGAGTACCTTTTTTTCCAGTGTAGCAAGTGAAGCTGCGAGATTAATCGTAGTCGTTGTCTTTCCTACACCGCCTTTTTGATTGGCCAAAGCAATAATTTTTCCCATATTCTCTAAATTTATTGGCAGCGAAATAAGTGATAAATCCTTAGAGCGCCTACGAAAAAAGAGAAACTTTGCAATTTCTGTTGATAAGTCGCCTGTTTTGTTAATAACTGTCGGACGAAACGGTTACAAAACTTCAACAGGTTCATCATCTTCTTTTCTCTTTAACGAGCTTGCAAATATACATATTTATATTGGATATCTATTTCTTTTTTTGCTCGCTTGCAGAAGATTAAGATTTGTAAACGGGTAGGAGTGGGGCGGAAAGAGACTTTTCGATCTGATGTAGGGAGGTGTTTGGCGGTACGGCTTCTTTTTGTTACTTTTGTGCGAATATAAAAAAGGAAAGGATTGAAGATATGGAAAATGAAAAGCCGTTGATACTTGTTTCAAATGACGATGGCGTGATGGCTAAAGGGATTAATGAACTGGTGAAGTTTCTTCGCCCTTTGGGAGATATTGTGGTAATGGCACCTGATGCTCCGCGCTCGGGCAGTGGTTGTGCGCTGACGGTGACGCAGCCTGTTCATTACCAGTTAGTAAAGAAAGAAGTAGGTTTAACTGTTTATAAATGTTCGGGAACACCGACCGATTGTATCAAATTGGCACGGAACACAGTGCTCGACCGGACACCGGACTTGGTAGTCGGCGGTATCAATCATGGAGACAACTCTGCCACTAACGTGCATTATTCCGGCACAATGGGAGTGGTATTCGAAGGCTGTTTGAATGGAATCCCTTCTATAGGCTTCTCTTTGTGCAATCATGCACCCGATGCCGATTTTGAAGCTACCGGACCTTATATTCGCAGTATTGCCGCCATGGTACTGGAAAAAGGACTTCCTCCTTTAACCTGTCTGAACGTAAACTTCCCGGATACGACCGATATCAAAGGAATCAAAATCTGTGAACAGGCAAAAGGTCGTTGGACGAACGAATGGGCTGCCTGTCCCCGTCTGAACGATCCGAATTATTTCTGGTTGACCGGTGAATTTACCGATCACGAACTTGAAAATGAGAGGAACGATCATTGGGCTTTGGCAAATGGCTATGTTGCTATCACTCCGACCACGGTTGATGTGACAGCTTATCACTTTATGGATGAACTTAACAAATGGTTTAGTTAACTATCAACTATCATGAAGTATTATCTGATTGTCGGCGAAGCTTCCGGCGACTTGCACGCTTCTCATCTGATGGCTGCCTTAAAGGCAGAAGATCCGCAGGCTGATTTCCGGTTTTTCGGAGGTGATTTGATGGCTGCCGTCGGAGGAACGATGGTGAAGCATTATAAAGAACTGGCATACATGGGTTTTATTCCCGTGTTGCTCCATCTGCGCACTATCTTTGCAAATATGAAGCGTTGTAAAGGAGATATTGTTTCCTGGCAACCGGATGTTGTTATTCTGGTGGACTATCCGGGATTCAATCTGGATATAGCCAAGTTTGTTCATGCAAAGACACAGATTCCGGTTTATTATTATATTTCTCCGAAGATATGGGCGTGGAAGGAGTATCGTATCAAGAATATAAAACGAGATGTAGACGAACTTTTCTCCATTCTTCCTTTTGAAGTAGAGTTCTTCGAAGGAAAGCATCAATACCCCATCCACTATGTTGGTAATCCTACCGTGGATGAGGTGGTGGCTTATCAGAAAGCTCATCCGAAAAATAAGGATCAGTTTATTGCGGAGAATCAACTGGAAGATAAACCGGTAATAGCTCTTCTTGCAGGTAGCCGGAAACAGGAAATCAAAGATAATTTGCCGGATATGTTGAAGGCTGCTTCTGCTTTTTCCGATTATCAGCTTGTTCTGGCGGGTGCTCCTGCCATTGCTCCCGACTATTATAAAAAATATGTAGGAGAAGCGAAAGTGAAAATCATTTTCGATCAAACCTATCGTTTGTTGCAACACGCAGATGTGGCTTTGGTCACTTCAGGCACGGCTACTCTTGAAACGGCATTGTTCCGTGTTCCCCAAGTCGTTTGTTATTACACTCCGATAGGGAAAGTGGTTTCCTTCTTGCGGCGTCATATCTTGACCGTGAAATTTATTTCGTTAGTTAATCTGATTGCCGACCGTGAAGTGGTAAAAGAGTTGGTGGCGGATACGATGACCGTGAAGAATATGCAAAATGAATTGAAAAATATCATTGAAAATGAAGCATATAGAAATGAAATGCTTTTGGGATATGAATATGTGGCGGAACGGTTGGGACCTGCCGGTGCTCCCCGTCATGCAGCTCGTGAAATGCTGCGCTTGTTGAAAAAATAACTTTCTTTTTCTGAATAAACGTAAAGCCGATGCAGTAATTGCACGGCTTTTTTATTTATTAAGCAGAAGACTAAAAAAAGAAAGGAAAAAGATATGAAAAAAATTAAGTGGCTTTTAGGAATGTTGTTATTGGCATTAGTGCCAATGTTGCAATCATGTGATGATGATGGTTATTCTATCGGAGATTTCAGCTGGGACTGGGCGACCGTTCGGGCAACCGGTGGAGGAGGTTACTATTTGGAAGGTGATCGTTGGGGATTGATTGATCCGGTTGCTACTTCCATACCTTGGTTTAAACCGGTGGACGGTGAACGTGTGGTGGCCTTTTTCAATCCTTTGTATGACATGGAAGGAGGAAAAGGAGTTCAGGTAAAGATGGAAGGTGTACAGGAATTGTTGACAAAGGAAGTGGAAGATATGACCACAGAGGAAGAAGCGGTGGAATTCGGCAATGATCCTATCCTGATTTATCAGGGTGACATGTGGTTGGGAGGAAAATTCCTGAATGTTATTTTCCGTCAGGAGCTGCCTCGCTCGGAGAAACATCGTATCAGCCTTGTGCAAAATAAGATAGAAACGGGAGAACCATCAGAACCGGGAACATTGAATGTAGCTGAAGATGGTTACGTACATTTGGAACTGCGTTATAATACGTATGAGGATGTGACTGACTATTGGGGATGGGGACGAGTTTCTTATAATCTGGAAAAGTTCTTCCCAACGGAAAAAGATGCCGAATCAACAATGAAAGGTTTTAAAGTGACTATAAATTCAAGAGAACATGGAGAAGGAAGAGTGATCGTTCTTGATCTGGAACATCCGGTAGGTGTGCCGGAAGCTGCGAAGGATGTACACTCCACTTCTTCGATCCGATAACCTAACTATGATTTACTGTGTGTGAAACGAGGTTGTGTCAAAACGTTGGCACAACCTCTTTTATATTTTACAGTTCTGCTATATTTTCTTTTGGCTATGCTGCTTTTTCCTCATGCATTTGGCAACAAGTTGCTATATTCCAATTATATCGGGTTATAAATAGTCCCATAAACATATATTTGGCAACTGTAATGAGCCCCTTTCCTTCTTTTATCAGTTTAGCACACATTTTTTTGATATTAAAGGCTATAGCAAAGAAAGCAAAGTCCATTGTAACCTTGTCTTCTCCCACATGCCGGAATCTTCTGTATGCCATGTTGTATTTCATTTGTCCAAACACGGCCTCTGGTTCTATACACCTCCTGCCTCTATGCTTGATACCTTCTTCTGAGAGCAACCTTTCCCGTGCCTGCCGTTTGTATTGATTTAATCGGTGGTTGACTTCTATAATACGGTTCCCCCGAGCTTTAAAACAACTGCCACGCAAAGGGCAACCTTCGCATCTTTTTGCTTTATACCGGGCACTTTCGATGATGTATCCGCTCGCTGTCTTGTCACGTTTGGTTCCTATACGGTTCATGTGCTGTCCCATAGGACAAACGTAATAATCCTCTTGGGCATTGTAATGGAGACTTTCGGCATGGAATGGGTTGGGAGTATAACGAGGACGCTGTTCTTTATGGAAGTAATTGTACTTGATGAAGGCTTCTATCCCATTCTCCTGCATGAACCGGTAATTTTCTTCCGAACCGTAACCGGAGTCTGCCACACAGATATTCGGTAAACGGTTATAGCGGTACTGGAAAGAGTGGAAAAAAGGTATGAGGGTCAGTGTATCGGTAGGGTTGGGAAACAGACGGAAGTCTGTGATGAATTGGTTTTCAGTACCTATTTGCAGATTATATCCGGGTTTGGTCTGCCCGTTCTTCATGGCATCTTCTTTCATGCGCATGAATGTGGCACCAGGATCGGTCTTGGAATAGGAGTTACGTTCTCCAAGGGTATCAAGGTGATTGTCGTATTCTATCAGCTTGTCACGATACCCTTCAAGTTCCATGACCTGCTTCTTCTTTTTGCGCAGGGCTTTCTTTTCTTCCTTATCCTTTGTTGCAGGCTGGCGTTCCAGGGCTTCTTTAAGTTCATCCACTATGTCAGAGAGCCTGCAGGGAGTAAACTCCACGGATGTGTCTTTTATAGAGTTCTCCTGTGCAATGGCTTCATCCACCTGTTCCAAGAGAATACGGATTTTATCCATTAGTCTCGTACGGTTCCGTTCGACTGTCTTGCGCCAGACAAAAGTATATTTGTTGGCTTTGGATTCAATCTTGGTGCCGTCGATATACTCCACATCAAGGCTGATGAAACCTTTATCGGCAAGGACAAGAACCAACTGGGTAAATACATTATTTATTTCCTCCTTTACACGGTTACGAAAACGGTTGATCGTGATAAAATCCGGATGCTCATTACCGGCAAGCCAAATATAATGAATGTCACGAAGGAGGTGCTTCTCTATTTTACGGCAAGAATAGATATTATTCATGTAGGCGTAGATTATCACCTTAAGCATCATTTTAGGATGATAAGGACAACGGCCCGTTTCCTTATAAAGCTTCTTGAAACTCTCAAGATTGAGATTGTCAATAACAGCATTCACGATGCGGACCGGGTCGGTCGCAGCTATGTTTTCATCAACTCTTTGTGGAAAAAGAACGGTTTGGTTGGGAATGTAAGGACGAAAATGTAACTTTGCCATAACGAAAAACTTTATACCTAAAGATACGAAAACTTTGGGTAATAACAAAGCCCGGGCTTGAGAAAGTCTGGGCTTTGCGCATAAAAAAAGGCTGTGTCAGCGTTTTGACACAACCTCTTTGTATTGTGTGCAATTCTAATCGATGAGAAAAACTCCTGTTAGAACCATGTTAATGCATATAAGTAAACGACTGCTGCCGGTATGGCCATCAAAGAACTGTCAAACCGATCGAGCATCCCTCCATGTCCCGGAAGAATATTTCCCGAATCCTTTACGTGCAATTGGCGTTTTAGCAATGACTCCGTCAGGTCGCCCCATGTACCGAATATAACCACAGCTAATGCCAGTCCTGCCCATTCCATCATTGACATAAATGGGAAGTAGTGAGCAAGTATAAAAGACACTCCGATTGCTACAACTCCGCCGCCGATAGAACCTTCCCATGATTTCTTGGGAGAGATGCGTTCAAAGAGTCGGTGTTTGCCTATCAGTGACCCGATGCAATAAGCACCCGTATCATTCAGCCAAAGGAAAATAAAGATGGATAACGGTAGAATCGGATTATAGCTTATGCTACTGAATTCCGATGCCGGATCATTATGGAAAGCCAATACATTCAGCAAAGCAAAAGGCAGACCGATATAAAGTTGGCTAAGCATCGAATAAGCCCAGTTAAGTACCGGGTTCTCCTTTTTCAGATACAACTCGCTAATCATCATGTAAAGCAATAAAAGCACATACGGGATGAATATTTTCGAATCGGCTGCATCAATGCAGAATCCCATGATTGCGAGGAATAAATAAGCCCCGCCGAGCATATTAATGGTCTTGTTTATCTTGACTCCTTCTGCGCGCATATTTACCAACTGTGCAAACTCATAAATAGTCAGTGCACTGATAACGGTAAACAGAATGCCAAAACTGAATGCGTCATAAAGGATGCACCCTACCAAGATGGCAACGAAGAGTACACCCGTAATAGCTCGTTTTATGAAATTGTTAATCAAAATCTATTCGTTTTAATTATTTGGACCCGTTAGCTTGTTCTTCTCCATTGGACTTACCCTCTACGGTAACTTTGCCTTCCACTGTAACCTTGTTACCTGCTGCGGCAACTTTGGTGTCAATGGAAGCTTGCTCCTCTGCAGTATTTTCAGCTTCTTCTTCTTTGATTTCTTTTTCTTCTTCTTTTAACTTTTGGGCAAGTTCCCTTTCAGCTCTTGCGGCATCCTGGCTTTCTTTAGCAGCCATGATTTCTTCCGAACGCGAAGCCCAGGGGCGTTTGCCGAAGATACGTTCAACGTCTTCCGCAAAGATTACCTCTTTGTCAATCAGTAATTGCGTCAGTTCGTTGTGACCTTCTTTGTGCTCTGACAGAATTCTCTTGGCGCGGTCATACTGCTCGTTCACCATTCTCTTGACTTCTTCGTCAATTAGTTCGGCTGTCTTTTCGCTGTATGGACGGTTGAAAGAATATTCATCGTTGTTGTAATAACATAAATTCGGCAGCTTGTCGCTCATACCTAAATAAGCAATCATACCGTATGCCTGTTTAGTCACTCTTTCCAAGTCGTTCATGGCACCAGTTGAAATGCGGCCGAGGAATAAATCTTCAGCGGCGCGTCCTCCTAAAGTAGCACACATTTCATCCAACATTTGCTCCTTAGTAGTAATCTGACGTTCTTCCGGCAGATACCAGGCAGCTCCTAATGCACGTCCGCGGGGAACGATAGTTACCTTAATCAACGGATTGGCATATTCCAATAACCAGGAGATAGAGGCGTGTCCTGCTTCATGCAAAGCGATGGAACGTCTTTCAGCTTCCGTAGTAATCTTGGTTTTCTTTTCCAGACCACCGATGATGCGGTCTACCGCATCCAGAAAGTCTTGCTTGCCTACAAATTTCTTTCCGTGGCGGGCAGCGATCAATGCAGCTTCATTGCAGACATTGGCGATATCCGCACCCGAGAATCCCGGAGTTTGGCGAGCCAGCAAGTCTACATCAACACTATCGTCTATTTTGATCGGGCGCAAATGCACACCAAATACTTCTTTACGTTCATTCAAGTCGGGCAGATCCACATGTATCTGACGGTCAAAACGTCCTGCACGGAGCAATGCTTTATCAAGTACGTCTACACGGTTAGTAGCAGCAAGGATAATTACACCGCTGTTGGAACCGAAACCGTCCATCTCTGTCAATAACTGGTTCAATGTGTTTTCGCGTTCGTCATTTCCTCCCATTGCAGGATTTTTGCCACGAGCACGTCCTACGGCATCAATCTCATCAATAAAGACGATACAAGGGGCTTTCTCTTTGGCCTGTTTAAACAAGTCGCGAACACGGGATGCACCTACACCCACAAACATTTCCACGAAGTCAGAACCTGCCAGTGAGAAGAAAGGAACATTAGCTTCACCCGCCACAGCTTTGGCAAGCAAAGTTTTACCGGTTCCCGGAGGGCCTACCAGCAATGCTCCTTTGGGTATCTTACCTCCCAAATCCGTATATTTCTGCGGTTCCTTCAAGAACTCTACAATTTCCTCTACCTCTTGTTTCGCTTCTGCCAAACCCGCTACATCCTTAAATGTAATCTTGATGGCTCCACCTTTTTCAAAAAGCTGGGCTTTTGATTTTCCTACGTTAAATACACCGCCGGGGCCACCACTGCCACCTCCGCTCATACGGCGCATGAAGAAGATCCATAACGCTACAAGCAAGACAAGCGGGAGTATCTGGATCAGGATTGCGGGAAAAATATCCGATTTGGGCGGATAGTCGGAAGAACCGTCAAAATGACCGGCTTCCTTTTCTGCCTGCAAAAACTCTTCCAGTTTATCGGTAGATGGCGTTCTACTTGTAATGATAGGGTTACGTCCCACTTTGGTAGAGTCCGCTCCAAAAACAGCCCCTACAGCAGTCGGTTTAAGAAAAGCTTCTATTGACTTATCTTCATAACCCAATACTTTGCTTACATAGCCCTTTTTTACGTAGTCCTGAAACTCACTGTAAGTTACAGCTTTGCTTCCAGCTCCCTTTGAATCACTGCCCCACCAGAGGCCGAGAAGCATAAGGGCAATAATCATATACATCCAGTTCAGGTTGAACTTAGGCATATTAACCTTATTGTTAGGTTTATTGCTATTGTTATTATTGCTATTATTATTGTCCATAATCATTAATTAGTCTAGATCGGGGATTTGAGTAAGTTTGGCATCTGCCCAAAGGTGTTCAAGATTATAAAAATCTCTTGTCTCCGGTAAAAAGACGTGTACCAGTACATCGGCATAGTCCATTGCCACCCATTCAGCATTCCGGAGTCCATCGATTGCATAAGGTTTGCTATCCGCACCTTTGCGTGTAAATTCCTTGATTGAATCTACAATAGCACTCACTTGACTGGGAGAATTTCCCTGACAGATAACGAAATATTTACAGATGGTATCTTCTATGCTGGTTAAATCGGCAACGATTATCTTTTTACCTTTTTTCTCTTGAATTCCTTCTTTTATTTTTTCAATTAATACTTTAGTATCGTTCATTCCTGTAATTGAGATTAATAATTCATGTTCTCTATTTGTTTATAACAAAAAAAGGCAAGCCTTTGTTTCTGATTATAAACGTGATATTTTTGACAAATATACGCTGATTTATTGGATACAAGAAAGTTATCCCTCAATTTTTGTGTTTTTTAGTGGAGATACTTTTGTTTAGAAAGCTTATTTGGACATTTTTGCAAAAAAAATATCAGAATTGTTTTGAATTCCCAAAATATTTGTATCTTTGCACCCGCAAACGGAAATTATTGGGCTATGGTGTAATGGTAACACTACAGATTCTGGTCCTGTCATTCCTGGTTCGAATCCAGGTAGCCCAACAAAACACCAGCTTTTTACTGACAAAAACCCGCTAAAAATGCAATTTTAGCGGGTTTTTTTGTGCTTTGACAAATACCATCCGAAAAAAGTTGACGCTAATTCGGTGGCTAATTCGGTGACACGAATGCACGTTGATAGTTCGAAAAACGCTAATCTTATGAAAAGCCGTGCGGTTGATTGATAAAGAATAAATCCTTAAACTGGCTGTCGTCTTGTTTAGTAGAAAAGAAAAACAGGTTTTATAGCTCAAGTGAGTATAAAACCTGTTTCTAATTTTTCTAAATCGGGCAGAACTCTTATTCTTCTGCTTTTATTGATTCATCGATTACTTTGATCTTTTGTAATACCAGTTCCAAGTCTGCTTTCAACTTATCTACCTTGCGGTTCAATTCAGTCAGCAGGCTGCTGCCTTTCTTAGAAGTAGAAGTCAGGAAGCCTAGATTGTTCTCATAAGTCTGAAGCTCATTCTTCATATTCTCATAAGTACGTACCAGCTTTTCGCGTTCTCTGTACAGAGATTGAGTGCCGCTTCCCTGAATATTGCTGATATTCGAACGGAAGCTACTTAACTTCTTGTTGGAAGCATTGATGTTAAAGCGGTCGAATAGCTGATCGATGATTCCGTGATACTGCTTGTATAACTTATCTTTTTCTTTGAACGGCACATGACCGATAGAGTTCCACTCTTTCATTAAATCCCGAACCAAGGTACTTGCTTCTTCGGTATCCATGCTTTCATCAATAGCGGATAACTTCTCGATCAACGCTTTCTTCTTTTCCATATTCTCTGTTTCTACGGAGCGTTGTGAAGAAGTAGCTTTGTTCTTTTGTTCGAAGAAATAGTCGCAAGCTGTGATAAACCGTTTCCAGATAGCATCCGAGTGTTTCTTGGCAACCGGTCCGATGGTCTTCCATTCTTTTTGAAGTTTGGTCAGTGCATCGGCAGTTACTTTCCAGTCTGTACTGTCTTTCAAGGCTTCCGCTTTTTCGCAGAGCGCTTTCTTCTTTTCCAGATTCTCGTTCATTCCTTCTTTCAGACTTTTGAAGAATTCTCCTTTCTTCTTGAAGAAATCATCGCAGGCATGGCGGAAACGCTCGAAGATCTTCACATTCATCTTTTGGGGCGCAAAACCAATGGTTTTCCATTTGTTTTGCAGGGCAATCACTTCCTGGGTCTTGTTTTCCCAGGCAGAGAATGTTTTCAGTTCATCATACTCAATCGCTTCAACGATTTCGCAGATGACGGTCTTTTGATCCAAATTATGCTGTTCGGCTTCTTTCAGCGATTCAAAGTGCTGCTGATGGCGGCGGTTGACAGCGGTAGAAGCTGCTTTGAACCGATTCCAGATTTCATCACGCAGTTCTTTGGCTACCGGACCTGTATCGCGGAACTCCTGATGCAACTTCTGAAGTTGGTGGAAAGCGGAAACAACATCTTCCTCGTCAGCCAACTTTTCGGCAGCTTCGCAGAGATGCGTTTTGATTTCCAGATTCTTTTTGAAGTCATATTCGCGGAATTCATTGTTCAGTTTCAATAAATCGTAGAACTTCTCTACATATAATTGATAGTTTTTCCAAAGTTCATTCACTTTACCTTGCGGCACCAGTTTTGTGTCATTCCATTGCTGTTGCAGCTTCTTGAACTCCGTATAAGATTTGTTGGCGTCATCTCCGGATTCCACCAATTCTTTCAGTTCTTCAATAATGGAAAGTTTCACTTGCAGGTTTTCTTCCTTTTGGCGTTCCAGCTCGGCAACCTGTTTGCTGCGTTTTTCCTTGATAACCCCCATCAGGCGTTTGAATTCTTCTTCCGTCGGGTCCTCTTCGGCAACAAAATCTTCAATGTTTCCACCGTTGTCTGTAAACTGTACCTTAGCAGCTTCCAACTCGGCATTATGTAACTTGTAGAATGATTGTTTCAGATTGTCAATTTCCTGCTTGTTCGCATTTTCAGCGTCTTGCGCAAGCTCTTTTAGCTGGTTTAGTACATCTTCCTTAGTGGCAGGTTTAGGAGCTGCTTCAGGTTGAACTTCGGCAGTAACATCTTCAGCCGGAGTCTCTGTAATAGCTTCAGAAACCTCGACTGTTTTCTTTTCTTCTTCTAATTCCCCTTGGTTCAAGGGTTGATTAGTGTCATGAGCGTCCATCATTGTATATTAGTTTTGGGTCACAAATTAATGAAATAAAACGATTACTTCATACTATTTTGCTTATTTTTTTTTGTTTATCGTGTTTTTATGACAATAAAACGGTTATTCCCATGTACAACATCATTCCGATGATGTCATTTGTAATGGCTATAAACGGACCTGTTGCAATGGCTGGATCGATTTTGAACTTCTCCAGCGTCATCGGTACCAGTGTCCCGAAAATAGAAGCGAACATTACCACGGCAAACAGGCTGATGGATACGGAATAGGTGACCGTAGCCGTTGCGCCGAACCTGATAAAGTTGTAGGTGTATACTAATAAGGAGATAATAGTGGCATTAATTAAAGCTACTACCGATTCCTTGGTAATCTGCTTGAAGGTATTTTTAGCGTCCAGCGAGCTGTTTGCCAAACCCTGTACGATGATTGCCGAAGATTGTGTTCCGACATTTCCTCCTGTACCACCGATTAGCGGGATGTACAGTGCCATTTCGGGATGGGCAGCAAAGGTGGAGTCGAAATTACCCAATATCATAGAGTTGCCGATTCCGCCGATCATACCGATTAATAGCCAGGGGAGGCGGGCGGTGGTCTGTCTCAATACATTATCGTCTGTTTCTACGTCCTGCGAAAGACCGGATGCCAACTGATAGTCACGTTCCGACTGCTCACGGACTTCATCCATGACGTCGTCGACGGTGATTTGTCCCACAAGCCGACCGATACTGTCGACAACAGGGATAGCCACCAAGTCATACTTCTCAATCGCCTGTACTACCTCGTCAATGGGAGTATCTACGTGTACCGAAATCGGATCTTTCTGCATCACGTGTTTCACTTTCGATACAGAAGGGGAAGTAATCATCTTTTTGAGCGGGAAGATACCTCGCAGACGTTCGTCATCGTCGATGACATATACATAATAGATTTCGTCCAGCTCTTCCGCCTGTTGACGCATCTCTTTCAGACATTCGGGCATACTCCAGTTCTCGTTGACGAGTACCATTTCCGTACCCATCAAACCACCGGCGGTATTTTCGTCGTATTTCAACAAGTCGACAATGTCACCTGCCTGTTCAATGTCCTCGATGTGCGAAAGAACCTCTTCCTGCTTATCTTCATCGAGTTCACGCATCAGGTCTACGGCATCGTCCGTATCCATGTAGTCAACGAAGCGTTTGGCGATTGTCTCCGAAGGAAGCATTTCGAGCAGTTCTTTACGAGCGTCTTCGTCCATTTCGACAAGCACGTCGGCGGCAATTTCATTATCGAGCAGGCGATAGATGAATTTAGCCTCTTCCGGATTCAGGTCATTGCACAATTCGGCAATGTCGGCCGGATGGAGGTCGATGAGAAGCCCTTTTACCGTATCGGCATCTTTTTGCTCAATAAGGTGTTTAACGTTGTCAATGTATTCCTCGTTCATCGTTGTCAATTACAAATTACGAATTACAAAATCCAGTTCTCTGCTTACTGCTGCCCGTAGATCGGTTATAGGTTGTTGCCTGCCGTCTTTAATGCTTCTTCCACTTTATTGGTCAGGTCGATAAATTCTGCTACCGATAGTTGTTCCGGACGTTTATTAAATAAGATGTTCTCCGTGAGTGGACAATCTTTGCCTAAAATAGGTTTAATAGAGTTGCGCAATGTTTTGCGTCGTTGGTTGAAAGTCGTTTTCACTACCTGTTTGAACAGTTTCTCGTCACATCCCAATTCTTTAGTTTCGTTGCGCGTCATGCGGATAACAGCACTTTTCACTTTGGGAGGCGGATTAAACACGTGCTCACTCACTGTGAATAGGTATTCCACTTTATACCATGCCTGAATCAATACGCTAAGGATACCGTAAGTCTTGCTGCCCGGTCCGGCTGCAATACGTTCGGCTACCTCTTTTTGAATCATTCCCGTACAGCAGGGGACGATATCTTTGTTGTCTAGCATCTTGAAAAAGATCTGGCTGGAGATGTTATACGGATAATTACCGGTCAGTACGAAAGGTGTGCCGTCGAATAGCCGGTGAAGGTTCATTTTCAGAAAGTCATCTTCGATGATGTGGTCCTCCAACGACGGATAAGCTTCGCGAAGATAGGCAACCGACTCATAGTCAACTTCTACGACCTTTATCAACCGGTCTTTTTTCACCAAAAACTGGGTCAATACTCCCATGCCCGGTCCCACCTCCAAAATAGGCAGTTCAGGGAAGGTGTCGACAGTATCGGCAATATCTTGCGCAACTTTCAGATCTTTCAGAAAGTGTTGTCCGAGAAACTTTTTAGGCTTTACTAATTTCATTTACCAACTAAATAATTACTTTTGCAGTCGACAAAGGTAATTCTTTTAAATGAAGAACGTACCACTATTTATTAAAAAATAAATGATGTGTCAGCGAAGCTAATGAAGAATTAAGGATGAAGAAACTATTAAAAAAGACGCTGAAACTGATATTACCGGTTGTTTTAGGCGGCTTTATCTTATTCTGGGTGTATCGCGACTTTGATTTTACAAAAGCGGGCGATGTATTATTACACGGTACAAATTGGTGGTGGATGCTCTTCTCATTAGTGTTCGGGGTGTTCGCGCAAGTCTTTCGTGGATGGCGGTGGAGGCAGACACTGGAACCGTTGGACGCTTTCCCGAAAAAGAGCGATTGCGTGAATGCTATCTTCATTTCTTATGCCGCCAGTCTGGTAGTTCCCCGGATCGGGGAAGTGAGCCGCTGCGGGGTCTTGGCGAAATATGATAACGTCTCGTTTGCCAAGTCGTTGGGAACAGTCGTTACGGAGCGATTGGTCGATACATTGACGATTCTTCTCATCACAGGCATCACAGTCTTGCTTCAATTACCGATATTCGTTACCTTTCTTCAACAGACCGGAACAAAAATCCCTTCTCTTGTTCATCTCCTGACTTCGGTATGGTTTTATATCATCCTGTTTTGTTTTATCGGTGTGGCGATCCTTCTTTATTATTTAAGAAAAACGCTGTTCTTCTATGAACGGGTGAAAGGCTTTGTACTTAATATATGGGAGGGGATTATGTCTTTAAAGGGAGTACGCAACATTCCTCTCTTTATTTTTTATACACTGGCCATTTGGGCGTGTTATTTTCTCCATTTCTATTTCACATTCTATTGCTTCGCCTTTACGGCACATTTAGGAATTCTGGCAGCATTGGTCATGTTTGTAGGTGGTACGTTTGCCGTGATTGTGCCTACTCCCAACGGGGCGGGACCGTGGCATTTCGCTATCATTTCTATGATGATGCTTTATGGGGTAAATGTGACGGATGCCGGAATCTTTGCCCTGATTGTGCATGGTATTCAAACCTTTCTGGTTGTTCTGTTGGGTATCTATGGTTTTGCTGTCCTGTCGTTCACTAACAGACATCGAGGGTGAAATTTTAGCTAAAAGTGTGTATTCTTAAATGTTTTTGCTGACGTCCTTTGTCATCTGAAAACTTTTCCATAACTTGGCACTGTTTAATTATTAGATTTAAAATCGTTTTAAAATATTTATTATGAGTACCATTCTTTCTTTAGCTCCACAAAACGTGTGGAAGCATTTTTATTCGTTGACACAGATTCCTCGTCCGTCAGGACACATGGAAAAAATAACAGAATTTCTTCTAGGTTTCGGAAAAGGTTTGGGTCTGGAGTCTTTTGTAGACGAAGCAGGTAATGTAATTATCCGTAAACCGGCGACTCCGGGTATGGAAAACCGGAAAGGTGTAATTCTTCAGGCGCACATGGATATGGTTCCGCAGAAGAACAACGATACTGTACACGATTTTGAAAAAGATCCGATTGAAACTTATATAGACGGTGACTGGGTAAAGGCAAAAGGTACTACTTTGGGTGCGGACAACGGACTGGGAGTAGCCGCCATCATGGCCGTGCTGGAAGCAAAAGACCTGAAACACGGCCCTCTGGAAGCTCTTGTCACTAAAGACGAAGAAACCGGCATGTACGGTGCATTTGGCTTGAAGCCGGGTACCCTGAACGGTGAAATCCTTTTGAATCTGGATTCCGAAGATGAAGGTGAATTGTATATCGGTTGTGCCGGAGGTATGGACGTAACTGCTACCCTGGAATATAAGGAAGTAGCTCCCGAAGCAGGAGATATCGCAGTGAAAGTTACTTTGAAAGGATTACGCGGCGGACATTCGGGATTGGAAATCAATGAAGGACGTGCCAATGCCAATAAGTTGCTGGTTCGTTTCGTTCGTGAAGCGGTTGCCAGCTATGAAGCCCGTTTGGCTAGCTGGGAAGGTGGTAATATGCGTAATGCTATCCCGCGTGAAGCACATGCGGTTATTACCATTCCGGCTGAAAATGAAGAAGAACTGCTGGGCTTGGTGAAATACTGCGAAAACCTGTTCAACGAAGAATATTCAGCTATTGAAACTCCGATCAGTTTTACGGCTGAACGTGTAGAACTTCCTGCCGGTGAAGTACCTGAAGAAATTCAGGACAATCTGATTGATGCAATCTTTGCTTGTCAGAACGGCGTGACACGTATGATCCCTACTGTTCCAGATACGGTAGAAACTTCTTCCAACCTTGCTATTATAACGATTGGTGAAGGAAAGGCAGCCATTAAGATTCTGGCTCGCAGTTCAAGCGATAGCATGAAAGAATATCTGACTACCAGCCTGGAGTCTTGTTTCTCTATGGCAGGGATGAAGGTAGAGATGGCAGGCGGATATTCCGGTTGGCAACCTGATGTAAATTCTCCGATTTTGCATGCGATGAAGTCATCCTATAAACAACAGTTTGGTGTAGAACCTGCAGTGAAAGTGATTCACGCTGGCTTGGAATGTGGTATTATCGGTGCTATTATTCCGGGATTGGACATGATTTCTTTTGGTCCGACTTTGCGTTCACCGCATTCACCGGACGAAAGAGCGTTGATTCCTACCGTACAGAAGTTCTATGACTTCCTGGTGGCAACTTTGGAGCAAACTCCAATGAAATAACGTATTTCTCTTTATATAAATATTCTCCTATTATATAATAGGTGACCATAGTGAAGGCACGGATGATATTTCATCTGTGCCTTTTTTCATATTTATTGCAGCGTATATTACAATTCTGCTTTATAACAAATAAATTAATTGATGCAAATCAAGAAATATGCTATAAAACATAAATTTCTCTCTTTTTTAGATCAATGTATAAACAAAGGCTGTATTTTTGTGTTGTAAAACATGTAATTAGGAGGATAACAAAATGAAAAGTTTAAAAAGATTGTTTAGAAAGATCGGCGAAGCCGATGTACATGTTTGGGGATATTCAACAATTAATACCAAACCAAACAAGTAAGTTTTATTTTTTAGTTTTCAGGAATTAGTAATTTAAAAGGTTTAAAGATTATGGCAAAGAAAATGGGTTCTTTAGTTAGAAAAATCCTTAGTGAAGTAGGTCGTAATGAAATGCTTTCATGGGGGTACAGAATTGAGAAATGAGAACAAGTACATTAACTAAGTTTAGAGTGGGGATACGTTATTAAATACGATATCCCCATTTTTTATATCTAAAATTTTATATAGAGTTGTTTTAGCTAACAACTGTGGCGGGGGATCTGTTTCAGTGTCAGTTCCTCCTTTAATTTCTGTGTTTGGGTACACTGTCTTTTGCCACTTGGGCTGGAATGTATCACATGCGAGTTTGGCTGATTTTACTATCACACCCTCACCGAATCACTTGAAAGCCTTTGTTCATCGATGTTACAAAGGGTGAGGGTAACTGTGATTGTAGGGTGAGGGTAATTTTTACTCTCACCCTACAATTATACCTGTAATAAGTGCTTAATAGTTGATTTATAGTAAGTTGTATGCTGATTTGTCTGGTACTAATACATGAAAGATGATGTATTTGTGTCTGATAACTGGCGTAATATTATCTGGAATAACAGGCTGAACGAGATAATAGATACGGATGAATTAATTGTATTCCGTAAGGTTTCGATTGGCTTCTCCATAGGGGAAAATCAGTTTCAAGCTTGTGAACAGTTTGTTTCATACGCTTGAAACACTTAGTTTCAAGGTATTAAACACTTAGTTTTCCGGTGTGAAACTGGTAGTTTCATTACTTGAAACTGTTGGTCTCAAGGCATAAAACAGCTTGTTCACCGGCATGAACAAGCCATTTTATGTAGAGGTGCTGCAAATTATTGAGTGTCTTCTATGAATATGCCCGGATTCTTATAAACGAGACAGTGTGTAAGATACCTCTATCTTGCACGCATCTGCAACGGTATCTTGCACTGCTTCAAATACTTGTATATCAGTTGACTATCGCTGGTTTAGTGTAAGGTGCAAGATACTTTTGCATTTATGAACTTGTAAGAGATAGGTGAATCTTATTGCAGAAGATAAACTTTTCAATTAAATAATAAACCGAGTGGCAGTTTTTGGACTTTTTATTTTATTCCAGAGCGAGTTGATTAATAGGCTAATGTTTATACAATATGGTATGGGGCTGATAGCTTGATAAAAGCTTTTTTTAAGCTAAAAAGTACAAATCTTTAAACTTTATTTCCTTACTTTGTTATTTATAAGAGTGAGACTTATAGCAAACTTAAACTAGAAAGATTATGAAAGTAAAGCAAATTTGTATGATGGTGCTGCTATGGTTGGGAGTGATTCCGGCGGTACAGGCACAAACTTTCGACAAATTATGGAAAGAAGTGGAGCAAGCGGAGAAAAAGAGCTTGCCTAAGACTGTGATAAAACTGACTGATGAGATTTATCAGAAAGGGGAAAAAGAGAAAAACTCTCCACAAATGCTCAAAGCATATACGTGGCGGATGAAATATCGGGAAATGTTGAATCCCGACAGTCTTTACGCTGATTTGAAAGGACTGGAACAATGGGTGAAACAGACTGACCAACCAATGGATCGCGCCATCCTACACTCTTTGATAGCGGGAATCTATGCAGATTATGCAGCCAGCAATCAGTGGCAACTCCGCCAACGGACAGAAATCGTAGACCAGACACCTGCTACCGATATGCGTGAATGGACAGCCAATATGTTCATCGAAAAAGTGCGGACAAATATAAAGGAGGCATTGGCCGATTCTGTATTGCTGCTCAAAACGTCCTCACGCGGCTATATTCCTTTTGTAGAACTGGGGGAAACGAGCGAATACTATCACCATGATATGTATCATTTATTGGCTTCCCGTAGCATTGAAGCACTGCAACGGGTGGAAGAATTGAGTAACAGGATTACTAATGACGGTACTGTGAATCCGGTCAAACAAGATATAATAGCTATTTATGGGAATATGATTCCCGCTTATAAAGCAACCGGATTAAAAGAAGGTTATGTGTTGACAGCACTTAACTACCTGGAATGGAGATGGAATGCTGATCGGAATATTCGACCTCTGCAGGCTAAGGGCGAACTTCCGGTACTGACGGAAGATACTTATCTGAAAGCTTTGAACACATTGAAAAGCAAGTATGCTTCCGAACCGATCTGTGCCGAAGTCTATTTGGCAGAAGCCCGGTATACTATTGGAAAACAACAGCAGCTCAATGCATTGCAGCTTTGCGATGAGGCAATCCGCCTTTATCCAGGCTATCGCAGAATCAATGCTTTGAAGAATCTTCGGGAAGAGATATTGGCTCCTTATTTGAATGTTAATGCATCCGATTTGGCTTTTCCGAACGAAGAGATAGAATTAAGGGTCTCACACAAAAATCTGGATGGTTTCACTGTCCGTCTTTATCAGGCGAAGAAACTGATAAAGGAACAACATTACGCTGTGCTTCGTCCGAAAGATTATCAGACGCAGGACACTGTGTTTACATTCAAAGCTCCTGAACTTGGATCTTACGTGATGCGTATCATACCGGATATTCGTGCGAAGAGAGATAGTGAAAGCAAGTTTGATGTAACACGTTTCAAAGTGCTGACATGCCGTTTGCCGGACAAACAGTATCAAGTGGTGACGCTGGATGGACAGACAGGGTATCCTATTCCCCATGCGAAAGTGACGATGTACAGTAATGACGAAAAAGTGTTGCAGGAGTTTACGACAAACGAAGAGGGTAAGGTCGTATTTCCCTGGAAATCCGAATACCGCTATCTGAAAGCTTCCAAGGGGACGGATACGGCAATGCCGAAACAAGGCATTTATGCAGGAAGTTACGGATATTACGGCGACGAAGATAAAGTGACTGAAAATATGACTTTATTGACCGACCGTTCTTTGTATCGTCCCGGACAGACTGTGTATGTGAAGGGAATTGCTTATTCTCAACAATCGGATACGGCGAATGTACTTCCGAACAAGGAATATACGGTGACTTTATTGGATGTAAACAATCAGGAAGTAGGGCAGAAGTCGGTACGTACCAATGAGTTCGGTTCGTTTACCACCGATTTCGCATTGCCTTCGGCCTGTTTGAACGGAATGTTTTCTTTGAAAGCGGGAAGAGACCATACAGGCATTCGGGTAGAAGATTATAAACGTCCGACATTTGATATCACTTTTGAAAAGCAACAAGGAAGTTACAAACTGGGTGATGAGGTACAGGTGAAGGGTAAGGTACAATCTTATAGTGGTGTGCTGCTTCAGGATCTTCCGGTGAAATATACGGTAAAGCGTTCTGCATATAGCCTTTGGCGGTTTGCGGAATCTGTGCAGATTGCTTCCGGTGAAGTGATGGCCAATGAGAATGGAGAATTCACGATACCGGTTCGTTTGCAGGAAAGTGACTCTTATAAGAATAATGATAAGGTATATTATCGTTATTCCATTGAGGCCACTGTTACCAATGTGGCAGGTGAAACACAATCTTCTACGGACGTGATTTCGGCAGGAAACCGTTCGTTGATTTTGCAGGTGGAATTGCAAGATAAGACTTGCAAGGATCAACCCTTCGAAACAATGTTTAAAGTGCAGAACCTGAATGGACAACCTGTGGAGGTGAAGGGGAATTATTACTTGTACCCTGCCAAAGACAAGGACTTTAAGCAGTTGGAAGAGAAACCGGTTGCAACGGGAACCTTTACTTCTAATGAAGACATGACGCTTGACTGGAAGAATCTTCCATCGGGACCTTATGTGCTGAAAGCATCAGTGAAAGATAATCAGGGCAAGGAAGTGACTGCTGACACCAACACGATTCTTTTCTCTGTTGAGGACAAACGTCCGCCTGTAGAAACGACGATGTGGTTCTATGGTGCAAATACGGAATTTGATGCTGCCCATCCGGCCGTGTTCTGTTTCGGTACGTCGAAAAAAGATGCTTATGTGATGATGAATGTATTTTCCGGTGATAAATTGCTGGAGAGCAAGACGTTGAATTTGTCAGATACGATTGTACGTTTCGAGTATCCATATCGGGAAAGTTATGGGGATGGTGTCTTTGTGAATCTCTGTATGGTGAGGGACGGACAGGTTTATCAGGAACAGGTGCGGCTGACCAAACGGATTCCTGATAAGACACTGACTATGAAGTGGGAAGTGTTCCGTGATAAATTGCGTCCGGGACAAAAGGAAGAATGGAAGCTGACGATTAAAACGCCGCAAGGACAAGCTGCTAACGCGGAAATGCTGGCAACGATGTATGATGCTTCCTTGGATAAAATATGGAATCGGCAACAGAATTTCCAAATCTATTATAACCAGATTGTCCCATATTCTAACTGGATGAGTGGATATTCCGGCAATAATTCATTCAACTACTGGTGGAATACGAAGAGTCTCAAAGTGCCATCACTGGAGTATGACCATTTTGTGATGCTATCGGACTATTATAATAATGGAAGAGATTTGGGTGAAGTAATAGTGAGAGGATATGGCTTGACGAGAAAGTTGACGGTGACAGGTAGCGTTTCGACATTGGACGTTGCAACTTTAAGGAGTAATGCGCCAAAGATGAAATCGGCTATGGCTGCTGATGCCATGACTAATGTTGAATTTCAATCGGAAATGATACCCACGGGAGAAAAAGCGGATGAGGCATCTGACAACGAAATGCTTCCCGAAGCATCTGCTGACTTGCGTACCAATTTAGCAGAAACAGCATTCTTCTATCCTCAACTTCGCACCAATGAACAGGGAGAGATCTCTTTCTCATTCACGATGCCTGAAAGTCTGACGCGTTGGAACTTCCGTGGATATTCTCATACAAAGGGAATGTTGACGGGAACATTGGATGGCGAAGCTACCACAAGCAAAGAATTTATGCTGACTCCTAATCTCCCTCGTTTTGTGCGTGTGGGTGATAAGACTTCTCTGGCAGCTTCTATCTCTAATATGACTGGTAAGCCGCAAGCCGGAACGGTCAGTCTGGTCCTTTTTGACCCGATGACAGAGAAGGTTATCAGTACACAAAAACAGAAATTCAGCCTTGCTGCCGGAAAGACAATGGGTGTGGACTTCCAGTTTATCGTTAGTGATAAATACGAAATAGTGGGATGCCGGATGATTGCCGACAGTGGTACTTTCAGCGATGGAGAACAACAGTTGCTTCCGGTTCTTAGCAATAAAGAGCATTTGGTGGAGACACTTCCAATGCCAGTGCGTGGAGAAGAAACCCGTACTTTCTCACTCGATCATCTGTTCAATCAACAAAGTAAAACAGCCACAGATCGTAAACTAACTGTTGAATTTACAGGAAACCCGGCTTGGTATGCCGTTCAGGCATTGCCTTCATTGAGTCTTCCGACAAGTAATAACGCTATTTCCTGGGCTACTGCCTACTATGCCAATACATTGGCTTCGTTTATCATGAACAGTCAGCCGAAGATCAAAGCGGTATTTGAAAGTTGGAAACTGCAAGGAGGTACGAAAGAAACGTTCTTGAGCAATCTGCAAAAGAATCAGGAAGTGAAGAATATCATTTTGTCCGAGTCTCCCTGGGTACTCGAAGCACAGACGGAAGAGCAACAGAAAGAGCGCATCGCCACCTTGTTTGATTTGAATAACATCCGTAGTAATAATATCGCAGCTTTGACTCGATTGCAGGAGTTACAGAACTCAAATGGGGCATGGTCCTGGTATAAAGGAATGAACGGCAGTCGATCTGTAACTACCTATATCGCCGAACTGAATGCCCGTCTGGCTATGCTGACAGGTGAAAAATTAAGCGGATCGGCTCTTTCCTTGCAACAGAAGGCTTTCGCTTACCTTCATCAATCAGCTTTGGACGAGTATAAGGAAATCCTGAAAGCACAGAAAGACGGTGTGAAGTTTACTGGCGTTTCGGGCAGTATTCTGCAATATTTGTATCTCATCGCTATTTCGGGAGAGCAGGTACCCGCAGCCAATAAAGCGGCTTATACCTATTATCTTTCTAAGGTAGGAGAATTGCTGACTTCTCCTTCGATGGATACAAAAGCGATTGCCGCCATTGTGCTTGATAAAGCCGGACGCAAGAAGGAAGCGCAGGAATTTGTCGCTTCTCTGAAAGAACATCTGACGAAGACAGATGAACAGGGAATGTTCTTTGCTTTCAACGAGAATCCATATACATGGGGCGGAATGCAGATGCAGGCTCATGTAGATGTGATGGAAGTGCTGGAACAGACAGGTGGCAATACCGATACAGTGGAAGAAATGAAACTTTGGTTGTTGAAGCAAAAGCAGACACAACAGTGGAATTCTCCGGTAGCTACTGCCGATGCGGTATTTGCATTGCTGATGAAGGGCGCTAATTTACTCGACAATCAGGGAGATGTACGGATTGTGATTGCTAATGAAGTGCTGGAAACTGTTAGTCCAAGTAAAACGACTGTTCCTGGATTGGGATATATCAAACGTTCTTTCACACAGAAGAATGTGGTGGATGCCCGCAAGATTGAAGTGGAAAAGAGAAATCCGGGTATTGCCTGGGGAGCTGTGTATGCAGAATTTGAATCTCCTGTGAGTGATGTGAAACAACAGGGCGGTGACCTGAATGTTGAGAAACAGTTGTATGTAGAACGTACGGTGAATAACGTCCCTCAATTACAGCCTATTACAGCCAAAACGGTTCTTCAGGTAGGTGATAAAGTCGTTTCCCGTTTGAGCATCCGCGTAGACCGTTCGATGGACTTTGTACAGTTGAAAGATCAGCGGGGCGCTTGTTTCGAACCGATCGGCAGTATCTCCGGTTATCGTTGGAACAACGGGCTTGGCTATTACGTAGACATCAAAGATGCATCGACTAATTTCTTCTTCGATCATTTAGGAAAGGGTGTATACGTGTTGGAATATAGTTACCGTGTCAGTCGTGCAGGAACTTACGAAACAGGTTTGGCAACTATGCAGTGTGCTTATGCACCGGAATACGCTTCGCATTCTGCTTCGATGACAATTATTATTAAATAGTTCCGGCAGGGGATTTTTATTCTCACCGACGAGCGAGGCGTTCCTCACCGATGAAGAGGGTGTTCCTCACCGAGGAAGGCATCCTTCGTCGGTGAGGAACTTTTTTCTTATAAACAGGGGCTTACAAGGACTGCTATTAAGTAAAGTCTTTTCCCAATCTGTGTTAATCTGTGTAATCTGTGGTGAAAAACTCATCTAAAACCCCTACATTTGTGCACCAAAATAAAAAATATCGCATGAAACGTAGTTTACTATCTATATTATCTTTACTTACTGTCGCTTTGGCAGCCGTTGCCCAACCTCGTATCTCTTCAAATAAAGAGACACATAACTTCGGACAAATTGAGTGGAAACGTCCGGTGACAGTGGAATATACCATCACTAACACGGGAAACCAGCCATTGGTACTGACCAACGTCACAACCTCTTGTGCCTGTGCCGTGGCCGACTGGACCAAAGAACCGATTGTTCCGGGAGGAAAAGGAGTCGTAAAAGCTTCTTTTGACGCAAAAGCGTTAGGACATTTTGAAAAGTCGATAGGAATATATAGCAATGCCAGTCCGAGCTTGGTCTATCTGAAGTTTACCGGTGAAGTAGTGCAGGAAATAAAAGATTATACAAAGCTACTTCCTTATACAATCGGAAATATTCGTTTAGATCGTGATGAGTTTGCTTTCCCCGATGTCTATCGCGGACAGCAGCCTTCATTGACCTTTGATATCGCCAATCTTTCGGATCGTCCTTACGAACCGGTATTGATGCATCTGCCTCCTTATCTGAAAATGGAAGCGGAACCCAAAGTCTTGTTGAAAGGCAAGAAAGGAACTATCAAACTGACGCTGGATGCAAGCCAGCTAAAAGATTACGGATTGACACAGACTTCTGTCTACCTTTCCCGTTTCTCCGGTGATAAGGTGAGCGAAGATAATGAAATACCGGTTTCGGCCATTCTTCTTCCCGACTTCTCACGTATGACGGAAAAAGATTCTTTGAACGCTCCTGCCATGCACATTTCGGAAACGGATATTGATCTTAGTATCCCGTTGATAAAGAAGAATAAGGTAAGCCATGATATATTGATAGCTAATTCCGGAAAGACTCCGTTAGTCATCAGTAAGTTGCAGGTATTCAATTCATCGGTAGGAGTGAGCCTGAAGAAGACAGTCCTTCCTCCGGATGGAATGACGAAGCTCAAAGTAACTATTCGTAAGCGTGACGTAGGTAATAAGAAGCATCATTTACGTATCCTGATGATAACAAATGATCCGTTACGCCCGAAAGTCGAAATCAATATCAAACGCTAAATCCTATGATTATGGAACATCCTGAAAATAGTGAAGAATATAAGGGGCTTGTTGTCAATAAAGGCATTGAGCAACCCTCATCTGTGAATCCCTACTTAAAGCGGAAACCTAAGAAACGCCAGCTTTCAGTAGCAGAGTTTGTAGAAGGTATCGTAAAAGGTGATGTCACTATATTGAGTCAGGCTGTGACATTGGTTGAAAGCGTAAAGCCTGAACATCAGGCTGTCTCACAAGAAATCATTGAGAAATGTCTGCCATTTTCCGGAAATTCGATCCGGATTGGTATTAGCGGCGTTCCCGGTGCGGGAAAGAGTACATCCATAGATGTATTCGGTCTGCACGTGCTCGAAAAGGGGGGCAAACTGGCGGTATTGGCCATCGACCCTAGCAGTGAGCGTAGTAAAGGCAGTATTTTGGGAGATAAAACCCGTATGGAGCAGCTTTCCGTACATCCTAAATCGTTCATCCGCCCTAGTCCGTCAGCCGGTTCTTTGGGAGGAGTGGCACGCAAAACACGTGAAACGATTATTCTTTGTGAAGCTGCCGGATTCGATAAGATTTTTGTGGAGACCGTAGGAGTGGGACAGAGCGAAACGGCTGTTCACTCGATGGTTGATTTCTTCCTGTTGATTCAGTTGTCCGGTACGGGCGATGAACTGCAAGGAATTAAGCGTGGTATTATGGAGATGGCGGATGGTATCGTTATCAATAAGGCCGATGGAGATAATCTGGAACGTGCCAAGTTGGCTGCCACTCAATTCCGTAATGCATTACATCTGTTTCCTGCGCCTGAATCCGGATGGATTCCCAAAGTATTGACTTACTCCGGTTTTTATAATCTGGGAGTGAAGGAGGTCTGGGACATGATTTACGAATACATTGACTTCGTGAAAGAAAACGGCTATTTTGAATATCGCCGCAACGAACAAAGTAAATACTGGATGTATGAAAGCATCAATGAACAACTTCGTGACAGCTTTTATCATAATCCGAAGATTGAAGCGATGCTCTTGGAAAAAGAACAGCAGGTATTGAAAGGCAACCTGACTTCTTTTATAGCTGCAAGAAGTCTGCTCGATACTTATTTTGAGGATTTGAAATGAGACTTTAAATGATAATAAGGTTCTGATTTTTAGAGAATACATTTAGCATAAGCGGGTAGGAAACATTTAGTCTTTCTACCCGCTTGTACTATTAATGAGGCTTTTCTGCTTTTTCAAGATCAGCTCTCGATTTACTTTGAGTCACAATATATACTCCTAGGAATACAAGTGCGATAGCAATCCCTTTCTCCCAGCCGAAACTTCCGATACCCATCGCGATTGCTGCAATCGTAGCCACGATCGGTTGCATATAATTGTACATACTGACTACCGTAGGACGGAGCAGCCTCTGTGCAGTCATAATGCAGAGATACGCGAGGAAACTACCTCCTAATACGACATAAAGTACCTGTAGAATGGCGACAGTGGAAATAGAAGTCCATTGAATCGTAGAAATATCATAATAGGAGAACGGAATATAGCACATTGAAGCATATATGAACATCCATTTATTAATCGTTACTGCCGAATATCGTTGAGACAATCCTTTGAATACAGTCAGGTATATGGAAAAACTGATTTGTGCAACGAGACAAAGCAAGTCACCAATCAGGCTTCCATTTCCGTTGCTTCCTGCCTGGCTGCTCACAATGAGAATGAGCGCTCCCATAGCACCTATAAAAATCCCCAATACTTTTTTATTTGTCACCGGTTCTTTTAAATAGATAGCTGCTACAACCATTGTTACAATCGGTAGAGTGGTAGTTACGATAGAAGCATCAATAGGAGAAGTCATAGAAAGCCCGAAGATGAACACTCCTTGATTGAATACTAGCGCAAACAGTGAAGCAAAGAAGATTTTCAGCATATCCTGATGGTTCACATGTTCCTGTTTGCAAAATATAGAAAGTAGCCAGAAAGCGGCGGCTGCTCCCACCATGCGGAACGTGGTAACTGAAATAGCGGAAAACTCTTGAAGAGCCGACTTACCGATGGGAGACATCAATCCCCACATGACGTTTGCTGTAAGTGCAAACAGATGACCACGCAGATTTTTACTTTTGTCCATGTTGATATTGATTAATCTACAATTTTTTATATGAATAACAGTCAAACAGAGGAAACGGTTGCAAAGGTAGCTTTTTATTCTTATATTTTTCCAATCTAATATATTAATAAACGGACGTTATGGTTTCAACAAAACGAAGTCCGGTATCTTTTTATTGTTGTCAAAATGCTTGATTTTAGTAAACTTTTGATAGATGACTAAAAAACTCTTTGAAAATTTGCATCTTTTGATAAAACAATTACTTTTGCAACATCTCGCTAAGCTGTAGGAGGGTTGGCGAAATTTTAGAAAAGCGTTTTTAGTAGTCGTCTTTAACTTCTTTTGAGCTTAAATGTAAATATTTCTGTGTTGATAGATTTGGTTTTGTCTATTAAAGAGTGGTATGTGTACTTAAAAGATGAGGACGAATAATGAAACAAATTCCTGCGCTTTTTTTGTATCTAATGAACAGGTTGAATCAGTGGAATTTATAGACCGGAAAAACAGTCCATATGGGGATACTAAGTTTTATTGTTACGCTCTTTTGGGGAATACTGGCGGGAATTGTAGTTACGATTCTTGTCGTGTATCTGATAAATGAACTAATGGACACCCCAAAGTGGTTGGTTGGATTGATAGGACTTTTTCTTCTCTTCTTTCTTTCCTTTCAGTTTACGGCAATTATTGGTGCCGGAAAAGTAAAAGGAGTAGTTGAAGACATTACTGGCCTAAGTAATACTGTTAGTGGAAAGGTTGATTGGAATAATATTGAAACGACTTATCCTGTTTTAAAACCTTATCTTGATAAAGTTGGAACGAAAGTGGACGAAGTATCAGATCAGAAAACCTCGGCGCTTTCTCTTATTAATAGTATCATCAATGGCTTTATGTGGCGACGTGCGGCATGGGCATTAGGCGGAGTAATGATATGTTTCGTGGTGGCTGCCTTGCCAGCATTGACAGGAAATGGTCGTAATCGACAGGGACAACGAGGGGCGTCAGCTTCTACCCGTCATCGGACTACGCAGCATACGAGCCGTTCGCATCGTCCGCGGCGCAGATAAAGATTATAAGAAAACAATTATAAATACTAAATGATATTATGGAAACATTAGACCCGAAAAGTCCTAACCACATCTTGGTTGGTGTAGGCGGTACAGGCGGTAAAGTACTGAAGGCCATTCGTAAACGCATTTATCAGGAATTTCCCAATGATGAAGAACGAGACAAACTGTCTATCGGTTTTGTATATGTCGATTCTACGCGTGAGATGATGACGCCGGGTGATCCTTCTTTCCGTGTGATGGGGAAGGATGCTTCGTTTACGGAAAGTGAGTTTGTGGATATTAAGTCGGTGGACTTGAAACAGATTTTGGATAATGTATCCAATTATCCCGGATTGAAGACTATTGTGAAGAATGGTGCTTCAATGAAGAATACGTTGGGGGAAGTGGGGCAAGCTGCCGGACAGAAACGTCGTGCGGGACGTATTCTTTTTGCTGCAAATTGCAACAAGTATCTTTCTGCTTTGAAGGGGCAGTACAATAAAGTGAAGTCTCTGACCAACAAAGATGAGGTTAATATTCATATTTTTACTGGTTTGGCCGGTGGTACGGGATCAGGTGCTATTATTGATGTTGTTGCTCAAACCCGTGCACAAGAGACTTATAAGCATGCTAACATTATGGTTTATGCCATGGTGCCTGAATTGGATATTCCTGCCGGATGTCAGGCCGGACGCTACCATCAGAATGGTTATGCTGCATTGAAAGAGTTGAGTGCGCTGAATATCGGACGTTTTGTTCCTTCGGACGTTATTCGTGGGGAAGAGAAGATAGAGTTGGACTTTACTCCTAATAAACAGTTCGGTTTGATGCTTTACTCTAATGTGAATGAAAATGGCGTGGTAGTCAATTCGTTTACAGAATTGCCACAGTTGTTGGCGGATACCGTTTATTTCCGTCTGTTTCTGGAAGAGAAGCATGGTACGACTGATGACCTTCTGCGTTCTTTCAGCTTGGAGAATATCAATGACTTTTGTGTGGAGTACAGCGAAAAGTCGAAAGGGACGGATAAGGAACGTGCCCGTACGAAAGCAATCAATACATTCGGTATCAAACGCATTATTTATCCCGAAAAACGAATACTGGAACATATCACTTATACCGTAGGTGAACGTGTTCTGTGGCAAATGCAATATAATAACTTCAAGGATGATTTCGGCTTTGTGCAGGAATCGGTTCGTAAGGATTATCGTGAGTTGTATATCAATGACAAGAACTTGCGCGACTGGTTGCTGGATGATAGTCATTTGATGTTGGAAGAAAAGATATTCGATACAGATAAGTATTGCAGCAAGATAGAAAATTTCTGGAGTGATATTACCAACAGCTATTCTTATGATGATGCCAAAGCGGTAGACCCGGAACCTTTGAGATTCCTTGAAAGTATCTGTGCGGATACGTATAAGAATGCTTTCCGTAATAAGCAGGGGGTAGAAGTTTACTATCAGGACAAGAGCAACGACCAGTTGTTGAAGGAACAGGCACAATATATTATTGAACGTATAGAGAAGAATCTATATACGAAATGGTATGAGGGCACCCTTTCCTTGGAGGATTTGCTGAATATCTGTGATACTGTATTGACTTACATAAAAGACCGCAAAGAGAAGATCGAAACTGATATTGCCGGAGTGGATGAAAAGATCAAGGTGAATGAGGACGATGCGGATGCTAACAATTACGACTATAATCACTTGTCGTTGTTGCAGCGTGCTACCGGACGTTCCCCCCGTCTCTACTCCGATCATCAGATGATAATGAAAGATCTCTATACGTTGCGTACCCAACGTGTTGCTTATGAATTTGAAGGTAAGTTGCTGGGTAAGTTACGTGCTGCGTTCGAAGAATTCAGTGCTGAAGTAAGTCAGTTCATCGGTGTGTTGCTGGTGTCAATGGATGCTGCAGAAAAACGTATTGCCGACCGTAATAAGAACACCAAAGGAATAGCCGATTTGTCGAGTGCTATTGTAGAAGTCAGTGAAGATGAGAAAATGCTCAAGCTCGAACAGGCATTGATTCTGGATAAGAACCAACAGGAAACCTGGTCGGGAAATATCCGTAAGGCTATTACAGGCAACCGTAATTATGCCCACTTCAGCGAACTGGCTGCCACTACTTCCGAAGATGCTATCTTTGATATATTTGATACGGAGTTGAGTCCGAAGATTCGTGAAAAACACGATCAGGATTATCAGAACGACAAGATTTTAGGGCTGAACGTGCTGCAACAGTTGCAAAAGGTACTGCTTACGGATACAGATATTCGTAACTTCGCTTCTACAGTCATCAATCAGAGCGGTACATTCCTGAAACTGGATGACGGACAACTTTCGAAAGCGTTGAATAACAACGAAAACCCGGTATCTCATCCCGAATCAATCAATCGCAAGACAATTTTGATTTCGATGCCGACTGATGAAGGAAACGATTCGCTCAAAGCATTCTCTAATAAACTGAAAGCTGCATTACAAGGTGCTTTCGGAAATGCTACGCCGGGAAGTACAATCAACTTCAATACTTCCAGTGATCGGATGAATGAAATAACGGTTATTTCCATCCGGTATTGTTTCCCGATGCGTGCTATCGCCTGGTTGCCTTCTTATGATCGTGCGTATAACGATATGGTGAATAATAAGAATGAATTGGCTGCTAAAGAAGCCCGTATCTTGCTTCACAGCGAAGGCGACGGTACGGAATTGCCGGATCTGATGGGAGAAAAGAAGGTATCGCCGAAAGACTTTATCCCTTATTTCTTCGTGGCTGCTGCAAACAATATTCTTGCTGTGCGTGAAAACGAACGGGAAGAAAAGGGTTGGTGTATTGTCACTGCCGATGAATGGGGAGCTGAAATGGTAACCCTTATCGCATCCCAGTTTACAGAACTCCTGACCAGCGAAGACCTGACGGAAGAAGTGTTGGATACTATCAAAGAAAAGGTAGATGAAGTATTGAAGAATCCGGATTTGAAGATGAGTGACCGTGCTGCTATGGTAGAAGGTGTGAAGGTAGTGATGCGCGATTATGTAAGTAAGGAGTGCTCCAGTCCTACATCACCCAAGTATCAGCAATACAGCGCTGAAGCAAAGAAAGCATTGGAAATAATTAATAAGAAATAAAAATTATGGCAAGACCTAGTGAACGCGACAGATACAAATATGGTATCTGCACCAACCGTGACAAGAATGGAGAAGGAACCCCTTGTCCTAAATGTGAAAGTAAAGAAGTACAGAAAGTAAGAGCCGGACAAGACTTCGTATGCGAAGAGTGTAAAGAACCGTTGCGTATGGTTCCGCCTCCTAAAGAAGGCCCTAACAAGAAGTTGATTGGCGGTATTGTCGCAGCTGTTGTAATCCTTGGTGGTGTGGGCATTGGAATCGCCCTTAGCGGTGGAGAGAAAGGAAGCGACCCGATTGGCGGAACAAACCCGGACTCTGTTGAAGTGGTTAATCAACCACAGGAAGAAGTTGAAATGGAAGCTGAAACAAGCGGTTCGGATACCAAAGAACAGGTAGAAGTCGTTGTTTCTGATAAGAGCAACGCAGGGGGGAGCAATAACAGCGGAACAGGCGGTATCGTAACGAAAGACCTCGGTTATGCAGTTTACAAAGGACGTATGAAGAACGGCCTGATGAATGATGAAAATGGAGTATTGACATTTAAGACAACTCATGTTATAGAACCGCGCGACGTGAAGAAGCGTGAAGCTAACGCAGGTGAAAAAGTGGTCGGTATCTTTGAAGACGGTCACCTTATTACCGGTACGTGGTATAAGAGTGATGGAAACAAAGAGGTAATCATTCCGTAATGAGGAATCCGTTTACTCAAATAGTCTACATAGTTCTTTTGCTGTTCCCGCTTTCGGTGTGGGGACAGCAAACAGGAAAATGGGGAAATGGAAAACTACGCCAGACGGTTGTTGCCATTTCCTCCGATGTTCCTTTTGCTACGGCAGCTTACGATTTTACAGAACGGTATCTGACCCAATTGCAAAAGATGTCCGTTGCCGAGCGAAAATCGCAGATGGAGCGTGATAACGTATGGATTACACAAGGGAGTATGGATCTTCTGAATCTCATTAACGAGCAGACATCGATGAACTTTTCCGAGAAGGAAAACCGTTACATCGTATCTCTTATCAATGAGTCTTTCCTTTTGATCGAACTCTCTTTCCCGGCTTCATGCCAATTGCTGACCGGGAAGAATCTGAAGGAGCTGGAAGCCGACTTTGTGAAAGGATTATCTTCTTATAGCTACACTCCATCCTCTTCGCAACCCGTGCGGAAGGAACTTAAAAAGTTGGCGGGAGACTATTATGTGAAAACGGGAGATACCTATTACATTGAAGAAATCAACGGGAATCTTTATTTCGAGGAAAAGGATCGCGCCCTTCGTCCGGTGTTCGGCATGGATCATCCTGCCGAGAGCGTGTTTAATCTATTTCTTAGTGAAGACACTTCTGGCAACGTCTCCATCCGCATGACCGTACGCCAATATGGACTGAAAAGAGAACAGATGGAAATTCCCGTCCGTTCATGGATATCCTATATGCGTAATCAGGGCTGCGCTCTCTATGTAGGCGTTGAAGCGTTGGAAACCAATGCGGTAAAGGCATATGTCTTTGCGGTGAATACTGTGTTGAAGTATAATCATGTGATGAATGTGGAAGTTTCCAACTCCCTCCTAAGCGAAGGGAAGGGGAAAGTAGAAGGCGATATAACCTTGTTTGTCCCCACCCACAATATCTCGTCACTTTTTGAAGAACTTAATTGGGTAAATACTACCCCAAAAAGGCAAATTAAAGTAAAATGAAGAAGATAATTACTTTGTTATTGTTTTGCGGAGCATATTGCAGCCTGATGGCACAGAGTGAAGCCGAAACAAAGGCGCAGATCAATAAGATCAAGCGTTCGCAGTCCTATCTTTCTGCCGAGGCTACCATGCCTACTGAAGAAGAGGCCATTCAGCAAGCCAAAGAACTGTTAGTCAGTGAAATCAATGATTGGGTAGCCAGTAAACGGAAAAGCGGTGAAGTGAAACAAGTTGTTTTGCAAGACATCAATACCTGTACCCAGCGGATGGATATGAAGCGTGGAGTGAGAACTCGCGCGTTTGTATACGTGAAGAAAAATGAGATTGTCCTCATCTATGGTGAAGGACAAATCATGTTGAGTGAAGAGGAAAAAGGAGCCGATTTACAACCCTTGTCTGAAATATCGGAACCGATCAAGATAGAGTCCGCCAAGAAGTCTGCAAAAGATGAGAAAATGGTTTCGACGGTGGAAAAGATCAATCCCGAACAGGAGAGTCTGAATCAGGTTCTTGGGGCAAAAACGATGACGGAGATGAAGCAGGTTTTTGCTTCGCTCAAAGAACAGGATCGAATCTCGTATGGTGTATATGCCCCTGAAACAGTGGCAGAACAATGTTATCTGTTGTTCTATACCCGTACGGGTGAAGTAAAAGGGGTGGTGAAGAAGAATGGCAAAGAGCTGAATGACGTCCGGACGAAAGAGGCTACGGATATTGCTGTCTTTAGCGGTTGCGGAGCTTATTGGTTCATTCTTAAATAACAAACATAAGTAGAAAGAGAAGAAGATGAAAAGTATAATTTTGAGTTGGGCATTGGTAGCAGTTTGTACACTGATGACTCTACCTGTGCAAGCCCAGGATGCTGTGAAACTGGAAATTGCTGACGGTTTATATGATGCCGGCTTAAAGGCAAAGATGGAAAAGTCTACCAGCGCATTGCTGACAGAAATCAATAAAGCATTTAAAGAAAACAGAGCATTGAATCTGGTATCTTTAGGACTGACCGATACGGCAGAACGCGGATTGAGCGCGCTATGGGAGAATACACATTTCTATTGTGATGATTCGGAAGTCGTGCAATCCTGTATCCGTAACGGAAACGGGTATCAGGTTCGCCAGATCCCTCTAATGATTAAGCCTGTGGGCGAGACACTGGATGATGAATATCAGGAAGCTGTGATTAACTATGACGCAAGCGGAAACATCACACGTTTCAATTTTACACTTAGCACTACTGTTTATCAGAATGTGATGAAGAAAGGTAAAACAGTGACCGAGATTGCCCGTCGTCAGGAAATACTTTCCTACGTAGAGCAGTTCCGTACAGCTTACAACGAACAGGATATTCAATTTCTGGATAATATCTTCAGCGAAGATGCATTGATTATCACAGGTTCGGTGACTGAAGTCAAGAAAACCGATGGCACAGGAATTACTTATAATAAAGTGACTTACAAGAAACAAGGCAAGCAGGAATATATCAACAACCTGAAAAAAAGTTTTCGTGCAAACAAGTGGATCAATGTCCGCTTCGACGATGTAAAGGTTGTAAAACACCCTAATCCGAAGATGGAAGGTTTCTATGGAGTAACCGTTCATCAACTTTATGCCAACAGCAGTGGCTATAAAGATGACGGTTATCTGTTTATGTTGTGGGATTTCCGCGATAAGGATCAGGTACAGATTCATGTGCGTACCTGGCAGCCTCGTTGGATGAATGATAATCACACGGAAGAAATAGCCCAGGAAGATATTTTCACTCCCGGTGATTTCGTAATTGATTTATAATTGTAAAAGTACGATGAAACGAATCTATCATATTCTATTATTACTAAGCTGTGCGTTAGTGATAGGGATGAAGGCGAATGCGCAAAGAGTTTTCTTTGTGGAACCCAAAGAAGCCCCCTTCATTACAGCCGGTCCCAATCAGGTGAAGATTATCATCCATTCTAATAGCGACAAGCTGGCAATGACTCATAATATGGGCGAGGAAAAAGGAGTAAGAACCACGAATGACGACGGGACTTACTGCTATACCATTAATTATAGTTTTCCCGAAGATTATGAGGATGATTTCATAAAATCCACTTTTCTGGTTCGGCTACCCGTCGGGCAGAAAGATTTTATGCTCGTTTTGCGGAAAGGGAAAGGCTATGTGGGGACGTTCAATGAGAACTTCATAACGATTGAAAAGAACAATGACGGACTCTTCCCGCAGTCGAAGGCTGCTAAAGTCACGTTTCTGTCTGCCATGAAAAAGCTGGATATAGAGTGTAACGGCAAGTTGTGTTTTTCCGACGGACAGGCTGTTCCGGTGGCCGATGTCAATTTCTCTTCTTCCGTGAAGCAGGAAGGCGGTGAATTGAACGCTTATATCATAGAATTCATGTTGGATGAAGAGAAAAAGACACCGACATTCATCAAACGCCCTGTATTCAAAATCAAGGTAGGAGCTTCCAATGCCATTGATGTAGACCTCGGAGGTGACTTGGAATTTAAAAAGTCATATAGCTATACCATTGTCAGCAACGTGAAGATTGTTGAAAAAGAAGCTTCGTTTGACGAACTCCTCGCCAAAGCTCAAACCAAAGAGGAAGAAGCCGATTTCTTTGCTGCCGCCAATGCTTATCAGGATGCCCGTAGCCATGAAAACTGCCCTGTGGATAAACGAGGTGAACTGGAAGCTCAACTGGGGAAGATGAACTCTGCCCGTAAGTTCCTTTTTTATGCGGAGAAATTCGAGAGACAGGGAGCAAGAGTGGAACGCAAAGAAGGGTTTACGGCCGATAGCGTATTCATCTACTATCGCGGAGCGATCCGTAGCTATAAGAAAGTGCTGGAATATGCCCCCGGTACAACTGAATTTGAACGTCGTGCAGAAGAACTGGATGAAAAACTGAAAGCCCACCCGATGAACAGCAAGGTGACAACAGTCACTGTGAAATACCAGGAAATAACCGGCAGACACCCGAATGGTGGCGGGATACCGATCTATGCTTCCAATACTCCCGATAACCCGAAACCCAATAGTGATGACAAACCTCTGGGCACTACCCGGGGCGATGGTTCATTCCGTGTCGTTTTCAAGGATACGCCTCCTCCTTACCTCTACTTCTATGGCGATAAGAAATCATACAAGATAGATAGCACGACAACTGAAATAGTTTTCTAATCAAATCTACTATAAATTAAACATTTAAACTTTGCAATCATGAGAAACAAACATCTGTTATTATTTTTCGTAGCTATGTTAGGATTAGCTTTTGTGTATCCGACGTCTTTGAGCGCCCAGAAAGACAAGAAGAAAAAAGAGAAAAAAGAACTCATCTGGGAACTGCCCGAACCATCGGGAGATCCAACCATTGATGGGTATCTGCTGTCTTGTGACACCTTGTATCATAAGATTTCAACTTATAGAGACAGCCTTTCTCACTACAAATATCAGGAGGCTTCTTTCTCCGTAGGAGGAAAAAACTATCTTTTCAAATGTATGATTGATTCCGTAAACAATCAGTTCTTGAGTTACGGTATGGGACGTTGGCAGGTAGCACAAGGTATTATGACAGGGGCTGAAATTATTCTCGATGCCACCAGTCTTAGCCTGAATACAGCTTCTGCCGCCCTTGCTCTTCCAAATCTGAAGTTGAAGGCAATCAAATATTTCAAACCAGTCAAGGACTTGGGGCCTCATGTGATCGGTATGGGGTTGAAAGAAATTCCCGCCATCAAGAAAGAGTGTCAGAACACTATGCGTAAGTATGGCAATGCAAAGAAAGCAGCTATCCTTCCTGAAAACATCGATCCGGCTGTCCGCAAACACCTGATGGCTGAACTGGGAATCGACGCAAATACTTTTGAAAAATGGTATGGCAAGTATATTTTCGTCAATGAAGATATACAGGAAGCTGCCGAAGGAACTGAAAACCAAGTTGTGGAAAAGACGGAAGAAGAAAAAGACGCAGGCAACAAACTGACCGATTACAAGAACTTCGGTGTAGCCGATTTGCCGGAAGGACAGGCTGAACCGTCGGCAGAAGAAGAAATGAACTTATTGAGTTAATCGAAACCGGACTTGTTCTTATACAACTTCTGACCTAAAGAACAGTTTTTGAAATACGAATGGCGCAGTAATGTGGACAAAATCTGAAATCCACCTTACCTGCGTCATTCTTTTTATTTGTTACCTTTATTGAAAACTGCTGTAATCGTGATTCATTTATCGTATGATTTGTTTATATTTGCCTTGATTAAACTTGAATATTATGGAACAACAAGCCAATTATATCCGTCGTATCGAGATACACGGACTATGGGAACGCTTTAATATAGGATGGGATTTGCGTCCCGATGTGAACATCCTCTCCGGCATCAACGGAGTGGGGAAGACTACCATTCTGAACCGTTCGGTGGGATACCTCGAAGAACTTTCCGGTGAAATGAAAAGTGACGAGAAGAACGGTGTGCGTCTCTTTTTCGACAATCCCCAGGCAACCTATATTCCTTATGACGTCATCCGGAGCTACGACCGTCCCCTGATTATGGGTGACTTCACAGCCCGCATGGCCGACAAGAATGTAAAGTCTGAACTGGACTGGCAGCTTTATCTCTTGCAACGCCGTTACCTCGATTATCAGGTCAACATTGGTAATAAGATGATTGAAATGCTTTCCAGCATTGATGAAGAAGAGCGTCGTAAAGCAGCTACATTATCTGTAGCCAAACGTCGTTTTCAGGATATGATTGACGAACTATTTAGCTATACACGCAAAAAGATAGACAGGAAACGGAACGATATCGCTTTCTATCAGGATGGCGAACTATTATTCCCTTATAAACTGTCGTCCGGTGAAAAGCAAATGCTGGTTATCCTGCTGACCGTACTCGTGCAGGACAACAGCCATTGTGTATTGTTTATGGATGAGCCGGAAGCCTCCCTCCATATAGAATGGCAGCAGAAACTGATTGCTATGATACGTGAACTGAATCCGAATGTGCAGATTATCCTGACTACCCATTCGCCTGCCGTCATTATGGAAGGCTGGCTGGATGCCGTGACAGAAGTAAGCGATATATCTACCACCGTAGGGCACAAGCTCGACAAGGATTCTTCCAACTGTAATTTGTAATTCGTAACCTGTAATAGAACAAATGGCAACTTCACTACGAGATAATCTGACTTCTTCTTATTTCAATGCCGCCCATAAGCTTTATCCGAAGAAAGCCCGCCGACGTATCATCGCTTACGTAGAAAGTTATGACGACATCGCTTTCTGGCGCACATTGCTTGAAGAGTTTGAAGACGACGAACACTATTTCCAAGTGATGCTTCCTTCGGCCACCTCCCTGGCAAAAGGAAAAAAGATGGTACTCATGAACACGCTGAATACAGCCGAATTGGGGAGAAGTCTGATTGCCTGTGTGGACAGTGACTATGATTTCCTGTTGCAGGGAGCTACCAATACCTCCCGTAAAATCAACCGGAGCAGGTATATTTTTCAGACTTATACCTATGCTATTGAAAACTATCATTGTTTTGCCGAAAGCCTTCACGAAGTATGTGTGCAGGCTACGTTGAATGACCGTTCCATTTTAGATTTCAACTTCTACCTGAAGAAGTACTCCGAAATTGTGTATCCGCTTTTCCTCTGGAACGTATGGTTCTATCGCCAACGGGATACTTATACTTTCCCTATGTACGATTTCCATACTTATACTTCTTTGCGCGAGATTAATCTCCGGCATCCGGAAAAGAGCTTGGAATCCCTTCAACAACGGGTTAATCAGAAGTTGGCAGAGTTGAAAAGGAAATTTCCCCATAACATCAATCAGGTGAATGGATTGCGGACTGAATTTAAAGAGCTGGGCTTGGTGCCGGAAACTACTTACTTGTATATGCAGGGACACCATGTGATGGATAATGTGGTAATGAAACTACTGATTCCGGTCTGCACCGTGCTGCGTCGTGAACGGGAACAGGAAATCAAGCGGCTGGCCGAACACAATGAACAGTTCAGAAACGAACTGACTTGTTATCAGAACAGCCAGGTGAACGTAGAAATCATGCTCAAGAAGAATGTAGCCTACAAAAGACTCTTCCATTATGATTGGCTACGGCAGGATATCAGTGAATATTTGGAAGAAGGAAAGAATAAAGAAGAAAAGAAACAGAGATCATAAATAAAAGAAAAACTAAAAAAGAGAGAGACGATTGCTTATGAAAGAAGTAAAAGAAGTGGTTGATACAGTGAGTGTGGCATTAGCAAACGGGCAACCGGAAGAAGCAGGTAATGTAGTGATGCAAGAAGTGAATCATGCTTTGCTCTCGATGGGAGTGGATGAAGCTATGGCTGATAAGATTGATAACTTTATCATCTTATTGTTTATTATTGGAATAGCATTACTTGCCAATCTGATTTGCCGCAAGATTATTCTGCGTACCGTGGCTAAATTGGTGAAACAGACAAAAGCTACTTGGGATGATATTGTATTTAATGATAAAGTAATGGTGAACATCAGCAGGATGGTGGCGCCTATATTGATTTATATATCTATTCCTATTGCTTTTCCCGAACATGCAGACTCTGCTTTGCTTGATTTTCTTCGAAGACTTTGCATGATTTATATCCTTGCAGTCTTTCTTCGTTTCGTCAGTGCTTTGTTCACGGCTGTGTATCTGGTATATAGCGCGCGTGAGCAATATAAAGACAAACCTTTGAAAGGGCTTTTGCAGACAGCGCAAGTCATTCTCTTCTTTATAGGAGCTATCATCATTATCAGTATTTTGATAAAGCAAAGTCCGGTGGTGTTGCTGACCGGATTGGGAGCTTCTGCTGCGGTTCTGATGTTGGTTTTCAAAGATAGTATCATGGGATTTGTCTCCGGCATCCAGCTTTCCGCCAATAATATGCTGAAGGTGGGTGATTGGATCACGATGCCGAAATATGGTGCGGACGGTACGGTGATAGAAGTAACATTGAATACCGTAAAAGTACGTAACTTCGACAATACTATCACCACCATTCCTCCTTACCTGTTGATTAGTGATTCTTTCCAAAACTGGCAGGGAATGCAGGAATCCGGCGGACGTCGTGTGAAACGCTCTATCAATATAGATATGACCAGTGTGCATTTCTGTACGCCGGAGATGTTGGCAAAATACCGGAAGATACAACTGTTGAAAGACTATGTGGATGAAACGGAAAAGGTAGTGGAAGAATATAATAAGGAACATCATATCGACAACTCTGTGTTAGTGAATGGACGCCGGCAAACAAATTTGGGAGTTTTCCGTGCCTATCTGACTAACTATCTGAAGAATCTGCCTACCGTCAATCAAGACCTGACCTGCATGGTACGTCAGCTTCAGCCTACTGAAACCGGTATCCCATTGGAACTTTATTTCTTTTCTGCCAATAAAGTATGGGTTGCCTACGAAGGCATACAGGCAGATGTTTTCGATCATGTGCTTGCCATTATTCCCGAATTCGACTTGCGTGTCTTCCAAAACCCGTCGGGGGCAGACCTGCATCGGATAGGGGTAAAGATAGAAAACTAATCAAACGATAAAACGCTTATAAATTGTAATTACTATGACTACACCGTTATCCAACCAGATTATCCGTGAAATCACTCCTTTATCAGATAAGGATTGCTTTTACATTGCGGAGCGTTATAAAACGGAATTCACTTATCCTATACACAACCACTCCGAGTTTGAATTGAATTTCACCGAAAAGGCTGCCGGAGTAAGGCGGATTGTAGGAGACTCTTCCGAAGTGATAGGTGATTATGATTTGGTGTTGATAACAGGAAAAGACTTGGAGCACGTCTGGGAACAGAACGAGTGCCGTTCGAAAGAGATACGGGAGATTACGATTCAGTTTTCTTCCGATCTTTTCTTCAAGAGCTTTATCAATAAGAATCAGTTCGACTCTATCCGCCGGATGCTGGATAAAGCACAAAAAGGGCTTTGTTTCCCGATGTCCGCCATACTCAAAATATATCCGTTGCTGGATACGCTTGCTTCAGAGAAGCAAGGATTTTATGCGGTCATTAAATTTATGACGATCTTGTATGAACTTTCTCTCTTTGAGGAAGAGGCACGTACCTTGTCCAGTTCGTCTTTTGCCAAGATAGATATTCATTCGGACAGCCGGCGTGTGCAGAAAGTGCAGGAGTACATCAATACACATTATCAGGAAGAAATACGTCTGGGGCAGTTGGCCGATATGGTGGGGATGACGGATGTGTCATTCAGCCGCTTCTTCAAGCTGCGTACAGGCAAGAATCTTTCCGATTATATCATTGATATTCGGCTGGGCTTTGCTTCCCGGTTGTTGGTAGATTCTACAATGTCTATTGCCGAGATTTGTTATGAGTGCGGTTTTAATAACCTTTCCAATTTCAACCGGATCTTCAAGAAGAAAAAGAGTTGTTCGCCTAAAGAGTTTCGCGAGAACTACCGGAAGAAAAAGAAACTGATTTAGTGTATTCATCCTTATGAACTAATTCGCCGAATACGGAGAATTAGGTTTCGATATGCATAAAATTAATCGTCTGACGGTTGTTATCTTTTCGTCTGACTACTGTTGAACTTTCGTCTGACAATTGTCAGACGAAAGTTCAACAGTAGTCAGACGATTAATTTTATGCATAATGAGAGATAAAAGAGTGAAGTTCCGGTCTTAAATTTGCTTATAAACAAGTTAAACTAATAGCGTAAGTGATTGATAATACGTTTGTAACATCTTGTCATCATCTTGCAACGACTCTTTCAATAGATTGTATTTATTTCGTCTTATAGTTGTAATGCTCACCCTCTATCTTTGCCGACGTAATTAAAACGTAGAGCAAAGTTAGATGAAAAAACTATTTCTTATCCGATTTTCAGTGGCGGCTTTCTTTTGCCTGTTGTGTGTACTTCCTGCATTGGCTGCCAATATCAAGATTAAAGGAGCTGTGAAAGACAAACTATCCAAGGAACCCTTGATAGGAGCTACGATACGTTTGCTCGGAACTCAAGCCGGAGCAGTGACCGATATGGAGGGCAATTTTGAATTGAACAGCATGGGCGTTCTGGAAGGTATGTATGACGTTGAGATAAAATATGTAGTTTTCTTACTTCTTTGTTGGGATAAGCCAGTGTATACAGTTGGAAATCCGGATCATATCCCTTAATTGTGAGATAACCGCTTTGGTAGAGCACCGGAAGAGGATCGGTGATTCTATTGCTGGGCGCATCAAACTGTTCGGCGGTGGCGGTCGTGTTATCCAGTTCCCGGATATCAAAATCGCTTTCTTGCAGAATATCTATCAGGAAAGTGGGAGTACCGGTCGAAAACCAAAAATTGGCATACTTCTTCTGTGCGAATGCATTGAACAAACTGAATGGATTATAAATATCTTCACTGTTCTCACTGAAATGATAGCCGTCATATTGTTGTTTCAAATGTACACAGGCTTCCTCGTATGTTTCCTTGTTGGCTTGGGCCATTTGTTCAATATCAATTTGTAGCTGCGTGCGCAACTCTTGTTCGGTGATGCCACAGATAGCACTGTAATCATCCCTCATGCTGATATTCTGCAAGTTATTCAACTCGCTGAAGATACTCATTTGGCTGAATTTGCTGATACCTGTCAATAATAAGAAGCGAAGATACTGTCCCTGGGCTTTCAGTGGACTAAAGAAATCCCGCATGATATTACGTATTTCCTTTTGAACTTCATCATTATGATTGCTGTCCAGCATTGGTGAGTCATACTCATCTATTAATACCACCACCTGTTTACCCGTCTGTTTGTAAGCACGACGAATAATTCCTTCAAAACGTAAACTGAAAGTCGTTTCTCCTTCTTCCCGTTGATAAATTTTCTCCCATAAAAGCAATTGGCGGTTAATAACGGCTGACAGCATATCAGCGGTTATATATTTACTCACACTAAAATCAAAGTGTAGTACCGGGTAGACCGTCCAATCCTTTTCCAGAGTCTCCATAGCCAAGCCTTGAAACAGTTCTTTTTTTCCCAAGAAATAAGCTTCTAGTGTAGAAACCAGCAAACTTTTCCCAAAGCGTCGGGGACGACTTAGAAAATAGACTTTATTTGTATGAGTCAAACGATAAATCAATTCTGTTTTATCAACATAGACACAATCATTATTGCGTAAATCTTCAAAGTTCTGTATTCCTATCGGATATCTTCTGAAATTCTCTTCCATGACGCATATCTGTTTTTAGCGTGAAACATTCACAAAGATAATGATATTTAGTTTCAAGTCAATTATGCCTGTTCTTTTTTTAAGAAAGTCCAACGTTGGATATATACTTAGTGGGAAAGGAGCTATCGGTGTTTCTTTGCGTAATGCATTGAAAAGCGATGAAACATATCTTTGACGACAAGCGGGTGGAAATACACTATCAGCCAAAATTTTCACCTTCTCACAACTGTCAGCCGATTAATTTTATGCATAATGAGAGATAAAATAGTGAAGTTCCGGTCTTAAATTTGCTTATAAACAAGTTAAACTAATAGTGTAACTGATTGATAATACGTTTGTAACAGCTTGTCATCATCTTGCAATGACTCTTTCAATAGATTGTATTTATTTCGTCTTATAGTTGTAATGCTCACCCTCTATCTTTGCCGACGTAATTAAAACGTAGAGCAAAGTTAGATGAAAAAACTATTTCTTATCCGATTTTCAGTGGCGGCTTTCTTTTGCCTGTTGTGTGTACTTCCTGCATTGGCTGCCAATATCAAGATTAAAGGAGCTGTGAAAGACAAACTATCCAAGGAACCCTTGATAGGAGCTACGATACGTTTGCTCGGAACTCAAGCCGGAGCAGTGACCGATATGGAGGGCAATTTTGAATTGAACAGCATGGGCGTTCTGGAAGGTATGTATGACGTTGAGATAAAATATGTAGGCTACAAGACAGAAGTGCGCCGTAAAGTGCGTGTGGAGAATGGAAAACTGGTGATACTGAATCTGGAGTTGGAAACCGATGCACAGGAACTTGCCGATGTGGTAGTTGTAGCTAAGAAGAATAGGGAAAATGAGAATATGCTGTTGCTCGAACAGCAAAAAGCAGTCATTGCCGTACAATCTGTGGGTGTCAGGGAGCTTTCCCGCAAGGGTGTTTCGGATGCAGAAGGTGCTGTGACGAAAGTTGCCGGAGTGTCTAAACAAGACGGAGTGAAAAATGTCTTTGTCCGTGGATTGGGAGACCGCTACAATGCAACTACTTTTAATGGATTTGCTCTTCCTTCCGAAGATCCGGAATATAAGAATATCTCTCTTGATTTCTTCGGTACGGATATTATTCAGTCTGTAGGTGTAAAGAAAGCATTCAACGCGGGAGGCAGCAGCGATGTCGGAGGGGCAACCATTGATATTGTATCCAAAGAACTAATTGGTAGCGGTAATCTGGGATTCGGCATTTCCGGTGGCTTGAATACACAAACGGTAGCAGCCGATTTTCTGAAACAGGATGGAGTGAACTTCATGGGCTTTGCCAATCGTACCGAACCTGCCGATGAAAACTTATGGAACTTCAGAAATAAGTTAGACCCTTCCGCTCAACATTTTCAAATCAACCGGAGTTACAGTATTTCTGGAGGTAAACGATTCTATGTCGGAAAAGGCAAAAATCCGCTTTCTTTCTTCCTGACCGCCGGACATACGACGGATTATCAGTATACGGATGAAATCATACGTAATACAACTACCAGCGGTACAGTCTACAAAGATATGAATGGTAAGAAGTATGCGGAGAATATCAGTCAGCTGGCACTTGCCAATGTGGATTACGATATGCAGAACCGTCATCACATCAGTTATAATTTGATGATGATTCATGCCAATACCCAGTCGGTGGGCGATTACAACGGTAAGAACTCGATTTTTAGTGACGACTATGAAAACCTCGGATTCACCCGTCGCCAACAAACAAATGACAATATGCTGATCGTTAACCAACTGATGACTAACTGGGGATTGACCAAATCATTAAGTCTCGATGCAGGTGCTTCCTATAATATGGTGAAAGGGTATGAACCGGATCGTCGTATCAATAACCTGACTAAAGCGGAAGACGGCTATACGTTGCTAAGGGGCAACTCACAACAGCGCTACTTCTCAACTTTAGATGAAGACGACTTGAATGTAAAAGCAGGCTTGGTCTATCGTCTGAAAGATAATATAGAAGAAATTTCGAATGTCCGTTTCGGATATACAGGCCGATTCGTAGATGATAACTTCAAAGCTACAGAGTATAACCTGACCGTAGGACATGTTTCTAGCATTTCTTCTTTGGACGACTTATCGCTTGACGATTATTATAACCAAGAAAACTTTGCTTCCGACTGGTTCAAGATACAGAAGAACTTAGATGAATATACCGTAAAAAAGAATATCCATTCCGCTTATGCCGAAGCTACCTACCAGTTTACTCCCCGTTGGATTGTGAATCTGGGAATGAAATACGACAAGGTAGATATTGAAGTGGATTACAATGTGAATCGTGGAGGCTCTAAAGGAAACAATACCATCCAAAAAGATTATTTCCTGCCCAGCTTGAATCTCAAATACAATCTGAATGATAAAAACTCGCTTCGTCTGGGAGCTAGTAAAACATATACGCTTCCGCAGGCAAAGGAAATATCTCCTTACCGTTATGTCGGCGTGAACTTCAACAGTCAGGGTAACCCCAATCTGAAACCTTCGGATCATTATAACCTTGATCTGAAGTGGGACTTTAATCCCACTCCGACCGAGTTGATTTCTCTCACAGCTTTCTATAAATTGATTAAGAATCCAATATCCCGCATCGAAGTGGCAAGCGCCGGAGGTTATCTTTCTTATGAGAATATAGCGGATAAGGCAACCGTGGCAGGAGTGGAAGTAGAAATACGTAAGAATCTGTTTGTCCGTCCGGTGAGTAATGCTGCGCACGGAATGAATAAACTCTCTTTGGGATTGAATGGCTCTTATATCTACACGAATGCAAAAATGCCTTTGGCAACGGTTACCACCGGCTCGCAACTGGAAGGAGCTGCACCGTGGATTGTCAATTTCGACCTCTCGCATAACTTCACGAAGGGAGAACGCAGTTTTGTCAATACATTGGTACTTAATTATGTGAGTGATAAGATATATACCATTGGCACACAGGGTTATCAGGATATGATGGAGCAGGGAGTACTGACACTGGATTTTGTGTCCCAAGCCAAACTGAACAAGCATCTTTCCTTTAACCTGAAAGCCCGCAACCTGCTGAATCCCTCTTATAAGTTAAGCCGCAAAGCGAACGAAAACGGGGAAAAGGTGATACTGAATGATTATAAGAAAGGAATAAATATAAGCCTGGGAGTGTCGTGTACATTCTAAACCGGGTGATGAAATAAGATTATTAACTAATAATGAAAGCAAAATGAAAAGATTGTTTGTGAACTTTATGACGTTTGCCGTTATGGCAACAGCACTTACATTGACTGCATGTAGCAGTGATAGTGACGGAGACGGTGATGGTAACGGAGATGGTGGAAACAACGGTGGGACCGGTAGCTCTATTGTTGTGGGCGAAAATATCCTGTCCGGCACGCTGACCGGAGAACAGACACTGGAAGCTAAGGAATATATTCTGAACGGAACGGTAGTTATTGAAAATGGAGGCCGTCTGAATATCCCTGCCGGAACAACGATTAAGGCTCGCGAAGGTTTCAGCAGTTATCTGCTGGTAGCACAAGGCGGTAAACTTTATGCTGACGGTACAGCTGATAAACCGATTGTTTTCACTGCCAATTCAACAACCCCTACATCCGGCTATTGGGGAGGAATCATTATCAATGGTAAAGCTCCGATTTCCGGTTCGAACGCCAATAAGAGTGATATAGGTCTGACGGAAATCGACAACAACTATAAATACGGTGGTAATGTCGATAATGACAATTCCGGTTCACTGACTTATGTGAAAATCTGCTATGCCGGTGCCCGCTCTACTGCCGATATCGAGCACAACGGATTGACACTGAACGGTGTTGGAAACGGTACCAAGATCGAGAATATCTACATTCTTGAGAGCGCGGATGATGCCGTCGAATTCTTTGGCGGTACGGTGAATGTAACCAACTTGTTGGCTGTGAACCCGGATGATGACATGTTCGACTTCACTCAAGGATATTCCGGTAAATTGAAAAACTGCTATGGCGTTTGGGAAAGCGGTTATACCAGTACGGAAGCAGATCCGCGCGGCATTGAAGCAGATGGTAACTTGGATGGTGACTATTCGGATCATTTACGTCAGTCGGATTTTACGGTTGAAAATATGACAATCGTAAATAATGCTGCCAATACAACGGATAATGTAGACCGTATGCAAGATGTGATTAAAATCCGTCGTGGAGCAAAAGCTACGATCACCAATGCCCTTGTCAAAGGTTCAGGCGGTACAATCGATTTGATTGATATGAATGACAGTAAAGATGCAGGAAATGCTGCTTCCAGCATCAGCATCACCCATACATTGAACTTTAAGAATAAGCTGAACGGTACATTGAATACATTTACCGAGCCAACTACGAATACAGGTGCAGATGCATCCCTGTTCACTTGGAGCGGATATAATTTCTCTTCCTTATAAATAAGATATAGAGTAGCAAAGTGTATCTTTTTTAATAGGAGGTATGGGAGAATTTGTAACAAACAGATTCTCCCATATTCTATTTATTTGTTTTCGTAATCTTCTTTTAGCTTTTTTATTTGCTCCTTTATGGTATCAGTGATTACCTTTTTCGTATATTTGTCAACCTATTATTTTACAACGATACAAAATATGCAAACAGACAACGAGCGATACAAAAAAATGGCTTCTCTTGCACAAATCGGATGGTGGGAAGTAGATTTAACGGCAGGATATTATTTATGTTCCGATTATCTTTCTGATCTTTTGGGATTGGACGGCGACACCATCTCTACTTCGGATTTTCTAAACCTGATACGTGAAGATTATCGCAAGCAGATTGCCCAGGAGTTCCGGGCAAATTCTTCTATCCATAAGGACTTTTACGAACAAACTTTCCCGATTCATTCAAAATATGGTGAGGTTTTGCTGCATACCCGTCTGGCTTTTCGTGAGAAGGGTACGGGTGTTGATGGAGGTGATAAGTCCTTCGGAATAATCCAGCGCGTTGAGGCTCCCAAGGAAGAAGATCAAAGGGATGCATTAAGGCGTGTGAATGATTTGCTTTGTCGTCAGAATTTTGTTTCACAATCGTTGCTTCGTTTCCTACGTGATGAGGCAGTAGAATCTTGTATCGCAGATATTTTAAGAGATATTCTGAATCTTTATAATGGAAAAGGTCGTGTTTATATTTTTGAATACGACGAAATTTATGCCCATCATAGTTGTATCTACGAAGTTGTTTCTGAAGGAGTATCAGCAGAGATAGACAATCTGCAGGACATGCCTGCCAGTGAGTCAAAATGGTGGAGTGAACAGATATTATCGGGCAAGCCGATTATTTTAAATACACTGGAGCAGTTATTAGAAGAGGCTCCTGATGAATATCAGATTCTTGTAGTTCAGGGAATCAAATCGTTAATGGTGACTCCTTTGATGACAGGCGACCGCGTTTGGGGATATATGGGGATTGATTTGGTTGAGACTTACCATGACTGGAGTAATGAAGATTTTCAATGGTTCTCCTCATTGGGAAATATTATAAATATCTGTATCGAGTTGCGTAAAACTAAGGACAAGGTAATCCGTGAACAGACTTTCCTAAATAATCTGTTTCATTTTATGCCGATGGGATATATACGTATGTCCATTATCCGTGACGAGAATAATAAACCTTGTGATTATCGGGTGACGGATGCGAATGAGGTCAGTTCAACCTTCTTCGGGCTTCCTTTGGAGTCGTATATTGGTTCTTTGGCATCTGAAAAGCATCCTGACTATCTCCAAAAACTTAATTTTCTGGAAGAAATACTGGATAGTAATTCTTATAGGGAGAAAGATGAATATTTTCCAAGAACGGAACGGTATACACATTGGGTTATTTATTCTCCCGGAAAAGATGAAATAGTCGGTTTGTTCCTCGATTCTACAGGATCGGTACAAGCTAACCGAGCATTGGACCGTAGCGAGAAGCTCTTTCAGAACATATTTGCTAATATTCCGGCAGGAGTAGAGATCTACGATAAGGATGGCTATTTGATAGACCTGAATAATAAGGATTTGGAGATATTCGGTGTAGTGAATAAGTCGGATGTGATCGGAGTTAACTTCTTTGATAATCCGAATGTGCCGCAGAACATACGTGATCGTGTACGGAATGAAGATTTAGTAGATTTTAGGCTTAATTATTCTTTTGAACAGGCGGAAGGATATTATGAGACAAATCGTTCTAATGCGATAGAACTGTATTCGAAGGTTAGTAAATTGTATGATAATGAGGGCAACTTCAGCGGATATATATTAATAAGTATTGATAATACCGAACGGATTGATGCAATGAATCGTATCCGTGATTTTGAGAATTTCTTCCTGATGATATCCGATTATGCAAAAGTAGGTTATGCCAAGTTGAATCTCTTGAATCGCAAAGGATATGCTATAAAACAGTGGTATAAGAATTTAGGTGAGGAGGAAGATACGCTTTTGGATGAGGTTGTGGGTGTGTATACCCAAATGCACCCTGAAGACCGTAAGCGTTTCCTTGATTTTTATGATGAAGTCAGAGACGGAAAAAGAAGGCATTTTCAGGGTGAGATGCGTATTCGTCGTCCCGGAACGAAGAATGAATGGAATTGGGTGAGTAGTAATGTGATGGTCACTAATTATAAACCGGAGGAAAATGAAATAGAAATCATCGGTATCAATTATGACATTACAGAATTGAAGGAGACTGAAGCCGAATTGATTCAGGCACGCGATAAAGCAGAGATGATGGATCGTTTGAAAAGTGCTTTCCTTGCCAATATGAGCCATGAAATCCGTACGCCGCTGAATGCCATTGTCGGTTTCTCCGATTTGTTGGTGGAAACTGAAGAGTTGTCAGAACGTCAGGAGTATATTAAGATTGTACGTGAGAATAATGATCTTTTGTTGCAATTAATTTCAGATATACTCGATTTGTCGAAGATTGAAGCGGGTACATTTGAGTTTACCAACGGAGATGTAGATGTAAATCTGTTATGTGAGGATATTGTCCGCTCTATGGGGATGAAAGCGAAAGAAGAGGTGGAACTGGTACTTGATAATCACCTTCCGGTTTGTCATGTCATTAGTGACCGTAACCGTATACATCAGGTGATCTCTAATTTTGTTAACAATGCAATGAAATTTACCTCTGAAGGTAGTATTCATGTGGGATATAAACTAAAAGATGGCGAATTGGAATTCTATGTTGAAGATACAGGCATCGGTATTGAAAAAGAGCAGTTGCCACATATCTTTGAGCGTTTCGTGAAGCTTAATTCTTTTGTACACGGTACAGGATTGGGACTTTCTATCTGTCAGAGCATCGTTGAACAATTAGGTGGGCGGATTGGTGTTGATTCTGAAAAAGGAAAAGGATCAAGGTTTTGGTTTACTATTCCCGGGGTGATCGTGACGGAAGAGGTGGGCTGTGCCCGGTAGAGTGGTAATGAGGCAGGTGAATATCTTCCTTCCTCATTAATAAAAGTGGGTTTTATATAAAAGAGACGGTCTTGGTTTTGATGTCGATTGATACTGACATGAAACCAAGACCGTTTCTTTTATATAAAGGAAGTCCGTTTAAATTCCGAACGACAGTTTATCGATGGATTGATATACGATACTTGCGATACCCAGTCCGATAATACCTAGCGTGCAAAGTGCCAGTCCCCATTTTGTGCAACGGTCGCTGCGAAAAGTAGGAATCGGGTTGTCGGAAGGAATGATATACATTGCTTTTACAATCAATAGATAGTAATACAACGAAATCACTGTATTTACCAATGCGATGAATACCAGCAAGTGGAAACCTGCATCGAAAGCAGCCATGAAGATAAAAAACTTAGAGAAGAATCCGGCAAACGGAGGGATGCCTGCCAATGAGAACAGAGACAGAGTCATCAAGAGAGCGATTTTGGGATTCGTTTTATAAAGTCCTGCGTAATCTTCGAGCGTGAATTTCTGACTGCGTAATGCCACGATAGTGATAACGGCAAATACTCCGAGGTTGGCGGCAGCGTACACTAATACATAATATACCAATGCCGTCATGCCTTGTGCCGTACCACCGATAACGCCTAACATAATGTATCCCGCTTGCGAAATACTGGAGAACGCCATCAAACGTTTAAGGTTCTGCTGACGGACAGCAAATATATTGGCAATCGTGATAGAAGCGATGGTTACCCAATAAAGTACTTCCTGCCAGTCATTAATCATTGGAGCGAATACTTTGATAAGGACAGCCAATAATACAAATGCTGCCGATCCTTTTGATATAACACTCAAATAAGCGGTAACTGCACTCGGAGCACCTTCGTAAACGTCTGCTGTCCATAAGTGGAACGGAACCAGTGATAACTTGAATGCCATTCCTGTGAAGAAGAATACAAATGCCATGATCTGTAACGGATTTCCGTCGATATGGGCAGGGAGGTCATCGAAATAAAGAGTCCCGGCAGAACCATAGATCATGGACAGACCAAATAACAGCAATGCACTGGAGAAAAGAGCTGTCAGAATGTATTTGGCACCTGCTTCGGCAGAGTTGTGACGGTATTTATCGAAGGCAATCAATGCTGCCATCGGAATAGAAGCTGTTTCGAGTCCGATGAAGAACATCAGGAAATGTCCGGCGGAAATCATGAGGTACATACCAAACAAGGTAGAGAGTGTAAGTACATAGAATTCTCCTTGCTTGAATGAAGTATCTTCTCTTTTCATCCATTCGTGCGCCATCAGGAAAACAATCAGTGTGCCGACGTTCAGGATGGATTTAACCACTGTGTGCATCGGTACATAATGATACATACCGCCGAATGCATCGGCAGCAGTCCCCGGAATTAAGTTGATAGCTGTATGGATAGCCATCAGAATAACGGGCAACATTGTGTTCAGGCGTGCTTTCCCACCATTTTTGTGTGCATCCGGACTCATGAAGAGGTCAGCTAGAAATAGCAGCAGTAGGACAGCTATGAGCGACAGCTCTTCTCGCATATATAGAAATTGTGAATAATCCATATTTACAAATTAATTATTAAAGATTAAAAATTAAAGGTTATGGAATCAGTTGTGAGACTACGGGGAGTACACTTTCACCAATCATGTGGCTAACCCAGAAAGGAGCCATACCTAGTCCGGCTACACAAACGATGAGGCAGATAACGGCTACACGTTCGTCCCAAGTCGCATCAGTCAGTTCGAGATGATGTTTGTTGGTGCAGGTTCCGTATAGAATTTTACCTACCAGACGCAGAATGTAGACTGCAGTAATCACAATCGAAGAACAAGCGATGATAGTCAGTACACGGTGGAACTGGTCGTTGTTCTGGAAAGAGCCGACGAAAATAGTCATTTCAGCAATAAAACCACTTAATCCCGGCAGACCGAGGTTGGCAAGACCGGCAATTACATAACATACACTAAGGAACGGCATCACTTTCATTAAGCCGGCAAGCTCGCGAACGTCACGTGTGTGTGTACGTCCATAAATCATACCGATAAGAGCAAAGAATAAGGCTGTCATCAATCCGTGTGAAAGCATCTGAAGGATAGCTCCTGTTGCTGCTGTCTGATTCAGCATCAGAATAGCGAAAAGAACCAGTCCGCAGTGAGATACGGATGAATAAGCATTAATATATTTCAAGTCGGTCTGTACGCAAGCGGAGAATGCACCGTAAACTACAGAGATACCTGTCAATATCAGGAATATCCATGAAAGTTCGTTAGCAGCTTCCGGCATCAGATACATGGCGATACGAAAACATCCGTAACCTCCCAGTTTCATCAATACTCCGGCATGAAGCATAGATACGGCAGTCGGGGCGGAAGCGTGACCGTCAGGGCTCCATGTATGGAACGGGAAAAGGGCACCTAATACACCGAAACCAAGGAAAGTCAGCGGGAACCAGATGCATTGCTGTGCAAAAGGTATGTTGTGCAACTGTGCGATTTCAAGAAGATTCATGGTCGTTGCTCCCGAACCAAAATAGATTCCGAGAATACCGATCAGCAGGAAGGCAGAACCACCCATCAACATGAGGGTCAGCTTCATGGCTGCATATTCTTTACGTCCTGATCCCCATACACCAATCAACAGGTACATCGGTATCAATGCGATTTCGTAGAACATGAACATGGTGAATAAATCGACGGATATAAAGAATCCGAATACTCCCATAGACAATAGGGTGAACCAGAGGAAATATTCTTTTGTCAGCGGTTGCAGACGCCAGGAAGCGAATGTACCGGTGAACACAATGACAGCGGACAATAACAACATGGCTACCGAAATTCCGTCAACACCTACTGAATAGGATATGTGAAGCGGGGCATACCAAAGCGTATCTGCACGGAAAAGCATTTCTGCCGTGTTTCCGGCACTACGCTCTCCCAGATACAGGAATGTAAGTACGACGGAGGCAATCAGAAGTGCCGATGCGCCAGTAACCATAACCCCTCGGATGGCTTTGATTCCTCGTGCTGCCCAGAGTCCGGCCAGCATCAATAAGGGGATAAGTACGAATATTGATAAGAAATTCATATCGTTCTGTGCTTTATAAGATTAATAGTAGGATAAGTGCCAGTGCACCGCAAAGGAATACGTATGCATATTGTTGTACCTGACCGCTCTGCAAACCACGGATCTCGTCGCTTGTTGTGTTGGTTGCCCATGCCAGGAAATCAAAGAATCCATCCACTACATGACGGTCGAACCATGCGATAGGAGTAGAGATGCAGCGGAAGATAATCTTATGCGTGATAAACTGGTATATATCGTCAATATAGAAGCGGTTATAAGCAGCCTTGTGCAGACCTTTGAACTGTTTTTCCAATGAATCGGCAACTGGTTGTTTGGCATTCTTGTACATCCATGTAGCGATTGCAATCGAAATAATCGCAATGACAACGCTCGTAATAGCCACCGACGGATCGAGATGGATAGAATAAGATTCACCATTCGAACTGATGAAGTGTCCGAAAGGAATAAATCCGGCTCCACAAGTTACTACTGCCAGGAACATCAGCGGGAAAGTCATAGCCAGCGGACTTTCATGTGGTGTGTGGTGTGCGTGGAGTTCTTTGTTTTCCTTGCCCCAGAAAATACCGTAGTACAGACGGAACATATAGAAAGCAGTCATCGCAGCAATTACTGTCATTACCCATCCCATTACAGGGCTGTATTGGAAGCAAGCAGCCAGAATTTCATCTTTCGAGAAGAAGCCCGAGAACGGAGGAATACCGGCAATAGCAAGACAAGCAATCAGGAATGTCCAGTGAGTGATCGGCATATATTTGCGTAAACCTCCCATCGCGGACATTTCGTTAGAATGTACAGCATGAATGATACTACCTGCACCGAGGAAGAGCAATGCCTTAAACATAGCATGTGTGAAGAGGTGGAACATGGAAGCCATGTAGCCCAAACCTCCTTCGTGAGGATCCATGGAAGTACAAACACCCAGAGCTACCATCATGAAACCAATCTGTGAAATGGTAGAGAAAGCCAGTACGCGTTTAATATCTGATTGTACGCAAGCCACACTTGCTGCATAGAATGCGGTGAATGCACCTACCCAAGCAACCATGTGCAACGTATTCGGTGCATAGGCAATGAAAAGCGGGAACATACGTGCCACCAAATATACACCGGCAACGACCATTGTAGCCGCATGAATCAATGCACTGACCGGAGTAGGACCTTCCATTGCATCCGGCAACCAGATATGCAACGGGAACATGGCACTTTTACCGGCACCACCGACAAACATCAATCCGAGAGCCAACGGGAGCATAGAAGCTCCACCGCTTATCAAGGATACCGTGTCCGGGGTAAATCCGAATGTACCACCATAATATCCGTAAATCAGGATACCGATCAGGAAACCCAAATCAGCAAAGCGAGTAACAATAAACGCTTTCTTGGAAGCAGCGATGGCAGCCGGTTTTGTATAATAAAAACCGATTAGCAGGTAAGAACTTACCCCCACCAGTTCCCAGAAAAGGTACATCTGGAAGATGTTGGTTGCAACGACCAATCCCAGCATAGACATGGTAAACAGGGATAGGAAAGCGTAATAGCGTTGAAAACCGACTTCTCCTTTCATGTAACCGAAAGAGTAGATATGTACCATCAGTGACACGGTAGAGATAACAATCAACATCATTACTGATATAGGATCGAGCAGGATGCCCAAATCAAAGTGTAAGGTCTCTGTAAAAGGAAGCCACGTGAAGTTGTAAGGTATCAGTGTGGCGAATGTTCCGTCTTCCAGTCGTGGAGCCGAGAAATATTGGATAGCTGTAACGTAGGATAGTACCGCTACTGCTCCCAGTATCAGCGTGCCAATTGTGCCCGCTGTCCGGTGGGACATCCATTTACCTCCGATTCCCAGTATGAGAAAGGAGAAGAAAGGAAGAAGGAGTATTAGAATTGTTAGTTCCATACAGTTTTATTTTTATTACTTGATTTATTATTATTTGTTCTTGGTGAGAAACAAATCACCACTTCAGCTCGTCCAAGTTGCGCACTTGGATGCTTCGGAGATTACGATAAATGTTAATCATGATGGCGATGGCTACTGCAGTTTCCGCAGCCGAGATGGCGATGGAAAAGAGTGCAAAGAAATAGCCTTCCATTCCCTCCGGAAAGAGAAAACGGTTGAACACGGCAAAGTTGATGTCCGTGGCATTCAGCATTAACTCTACAGAAATCAGGATAGCCAGTGTGTTCCGGCGGGTAAAGAATCCATAGATTCCTGCAAACATCATGATGGTAGAAACTACCAGATAATATTCCATGTGTATCATATTCGAACTCTATTTTGATAGTTAATACTTGTTTATCTCTTACGTGCAATTATGATACCACCGATGATACAAGCCAGCAACAGGATGCTGACAGCTTCGAAAGGTAATATATAACCGTATTTGTCGCTACTAAGCAAAGCGTTCCCGATAGCATGAATGTTGATCTCGTGCGGGGCAAGATTAGCCGTCTGCATGAAATTATGTTTCAACGTGATAGTCAGGATAATTGCTAAACCGGCAATCATGGTAATGAGCCCGGCCAGGAGCTTACTTCGTTTTGCTTTCTCGGCGCGATCACCTTCTCCGCTGGTCAACAGGATGGAGAATACATAAAGAACGACGATACCACCGGCATAAACCATTATCTGAACAGAGCCCAGGAAGGTGTAACCCAGCAAAAAATAGATGCCGGCCGTGCCGAAGAGCACGAAGAGCAGGTAGGTAGCCGAGCGTACGATACGTTGGGTAGTCACCGTCATGATGGACATTGCAATAATAAATGCTGCCAAAAAGTAGAATACTACTGTTTCAAGTGTTGATCCCATATCTAAACTTCTTTTTTCTTTTCTATTACTTTACTACCGTCATGATTTAATTTCAGGACAAGTTTCGTCCGGTCGAAGACTGCATGTTCGAAGTTCTGGTCGAACGTGATGGCATCGTGCGGACAAGCATTGACACAGAGCTGGCAGAACATACAGGCGCCCAAATCATATTCATAGGTTGCCAGGATTTTCTTTTTCTTTCCATCTTCTGTTTCGACGGTTTCGCTGGTCACTTTGATGGTATCGTTCGGACAAGCCATTTGACACAGTCCGCAAGCTACACAGCGATGTTCATTATTCTCATTGTGGGGCATATTCAGCGTACCACGGAAACGGTCGAACATTTTCAGCTCTTTCCGGTTTTCGGGATATTGCTCGGTCACTTTCTTACGGAAGTATACCTTGATGCTGGTTTTCATACCCGTTGCCAGTGTGCTGATGCCGTGCACCAGACCACCTAAGTACGTATATTTTTTATCTTTATATTCCATAATTTTCATTTATCAAAAGTGGAAGCCGAAAGCTACGCAGCATGCCATTAATAATAGATTTACCATAGAAATCGGAACCAGATATTTCCATTCCAGATTCAAGATCTGGTCGATACGCAAGCGTGGGAAAGTCCATTTGATCCACATCAGAAGGAATACCACAAAGAATGCTTTGGCGAAGAACCAGATAAAGCCCGGAATATAATCCATTACAGTGTTAAATCCATCCAAACCAACAATGTGCAGCGGCATCCATCCTCCCAGGAAGATAGTGGCGGCAACACTGGCTACGATAAACAGATTCAAGTATTCTGCCAGATAGAAGAAACCGAAACCCATACCGGAGTATTCAGTATGATATCCGGCTGTCAGCTCACTTTCCGCTTCGGGAAGGTCGAACGGGCCACGGTTACATTCTGCATTTCCGGCAATCAGATAGATGATGAAAGCAATGACCGCAGGAATATGTCCCTTGAAGATGAACCAACCATCAGCTTGTCCTTCTACGATTTCAGAAAATTGCATGGTTCCCGTCAGCACTACCATTGTCATGATACTCATACCAACAGAAAGTTCATAACTGATAATCTGTGCACCGCTTCTCATGGCACCAATCAAAGAGAATTTGTTGTTACTACCCCAACCGGCCAGCAAGATACCGACAACTCCAATGCTGGAAGCTGCCAACAGGAAGAACACGCCCACATTGAAGTCCAGAATCGCCGCACCTTTATTAAAAGGAATACAAGCGAAAGTCAGGAATGAAGCGATAATCACCATGAATGGAGCCAGGTTATAAAGGAAATGGTCGGCACCCTTCGGCATGAAGATTTCTTTGGTCAGCATTTTGAGCACGTCGCAGACCACTTGGATAGAACCCCATTTACCAACACGGTTCGGTCCAAGACGACACTGGAAGAAACCGCAGACCTTACGCTCCATGTAGATCAATATGATAGCCAGGATGGCATACAGTGCTACGAGGCACACGCCGACAGCTACACATTCTATAAAGATGGCTAATCCCTCCGGCATAATGGAGAGCAGTAGCTCATGTATCCAGTTTGTTACTATACTAAAGTCGAACATATATTTTTAATAATTAAGTATTATCTGTCAATATCCGGAACGACATAATCTATTGTTCCGCCAATAGCAATTAAGTCGGCAATCTTTGTTCCCCGGCAAATGGTGTCAATTGCAGCAACAAGCGGCAATCCCGTAGCACGGTAGTGCAGACGGTAAGGCGTTTTGTCACCCTGACTTTCCAGGAAGACACCAAATTCACCACGACTTCCTTCTACTGCTGCATAGTAACTGCCTTCCGGAACACGGATGATAGGTTTCATCTTCTCCTGATAAGGTCCCTCGGGAATATTGTCTATTAATTGTTCGATGATGTTCAGACTTTCCATGATTTCATCCATACGCACCAGGTAACGGGCAAAGCAGTCGCCTTCCGTATAAACGATTTCTTTGAAATCGACTTTGTCATATACACCGTATGGCATTCGTTTACGTACGTCACACGCCCATCCTGATGCACGGCCTGTACCTCCGGTACAACCGAAAGAGATGGCATCTTCACGGCTTAACACACCGACGCCTTTCATACGGCTCTGTGCGATGATGTTACCCGTGAATATATCGTGATATTCGTGGATAATTCCTCTCATATATGGAATGAACTCTTTTACTCGTTTGACGAAGTTAGGATGAAGATCAGCCTGTACACCGCCAATCGTATTGTAGTTCATAATCAGACGCCCGCCGCAAGTTTCTTCAAAGATATCGAGAATTTTCTCGCGGTCACGGAATCCATAAAAGAATGCTGTCAACGCTCCTAAGTCCATAGCAAGACAAGAGTAGAACAGCAAGTGAGAATCGATACGTTGCAACTCGTCCATTATGGTACGGATGTACTGTACGCGTTCACTGACCTCAATGCCCATGGCTTTTTCAATGCACATACACAATGCATGGCGGTTCTGATGCGCGCCCAAATAGTCCAGACGGTCTGTCAAAGCCAATGTTTGAGGGTAAGTGAGGCTTTCATTCATTTTCTCGATGCCTCGGTGGATATACCCGCAGTTCGCATCAATCTTACGAATAATTTCACCTTCCAGAGAAACACGGAAGCGCATTACACCATGAGTAGCAGGGTGCTGCGGACCGATGTTGACTACATATTCTTCTTCGCCGAACAATTTCGTCTCTTTGTTCTTGATGGTTCCGTCCGGGTTCAGTTCTATTTCTTGAGTCGTATCAAACGTCTCTTCATTAGTCATGCACAGTGGGTTATCCTTTTCCGGGTCGTTATCTTTACGCATCGGATAACCGATCCAATCGTTGCGCAGGTAGAGCCGGCGCATATCAGGATGACCGACAAAGGTGATGCCATAAAAATCAAAAACTTCACGTTCGTAGAAGTCGGCTATCTTCCAGATGTCGCTGACAGACGGAATTTCCGGTAGCTCGCGGTTGGTTGTCGCTGTTTTTAGTGCTATCCGTTCGCCTGTAATGGTAGATTCCAGATGGTAGACTACGCCTAAGCCGCGGAGTTTTTCCGGAGCGTCTTTCTCATCGGCTACTCCCCAGTCCATACCGGTGAGGCTTTCGAGAAAGTCCATCTGTTTTTCATTTCGCAAGCGCAGCATCTCGTCGTGTAACGCTGCAGGAGCTATAAATTGTATTTCTTGCATAAATCCTTTAAATTACAGAATGTAGAATCATTCTTCATTTTTTAAATAATCCGGTTTCTTCTCTTTTCTGTTTACTCCACCAAAGAACTTTTCTATTTTCACTTTGCGTTGCAATTGCATCATGCCATAATAGAATGCTTCAGGACGTGGCGGGCATCCGGGAATATATACATCTACCGGAAGAATCTTGTCCACTCCGTTCACTACGTGATAGGACTTCTTGAAAGGACCTCCGCTGACAGCGCATCCGCCTACGGCAACCACATACTTCGGATCGGGCATCTGGTCGTAAAGTCGTTTCAGTACCGGAGCCATTTTATTGGTGATTGTTCCGCATACCATAATCATATCAGCCTGACGCGGGCTGGCACGTGCTACTTCAAACCCAAAGCGGGCCATGTCATACCGCGCGGCACCCAGTGCCATAAATTCGATACCACAACAACTGGTTGCAAAGGTAAGCGGCCACAGTGAATTGCTGCGCCCCCAGTTGATAAAGTCGTCAAGTACTCCGAGGGCAACATTGGCTCCTCCTGCATTAAGTTCTTTGACCAACTTTTCCAATGATTCATTGTCGATAAACTCATCATACGGAATAGATTTTATTTTTGGCTTTTTGGTTATTTCCATTCCAAAGCTCCTTTCCTCCAGGCATAAGCAAGACCCAGAACTAAAATGATAAAGAAAAAGAGAACACTAATAAGTCCCTGTGGTCCCATGTCACGCATAACTACCGCCCACGGAAACAGAAAAGCTGTTTCGACATCGAACATAAGGAATAGGATGGCAAACAAGTAGTAGCCTACACGGAACTGCATCCATGATTTACCACGTGTCGGTATACCACATTCATAAGCCTCAAACTTTTGCAGGTTGTATGAACGGGGAGAGATAGCACGCGAGAGGGCTATTACTACACCGACAAAAGCAAGCGCTGTCAGTAAAACAACAACTAAAAATGTAAAATTCATAATTCAATAGCTGTTTAGATTGAATATTATATAGAAATAAGCAATTAGTCTATTCGCCCTATGGAGAATAAAACCAACTGTAATAAATGACGAGCAAAAGAGTCTACTGTACTGTAGGCTAAATGACAATCTTTCTCAACCCATATATATAATAGGAGATAGGATCGTAATAATATGTAGGAGAATGGGATGAGACAGGGTAAAGCGGACTTTGATGTTTGTAATGGTCACAGAAATAAGCGATTAACAAAAACATGCTTTTATCTGTCGGAACATGTGCGACGTCTGTATGACTCATGTCACAGGTTTGAGTCGTATAAAGATTATAAAGACGTTCTAAAGCATCCTGAATCGGACGATCTTGTGATACATAGCATTTCTCCTGCCGATAAGTCGGGGAGGAAACTTTGCACATATCTTCCATTGCTCCATTAGTTGCACAATGGATGAGCAAAGCCAACACTAAAAGTAGTCCGAATTTTAAGCTTTGTTTCATCTTTCTCCTTTAACGGCTGCAAATATAGAACTAATATTTATACTTTTTGCAAAGTCCGTATGGCAAAAAAGCTTTTTTTAACTCCATATCTTTTAGATTCATTTTTTAGTCAGCATGGTTTCACAAATATCATTTAGAATGGGGTAATTTCTCCATCTTCATTTGTTAAAAGATGCAATAAAAAGAATGATTTACGCTCTTTTTGGCGAATAACACAAAGAAAATACATTTTTTTGCAGATTAAGAAAGAATACATGATTATGAAACGCACACTTTGGTTTATATTTTTCCTTCTAAACTCCTTGTTTTACCTCTATGCAGATAGTGAGAATGATTCTTTGTTGAAGGTGTTAGACAAAGTGATTTCTGAACGTTTGATATATACCCAGAAAAAAGAAGCTACCATAAAAGAATTAAAGAAAAAGAAGGTTGGCCTTAATTCGTTGGAGGATATATACAATTTAAATAAAGAGATTATCCATCAATATGAAACCTTTGTCTGTGACTCGGCAGAACAATACATTCATGAGAATATTGATATAGCAAAAACAATCGGTAATAAAGAATATCTTTTGGAAGAGCAGCTCCGGTTGGCTTTTGTCTATTCTTTATCCGGTTTGTTTATTCAAGCAAATGATATTTTTAAGTCGATAAAATGTGCGGATTTACCCGATCATTTGAAAGCTTTGTATTGCTGGAATCGTATACGTTATTATGAAAATCTCATTAAATACACGGACGATGTACGTTTTTCAAACGAGTATATATCGGAAAAAGAGGCTTATCGGGATACCGTGATGAGCATCTTATTTGACCAATCGGATGAATATAGAAAAGAAAAAGCTGTGAAGCTTCAAGATAAGGGAAGTACCAAAGAGGCTCTTCTGATTTTGACAGAGATATATGATAAACAAGAGCCGGCATCCCATGGCTATGCTATGATGGCTATGGGACTTGCCAGGGCTTATCGGTTGATTGGGAATTATGCACTGGAAGAAAAGTTTCTAATGCTGGCTGCTATGACAGATACAAAACTAGCTGTCAAAGAGAATGAGGCATTATTGACATTGGCAGTTAATTTGTATCATAAAGGAGATATAGACAGGGCTTATAATTATATAAAAGTAGCGTTGGATGATGCCATCTTTTATAATTCCCGTTTTAAGAATACGGTAATTGCTCGTATCCATCCGATTATTGAAAATACATACTTGATCCGGTTGGAAAAACAAAAGCAGAACCTCCGTTTCTATATATTTCTGACTAGCTTGTTTGTGGTAGCTCTTGCTATCACCCTGTATTTTACATATAAACAAACAAAAATTGTATCCCGGGCTAAACGGCATCTTAAAGCTATGAATGAGGAACTGGTCGGACTGAATAAGAATCTCGACGAAGCTAATCTGATTAAGGAAAAATATGTGGGGTATTTTATGAATCAATGTGCTGTTTATATTAATAAACTCGATGAGTACAGGAAGAATGTGAACAGGAAAATCAAGACCGGACAGATTGATGATTTATATAAGTCATCCTCCCGACCTTTTGAAAAGGAACTTGAAGAACTATATCATAACTTTGATAAAGCGTTCCTTAAATTGTATCCTAACTTTGTGGAAAAGTTCAATTCTTTGTTGAAACCGGAAGAGCGTTATAAACTGGAAAAGGACCAACTGAATACAGAATTACGCATATTTGCATTGATACGATTAGGAATTACCGATGTTGGACAGATTGCTGTATTTTTGCATTATTCTGTGCAGACAATCTATAATTATAAGAGTAAAGTGAAGAGAATGTCCACTCTTGATAGTAATATCTTTGAGGAGGAGGTAAAAATGCTTGGTTCTTTGTCTCAAAAATGATTCTATCCGGTTTACCAAAACTAAAAAATGGTCTTGTTATAAACTGTTGATTATTAAATGTATATATAATAATTGATCTGTAAAACGTTTACTTTCCCGCCTACTTCCATTAAGAAGTAGGCTTTTTTCATCTCTATATTTGCATCACAAGATTTTTGATAACTGAATACTAATCTAAAGAAACACACAACTATGAGTTTTTCAGAATTGTATCTTATTTATTATCCCAAACTAGTTCGGTTTGCAAAAGAATTTGTGATGTCGGAAGAGGATGCGGAGAACATAACACAAGATGTGTTTACAGACTTATGGGAAAAGAGAGAGTCAATGAATCATATTGAGAATATGAATGCTTATCTTTTCAGGCTTGTAAGAAACAAATGTTTGGATTATTTAAAGCATAAAGTATTCGAGCAAAAGTATGTCGAGAATGTGAAGGCTTCTTTTGAGATTGAGTTGAATCTGAAATTGCAATCTTTGGATCGTTTTGATGTATATGATATATCAGAAAGAAATCAGATGGAGAAACTGATACGGGATGCTATCAATAGTTTGCCTAAAAGATGTCGTGACATATTTTTGTTAAGCCGCATGGAAGGATTGAAGTATAGGGAAATATCCGAACGTTTGGGCATTTCGGTAAATACAGTGGAATGTCAGATGGGAATAGCACTAAAAAAGTTGAGAGCAAAACTCAATGTGACATTGGCTGCATAACTTTTTAATGAATTTATCGGTATTTTTTAGGGGTATTTATTGAGATAATCGTTCTTTGATAAAAAAAGGACTGTGTATATGGAGAATTGTCTGAATAAATATTTTGCGGATGAATTTACTTCTGATGAAAAAACAGAGTTTCTCATAGAAGTGGAAAACAACGAAAGGCTGAAGGAAGAATTTATAGAAAATCAGAATTTGCTGGCACTCGTTGATTGGATATCTCCGGAATATGAAAATAATAAAGAAGTTGTCCAACATAAATTATATGAATTTATGCGTAGAATGGAGCAACACAAAGATAAATAGCTTTAGGATACTATGAGTAAAATTTATATCATATTACTGACTGTTTTCTTTTATGCAAATGTTTATTCTCAACAAGCTTATTTTGTTGATGGGTATCATGGCGGGATATATGGACATTATCCGGTAAAGTGGAAAACTCAATTTATTGTGGATCAGCTGGCTATGCATCCGGACTGGCGGATTTGTATGGAGATAGAGCCTGAAACATGGGATACAGTCAGAGTACAGACTCCGGAGGCTTATTTGCGTTTTAAAGAGATGGCTACTAGTAATCAGGTAGAGTTTACGAATCCTACTTATGCACAGCCTTATTGCTATAATATCTCGGGAGAGAGTATAATAAGACAGTTTCAATATGGTATTGCTAAAATAAACAAACATTTTCCGGGGATGGATTTTGTAACCTATTCGGTAGAAGAACCTTGCTTCACAAGTTGCTTGCCACAAATCCTTAAACAATTCGGCTTTAAATATGCTGTATTAAAATGTCCCAATACCTGTTGGGGAGGGTATACTGCTGCTTATGGCGGAGAATTGGTTAATTGGGTAGGACCGGACGGGACTGCAATATTGACTGTTCCCAGGTATGCTTGTGAAAAACTGGAGCCGGGATCAACCTGGCAGACAACTGCGTGGGGAAATTCGGATGCTTATTTAAAAGATTGCCGTAACGCAGGTATCAAACACCCCGTTGGTATGTGTTTTCAGGATGCGGGATGGAAGAACGGCCCATGGCTGGGAAGTGGAAAGAACACAAAAAATAATTCTATATATATGACATGGAGAGATTACATTAAAAATGTCTCCATCGGAAAAACGGATGATAATTGGTCTTTTTCACAGGAAGATATACATGTGAATCTTATGTGGGGAAGTCAGGTTTTGCAAAAAATAGCGCAAGAAGTACGCGTTTCAGAAAATAGAATTGTCATGGCAGAGAAAATGTCTGTAATGGCTTATCTGGAAAATAAATATATTTGTCGACAGGCAGATATGGATGAGGCTTGGCGTACACTGATGTTGGCACAACATCATGATTCGTGGATTGTGCCTTATAATGGACTGAATAGGAAAGGAACATGGGCTGATCAGATTAAGCGATGGACAGACAGTACCAATCATCTTGCAGATGGAATTATTGAGGCATCTATGCAGAGCTTTAATGAAAAGTTTATTCCGCAAAATAATGCTCAACAGCAATATATACGTGTTTTTAATACATTAGGAATGAGAAGAAAGGAAGTCGTAAGTGTTCTTCTGCCTACGGAATCTGAAAATGCGGATTTAAGTGTCTATGACTGGAAAGGTAAAGATATAGGTTATTTGGTAGAAAATGAAGGTAAAGAGATAAGATTATTTTTTGAGGCAGAGATTCCTCCCTTTGGTTATTCCACGTATTGTATAAAAAAGAAAGAAGCCGGTAAGAAAGAGGCTTCGGAGAGTAGATTCGTTTTGGAAGGTAATAAGGTGAATAAACAGGAATACGTGGTTGAAAATGATATGTATAAAATTGTTTTTGACTTATCAAAGGGAGGAACCATAAAAAGCCTGATAGCTAAAAAAGAAGGGAATAAGGATTTTGCAGGTAAAACGGAGAAATATGCTTTAGGGGAGTTACGAGGCTTTTTTTATGAAGAAGGCAAATTTCGTTCTTCTATAGAGACTCCGGCCAAGCTGACAGTAGTAAGGGATAATGTATATGAGCAAAAAATTAAGATAGAGGGTGAGATTGCTTCCCATCCGTTTACACAGGTAATCACTCTCACTAAAGGAACGAGACGGATCGATTTTGATTTGACGGTTGACTGGAAAAAGAATGTATGTATTGGTGAATATAAAGAGGAACGTTGGCGTGATAATCGACGAGCTTATTGTGACGATCGGTTTAAACTAAGTGTATTATTCCCGACTGATTTACATGCTCCCCGTGTCTATAAAAATGCACCGTTTGATGTATGCGAAAGCAAACTGACTGATACTTTCTTTGGTTCTTGGGATCAAATCAAACATAATATTATACTTCATTGGGTTGACTTGGCTGAACAGGAAGGCGACTATGCTTTGGCTTTATTATCAGACCATACTACTTCTTATTCTTATGGAGAGGACTATCCGCTAGGACTGACTGCTCAATATTCGGGTGGAGGACTTTGGGGACCTGATTATAAAATAACACACCCTTTGAGGATGAAGTATGCAATTATACCTCATCGTGGCAAATGGGACAAAGCATCAATCGCAGATGATAGCGATTGTTGGAATGAACCATTGCTGTATTCTTGCTATCCAGTGGCAAAACCGGAATCGAAATCATTTATTGATTTACAGAATACTGGTTATCAAGTGAGTGCTCTTCAAATGAAAGATGGAAAGGTACTATTGCGCCTGTTCAATTCTGAAGGAGACGAAAGATTACAAAAGGTTACCATTGACATGCCATTATCCGGAGTGGAGGAAGTTGATTTGAATGGACAATGTATCGAAAGAAAGAAGATAAAAACACGTGCAGGTAAATCGGAAATGACGATTTCAATGCCTCGTTTTGGTATTAAGACTTTCGTTCTTAGTTTGACTTAAAATAATTAGATTATTGTTATGTATAAAGCGACTGCTAATCTTTTAATTGTTTGCTTTTTGTGTTGGATGACGGGTTGCTCATCAACCAATACCGTATCGGAAGATTTGGTTCCGACTGATTATGTAAACCCGTTTATTGGTGCCAGTACTAGTGTAGGGGCTGCCGGTGTTTATCACGGATTAGGTAAAACTTTTCCCGGAGCTACGACTCCGTATGGTATGGTACAGGTTAGTCCTAATACAATAACGGGAGGTGATAATGGTTCCGGATACAGTGATGAACATAAGACAATCGAAGGATTTGCCTTTACCCAGATGAGTGGTGTGGGATGGTTTGGTGATTTGGGCAATTTTCTTGTGATGCCTACAACTGGTGAATTATATAAAGTGGCAGGTAAAGAGAATAATGATAGTATAAAAGGATATCGTTCGGTTTATAACAAAGCCACTGAAACGGCTAAGGCCGGATATTATTCGGTAGAATTGACTGATTATCATATCAAAGTAGAAAGTAGCGCGACACCGCACTGTGGAATTTTACATTTTACTTATCCTTCTAGTGACCAATCGCGTATTCAGATTGATTTAGCTCGTAGAGTAGGGGGAACATCTACTTCGCAGTATATTAAAGTTGTAGATGATTACACCATTCAAGGATGGATGAAGTGCACACCTGATGGTGGTGGATGGGGTAATGGTGAAGGAAAAGCCGATTATACTGTTTATTATTATGCACAATTTAGTAAACCTTTGACTAATTATGGCTTTTGGAGTGCAGATATTCCCGAGCATTGGGTTCGGAAACGTGATGAAGTAGTGAGTATTCCTTATTTGACTCGTGTATCACAAGCTCCGGTTATAAAAGACAAGAAAGAACTGACGGGTAAACATCTGGGCTTTTTTACTGAATTTCCAACGAAGGAGGGAGAGACTGTAGAGATGAAAGTTGGTATCTCTTTTGTTGATATGGAGGGTGCTGCAAATAACTTTGAACAAGAAATAGCCTCTAAAAATTTTGGACAAGTAAAGCAGGAAGCTACTGAATTGTGGAATAAAGAACTTAATCGTGTCCGGATATCCGGTGGTACGGATGATGAAAAAACGATATTCTATACTGCCATGTATCATACGATGATTGATCCTCGTATCTATACAGATGTAGACGGACGTTATGTAGGCGGTGATTATAAAATACATACGGCTGACAGCACTTTTACAAAACGTACTATATTCAGTGGATGGGATGTATTTCGTAGTCAGTTTCCTTTGCAGACTATAATTAATCCGCGTTTAGTAAGTGATGAACTGAACTCATTGATTACTATGGCAGATCAGAGTGGGCGCGAATACTATGAACGTTGGGAATTGCTGAATTCCTATTCCGGCTGTATGTTGGGAAATCCTGCTTTGTCTGTTTTGGCAGATGCGTATATCAAAGGGATTCGTACGTATGATGTAGAGAAAGCGTATCGTTATGCCATTAACACATCCCGTCGTTTTGGTAATGATTCATTGGGGTATGCTCCGGAACCATTGAGTATTTCAACAACTTTGGAGTATGCTTATACTGATTGGTGTATATCTCAATTAGCGAAAGCTATGGGGAAAGAAGACGATGCCAAATGTTTCTATGAAAAGGGACAGGCATATCATTCTATTTTTGATAAAGAAAAGGGATGGTTCCGTCCCCGTAAAGCAGATGGTGCATGGGTAGAATGGCCGGAGAATGCACGTCTTAAAGAATGGTATGGGTGTATAGAAGCAAACTCTTATCAGCAAGGTTGGTTTGTACCTCACGATGTTCCGGGAATGGTGAACTTGATGGGTGGTAAGGAGAAAGTTATTGCGGATTTAACAGATTTCTTTAATAAAACTCCTTCTAATATGCTGTGGAATGAATATTATAACCATGCGAATGAACCTGTGCACTTCGTTCCTTTTTTGTTCAATCAGCTTGAAGTTCCCTGGTATACTCAAAAATGGACACGCTATACATGTGAAAAGGCTTATGCAAACAAAGTTGAAGGGATTGTTGGCAATGAAGATGTAGGTCAGATGTCAGCGTGGTATGTGTTGGCTGCTTCCGGTATTCATCCTTCCTGTCCGGGAAATACACGTATGGAGATTACAAGTCCGGTTTTTGATAAGGTAGAGTTCAATCTTGATCCCAGTTATTATACTGGTAAGAAATTCACGGTGATAGCTCATAATAACAGCATAAATAACGTCTATATACAAAAAGCTTTGTTGAACGGTCAGGAATACAATAAATGTTATCTTGATTTTGCGGACATTGCAGCCGGAGGTACATTGGAGCTGTTTATGGGTGATAAACCTAATGTTGAGTGGGGACTTTGATTGAATAACATACTCTAAAACAAATTGTTACTTTAAAATCTTGATAGTATGATGAATAAACTTGGGCTTATCATTGTATCGGTTATATTAGCTCTAATCCAGACAGGGTGTGCAGAGCAGAGTACATGGATGTCTTTGAACAGCTCTAATCCTCGGATTATCTGGGAAGTGAAACCCCAGGCAGATTTAGAGAACATAACCGGAGAGCAGATTTCTACTCCGGAATTTAAAATGTCCGATTACGTTAAAGGTGTGGTTCCTGGAACTGTTTTTACTGCTTATGTTGAAGCAGGAATCGTTCCTGATCCTAATTATGCCGATAATATTTATAAAGTAGACGAAACGTTTTATAACCGTCCTTTCTGGTATCGTACGGAATTCGAACTCCCGTCTTCTTATTCGGAGGGGAAGCGGGTATGGCTTCATTTCGACAATACGAACCGCTTTGCCGATTTCTATTTTAATGGCGAGAAGATATCAGGAACAAAAACATCTACTAAAGATGTAAGCGGTCACATGTTACGTTCGAAGTTTGATGTAACCAATTTGATAAAGAAATCCGGTAAGAATGTGATAGCTGTTCTGATTACCGATGCCGATCAGAAAAAGACGCGTAAGGCTAAAGACCCGTATGGAGTTGCGTGTAGCCCCAGTTATCTGGCTGGTGCCGGTTGGGACTGGATGCCATACGTTCCGGGACGTCTGGCTGGTATCACAGGCAATGCTTATCTTGTGGTAACGGGAGATGTAGTGATGGAAGATCCTTGGGTACGTTCAGAGTTACCGACCTTGCAGAAAGCAGAGCTTTCTGTCTCAACAGATATTAGAAATGCTTCTTCTTCCCCCAAAGAAGTCGTTGTATCCGGAGTGATTCAGCCGGGGAATATTTCTTTCTCTAAAGACATTCGGGTAGAAGGAGGAACAACAGCCAGACTATCTATTAACAAAGATGATATAGCGCAATTGGTTGTTGATCATCCGAGGCTTTGGTGGCCGAATGGTTATGGTGATCCCAATCTCTATACTTGCAAGCTGACTTGTTCTGTAGATGGAAAAGTGTCGGATGTAAAAGAAATGACATTCGGTATCAAGAAGTATGAGTATAAAATGGTCGATAATGTAGTGGGATATCCTGTTCTTACATTCTTTATCAATGGACAGAAGATTTATCTGAAAGGGGGAAACTGGGGAATGAGCGAATATCTGCTTCGCTGCCAGGGCAAAGAATATGAAACGAAAATCAGACTTCATAAGGAGATGAATTACAATATGATCCGTCTATGGACTGGTTGTGTTACAGATGATGAGTTTTATGATTATTGTGATAAATATGGAATTATGGTATGGAATGATTTCTGGTTATATGTAGCATACAATGACGTGGCGCAACCGGAAGCATTTAAAGCGAATGCCCTTGATAAAGTCAGACGCCTCAGAAACCATCCTTCTATTGCTATTTGGTGTGGAGCTAATGAAACGCACCCGGCACCTGATTTGGATAATTACCTGCGTGAAATGATTGCGAAGGAGGACAATAATGACCGTATGTATAAGTCTTGCTCCAATCAGGATGGATTGTCCGGAAGTGGTTGGTGGGGAAATCAACCTCCAAGACACCATTTTGAAACTTCAGGCAGTAATCTGGCATTTAATACACCGGCTTATCCATACGGTATTGATCACGGTTACGGTATGCGTACAGAAATAGGAACGGCCACTTTCCCCACATTTGAAAGTATCAAAGAGTTTATCCCGCAAAAAGACTGGTGGCCTCTGCCTACTGATGAGCAGTTGAAGAATGATGATGACAATGTATGGAACAAACATTTCTTCGGTAAGGAAGCGTCTAATGCCAACCCGGTTAATTATAAGAATTCAGTGAACACACAGTACGGAGAATCATCCGGATTGGAAGAATTCTGCGAGAAAGCGCAAATGCTGAATATCGAAGTGATGAAAGGTATGTATGAGGCTTGGAACGATAAGATGTGGAATGATGCAGCCGGACTTCTGATCTGGATGAGCCATCCGGCTTATCCCTCGTTTGTATGGCAGACTTATGACTATTATTACGATCCTACAGGTGCTTATTGGGGAGCAAAAAAGGCTTGTGAACCTTTACATATCCAATGGAATGCTTCCAATAACAATATAAAAGTAATAAATACTACAGCAAAAGACTTGAAAGGCGCAGTAGCTAAAGCTATAATTTATGACCTGAATGGAAAAGAAGTACCGGCCTACGGACAGACAAAGCAGGTCGATGTGGCAGCCAGCAATATTGCAGAAGCATTTTCCTTGAATTTTAACCCTTTCGAAATTGATGATGAGAAACCAAAGGAGATAGAAGAAGAGATCGAAGAACTGACTCCGCTTCATTTTATCAAGTTGGAACTGATAGATGCCAAAGGTAATCTAATCTCTGAAAACTTCTATTGGCGGAATGGCGTGAATGATCTTGATTATACATTGCTGAATACACTTCCAGAGGCCGATTTGTCTTGCCGATTGGTGGATAAATCGATGTCTGACGGAAAGATGAAGATTGCTGTAAAGAACAATTCCGGGACTGTGGCTTTTGCTAATCGGGTGAGGCTTGTTAATAAGGCTACGCAGAAAAGAATACTTCCAATTATTATGTCCGATAATTATGTGACGTTGATGCCGGGCGAAGAAAAGGTTATCACTATGGAGGCGACTCCCGAACTGTTGAAAGGAGGCGTAAGTGTATTGGTGAAACAGTATGGGAAAGCAGAGAAGAATAAGCTGGATATAGCAGATTGATTGTTGTACGGTTATCTTTATGGTTTGATTAAAAGAATAAAGAAAATGGCTAATAGACTAAAAATGAGGATACTCTTGTTGTTATCTTTAGTTTATATAAATTGCGATTACTTACAGGCACAAACAACAATACCCCGGTTTGAAGAAGGGGAACGTGTCGTATTTGTAGGAAACAGCATTACTCACGGCGGACATTATCATTCATTTATCTGGTTGTATTACATGACTCGTTTCCCGGATAAACCGATTACTATCATGAATGCCGGAATTGGTGGAGAGAGTGCGTGGGATATGAAGGATCGTTTGGACTATGATGTTTTCAACAGGAAACCAACTTATGTGACTCTAACTTTCGGTATGAACGATACCGGTTATGATATTTACATGAAAGACAATGCAAAAGAACTGTCGGAACAACGGATTGCAAAGTCATTGGAAAGCTATCGGGAAATAGAAGAACGCTTACTGGCTAAAAATAAAATAAAGAAAGTATTGATTGGTGGTTCTCCTTATGATGAGACTTCCAAGTTTAATAATTTTATATTGCGTAATAAGAATAACGCTATTTTAAAAATAATAGATGCCCAACGTACATCGGCTAAAAAGAATGGCTGGGGTTTTGTTGATTTTAACCAACCGATGCGTGAGATAAGCAGAAAAGAGCAGGAGGCAGATTCTACATTTACATTCTGCAGGATAGATAGAATTCATCCGGATAATGATGGACAGATGGTTATGGCCTATTTGTTTCTGAAAGCACAGGGACTGGCTGGGGATGAAGTGTCATCAGTATCTATTGATGCATATCATTCATCTGTAATAACTCATAAGAACTGTAAGATTTCAAAACTGAAAAAGAACGGAACTGATCTGACTTTTGATTATCTGGCGTATGCTCTTCCTTATCCGCTGGATTCTATTTCTAGAAGTGGCTGGGGAAATAAAAGGTCACAACGCGATGCAATGCGGTTGGTTCCATTTATGGAAGAGTTTAATCAGGAACGTTTTCAGGTAACAAACTTAGAGAAAGGAATGTATCGGTTAACTATAGACAATCAGTTTATTGACAATCTCTCATCCGAAAAGTTGGCGAATGGAGTGAATTTGGCAGATTACCCGAATACTCCCCAATATCAACAAGCTGCGAAAATCATGTATCTGAATGAAGAACGGTTTGAAGTGGAGAAACGCTTCAGAGAATACTTGTGGACCGAATATTCATTCTTGAAAAAGGAAGGATTATTGTTTGCTGATGATCAGAAAGCTATCGATAAACTAAAAGAATATTTACCTAAAGACGGGTTTCTTAGGATGAGCTACGATTGGTATATAAAAGCGATGAATCCCGAAATACGGGAGGTTTGGAGCAATTATATGAAGAATCTTGTTGAAACAATTTATAAAATCAATAAACCTGTCACTCATAAAGTGAGGCTGGCAAGAGTTGAATAATAATAGAAAATGAATAGTATGAAACGGTTATTATGTTTAGTTTGTTGTTTCTGTTGGCTGTCTGTGATAGTGTATGGAAGTAAGAAAACATCTACTTTTTATTTGTCAGAGTTGAAATGTGAAAATCTTATTAATCCTTTGGGGATTGATAATGTGACCCCTCACTTCAGTTGGAAGTTAAAGGGGGACGGCTGGAAAGGCGGGCAAACTTATTATGAGATACAGGTAGCTTCGGATAGTATTCTGTTGGCACAGGATAAAGCTGATTTATGGAATACTGGGAAATTGAAATCCGATGTTTCTGTTATGGTGCCTTATCGAGGGAAGACTTTAACTTCTCGTTCTTTGTGTTATTGGCGGGTACGCGTTTGGGATGCTAAAAAACAAATTTCTTCATGGAGTCCTGTTGCTCGTTTTGGGGTTGGTATCTTAAATAAATCACAGATGCAGAGAGAATATATTGGGGCTTCTGCTGAAGGTGGTAAGATTTGTGCTCCTATTCTTCGCAAAAAAGTGAAGCTGACTCAAAGGGAGACTTCTTTCCTGCATGTAAACACGTTGGGGTATCACGAAATTTATGTCAATGGGAAAAAGGTAGGAGAAGATGTCCTTACGCCTGCTGTATCACATTTATCTAAACGTTCATTGATTGTTACTTATGATATTACTCCTTATTTACGAGAAGGAGAAAATGATTTGCTTATCTGGCTGGGACAAGGTTGGTATAAAACGACGACTTTCGGAGCTGCTTATGAAGGTCCGCTGGTAAAAGCAGAATTGGATGTGTTGAGAAATGGTAAATGGGAAGTCGTAACGAAGACAGACGGATCATGGTACGGACGTGAAAGTGGCTATTCGGATACAGGTACTTGGCGTGCTTTGCAGTTTGGAGGTGAGAGGGTGGATGGAAGGATTCTTCCGCGAGATCTTTCAACACAGGCTTTAGACAAAATGGAATGGATTCCTGTTGTGAAAGTGAATGTTCCCGATCATATCGCTTCCCCTCAAATGTGTGAGGTAAACAAGATACATCAGATTTTGCCGGCTGTTTCTGTAAAGAAGCTGGCTGAAGGTCTCTGGCTGGTAGATATGGGAAAGGTTCAGACCGGATGGTTTGAGATGCAAATGCCTATATTGCCGGCAGGTCATGAAGTTATTATGGAATATAGTGATAATTTGACGAAAGACGGTGAATTTGACAAGCAAGGTGAAAGTGATATTTATATATCTGGTGGTAAGCAAGGAGAATACTTCAGAAATAAATTCAATCATCACGCTTTTCGATATGTGCGAATATCCAATCTTCCTCAGAAACCGGAAACAGGTGCAATGAAATCTATGCAAATTTATGGAGATTATAAACAGACCGCAACTTTTGAATGTTCGGATACCGACTTGAATGCTATTCACCAAATGATTCAGTATACGATGAAATGTCTGACTTTTAGTGGATATATGGTAGACTGTCCGCATTTGGAACGTGCAGGATATGGTGGTGATGGAAACTCCTCAACGATGTCTTTGCAAACGATGTACGATGTAGCTCCAACATTTGAAAACTGGGTGCAAACATGGGGAGACTCCATGCGTGAAGGAGGAAGTTTGCCGCATGTTGGTCCTAATCCGGGTGCCGGTGGCGGTGGTCCGTATTGGTGCGGATTCTTTGTACAGGCTCCCTGGAGAACGTATGTCAACTATAATGATCCCCGCTTGATTGAGAAATATTATTCTCAAATGAAAGAGTGGTTTAAGTATGTTGATAAGTATACAGTAGATGGTTTGCTGAAACGTTGGCCCGATACCAAATACCGTGACTGGTATTTGGGAGATTGGCTGGCACCTATGGGGGTAGATGCTGGTAATCAGGCTTCTGTGGATTTGGTAAGTAACTGTTTTATCAGCGAATGCTTGGGCACTATGTATAAGACAGCCTTAACATTAGGCAAAAAAGAAGAGGCGGAAGAGTTTGCTATCCGTAGAGAAAAACTCAATAAGTTGATTCATCAGACATTCTACCGTGTGGATGAAGGGATCTATTCTACCGGCTCACAGTTGGATATGTGCTATCCTATGTTGGTAGGTGTTGTACCCGATTCTTTGTACAATAAAGTGAAAGAGAATGTCGTTACGATGACCGAAGAAAAACACAAAGGACATATTGCTGTTGGTCTGGTTGGAGTGCCTATTTTGACAGAATGGGCTGTTCGGAATAAACAAGTGGATTTCTTCTATCAAATGATGAAGAAACGTGATTATCCCGGTTATCTGTATATGATTGACCATGGTGCGACAGCGACTTGGGAATATTGGAGCGGAGAACGAAGTCGTGTGCACAATTGTTACAATGGAATTGGTACTTGGTTTTATCAGGCTGTAGGAGGAATACGTCTTGACGAGGCTAAACCTGGATATCGTCACTTCTATGTCGATCCTCAAATTCCAAACGGTGTGACCTGGGCAAAAGTAACGAAAGAATCACCTTATGGCACAATTGTTGTTAATTGGAAGTTGAAAGATGATAATCAGTTGAATCTTCAATTGACAGTTCCTGCCGGAACAATGGCTACAGTTTGCATCCCTAATAATGCTGTCTCATGTAAAAAGAATAAGAAGAAAGTGAGCGTTAAGGAGCAGACTGTTGATGTAGAAGCAGGGCATTATGATTTTCTATTTAATTTGAAATAGATACCCTACTAGAGTGTATTTATGATTTTCATTTCTCATATTCTCATTCATTAATCATAAATAGCAGAAAACTAATAGAATAGACTATGAGAAATGATTTCTAAGACGGCATTTCTCATAGTTTTTCCGTCAAATACCCCGTATTTTACCTTGTTTCTCATACTTGTTAGATTCATTTCTCATAGTGTTTTTCCAATCAACCTATACAAGAATAAAGAAGCAACTAGTCAACGATTATCAGGGAAGTACATATTCTTCTTGTCCCATATATTGTGGGAAGGTATTCCCTATTAACAGGGAAAAGATTCTCTTATTTTGTGGGAATAAATTCTCATAATATTAGGGAACATTTTCCCATAATATATGGGACAATCGGAACTACAGTTTATCTTCAACCAGAAAAAAGGAGAAGTATAGTATTTAACTATGAGAAATACTCTGAAATACTATGAGAATAAGGTGAATTTTAAGCTAAAATAGAAGGTGTATTATGAGAAATGCCGTCTTAGAAAGTATTTCTCATAAGCTATTTATTTGACTATTTGTTGTTTATCAGTCACCTATGAGAATATGAGAAATGAAATTTAAAAATCTTCTCTAGAGACTGCTGAATTTTTTATTGATACATTTAAAAACGTACCGTAATAAACTAAATTATCATTTAATTTAAATCTGTGCAGAAACAAAATTAACTTTAGGAAAATTGTCTTGTGAATTGACTTGAAGTTAATCGCCTTGATTATTATTTTTATATGATTCTTTTTTAGTGGTTTCCCAAATTTCAAGCGTTCATAGGATAAAGTTCAATAGATATAGGTAAAAAGTTAGGATTGGTGTTTGCATTTCCACAATATTTCTCCGGTTTATACATTATCTTTTTGTAAGTTGACCGGAGGAGTTGCTGGGAATTTCGTTTGACTAAAATGAAAAATATGATATCATGAAAAATGTTTTAGTAATGATTACGTGTGCTTTGATTTGCTTTTTATCAGCGTGCTCGAATGTAAAAGATGTGCCTTCTATAGTAACTATTGAAAAAGGCTTCCGGGAAATTCCCGATAGTATCCGAGTGGGATGTTATTGGTATTGGATTTCAGATAATATTTCAGAAGAGGGAGTGGTTAAAGATCTGTATGCTATGAAAAAGGCAGGGATTACTCGTGCTTACATAGGAAATATTGATATAGGAGGAAATGCTTATGGAAATGTGAAGATATTTGCGCCTGAATGGTGGGATGCTGTACATGCAGCACTGAAAACTGCGACAGAACTGGATATGGAAATAGGAATGTTTAATAGTCCCGGATGGAGTCAGTCGGGAGGACCGTGGGTGAAGCCGGAACAGAGTATGCGTTATCTGGCAGCCACCGATACGATGGTGAAAGGTCCGCGAACACTTTCATATACGATACCTGAATATTCGGATTCGATGCAATTGGTCCGTGTTATAGCTTATCCTACACAAAGTGATGTGTTTAAAAAAGAATGGAAACTGCAACAGAAAGGATATGAACCCGTAGTTTTTGAAATGCACCTTGATGAACCACAGCCTATTCGCAGTTTTACTTTTACAACAAACAATTATGTATGGACCAAAGCGGAATTGCAAGCTAAAGTCGGTGATGCCTATAAAACGATCCGGAAGTTTGAGATAGACCGTACCAATGGTATGCCTTCTGTTGGCTTTTTTACCAATGCTCCGGTCGTTCTCTCACTTCCTGCTACGAAATCTGCGGACTTTCGTTTATTGCTGGATAAGCCGATTAATTCTTATGGGGATGTAGAAGCCACGGCCACTCTTTCTGCCGCAAAAATGATAGAACGATATCCGGAACAATCTCTGGCAAAGATGTATCAACGTCCCGATCCAAAATGGGATTCGTATATGTGGGCTAATCAAGATTGGTATAACGACTCGGAAGGCTTTGTGATACCACAGAATAAGGTGATCGATTTAACTGCCTCTCTTTCTTCAGACGGAACGCTGACGTGGAATGTACCGGAAGGTGACTGGATTATTTCTTGCCTGAAAATGAAAACGACAGGTGTGACAAATACACCTGCCACACCTGAAGCAACCGGACTTGAAGTGGATAAAATGAGTAAGCAACATGTCAACACACATTTTGATGCTTATATGGGTGAAATTCTTCGTCGTATCCCTGAAGCTGATCGTAAAAGCCTGAAAATAGTAGTGCAAGACAGCTACGAGACGGGTAGCCAAAATTGGACGGATGATATGCTGGAACGTTTCATAAAAGCTTATGGATATGATCCGCTTCCTTATCTGCCTACTCTGTATGGTAAAGTAGTAGGGAATGAAGATATGTCTTCTCGTTTCCTTTGGGACTTGCGCCGTCTGATTGCAGATGGAGTTTCATACGATTATGTAGGTGGTTTGAGGGATATTTGCCATCAACATGGACTCACAACTTGGTTGGAAAATTATGGGCATTGGGGATTTCCGGGAGAGTTCTTGCAATATGGCGGTCAATCTGATGAGATTAGTGGTGAATTTTGGAACTTTGGTGATTTGGGGCTAATTGAGAATCGTTGTGCTTCCTCTTGTGGACATATCTACGGTAAAAAGCGTATTTGGGCGGAGTCTTGTACCAGTGGAGGACCTAATTTCACGAATTATCCGGCCAATATGAAAGCGCGGATAGATCGTTTCTTCACAGAAGGTATCAATGCATCATTGCTTCATCTGTATATTCATCAACCGTATGAGGATCGCAATCCTGGTATGAGTGCTTGGTTTGGAAGTGATTTCAATCGGAAAAATACTTGGTTTAGTCAGATGGATTTATTTACAGACTATCTGCGGAGGTCGAACTTCCTTTTACAGCAAGGTACTTATGTGGCGGATGTTGCTTATTTCATCGGTGAAGATACTCCCAAAATGACCGGCTCGATAGACCCTCAACTACCAAAAGGGTATTCGTTTGACTTCATTAATGCCGAGGTATTTTTAACGAGGGCTGTTGTAAAGGATGGTCATTTAACCCTGCCTGATGGAATGAAGTACCGTTTACTAGTATTGCCAAATCAAAAATCAATGCGTCCCGAAGTACTGGGAAGGATTAGTGAATTGGTACACGATGGTTTGGCTGTTTATGGTGAGGCTCCTGAATATTCTCCGAGTCTGTCCGGTTATCCTGAAGTAGACAAGGAGGTATCACGTATTGGTACAGAATTGTTTGCTAACGATCATTATGGAAAAGGAAGGGTATTTCAACGAGGCATTGTTTTACAAGATGTGTTGGATGCACTGAATATACATCCTGATTTTAGATGTGGAAAGGATATGCCAGTTTTGTTTATACATCGAACTCTACCGGATGCGGAAATTTATTTTGTGTCCAATCAGCATAATGAGAGAGTGGTTTTTAACGGAGAATTTCGTGTGTCGCAGGAATTCTCCCCAGAACTTTGGAATCCTGTTACGGGAGAGATCCGTTATTTACCGGATTTTAAAAGTAAAGAAGGCTATATATCTTTACCGGTTGAGTTGGAAGGAAATGAAAGTGCCTTTATCGTTTTTCGTAAGAATAACAAGCTAACAGAAACGAAAGATAATTTTCCGCAGAAAGTAACAGTTTGTAAGATAAATACCCCTTGGAGGATCACGTTTGAAGCAGGTAAGCGTGGACCGGAAACACCGGTAGTCTGGTCTCAATTGAAAGATTGGATGAATTCAGAGAATGACAGTATTAAATACTTCTCTGGCCAGGCTGTTTATGAAACTACTTTCACATTAGAAAAACTTCCGCAGAAGAACTTGTATATTGATTTGGGTAATGTAATGGTGATGGCAAAAGTGACACTGAACGGACAATATGTAGGTGGGGTATGGACGTTCCCATATCGTTTGAATGTGACAGGCTATTTAAAGGAAGGTGAGAATAAATTAGAGATAACAGTCGTCAATAATTGGCAAAATCGTCTAATCGGCGATCAACGTTTTCCTGAAGACCAACGTCTGACGTGGACGACTATTAATCCTTGGAAAGCTGATTCTTCATTACAGTCTTCGGGGCTGCTTGGACCTGTAGAAATTCAGGCTTTTGATTATAAAATAGTTAAACCCGAATGAATTGTTTTTTATCCTTGTAGTGGCATTTTCATTCATAACCGTTCTTTGTATAAGTATAGTTTTTCAAAAACGTTCTGAAGTGCATATTTAACAAAGTGATATTGTATACCACAAAAAAAAGTAATTCTGTTTAGTGGTGTATTGTTTTTTAATCGTTCTAATTGAAAATGAACAAATGTAATCTGATAAAAAAAACTAATAATAATGAATATTACTGTTTACAGAGTTTATAAACGATTTATTAACCGCTATTTCTATTGTATATGAAAAGCTTGTTTTATTTATTTTTACCTATTGCAGGTGTATGGTTGTTTTCATCTTGTGCTAATTTAGAGCAAGTTGAGACGACGGATCTTGATCGGGAATCTGTTTTTGCAGATAGTGCATATACGGCAGGATTCCTTTCTCAAATTTATGTAGATGTTGGTTATGATGTTAAGCCCAATCGATACACTACTAATATTTTGGGGGTAACAAAAGAACATGGAGGCTTGCAGACTGCTTGTGACGAGGCTGCTTATAAAGTAGTCTCTGATGTTACTAATGATGTAATGTTTGCAACCGGGACTATTAATTCGCTTAATGTATTGGAAGATGATGTTTGGAAGAAGGCATATACTAATATCCGAAGGGTGAATTTATTTATGAAGTATGTAGATGGTGCTCCGTTACTTGAATCCACTAAGATTCAGTATAAGGCGGAAGCCCGATTCTTGCGTGCATGGTATTATGCAATGATGTTACGTCATTATGGTGGAGTGCCTTTGCTTGGTGATACCATATATGAGGTAGAAGATGATATGAAAACAAAGCGTGACACATATGCTGATTGTGTGAAATATATTGTAGACGAATGTGAGTTGGCTGCAAAAGATTTGCCTGTTGTATTCAGCGGTATGAATAATGGACGCGCCACAGCTGGCGCATGTAAGGGGCTGATTTCGCGTATTCGTTTATATGAAGCTAGTAAATTATTCAATGGTAGTGATTTTGGTACATCTACTAATTGCCCAAAAGAGTTGATAGGTCATCCTAATTATGATAAAGAACGTTGGAAGGCAGCTGTTGATGCAGCTCTCGATGTGATAAAACTGAATCGTTATGCTATTTACACGCGTCATGTAGAAGCTGATGGATACAATCCAGGAAGATCAGAACCGGGATGGGGATTTTATGCAATCTTCCATAATAATGACTTTGGTAAAGTGTCGGATGGTGCCTATGTGACGTATTCAAATGGATCGTACTGCGAAATGATATTCGAATGCAGGCCAGGGGAAGGTAATCAACGTGAAGCATTGTTTGGTCCTCCCACGTGTGGTGGTAACGGTAATGGAGGTTATATTTATCACGACTTAGTAGAACAGTTCCCGATGAAAGATGGAAAGAAAATAGGGGAAAGCGATAAATATCCTTATGATCCCATGAAACCAGCAGAAGGACGTGACCCACGTTTTGCTAATACAGTTGTTTGGAATGGTAGTGTAATAATGAGTGGAGGTGATAAAGATCACGTCGTCTATACTCATAAAGGAGTGGGATCGACTACTGATGCTTTTGGAAGTGGTACGCCGACCGGATATTATATTCGGAAATTTAGTCATCGTCAATTAGCTGGAAATTGGTTTGTAGGTACTTCACAGGCATTCGACTTGATTCGCTATGCTGAAATTCTGTTGAATTATGCAGAAGCAGTCAATGAATATTACGGTCCAGATCATAAAGATGTTTTAGGAGAACAAATTATAAGTCCATTTGAAGTATTGAAAGTACTTCGTGAACGTGCTGGTATCGATGCTGGAAATGATGGTAGGTACGGATTAGAAGAGGGTGTAGAAACAGATTACAGGAAAATGAAAGACGCTATTCGCTTGGAACGTCGTATTGAGCTAGCTTTTGAGGGACATCGTTTCTTTGATGTGCGTCGATGGATGATTGCTGAAGATACTGAAAATATGCAGATGCATGGATTCGAAATAACAAAAACTATAACAGAAAAAGGTAAGGTGGTTCCGGTCCGTAAACATACTTTCCGTAAAGCGATGTACTTCTTTCCTATTCCCTATAAAGAAATAGTGAAGTCTGAAGATTTAATACAAAATCCTTATTATGAATAATTTTAAGATATAGAGTATAGTATGAAATTAAATGTGCGATTTATAATGGGGGCTTTCTTTGCATTAACAATAATTGTTAGCTCTTGCAATACGTTTAAAGACGAAATAACCCCTGATAATTATTCAGAAGTAGCTAAAAATATAAATGCCAACTGGCAATTATCAGCTGTTTCTCGAAATGGAGTGGACATTACGGATATGATGGATTTTACGCGTTTCCATATTGTGCTGAATGAAGATAATACATATAAAATAGAAAACTATTTACCTTTTATAGTGAAAGGTAATGGTAGCTGGAGTGTAGATGATCCCATATATCCGTTTCATCTTTTTTTTAAAGAAAATGGGACAGAGAAAGAAATAAAGACGCTTATTGGGTTTCGAACAGTAAATGGAAAGCGTCAGATGTCTATCACTTTGAGTCCGGGATGTCATACAAATAAGTATGTATATACTTTTAAGCAAGTAACAGAATAATGTTTTAAAGTAATTTTATGAAAACGAATATCAAAAAAAATAGGATTGCTTGGGTAAGCAGTAGCATTCTGATGGCGCTTGTTGTAGTCGGATGTGTTTATCTTGATAAAGTTAATGTCAACCAAGGCACGGAAGAGAATCCCATTTATTGGGCAAAAGCTGGAGAAATTGCAACTTTTACTATTGATGCTCATATTGACTGTGCAGAAAATCAAACGAAAAAATTTCTTATGGCAATCTTGGTTCCGAAAAGTTGGAATGCACGTGAGAATACAACTGTAACCTATACGGCTACAGGTAAGGAAGATGGAGTTACTTCGTTGCCCATGTCACCTGTTAACCCCCAATTAGTGCCCAAAAATGTGGATGTACCTTGGTCGGAAGTATTAAGGGCTGAATATGGTGTGGGTACCAATGTGTTGAACGATATGGAATGGGTAGCTTTTAGTACGAATAAGATCTATACGATGCTTGAGCATGAGAATGCTACTATCAAAATAACTTTGAAATGTAAAACCGGACCTAAAAATCTCCGTTTTAAGCCTGCTTTCTTCATTAACTTTGCGGAAGACGACTTTCCTGCAAATGACGAACACGGTATGAAATACAAAAAGTATGTACCTAGCAACGATTGCTTCGAAGTGGTAGAAGGAGTAGGCGAAGTAACTGATTTCTGTGCTTTTCACTATAATAAAGTTGAACCGCTAGCAGCATTACAAGATGACTTTGTGACATTCACTTTCCTAGGTGATACATATACCAATAACCTTAAGGAGGCTGCTGTCTATTTGGAAGCTGTAGCATATACAGATAATGGCAATACGTATGAAGTAAAAGAAAAGAGTGCAAAGACGTTGATGCCTAAGGAAGACAGTTTTCTTAGTAATATCTTTAATTTAACAATTTGGCCGGCAGAATATTTTGGAATTCAAGAGGGGGAAACGATCACCCGTATTGAGTACATCTTTACAAATAAGGATGGTACACTTAGCATTACGGGTACTGATGATAAAATAGCTGCGGAAGGGGGAGAGGTAGAAGGTGAAAAAGAACCTTTTATTTGCGAACTTGCCTGTGAATAAAGCCATCAAGCATTTGTTCTTTTTATTAATATTAAAAGATAGATAAATTATATGTATAATATAGTAACTAAAATAAGTAGACGGTTTTATTTTGTATTGCTTGCCATGGGTATGCTTTGGGGAATGATGTCTCCAAAAGTATTTGCACAGGAAGTAGGTGGTGCTAATATTACTGGTAAGGTGGTTGACCAATATGGTAATCCGGTTTCGGATGTAACGATCACCATGAAAAATAGTGATTTTAAAGTTATAACAGGGATTGATGGAGTTTTTACATTTCAAATGAAAAAAGGAGATGTATTGCGTTTGTCACATCCGGAGTTCATTCACAAAGAAGTTAAGGTTAATAAGTTGAAGAATACAGAGCGTGTGTTCAAGGTGACTTTAAATGAACAATTTATCAAAGACAAGGGAACTGTTAGTGGTCCTTATGAACCAAAAAATAAGAAAAACTATTTAGGATCTGCTGCTACTGTGTATACGGACGAGTTGTCATCTATGATGGGGACAACTATCTTACCGGCTTTGCAAGGCCGTATGGCAGGTTTGAATGTTAGTCAGTATGCAGGAGCTCGTGCGCATCAGATTGCTGCTAATTCAAGAAATGATTTGATTGGTGCTATACCTTTGTTTGGCCAGGGATTTTATAGTGATAACACTGAATTCAGTGTCGGTTCACGTGGCAATGCTCCGATCGTAGTTGTTGATGGTATCCAGAGAGAACTATATTCACTCGATCCCGAAGCTATCGAGTCGGTATCTGTACAGAAAGATGCGTTGTCATCAATGTTTTTGGGCATGCGCAGTTCGCGTGGTACTTTACTAATTACAACTAAAGAGCCGATTAAAGAAGGTTTTCAATTGTCTTTTACGGGACGTTTCGGCGTACAGAGTGCATTAAAAACTCCTAAGCCTCTATCAGCATATCAATATGCATATTTGTTGAATGAAGCATTGCAAAATGACGGAAAGGATCCGCTTTATTCATACGATGACTTTAATAAGTTTCGTACACATTCTAATCCTTACACACATCCTGATATAAATTGGTTCGATGAAATATTGAATAAAAATGCTATTACACAAGCATATAATCTAAATGTAACAGGAGGTAATAGGGTTACACAATATTTTGTAAGTGTTGGTTATCAGGGTGAAAAAGGGTTGTTTGCAAATCCCACAGATAATGATGCCCACGATACGAATTTATCATATTCACGTTATATGATTACTTCGAAGGTGAACATCAATATAACTGATGACTTTACAGCAAAAGTAACTTTACTTGGTCGTGTGGAAGATGGTAATCAACCTGGAGTATCTTATGGGAACTTATTAAATTCTATTTATAATACTCCTAATAATGCTTATCCTATTAAAAACCCAAATGGAACGTGGGGTGGTAATAAAACGTTTGACAATAACCTGATGTCTCAATCGATTAACTCAGGCTATATCAAGGATAGCGCGAGAGATATGGTGGGAGGTGTTAACTTGAAATATGATTTTGGTAAATTTGTGGAAGGTCTGTCAGTTCGTATGGTGGGTAATGTCTCTATTCAGAACCGTTCGTATGTTCAAAGAAGCAAACGTGCTCCGGTATATGCTTATGGATTTGATAAAGAAGGGAAAGAATCCTATATTTTGCATGGGGCCACAAATACACAATCTAATTTTTTTAATTCAGTGACTAGCTATCAACAAATGTATGGTCAGATTGCTGTCGACTACAATCGGCGCTTTGGAAAACATGGAGTAAAAGCTACTTTAATGAGCGATACTCGTCAAACCTTGGTCAATTATGATTTACCCCAGTTGCCTTCCAATATTATAGGTGACGTAGCTTATGATTATGCGGAGAAATATTTTGTACAGGCTGCTGTGAGTGAAAGTTATTTCAATCGTTATGCTCCGGGTAACCGTTGGGGAACTTTCTACGCATTTGGTCTTGGCTGGGATGTGAGCAAAGAAAATTTTATGGAGGATGCTAATTGGTTGGATCAGCTAAAGTTACGTGGAACATTTGGTAAGACGGGGAATGGTATGGATAATTCAGGTTATTATGGATATCGACAAACATTTTCTAGCAACGTGGCAGCTGGTTACCCAATGGGAATAAACTTGGGTATGGGAAATCTAACAACGGAAAATACTCCGTTGGCAAATCCTTACTTGACATGGGAAAAAGCGTATAAATTGAATGTGGGAGTTGATTTATCATTATTTGATAACCGTTTGAAACTGACCGCAGATTATTATAATGACAAATATTTTGATTTGCTCCAAAACAGAGGCAAAAGTATCCAGTTAATTGGACAGTATTATCCGTCAGAAAATATTGGTAAGGTGCGTCGTTATGGTGGAGAACTTTCAGTGACTTATCAAGACCGTGTGAGCAATTTCAATTATTATATTTCTGCTAACTGGAGTTGTGACCAAAGTAAATTGCTCTATATGGACGAACAGTATGTTCCAGAAGAATATTTGCGTCAGACAGGGCGTCCTGTAGGAGTCATGTACGGATTGGTAGCCGATGGATTCTTTACTTCCAAAGAAGAAATAGAAAATAGTCCGGTAATCGAAGGATTTAATAATATTCAGCCAGGTGATATTAAATACAAAGACTTGAATGGTGATAAAGTGATTAATGAGTTTGACCGTACTGTAATTGGTGGCGATAAACCGTATTCTTACTTTGGAATTGATTTGGGTTTTGAGTGGAAAGGACTAGAATTCTCTATGCTTTGGCAAGGAGCATATAATCGTGATTACTATTTAGGTGATGTGACTCTGACTGAGGGCTTCCAACAAAATGGTCAATTTTATGGTCAGGCTTATGAAAATATGTTAGGGAGATGGACTCCGGAAACAGCTGAAACTGCTACGTTCCCAAGACTGACGGCTGGTGGAAATAATTATAATCGTGGTAATGGCTGGAACTCCTCTTTCTGGTTACGTTCCGGAAACTATATCCGATTGAAGAATATTAGTTTGGGATATAACTTACCCGATTCATTTTGTCGTAACAATTTGGGCGGTTTGCGTGTAAAACTGTTTGTCAATGGACAAAACTTGTTTACGAAGTCTGCGTGCGATTTAGTTGACCCGGAAGTTAGCTTCACAAGCTATCCGTTACAACGTTGTATTAGTACAGGTATTAATATCAGATTTTAATGAATTATTGTATGGTACGAAATAAATATTTAACATTTTTTGGTGCATGTTTGTTGTTCATGGCTTCGGCTTGTAACGATGGATATGAGAAAGAACCAGTGGAACAATTCACACTTGATTATTTGTTTTCCAAAGTCGATTCGGCTGGTGTACAATCCAGACGATTTCTGAACAATATCTATTATGAACATTTATATAGTGGATACAATCGGGTGGATGGTGATTTTTTAGATGCTGCTTCGGATGATGCTGTTTCCGTCAATAATAATGACCCAGCAGTCTATAAATTGTTAGTTGGACGCTATTCGGCATTGACTCGTGTAACAGATATGGAATGGGGTGAATATTATCAAGGGATCCGTAAAGCGAATATCTTGATTAATAATATTGACGTAGTGCCTTTCAACATGAAATATACGAATGCGTTGGGAGAGGTAAAAACATTGAATTATACAATGAAAGCGGAAGCTCGTTTTTTGAGAGCCCACTTTTACTTTGAATTAGTGAAACGTTATGGCGGCGTTACTTTGGTGGGTGATCAAGTATACGATTTGAATGATGATATAGAGCTTCCCCGGAATACATTTGCTCAATGCATTGATTATATTGTTCGTGAATTGGATGAAATTAAAAATGATCTTCGTTCATTACCGATGTCGGATGGCGGTGACTATGCACATGCACCAACAAAAGAGGCTTGTATGGCAATGAAAGCCAGAGTATTGTTATATGCGGCTAGTCCGTTGTTTAATGAGAAACCTATAGAACCTGGAAATGAATTGATTGGATATGCTTCTTATGATCCGGAACGATGGAATCTGGCGGCTCAAGCAGCTAAAGATTTAATTGATGAGTTTGGTCCTAATGGTAAAAAGACGTTGGATTTGACAGATGATTTCCGTAAAATATCTACAGAATTTTATAGTTCAGATAATAATCCGGAATTGATTTTCTTTCGTCCTATAGGTAAAGGAAAAGGTTTTGAAACAGCTAATGGTCCATTGGGATTTTCCGGAAATGCGTTGGGATATGGAAATACTAATCCGACACAAAATTTAGTGGAATCATTTTTAATGAAAGATGGAAAAACTCCGGGTAATAGTACAAAATATGAATATAATGAGAAGAATGATCCGTATAGAGATCGTGATCCCCGTTTAGAGTTAACAGTATTGCATCATGGTTCTTCTTGGTTGAATACGCAGCTTCAAACAAATTTCGGTGGAGCGAATAATCCTTCAGGGGCCGAATATAGCCGAACTAGTTATTATATATCTAAGTTCATGAAAGATTATAAAACGAAAAGCGAGTATGATAGTGAAGCACTACACTTGTGGGTGATGTATCGTTATGGAGAGGTATTGCTAAATTATGCTGAAGCGTTGAATGAATATCAGTCGGCACCTTCACAAGATGTGTATGATGCTATTATTGCGTTGAGGAAACGTGCGGGTATCGATGAAGATGATAATTATGGCTTAGGAGCATTAGGGTCGATAAATAAAACTGATATGCGTAAAATTATTCAAAACGAGCGACGTATTGAGATGGCTTTTGAAGAACAACGCTATTGGGATATCCGTCGTTGGAGAATAGCTGAAGAAGTTTTCGAGAAACCTCTGGAAGGTTTAAATATTCAAATTTCTGGTGCTGTAACGACTTATTATAAGATAAATGTATTGTCTACTACGTTTAATGTGAAACGTTACTTCTATCCTATTCCGTACTCGGAAGTGATAAAGAATAAAAATATGGTTCAAAACCCGAATTGGTAATATGTTATGAAAAGAATACTTTTAATATTATTAAGTATAAACCTGTTTGCGTTTGCCTTTGGACAATCGATAACAGTAAAAGGAAAGGTGTCTTCCACAGATGGTGAACTGCTTCCGGGAGTAAATGTAAAAGTGAAGGATGCGACAATTGGTACAATTACGGATTTTGGCGGTAATTATCAGTTGAAGGTAAATAAGGGTGAAGTGTTGGAATTCACTTATATTGGTTTTAAGAAACTTACTGTGAAGGTCGGGAACCAGCGGGATTGGAACGTAGAGCTAACGCCAGACTTGACGAATCTTGATGAGGTAGTGGTAGTAGCTTATGGTAAAGCTAAGCGTATTACGATGACTGGAGCTGTTAGTGGTATACAAGCACGTGAAATACGTAATGTACCGACTAGTAGCTTGCAGAATGCATTAACCGGAAAATTACCGGGCTTTTTTAGCCAACAGCAATCCGGACAGCCGGGCAAAGATGCTTCTGATTTCTTTATTCGTGGTGTGAGTTCATTGAATAATGATGGTAATAAGCCATTGATTATAGTGGACGATGTTCAGTATACGTATGAACAGTTGTCTCAAATCAATGTGAATGAAATCGAAAGTATATCTATCTTGAAAGATGCTTCTACAACGGCTATCTATGGTATTAAGGGAGCTAATGGAGTATTGGTGGTGAAGACCCGAAGAGGAGAACAGGGTAAGCCTCAAATCAATGTACGTTTAGAAGGTGGTATGCAGATTCCAGTACGTACTCCAAAATTTTTGGACTCATACAATACGGCCATTTTGGTGAATGAAGCATACGAGAATGATGGGATGCCCAGACTATTCTCAAAAGCAGATGTGATGGCTTTCAGGGATCATACAGATCCTTATGGCCATCCGGATGTAAATTGGTATGATGAGATTTTTAAGAAAAGTGCTTTTCAGGAAAATGTAAATGTGGATGTTTCCGGTGGTTCTAAAAGGTTGAAATATTTTGTTTCTGCTGGTTACTTTACGCAAGATGGTATGGTGAAAGACTTTGGGACGAAGGATAGTGGAGTGAATTCTAATTATTTTTACCGTCGTTTCAATTATCGTACTAATATTGACTTTGCTGTGACGGATAATTTGAGTATGCGTTTGGATATATCATCGCGTTTTATGAATATCAATGAGCCTTGTAATATGAATGCGACAGGTGAAATTTATGATTTTTCAAAAATGCATCCTTATTCAGCTCCGGTATTAAATCCGAATGGTTCTTATGCTTATTTGAATGATACGGAAGGATATAGACCAACATTGAATGCTCGTTTAGCAAATGAAGGATATAAGCGTACCCGTCGTAATGATAATAATATTCTATATGGAGCTACTTGGAAAATGGATTTTCTGACACCGGGACTTTCTGCTAATTATCGCTTGGCATATTCGAGTGTAGACGAAAATCATCGTCAGGCAAACCGATCTCAATATCCTACTTATCATTATGATTCGTCAACTAATGGATATGTAATTAATCCTAATAAAGTATATGAGTATGGAACGTTTTCTGTGACTAGTGGTACGGAAAAGGCTACAAAAGACTTGAATATTCAAGCTTCGGTGAATTATGCACGCGTATTTAATGGAGGAGATCATGATGTCAGTGCTATGTTTCTGTATAATCTTCAAACTACTACAGTAGACAGAGATGGTCTTGTATCAGCAGCTGTTCCCAACAATTTTGAAGGATATACCTTAACAATGGGTTATAAGTATAAAAGTAAATATTTGATAGATCTCAATATGGCCTATAACGGAACCGACCGTTTCGGAAGGAGTAATCGTTTCGGATTTTTTCCAGCTGTAGGTATTGGTTATGCTATTTCAGAAGAAGACTTCTTTAAAAATGTAGATTGGCTGGCAGATAAAATACAACTTTTGAAAGTTAGAGCTTCTTACGGTCTTGTTGGTTCGGATGTGGCAGCGGGCAATCGTTATTTGTATGATCAGGTATATCAGAAGGGTGATGGTTACTCTTTTGGCGATTATCCAAAACTTACTGACTCGTATAAGGAAGGTGATTTGGGAACTCCTAATGCTACTTGGGAAAAGGCGAAGAAATTTGATGTTGGTTTGGATATGAACTTTTTAAATAAATTTTCATTTACTATTGACTACTTTTTAGATAAGCGCTATGACCAGTTAGTGACGAGAGAATACATTCCATTAGTTATTGGTATCGGTTTTTCTCCAAATAATATAGCAAGGACAACTAATCAAGGTTTCGATGGTCAGATTAGCTATCAAGATCGATTCGGTGATTTTGATTTCAATACAAACTTGGTATTCTCTTATGCAAAGAATAGGGTCGATTATAAAGCCGAAGCTCAACAAAAATATCCATGGTTGGCTGCGACCGGAAAGTCTTTAAATCAGCCCTTTGGTTATAAATGGATTGGGTACTATACTCCAGAAGATGTTGCGAAGATACGGGCCGGTGCTTCAGATGCTCCAGCAGCTCCCTATACAGATATTCCTGTACAAGCTGGTGATTTGAAATATGCCGATCTGAATAATGATGGAACGATTGATGATTATGATAAAAGTGCTATTGGTAAGCCCAATTTGCCTTCTACAACTTTGGGATGGTCGTTTGGTGGATATTGGCGAGGATTTAGCTTCAATGTATTATTTCAGGGCTCATTCGATTATAGCTTTGCTATTAATGGTACAGGTATTGAATCATTTAAGAGTCAGTTTCAGCCTATTCATACTAGCCGTTGGACATTGGAACGCTATCAAAATGGTGAAGAAATTGGTTTCCCGCGCTTGACGACTAATCCTTCTACAATTAATAGTGCCAGTACTTATATGTCTGATTTCTGGTTGATTAATGCTTGGTATATTCGTTTGAAAACTGTCGATTTGGGATATCAGCTTCCAAAGAAGATATTGCCGAAAGCTATCGATAATATTCGTTTCTATGTAAATGCTTACAATTTGTTAACATTTACAGGTTATGATAAGTATCAGCAAGACCCGGAAATAAAAACAAATACGGCTGGTGATGCATACATGAATCAACGTGTTGTGAATTTAGGTGTACAATTGACATTCTAATTACTAAAAGATATAGTTATGAATAAATATAAAGTTGGAAAGTTCTTATTACTTCCTTTGTTGTGTGGAACAATTGAAGCTTGTGACAAATTTGAAGCCTTTCCTTTGGAATACGAGAATACCCCGCAGGATGATGCAGTAGAAAATGTATTAAATAATATAAATCCGGCATGGGAATTAGAACTGTTGGAACGTAATGATTATGTGGTAGCTTTTAAAGATAAGAAATATGACAAGTTGTTTACTCGTACTTTAGGATGGAATGGAGGTGATGGAGTGTTGACGACGCAGTTGCCTGATGGAAATACCTTTTGGTCATTTAATGATAGTTGGTATGGAGTAGTAGATGGGGAAACTCGGTCACGTGATGGAAACAAGGTGAACTTCCCTCGTAACACGATTATGGTACAAACGCCAGGTGATAAAGAAGAAAATCTTGTTTGGTTAGCTGATTTTATCCAGACTACTGATCCGAATGCTCCACGCTATTATCAGGCACGTACTCATATTCGTCATCCGAAGGCGTCCAAAACAGATGAACAGATTCAGGAAGGAGATATTGATCAAAATTGGTTATATTGGGCGGGTGATGCTACTGTTTATAATAATCAATTACAGGTTCTTTGGAATGGAGTAGATAATACTGATGAAGAACATCAAATGAGGCACGAGGGTATTTGCCTGGCTACTTATAGTTTAGAAGGGAAGCCGGGTGATGAAAACTATATGAAACTCATTAGTGTGAATCATCATTTTAATGATGCTGATATTTATGGATATGGCTCTACTTTATATGAAGATGAAGACGGACATATTTATTTATATGGTACGTATGATAATTATAATATTATAGTTGCACGTACAGCTACACATAGTTTAGATAGCCCATGGGAATATTATGTATGCAATGAAGAAGGAGAATATTCTTGGCAAAATGCTTATCCGACGCAGGAACAAGTTGCTCTTTCCAAAATTCAAGAAACTGATTGTAGTATGCCTTGGGTTTTTAAGAAAGGAGATAGCTATTATATGGTAGCACAAGCTAAATGGTTTGGGCGTGAAATGTATATTTTCCGGAGTGATAAGCCTTATGGACCTTTTACAGATCGTAAAACCTTATTCGGACTTCCAAATACTTTGGATAAATTGGGTGTGCAGACTTATGGTAATTTATATATGGTGAATTTACATCCTCATTTATCACGAGAAGGTGAATTAGTATTTTCTACTAATACAGACCCAGCTGATGGCTTTGGAGGAAATTTTAATGCAGTAGGTAGTGCGGATTTTTATCGTCCATACTTCTACCGTGTATATAATTGGGAAATGCTTTTTAAAGAATAAATCTGATAGGCATTAATTTCATTCATTTAAGAGGATCATTTCTAAGCTTTATAAACAGGAAATGATCCTCTTAAATATTATTGAAAGAGATATTCCCGGGTACTCACAGGCTAGCTAATCGGGAAATCTAAATAATAGATATTAGTGGTAAATGTCCTTTTATTCGTTCTTATAATAAATATTTTGTAAATTGATAAAAGTATACTTAGGAATGAATAAGTTGTATATGTTTTCATTATTCTGGTCATTATGTGTGACTAGTTTATCAGCGCAGGTGAACTTGCCTCCGATATTCTCGGATAACATGGTGTTGCAGCAACAAACACAAGCTCCTATATGGGGTGAGTCTAAACCCGATAAGGAAATAGTAATCACTACTTCATGGGATCAGAAGAAATATACAGTTCAGGCTGATGCGCGAGGTAAGTGGAATACAAAAGTAACCACTCCGGCAGCTGGAGGACCTTATGATATTATAATTTCCGATGGGAAAAAAGTGAAACTTTCTAATGTGATGATCGGAGAGGTATGGGTATGTTCCGGCCAATCCAATATGGAAATGCAGGTAGAAGGTTGGGGTAAAGTGATGAACTATCAGCAAGAAAAAGAGGAGGCGGACAATTATCCGAATATTCGTTTCTTATTGGTAGAGAAAGCAACAAGTCCATTACCAATAAATGACATTAAAGCAGCAGGAAATGGTTGGCAGGTTTGTTCATCAAAAAGTGTAGCAGACTTTTCGGCAGCCGGTTATTTTTTCGGACGTGATTTACATAAGTATCAGAATGTGCCAATCGGCTTGATAGATACTTCTTGGGGAGGTACCTATATTGAGACATGGACGAGTAAAGAGGCTTTAGCAACAATGCCGGATATGCAGAAGAAACTTGATGTTTTGAAAGAACTTCCGATTTCATCCGAAGATCGTGAAAAGAAATTTCATTCAGATGTGGAAGATTGGAAAAAGGAGATTGAAAAGATTGATAAAGGATTTGTGGATGGCAGAGCCATATGGACAGTTACAGACTTTGAAGACAGTGCATGGAAAACAATGAGAGTGCCTGGTTTGATGCAAGAGCAAGGTTTGAAAGGATTTAATGGTATCGTTTGGTTCAGAAAAACAATAGATATTCCGGCGAAATGGGAGGGCAAAGAACTGACGTTGAATGTCGGAGTAATTGATGATAATGATTTTACCTATTTCAATGGCGTGCAAGTAGGACACACCGAGGGATGGATGTCCCCTAGAAGCTATAAGATACCCAAAGAGTTGGTGAAAAGTGGTAAAGCAGTGATTGCTGTGCGTGTTATGGATACAGGAGGTACGGGTGGTATAAATGGAAGTCCTGAAAGTATTTCACTTCATCGTTCCCAATTGGATGCCATACCATTGGCCGGTGATTGGAAGTATCAAATTTCTTTGAATATTAAGGATATTCCACAGATGCCTGTTAATACAGCCAATGAACCGAATATTCCTGGCTTCTTATTTAATGCGATGCTGAATCCGTTGATTCCTTATAGTATAAAAGGGGCGATTTGGTATCAAGGAGAAGCTAACACAGGACAGGCATATCAATATCGTGAATTGATGCCATTAATGATAAAAGACTGGCGGGATCGTTGGGGATATGACTTTCCATTTTACATGGTGCAACTGGCAAGTTTCACAGCTCAACAGACAGCTCCAGTGGATGCAACTTGGGCTGAATTGCGAGAAGCTCAAACACGAACATTGCATCTTGCAAATACAGGAATGGCTGTGACAATTGATATAGGTGATGCTTTTGATATTCATCCGAAAAATAAGCAGGAAGTCGGCAGACGTTTGGCATTGGCTGCGCGGGCACAGACTTATGGTGAGAAAATACCATATTCCGGTCCAATGTATGATACGTATCAGATGGAAGGTAATAAGATCCGTATTTATTTCAAACATACAGATGGTGGGTTGAAGACTGCAAATAACGAAGTAATAAAGGGATTTACCATTGCCGGTGTTGATCATAAATTTCATTGGGCTGATGCTGTGATTGAGGGTAATACCATCGTTGTATCTTCACCGGAAGTTGCTTTCCCGATAGCTGTTAGATACGCATGGGCTGATAATCCGATCTGTAATTTGTATAATGGAGCCAATCTTCCGGCATCTCCATTCCGTACGGATGATTGGCCGGGAATCACTTTCGACAATAAATGATTCATTCAATCTATTTATCAGTAAAAATAGTACGTTACACATTAAAGAATAACCATGAGAAAACTAATTTATCTAGTAATCTTTCTTTTTATTTCGACAGGAATATATGCCCAAATGAAAGACCTTGTGCAATATGTCAATACACTGCAAGGTACCGACTCTCATTTCGGATTAAGTTATGGAAATACATACCCTACTACCGGTATGCCTTATGCCATGCATACGTGGTCTGCCCAAACAGGGAAAAATGGAGAAGGCTGGAAATATCAATATGCAGTAGATAATATTAGAGGATTCTGCCAGTCACATCAATGTAGCCCGTGGATGAGTGATTATGCGGTGTATTCCTTTATGCCGATGGTAGGGAAGTTAGTCGTTAATCAGGAGATGCGGGCAACGAAGTTCAGCCATGATAATGAAATTGCCAAGCCGCATTATTATAAAGTGATGCTGGATAATGGAATTACAACCGAGATGGCTCCAACTACTCGTGGTGTACATTTACGCTTTTCTTATCCCTCTACCGAAGACGCCTATCTGGTAATTGACGGATATACAGATATGAGTGAAATCAAGATTGATCCGGTTAAGAGACAAATTTCCGGTTGGGTGAATAACCAACGTTTTGTAAATAACTCTAAGACATTCCGTAGTTACTTTGTAGTGCAGTTCGATAAAGCATTTGAGGATTACGGTATGTGGGAAAATCAGAAAGATGAGATTTTCCCTAAAAAGTTGGAAGGAGAAGGCAAAGGCTATGGTGCTTATATCAAATTTAAGAAAGGATCGAAAGTACAGGCAAAGGCTGCTTCTTCCTATATCAGCGCAGAGCAGGCTGTGATTACACTGAACGACGAACTGGGTAAAGATAAGAATTTGGAAGCCACCAAAATACGTGGACATAAAACGTGGAATGAATTATTGAACCGAATCCAGGTAGAAGGTGGAACAGACGAACAAATGAAAACTTTCTACTCCTGCCTGTTCCGTGCCAATCTCTTTTCACGCAAATTCTATGAACGTAAAGCAAACGGAGAACCTTATTACTATAGTCCTTATGACGGTAAAGTATATGACGGATATATGTACACCGATAATGGATTCTGGGACACTTTCCGTTCTCAATTTCCATTAACTAATATTTTGCATCCTACTATGCAGGGACGTTACATGAATGCCTTGCTTGCCGCACAAGAACAATGCGGATGGTTACCTTCCTGGTCAGCTCCCGGAGAAACAGGAGGAATGTTGGGTAATCATTCCATTTCATTACTGGCAGATGCGTGGGCAAAAGGGATTCGGACTTTTGATCCGGAGAAAGCTTTGAAAGCCTACGCACACGAAGCCATGAATAAAGGTCCTTGGGGAGGCGCCAACGGACGCGGTTTCTGGAAAGAATATTTTGAACTGGGATATGTTCCTTATCCGGAATCAATGGGATCGAGTGCACAGACAATGGAATATGCATACGATGATTTCTGTGGCTACCAACTGGCTAAAATGACCGGAAACAAACATTATCAGGAAGTCTTTGCCCGTCAGATGTATAATTATAAAAACGTATTCGATCCGTCTATCGGTTTTATGCGTGGAAAAGGCGTTGATGGTAAATGGCAGGAACCGTTTGACCCGTTGGAGTGGGGTGGACCTTTCTGCGAAGGTAATGCCTGGCATTATACCTGGTCCGTATTCCATGATGTAGAAGGATTAATAAACTTGTTCGGAAGCGACCAAAGATTTACGACCAAAATGGATTCGGTATTCACCCTTCCCAGCACTATTAAACCGGGAACTTACGGAGGAGTGATCCATGAAATGAAAGAAATGGAATTGGCGGGTATGGGACAATATGCACACGGCAATCAGCCGATTCAGCACATGCCTTATCTGTATAGCTATGCCGGTCAACCGTGGAAAACCCAGTATTGGGTACGCCAGATCGTTGAAAGATTGTATAATTCCACAGAAAGAGGATATCCGGGAGACGAAGACCAAGGCGGTATGTCATCATGGTATATCTTGAGCTCATTAGGCATTTATGCCGTTTGTCCGGGTACGGATGAGTATGTAATTGGCAGTCCGTTATTTAAGAAAGCTACTATAACGATGGAAAACGGCAATAAATTCGTGATTGAAGCGAACAACAATAGTAAAGAGAATCTCTATATCCAGTCTGCTACCTTAAATGGACGTGTGTTGGATAAGAATTTTATCAGATACGACGATATAGCAGACGGAGGAATCATCCGCTTCGAAATGGGGAGTCAGCCGAATAAAGAACGATGTACGTCGAAGTATGCCGCTCCTTTCTCTTTGTCGAAAGAATAAGAAACTAAAAAGTGTAACGAGAATACAGTATGAAAAATAAAGTTTTAACAGGTTTATTATTGGTTTTGATTGGAGGGTGGGGGAGTCTCTCGGCGCAGAGCGCCGGGAGTAATTATTCCCGTCAGGTAAATACCCTGATAGGAACGAAAGGTGTGGGTCTGACTTCGGGATATCTTTATCCCGGAGCCACCTACCCTTATGGAATGGTGCAGTTTACCCCCTCTTACTTTTCTAAACGTTCCGGATTCGTCATCAACCAATTGAGTGGCGGCGGTTGCGAACACATGGGCAACTTCCCTACTTTTCCGGTAAAAGGCAAACTGAAGATGTCTCCGGACAATATTCTCAACTATCGTATCAATATCTCTGAAGAAAAAGGACATGCAGGTTATTATGAGGCAATGGTGCAGGAAGACATCAAAGCTAAACTGACTGTGACCGAAAGAACTGGTATGGCGAGTTATGAATATCCGGCCGATCAGCAATATGGTACGGTAATTATCGGTGGAGGTATTTCTGCTACTCCGATAGAGCAGGCCGCCATCGTTATTACTGCACCGAATAAGTGTGAAGGATATGCAGAAGGCGGTAATTTCTGTGGACTCCGTACACCGTATAAAGTCTATTTTGTAGCAGAGTTTGATACGGATGCGTTGGAATCGGGAACATGGAAAAGAAATGAACTGAAGCCGAACACGACTTTTGCTGAAGGAGAATACTCCGGAGTCTATTTTACTTTTGATGTAAATAAGAAGAAAAATATCCAATATAAGATTGGGGTTTCTTATGTATCAGTAGAAAATGCACGCGAGAATCTGAAAGCGGAGAATACCGGATGGGATTTCCTGCAGATTCAGAATCAGGCAGAATCCAAATGGAATCATTATTTGGGTAAGATTGAAGTAGAAGGAACCAATCCGGATCGTACCACTCAATTTTATACCCATCTGTATCGTTCATTCATTCACCCGAACGTATGCAGTGATGTGAATGGAGAATACATGGGGGCGGACTTCAGGGTACATAAATCCCGTTCCAAGCACTATACTTCTTTTAGCAACTGGGATACTTATCGTACACAGATTCAACTATTGTCAATCCTTGATCCTGAAGTAGCCTCTGATATTGTTATTTCTCACCAATTGTTTGCCGAAGAGGCTGGTGGTGCTTTCCCGCGTTGGGTGATGGCTAATATAGAGACCGGCGTGATGCAAGGAGATCCGACTCCTATCCTGATATCCAATGCTTACGCTTTTGGTGCCCGCAATTATGATCCGAAACCAATTTTCAAAACCATGAGAAAAGGAGCGGAAGAACCGGGAGCAATGTCACAGGAGGTTGAGGCTCGTCCGGGACTGAAACAGTATTTGGATAAAGGATATTACAACGCTTCTATACAACTAGAATATACTTCCGCTGATTTTGCAATCGCACAATTTGCCTTACATGCCGTAGGAGATGAGTTTGCAAGCTGGCGTTATTTCCATTTCGCACGTTCATGGAAGAATCTGTATAACCCGGAAACCGGATGGTTGCAATCACGTAATCCGGATGGTTCGTGGAAACCACTGACTGAAGATTTCCGTGAATCGACCTATAAGAATTATTTCTGGATGGTGCCATACGACATTGCCGGACTGATAGAAATTATCGGAGGCAAAGCAGCGGCAGAAAAACGCCTGGATGAATTCTTTACTCGTCTGGATGCCGGCTATAATGATGCCTGGTTCGCTTCCGGCAATGAACCGAGTTTTCACATTCCTTGGATATACAACTGGGTTGGAACTCCCTATAAAGCACAGGAGATTATTAACCGTGTATTGAATGAACAGTATTCAAGTAAAATTGATGGTCTGCCGGGCAATGATGATTTAGGGACGATGGGCGCCTGGTATGTGTTCGCTTGTATCGGTCTTTATCCCGAAATACCGGGAGTGGGAGGCTTTACGGTGAACACTCCGATATTCTCATCCGTGAAAGTTCATTTGAAGAAAGGGGATATGGTGATAAAAGGCGGTTCGGAAAAGAATATTTATATCAAGTCCATGAAGCTAAACGGTAAACCGTATGACAGTACATGGATCGATTGGGATCAACTGAATAATGGGGCTACGATAGAATACACTACCTCGTCCAAGCCTGACGTGAAGTGGGGAACTAAAGTGACACCTCCCTCTTTTCCTTAAAGCAAATTAACGAGGCATATAAGTTTATATCATAAATTTAGGCACGGATTACACGGATTAACGCTGTTGTTCTATATATTCATCACTCTAAAAACCGTGAAATCCGTGTAATCCGTGCCTCCTAACCATCTAAGATTATTTTGTAAAAGTACTTATTTATAATATCAAACGTGAAAATGAAAAGAAAGCTACAAAACATAGCTTATCTACTGGTGGCTGCCGCATTAGTCACTTCCTGTGGCGGGAAGAAGCAGACATCTGAATTCCCGGATTGGGCATGGGCAGATTTCCAGCGTCCGGAAGGTATTAATCCGATTATTTCTCCTGACACTACAACCTTTTTCTATTGTCCGATGAGACAGGATTCAGTAGCATGGGAAGCGAGTGATACGTTTAATCCGGCTGCCACTGTTTATAATGGAAAAGTAGTAGTCCTCTACCGGGCTGAAGATAACTCGGCAACCGGTATCGGATCACGTACCTCCCGTTTGGGATATGCCTCTTCTGACGACGGACTACACTTCAAACGAATGTCCGTACCTGTATTTTATCCGGCAGACGATAGTCAGAAAGAACTGGAAAATCCCGGCGGTTGCGAAGACCCACGTGTTGCTGTAACAGAAGACGGGCTTTACGTAATGCATTACACACAATGGAACCGCAAACAGGCACGTTTGGCAGTGGCCACCTCGCGTGATCTTCAAACGTGGGAAAAACATGGACCGGCTTTCGCAAAAGCATACAACGGAAGATTCATAGATGAATTTTCCAAATCTGCCTCTATCGTAACCAAATTAATTGACGGCAAACAAGTGATTGCCAAGATTGACGGCAAATACTGGATGTACTGGGGAGAAAAGTTTGTGAATGTAGCCACTTCCACGGACCTTGTCAACTGGGAACCGATGTTGGATGAAAATGGAGAATTCCTGAAAGTGATGACTCCCCGCGCAGGTAAGTTCGACAGTGACCTGACCGAATGTGGTCCTCCTGCCATCCTGACTGACAAAGGAATCCTTTTATTTTATAACGGCAAAAATAAATCGGGCGCAGAAGGAGACACACTGTATACAGCCAACTCTTATTGCGCCGGACAAGCCTTATTTGATGCCAAAGATCCTACTAAACTAATCGATCGCTTGGATAAGCCTTTCTATATTCCCGAATCAGACTTTGAAAAGAGCGGACAATATCCAGCCGGAACCGTATTTATAGAAGGACTTGTATTCTACAATCAGAAATGGTTCTTATATTATGGCTGTGCCGATTCACGCGTGGCAGTTGCCGTATATGATCCTCTCAAAAAATAAAGAAAACGTTCATAATGAAAATAACAGTTTATAAAATAGAAATTAAGACATGAAAAAACTTTTTGTATTGATTGCAGCGGCTTGTATGACATGTACTGCTGCGTTTGCACAAACTGTGAAACCTTTTAAGGAGGGTGAGAGAGCAGTGTTTCTGGGAAATAGTATAACGGATGGTGGGCATTACCATTCATACATCTGGTTATACTATATGACCCGTTTTCCGGATATGCCTATCCGTGTTTTCAACGGTGGTATTGGTGGAGATACAGCCTATGATATGAACAAACGTCTGGATGGTGATATTTTTGCGATGAAACCTTCCGTGTTGATGGTTACTTTTGGTATGAATGATTCCGGATATTTTGAATACAACGGTGATAAGCCCAAAGAATTCGGTGAGCAGAAATATCAGGAAAGTATAAAGAATTACCAGCAGATGGAGAAACGTTTTAAAGATCTTCCTGATACCCGTATCGTGATGGTCGGAACTTCTCCGTATGATGAAACCGTACAACTGAAAGAGAATACACCGTTCAAGACAAAAAATGAAACTATCAAACGGCTTGTTGAATATCAGAAAGAATCGGCAGCTAAGAATAATTGGGAATTTACCGATTTAAATGCTCCTATGACAGCTATTAATCAGCAATATCAGCAGAAAGATCCTACCTTTACCCTTTGTGGCAGTGACCGTATTCATCCCGATAACGACGGACACATGGTAATGGCCTATCTTTTCCTGAAAGCCCAGGGATTTGTAGGTAAAGAAGTAGCGGATATGGAGATTAATGCTAATAAAAAACAAGTCGTTAAGTCGGAAAATTGTACCGTTTCAAATATAAAGAAGAACGGAAAAGATTTGAGTTTTGACTATTTGGCAGAAGCTCTTCCTTATCCTTTAGATACTATTGCCCGTGGTTGGGGACAGAAAAAGAGCCAGGCAGAAGTGCTGAAAGTTGTTCCTTTTATGGAAGAGATGAACCGTGAAACGTTGAAAGTAACAGGACTGAAAGGCAATTATAAGTTGTTGATAGACGATGAAGAAATTGGAATCTGGAGTGGAGATGAACTGGCAAAGGGCATTAATCTTGCTGCTGAATCCAAAACTCCCCAATACCAACAAGCATTGACGGTGATGCACCTGAATGAATATCGTTGGGAAATTGAAAGAACATTCAGAGAATATGCGTGGTGTGAATTCGGCTTTTTCCAGCAAAAGGGATTGTTGTATGCTGACGACAGAAAAGCGATCGAGGTGATGGATGAAAACTTGGATAAAAACGTTTGGTTGAAGGGACGTCGTGATATGTATTCAAAGATGATGTTTGAAGCTGTCCGTGATGCTCGCCAACAGGAAATGGATGTTCTTATCAATAAAATTTATGAAATAAATAAGCCTGTTGTAAGAAAGATTTTACTTAGAAAGGTCTGATGTGATAACAGCGTAGAAATACGATAGAATACTCACCGTAATGAGAAAGAATTCTCACTATAATGAGAACTTTTTCTCATTGCGATGAGTATTTTTTCTCATTACAGTGAGTATCGTTGAGAATATATGAATAGATAAGTACTCTTTGTAATAGCTTGATAATGTACTCCTTATTGTAGCTTTTGCATTAAACAGACTACCTTTATTGAATTCTTAATTCTTTTTCCAGAAATCGGAAGTGAAAAGCAATAATACTGTAAACAATTCCAAGCGTCCCAAGAGCATTAAGAAAGAAAGCAGCCATTTGGCAGCATCAGGCAATGCACTCCATGAGAAAGCCGGACCACATGTGCCGAGGCCTGGTCCCATATTACCTATGCTTGAGATTACGGTTCCTATTGATTCCAGAAAACCGACTCCTAAGCCCATCATGACAAGTACACTGATGATAACAATGACCACATACAAAAAGGTGAAAGCCAATACAGTAGACTGAATGGAAGGAGAAATAACTTGCTTATTTACCCGCACCGGGAGTATGGCGTTAGGGTGAAGAATATGTTTGAATTCATTTTTCACTACTTGAAACAGGATAACCATACGAATACACTTGATACCTCCTGTTGTACTGCCGGCACAAGCTCCGATAATCATCACAATGATGAGACAGCCCCAGAGGATAGAAGGCCAGAGCATATAGTCAGCTGTGACGAATCCCGTAGAAGTTTGCAATGAAACCACTTGGAAAAGCGATTTCCGGAATGCCTCCTCTACTCCCATAGAAGAAGTCTGATGGAGCCAGATAGCAATGAATAGAGTGAAGAATGAAACACAAATAAAGTAGAACTTCAGTTCCGCATCATGTAGGAACTTCTTAATTTTCCCATTAAACATCAACAGTAGCAATGTGAAGTTAATTCCTGAAAGGAACATGAAAATGGAAATTACATAGTCTATATAAGGTGAATGGTAATATTCAATGCTGGCCTGTTTAGTAGAGAACCCACCGGTACTGGTCGTTGCAAAAGCATGACATATACTATCGAATATGCTCATGCCACCACCTATTAATAAAATAATCAGTGTTCCCGTCATTCCGGCATAAATACCCCAAATCCATTTAGCAGTGATGCCAATGCGGGGATGCACTTTATCATGAGTAGGTCCGCTGGCTTCTGCTGCGAACACCTGAATTCCGCCCACACCAAAAATCGGCAGAACAGCAATGGTGAAGAATACAATACCCAAACCACCTATCCATTGCGTCATAGCGCGCCAGAAAAGTATTCCGTGGGGCATCGACTCTATATTATTCAGAATAGTGGCACCTGTACTGCTAAATCCGGACATCGTTTCAAAAAATGCATCCGCAACATTGGGAATATATCCTCCTATATAATAAGGTAACATTCCGAAAAGGGAAAAGGTAACCCATGCTGCGCTGACGATGACATATCCATCACGGCGATTCAAGGATTTCACAGCGTCTTTCCCGATGGCAAGCAGCAGAAAGCCAATACAGGCTGTGACAGCAGATGAAATCAGGAAACTCTGCAAGTCATTCTCTTTATAAAAAAGAGAGACCGCTCCACAACATAACAGCATCGCTGTTTCTATCAGAAGCAGAAAGCCCAGAATCCGGAATATCATCTTTGAATTAATCATAAATTGGTTTAGTTATCTTATGCTTAATTAAAGAACTTCTCAATCTTTTTAATCATCATACTCAGACAGAATACGACTACATGGTCGCCGGGACGGATTTGTGTATCACCCGTCACCAAGATACCTTCTCCGTTGCGGATCATTCCTCCGATGGTAGTTCCCTTCGGGAGTCCCAGGTCTTTAATCAGGTGTTTGGTGATTTTTGCACCTTCCGGTACAGTGAATTCTGCAACGTCCGCATTGGCAAAAGTCAGGCATTTCACATTAGACACGTCGGCGTCCAGCATCATTTGGTAGATATGGCTGGCAGCAATCATTTTTTTATTGATAACCGTGCCGATGTCGAGACTCTCTGCCATACCGATATAGTCGATGTTTTCCACTTCTGCCACCGTCTTTTCCACTCCCATACGTTTGGCGGCGAGACAGGCAAGGATATTCGTTTCCGAGTTGCCGGTCAGGGCTACAAATGCTTCGGTATTCTTTAGCCCTTCCTCGATAAGCAGATCCATGTCGCGACCGTCTCCGTTGATAATCATTGTTTTGTCATCCAGTAGCTCTGTCAGACGGTTGCAACGGTTCAGATCATTATCCACTATTTTCACCTGCATATAGTCCGGCACATATTGTGCGGTACGGACTGCGATACGGCTACCTCCCATAATCATTACATTGCGTACATCGGCATAGTCTTCTTTGCCGGCTATCTTACGTATATAAGGAATGTACTTGCGGGTAGTGGTGAAATAAACAATATCATGCAATTTAATAACATCGTCTCCGCGAGGGATAATCGTTTCCGTTCCGCGTTTGATGGCCACTACGTGGTAAGGAATGTTGGGACCGCCTAATTGGTGCAGCGGTATATTCAGGATTTCAGCCTTTTCGCGCATCTTCGTACCAATCAGAACCAGCGAACCTCCGCAGAACTCCCACCATTGGCGTACCCAGCTCATGCGCATGGAAGATACGATTTCTTTAGCAGCCAGCATTTCCGGGTAAATCAGAGAATCTACTCCCAGCTTCTGGAAAAACTCTTTATTTTTGGGTAGAAGATATTCATAGTTGTCGATACGCGCCACTGTCTTTTTGGCTCCCAGGTTGGTAGCCAGCATACAGGCAGTCATGTTGCGGCTTTCGTCCGGTGTGACTGCGATGAACAGGTCGGCTTCTTTGACGCCCACTTCTTTCAATCCGGAGATGGAAGAAGGAGAAGCGGCAACAGTCAGCAAGTCAAAGTTGGCGCTAAGAGCACTTAGTTTCTCTTCGTCATCATCCATCAAGATAATATCTTGCTTTTCGCGCGATAACAGTTTGGCCAAATGGGTGCCTACGTTGCCGGCACCGGCAATAATAATCTTCATGTCAATTGATAAATTCTTTTATTTTAGTCAGAATCCCTTCTTCATCCATGCCGCACAGTTGGTATAATTCGGCAACTGCCCCATGTTCTACAAATATATTAGGAATACCGATACGCTTTACGGTCGGTTTGTATTCGTTGTCTGCCATAAATTCGAGGACAGCGCTACCCATACCGCCTTTGATAATTCCGTCTTCGATGGTCAGGATACGTTGGAATTTACGTCCTGCCTCATGCAACAACTCTTCATCCAGTGGTTTCAGGAATCGTAAATCGTAATGGGCGATGGACAGACCTAAATCTGCTTCTGCCCGGGTGATGGCACGGGCGGCTACATTTCCTATCGGTCCGATAGTAATCACTGCAAGGTCGCTACCCTCTTTCAGTTTCCGTCCTTTTCCTACCGGAATTTCTTCCAGCGGACATTTCCAGTCCACCAGTACGCCGCGTCCACGGGGGTAGCGGATCACGAACGGTCCCTTGTCCGGCAATTGTGCCGTATACATCAGGCGACGTAATTCATGTTCGTCCATGGGGGAACTGATAGTCAGATTAGGGATCGGGCGTAAACATGCCATATCAAAAGCTCCGTGATGAGTGGGACCGTCTTCGCCAACCAGTCCGGCGCGGTCGAGACACAAAACAACAGGAAGATTCTGAATCGCTACGTCGTGGATGATATTATCATGCGCCCGTTGCATAAAAGAAGAATAGATATTGCAGAACGGTTGCAGTCCGTCTTTAGCCATCCCTCCGGAGAAGGTAACCGCATGTCCTTCGGCAATACCGACATCGAAAGCGCGTTTCGGCATTTTCTCCATCAGTATATTCATCGAACAGCCGCTGGGCATGGCGGGAGTGACACCGACAATCTTCGGGTTAGCTTCGGCAAGTTCCACCAGTGTATTTCCGAATACATCCTGGAAAAGCGGAGGCATTCCTTCAGTGTTGGCAATGAAACGTTCGCCGGTGACCGGATCGAATTTGCCGGGAGCATGCCATTCGGTAGCGTGTTTCTCCGCCGGACCGAATCCTTTTCCTTTGATAGTATGTAGATGCAGGATTTTAGGTCCTTGCATATCTTTGATATCACGTAATACTCTTGCCAGGTTCTTTACGTCGTGTCCGTCTATCGGACCGAAGTAACGGATATTCATCCCTTCGAAAATATTCTGTTGCTGTGCAGCCATTGATTTCAGGCTGTTCCCGAAACGTATGAGCGCTTTGCGACGTTCTTCGTTTAAAATGCCAAGCTTGAACAGCATGCGCGAGAGCTTGAAACGCAGCTGATTATAGCGGTTGGAAGTCGTTAAGTTGAAAAGATACTGCTTCATGCCTCCTACGCTGCGGTCGATTGCCATATCATTGTCATTCAGGATAATGAGCAGGTTGTTCGACGTGGCAGATGCGTTGTTCAGTCCTTCAAAAGCCAGTCCGCCACTCATTGATCCGTCGCCGATAATGGCTACTACATGACGTTTGGCATCTCCTTTCCGGGCGGCTGCGACAGCCATACCGAGAGCGGCAGAAATAGAATTGGAAGCGTGTCCGCACGTGAAAGTATCATATTCGCTTTCTTCCGGAGATGGGAAAGGGCGGATTCCACCGAGTTTTCTGTTCGTAGAAAATGCTTCACGGCGTCCTGTCAGAATTTTGTGGCCGTATGCCTGATGTCCCACGTCCCATACGATACGGTCGTATGGTGTATTGTAAACGTAGTGCAGGGCTACGGTTAGTTCCACGGTTCCCAGGCTGGCGGCGAAGTGTCCGGGGTTGCAGCAGAGTTCTTTAATAATGTCTTGCCTTAGTTCACCGCATACTTCCGGCAGTTGCTCTACGGTTAGTTTACGTAGGTCTTCGGGGTAATTGATGGAGTTTAGCAAGTTATATGTTGGTTCACTATTCATGATTCTAGGAAATTTAGTGCAAAAATACGAAAAGAAAGTATATTCGACCTCCTTTTTTTTATAAAATCTTATCCGGTATAAAGACGTATCTGTTTTTCTATGCTTCCTAAGATTATTGAATCGTGAGGAAAAAGAGGGCGGAAATAGTTTTTTGATTACTTTTGCACATGAAACGTAATGAAATGATGGAAAATCGTATGAACTTTCAAACATCTGTAGAATTACCTGCCGGGATGCCGTCGGTTAGTCATGCAGATCATATTCTTCTGATGGGGTCCTGTTTTGCGGAAAATATCGGGCGACAATTAATGGATGCCGGATTTCAACTGGACCTGAATCCTTTTGGTATTCTTTATAATCCTTTATCCGTCTCATCTGCTTTGAGGGAGATTATAAGGAATAAGGAATACAACAAACAAGATCTGTTTGCCTACAAAGATTTATGGCATAGCCCGATGCATCATGGCTCTTTTTCTGCTTTTACGCCCGAAGAGACATTGAATACCATAAATTCACGTCTTCATCACGCTTATAAGAAACTGCCGGAATTGAACTGGCTGATAGTGACAATGGGGACTGCTTACGTTTATAAACAAAAGGAGAGTGGACAAGTGGTAGCTAATTGCCATCAATTGCCGGAGAGTCATTTTTTGCGTTACCGGCTGTCTGTTGAAGAAATTGTAGAAGATTATACAGCACTCATCACCGAAATGTCAGCCCTGAATCCGGATCTGAAATGGCTGTTTACAGTCAGCCCGATCCGTCATATACGCGACGGGATGCATGCCAACCAGTTAAGCAAATCGACTCTGCTGCTCGCCATCGACCGATTGCAACAACTGTTCCCGGAGCGAGTGTTCTATTTCCCCTCTTATGAAATCATATTGGACGAATTACGTGATTATCGCTTCTATGCCGACGACATGTTGCATCCGTCTCCTTTGGCGATTCGTTACCTGTGGGAACGCTTCTCCGAAACCTTCTTTTCTCCTGAAACAAAGCAAGTTATCGTAGCTGTGCAAGACATCCGCCGGGACTTGGCACACAAACCCTTTCATCCCGAGTCAGAAGCGTATCAACGCTTTTTAGGACAAATAGTGTTAAAAATAGAACGACTTATCGGAAAATACCCGTACTTAGATTTTCAAAAAGAAACAGAACTATGTCATATGCGATTGAATCCATAGCCAAAAGTATCGGTGCCCGCCGTGTGGGCAAACATAAAGCGACTATTGATTGGCTGCTAACAGACAGCCGCTCTTTGAGTTTTCCGGAAGAAACTCTTTTTTTTGCTTTAACTACCAAACGAAATAGCGGAGCCCGTTATATCCCCGATTTATATGACCGGGGCGTACGTAATTTTGTAATTACGGAAGAAGACTTTAAAGAAGTTGAGAATGGAGAGTTGAGAGTTGAGAGTTCTCTCAACTTCCTCATCGTTCCCAATCCTCTGAAAGCTTTGCAGAAGCTTGCCGAAACACATCGTGATAAATTTAAAATCCCTGTGATCGGTATCACCGGCAGTAATGGAAAAACCATTGTGAAGGAGTGGTTGCATCAGTTACTTAGCCCGGATCGATGCATCGTTCGTTCTCCACGCAGTTATAATTCGCAGATCGGAGTCCCACTTTCTGTGTGGCAACTTTCTGAAGAAGCCGAACTGGGTATTTTCGAAGCCGGCATTTCCGAGATGGGGGAGATGGGAGCTTTGAAGCGAATGATTAAGCCTACCATTGGTATTCTGACCAATATCGGTGGTGCCCATCAGGAAAACTTTTTCTCCTTGCAGGAGAAATGCATGGAAAAGCTGACGCTTTTCAAAGACTGTGATGTCGTGATTTACAACGGTGATAACGAGTTAATCAGCAATTGTGTCGCAAAATCAATGCTGACGGCACGTGAGATTGCCTGGAGCCGTACCGACATTGAACGCCCGTTGTATATCAGCCGTGTGACCAAGAAAGAAGATCATACCGTTATATCTTATCGTTATCTGGAGATGGATAATACTTTCTGTATCCCTTTCATCGATGACGCTTCCATTGAAAATGCACTGAATTGTCTGGCAGCTTGTCTTTACCTGATGACACCTGCCGACCAGATAACCGAGCGGATGGCCCGTCTCGAACCGATTGCCATGCGTCTGGAGGTGAAAGAAGGAAAGAATAACTGTGTACTGATTAATGATAGCTATAATTCAGACTTGGCATCATTGGATATTGCTCTCGATTTCCTTGTACGCCGTTCGGAAAAGAAAGGCTTGAAACGGACGCTTATCCTGTCGGATATACTGGAAACCGGACAAAGTACCGCTACGCTTTATCGGCGTGTGGCACAATTGGTGCAGAGTAAAGGTATTAATAAACTGATTGGAGTAGGGCAGGAGATATCTTCTTGTTCCGCCCGTTTTGATGATGATCTCGAACGCTACTTCTTCCCTAATACAGAAGCACTCCTTGCATCCAATATACTTAAATCGCTTCATTCGGAAGTGATTCTGGTGAAAGGTTCCCGCGTGTTCAACTTTGATCTGGTATCCGAAGCCCTCGAATTGAAGGTACATGAAACCATTCTTGAAGTAAATCTCGGAGCGATGGTAGCCAACTTGAACCATTACCGTTCTATGCTTCGCCATCCGGAAACAAAGATGATCTGTATGGTGAAAGCATCAGCTTACGGAGCCGGTTCGTATGAAATAGCCAAGAGTTTACAGGAACACCATGTCGATTATCTGGCCGTAGCCGTTGCTGATGAAGGTTCCGAACTCCGCAAGGCAGGCATTACCGCCTCTATTATCATTATGGACCCGGAACTTACCGCATTCAAAACCATGTTTGATTATAAACTGGAACCGGAAGTCTATAATTTCCATCTGCTCGACGCACTTATCAAAGCTGCGGAGAAAGAAGGAATCACCAACTTCCCCATTCATGTGAAACTTGATACAGGTATGCACCGTTTGGGCTTTGCGGTAGAGGATATTCCATTGCTTATCCGTCGACTGAAGAATCAGAGCGCGGTGATTCCCCGTTCGGTATTCTCTCATTTTGTAGGAAGTGATTCGTCACAGTTCGACGCTTTCACCCGCGGACAGATTGAATTGTTTGAGAAAGGTTCGCAAGAATTGCAGGCCGCCTTCTCTCATAAAATTCTCCGTCATATCTGTAATACGGCAGGAATCGAGCGTTTTCCCGAAGCACAGTACGATATGGTGCGCTTGGGAATCGGACTTTATGGAGTCAGCCCGATAGACAATTCGATAATACATAATGTAAGTACGCTCAAAACTACTATTCTTCAGATCCGGGATGTTCCTCAAGAAGATACAGTCGGATATAGTCGGATGGGGCATTTGGTACGTCCTTCACGCATTGCAGCTATTCCTATCGGTTATGCGGATGGACTGAACCGCCACTTGGGACGCGGCAACGCCTATTGCCTGGTGAACGGAAAGAAAGCTCCTTATGTGGGGAATATCTGTATGGACGTTTGCATGATCGATGTGACGGATATTGATTGTCGGGAAGGCGATCAAGCTATCATCTTCGGTGATGATCTGCCGATTACGGTGTTGTCCGATAAGCTGGAAACGATCCCTTATGAAGTGTTGACAAGTATATCGACACGGGTGAAACGGGTATATTATCAGGATTAATTCACCACAGATTACACGGATTCACACAGATTGAAGAGAATATATAGTAGAAATAAATCGAAAGATAAGCTATAAATCTGTGTGAATCCGTGTAATCTGTGGTGAAAATGATTATATTTGCAGCAACTATTAAAAACCTCTTATATCAAATAAACTTATGACAAACTTATTATTGTTAGGCTTTTTGCCCAGTGGTTCCGAATGGATTATTATCGCTTTGGTTATCCTTCTTCTTTTTGGTGGAAAGAAAATTCCTGAACTGATGCGCGGATTAGGCAAAGGCGTAAAGAGCTTCAAAGACGGTGTGAACGAAGCGAAAGAAGAAATAAACAAGGCAAAAGACGAGTTGGACAAACCTGTAGATCCTTCTAAGAACTAAAAGAGCACAACATACGGATGGCAGAAATGACCTTTTGGGATCATTTGGACGAACTGCGTAAGGTACTTTTTCGGGTAGTTGGAGTTTGGTTTGTATTGGCAATAGGCTATTTTATTGCTATGCCCTACCTCTTCGACCATGTGATACTTGCGCCTTGCCACAATGATTTCATATTCTACGATTTATTACGGCATATCGGTAAAACATTTGATTTGACCGATGACTTCTTCACGCAACAATTTTATGTGAAGCTGGTCAATATCAACTTGGCTGCTCCTTTCTTTATTCACATGTCGACAGCATTCTGGATGTCGGTGGTGACGGCTATGCCTTATATCTTTTTTGAAATATGGCGTTTCATCAATCCCGCCCTTTATCCGAATGAGAGAAAGGGCGTGCGTAAAGCATTGACTATCGGAACACTAATGTTCTTCATCGGTGTACTGTTGGGCTACTTTATGGTTTATCCGTTGACTCTCCGTTTCCTTTCTACTTATCAGTTGAGTTCGGAAGTGGAGAATATCCTGTCGCTCAATTCTTATATCGACAATTTTATGATGCTGATTCTCTGCATGGGATTGGCTTTTGAACTTCCATTGGTTACATGGTTGCTTTCTTTAATGGGAGTGGTCAACAAGTCCTTCCTGCGGAAATACCGCCGTCATGCGGTTGTCATCATAGTGATAGCTGCTGCTATTATTACTCCGACGGGCGACCCGTTCACCTTGAGTGTTGTCGCTATTCCGCTTTATCTGTTGTACGAGATGAGTATTTTGATGATAAAGGACAAGAAGAAAACAGAAGAGGAAGTTGAAGATGAAGCTGGAGATGAAGTTGCCCTGTCCGAAGAGTGAAGCGATAGAATCTTATGAAATCCTTTTAGCAGTTTGCCGGGCGGAAGATGCTTATCTTGCCGTAGGATATAAGCAAATGCGCGACTTGCTGGAGCGTATTTGTCGCGCGCAAATGCAAAACGAAAGCTTACAGATGACCGACCTTTCCGCACGAATCAGTTTCGTGGCGGCTAAGGTCGGTCTCTCTGTTGCAGAGCAGAACCGGCTGCATACTTTCCGGCTCACTTCGAATGCTATCTTGAACCGCCAGCAGGAGCCCAACCGGGAACAACTCTTGCGCGATGCGAAAACATTAGCTTTTTTTATTCGTAAACTCCTGGAAGAGGATATTCCCTTGGAATTATACCGCCTACTTCCGCGTGCGGATGCCACCTACCTGGTTGCGCCTCCTGCCCGCGAACGAGTGCAGCGGATGCGTGTCTGCTTCCAGTATGCCGACGAGCAATATTTGTATGTAACTCCCTTGGATGAAGTCTCGGAGAAACCATATTTAGTTCGTTATAATATCCCTCAAATCAATGAAGAGTTTGCAGAAACGTGCAAACTGCTTTGGCGTCATGCCCAGGTCAATTTATTGGATGTTGCAGTGGATGAGGCGGGAATCCTGACTCCTTCTTTCATTGTACTCGAACCGGATTATTTACTTGACATCAGTTCTTTGGCAGAGTGCTTCCGTGATTACGGGCATCATCCGGCCAATTATTTTCTTTCCCGTCTTCAACCGATCGAAAATGCCCGGCCTCTGTTACTGGGAAATATAGCCAATCTTTTTCTGGACGAATGGATTCATGCGAAGAGTGAAGACATAGATTATCGTACCTGTATGCAGAAAGCCTTCCGGCGTTATCCTATTGAACTGGCTGCCTGTTCCGATTTGCGCGACAAAGAGAAAGAGCGCCAATTCTTTGAGGACTGCAAACTGCACTTCGATCATATTCGTGAAACGGTCAATGATACCTTTCATGCAGCCGGTTATGAACTGGACAAGACAGATGCCGTGCTCGAACCGTCTTATATCTGTGAAGCACTCGGACTTCAGGGACGTCTCGACTATATGCAGCGGGATATGTCTTCTTTCATAGAAATGAAATCCGGCAAGGCGGATGAATACGCTATCCGGGGCAAGGTAGAGCCGAAGGAGAATAATAAAGTACAGATGTTACTTTATCAAGCAGTCTTGCAATATTCAATGGGAATGGATCACCGGAAAGTGAAAGCCTATTTGCTTTATACCCGTTATCCGCTTCTTTATCCCTCCCGTCCTTCGTGGGCGATGGTACGTCGGGTGATTGATTTGCGTAACCGCATTGTGGCCGATGAATATGGCGTCCAATTACGCAACAGTCTGGAATATACGGCACAAAAACTGGAAGAAATCAATGCTTCCACCTTGAATGAAAGAGGATTGAAAGGACGTTTTTGGGAAACATACCTGCGTCCTTCTATTGATAACTTTCAATCGAAGCTGAAAGCTCTTTCCGCATTGGAAAAGAATTACTTCTATGCGGTGTACAACTTTATAACAAAGGAACTTTATACCTCAAAATCCGGTGACGTGGATTATGAGGGACGTACAGGGGCAGCTTCTTTGTGGCTCTCTACATTGGCGGAGAAATGTGAGGCTGGAGAAATCATTTATGATCTGAAAATAAAGGAGAACCATGCCGCCGATGAATATAAAGCCGGACTTACTCTTACCGCTGGAAGTGAGATGCTTCATGCTGAAACTTTCCTTCCTAATTTCCGTCAAGGCGACGCCATTATCCTTTATGAACGAAACTGTGATACAGATAATGTCACCAATAAAATGGTTTTCAAAGGCAATATCGAGTATCTGACAGAAAACGAAATAGGTATCCGCTTGCGTGCTACCCAGCAGAATCCATCCGTACTTCCGGCCGAAAGCCTTTATGCCATAGAGCATGATACAATGGATACGACATTCCGCTCGATGTATCAGGGATTATATGCTTATCTTTCTGCAAGAAAAGAACGTCGTGACTTGTTGCTGTCACAACGTCCTCCGAGGTTTGATAAATCATTGGATTCCATGATTTTCTGTTCGGAAGACGATTTTACGCGAGTCGCCCTGAAGGCAAAAGCCGCACAGGACTATTTCCTTCTTATTGGACCTCCGGGAACAGGCAAGACTTCATGTGCCTTGAAGAAAATGGTAGAGACTTTCCATGCAGACAAGGATGCGCAGATTCTTTTGCTTTCCTATACCAACCGGGCGGTTGATGAGATATGCAAGTCGTTGGCTTCCATTGCTCCGGCAGTTGACTTTATCCGGGTAGGAAGTGAATTGTCATGTGATGAAGCCTACCGCGGGCATCTGATTGAAAATGAATTATCCTCTTGCAACCGTCGTTCGGAAGTTTACGAGCGTATTCGGAATTGTCGGATTATTGTGGGAACGGTAGCGGCTATTTCCGGTAAGCCGGAACTGTTTCGCTTGAAACATTTTGATGTAGCTATTATTGATGAGGCTACCCAAATCCTGGAACCGCAGTTGTTAGGAATCCTCTGTGCACGTGGAGAAGATGAAAAAGATGCAATAGATAAGTTTGTATTGATCGGAGATCATAAGCAACTGCCTGCTGTTGTGCAGCAAAACGCGGAACAGGCGGCAATCTATGATGAATCATTACTGTCTATCGGATTGAGCAATCTGAAAGATTCTTTGTTCGAACGTCTTTATCGGAACTGTACGGCAGCCTGTTCATCGTCTGCTATTCATCGTTCCTATGATATGCTTTGTCGTCAGGGACGCATGCATCCGGAAGTTGCCTTATTTGCCAATCGTGCTTTTTACGGGGGGCGGCTGATTCCTGTCGGACTACCTCATCAAATAGAGGACTCGGACACGATCTGCCGTTTAGCCTTTTATCCGTCTGTGCCGGAGAAAGCAGGAGCATCTGCCAAAATCAACTATTCGGAAGCACGTATCGTTGCGGATTTAGCCGTTCGCATTTATGAACACCATCAGTCGGATTTTGACGAATCCCGTACTTTAGGAATCATTACTCCTTACCGGAGTCAGATAGCATTGATTAAAAAAGAAATAGAATCAGTAGGTATTCCGGTTTTGAATCGCATTCTGGTTGACACGGTGGAGCGGTTCCAGGGAAGCGAGCGTGATGTAATAATCTATTCCTTCTGTGTCAACTACCCTTATCAATTAAAATTTCTATCCAATCTGACAGAAGAAGAGGGTGTTTTGATTGACCGGAAACTGAATGTTGCCTTGACCCGTGCAAGGAAACAGATGTTCATCACGGGAGTTCCCGAACTCTTGGAACGCAATCCTCTCTATAAAAGTTTATTAAAATTAATAGAAGGCTCCTGAAAAATTGCATCATTTTTGCAGATGTTAGTTTTTATTCTCTCTTTATGCAATTCATTAACACCTCTATATTGAACAAACGCCTATATTTGCAACACGTTTTTTTCATAGAGATTTAGATTTAAGGTTAGAAGAATTGTGGAAGTCGTGAGACTTCCCTTTTTTTCATCTTAACGTTTACTATACTTCATTATAGGAATGCAAAACACTGTTTTTTAGTGTTACGTTTAAAAAAATTGCAGGAGGATGATGCAGGATAAGTAAACCTAAAAAGCCTTCTTCGTGAGAAGAGGCTTTTTTATTTTTCATTTTTTGAATAATTGGTTAAAAACAAAAGAGTAATCCGGCGACGGATTACTCTTTTGTTTTTATTGATAGTATCTATTGAAATGGAATTAATCCAATACGATAGGTTTGTATTTCGGAACTAATGCCTTCATGATGACCCAACCAAGCAGATAAGCTACTGCACACACGCAGAAAATTATGAAATATCCGGCAGGTTTACCTTCGAAGCCCATGAATGTCATGGCAGGGTGTACGAATTGTGCTCCTTGTTCGAGCAATTCTTTCGTCATTTCCACCTCTTTGCCGTCAACCATTGTTGTTCCGGAAGCATATACGAACAAGTTACCTGCCACTTTCTGAAGAATCATAGAACCTACGCCTCCTGCCATACCACCGATACCGGTAATACTTGCAATAGCCGTTCTTGGGAACATATCACCTACAGTAGAGAAGATGTTAGCTGACCAGGATTGATGAGCAGCACCACCGATACCGATTAAAATAACCGGGAACCATGGAGAAACCGTACCTAACGGCTGTGCCAACAATACAACCAATGGGAAGAAGGCGAAGATCAACATCGCTTTCATACGGGCTGCATAAGGATTCATACCCGTTCTGTTGATGAAGATGGTAGGTAATTTACCACCATAGATGGATAACATGGTTACCGCATAAAGCGTAAAGATTAATGCCATACCCAACGGGTCGGAGGTTTTGATGCCGAATTGAGTATTCAGATAAGACGGAGTCCAGAAAAGGAAGAACCACCATACGCCGTCAGTCATGAACTTACCGAAGACAAAGGCCCATGTTTGTTTGTAGCTGAAACATTGCCAGAACTTCATTCTCTTTTCATCTTTTTCGTCTGTCATTGGAGCACTGCCTGCTTCGCGATTATCTTGCTCGATGTAGTCAAGCTCTGCCTGATTGACATGTTTGCTTTTCGACGGGGCATCATACATAAACACCCAGAATCCCATCCAGATAAAGCCAAGTCCACCAATTACGATAAATGCCATTTCCCAACCGAACATTTTTGCCAGAATAGGAATGGTAAGAGGAGCGATCAATGCTCCGATAGATGCACCGGCATTGAAGATAGAAGTAGCATAAGCACGGTCTTTTTTAGGGAAGTACTCTGCGGTTACTTTAATAGCGGCAGGGAAGTTACCGGCTTCTCCTAAAGCAAGGATACAGCGGGCGGCGAGGAAGCAGTACATACTGACAGTAGCAATAGTCACTACCACATCTCCTGTGGCACCGGCCAGTTCTGCTGCACTATGAAGCCCAACTTGTGCTTCTGTAACAATACCACAAACGGCATGAAGACAAGCACCTGCCGACCATACACCGATAGCCCATAGAAAACCTTTTTTAGTTCCCATCCAGTCGACAAAACGACCGGCAAACAGCATACATATAGCGTATACAATGGAGAAAACAGAAGTAATAGTACCGTAGTGAGATTCGTCCCAGTGGAATTCCGGTTTGATAAATTCATCCCACGTCAATGAGAGAACCTGACGGTCGAGATAGTTAACTGTAGTAGCAAAAAATAGCATAGCACAGATGGTCCATCTGTAGTTTGTCATCTTTTCGCCTGTTTTTTGAAATGCATTCATGATAATGGATTTAAATAGATTTTGTTTCGTTGACAAAGGTCGGTATTTCGACTGAATTTTATTTGTAAAAATTGGTCAAAATCATGTATTATTCGTTGCATTATATATGCTATTTGTTTCAAAGGATATAAAAATGTCTCATAGCATTATCATTTGCAACGTTGGGGGTAATACAGAAAGAAGATAAACGAGTTTGTGAATCAAGAGCAAATGAGTCTAATCTTTTAGACGCAGATGACGCGGATAATGCGGATTCTTATTTTTGATCCGTGCTATCCGCGTTATCTGCGTCTGAAAAATTATATGTCATACAGGAATACGCAACGGTTAGCGCATTTCTGTATATTTGATCTTGTCCATGTCTCCGTAGTCGAGATTTTCACCTGCCATACCCCAGATAAACATGTAGTTGCTTGTTCCGGCAGCAGCGTGGATAGACCATTCCGGTGACATGATAGCTTGTTCGTTCTGCATCCATACGACGCGTTCTTCTTGAGGTTCGCCCATGAAGTGGCAGATAGCATTTCCTTCCGGTACATTGAAGTAGAAGTATGCTTCTACACGACGAGAGTGAGTGTGTGCCGGCATGGTGTTCCATACGCTACCCGGTTTCAGTTCAGTCAATCCCATTTGCAGTTGGCAGGGGCCTTCTTCAAGTACGTTGTTAACAATCAACTGGTTGATAACGCGGTCGTTGCTTTCTTCCAGCTTTCCGGCAGCGAATGAGTTTGCTTTCAGAGAACCTTTACGTCCGTCGATAGTAATCAATTGAGTCTTGTATTCCTTGTGGGCAGTAGCCGAGTTGATGTAGAATTTGGCAGGATTGCTGGAATCTTTGCTCTTGAAAGTCACTTTCTGCTTGCCTCTACCTACGTACAGGGCATCTTTGAATTTCAGCGTATATTCTTTACCGTCTACGGTTACGATACCTTCGCCACCAATGTTGATGACACCCAGTTCGCGGCGTTCGAGGAAGAATTTAGATTTCAACGGGTCGATTGTTTCAAGTACCAATTCTTTTGTTGCAGGTACTGCGCCACCGAAGATCAGACGATCGTACATAGAATAAGTAACGTTGATTTCGTTCGGAACCATAACTTTTTCCATCAGGAAGCTACTGCGCAAGCGGTTAGTATCATACGTTTTCACGTCTTGCGGGCTGCAAGCCACTTGCATCTTGTAATTCACCTGGGCGGAGGCAGACATTGCTGCGATACCCAACATCATTGCAATTGCTAATTTTTTCATCTTTCGAGTTTTTTATTGAGTTATATATTATATACTACTTATTATCAGTTAAAGGCTTTTCGACTTATTCCTTATTACTGTTCAATGCGTTCTTTGCGTCGTTTCTAGTCATGCGGATACGGTTGTAGATAGCCATTCCGAGTGCTAGTGCTACGAGGATGGCAGGGCCGATAATCTTCAGACTGTAAGTCAGGTGGAAGATACCCCAGCAGAAGAGACTGGAAGCAAAGTCAAGCGCGCCGCCTTCAAAACCGGCGGGGATGTTTACTGTCGGGTCGCCTGTTGCTTCGTATACATCTTTAGCAGCCAGTGTAAAGAAGCCTGCCAGTCCTGTTACGAAATACAGACCTACAATCAATGCCACCAGGCCGATAATAAATGATTTCACTACGTTACCTTTTGTAATAGGCAGAATCATCGGGAACAGGTAGAACATACCTGCCAGAGAAGCCAGCGGTAAGAAACGGTTGCCCGGAAGGATAACAGCCAGGAAGATAGTGACAGGGATCAACAGCAGAGATACCACCAGGGTAGTCGGGTGACCGATAACCAGTGCAGGGCTCATACCGATGCTCAATCCGGTGTTATTCTTATATTTCTTAGCGATCAGTTCGCGGGTAGCGTCAGAGATCGGTTTCAAACCTTCGATAAAAAGGCTGGTGATACGTGGAATCAATTCCATCACCGCACCCATCTTGATACCCAGTCCTAAAATGCCCGGAATATTATCCAATACTTCTTTCCAGCTGGCACAACCCAATGCGCCGATACCGCAACCGATTACGATACCCAAGAACAGCGGTTCACCCATCAATCCGAATTTCTTTTTCATACCTTCAGAATCGATATTCAGCTTGTCGAATCCCGGAATTTTATCCAATAGTTTATTGATTACAATAGCAAACGGAACGAAACTTTGGCAGAACGGTTGAGGAATAGAGATACCGTCCATTTTATCATAGAACTTCTGGAAAGCAGGAGCAGTCATATCAGCCATTACCAGTGTAATGATGTAACAGATGATGGCAGCGAAGAATCCCCAATAGATATTGTCGGAAGCAAAGTAGACGATAGCACCGATAAATGCGAAGTGCCAATAGTTCCAAAGGTCGATATTGACGGTACGGGTTGTTTTGGTAAGCAACATTAATAAGTTAACTCCCAAGCAAACAGGGATAATGAAAGCACCGACTGAAGTGTTGTAAGCTACCGCCGCAGCAGAAGGCCAACCCATGTCGAAAATTCCCAATTCCAATCCGTAGATTTCAACCATTTTACTTAATGCCGGACCCAGACTGCTGGTGAGCAATGCCGTCACTACTGATAAACCAACGAAACCGACACCAACCAACAAACCGCTCTTCAGCGCTTTGGGAAGTTTAATACCGATACATACTCCTAAAATCGTGAAAATGATTGGCATCATTACTGCCGCTCCAAGACCGATAATGTACTTAAATACTTCTTCCATTCTGTTCTATTTTTTCTCTGTTTTAATGATAAATTACCTGTGTTTCCCCAGAGGGTATTAGTTGTAAACCGTGCCAAAAGTAAGACCTTTTTTGCTTTCTTCCAAAATGAAACTCTTAATTTATGAGATATTGCATCAAAAATGGACATTTTTGACGTTTGCGTGCACAAAATTAGTCGTTTCCGTGCACGAAAAACAAAAAATGCACCTACTTGACTAAAAAATCCCACTGGGTTTAGAGGAAAAACACTACTTTCGTAGCGTGAAAAAAGACTATGTTGAATCCTTAAAATAACAAACCATGAGACGAACTCCTTTTTATAATTTTTTTATAGTGGCTTTATTGGTTACAATGACCGCTTCCGTATCGGCACAACAGGTAGACAGCAAGCTTCCCTGGTCTGTACGACTGACTGAATCGGAAATGATCCGTTACCCCGAATCCTGGCAGCTCGACTTTCAGCCGAAACTGAAGTGGGATTATTGCCACGGACTTGAACTGGGAGCCATGCTCGATGTGTACGACGCTTATGGCGACAAGAAAATTCGCGATTACGCCATCGCGTATGCGGATACAATGGTGCACGAGGACGGAAGCATTACCGCTTATAAATTAACCGATTACAGTCTTGACCGTATCAACTCCGGAAAAATCCTTTTCCGTATCTGTGAGCAGACCAAGAATCCTAAATATAAGAAAGCACTCGACCTGCTTTATAGCCAGTTTGAAGGACAACCGCGTAATGAGGACGGTGGTTTTTGGCATAAAAAGATTTATCCCCACCAAATGTGGCTGGACGGAATTTACATGGGAGCTCCTTTCTACGCGGAATATGCATTCCGTAATAATCTTCCGCAGGACTATGCAGATGTAATCAACCAGTTTGTCACTTGTGCCCGTCATACGTACGATCCTAAAAATGGTCTTTATCGTCATGCGTGCGATGTAAGCCGCACTCAACGTTGGGCGGACCCGGTGACCGGACAGTCGAAACATACATGGGGACGTGCAATGGGATGGTATGCGATGGCATTGGTGGATGTGCTCGAATTTATTCCGCAGCATGAAGCCGGAAGAGATTCCCTGCTTGATATATTGAATAATGTAGCTGTGCAGGTGAAGAAACTTCAGGACCCGAAGACCGGAGGATGGTATCAGGTGATGGATCGGAGTGGTGATAAGGGTAATTACGTAGAATCTTCCTGTTCCGCTATGTTTATTTATTCGCTCTTTAAGGCGGTTCGTTTGGGATATATTGATAAGTCTTATCTGGATGTGGCATTGAAAGGCTACAAAGGATTCCTGGAGAATTTTATCGAAGTGGACAAGAACGGATTGGTAACCATCACCAAGGCTTGTGCAGTGGCAGGATTGGGAGGAAAGGTCTATCGTTCCGGCGATTATGACTATTATATTAATGAAACTATCCGCAATAACGATCCTAAAGCCGTAGGACCTTTTATTATGGCTAGCTTGGAATACGAACGTTTACAAAAGTAATTTCCGACAATGAAAAGGAGTATTTTTAAAGGAATGATGTGTTTGCTTCTACTGGGTGTGGGAGCAACATCTGTTTATGCACAACAACAGCAACGCAAAGACACATTAGTCGTGGCACGCGACGGGACAGGGGAGTATCGTAACATTCAGGAAGCCGTGGAAGCTGTCCGCGCTTTTATGGATTATACGGTGACGATCTATATCAAGAATGGTATATACAAAGAAAAGCTGGTCATTCCTTCTTGGGTGAAGAATGTGCAATTAGTGGGCGAAAGCGCAGAAAAAACGATTATCACTTATGATGACCATGCCAATATCAATAAGATGGGTACTTTCCGCACCTATACGGTAAAAGTGGAAGGGAATGACATCACTTTCAAAGACCTGACGATTGAAAATAATGCGGCTCCACTGGGGCAAGCAGTAGCTCTTCACACCGAAGGTGACAGACTGATGTTTGTCAACTGTCGTTTCTTGGGAAATCAGGATACTATTTATACAGGAACCGAAGGAGCGCGCCTTCTATTCACGAATTGCTATATCGAGGGAACTACCGATTTTATTTTTGGTCCTTCCACTGCTCTATTCGAATATTGCGAACTGCATAGTAAACGTGATTCGTATATCACTGCCGCTTCTACTCCTCAAAGTGAAGAATTCGGTTATGTATTTAAAAACTGTAAGCTGACAGCCGCTCCGGGAGTGAAAAAAGTATATTTGGGTCGTCCGTGGCGTCCTTATGCGGCAACGGTCTTTATCAATTGTGAGTTTGGTAATCATATCCGTCCCGAAGGATGGCACAATTGGAAGAATCCGGAGAACGAAAAGACAGCCCGTTATGCCGAATTCGGAAATACGGGTGCGGGTGCAGATACTTCCGGGCGTGTGGCATGGGCTAAACAGTTGACAAATAAGGAGGCAATGAAGTATACTCCGCAAAATATCTTTAAGGAAAGCAGTAATTGGTATCCCTATAAATAAAAATACGTAGGTTTTCCGACTGTTTATGCAGCTTGAAATTTTTGTTTCCGGGCTTGGGCATTTGCTTTCCTGGCTTGAAATTCCCGTTCCAAGGCAGGAAACTGCAGTTTCCCTATGTGGGAACTGTCGTATCTCTACGTGGAAACTAGCGTTTCTTACCGGGGAAACTGTAGTTCCTATACGTGGAAACTGAATTTGTCTGCGTGCAAAACAGGATTATATAAGGTGTTGCAGATAAACATCTGCAACGGTATCTGCAACAGTATCTGCAACGCTGCAATCGGTTGATTGCAAGTAAGATATGAGCAAAACGTTGCAGGTGGCAGATAAAAACAAAAAATAAAACTCATAGGAGGGGATGAAGAATATGAAAACACTTAGGGTTAAAATGGTAGGGCTACTTGCAACGGCTCTTATTCTTTTTTCTGCATTTCGTGCAGACAAACCGGTCGTCACTATCTTTATGATAGGTGATTCGACAATGGCTAACAAGAAAATAGACGGAGGAAATCCCGAACGTGGTTGGGGAATGGTACTTCCCGGATTCTTCTCCGAAGACATACGGATAGACAATCATGCAGCCAACGGTCGAAGTTCCAAGAGCTTTATCAGCGAAGGACGCTGGGAAAAAGTAATTTCTAAGGTGAAGAAAGGAGATTATGTCTTTATCCAGTTCGGCCATAATGATGAGAAAGCAGACTCTACCCGTCACACCGATCCGGGTAGTACTTTTGATAAAATTCTTCGTCGGTATGTGAATGAAACCCGCGCCAAAGGTGGAATTCCGGTATTGTTCAACTCTATCGTCCGTCGAAACTTTGTGCAGCCGAAGGATGATGCCATCGCAAAAGATGTCCGCCGTACACCGGGGGAAAAGGAACAACCGAAAGAGGGAACCGTTTTATTTGATACGCATGGTGCCTATCTGGATGCTCCCCGCAATGTGGCAAAAGAACTGGGAGTGACTTTCATCGACATGAACAAGATTACTCATGACCTGGTGCAGGGACTTGGACCTGTAGAATCAAAGAAACTATTCATGTTTGTCGAACCCAATCAGGTGCCGGCTTTCCCGAAAGGTCGTGAAGACAATACTCATTTAAACGTATACGGAGCACGAACAATTGCCGGACTGGCAGTGGATGCCATCGGCAAGGAAATTCCGGAACTGGCGAAATATATCCGTCAATTCGATTATGTAGTGGCCCAAGACGGTAGCGGTGATTTCTTTACCGTGCAGGAAGCTATCAATGCTGTTCCCGATTTTCGCAAAGACGTTCGTACCACTATCCTGATTCGTAAAGGAACTTATAAAGAGAAGCTCATCATCCCTGAATCCAAGATTAATATCTCTTTGATTGGAGAAGACGGTGCGATACTGACTTATGACGGTTTTGCAAACAAGAAAAATGTATTCGGCGAGAACATGGGAACTTCCGGTTCGTCCAGCTGTTACATCTATGCCCCCGATTTTTATGCGGAGAATATCACATTCGAGAACTCATCAGGTCCCGTAGGACAAGCAGTTGCCTGTTTCGTATCTGCCGATCGTGTCTATTTTAAGAACTGTCGTTTCCTCGGCTTCCAAGATACCCTCTATACATACAGCAAGCAAAGCCGCCAATATTATGAAGACTGCTACATCGAAGGAACGGTTGATTTTATCTTCGGCTGGTCTACGGCTGTTTTCAACCGTTGTCACATTCATAGCAAACGGGATGGTTATGTCACCGCTCCCTCTACAGATAAAGGAAAAAAATATGGCTATGTATTCTATGATTGCAAACTGACTGCGGAACCGGAAGCTACAAAAGTATATCTGTCTCGTCCCTGGCGTCCGTATGCGCAAGCTGTATTTATCCGTTGCGAACTAGGTAAACACATTCTCCCTGTCGGTTGGAATAACTGGGGCAAGAAAGAGAACGAAAATACAGTCTTCTATGCCGAATATGAGAGTCGGGGCGAAGGAGCCAATCCGAAAGCGCGTGCCGCTTTCTCCCAACAACTGAAAAACCTGCAAGGATACGAGATTACGACTGTACTGGCAGGCGAAGATGGATGGGGTCCGGTAGCGGACGGAAACAAACTGATAACAGTGAAACGTTGACTTGACGAATATGTAAAGAAATGAATTACTAAGCAAAAAACAATGGATATATAAAAGACAATAGATCACTTGTCCTATAGAATGGTTCGATTCTGTTAAATAGCCGCTAAAGATTGCATAAAAGTACAACTATTTTTCTATCTTTACGGCACAGAACCTAGTTATATGATGAAGAAAACCTTAATTTCAGTAATTCTTTTGCTAGCTATTGTGTTCTCGACACATGCGCAGCAGCACTGTTTTTTCACCCACTATTCTACTGAAGATGGATTGTCCCAAAATACGGTGATGAACATCTTGCAAGATCACAAAGACAACCTTTGGTTTGCCACTTGGGATGGAATCAACCGTTTCAACGGTTATACCTTCAAAACATATAAGGCTCGTCAGGGAAATTACATCAGTCTGACCAATAATCGCGTAGACCGTATCTATGAAGACCGTTATGGTTTTTTGTGGCTACTGACTTATGATAATCGTGTCCATCGTTTCGACCCGAAGACAGAGACTTTCGAACAAGTACCTGCTGCCGGAGAGGAGGGGAGTGCTTTCAATGTGCATACCATTGAGGTGATGCCGAACGGAACCGTCTGGCTGCTGACAGAAAATGACGGAGCTATCCGCATCCTGACTCATCCAAATGAGAATCATCGCCTGACATGGGATATTTATTCCAGTAAGACGGAACTGTTTCCCTCTTTACATGTATTCAAAGTTTATCAGGATAAAGCAGGCAATGACTGGCTGTTAACAGACAACGGCCTCGGCATGATCCATCCCGGAAAGAAAGAACCGGATTCCTATTTCACGGAGACAAAAGGAAAGTTTGGCGGAATGAATCAGGCTTTCTATGCAGTACAGGAGCGGGATAAGGACATCTGCTTTGCTTCGGATCAGGGACGTATCTGGTCTTATCAGAAAGATAGCGGAGAATTTACGTTGATCGAACTTCCTACAAAAGGGCAGATCACTTCCATTCACCCCGTTGCACCGGACGTTTCTGTAATTACTACCGATTCGGATGGTTTCTTTACTTATAACCTGCGGACCAAAACAAATGTGCATTACTCATTCCTGACTTGTAAGGCTTTACCCGCAAAACCAATCCTTTCTGCTTATGTAGACCGTTCTTCGGAAGTGTGGTTCGAGCAGGAAGAACCGGGTGTTGTAGCCCATTTTAATCCCTCGACCAGAGTGGTGACCCGTGAACAGATTCTTATTGAATACAGTAATCCTGAACGTTCCCGTCCGGCCTTCCATATCCATGAAGATGTAAACGGTTATCTTTGGGTACACCCTTATGGAGGAGGTTTCTCTTACTTCGATCCTCAAAAAAAACGATTGGTTCCTTTCTATAATGGACTGGGTAGTCGTGACTGGCGTTTTTCCAATAAGATTCATTCGGCTTTCTCCGACAAACAAGGTAATTTATGGCTTTGCACCCACTCCAAGGGATTGGAGAAGGTGACTTATCGGAATGTACCTTTTGCGATGATGACTCCCATGCCGCATGAACATGAATCATTGCATAATGAGGTACGTGCCCTGTGCGAAGACAAACTGGGTAATCTGTGGGTTGGCTTGAAAGATGGTATGCTTCGTATGTATGATGCCGATAAAGCTTATAAAGGATACCTGACCGAAAGCGGCATCGTTTCTACTACCGGTACTCCCATGTTGGGAACTGTTTATTTTGTTATTCAGGATTCGAAAGGAATCATCTGGATTGCAACAAAAGGAGACGGACTTGTCCGTGCCGAGCCGACTTCTTCCAACGGAATGTCTTATAAACTGACCCGTTATCTTCATCGTGAAGAGGATATGTACAGTTTGAGCGATAATAATGTGTATTGTATCTATGAAGATCATTATGGTCGTATTTGGGTAGCTACTTTTGCCGGAGGTATCAATTATATCACGCAGAATGAAGCAGGAAAGACATTGTTTATCAATCACCGGAATAATCTGAAAGGGTATCCGATTGATCCTTGCTACAAAGCGCGTTTCATTACTTCCGATAATAATGGACGCCTGTGGGTAGGTACAACTACGGGAGCTGTTGCTTTTGATGAGAACTTTAAGAAACCGGAGGATGTGCAGTTTTATCATTTCTCCCGTATGCCGAACGATACGCAAAGTCTGAGTAATAATGATGTCCATTGGATTATTTCCACTAAGAAAAAGGAACTGTATCTGGCTACTTTCGGTGGGGGACTCAACAAACTGATATCTATCAGTAAGGACGGCCACGGAGAGTTCAAATCATATTCCGTACTGGACGGTCTTCCTTCCGACGTCTTGCTTTCTGCCCGCGAAGATAGTAAGGAGAATTTATGGATTAGTACGGAGAATGGAATTTGTAAATTTATCCCGTCTGAAGAACGTTTTGAAAGTTACGACGAACGTAGTATTACTTTCCCAGTGCGCTTTAGTGAAGCGGCTTCCACATTGACGGCTAAAGGAAGTATGCTTTTCGGTGCCAGTGGGGGAGTCTTTATATTTAATCCCGACTCTATTCGTAAGAGTAGCTATATCCCACCTATCGTATTCTCCAAACTGATGGTGACTAATGAGGATATTACGCCCGGAGATAACTCCTTGTTGAAGGTGGATATTGACGATACCGACCCATTGGTGCTCTCACACAAAGAGAATATTTTCTCCGTTCACTTCGCTGCACTCGATTATACTAATCCGCAGAATATACAGTATGCTTATATTCTCGACGGATTTGAGAAACAATGGACTTTTGCCGACAAGCAGCGTAGTGTGACTTATACGAATCTTCCGAAAGGAGAGTATGTGCTCCGTGTTCGTTCAACGAATAGTGATGGTGTGTGGGTGGATAATGAACGTATACTGAACATTGTTATTCTGCCTTCTTTCTGGGAGACGCCGGTAGCTTATGTGCTTTATGTTCTTTTTATTCTGATTATTATTCTCGTAGCCGTTTATATCCTGTTTACTATTTATCGGTTGAAGCATGAAGTTTCGGTCGAACAGCAGATTTCAGATATAAAACTGCGTTTCTTTACTAACATATCGCATGAGTTGCGTACTCCGCTTACGTTGATAGCTGGTCCGGTGGAGCAGGTCTTGAAGAATGATAAATTGCCGGCTGATGCTCGCGAACAGTTAGTGGTGGTTGAACGGAACACCAATCGGATGCTCCGTCTTGTCAATCAGATTCTGGACTTCCGCAAGATTCAGAATAAGAAGATGAAGATGCAGGTGCAGCGGGTGGATATTGTACCTTTCGTCCGTAAGGTGATGGATAATTTTGAAGCTGTGGCCGAGGAACATCGGATTGATTTCCTGTTCCAGACCGAAAAGGAACATCTTTATCTTTGGGTGGATGCCGATAAGCTGGAAAAGATTGTATTCAATTTGCTTTCCAATGCATTTAAATATACGCCGAATGGCAAGATGATTACGATGTTTATCCGGGAAGATGAAAAGACAGTTTCTATCGGTGTGCAAGATCAGGGGATCGGTATCGCAGAAAACAAAAAGAAGTCACTGTTTGTCCGTTTTGAGAATCTGGTAGATAAGAATCTTTTCAATCAGGCTAGTACGGGTATCGGACTTTCATTGGTGAAAGAGTTGGTGGAAATGCATAAAGCGACTATTTCCGTTGATAGTCATTTGGGAGAAGGGAGTTGCTTCAAAGTCGATTTCCTCAAGGGAAAAGAACATTACGATAAGGAAGCCGAGTTTATTCTGGAAGATGCGGATGCTCCGGCAAGAATGGGACAGGTAGTGGATATTGCCAATTCTTCCATTCAGTCTGAAACGTTGGTAAGCGATGATTCGGAGAAGATTGATGATGTGTATGGGGAAGAATTTGCGAAAGAAGAGAACTCCAAAGAATTGATGCTGTTAGTCGAAGATAATCAGGAGTTACGTGAATTCTTGCGCAGTATATTTTCTCCGATGTACCGGGTGGTGGAAGCTGCTGACGGTAAGGAGGGGGCAAACAAGGCTTTGAAGTACCTGCCGGATATTATCATCAGTGACGTGATGATGCCTGAAAAAGACGGTATCGAAATGACGCGTGAACTGCGTGCGGATATGACGACCAGCCATATACCTATCATTTTGCTTACTGCCAAAACTACGATTGAAAGCAAACTGGAGGGATTGGAATATGGTGCGGATGATTATATAACGAAGCCTTTCAGTGCTACCTATCTGCAAGCACGTGTGGAAAATCTGTTGATGCAGCGTAAGAAACTGCAAAGTTTCTACCGGGATAGTCTGATGCATATCAATATTTCTACCGGTCAGGAGGAAGTGCCTGTGGCTACGGATATGCCGTCTGCTGAAGAAGATGTGTCCGAAACTCCACCTACAACTCTCGAAATGTCTCCCAACGACCGTAAGTTTATGGATAAATTGATTGAATTGATGGAGCAGAACATGGATAATGGAGAACTGGTGGTAGATGATTTGGTTCGGGAACTGGCTGTCAGCCGTTCTGTCTTCTTCAAGAAGCTGAAAACACTTACCGGATTGGCTCCGATTGAATTTATCAAAGAAATGCGTATCAAGCGGGCTACACAATTAATAGAAATCGGAGAATTTAATATGACCCAGATTTCGTATATGGTCGGCATTAATGATCCGCGTTATTTCAGTAAATGCTTTAAAGCACAGGTTGGAATGACGCCTACAGAGTATCGGGATAGAGTGGGGAGATAATAATAGGAAAGGAAAGAAATAGAAAGGGGGATGTTCAAAGCTCCCCTTTTATCGAAATCACCCTCACTACAACTATCTGTGGCGAGGGTGATTTTTTGTTTATGAGAGTTCCGATACATTTACCCTCATCTTGGTTATCCGAAATTATTTTTTAGGGTATAGATGATTCACAAGGCTGTTCATATACATTTCCAGGTTTGTATATTCCGGGCTTAATGTATATTTGGCTCCGTCTGAAGGATCATTGGGATTAAGGTTGTGTTTCTTTTCCCATTCATCGGGAATACCATCACCATCTGTATCAACAAGTGCTGTTTCTGATTTATATTCCGGCCATCCTCCTACATCAGACGGTTGGTCAATCATTCCATTCGTGCTTCCGTGAGAACCTTCGTAAGTATAAGTGCCTTTGAGAGTTTCATCTACGATGCGTTGGTCTATGGCGTCACGGCGATATGAAGCACCGGCAAACTCGAGAACATCTTTGTAGGCTTTCTTGGCAGGTTGCAAAGAAGTATGTTCGGCTATGTCAAATGCTTTTTTAGACAGTACTTCCTTTTCTGTGGCAAAGTCCTTTTTGATAACCAGTCCGTAAGAGTTATCCATATTCACTTTATAAAGAGCCTCTTTCTGCTTATCGGTCAGTTTGGGACAGGTAGGATCCATATAGTTACCTTTGAAATAGAATACACCATGAACACCTGCTTTATTGTTGTTTTTGCCATCATCGGCATACGCTGTAAACAAGCGTTTGAAAGAACCTTTTGTCGCACTGAAAGGTCCCGGTTTATAGTAGTTATTGATAAAGTTGTAGGAACCTCCTTCACCGGCATAAGCACCGTCACTGCCATAATTATAAATCACATTATTGAATAATTCCACTTTTTCATCTTCCGGACGACCCGTATAACGGCTTCCGCAAAGACGGGGTGTGCGGTTAGTGTGATGGGCGAGTAAGTTATGGTGAAAAGTAGCAGGTTGTCCACCCCAGATACCCCCATAACCATGTGCTCCCTTTTCGTGGATAGAATTGGCGAGACTTTCACTGATGATGCACCACTGAAGTGTGAAATTACGGTTATCATAGAATGTGGCACATTCGTCCGTACACCAACTCATGGAGCAGTGGTCTATGATAATGTTTTGGTGCGCTTTAGTACCATTCATTGAGTCGTCACCTTTTTGTTTGATGTCGACTCCCATACGGGAACGGATGAAACGGACGATAACATTGTCTGCCTGAATAGAGAATGTATAGTTTTTCAGGCAAATGCCATCACCCGGCGCTGTCTGTCCTGCAATGGTCACATCACCATTGCTGAGTTTTAATGCTTTTTGTAGTTCAATAATTCCGCTAACCGCAAAGACAATGGTGCGGGGACCTTTCTTGCTGATAGCCCAGCGAAGTGTCCCTTCCGAACCGTCGTCTGCCAGGGACGTAACAGTGTATACAGCACCTCCGGCACCACCGGTGGTATATTTTCCTGCTCCGTCGGCACCGGGGAAGGCGAGAACTTTGGAACGATCCGGGGTAGGATAGTCCTTTGATGTTTTTTCAACCGAAATGGCAGGTTGCATGGCTTGTCCCACTAGAGGAAAAGCCAATATCAAACTACAGATTGCTAATATATTCTTTTTCATTACTAATTTATCATTTGGGTTCGAATTTACTAAATTTATTCTATAACACTGCCACCTGTCGCACCATTTACCATGATTTCGTGCACCAGACTATTGAGATACATTTCCAGATTAGTGTACTTCCCGTTTTTGTCAATAGTCGTTTCTTTTCCATCAGCAGATTTCTTGGGATTCAAACCATATTCTTCTTCCCAGTAGTCGGGAATACCGTCACCGTCCGTATCTTTCACGTTTGCATTGGTTACAGATTTCAGAACATCGTAGGGATCATTTACTCCTAAGGCTGTGCAGACATCTTTCGGGTCGTTGATATATCCACTTTTGTTTTGTGAGTAGCCGGAAAGATCTTTCCATTTGCTGGCATCTCCCGTGCAACTTGCTTTTCTGTTTTTAACGTCGCTGATTATCAACTCGTCGACTTTATCACGATAGTTGCTGGCTCCTGCATAGCTCATCACACGTTCATAAGCCTCATCCGGCGTATGAGTTCTTACATTTCCTGCCTTAACTACCGGTGAACTTGATTTTATCTGGGTATGTTGGTTCCAAAGCTCCGTAGTTGCACAGTTTTTATTATCCATTTGTTCAAATACGCCTTTTGTCCAGTTATCATTGCTAACAGTCGTATTGCCTACCACTTTATTTCCGTCGATATAAAACTTCCCCCAAGTTTGAAGCCATTTTTTGTAAGCTTCGCCGGAGTAATTTTCCGGATATACATCCGGCTTGGCGATACGGTAAGCACGGTCTGCTTTACCGCTTTCATCGGTTCCGGGGCCTGGCTTGTAGTAGTTGTTAACGATATTCACGTGTTGCGCTTCACCACCGTAGCAGCCTTCGCCTCCCCAATTGTAGTAAACATTGTTGCGCATATCCACTCGCTCTCCATCGTTGTTGTTCAGTGCTAATGTAGTATATCGGGGACCAAGGCGTGGAACACGGCTTTCGCAATGGGCTATCAGGTTATGGTGGTAAGAGGCATAGTTTCCTCCCCAGTTACCGCCATATCCGTGAGAAGCGAATTTACCTGTGGCAGCATTGATCTTTACATCAGTCACACGTAAGGCTTGATAAGCTAAACACCATTGTACGGTAGAATTTTGCATACCATAGACAGAAAGACATTCATCGCTTCCCCAGCTTACCGAACAATGATCGATGATTACATTTTGTTTGTCACAACCTCCTAATCCGTCGCAGTCTACGTTAGAGTTTCCGGGGCGGAAACGGATGAAACGAATGATGATATTGCTGGAATTAATCGTAAATGGATAATTGGCGATACAGATACCGCCCGGTGATGTTTGTCCGGCAATGGTCAGATCATCTTTCTGGGTTTTTAATTCCGATTTCAAATAGATGGTACCCGACACATCAAATACAATCGTTTTAGGACCGTCTTGTTTCATAGCCCAGCGCAGACTTCCGCTGATACTTCCACTGGTGTCGTCTTCAAGGCTAGTCACATGATAAACTTTTCCTCCGCGTCCTCCGGTGGTATTGCGACCGTGGCCTTCGGCGTATGGGAAAGCAAGAAGTTCTCCATAATCCAGTTGCTTGACATCAGAAGATGTCCCACCTGGATTATTTGTTCCTCCACCTGTATCATCTACAGGATCGTCGGAAGAGCATGAGGTACATAATCCTGCGATGCTGAATGCAATAGCTACATAAAATAGAGATATTTTCTGCTTCATTATCTTTTAACTGTTTGGGGATATAGACGATTTATTTGTTGGGATACAACGTTTCTACCAGACTGTTGAGGTAAACCTCCAGATTGGTATACGTTTTACTTAGAGTATATTTGGCACCGTCGGCCTTACTTTTGGGGTTCAAACCGTTGGCAGTCTCCCATTCATCAGGGATGCCGTCGCCGTCGGTGTCTTTTGGACCGGTTTCCTTTTTATATTCCGGCCAGCCACCTACATCGCTGGCTTTATCAATGAGTCCCTTTTCACTGCCATTGCTGCCGTCTGCCGTATAATCTCCGTTGCGAACGTTGGCTATGATGCGTTTATCGACATCATCATATTTTAAGGAAGCACCGGCATACTTTAATACTGATTCATAAGCTTCTTTTGCCGATTGAGTGAATTCGGATGCATCTTCGGAAATAGTAAATTCGTTACTTGACTGAAGTGCTTTTTCTCCTCCATCGGGTAAAGGAACGGCTTCTGTTGCATTGGGGTGTAACCCTTGCCAGTTGTCATTGTTTACAGAAGTAAGCAGAGATTGATATTCGGCTTTCAATTCAGGACATGTGCCATCAAAATAGTTTCCTTTCAGATAAAAAGTACCCCATATACCTTTGGTGTTTTTATTTGTACCGTCATCACCGTTAGGTTGGAAGATACGGTTTACAATATTTTTCTTGGTATTGGTAACTGGTCCGGGCTTGTAGTAGTTGTTCACGAAATTATAGCTTCCTCCTTCTCCTGCATAGCCACCATTGGTCGGTCCCCAGTTATAGAAAACATTATTTCGTAAATCGAGTTTTTCATTTTCCGGTTTCCCTGTATAGCGGCTACCGCATAAACGTGGTGTACGGCTGCTGTGGTGGGCTAATAAATTGTGGTGGAATGTAGCGGGTGATCCTCCCCATATTCCTCCGTAACCGTGATTACCTTTGGTGTGTACCGAACGATTCAAACTTTCGCTGATGATACACCATTGCATGGTAAAGTTAGTGTTATCGTAGAAAGAAGCACATTCATCAGTGCTCCAACTCATCGAACAATGGTCAATGATAATATTTTTATGTTGCTTTCCCCACAATGCATCACCGCTGTCGGCTTCTGCTTCTGTTGTAAAGTTGTCCGATCCCATGCGGAAACGCATGAAACGGATGATTACGTTGTCCGCCTGTACGGATACGGGATGTCCTTTCAGGCAAATACCGTCACCCGGTGCACTCTGGCCGGCAATCGTTACATCTCCGTTGGTTATCCTCAAGGGGCTTTTCAGTTCTATCAATCCACTTACTGCAAATACGATCGTGCGCTTTCCCGTGCGATTTAATGCGTAGCGTAATGTTCCTTGTGTTGTCTTATCGTTGTCTTCAAGCGAAGTTACTATATATACATCTCCGCCTGCTCCGCCGGTAGTATAACGACCTGCACCGTAAGCACCCGGAACGGCATAACGCGTTTCGGCAGGTGTCTCTTCGTCACCACCTTCGTTCTCATTACCACCGTTACCGGTATTCTGTCCCGGTGTTTCATCGGTGATACTTGGGTCTTCGCTGCTGCAAGCAACCGATAGGTTGATTACACAGAAGCACAATAATCCCATTTTAATAGATTTGAGCATACAAATTATCTTTTAAAAAAATAGAGTTCTTTGTCTCATACATTATATTTGCTGATGATGTGACAAAGAACTCTTTATTAAATCTTATTGGTTTTATTCGCTTACTGTACCGTACTGGCTTACAGTTTTCACTGTATAAATATTGCTTTCGTCAGTGTTGGTCAGTGTAACGGTAGTGTCTGTCGTTTGCCCTGCATAGTTACCATTCATAAAGATGAGGTAGCCGGCAGCACCGGATACTGCATCCCATGTCAGAGTGTTTCCCGACAGATTGACATTGGTAGGTGCTGCAAGGGGAGTTTCCATATACTCTTTCGGGTTCCAGCTGTCAATAGTTATTATATTCTCATATGTATATTTAGCAGCTTCGGATGCTGTTAGCACTGAACTAGTGAAGGAAACGTTTCCGGAGGTGATTGTTTTACTTTCCGCAATCATATTTCCATTCTTGTCGATAGTGTTATATTCAGCATATAGTGTAGGTACTTGTCCACCATATCCCCAGTGTGAATCTATAATATCCATTTTCAACTTGGTGTTGATCCAGACAGTTTTCGTGGTTGTGGCTTGGGAACGTCCGAATGAGAATTTTGTATCATCACCGTTTACCGTACAATCTTTTATAACATATCCGTATTTATCGCTTTCACTGGTACGCGAAGCAGTTATAACGCTACCACCGTCATTGCCTGTATTATAGAATGTACTGTTTTCGATAAGTACATCGCCACTTCCCCAGATATAATCTGTATGACCTTCAATCCATGAGTTATAAACGTATGCACGATGAGGGGTTGTATTGTTCCAATAACGGGTCCACCATGTATCCTGGTAGGAGACAAGCAAACAGTTATTCAAAGCAAAGCGGTCTTCACGGTTTATCAAGGCTTCTGCCTGTCCGTTTTTACCTAAACCACCAGTGTGACGATTTGAGAATGCACCATAAAGATTGATGATTGAAATATTTTCAGCATAAAAGTCTGTGGCTTCAATCAACACTACTGTGTTTTGGTCTTCACTATATCCGGCTTTGCGGGCTGGTGAATTTTCGTTGAAAATAGAATAAGGCCATGAGGTAGCATTACTTGAATCATCTACACGGTTTACTGCAAACTGGATTTTAACACCATCACGGCTCTCACCGATTAAATGAACAAATGGTTTATTCTTATTGATCCGGACACATTCATTATAAGTTCCGTTGGCAATGAAGATTTTATAAGGACTGGTAGGTGGGGTAGTGATGGCGTTGATTGCAGCCTGGAGAGTAGTGTAATCACCATTCCCTTTTGAATCAACAATTGCATCGAATACTTTTCCACCGCCCGAAATTTCAGATTTGGCAGTAAAGCTTAAAAAGAAGTCTTCGTCGTAAGCTCTTCCCTGCATATCCGTTAATGCTCCGGCAGGAACTTCGAAAGTACATTCTTTGTTTTCCATACCAGAGAAGGTATAACGTACTTTTTCGTAGTTGATGGATACACGCACTACTCCTCCGTTGAAATAGATTTCTGTATCCGGAGCCTGACGCATAGCTTTGCTGAAAGTCAGTTCTACATATCCGCTCGGACCTACTACATCACCATCATTGATATTCTGTGAAATCAGAACAGGGATGCTTGTATCTTCTGCATCATCGTTGTCATTACAGGAAGCACCTGTAAGAATCAACAAGAACAGAAGTAAGTATTTACTTATTGTATTGATTGAATTTGTATTCATAATATCTGTTGCTTTTTAGAGAAGATTCTCCGTCAAGTAAATGCAAATTCCAGACTTGACGGAAAACCTTGTAGTTTTATTTAGTTATTTGTTCCAACGTTGGTCACCGACTCTGTATTCTTCAGGAACATCTGCTCCAAAAGTCAAATCTTCACTTGAACCATTAGGGAATAGCTGATCGGAAGTCAGAGGAAGACTAGTATAGTCTTTTCCCCAGTCGGGTGTAACAAATGAAAAGTCAGAAGCCTTATACAAGCCGTTTACGTTCAGGGTTGTAGCTACGGAACTTGTGTTGTAGAAAGGTTTAACTCCACCTTTGGCAAACAGGGTGTTTGATATAGTTATTGTCATGTCTTTTGTATCTCTGCAGAAAGCATCACTTGCTGACATATCATAGAATGTACAATCTTTGATTGTTATTGTACCGGGTTGTCCTGACTTGTGTCTTATGAATTGAGACGCAGAAGCTCCCTTGGATACAATAATAGAAGTGTTGGAAACCACTAAATTGAGAGTTGTTAATGTTACCTTGTCAGAAAGAAGTAATCCATAATGATTGGATGTTGCTGCTCTTCCCAATACTTTGATGATACAGTCGTCAATAGTAACAGACATAGCATTACTTGTACTTGCATTCATACGAACGATACCACGGATATTGGTAATTGTACACGAGGTAACTTCTATTTCTTTGATGCAACCTGAAGCACCGTTTTGATAAATAAGGGTTGTATTTCCTTCATCGGTAATATTCAGATTATGGAATTCTACTTTATCACATATTCCGCTGGCACCTATGCCTTTTTTAATAGTCATATTAACCTGTCCGTCTTGACTGTCACCCCAGAAAATAAGGTGAGTCACGCCAGCAGCAATGCTTTCTTTTTCTTGTGCAAATCCTTCTGTTCCGGAAACATTGATTAATACTTTTCCTGAAAGATTATCCCAGTTGGCAAGGGCATCTTCCCATGTCATTTCAGTATACCCCGTCGGTTTACCTTTCTTAGTTGTAAAGGTGATACGAGAACATATAGAGCCGTTTGCGAAAGCATAAGCCGTATATTCCGTACTGGAAGCCAAACCTGTGATTGCCACCTTATGTGCAGCAATATCTGCTGGTGATAATTGGGTTCCTGATTCAGGTACTCCTTCGGTAGAAAGAACACAAGCATATTCATCTACATCCACCGTTTCTTCCCATGAGAATACAGCTGAATTTGCTGTTATATCACTGATGGTAGATTCGATTTCCAAACCAGGGATGGTAACAGTCTGTGAACCACGCGGATTATTTCCATTATAAATAGTAATCGTGTATTCAGTGAATGACTTCAAATTTTCAACCCATGCTTCACCTGCGGCAGCTTCTGTTGACGAAATAACACGTGAAGTTGCTTCTGTGGCACCCGTTTCCATGATTTCGAAATGATCGACTGCTAATCCGGCTTCCCATGACATACGTACTTTTCCTTGACCTTCAGGTAAGTCTTCAGTAGTTGGAATATTTAGGATAGCTTCTTCCTTAACTGAAGCAAAAGTCTTTTTATAATTTACCCAACGAGATTCCTTCTCTCCGGAAATAGACTTGATACGCATATAATAAGTCGTATTTACCGCCAGATTATCCATTGTGTAAGGTGACTGCTTGATCCGGTTGGCAGGATCATTTCCATAAACGATATTTCCATTTTCTTCTGATCCCATTGGAGTTTCGTCAGTCATCTCGTTAGGACTAATCTCGATAATGTAATAGTCGGTATTGGATGTTGAGCTCCAAGTTACTACCGCTCTGGCTACTTTACTGTCTGTTTCTACACTGATTCCGTTTTCATCAGTTCCGAAAGGACGGCTATAGGAAGAGTCAATATCCCAATCACTTTTCTCTGTACACGAAGATACAGCCAAAGAGGTCAGGAGCATGAAAGCTCCCATTCCCAATATATTTTTTATATTCTTCATCATTTTACGATTTTAAGATTAATCCGAATAACCATAAGAGTTATGTAATTTACCGTTTGAGGTAGAGATGGTTGTAGAAGCTATCGGCAATAAATAACGATTCTTCACAGCCTTGTTCAATCCGCCAGAAATACTAGGCAAGTTTACTTTCAGATTCTTTTGCTCCTTGTCACTGGTTTCAGCTCCGAAAAAGCTCTTGTTTTCATATTCTCCACCTACTTTAGCTCCAAATACGAGAGAAGTCATATCGATATACATCGGATTGTCCGTGCGATATTTATAGTTCACATACTGTGGATATGTACCATTATACACTGCATTTGTATATTCGTTTTTGAATTCGTCTATTTTTTCGCTCAACAGGTTCCAACGGATTAGGTCGAACTTACGAACACCTTCTCCTGCCAGTTCCCATGCATTTTCGTCAACAATTGCATCGAAGAAGTCTTTTCCCATTAGAGCAGTCCATGCAGCATCACGTTTGGTTGCATCGGTGAAAGCACGGTCGTGTACTTCTTTCAGGGCTGCTGTGGCTGTTAATGTACAACCTTCGGCTGTTGCACCCTTACCATAAAGTTCGTTCACAACTTCGGCATACATCAGCAATACTTGCGGATAACGCATTTTCACTACGTTGATACCGGAACAAACTTTCTGATCGCTGGCCAATACAGCTGCGTACCATTCAGAGTTTTCCATCATCTTACGATAATCCCATTTTCCACAATAAAGACCGAAAGGAGCATTTCCTAACATATATTCTTTAAATACTTTGGTGTTTTTGTCTGTAGAAAGTTGTGAAATAGCACAAGTCAGATCGCGGCGGATATCTCCTTCGCCAAATGACAGATAATAAGGAGCAGTCAGTTTCAACTTACCGGATGAGTTACCTTTCGGACCGAATAGGGAACTGGCACCGTTTATACGATATCCGATAGTATATCCCAGCTCACCACTTTTGTTTAGTCCCATTGGAATCTCGAACAGGTTTTCTTGATAAGTCTGATCTAGTTGTCCGATATTTATTAAACGCCAGTATTCTTCTACAGAAGGATTCAGTTTATGTTTTCCTGAACTGACAACAGCTGCCAGATGTTTTTCGGCCAATTCGAATAGTTCTCTACGTTTGGTATCGCTGCAACGTTGAGTAGGATAAGTAGCGTCACTGTTATCTCCGGTGATATATCCGTCTTTAGCTTGTTCGCGGATAGCATATCCGGCACGTGTCATTGCAATGTTAGCCAAGAGAGCGTGAGCATAGCCTTTGCTTACATGTTCGGTTGTATAACCGTCTTCACCAGCCCAAGGTAAATATCCGATAGCTTCCTCGAGTTCAATTATCAATTCATCCATGATATCGTCACGATCTGCCTTTCCAATGTAAACATTAGACAGGTCGCTGTTGGAAGATTCTGTTTTGAAAGGAATATCACCGAACAAGCGGATCAGATCGAAATAAATCATCGCACGCAATGTCATCGCTTCTGCACGGAATCTCATCATGCTGGTACGGGTTGCTCCTGCTTGTTGTATCAGTTGGCTATTGTTTATACCATCTACTACCAGATTCGCATTCTCGATTACTCCGTACATGGCATCCCATACTTTGGAAAGTTGTGACCATCCCGGATTAGCGTTGTAGTTCATATTACCACGTTCGCTGGACGTGTTGCTTGCATCCGTACCCAAACCGTCAATCAGTTCACAGTCGGTATTGGTTCCGGCAATGATAGGTAGGAAGTTAGAATAAGTCTGGTCTTGCGTCAGGCTGCCGTAAACTTTATTAAGTGCCAATTCTGTATAATAGGCATTATTAAAAGTTGATTCATTATCCAATTCAGACGGTGAGGTCTGATTCAGGAAGTCCGAACAGGAAGACAGGGCAATTAACCCCAGCCCCAGGAATAATGTCTTATATATTTTCATACGATCAATCTGTTTAATGTTTTAATTAGAATGTAACGTTAATACCACCCACAAATGTGCGGCTCTTAGGATAAGCGGCGTAATCTATACCCGGAGTCATCGCATTTTTCTTACTGCTTGTATCGACTTCAGGGTCTGCTCCGCTGTAGTTAGTCCAACAGAACAGGTTATATCCTGTCAGATAGATTCTCACATTCTGCATAAACGCTCTCCTTACAATTGTTTTCGGAAGAGAGTATCCGATAGTAATGTTATTCAAACGCAGGAATGAGGCTTTTTCTACTGCATAATCAGTCAGCTGCATGGTAGTAGCGCTGGCCGGATTGTACATATTGGCGTTAGCGTTTATTTCATTCAGACGTAATCCTGCTGTTGTCATGTCTCCATAGGTATTAAGGACATCTGTAGAGCTGGACGACAGGTTCAAACCAGTTTCCGGATCAATCCATGTGTAACGGTTAGACAGTCTGAAATCATTGTTTAAGTTATAACCGGTTCTTGAACCTGAACGGAAAGAAGCTGCCAGTTTTGTTCCATTGACAATTACATTTCCGAGAGAGTAGTTGAAGAATACATTGAAGTCGAAATTACCTACGCGACCATCGAATCCAAAACCACCGGTTGTAGGAGCGATAGTGTTACCCAAACGTTGTTTGAGAGGGTTACCATCTTTATCACATTCCAGTTTCAAACCACCCGGATAGTATTTACCACCGGTGATAGTAGGACTGTTATCTTGCATTCCGTCTTTTAATCCCCATTCGCTACCTGCCCAAACCAGTTCGCCGGTAGGGTTGGTGACAGGATCATATACAGTATAATAACCGTTTGTCTTATATCCCCAAACTTCACCCAAACGTCCGCCTTTCTCTACGCGGAAGTCTTCGTATTTGGCCATTGTACTACCTGACCAGTTACTACTTTGCCAGGGAGAGTCTGTATTCAGTTTATCAATGCGGTTGCGGTTGTAAGCAATGTTGGCATTGAAGTTCAAAGAGAAATTCTTTTTATCAAATAAAACAGCACTAACAGACAATTCTACACCTTTATTGGATGTCTGTCCGAAGTTCTTGTACTGATAGTTATATCCGGAGAGAGAAGGAATTTCAGTACGCATCAATAAGTCTCTGGTTGTATTCCAGTAAAAGTCGATAGCACCGGAGATACGATTGTTCCAGAATCCATAGTCAATACCGATGTTACGGGTAACTGTTGTTTCCCACTTCAAATCGGGGTTGTATAAGTTCGTTCCATGTTCCAACATGGTAGTGCTTTCTCCGTTGAAGAAAGGATTGCGTGCATCATTACCTCCCAAAGAGTAAGTGGTGGAAAGCAAACCGGAATTGATACGGTTGTTACCGGCAGTACCGAAGCTTAAACGTAGTTTCAAAGCTGACAGCCAGTCTTGAGTGTTACTCATGAAAGCCTCGTCAGAGATACGCCATGCCAAAGCTGCTGACGGGAAAACACCCCAACGATTTCCGGAACCGAACTTGCTCGAACCGTCTGCACGTACTGTAACAGCAAGCAAGTATTTATCCATCATAGTATAGTTCACACGACCAAAGAATGATAATATGTTTTCTTTTGCAGCAATGGTAGATTGGTTGGCTAAAGCTTTGCCCGAACCCATATTTGCTTTCATATCATCGAAATTCATAGTAACAGGGAAAGCTACAGATACATTTTCTATTGATTTCCTTTGGCTGCTGCTTACTTCATGTCCGATCAATACATTGAGTTTATCACGACCTTTGAACAGTTTTTTGTTATCATAGGTCAATGTGTTGGCATTACGCCAGCTCATCGTCTTTTCTCTCAACAGGTAGGCTTGTGGCTGACCGTTATATCCATATTTAGAATTAGATACTGCATCTACTCCCCAATACTGTTCTGTATCGTCAAACTTCCATCCATATCCGAATTCGGAACGGAATGTCCAGTTCTTGAATGGTTTCCAGTTTAAACCTACATTGTAGTTCTGGTTGAAAGTATTGCGGGTTTTATCCGTTGCAAGCAGACGTTCCAATGGAGATTTCTGTTGTGCCGAACTGTTTTCTTCGTCGTCATCACTGTATTTAAGTGAATCAACCGGACGGAATACGGTAGCATTAGCCACAGTTGAATTGGCAGCATTGGATTCATTGGTATCAGCACCACCACCTAAACCGTCAATGGTAGAGTAACTTAACCGGGCGTTAAAGTCCAGTGTCATCCATTTATTCAGTTCTGATTTAATTTTTGCATTTACATTGTCTTTTTTGAAGCCGGAATTAAGCATGATACTTTTTTCTTCATTATGGGCATAGCTGACACTATAAGTCATTTGCTTGGTTCCGCCACTTACATTAATGTTGTATTGTTGCTGGTTTCCAGTACGTCCGAACATCTCGTCTTGGTAATCGGTACCATCAATAGAACGCCAGATATCCATATCGGCAAAGTTTCCATAATCCAGAGAACCGATTTCACGCTGATAAGCAACGAAATCGTAAGGACTCAAGACTTCAGTCAGTTTGGTTACCTGTTTAAAACCGAAAGAAGCACCGAAGTCTACTTGCGTTTTACCTTCTTTTCCGCTCTTGGTAGTAATGATGATTACACCATTTGCACCACGGGCACCATAAATGGCTGTGGAAGAAGCATCTTTCAATACGTCGATGCTTTGAATTTCCGAGGGAGCGATATCACTAATGCTTGAAACAGGGAAACCGTCTACAATATATAAAGGAGAGTTATCCTGTGATAGTGAACCACCACCGCGAACACGGATCTTTATATCTGCATCGGGAGAACCTTCAGTAGTAGTAACACTAACTCCGGCAAGTTTACCGGTAAGGGCTTCAGATGCACTTGCTACTGGTATAGCAGCTAAGTCTTTGGCACTAACAGAGGCTACAGAACCGGTTAAATCTCTTTTATTGACCGTACCGTAACCAATTACTACGACTTCGTCCAAAGCTTTCGAGTCGTCGACCATTTGTACATTAATTGTTTTTCTACCTTGAACGGCTACTTCTTGAGTTTTCATACCTATGTATGAAATAACCAATGTTTTTTTGCCATCAACTTTAATAGAAAAATTACCATCTAAATCTGTAATCGTACCATTGGTAGTATTACCTTTTTCTACAACAGAGGCTCCAATAACAGGCTCTCCGCTGGTGTCTTTCACGTTACCTTTTACGGTAATCGTTTGCGCAGATACGCTAAGCGATATTGCTGAAAATAGTATTAGCAATAAGGAGCGCATGTTTTTCACTTTGTTAGACATTCTTTGCATGTTTATTAATTAATGGTTGTTGTTTGATATTTCATAAAAATCCCGATGAGAGTTCATTCATCGCTACAAAAGTATGAGAATGAAGATATAGTGATGTGCAATATTTGTTTTTCACCTCGTATTTTTTGTTTTTTAGTTTGTTGCGAGGTGTAGTTATTAGCTTTGAAGGGTGTTATTTGTGTTCTAAAGGCCGGCAAATATACGAATCAGAGATTTATAAATTGATTTTTTCACCGGTTTTTATCCGGCATTCATCGGAATTTATACCGTAAATCAACTGAAAAGCCTGTGGAAGCATAGGGAAATGATGTATCTTTGAACCATTAATCAATTAATAATAGAAACAATGGAAGAGAAACAAAATTTTCCCCGTGCTACAGGCTTTTCCGGTAAAATACTGATAGCTTTGCTTTTTATCCTTTCCGGGATTCTACTGTTTGCCCGTAATATGGGATGGATAACTTCAGAAGTATTTGATTTGATCGTATCCTGGCATTCACTCCTTATATTATTAGGTATATATGCAATGATTCGCCGCCATTTCATCGGTGGAATCATCCTTTTTCTGGCGGGTGTTTATTTTCTGATAGGAGGACTTTCCTGGTTACCGGAAAATTCACAGGCAATGGTGTGGCCCCTCGCTCTGATAATAGCAGGTGTTTTATTTATCTTCAAACCCGGCAGAAATAAGAGGGCGCAATGGGCTCGTCAGCATACAATGGAACATCGTCGGCAATGGATGAAGATGCATCAGGGTAGACCCGGCATGAACTTTGAGAGTGAGCAACAACAATCGGAATCAGTAGATGGCTTTTTGCGTTCGGAGAATGTCTGGGGAGCTGCACGTCACGTAGTACTTGATGAGTTGTTTAAAGGAGCCATGATTCGTACCTCTTTCGGGGGGACGACTATTGATCTTCGCCATACCCATATTGCACCGGGAGAAACCTATATTGATTTGGATTGCAGTTGGGGAGGAGTCGAGATTTATGTCCCGTCGGATTGGACAGTCGTCTTCAAATGCAATGCTTTCTTTGGAGGATGTGATGACAAACGCTGGCAAAATGGGAATGTAAACAAGGAGAATATATTGGTCATTCGTGGAACGCTTTCTTTCGGAGGCTTGGAAGTTAAAGACTAGCGTATGAAACCACATCCGATAATAGATTATCCATTCCGCTGGATTCCGATGCTGGTGCTGGCGTTTATTCTGGTTGCGACACAGGTGGCTTTAGTCTGTGGATATACCGGAAACGACTATCTTCCTGCTCTGGTAGATGGAGTGGCAACAATTGGTTGGCTGGCAGCCATAGCCTATTTGGCCTGGTTTGTGGTCGGTCTTGTTTCGTTGTTCCAGACGGATATAATCATGATAATCGTTGGAAGCCTATTATGGCTGGCGGGTAGTTTTATGATCTGTGATATCATGGTGAGGATTGTAGGCATATCCTATATTCCTTTTGTGCAGACCATACCTTTCCGGTTATTGTTCGGGCTGCCAACCTTGATTGCCATTACTTTATGGTATCGCTTGATCGTAACTAAAGAAGAAGTACAGAATCAGGAACTGGATAAAGAATTGGCTGCACATCAGCTAACTGTGACCGAACAACAAGGAGAACCACAGACAGAATTAATAGATCGCATTACGGTGAAAGACGGTTCCCGCATTCATCTGGTAAAGACAGACGAACTGATCTACATACAAGCCTGTGGAGATTATGTAATGTTGATAACCCCTACCGGAGAATATCTGAAAGAACAAACTATGAAATATTTTGAGACCCATCTGTCTCCTGATACTTTTGTGCGTGTGCATCGTTCTACGATTGTCAACGTAACACAAATTTCGCGGGTCGAGCTTTTCGGAAAAGAAACTTATCAGTTGTTATTGAAGACTGGCGTGAAACTTAAAGTAAGTCTTTCCGGTTACCGGTTATTAAAAGAGCGGCTGGGGATCTAAAATTTGTTCAATCTTATCATAAAAACTGATTTTTCCCCCATATCGGTCAAAAAATGAATGTCAGAATGAAAAGCTTCCACTACTTTTGTTTCCATCATCTAATAATGTGAATAAGGAAATGAAAAGAAAATTAGTTTATGTTTGTCTGCTGGCAATGGTTGCGGGAGGAATGATGTCCTTTTCCTATGACATACCCGAAAAACAGGAGACAGGCGGCCGGGAAGATCGAGTGATCTCTTTTCCCGGAGCTGAAGGACACGGTAGATACACGACAGGCGGCCGTGGTGGTAAAGTGTATCATGTGACTTCTTTGGAAGACGATGGTTCGCAGGGGACTTTACGTTGGGCTTTGAAACAAAATGGACCTAAAACGATTGTCTTTGATGTGGCAGGTACGATTCATCTGAAATCGGAATTACGAACAGGGAAAGATCATCTCACCATTGCAGGACAGACTTCTCCCGGAGGAATCTGTCTGGCTGATTATGGCTTTTCTATTAATTCTAATAATGTAATTATCCGTTTTCTTCGTTTCCGCCCCGGAGAAGCCAGTGGGAAAGAACCCGATGGGTTGGGCGGCTGTGATAAGAAAGATATTATGGTAGACCATTGCTCTGTCAGTTGGAGTGTAGATGAATGTCTTTCCGTTTATGGTATGGAAAACTCTACGGTACAATGGTGTATTGGCTCTGAAGCATTAAGAAAAGCGACTCATGTAAAAGGGGCACATGGATATGGAGGCAATTGGGGAGGACATAAAGCTTCTTATCACCATAACCTGATCGCTCACTGTGAGAGTCGCGTGCCTCGTCTGGGCCCTCGTCCTTCTACATTAGCTCTTGGCGAATGTGTTGATATCCGGAATAATGTTTTCTACAACTGGGCTGGAAACGGTTGCTATGGCGGGGAAGATCAGCATGTCAATATCGTCAATAACTATTATAAACCGGGACCGGCAACAAAACAGGCTTCCAAACAGGTGCAATATCGTATTGCCAAAGTCGGAGTTTATCCGCAAGCTTATGTTTACGTTGATGGAGAACCCAAAAAGAACTTGGCTTTTCAACCTTACCTGCAGAAATGGGGAACTTTCTATATTGATGGAAATAAGATAGAAGGTAACAACAAAGTTACTGCCGATAACTGGACGGACGGAGTCTATGCCCAGTTGAAGAATGATGAAAAAGTAGATTTCCTCTGGACAGAAGATGCCAAAGAATCTATCCGTCTGAAAGAACCTCTTGATTTTGGAGTAATCACTACTTATTCGGCTGACAAGGCTTATGAACAGGTGATGAACTATGCAGGTTGCTGTAATTATCGTGATGAAGTAGACAAACGTATCATTTCCGACACCCGGAAAGGAACGGCAACTTTCACCGGAGAAGGAAATAAACCCGGATTTATCAATAGCCCCAAAGACACAGGCGATTCTCCCTGGCCGGAATTATCAATAGCAGGTCTTTCGGCACCGGTAGATTCGGACGGTGATGGCATACCTGATGAGTGGGAAATAAAAAACGGACTTGATCCGAATAATCCCGTAGATGGAAATACAAAAACGAAAGATCCGAATGGACAATATACGAATCTTGAGGTATATTTGAATAGTTTGGTGCAACATATAGTCGATGCACAGAACAAATAGGTAATCAGCAATTCCCCGTTCAATGCGGAGAATTTAGATGATATGCCCTTCAGGTGTTTTATGATAACATTTGAAGGGCATATCTTTTTTGTGCATGGCTATACCAGAGGGGCACTTTTTTACCCCAGTCCGTTTTTTACTCCTTTTCTACTAAATCTTACTCTATCTTCTCTTGCTTAATCCTCAATTTTGCACTGGTGAAAGAACAAAAAAATCACTCTAGCGAAAAACATCATTAATGTACAATGAAAATCTAAACAAATGAGAAACATGAAGCCAGCACTTATAATAGCCAATCCTCCTTAGGCTTGAATCCGCCTTTTAAAGAAAAAGGGCATAGAATTTTTATTCTTTTAATAATTGTATATCTTTAAATTATATATAAACTAATATTTATGAAACATCTAGCAAGTTTATTTCTTCTGTCATTTCTGCTTTGCTGTTCTTGTTCACAGCAAATGGATGATGAATGGAAACCGAATGAACAACTTCCGAATGTGTCCGAAACCCACCCGGTTGGCGTTTTTTTCAGTAGGGCTAGTCTTGAAACTTTTGCTGAACATGGAATTACAGAGGTCGGTGTTTATGTCTACCTGCAAGATTCCATGGTATATGGAAAAAATCTCCCTTTAAATAATGGAGATTTAAAAGTCGACCTTCCTTTAGGAGAAAATCTGCAAACCTTCATCGTGGCAAATGCCGATCATCTGGTGGATACAGATAGTCTTTCCAAAGTGGTAGTTTATCAGGATGCTCATATTCAAAAGCCGGTTTATATTTCGGATGTCGTAGGCTTTACTTCAGATAACTCGGTCAGTTCGCTCAACGTAGAATTGAAACGTTTAGTCGGGCAAGCAGTGTTCCAGCCGAAAGAGACGGAGGAGGAATTGAGTGCTATCACTCGTTTTGACCAGTTGAATGTCACTTTTACAAATGTGGCAATAGGCTATAAAGTAAAGAGTAAAGAATGTATTACAGAAAATGTGACCATCTCCACTAATCTTTCTACCGGCTTTGGAGCTTCGGTTTATTCATTTCCCACAGTGAATGGAGATTCCAGAACATCTATAGATGTGGTATATCTGAAAGGAGGCGAGGAGGTGAATCGCATCATCAGCCCTCTTGATACCGGTATAGGCTTTGAGTCTTCCAAGCGTTCTACCGTACATATGAAAATTACGGATGAGAATTACTTGGACGAGCCGTGGCCTTCGGTACGCACAGTCATGTATAAGAGTACATCCGCTCAACCGTTTACAATAGAAGTTTCAGAATTTTAAAACAGGAGTTATATGAGAAATATATTCTATTCACTGACGGGAATAATGCTCCTGTTGGGAATAACAGCTTGTTCGGAAGAAGAACGATATGCCACTTCGGTAGTAAAAGAGATACAACTGTTTCTGGATGACGAACCGTGGGCGGTGAACACAGGTGCCTCTAACAAACCCCTGTTTATCTATACAGCCGATGGTGAGTATGTAGCCAACTATTCGTCGCTTTATCGCTTTCAGTTGCCCAATGGGAGTTATAACATTATTTCTACCACACAATCCGATTCTATTCCCAGTCCGAAGAATCTGAATGATATTGTGATACATCAGGATCCGACGGCTAAAACAAAATATGCCATTTCGGCACCGGTGACGTATAAATCCCCGTTCGACGAACCGCTTAGTGTGCGTATGTACAATCGTACAGGTGTGCTTCGTCTGAAGTCTACCGATCGTAAATCGGATAAAAGCTACTCGAAATTACGCGCAGTCGTTTCTTCACCAATATCAGGATATAAACTATCGGATGCTACTTTTGTAAAAGCTCCGACAGATGTGCAACGCGAGAAAGAGACAACAACCGGTGGAGTGAACTACACCGATGACTTTGTATTGTTTCAAACGCAAAGCGAAGGCGGAACAGTATCTGTGCGTATCGACTATCTGGATAAGAATAATACGGTAGTCCAATCTAAAGCTATCGATGGCACATTCCCCATCTTGCCTGATGATACGGTACAAGTGGCGTTTGCACTGAACAACGTAGATGAACCGATCATACAAGATTACACTGTAACAATTGCTTCGGAAGGATGGAACGAAGAAGATATCAATCCGGAAGCTCCGATGAGAATTCCTGACGGATACAGATATGTAAGTCCGGAAGAGAACCTTGAATCAATCTGTAAATCAATGCTGGCGGATGCTTCTGTAAATGAGGTGAAACTTTTCCTGAAAGCAGGTGCTACCTATAAATTAGGTACACAGACCGAAATACCGAAAGCTCTCTACATCATGGGACAGGCACCGGGTGATGGTGAAGAATTGGCATTTATGGAAATGGGCAACATGAGTATCAACTGTCCTGATGCCATTATTGAAGCCTTCCACTTCGAGAATCTGAAAATAAAGGTGACAACTTCCGATTTCTTTAAGTTTAAAAACCAAGCTTTCCATGTATCTACTATCTCTTGGAAGAACTGTGAAATCAGCGATTTGGTACGTACAATGTGGTATCAGGAAGTAGATGCTGCACAGAAACAGATTGCCGATCATATTGTGATTGAGAATTGTCGTTTCTTAGGTTTGAATTCCGGTGGAAGTGGCCTGTTCGGTCTTTCTACCAAGCAGGACGCGCCGGTACACAACTTTGTGTTCAAGAACTCTACGTTCCATGCCAACAATCTGACAAGAGCTTTGATAACCGGTTTGGGCAGTATGACAGGCGAATTGAATGTGACAATAGAGAATTGTACATTTGTGAGTATGGCTCCTGCTGCAATGACCTTCTTCGACTTAAATCCGAAGAATACCTCTTCATTCCACTTAGTTGTCCGTAATAATCTCTTTAGTGGTGTTTGTGAAGTCGGACAGGGAACTTGGTTCACTACAAGAAACGTCACAAGCAAGACTTTCGAGAATAACTATCGCACCAATGGCTTTGTAGTGGCTAACTGGGGAGTTGATACTGCTGAAATACCGGTAGAAACAGCTCTCCCTATGGAAACACTCTTCAAAGATGTGGCTGGTAGAGATTTCACTATTACTGATAAAAACTCCGAAGTATATACAAATGGAATTGGTGATCCGCATTGGATTAAATAATCAATAGAGTATTAACAATATAAAGATATAAAACATGAGATATTTTCTATTCATATTATTGGTAGGATTGTTGAGCGCATGTAGTTCGGACGACGAATCTAATGCGGGTGCAACAGCTGCCAAACTGGAAGTGTCGAAGAATGAGGTGAAGTTGAGTAACGTAGACGGTTCGTTTACAATCAACGTAACGGCTACCTCTACATGGACTGCCGAAGTGACCTCGACAGGCGACTGGTTGACTATATCAAAAAGCTCCGGAGAGGGGAATGGTGATCTCCGTTTGTTTTTTACCGAGAATACAGACGGTCCCAAGCGCACCGGAACAGTAAAAGTATCAATGTCGGGTGCAGGCTCGACATTGGAACAAGAGATTAGCGTAGAGCAACTGGGGGCCGATCCCGATATTTTGTTTGATTATTCATCAGACCCTTTGTCATTCCGGGGAGGTACATTCACCTGCAAAGTAGTGGCAAATGTGGAATGGGAACTGGAGATAGCAGCAGAGTACGACTGGATCAAGTTGAAGGAAGCAACTCCCAGAACCCGCAGTTTTGTGACGGATGAAGTAACATTTGCCGTAGATGCAAATGCAAACAAAACCAGAACAGCCGTCCTGATATTCAAATCCGTAGGAGATTATACATTGCAGCGTGTCCTGAAAGTGACACAAGACGGTGTAAGCGGTGAGGTGACGATAGAACAGGATGAGTATATCATTCCTTATAAATGTCCTAAACTGGTTATCTCGGCTCCGCAAGGAGAAAACCCGGTAGATTACGATGCTGTAATATCCGAGAGTTGGATTACGCAGGATAAGAAAAACTCTACTGCCAATGAAGTCGTATTGAATATCGAAAATAATGAAACAGTCTTTCCACGTACAGCAACGGTAGAGATGTTGGATAAAGTAATTACCATCTTCCAATATGGTAAACCCGATACAAGCATCGGTGACGATCATTCTACTTCTATACTCGCTTTCCCGGGTGCCGAAGGTGGCGGTCGTTTTACTACCGGTGGTCGTGGCGGCGAAATCTATCGTGTGACCACGCTGGCAGATTATAACAAAAACGAAACCCCTATTGAGGGCAGTTTACGCTATGGAATTGAGAAATCCAACCAACCACGCACCATTATTTTTGATGTATCCGGTATCATCGAACTGAAAAGAGGGCTGTATCTGAATGAATATCCTAATTTGAGTATCATTGGTCAGACCGCACCGGGCGACGGTATCACATTGAAGAATTACAACTTCACCTTTAACCTGTCGAAAGATCCAGCTATTGGTGCAGGTGGCAGTCTGAATGCTATTGTTCGTTTCTTGCGTTGCCGTCCGGGCGATCAGTTTGCCGATTATGGAGAAGATGCGATTGGCGGACGCTATTTCAAAGATGCCATTATCGACCATATTACAGCCGGATGGAGTGTGGATGAAACACTGACTTTCTATGGCGTACAGAACTTCACGGCACAATGGTGTATCGCTTCTGAAAGTATGAACCTGTCTAACCATGCCAAGGGTGCTCATGGTTATGGTGCTATGTTTAGTGGAGATAATGCTTCTTTCCACCACATACTGTTAGCACACCACGGTAGCCGCTGCCCGCGTATCTCCGATTTGTCTGCTCCCGGTACACAAGAATCTTATGACTTTACCGGATATTTCGATGTGAGGAATAATGTCTACTACAACTGGAGTGGAAGAGGACAAGGCAGTTATGGCGGAAAGTATGCTGCTTTCAACCTGACCAACTGCTATTATAAACCGGGGCCAGCTACCGGAACAAACAACCGTTCTTACCGTATCCTGTCAAGTGATCCTACTGCCAGAGCTTATATCAATGGCAATTATGTGTTAGGTAACACAGGTGTCACGGCTGATAACTGGACAGAGGGTGTTTGGGGACAATTCGATTCTTCACTGGGTACGGTTCCTGAAGCAGAAAAGCAAGCTATGAAGATGGCAGATTACCAACCTTTCAGCAAACTGACCAGTCACACGGCTGAACAAGCTTACGATAAAGTATTGGAATATGCCGGAGCTTCTTTGCGTAGAGATGTGATAGATCAGCGTATCGTTCGTGAAGTAAAGAATGGTACTTACACCTATATCGGTTCCAAACCTGAAGAAGACGGCAAAGCCAAGCAACCCGGTATCATTGATACAGTATCAGATACTGAAGGTTACATTAAGGTGAAGTCGTTGAATCCCTGGCCTGATACGGATGGTGATGGAATTCCTGATATTTGGGAAGAAGCTTACGGGTTGAATCCTAACGATCCGAGTGATGCACAAAAAATCAGTTCGTCGGTTGATCCTAACGGACGCTATCCGAACATCGAAGTTTATTTCCACAACTTGGTTCAGCACATTATCTATTATCAGAACCAAGGCGGAATAGTAATGGAAAAGAAATAAAGGTGTGGAGCAAATAAATCTATTTACAATAAAAGCATAGAATGATGAATAAAATAATCATAAGCATATTTATCCTGCTGTGGGTAGCAGTGGGTGCTATGGCACAGACTGCTACCGTGACCGGTATGGTGACCGACGATATGGGGCCGGTAATTGGTGCCACAGTAACGGTGCAAGGCACTTCAATAGGTGCAACGACCGATTTGGATGGTAAATTTACATTGACCAGTGTGCCCAATGTAGCCAAGGCCGTGTTGATAGTTCGCTATGTAGGTATGGAAGAAGCAAAAGAACCGTTGAAAGGACGTACCTCGAACATTAATATCCACATGAAAGAAGCTGTTGGAATGTTGGACGACGTAGTCGTAATCGGCTATGGTACGCAGAAAAGAGGTAATCTTACCGGTTCTATCGCCAGCGTATCCGGCAAGATATTGGAGAAAGTACAGACCACTTCTGCTGCTGAAGCCATCGTCGGTAAACTGCCGGGTGTGCAGGTGACAGCTGTAGACGGTTCGCCGGATGCTGAAATTAAGATTTTGGTACGTGGTGGCGGTTCTATTACACAAGATAACAGTCCGCTTATCATATTGGACGGATTTGAAGTAAGCAGTCTGAACGATGTTCCACCTACCGATATTGAATCTATCGAGGTCTTGAAAGATGCGGCTTCCACAGCTATCTATGGTGCGCGTGGTGCCAACGGTGTAATCTTGGTGACAACCAAACGTCCTGTTGAAGGACGGGTTGTCATTAGCCTGAACACTTATGTGCAGACCAAAGAACTTTCCAACAAACTGGATGTGATGGACCCTTACGAATTTGTATTGATGCAATATGAAAATGCGCGTCAGAAAAGCTCTAATCCTACAGCTTTTAATAATAAGTATGGACATGCTTACGAACACTACATCTATCAGGGAAATGCCGGAACTGACTGGCAGGACGAGGTGTTCGGTTCCAATCCGGTGGCCAAATATGTAGACCTTAGTGTGAATGGTGGTACGGAGAAAGCCAAATATAAACTATCCTTTATCCATCAGGACCAACCGAGTGTGATGGTAGGCAACGGACTGAAACAAAACAATATGAACGCTTCTTTCAACTTCAAACCTTTTAAATTCCTGACGTTGGAATACCGCACGCGTTTGTTGCATAAGGAAGTAGATGGATCCGGTACGGAAGGCGTTAGTTTGTTGACTGCTTTGCGTGAAAAACCGACTAAGGGTCTGGATGAATATATGAAACTTCCCGAAGACGATACGTATTTCGATCCCGATCAACTGGAAGAGGAAACTCTTTTTGATCCCAAAGAAGAATCGAAAAGAAATTATAAAAAGAGAATCAACAAGTCGCTCAATACGATGGGAGCCGTGACCTGGGATATTATGAAGGGTATGACTTTCCGTAGTGAATTTGGTTTCGAGAATAACTCTGAAGAACAACGCCGTTTCTGGGGTATGGAGACCAGTAAAGCTCGTAGCAACAATAACCAGCCGGTGGCGGAATGGAGCATGAAACAAGGTACCAAGTGGCAGCTTACCAACGTGTGGAACTACAACTTTATGCTAAAAGAAGCACATGATATCCGTCTGATGTTGGGACAGGAAATCAAGCATAACCAGACTACTACCAAAACTTACTCTACTCGTTTTTTTCCGGAAAATATCACGGCAGAAAAGGTCTTTGATAATTTGTCGCTGGGTACTCCTTATGAGAACTCCTCGTCAGCGGCCTCTCCCTCTCGTATTTCTTCATTCTTTGGCCGTATCAACTATGGCTATAATGATAAATACCTCGCTACGGTAACGCTGCGTGCCGATGGTTCTTCCAAGTTTGCCAAAGGTAACCGTTGGGGATTCTTCCCGGCAGGAGCGTTGGCATGGCGTATCTCTAACGAAGACTTTTTGAAAGATAATCAGGTCGTATCCAACTTAAAGTTGAGATTAAGCTACGGTTCTTCCGGTAACGACCGTATCGATGCCGACCTTTATCAGAAATTGTATGGGGTAAGCAGTTCCCGTCCTGCCGGATGGGGAGAAGTCAGCCACTATTACTATAACTTCTATAACTCTAAATATGTGTACAATCCTGATGTGAAATGGGAAACCACCATCACACGTAACATTGGTATTGACTTCGGTTTCTTTAAAGAACGCCTTAGCGGTACGATTGATGTGTACTGGAATACAGTCAAAGATTTGCTGGTGCCTTCGGATATTCCAGGTTACACAGGCTACACTAAACTGATGACCAATGTGGGACAGACATCCAATCGGGGTATAGAACTTCAACTGAATGCCTGGCTGATAGAAACGAAAGACTTCTCACTGAACGCCACATTCAATATCGGTCATAATAAAAACAAGATTGATAAACTGGCAAGTGGTGAAAAAGAATGGATTCTCACTTCGGCCTGGAGAAATGACGTCGTGAACTCTGATGATTATCGTGCCTATGTGGGTGGTACCAGTGGTTTGATTTACGGTTATGTCAATGATGGATTCTATACCGTAGCCGATTTTGAATCTTTCGACTCCAAATCCAGAACATGGAAACTGAAAGAAGGAGTGGTAGATTCAAGCCCATTGTCCGACACTCCGCGTCCCGGTAATGCCAAGTTCAAGAAACTCACTCCGGTAGATCCCAACAGCACCAATCCTTATCAGCTGACAGAAGCCGACCGTACTGTTATTGGCAACACTACTCCGAAATTCTCGGGAGGTTTTGGTCTGAATGCTACTTATAAAGGATTTGATATGAGTATGTTCTTCAACTTTATGTATGATTTTGATGTACTGAATGCCAACAAAATTATGCTGACCACTTGGGCGGACAATAAAGAGAACAACTTCCTGATGGACATCGCTTCAGATAAACGCTGGCGTAACTTCGACGACATGGGTAATGAGATCCGTTACAGTCCGGAAGTACTGGCAGAATTCAATAAGAATGCTACCATGTGGAATCCCACTTCCATCGGACGCCCCATCTGTATGTCGTATGCCGTGGAAGACGGTTCATTCCTGCGTCTTAATTCAGCTACCCTCGGTTACACCTTACCAAGTGTGTGGACGAAGAAAGTCGGTTTGAGTAAAGTGCGTTTCTATGTATCGGGCAATAATCTGTTTACCCTTACCGGATATAGTGGTTATGATCCGGAGGTGAACATCGCTACCGGTTTGACACCGAACATTGATTATAACCGTTATCCGCGTAGCCGTACCTATACATTTGGTGCACAGTTGACTTTTTAATTGAAATCTATAAAATGAAAGAACAATGAATAAGAAACTAATATACTCACTCATTGCCGGAACTATGTTCACTTTGACGTCTTGCGATGATTTTCTTGATGTGCAGCCCGCCTCCGGCTTTACTCCCGAGTACATATTTTCCAGCGAATCGGAGATGAAAGCGTTGATGACCCGTATCTACTCTTCCATGACGGAAGACGGATTGTACGGAAGTAACCTTGCCAGCGGTTTGAATACGAATACCGATGTGGAAATGAGTTCGTTCAAGAACAACACTGTCAGTACCAATGGCTCGGATATAGGCTGCTTTGATTCCCGTCCCACCTGGTCGGTATTGAACGCTACTTGGAACAATATCTATTATGCTATCAATTATGCCAACGACTTTTTGCAGGCTGTGCAGGAGTCACCATTGTTTTCCGATAAAGTAACAGGTGATACTCCTTCCGAAACACAACAGATGTATGGAGAAGTGAAAACTCTTCGTGCCATGCTCTATCTGGACTTGATCCGTACATGGGGAGATGTAGTGTTTATTATCAAACCAACGGAAGCGACCGATGACTTCTTCAGCCTGGGTACTACCGACCGCAATGTCATTCTGGAATATCTGATTGATGACTTGATAGCTGTAGAACCGATGATGAAATATGCAGTCGATTTGGATTATGGCGTAGAACGTGCTTCACGCGAATATTGCCAGTCGCTTATCGGACAGTTGGCTCTCTATCGGGGTGGTTGGACTCTTCGTGCCGACAAAGAAGATGTGACTCACGTAGGTTACATGGAACGAGGTGATAACTTTGAACATTATTATGAGATTGCCATCACTTATCTGGGGAAGGTAATCAAAGAAAGCAAACACGACTTGACTCAAAGTTTTGAAAACTTGTGGGTAAATGAATGTAACTGGAAGACTGCCAACAACGATGATGTCATGTTCGCTGTTCCGATGCTGAAAAGTGTCACCAGTCGTTATGGCTATAATATCGGTGTTACTATTGCAGAAGGTAAGCACTCTTATGGCAGCGCCCGCAACTATGTAACTTTCTGCGGTACGTATGTTTATTCGTTTGATAAGGATGATTTGCGTCGTGATATGACTTGTGTACCTTATAAATATGATAAAGACCTGAATCAGGAGATTGATATGGGAGTGACTGGTATGGGTGTTGGTAAATGGTCCAAACTCTATATGCAGTCTCCGCTGGGTGCTTCCAGTGGTTCTAATACAGGTATCAACAGTGTACGTATGCGTTTTGCAGATGTTTTGCTGATGTATGCTGAAGCAGTCAATGAACTTTACGGACCGCGTGACGATGCCAAAGAAGCACTGAAGCGTGTTCGCCGCCGTGCTTTCGATGCGGCTCAATGGACGGATAAAGTAGAAAGTTATGTAGAGAGCCTGACTAATGAAGCAGATTTCTTCCAAGCAGTCATGGATGAGCGTAAATGGGAGTTTGGTGGTGAAGGTATTCGTAAATACGATCTTGCGCGTTGGAATAAATATGGTGAAGTTATCTACAATCTTTATAACGAGATGACTAATTGGGGATTGGTAGCTAACGGAGCTTACGTACCAGGCATTGAGAAAGTACCGTCTAATATCTATTACAAGCAAGTGACGGACCCTGAACATTCTGATAGAAAGGTATTAGACATTGTAGGTATTGACGAATATGGTCCCGGTGTAGGTCGCCCTGCCGGTTACACAGTATTGGAGTATGCGTTGGGATGGAGAGTGTTGAACAAAGAAACACAGCTTTATGAAACGTTGGATGCTATTTCATGGAGTTTCCGTGGATTTATCAACAAGAACAACGATCAATTAGTGAAACCTACCGATCCTGTGAGATACCTGTGTCCTTATCCTGCAAAGGTTATAACAGACCATCGCGGATTGATTCGGAACTATTATGGATACTAATCAGTAAAAAGACAAACGTTATGATAAAGTTATTACGAAAACTTGCAACGGCTATGCTGCCCGCACTCCTTTGCGGCACCCTGTTCATAGGCTGCGAGGCAGATGATAAATATACGAAAGTGGACGACCTGTTCCAGCCCCGGTTTGTATTGGAGAAACCGGAGGTGAAAGCAAACTCTGTGACATTGGTATGGTATAAAGTGAACGATGCTATCTCTTATACGGTACAACTACATCAGGATCAATATTATACCAGCTTGTTTATGGAGATAGAAAACACTGATCCTTATGTGTTTATCGATGATATTCCTTACGGAACTACTTTCTATATTCGTGTACGCAGTAATGCTGCCAACGCTACCAACAACTCGCAATGGAAATACACCAGTGCCTCTACTGAAGCTCGTCCGGAATATGCCCAACTGGTGGAAGATGTTTCCAAAACCGAAATTACGGAATCATCGGCTATCATTCGCTGGAAGAAAGACAATAAACAGAATCCGGTGGATAGTATAAGCATTATCCCTATGATGAATACGACACTGCCTGGTATTAGCCGCTATCTGACCATTGAAGAAATGATGCAGGGATTTGCCGAGGTGGATGGTTTAACGAAGAATACACTGTATGCTGTCAACCTGTATGATACCAGTAAACCTCGTAAATATGACAAACCTTACAATCAGGTAACGTTCCGCACGGCTGGTCCGTCGGCCATGTCTATACAAGTTGGCTTGGAAGATGATTTATCTGCCATGTTATTGGACAACGATGTCGATCCTGAAGTGCCCGAAGGTACGGAATACTACTTGCCGGCAGGTTCTTCCTACCGTGTCACTCCGTTCTCTTTGATGAAGGGTTTCCGTTTGGCGGGCAGTCGTGACGGTGTTAAACCTGTTGTTGTCCTCGAAGGCAGTTGGAGCATTGCAGAAGGTTCTTATCTTTCCAGCTTAGAGTTCGATAATATCGAATTCCGTCATGAAGCAAACAATAATTACTTTATGAATACCAGCAAGGCATACACAATAGAGAATGTCAGCTTTGTAAATTGCGACTTTATAAGTCTTCGTCGTGGTTTCTGGCGTCATCAATCAGCTAATGCCAAGTACATTATGAATCTGGAAATGGAAGGATGCCGTTTCGAAGGTTGTGGATGGCAAACAAGTGCGTATGGTACATTTAATCTTCAGTCTTTCGATAAAGATAACGGAGTGTCTTATGATCAGGTAGACCGTGCCATCTTCCGCAACTGTACGTTTAGCAACGACAATGATGGAACCAATGGCTATGGCTGGGGTAACCTTTTCTATGCGCCTTATATGGATAAACCGATCGAACTGGAATATAAGAATGTGACTATCTACAATTACAGCCGTAACCAACGTCTGATTAACATTGAATCTGCCGTAGGTTCCAAATTGGTAATGCAGGGCATCCTGTTGGCATCTCCTTGCGGTGATTTGTATGCTATCGGTGCTAATACTACCACTACTTTCTCTGATAACTATACCACAGCGGATTATGCATTGGGCGGTAGCAAAATGAATGCGACAGATCTCGAGATTACAGCGGACAAACTGTTTGCCGATCCGGTTAATGGAGACTTGACGATTAAAGATACTTCTTCCCCGATAGTAAACAGTCGTGCCGGTGATACTCGTTGGTTGCCTTAAATTTAAATTGAGAATATGAACTTATATGATTAAGAATAAATTAAAAGATAATATTATGAATCTGAAACATCTATTTTTCTTAGCGGTTGCCGGAACGTTGGCAGTAGCTTGTAGTGAAGTTAATGAAAATTCTCTTACTGATGGCGATGGTCAAAGAATGCTTCGCACTATCAGTTCGGGCAACGATCGTTTCACTACACGATTGAATAGCGAAACCAGTGAATGGGAGAACGGTGATGCTATCGGTATATATATGTTCGATACAGAAGATAAGAATGTATTGAACGATGCCCTTAACGTGAAATATACGACGATTGGCGAGGGGCTTACGGCGAACTTCTCGTCCGATCCCGGAATAGCAATCTATGATATGCCTACGAATTTCGTAGCCTATTATCCGCATACTACATCTGCAGATGTTATTGATGCTACGGCAGCACTTTATAAAGTAGATGTAAGCGATCAGTCTAACGGTATCTCTGCCCACGATTTAATGTGGGCAAAGGCTGCCAACCAGTCTACAGAATCATTGTTGGCAGGTGGATTATCATTCACTTTCCATCATCAGTTAGTGCTTCTACGTGTCAAGATTACGAATGAAAACGTATCAAATGTAACAAGTATAACAGTAGGGGGGATGAACACCACAGCTATTTTTAGCCTGATAGACGGTAAATTGACTAACATGGATACACAGAAGTCTATTTCCCTGCAAAAAACAGGAGATAAATCTTTTATTGGTATCATGTTGCCTACTGAAGAGTTGATAAATAAAATGTCGCTCACTATCATGGCAGACGGTGGTAAGTATCAGTACACAGTGCCTGAAGGCAGCAAGATAGACAAGTTTGTTGCGGGCAATGAGTATACCTTCAATATCAATGTAGGAAAAGAGACTAGTGGGGAAATAGGCGGTGGCTCCGGCAGTAACACACCTTGGGGTGATGGTGGCAGCGAAGACGGCGACGGTGATAAAGTTTCAGAGAATGAAGCAATCCCTGCTGATTATGCTCAAAAAGCGATTAATGCAGAAACAAACCTGTCGACAATATTGTCCGGTGCTTCCGGTAAAGTTGCGTTAGTATTTGCTGCCAATGCAGAAGCTTATACCTTTAGCGATGCAATAGTAGTGCCCGAAGCTGTAACAGAGTTGTTGCTGATTGGTGATACAGAAAAACAAGTGAAGATGAATCTGAAACAGATACAATATACCAGTCTTCAAAAGATAGCATTGAATAACCTGGATATTACAGGTGATAACTCAACCGCTCTGCTGACTAACAATGAAACTGCCCAACTTGCTACTGATGCTGTAGTAGACTTTAAGAAGTGTAACTTTAGTAATATGAAGACTGTTTGTGACTGGCCAACCAGAAATGACGGAGTACAAAACTTACTTTCTGCCGTACTCATCAACAATTGTCTATTTGAAAACATGGAAAGTATTTTCAATTATTACGGCTCTAAAGCAATTACTATAACCAACTCTACACTTTATAAAATGACAGAACGTGCCGTTTATGTAAAAGATGCCAATGGTGTGGTTATCACTGTAGAAAATTGTACATTAGCAGATTTGGGCAAGACTCCTTTTGAAAGTCAATATGGTAACGGCAATCTCTACTATAAGAATAATATTTCAGCCTGCTTCGTTACAAGTAACCCTAACATAGGCTATAAAATGGATGTACGGGAATTCTCCGGTAACTATGCAGCGGCAGCTACCGAAGCCGGACAGCTGCCTGTATTGAATGTACATGGAAAAGCAATTGATGCCAATACTTTCCCTAATGCCTGGATAGATACGTCCAAAACAGTTACCGAACTGTTTGAAGATGCAGGAAACGGCAACTTCAAACTGAAAATTGATGCTCAAGTAGGTGACCCGCGTTGGTATAAGAATGTAAAATAACCATTGAATTACTCTTGTAATACTGATTAAACATTACAGTTATGAAATTATTTCATTCATTATTATATCCCTTGTTAGGTGGTTTGTTTTGCCTCTCTTGTTCGGATGATGAGCAAGATTCAGGTACAAAACAACCTACTACTGCGGGAGAGGTTACCTTCGGTGTAGACCTCACAGGTTTCTCAACCCGTGTCACCCAAGACGGATCGTCATGGAATGACGGAGATAAGATCGGAACATACGTATTGGATATGAAGACTCTTGAACCTGTCACAGAAGCAGCGAATGTACCTTATGTCTGCTCGGAAGAGGGTGCGTCGGTTTCTTTCACTTCCACTACACCGCTGAAAGTGCAAAATGATGGAACACCGGTGAAGTTTGTGGCATACTATCCGTATAATGCCGATGTACGTAATTTTAATTATCCCGTGCAACTGGCCGCTCAAGAAAGAGGAAGTACGGCGTGCGACTTACTATATGCTGCCACGAAAGAAGAATACACCTACTCTCCGGAGAACGAACCCCATATCTCATTAAACTTTACCCATCGTCTGGCAAAAGTGATTCTGAAATTTGTGAATATGGAAAAAGAACCGTTGGAAGTAAGTGATGTACGGATTGAGGGGATGCAAACTGCCGCTTCATTCAATATACAAACAGATGTACTGACGGTTGACGAAAGCTCTGTTGCTACAATCAACCCTTATCACAATGCTACAACAGGATTCTACGAAGCTATCATTCTTCCATCGGCATTGACAGACAGCTATAAAGTGTCTTTCGTATTGGACGATAGAGAGAAAGAGTGGATATTTACTAATTTGGACATTGCTTTGCCGCAATTCCACAAAGGTTATAGCTACACATTCGCACTCTACATAGACGACAGCGGCTTTGTAGAAATGGGACGTCTTGAAAATGTGGAAGGCGGAAACTCATCAGCTCCCTGGGAAGACGGAAGCAGTGAGGACGGAACGGCCGAAGGTGACAAGACTCCTGTATCAGGATATGCCTTCACACCTGCCGACGGCACGCAGCAAGCACTAGCAGATACCGAACTGAAAATCGCCTTTGAAGGCACTGCACCCGAACTTGGTACGAGTGGTTGTATCCGCATCTATCGTATGAGCGACCATAAACAGGTAGATGAAATCAATATGGCAGAACGCAGACAGTCTATCGTAAACGGTCAGACCCAACTGAATACGTGGATGGATATTATCGGCGTTACGCCTACCGGTTCTTCCGTTAGTCGTCGTATCGTCAATTATTATCCGGCACGGGTGGAAGGTAAGAGCTTCATTATCAAGCCTCATCAACAGCGCTTACAACCCGACACCGAATATTATGTAACCATCGAACAGGCAGCAGTGAAACAAACAGACTTCAAGGGAGTATATGGCCGTGCATGGACGTTCAAGACGAAGCCGGCACCAGCATTGACCGGACCGAACTATGAGGTGAAAATTAGTCACACCGACCCCAATGCTGACTTCTATACTTTGCAAGGTGCTATTGACTTCTGTGCCACACATGTCGATTTGAATGCTGCTAAGACATTCCGGATGGATGACGGTATCTATCAGGAGATTATCTACTTGCGCGATCAAAGCAACATCACAGTAAAAGGAAATGCTAGTGATAATACGGCTGTCAATATTCAATATGATAACAGCAATGATATTAACGGTGGTATAGGCGGCGGAACCAATATCGATCAGTTTGCCCCTACCGGCACTATTGTGCCCTCTTCCGGAGGTCGTTCGGTGGTGATACTCGATGGTAACAGTGATAAAATCCGCTTTGAAAATGTGACGATAGAGAATGCGTATGGCTGGACACTAGGCAAGAATGGTCAGGCCGAGGCACTTTATATTAACAACAAATCGGCTGCTTTTATCAATTGCCGTGTCTTGAGTTTCCAGGATACTTTGCTTCCCGGTGGAGGTTACAACTGGTTCAAAGATTGTTTCATAGCCGGAGCTACCGATTTCATCTGGGGGTCGGGTAAGGTGGTACTGTTTGAAGATTGTCAGATCCATGCACCTAGCGGTACACGTGCTGTAATGCAAGCGCGTGTCAGTGCGGGTTACTTGGGTTATGTATTCTTGAACAGCCGTTTCACGGTAGGCGAAGGCGTTACTAACTCTACTTTGATTTATCAGTTTGAGCCGGACAATCTGACCTTCTTAAACTGTACGTTTGCCGATGTGTACGGTCCTAACTTTGTAGGAGAGAATAAACCGCTGACACCGGCTGTACCTACTGTTGCCACCGGCTGCAAACTTTACAACTGCAAGACTGAATCGGGTTCTGATATTTATCAATCCATTCCGGCAACGGTGCGCAATACAGTGCTGCAACTTAGTAAGGAACAATACGATCAATACTTCGGTACACGTGAAACCATCATGAGTTGGGATGGCTATACCGATGCGGCTTGGTTCAAATAATAAAATGTTTAGGTAAAAAGATACGATGAATAGATTGAATCGAATGACTGGCTTGGTACTGGTCATCATAGGACTATTTTGTGCTTGTCAGGGTACTGCCAAGCAGGTGGATGTGGAGACAGATTTGAAGGCAATGTATGCAGACCTTCCTTTCTCCATGCCCGCCATAGAGCGTCCTGTTTTTCCCGATTATCAGGTAAATATCTGTGATTTCGGAGCAAAAAGCGATGGGGTGACACTGAACACGGAGGCTATTAATAAGGCTATCAAAGTAGTGCACGACAAAGGAGGGGGTAAAGTAATCATTCCGGAAGGTTTGTGGCTCACAGGCCCCATTGTTTTGCAAAGTAACGTCAATTTGCATGCAGAAAAGAATGCTTTGATTGTGTTTAGCGGTGACACCTCGTTGTATCCGATTATTACGACTTCATTTGAAGGACTGGATACACGGCGCTGCCAGTCGCCTATCTCGGCAATGAATGTAGAAAACATAGCTATTACCGGTTATGGCGTTTTTGATGGAGCGGGAGACAGATGGCGTCCTGTGAAGAAGGATAAAATGACGGACAGACAGTGGAAGAATCTGGTGAACTCCGGTGGTAATGTGGATGAGAACGGCAAGGTGTGGTATCCTAATGAAGGGGCATTGAAAGCATCCGTTCTCATGTCTGGCCAGGGGAATCAACAGGCTGAAATCACGAGTGAAGAATGGGAGGAGATGAAAAGTTGGCTGCGTCCTGTACTGCTAAGTATTGTGAAGAGTAAAAAGGTGCTTCTGGAAGGCGTGACTTTCAAAAACTCTCCGAGCTGGTGTCTTCATCCGCTTTCGTGCGAATCTTTGATATTGAATGATGTAAAGGTGTTCAATCCCTGGTATTCGCAGAACGGAGACGCGCTCGATGTGGAATCATGCAAGAATGTGCTGATTGCTAACTGTTTCTTTGATGCGGGAGATGATGCAATCTGCCTGAAGTCTGGTAAAGACGAAGATGGCCGTCGCAGAGGTGAACCTTGTGAGAATGTGATTGTGAGAAACAATACCGTTTTGCATGGTCATGGCGGATTCGTAATTGGTAGTGAGATGTCCGGAGGAGTGAAGAATGTATATGTGTCCGAATGTTCTTTTATCGGCACGGATGTCGGGTTGCGGTTTAAAAGTGCCCGTGGACGTGGTGGCGTCGTGGAGAATATTTACATCAATAATATAAATATGATTGATATTCCTAATGATGCTTTGATTGCCGATTTATATTATGCGGCCAAAAGTGCTCCCGGTGAACCGATTCCGAGTGTGAGTGAAGAGACTCCTGCTTTTAGGAACATCTATATCTCGGATGTGTTTTGCAGGGGAGCAGGACGGGCGGCGTATCTGAACGGACTTCCCGAAATGCCGATTGAGAATATTTCCATCAAGAATATGGTGGTTACTGGTGCTAAAGAGGGTATTGTAGTGAATCAAGTGGCAAAGCTCAACATCGAGAATGTTGAAATTGACACTCCTGACCAATCTATGATACAGATCGAAAATACAACGGATATCACCATTAACGGAAAAGATCTGGGAACGATTTCAGAGAAACGGTTACTGACCAAGAACTAACTGTACTATCTGTTTTATACTGTTTTTATTGTCAATCTGTCAGGACGGTAGTTAAAGAAGTGAATTACAGTATAATACATGCTGACAATAGAAGCTGACAATAGGCTGACAATAAGAATTAAGAGTTCTATTGTCAGCCTGTTTTTTTATCGTATAGTTATGCTGACATCTTGGAATTGTTGTTTTAAGGTTCTGATATAGTTGCATTCGTATGCCTGTACAGTTGAGTAAGTATGTCTGTATAGTTGAGTAAGTATACCTGTATAGTTTGATTAGTGTGCCGGTATAGTTGGGCAAAGGTGCCGCAGGGAAAACGCATTATAAATCATGTAAAATAAGTTCCCATAAGAATTCATTATCCCACCCTGCTATTAATCTTTTTCTATTGATTGGTATCTCTCTTTTGTTGTTTCTTAATGTAGCCAATGCAATTTTCGCCAGTACGGAGAAGTTTAATGCTGATATATTTCTTCTTCTGGTATTATCTTCATGGAAATTGACATCTAGCTGCCAATGTAGATTATTCTCAATTTCCCAGTGTTCTCTACTATTTTTAAGTATCTTCTGCGCATCAGGTTCCAAGGAAGATATAAAACATCTTTTTTCCACTGTAGTGCCTTTGTTTGTATTTCTGGTATTCTCTATATATCCGAAAGACTGTATATTTTTCCACTTCTTTCTAATATCTGCTCCCAGGAAACCAGGATCGTTGCAGCAATAGCAGATTCTCGACTCATTCCTGCCATGTCCTTCTTCATGCGTCTCATATTTGTCAAATCGTACTGTTGTACCTTTTGATACAATACTTTCTGTTACTGACAGTACTATTTCCTTTAATTTCGGTTGATTATCTTTCACTATAAAAATGTAGTCACCTTCTCCCTTTATGACTTTCTCTGCAATTGTACGCTGGCATCCTAAAGCGTCAATTGTAATAATACAATCTTTTATACACAACATATCTAATAATTCAGGAATGACAACTATCTCATTTTCCTTTTCTTGTGTACATAACTGTCCAAGGGAGATTCCCAGTTCTGTTGCAAATGCACTGATGACATGCAATTTGTACTTTCCCGTATTCGAATCAGGAAGCACTCCTTGTTTACGATGACGCTTGTCCTGTTCGGATTCATAGGCTCCTCGTATGGTTTTACCATCAATGGCTATATGCCCCGAATAACATTTGAGAATGCTTTGGACCCATTGCCTATAAGATTCTTCAAATTTTAAAGGATCTAATGCCGAGAAAAAGCGATTAAATGTATCATGGGAAGGGATACCATTAAAATTGGAAAGCTTGGCTGCAAAAAAAGATTCTTTACTTTTACCAAAGTCTTCTATTGAATTCCAAGTATCAGCGCCACATATAACAGCAGAAATTGCAATAAGAACAATGGTACTGGCCTGATGTTTTTTACAACGGTCTATCCGGTTATCTATCAATATTAATGAATCAGCAAATTCATGTAGGTTGCTGATCTCAATCTTTCTTTTAGTTTCTTGCTTCATTTTAATTGTGATTTATAATCACGTAAATGTACTCAAATAATATTGTAAATGAAAGATAAATATCTTATTAATAAGATGAAAAGACAATATTGGTGTAAGATAAATGTATAAAAGATTAAGGAAAGAGTATAATGCGTTTTCCCTGAAAGGTGCCGCTATCTTTACCTTCCCACGGCCGTGGTAGCTTCTTCTCACGGCCGTGGTGAGATACTACCACAGCCGTGGAGAGATCTCGTCACGGCCGTGAAGAACTAACAAGATCGATACTTTAGCAGAACGATAACGGCACCTTAGTTGAACAATAACGGTGTCTTTGCGGAATAATGCAGGCTTGGTAAGTAAGGGATAATAGCTGCATAGTGCAGTTTTAAACAATAATAGGCTGACAATAAAAGACGGAAATCTTTATTGTCAGCCTATTGTCAGCTTCTATTGTCAGTGGGTAATAGCTTGAAAACAATCACTTTATGAAGCCATAACTCTTGGCCTGACAATAAAAACCATTTTTTATAAATTCTCAATGTAGCCTAAGTTCATTAACCCGGCCTCAAATTGTATGTAATAGCATTGCCTATTGAATCTGAATACTGCACGTTTGCAAGTCTTTTTCATTTGAACTGTTTCCGTAAAGTATCTTATATGTTCCGTTTAAAGGACGTATGGTATTGGTCGCTGCATCAAACCATTCGAAAGAATCGTACGGAAGCTCTATCTGGACGTTCTGTGTCTTACCTTTAGCAATGCTAACCCGTTGGAAACCACGAAGAGTTTTTTGCGGACCTTCTTTGTCGTCAGGACGGCAGATATACACTTGAACCACTTCTTCACCGTCTCTCTGCCCGACGTTACTTACCGGGATAGTAAGGATTGCTTTTTCGCCTTTGGTCAGCTTCGATTGGTTCAGGGTAGCTTTCCCATAAGAGAAACGGGTATAACTTAAACCGTAGCCGAATGGATAAAGAGGTGTTTCCGTCATGAAACGGTAGGTACGTCCCTTCATCGAATAATCTTCATAATCCGGTAATTGTTGCATGCTTTTATAGAAAGTGATAGGCAGACGTCCGGCAGGATTGTAATCTCCGAAAAGAACATCGGCAACGGCTGTTCCACCTGCCTGTCCGGGATACCATGCTTGCAGGATAGCATCGCAATTCTGCGTTTCAGGCACGATGGCCATTGCCGAACCGGAGAAGTTGACGAATACTGTTTTCTTTCCATTCTTCTTTAGAAGAGCAAGAACTTCTCGCTGGATGGCGGGCAATTCGATTTCTGTACGGTCGCCGCCTTTGAATCCGGGGTCGGATACCCGCATGGATTCTCCTTCCAATAGGGGGGAGATACCTCCGGCAAAGATAACTACATCTGCGCTTTGCAACTTGTTCAGGATTTCACGGGCATCCATTGGAGTTTGTTTTGCCAAGTCGAAGTTCAGTGCAGGGTTATCTTTAACCTGAATAAAACGCAACTCGATGTCGTAACTCTTTCCTGCTTCGTAGTTGAAAGAATACAGATTGGTATGATTCTTGATGTTGGTGGCTTCTGCTATTTGCTTGCCGTTGAGGAATAAAGTAACTCCTCCGTTAGTCATCACGCGGAAAGTGGCGGCACCGGAATCTGTTGGGCGGAAAGTGGAACGATAGATGGCGGTGAAGTTTTTCAATCCTACACCGGGAGCAAATACGGTAGAACCTTCTGCACTGAAATGGAAAGGAGTGGTCAGACGGTCGGTTGCGGCAATCTTGCCTTTATATTCGCGGTTATTCCAGTAGGTGGCGTTGAATCCGGCTTCTCCGTCGATGCTGCACTGATTGAATAGGCTGTGCAGGGTGGTGTCGTTTGTATATCCGCATACAGGTTCGTAGATGATTTGTGCGTCAGGTAGTTTGGCGCGTATTCCTTCCAGTAGAGTAACGGTATGTGAAGGGAAGCCGTTGTAGTTACCCCATTGCATTACCGAGTCGTTGGCGTTGGGGCCGATGACTGCGACTTTCATCTGACGGTTTAATGGAAGGATGTTGTTATTGTTTTGGAGTAATACCAGACTTTCGTGTGCCATTTTCAGTGCCAGTTCTTTGTGTTTGGGACAGTCGATAACAGAAAATGGAATGTTACTCCAGGGATGAGTCGAATTCATTTCTCCCAGTTCAAAGCGGGCTTTCAGTAGTCTTTTGACTGATGTATTGATTTTCTCTTCCGAAATCAGGCCTTTTTTTCACAGCATCGGTGATGCTTTTGAAGTTACCGCCACATTCGAGATCTGTTCCGCTTAAAACAGCGTCGGCAGAGGCATGGGCGGCATCGGGATGCGTTTCATGTTTCTTGCGTTGGAAAAAGTCTCCGATTGCTCCGCAGTCGGTGACTACAATTCCTTTGAATCCCCAGTCGTTGCGGAGAATTTGGGTTAACAGACGGTTGCTGCCGCAGCAGGGATCGCCTTCGAAACGGTTGTAAGCGCACATCACTTCTTTAACTCCTGCTTTTTGTACCAGTTCCTTGAAAGCAGGAAGATAGGTTTCCCATAAGTCTCTGGGTGCAATGTTTTCTGCGTTGAAGCTGTGACGGTTCCATTCGGGACCCGAGTGTACGGCAAAGTGTTTGGCGCAGGCATGAAGTTTGTCATATTCGGCATCTTCCGGTCCTTGCAGACCTCTGACTGCCGCCATTCCCATACGTCCGCTTAAATAAGGGTCTTCGCCGTATGTTTCCTGTCCCCGTCCCCAGCGGGGGTCGCGGAAGATATTGACGTTGGGAGTCCACATGGTCAGTCCCTGATAACGTTTATATTGTCCTTTTTCATTGAATTGGCGGTTCTTGGCGCGTGCTTCGTCAGATACGGCATCAAAGACTTCGTATAATAGTTCGTCGTTGAAAGAAGCGGCCATACCTATGGCTTGTGGAAAGACAGTAGCCAGTCCGGCGCGGGCAACGCCATGAAGAGCTTCGTTCCACCATTCATACGGCTTAATGCCAAGCCGGGGAATAGCCGGTGAGTTGTTTTGCATCAACGCCACTTTTTCTTCTAATGTGAGGCGTTGAAGTAAATCATCCGCCCGTTGTTCCACAGTCAGCTTCGTGTCCTGATAGGGATACTTGTTTGGTTGTTGTGCCTGTACATTTACCCCTTGAATTCCGATAAGACAGGCAATGATCCATTGCTTTTTCATTTTCTAGTTCTTTTGGTTTTTAGATTTGAGACTGCAATAGTACGTGCTTTTCATTATTTTTGTGGGGAATATCCGGTAGAAAAGGAGGATTTCCTATGCAAGGCTTATTTGGAGCCGATAAATCCATAGACCTGTTCAAAGATAAAACATTTTGTTGAATATAGCATAAGCTTTGCAATGTAAATAGATGATACCGAAATGTTGTTTTGATACTTATATCAGAGATATGTCTTGTTGAAATTTGAGTATTTAAGAGATAATTATAGCTGGATTACAGATATTTACTACATTTGCGAACGACTGGTAGTTCTTCTGGTTGTGTATAGAATATCCTTTTGGTACATTGTACGTTGGGGATATTCTCGTTTGTATAAGAAATAATCGTAAATAATGAATATTGGAGGACATAAATGAATAGTGATTATAAAGTTGGCGATTTAATTTATGATGCAAATATTTATGATGGAATGAATACCAGCATGGATGATTTGCAATTTTATAAGCGGTGGTTACCTAAAAACAAGGATGCCCGAATACTTGAGCTTTGCTGTGGAACTGGCAGACTTACTCTTCCTATTGCAAAGGATGGATATGATATAAGTGGGGTTGATTACACTGCTTCAATGCTCCATCAGGCTAAGATGAAAGCTGCCGAGGCTGGACTAAGAATCAATTTCATTCAGGCGGATATCAGGACTCTGGATTTACAGAAGAAGTACGACCTTATTTTTATTCCATTTAATTCGATCCATCATTTATATGAGAATGAAGATTTATTTAAGGTACTTCATGTCGTTAAAAATCACCTCAAAGACGGAGGCTTATTTCTGTTGGATTGTTTTAATCCGAATATTCGGTATATAGTTGAAGGTGAGAAAGAGCAGCAGGAAATAGCCACGTATACAACTGGCGATGGAAGAGAAGTCTCGATAAAGCAGACAATGCGATATGAAAATAAAACCCAGATTAATCGGATCGAATGGCATTATTTTATCAATGGTGAATTCAATTCTATTCAAAATCTGGATATGAGAATGTTTTTCCCTCAAGAGTTGGATTCATATTTGGAATGGAATGGTTTTAGTATTATTCATAAATATGGAGGATTTGAAGAAGAAGTATTTAATGGTGATTCGGAAAAACAGGTGTTTGTTTGTCAATGTAAGTTTGGATATTGATGTGTTGTTGACAGGCAAATCTCTTTATCTTGTATGAAAAGTCCCTTTATATCAGTTTACTCTATCGAATTTCGATTGATCGAATAATGAGACAACCGGGTATAAAGGGACTTTTTATATTCTTATCAAAGAGTTATTTTTTTCTCTCTTTGTATTCTGACGGGGTAATTCCTATCACTTTCTTGAAGCACTTGCTGAAATATTTCGGATCGTTGAACCCCGTCATATATGCTACCTGGGAGAAGTTATATTCGTCGCTGTCAATCAGTTGTACGGCACGTTTGATACGTATTTCCCGTATAAAGTCAACAGGTGTCAGTCCGACGATTGATTTTAATTTCCGGTAGAAGATTGTACGGCTAAGCATCAACTGTTCTGCAAATTCGTCAATCGTTAGTTCGGCATTGTCCATCTGTTCTTCCATGTATGCCATTACTTTTTTCATAAATTGCTCGTCGTATGGAGTAATCTGTGGTTGTGAAGGAGTCAGAGGATCGGGAGAAGAGGTATTCTTTCCTTCCATCAGCCTATTCATATAGAGTTCCTGCAATGCTTTGCGTTGTCGTAACAAGGAGGCTACACGGGTCTTTAGATAAGTAGCACTGAAAGGTTTGGTGATATAATCGTCAATGCCTTGTTCCAATCCGGCGATACGGTCGTCCAGAGAGGCCTTGGCTGATAATACAATGATGGGGATATGGCAAATATTGTTGTTCTCTTTGATTTGCCTAATCATTTCTAAACCGTCCATCACCGGCATCATAACATCGCTGATAATAAGATCGGGCAGGTCGTCAACAGCATGTTGCAATCCCTCTTCACCATTGGAAGCTGTGATTACCGTATAATTCTCCGACAAAATACTTTTCAGAAAAGCCTTTAACTCTTCATTATCTTCTACCACCAATATGGAGAAACCATCCGAATTAGTCTCAAGGTCTTCTTTTTCTTCCACCTCTTCCGGCGCTTTCATGCTATCGACGGGATGAGGCGCTGAACTCTGACTATCATTCAGGATAAATTCGACCTGTACATCCTCCTCGAAAATTTCCCGTTGTAAAGGCAAGCTTACTGTAAAACGGCTGCCTACTCCGGGTTGACTATTTACTGTAATAGTGCCATGATGCATTTCCACCATCTCTTTCACGAGAGACAGCCCGATGCCGGAAGATGGTTGCAGAATATTCTGTTTTACCAATGACTCGAAGCGTTGGAACAAGGAATGTTGCTTTTCTACTGCAATTCCGATTCCTTCGTCTGCAACCTCTATCTCTACCGTCTTCTCTTTCGTTGTGATATTGACTGTAATCGACTTGTCGGCAGGTGTATATTTGAATGCATTGGAAAGCAGATTGAAGAATATCTTTTCAAACTTGTCTCTATCCACCCAGCTATATACCGACTGGATGGTAGAAGTCAGCTGATAGTTTATGTTCTTTTCTTCAGCTATCAGTTTGAAGCTACTCATCACCTTTTGCAAAAGTGGAATCAAATCGGTCTCTTCAATCAGTAGTTTCATTTTCTGATTCTGAATCTTGCGGAAATCCAGAATCTGATTCATCAGTCGGAGCATGCGCTCTGTGTTCTGATGTACCAAAGTCAAATGCTCACGGGCGGAAGGAGAAAGCGGCTCATTCTCTAATACCTCTGTCACAGGGCTACTGATTAAAGTTAGCGGAGTACGTAATTCATGAGATATGTCAGTAAAGAATCGCAGTTTGATATTTGCTAATTGTTGTTCCATATCCACTCTGTGACGTAACCGGTAGATGTAAAATAATACATATACGATGCTTGCCGTAAAGAGTATGAATAGAATGAAATAGAGCAGCCATGCCCAGTAGGTTTCCCAAAAGGTGGGGAGTACATGTATAGATAGAGTCCGTACATTGTCCACCCAGACCCCGTCACTGTTTGTTGACTTTATCTGCAACTGATATTTGCCTGCAGGTAAGTTGATGTAGCTAGCGGAACGGTTATTATCTGCTTCATTCCATTCTTCTTCTAGTCCTTGCAGGCGATAGGCATATAAAATCCCTTTTGGATTGACATAATCAAGTGCAGCAAACTGGAAAGTTACATTCCTTTGAGAGGGCTCCAGTTCCAATTCTTCCAGATTGTCAATAGAGTGATCGGTAAGGTGTCCTTGAATCTTGAGTCCCGTAAACACAATAGGAGGGACATAGCTACTCTTCCGCATCTTCTCCGGAGAAACTTCCAGAAAGCCTTTATCAGTTCCTAAGATAATTTGGTTGCGGGCATTGATAATAGGAAGAGCTTCGGAGAAATTGAATTCCTGATAGATGGAACTTAATTCATAGTTCTCAAAAGTTTCTTTGGCAGGATCGAATTTGGAGAGCGCAATCTCCGAAACAACCCATAGCTGATTCTGTGTATCTTCAATCATTGATAGTGCCAAATCGGAAGCCAGCCCGTTGTTCTTGTCGTAGTTTCTGAATTGGATATTCTCGTTCAGCAGATTGGGAGATATCACTTTATTTACGCCTCCGGTGAAACTGATGATATAAGTGGTTTTATTCTTGTCTGTATAGATATGCATGATATCGTTGGCACTAAGACTGTTTTTATCTCCCGGTCTACGGATATTCCGGTAGAATTTAATCTCTTCCAGGCGTTCGAAGTTGTTCGAGAATGTCAGCAGTCCGTTAGTCGTTCCCACTAAAATCACTCCTCCCGGAGCTTCTGCAATATTGCGTACTTTCATACCGTAAGCTATGGGATAGTTTCTTAACTCATTATTACTATGAATAAATGAAACTTTTCCATCTTTAGCTTGTGCCAGCAGATTTAATCCACCCCCATAACATCCTATCCAAATATGATTACGACTGTCCTGAAAGATAGCATAAATGCTATTACTGCTTAAACTATAAGGATCATTTGTCTGGTGTTCAAAATGGTGAATAGAGTAATGATTTGCTCCTGTCTTTTTAAGTTGGAAAAGTCCGATTTCTTTAGTCCCCAACCATATATTTCCATCTTTGTCTTCCAGAATCGAATATACCCCATTATAGAACGATTGTTTTTCCTTAATGATATTTCCTTGTTTGGATAAGTACCCCACCAGGTTACCATCCGGTGCGAATATCTGGATATAATTAGATTTCGATGCTGTCCATAGACGTTTATTGCTGTCTTGCAGGAATGCACGTGTTTCTGCCTCGTAATCAGTCAGGTTAAATTGATAGCTCTGTGGAAAGAAACATAGTTTCTCTACACCACGTGCTGTTGCAAACCAACAGTTTCCCTGATTATCCAATGTATAAGACCTGACTAACGGACTGAAAATAGACTTAGGATTATTGATATCCGTAAGAAGCGGTTTGAGAGTTCTTTCTTTCCGGTCATAGTAGCAAAAGTTTCCTTCCGTGGGGAGTAACCATAGGTTTTTCGCATTATCTTCAAAAATAAGTTTGCGACTTTTACGCCCATGCTTGATAATCTCATCTTTTGGGGTGAACAGATGCTCTTTTTCATTGGTCACGAGGTTAAGATGGACAATGCCCGGATCTTTTGAAAAAATCCAGATATCTCCCAAGTGGTCTTGATAGACAGATTCTACATCGTTGGAAGTTTGGGTAGCTGTACGGATGTCTATTTGCTGGAAACTGTTCTTCAGGATAGAATACAAAATCACTCCATTATCCGTTCCCAAGGCCAGCATATCTTTTCCTATGGTGGTGACATTGTTTATTTTATGATGCGGATAAGGAATATCTACGAATTTCAGTTTTTTAGTGTGGAAGTCATATCTGGCTAACTTGTCATTTTCTGCAATCAGATAGATCGTTTCCTTTATTTGGGTGATGAACTGGAAAGGAAAGTCAGTATCCAGTGTTTTCTTTCCTATGATGGAAACACCTTTGTCTGTCAATATCCATTCATCTTCTTCAGAGTCTTGATAAATGTTAAATATTTGATATCCTTTCAGGTTGTGGTTGGAAGCTGAATAAAGTGTGATACCTTCTCCTTTTTTGCATAATTGTTCGTCCACTCTGAATGCATATCCGCTTTCACAGAGAATCCAGGCAATCCCTTTCTCCAGCGAATAAATGCGTGTAACATTGTTAGTTTGTTTCGTGGAAAGTTCAATAGGTTGGAGAACATCAATAAACTTCTCGGTTTCCACATCAAAAAGGCAGGCTTGTCCATCGTAAGTGGGGCACCATATATCTCCGTATTTGCTTTCTGAAATAGTTCCCATGCGATTACTGCCGAATGCATATTTACTCTCTTGCGAAGTTTTATATGTCTTAAAAGTGTATCCGTCAAACTTGTTAAGCCCGTTCCAGGTACTAAACCAAACAAGCCCTTTCTGATCCTGTAAAATGCTCATTACATTACCTTGAGCGAGACCGTCACTCACGGAGAAATGTTTAACTTGGCAGATAGGTTGAGCAGCTATATCGATCGCTATTGTTAGAAGAAGAAATAAAGTATGGAGCCGTTTCATAGTAGTTACTTTAATGTTTATAGCAAAAATAAACAAAACAATGCAGAATGGAAAGTCCGATAAGTGGTTTGAACGAATAATACTCGTTTTTTCCTATTTTTTCCTCTTCATCCTATACAGCATTGATCTCTATGTTGTGTTTTGAACAAAAATAAGAGAGTAATATTAGTTAAAAAAATCCTCTTTATAATCTGAATAAGATTATAAAGAGGATAATTTTATTGACAAGAGTTGCATGGGGTATGGTGAGATGAAATCATAATTGGGGAATAAATTGCACAAGACTTTCACAAGTATCCTCCTGCCAATGCCTAAAATCATAGCAAAGCTAATTAAATAGTTTTTCGAATTGCAATATTTATTAATTTATCTTATGGTATTTATGAAATTTTTAATATATTGAAGATATTTTGTGCCAACTTTCCGTAACTCGTTGATTTTGCTTATGTTTGTAGGTAAAATAAAGAATGAAGTGAATGAATATGTCTACACAGCTATTATATAATGATTTCCCTACTTTTTTACGGAAATATTTTCCTTACAAAGTACAAAAGATTTCATTGAATGCAGGTTTCACTTGCCCCAATCGTGATGGTACAAAAGGGTGGGGTGGATGTACTTACTGCAATAACCAGACTTTTAATCCGGATTATTGTCGGACAGAGAAATCTATTGCAATTCAATTGGAAGAAGGTAAATGCTTTTTTGCCCATAAATATCCGGAAATGAAATATTTGGCCTATTTTCAGGCCTACACCAATACATATGCGGAGTTGGAAGGCTTGAAGCGTAAGTATGAGGAAGCATTGGCGGTGGATGGGGTAGTCGGGCTGGTGATTGGTACGCGTCCCGATTGTATGCCGGAAAGTTTGTTGCGTTATCTGGAAGATTTGAACAAACATACGTTTCTCATGGTAGAATATGGGATCGAAAGCACTTGTGATGAAACCTTAAAACGCATCAATCGGGGGCATACTTATGCAGATACAGTAGAAGCTGTGTGTCAGACAGCGGCCTGTGGTATCCTGACAGGTGGACATATCATCCTCGGACTTCCGGGAGAAACACATGATACAATGGTGGCACATGCCGAAATTCTTTCCGATCTGCCTTTAGCTACACTTAAAATCCATCAGTTACAGTTGATCCGTGGTACGCGAATGGCGCATGAGTATGACGTAACTCCTGCTGGCTTTCATTTGTTTAACGAGGTTGAGGAATATATTGATCTGGTGATTGATTATGTAGAACATCTCCGTCCCGATATGGTTGTGGAACGTTTTGTTTCCCAATCTCCTAAAGATTTATTAATAGCTCCGGACTGGGGATTGAAAAATTATGAATTTGTAGCTCGTTTACAAAAAAGAATGAAAGAAAGAGGTGCTTATCAAGGTAAGAAGTATAGGGATTCGGAAAAAAGGATTATTTTTGCAAACGATAAACTTACCACTTAATAAATAGCTGTTTTGCGGAGTATAGAATAGTGGAAGAAATATTTAATGGATTTGAAAGATGGAAAGTAAAACAAGAATTAAAGGAAATGTCCACTATGTGGGAGTAAATGACCGTAACAAGCACAGATTTGAAGCGATGTGGCCATTGCCCTATGGAGTTTCATATAACTCTTATCTGATTGATGATGAAATGGTGGCATTGGTAGATACGGTAGATATCTGTTATTTTGAAGTCTACTTGCGTAAAATCAAGCAAGTGATTGGAGAACGTCCCATTAATTATTTGATTATAAATCATATGGAACCGGATCATTCGGGATCTATCCGATTGATTAAACAACATTATCCGGAAATTATTATCGTGGGTAATAAGCAAACATTCGGTATGATTGAAGGTTTCTATGGGGTAACCGGTGAACAATATCTGGTAAAGGACGGTGATTTCCTCGCTTTAGGACGTCACAAACTGCGTTTTTATATGACTCCAATGGTGCATTGGCCGGAAACGATGATGACTTTTGATGAAACGGATGGAGTTCTTTTCTCCGGTGACGGATTCGGATGTTTTGGTACTGTAGATGGCGGATTCCTGGATACCCGGATCAATGTCGATAAGTACTGGGGAGAAATGGTTCGTTACTACTCTAATATCGTTGGTAAATACGGAAGCCCCGTGCAAAAGGCTTTGCAGAAATTAGGTGGACTTCCCATTTCTGCCATTTGTTCTACTCACGGACCTGTATGGACAGAGAATATTGCAAAGGTGATCGGCATATATGATCGTTTGAGTCGTTATGATGCGGATGAAGGTGTTGTTATTGCCTACGGAAGCATGTATGGAAATACAGAGCAGATGGCGGAAGCTATTGCTGAAGAGCTTTCTGCACAGGGGGTTAAGAATATCGTTATGCATAACGTAACAAAGAGTCATCCTTCTTATATCATAGCGGATATTTTCCGTTATAAGGGATTGATTATCGGTTCTCCTACGTATAGTAATCAGATATTTCCGGAGGTGGAAGCGCTGCTTTCAAAGATTCTGCTGCGTGAGGTGAAGGGACGCTATTTGGGTTACTTCGGTTCTTTTGCATGGGCAGGTGCTGCGGTGAAACGTCTGGCGGAGTTTGCTGAAAAGAGTAAATTCGAATTGATCGGTGATCCGGTGGAGATGAAGCAGGCTATGAAAGACCTGACTTATACCCAGTGCGAAAATCTGGCACGTGCCATGGCGGACCGTTTGAAGAAAGATCGTTAAAACAGTGAATGAGATAATTTATTAACTAACCTATAAAATAATCGACTTATGAGACTTATTATTCAGCCGGACTACCAGTCCGTATCTCTGTGGGCTGCACATTACGTTGCCGCTAAAATAAAAGCTGCCAATCCAACCCCCGAGAAACCATTTGTATTGGGCTGTCCCACCGGATCATCTCCTCTGGGCATGTATAAAGCTTTGATCGACCTGAATAAGAAAGGAATCGTTTCCTTCCAGAATGTGGTAACATTCAACATGGACGAATATGTAGGATTGCCGAAAGAACATCCGGAAAGCTATTATTCTTTCATGTGGAATAACTTTTTCGGTCATATCGACATTAAACCCGAGAATACTAATATTCTGAATGGTAACGCTCCGGATCTGGATGCAGAATGTGCACGTTACGAAGAAAAGATCAAGTCATACGGTGGCATCGACCTGTTCATGGGTGGTATTGGTCCTGACGGACATATTGCATTCAACGAACCGGGATCTTCATTGACTTCACGCACTCGTCAGAAAACGTTAACAATGGATACCATCATTGCTAACTCCCGTTTCTTTGATAATGACATCAACAAAGTTCCTAAGACTTCTTTGACAGTGGGAGTAGGTACTGTGCTTTCTGCAAAAGAAGTGATGATTATTGTAAATGGTCATAACAAAGCTCGTGCTTTGTATCATGCGGTAGAAGGTGCTATCACACAGATGTGGACAATCAGTGCATTGCAAATGCATGAAAAGGGTATTATCGTTTGTGATGATGCTGCTACAGCTGAATTGAAAGTGGGTACTTACCGTTACTTCAAAGATATCGAATCTGCTCATTTGGATCCGGAATCATTGATTAAGTAATTTGTGATGAAATAATAGAAATAAGGGCTGCGCACTGAAAATGTGACGCAGCCCTTTTAATTTCTGATACTATTATGTGAAGATTAGATTTTGGATGATTGTCTAACGAGCAAGTATTTTGGCTATTTCTGTTGCTGCTACTTTATATCCTTCACCAGTGAAATGAATGTAATCATTTCCATAAAGTCCGTCTTTCATAGTTCCGTCCGCTTCGGTGAACCATTTGGTGGGATTGATATATTCAACTTTCTCGAATCGGTGATGTTGTAATATGTCATGAATCTTATCACATTGTGTGCGCACTTTACTCTGTTGTTCCTTACCGGATGGAAACAGACCTAAAAGAATGATACGTGATTCGGGGAATTGCTTCCGTACTTCATTGGCTACTGCGATAATTCCTTCAGCCGTGTTTTCAGGACTGTCTTTTCCACTTATCAGATTATTAATTCCAATGGCAATCACTATGTTTTCAGGGTGGCAACTATTGTAGTTATCATAACGGACACGCCAAAGCAGGTTTTGCGTGCGGTCGCCGGATATGCCGGCACTTTCCCAATTATCCTTTCCTATGGCATTGTCCATAGCCTCTTTGCCGGGCTTGTAAGTCACTTCTTTTCTGTTACCTCCCCAACCTTGTGTGATGGAATTTCCCAATAACAACAGTTTTAAATGTTTCCCATTGAGAGTGGCGGTTATGTCTTTTGCTACGCTGTTCCAGTCCGAGTTTTGGGTCCATCCGGCTGCCGAACGGAATTCATTTCCCGGTACAGGATGCACACACATATTTTCCGCCCTGTTCGTAGCTTTGAGGATGAACTGCACAATAGGCTCGGGATTGTTGAGGGAGTGCGGGTGATGATCCACTCCAGGCTTATGAATAATAGTAATTGGTGCATGCAATTCCTCCATACGTTGTTCGAAAATGGCTGTGTTTTCAGCAACCGACACCACTTGATCAGCATCACCTACCACGTGCAGGATGGGGATTCCAGCTTTTGCCATTGTCGGTGCACAGTCTATCGGATTCTTTTTCCAGTTCAACGCTTCAGCTTCGTTTTTAAAACCGTAAGCATTGAGAAGTTGTTTCGTATCCATGGCGGAACCGGCAGATTTACCTTGTCCCATAGGCCAACTTTTGAAGTCCATTACGGGGGCATCTGCATAAATACATGCCACTTTTTCCGGGTTTTGTGCCGCCCAGTTATAGACAATCAGCCCGCCACGACTCATCCCTTCAAGTGCCACTTTCTTGTTGAATCCGGCTTTCACCATTCGCTTGTAAAAACTATTCCAGCGTTGAACAGCTTTATCCGAGCCATATAAGTCGGCTACATCACAGTAAACAATATGAAAGCCATGTTCCAATAATGCTATGTCAGTCTGTGGCTCATGCCCCCAAAAGCGTGCACGAATCATCCAAGGTTTTCCTATGGCTTCTTTTGCGGGCTCTACTACAAGGCATTTTACTCCCTCATTCTCAAATTCATACCCTTGGTGTCCATGGAAGTTGAATCGTTTGGCATCTTGTATTCCCAGTGATGTCTGCAGCTTTGTTGGAGAAGCTGTTGCTTTTACAGCGAGATATTCATATATCTTTTGGGCCATGACTCCTGCTCCGATAGAAGAGGGGTGCAGTTTGTCCGGTAGCATAACCGAATCCCACTGGTCGCCGAAGAGATTAAACAGATTGATAATTTCCAGTTGATTTTTCCAGGCCAATTCTTCCACCGTGGGGCGTACCTCGTTTTCTATCAGTTGTGCATTGATTTCCGAACCCTCCGGCAGGAAACAACGGATAGGAGTCAGGAGAATAATACGTGGATGTGATTTCAGATTCCGATATGTGTCAATTAATGTCTGGTAATTGTCTTTGAATTCGTTTTTGTATTTCCAGTTTTGCGGTTTGGTATCGTTAGTACCTAATTTGATTAATACAATATCGGGCTGATATTCCAGAGATGCTTTGTAGGTATCTGTTTCGGAATATGGGTAATCTCCTTTAGACAATATAGTTCGACCAGAGGCTCCGAAGTTTTTGACCTCATACCCATCTCCCAGATAAGCTTGAAGTTGTGCCGGATAGCAGTTCATTTCCCGGTTGGGGATGAATGCTCCATAAGTAATACTGTTTCCTATGCACGCTACCCGTATGGGTTCACTTGCAAATGATTGGATAGTAATGAATAGACATACAAGAAAGATGTCGATGTGATTTAATTTTTTCATGATGAATATGATGATTTTGGTTTGTTGGGGGGATAACCAATCGTTGTTTTGCTGTGTATAAACGAACTGGCATGCTACTAATAATAAAACTTATTTATTCACGTTCCTATCATATAGCATACCAGTTCGATTCATTTTTCGGCTTTTATACCTCTTCCAGCCAGCCTTTCCCTTGCCGGATGATTTCCAGTTCGTCGTCGGTACATTTCACTACAGTGGAAGGTTCTATACCTCCGATACCTCCGTCAATGACCAGATCGACAATGTCACCGAACTTCTCATCTATCAGTTCGGGATCTGTCATATATTCCAAGTCCTCATGCTCTTCGTAGGGCAGAGTGGTCGTCATAATGGGAGCATCCAGCAGGCGTGCGATTTCGCGGATTATATTATTATCCGGCATACGGATACCCACTTCTTTCCGGTTGCGGAAGATTTTGGGTAACCGGTTGGTTCCGTTCAAAATAAAGGTGAATGGCCCTGGAAGATTATGCTTCATCAGCTTGAATATATTATTGTCTACTTTCGCATATTCGCTGATGCTACTCAAGTCATAACAGATGATAGACAGATTGTTCTTTCTAGGGTCTATCTCTTTGATCCGGCATATCCGTTCTATAGCACGTTCCTTCAAACCATGACAGCCGATGGCGTACATCGTATCAGTGGGATAGATAATCAGTCCGCCGTCATTCAGGATGTCGATGATTCGTTGTAAATCCTGCGGGTTATTATTTTTGTCATATAGCTTCAGAAGCATAATTCATTCTCCTTCTCTCTTATTTGAGTTTCTTTTTTAAGAAATCCAGTGCCTTTTCTGCTGCTTTCTCTGTCACCTTTTGTTTGATTGAATCCTTATTGGCGGTAGCGGCAGAGTCCAGTCCCAGTTTCTGTCCGAGTTTGCTGATAGCTTCATCGGCTACAGCCTCGACAGCTTGATTGGCCATGCTTTTAGTATCGACGCTGACTTTCGGAGAGGTAAATGAACCTCCGATCTTCAAGTCAAGAGTCATTAGTTTAGAGATATTGCCTACAGATGCCGGCAACTTCACTTTTCCGGAGTAGTCGATGGTTTGATCGAGGCCTGTGCTACCGGAAAGATTCAATGTGTAGTCTCCCATCTTGATATCGAACGGTTTGGTTTCTACGCGTCCGTCTTTGATGGTGAAATCCAGTGTCATATCTTTCACCTTCATGTCTTTCAGACTTGGCTGTTTAACGGCATCGGCTATTTCGTCGATTGCTTTCACTCCGCTCAAACTAAGATCACGGGTGGAAAGGCTGCCATCACCTTGCATTGTATTCAGTACAGGGCTCATGGTTGCATCCAAATCTGTCAGTATATTAATACTTCCGGAGAAATTACCTTTCAGGTTTTCGAAGATAGGAGCCATCTTCTGCACCATGTCCAATTCTTTGTAAGCTTGTGCGAAACCGATATTGGAGAGTTTGAATCCGGCTTTCATTTCCGGCTTCTTTACGTTGGCAGTGGAGTAGTAGCCGTTCATGACCACGTTGCCACCCATGGTGTTCATGGAGAGGTTTTTCATATCCACTTTGCCATCTTTTACCACAAGCTTGCCGTTCATATTATTGAAAGACATCTTATCGAATAACACCTGTTTCAGGTTAGCGTCCATTTGGAAGTCGATGTTGCGGGGAACTTCCATAATACCCGTGGCAGCTGTAGCTACGGAGTCGGTAGACGCAGTTTCTGATGCAGTCGCTTCATCCGCAGAAGCGGCCATGAAGTCGTTCAGATTGAAATAGTTGGAACGAATATTCAGGTTTCCTTTCAATGTAGTACCTTTCAATGCGTAACCGATATAGTTTTCAAACCGACTGTCGGCTGTGATATCATTCTTTCCGATGTTGACGGTTGTCTCGCTCAACTGGAGGTATTTCGGGGTGAAAGTGAAAAGAGACTTCTTGATTTCTACGTCCGGCATATCTTTCATTTTGAGTTTCATACCCGTCAGTCCGATAGTACCTGAAGCTTGCATACGTTCGTATTCCTCTTTTTCGATATAGGAAAGGCGTCCTGACATTTGCATATCGGCGTCAATGGTACCGTTCAACTCCATATCTCCAAGTGGATAGACTTGTTTTATCATACCTAAATTGAGAATCCCTTTAGCTTCAGCTTTAAAGTCCGGATCGCTGATCGGTGTTTTTACATTAGCCGTCAGGCTAAACGGATTTCCGGCAAGACGGAAACTGAAAGGATTGATATTGACCGTCGTCAGGTCGATATTTCCTCCCGGGTTCTGGACGTTGGCACTGATATTGATTTGATCCACTCCTGCCGGTAAAGCCGGATAGCGGAACATGGCATTCTTGACTTGCATATCAATGTTGAATGCAGGAACGGTGTCGCCTTGCAAGATACCTTTGGCCGTTGCAGTAAGCGTAGCGGTTCCGTCTGTTTTCAGACTGGAGAATTCCGTTGCATAAATGGCTGGAATCAGTGACAAGATTTCCTTAAACCCGATATCGTTCGTGTTAAGTTTCAAGTCCATGTCGATAGCCGGATCTTTCAAGGCTACCCAACCGTCGATACCTGCCTGAATGGCGTTGAGGCGGATGGTGTTGTCTTTTAATGTGTATTTGTTATTGGCAAGGTCGGCATCCACATCCATTGTTGCGGAGATATTGGCATTGGCTAGGAAAGGGATTCCATTCATCTTGTAAGTAAGTGATTTGGTTTCCGCTTCCAACTTCAGAGTAGTGCGGTCACTTCCTAAGTCTCCGGCGCAGACTGCGTTAAAGTCGCGGATATCAGCATACATCTTCCCTTGTTGATCGTCATAAATCAGGTTCATGTTTTTGATAACAAAGCGTTGTAGCTTCACTTTGAAAGGAGAAGATGCTTCTTCTTCTGAAACAGGAGCTTCGGCTGTTGCTGTTGTATCCGGTTTCATAATATCCCAGTTGGCACGTCCGTCCGGCAATACAATGGCATGTAAACGTGTATCTTCAATAAATATTTTAGAAATATCGTAACCGCTATCTCCGAAAAGAGAGAATAAGTTGACTGCGGCAGTAACTTCTCCGGCCTGTACAAGGGTGTCGTTGGCAAATTCACCAGTACCTTTTAACCAGAAATCCTCGAGAGTGACAGAAGCCTGTGGAAAGTTACGGAACAGGCTAATGTTAAGGTTCTTAAAGTCAAATTGTGCATTAAGCATCTTGTTGCCTTCTGTTTTTACAATGTCGGCTATCTTTCCCTGGAAGGCGAAAGGAAGAAGGAACATCAGAATGATGATGACTCCTACTGTGATAGCTGCGATTTTCAAACCTTTTTTCATTTGCTTCTATTTTAAGAGTTTGAGATATTACAAAGAGCAAAACTAATAAAAGTTTTTGATATAGAGGGAGAATCAGTTCTTTTTCTTTCGTCTTGATACGAAAGAAAAGGAACCAAAAAGAAAGAATCAAGGCTGCGTTTTTCCGACTACTCCGGTGTTTCCTCCGGCTAAAGGGCAGAAACTCGCTACGCTCAAACAGTCTGCCCTTTTTAACGCCGGAGAAACCACCTGCGCTTGACGTCGGAAAAACGAGGCCGGGAGGCCATGCGGGGGGCACTGTTTGATGGAGATATTGTGTGTAGGATGATTTTTATGTAAGTGTGTAGATGACAAAGATGGATAGGTGCGGAGGTCGGGAAGAATAGGCTATTTTTTCTTTCTAAGTTCTTCTGCAATTCTCCATTGTAAGGCGGCTTCTCCTTCTTTCCCGACTTTCAACAGAGCGTCTCCGAAGAGTTCGTGTGCACCGGCATGTTCCGGTTTCAGGCTGGTGGCCTTGTCCAGGTCGGCAATGGCACCTTCTGTGTTTTCTGTTTTTAGCCGGAGCTTTCCGCGGTTATAGACAGCTTTAAAGTTTGCCGGATAGAGGGTGACTGCAATGTTGAAGCAGTTTTCAGCATCGAAATACTCTTTGTTGTTGAAGAGAGCGATTCCTTTGCGTATCCAGGCATCCACATAATTAGGGTCGAGACTAAGTGCCTTGTCGTAGTTGGCGAGGGCGGCACGTGAGTCGTGTGCCTGGGTGATACATTCGTTACCCATTAATAGATATTCGTGAGCATATTGGCGGAGGCGTTCCTGCTGTTCGCGCATTTGCTCTTTGAGTTTCTTATTCTGCTCTTTCAAGGTGTTTATGACACCAAGTTTACGTCGGATAAAACGGCGGGGAACAGATTTCTCAATATCATAGCGGGAATGAATGGCGCGGAAAAACTGTTCCAGACATTCCTCCATGTCTCCTTTGTCGAAAGCGCGTGAAGCAGCAGCGTATTGCACGTCGGCCTGCGCTTGTTTCAGAGCTTTGTCGATAGCCTGCCGGTCGTTGAAACGTCCGGCAAAGTTTACGATTTCGGGGCGGACGAAGACGTCAGCACGGTTAATAGGCTTTTTGAGCTGAATACCGTCCAGTGAGGTACAGCGGCTTAGTGCCACGTATGCTTGTCCACCTGCAAATACACCACCTGTGAAGTCGATGACTACACGGCTGAAAGTCAGTCCCTGACTCTTATGGACAGTGATGGCCCAAGCTAACCGAATGGGATATTGTGTGAAGCTACCTAAGACTTCTTCTTCTATTTCTTTTGTCTTTTCGTTGTAGCGATAACGGATATTGCGCCATGATTCACGCTTTACGTCACATTCTTTTCCATCGTCGGTGATAACGTAGATGGTTTCTTCTTCCTCATCAATTCCGGCAATGACACCAATGGTACCGTTTACCCACCTGCGGTCGAAATCATTTTTAATAAAGATGATTTGTGCACCGGGTTTCAGTACGAGCTCTTGTGAGGTGGGTAGACTGCTTTCGGGGAAATCTCCTTCGATGACTCCTTCAAAAGTAATTGGGTCTCCGGGAAGTTCCGCCAGTTTCTTTTCGTTGATAGAGTCTACCGTGTCTCTACGGGTGGCCAGAGTGATATACATATCAGCTTCCGATTCTTCTATCTGGCTTCCATAACGGGTGTTCAGTAGTTGCAGATCAGCCGCTCCGGCTGTATTGTTCCGGATATGGTCGAGGACGCCGACAAAAACGGGGTCTGTTTGGCGGTATACCTTTTGAAGTTCGATGGATACCAGGTCTATCTGGCCGAATACTCTGGCAGAGAAAAAATAGGGTGTAGGATAGAAGCGGTTCAATATTTCCCGTTCGTCGTTTTTTACGACGGGCTCCAGTTGGAATACGTCGCCTACCAATAACAGTTGTTTTCCTCCGAAAGGTTCGCGCAGATTATGAGAGTATACACGTAGGATTCGGTCGATGGCATCAATGATATCCGCCCTTACCATTGAAATCTCGTCGATGATGACCAGTTCTATTTGTTCCAACAGCTTCCGGTGAGGCTTGGTGTATTTGAAAAAATCATGGATACGACCACGCTGGAGACTCAAGTTCGGGTCATCCGGCAGCAGCGGATAGAAAGGGAGTTTGAAGAAACTATGCATCGTACTTCCTCCGGCATTGATAGCAGCGATGCCTGTCGGGGCGAGTACAACGTGTTTCTTTTTGGTATTTTCGCAGACGTAACGCAGGAATGTAGATTTCCCTGTACCCGCTTTCCCGGTCAGGAAAACCGATTGACGCGTATATTGAATCAGGTTCAGGGCGTCTTGAAACGCTGCGTTATTGGTGTCTACGCTCATAATCAGATAATACCAAAATGCTTCATTGCCTTGCTGATGCCATCCTCGTCGATGGGAGCTGTCACATAATCGGCAGCGGCTTTCACATCCTCTTTGGCTTGTCCCATGGCTACTCCGATGGCTGCATGGCGGAGCATGCTGATGTCATTTCCTCCGTCTCCGAAAGCCATGGTATCTTCGAGTTTAATATCAAAATAGCGGATTATTTCATCAATGCCCTTTTGCTTGGTGTCTCCTTTGGCGGTCACATCGGCAAATGCAGGATACCATCGGCCTATCTCGCAGGTAGGAATAGACGGACGGATTTCTTTTTCTTCCTCTTCCGTGATAAAGGGTGTCATTTGGATGACTTCCTTACTGGTTGCCTCCTCGAAAGATACAGTCGGAATCACATTCACGTGCAGGAAATCATAGAATATCTTTTTCACCATGTCATTGGGCTGGCAAACGGAAATGTTGTGTTCCTCTACAAAGATACAGGGAACGCCTTTTTTCTCGCAGAAATCTCCCATCGCTTTTACTTCGTCCTGGGGGATGGCACTTTTATAGATTACCTGTTCCCCGACAAAGCAGTAAGCCCCGTTCATGGTGATATATCCATCAATCAGATTCCGGTCTTGCAATTCGGAGAGGTTGTTGATAATGGCTTTCGGACGTCCCGTAGCGATAAATATCTTCAGTCCTTTTGCACGGGCGGCTTCCAGTGCCTCAATGGTAGACGACGGGATGCGGTGAGTTTCAAAACTGACCAATGTTCCGTCTATATCAAAAAATAATGCTTTCGTCATAAATTCTTTTTTGAATGGAGTACAAAAGTACTATTTTTCTATGTAAATAGCAATTAGGAGATTTCTCTTATGCTTTTTTTAAGTCTCTACTCTTATCGATAGGAACACAATTATTTAAAAGTGCCTAATAAAATGATTAATTATAATAGGTTCCTTTATTCTTTTGACTAAAAAAGTTTCCCAAGCATGGCATCAAGTCTTTATTCTTCTAACGAATTCTCCTTATACTTCTCTCCATAGAGTTGCTGGTACTCCTTTTGGAAACGGTCATAAACACTTTGTGCATACGCTTTTTGTCCAAGTTTCTTGAGTGCTTTTATTTTGAAAGTCAATGCCGTTTCGCTCATTCCGTCAAACGAGAAAAGCACGTCGGACAATACGATAACCTTTCTGGGTTCATTATTCGCTTCTACGATAGGAAGCAGTTTCTCGATGATCCGGATGAAAAGTTCGTCATGGTTAATTTTGATATTGCCAAACCATTCGTAATGTACAAAAGTAGGCAGTAAGGTGCCTCGTTGCAGCAGGCCGATAAATCAGAATCCTAATTATTAATGGGATGGCAATTATGTTTCTTTCTGTTTTAATAAGACGGGATATTGCAGAACTTGATAAAACTAACAGTCTGTCCGGATATTCCCTTGGGGAGATTTAATCGGGCTTTAAAAATCTTGAATCAATGAAACTAATAAAATATTTATCCTTTATCCCTTTTCTAGCTCTTCTCTGCTTGATGACGGGATGTGAAAATGACAAAGATGTGTATTACCCTTATGTCAATGTTCCGCTTACTACGCACAATCCGGTGCTCGTTGAGGGAGAAGTCCTGCATATCGGTATTGGTTTGGACGGTGTGAATTATCGTGTAGAGAGTGATAATGAGGATGTGGTGACTGCCGAGGTGGTTGGCAACGAGATACTGTTGACAGGCAGTGACATAGGTAGCACCATCGTTCGCCTTTCGGATGATAGCTACAATCGTGCTCTCATGACGGTTGAAGTACGTAAACTTCAGGAACTGACACTCGAATCGCTCCCGGAGGGAGTGGAAGTATTGCGTCTGGATAATGACGGTGTTATTCTTCGTGAAATGAAAATACTGACCGGTAATGGCGGTTATACCGTTAAATCTCTGAATGAAGGGGTAGCTACTGTAGCAATCTCCGGCACTACAGTAACTGTTACTGTGGTAGGTGACGGTGGTACAACTATTACTGTGACCGACCAGGAAAAGGAAAGCCGTTCCATAGATTTATGGGTACCGCTCAATCTTGACGACCCGACGCCACGTATTTATTGGGATGGTTATCGTGCCGATATTAACACGGCCGGAGTTTCCAGTACCGGATCTTATGCGACGCCAAAAGATATGTACTGGTATCAACAAAACGGTGAAGTGAAAGATACATATTATGTCTACTTTAACGGTGGTTGGGCAAACAATTTAAATTGTGTGAATGCTGCCAACCGTAATCCGAAGTTTGAAACGACTATCAATGACACTAAGACTTCGTATACAGACAAAGCAGCCTCTGCCGTTAAACTGACCGAGTTTATTTTGGAAAAACGTATCGGTACAGGTCCGACGAGCCATCCGCATATCTATTTCATCTCTTTAAAAACAGAAGATGGTAAGCGTGGATTTATAGTGCATCGTTGGAATGAATAATAAAGACAAATAGGTTCTTAGTTTTTTTTCAGGGTATGAATATGAGGGTCGGATGCTGTATTGCTCCGGCCCTCTATGTTTTGATAGAGCATACAAAATTAGAGGCTGCCTTTCGGTAATACCACGAAAACAACTATCTTTGCTAACTGTTTATTATACACATAACCTAACAATATTATGCAGTATGAACTATAATTTTGATGAAATAATAAACCGTCATGGTACAGATTCTGTAAAATGGGATGCAGTAGAGAATCGTTGGGGACGCAATGACCTGATTCCAATGTGGGTAGCTGATATGGATTTCCGCACAGCTCCTTTTGTCATAGAGGCTTTGAAAAAACGCCTGGAGCATGAAGTACTCGGATATACATTTGCTTGCAAAGAATGGTCGGAGTCTATTATTAACTGGGTGAAGGAGCGCCATGGTTGGGCGATTCGTGAAGAGATGTTGACTTTCACTCCCGGTATTGTTCGCGGCTTGGCTTTTGTGATCCACTGCTTTACGCAAAAAGGAGATAAGATAATGGTAATGCCCCCTGTTTATCATCCTTTCTTTTTAGTCACTCAAAAGAATGAACGTGAAGTGGTATTCAGCCCGTTAGTCCTGAAAGATGAACAATATTATATTGATTTCAACCGCTTCCGTCAAGATATTCAAGGATGCAAATTGCTTATTCTAAGCAACCCCCATAACCCGGGTGGACGTGTATGGACCAAAGAGGAACTGTCTCAAATAGCCGACATCTGCTATGAAAGCGGCACATTGGTTATCTCTGACGAGATTCATGCTGACTTAACCCTACCTCCATACAAACATCCTACCTTTGCTTTGATTTCAGAGAAGGCACGGATGAACTCTCTTGTCTTTATGTCTCCCAGCAAGGCATTCAACATGCCGGGATTGGCTAGTTCTTATGCAATTATTGAGAACGACGAACTTCGTCACCGTTTCCAGACATATATGGAAGCAAGCGAGTTTAGCGAAGGACATCTCTTTGCTTATTTAAGTGTAGCAGCTGCTTACAGTCATGGTACAGAATGGCTGGACCAAGTGGTAGCATATATTAAAGGAAATGTGGATTTCACTGAAACGTATTTGAAAGAACATATTCCTGCTATCAAGATGATCCGTCCGCAAGCCTCTTACTTGATCTTTCTGGATTGCCGCGCATTGGGACTCAATCAGGAAGAACTGAACCGTCTTTTTGTAGAAGGTGCTCATCTGGCGCTGAATGATGGAACAACATTCGGTAAGGAAGGCGAGGGATTTATGCGGTTGAACGTTGCTTGTCCGCGTGTTACGCTGGAAAAAGCATTGAAACAGTTGGAGCAGGCTGTAATGGATTTAAAATAGTCTTTTAAGTCCATTCCCCGGTTCGGAAATAAAATCAATCCATTCAGGGGATGAAGCTATATTTCCTGTCTCACTCTTGCTTTTTACTATTAAATTTTGTATCTTTAGTGCTTCTCATCTTCCCAAAGACAGGTAATCATATTACAAAGTGACCAATATCATCTTATAAGGTGATATTGGTCACTTTGCAATGTGCCTATTGTCCCATTGTAACGGGACGACTTACCGACTGCATAAAAAACTACTAATCTTTGCACTGAAAAGTCTTAAGTACAAGATTGAAAAACTAGTTTGTTGCAGTATGATGATATGACAATGCCTCAACTATGGCATCACATTTACCGGAATCAGCCGTACCTCACTATTCAAGCCGGAGGGTAATGGACTCCAATGTCCATAATTGGCCGGACGATAGTTCAAATCAACAATATTGATTTCTTTGAATTTGCGCCACTGCACTCCCTGCCTGTCTAATTCTGTAATTCGATTCGCAGGGAGATTCGTGACTTCTATCTCGATGTGGTTTTTTCCGGGTTTTAAGAACTGGCCCACCTTTAGTTGATAAGGCACTGCCCATGCGCATCCCGCTTCCTGTCCGTTGATGCGGACACGGGCACTTTCGCGTACATCTCCCAAATCAAGAATCCAGTCGTCGGCCTGCAAAGTCGGCAATTCGATGTCTAAGGAATAAACACCGGTTCCCATGTTCGTTTGGGCTGCCGGATGATCGATATGGGTCCATGAACAGGGGCGATCTATATCAAATGTTCCTTGAATTTCCGGTTTGCTTTCGGCGAAGTGTAACTTCCAACCATGATCCAGACGAAGACTGAAAGGTTGCTCTTTGACATACTTCCACGGTTTGGATGCCTGCAAAGGTTGTTGATATGTTTGCAGAATGAACGATTCACCGGATTTTAATTGCAGATAGACTTGTGTTTTTCCGTTTGCCTGTCTTACCTTAGCTTCACCACATTCTCCGGTCATGGGATTGAAGAGAGCGGCTGCGGCTGCATTCGTTCCCAATGTGATCCAACCGTCCACTCCTTTATTTTGCAAGGAAGAGATGAAATAGTGGTGTCCCGTATCATTCACTCTTCGGATCGCTTGTAGTCCGAATTTGGTTTTCATTTCTTCGGGAGAAATATTGCAGCTGGCCAATGTGCGTGCATAATCCGTTCCTGTGATAATCTTCCCCTTTCCGATTGGAGTAACGGTTGTTTCCGAGAAAGAAACAGCCGGAAGTTGCCGGAGCGTACGCTGGTAACTTTGGCGTTTTTGTTCCAACTGACCGTATCCCGGTACATCTGTCGGATAATTTTCGAGGAATACGATAGTAGCTCCCTGTTTGGCCAGTTCATAAAGATGTGCCAATACATCACTCGGCATTAGGTGTGCAGCAGGCACTACCAATGCTTTGTAGCCCGTTCCGCCTGAAGTAACCAACTGTCCGTCTTTGAAACGTGTACTGCGAATAAAGTTATCGGAAATATAATCCCCGTCATACCCGCTGTTGTTGATGCGATGGATAGCGTCGATAAACTTAGGAGCCAGTTTATCCATGTGGTGTATCGTGAATAATAACAATCGTCCCGGTTGCTCATTCCACATATCATATACCGGAAGATAAATCAGGAAATCATTATCCGGCCGTCCCATTTGCAGAAAGCTCTGGCAACGGGTGATATAGTTGAAGAACGAAGGGGCATCACGCCAAATACTGTTTGTCGGACTCATATTGATAGAAGCGTAGAACAACCATCCGGGCCATTCGGCTTCTTTCGGAGAATACGGAGTGCCGTGGAAAAACATGTGATTGACTCCGGAAACAAACATCAAATCCATATCCGGTTTACATTGCGACAGGGAAGTACGGAAATGCTCCGTCAGCCATGTAAATGTCTCGGAAGAAGTATACGTTTTTCCTGCAATATGAGCTGCCGAGGAGGCATATTTCAGCATAGACAGGTCCGAATCATTCTTTTTGGTCAATGAGTCCTGACGCAATCCTTCGATGTGGAACTGCGACAGTCCGAAACCTTCACATTCCGGAATATCCACGGAAGCATAGATATCAATCAGATTACCGGGCGAACCATGTGCCTGATTACGGGTGATACTACCGTTTTTGTGTGCCCAGTCTGTCCATTGATGACTGAAGTTCTCCAATAAGAGGTCGGAAATGGTTTCCCGGTAATCCGACACGATACGTCTGCTAACTTCCGGACGGTTTTTATCCAGGAATTCGGGGAAATGTTCTTCCAGTTTATACCCCCGTCTACGAGCGAACTGTTCCAGGAAATCATCCGTCCAGTCAGCTTGATAAACTTCGTATGAATCGTTGAAGAAAGTATGTGGATAACTTGTCTTGCTACTTTTGAAAGCACGGTCAAAGCGGGAAAGATAATTTTTTACCGCCTTTTTTGAGAGATGATTCATCACATAGCCTTCTCCTCCCGGAGCTGCCCGTTTCACTTTCTGCCTTGTTTTTCCGATGTAAAGAGCGATCACTTTCCATTTGCCGGCAGGCGCTTTCCATTGCAGTTTGTCTTTTTTGACGTGAGCAGTCAGGTTGATACATTTGCCTTTCTCATCATATGCCATCACCCGGCTTAGTACAGAAAATGGTTGTTGCTTGGGATCGGTCACATTAATATCCTGTTCAATCTCTTTGCCGCCCTCTATTTCGTATGTCTGGAAGATAGCCTTGGTAGCCGCATCTTCGATACTGACTTCAGGTCCGCCAAAAGGCCATCCTGTTCCAGTATTCATATCAATCTCGATACCCGTACGTTTTCCTTCCGCCTGTGTATGTTTAAGCATTTCCATCCAGCGGGGAGAAAGAAACTGAATTTCATTCGCGTCATTGCCTTGCACCCCATAGATAGGAGTAATTTCTACTGCTCCCATTCCGGTACGTGCGTATTCTTCCAGATTATACGTCAGATTCTTTTCGTCTACGGCACTTCCCAGCCACCACCATCTGGCGCCGGGACGTGCTTCCACCGGAGTGTCCGGCCATTGTTGTGCTTGCATTACTCCACCTGCGGCGAGCAGGCAAAGAACTATCAATTCTCTTTTATTCATCATTCTTTCGGTGTGTTATAGTATTCTATATTTTCTGCGTCATCAGTTACAAAAAGCGGTCGTCCGTCCGGCTGTTCAAAGTGGAAGCGGATGCCGTCGAAGGTAATGTTCCGTGCGTGGCGGATATAAAACCCTTTGGCGGGAATAGTGCCGAACATCCAGGGTTCGGGGTATACTTTCTCCTGTTCGGGCGGAATACGTTTGCCATCCTCTTCGCTATATCCTCCTTTATAATAGAGGTGAATATTCCGAAAAGTTACGTCCTCAATACATGCACCCGGCACTCCGTTGATGATAGAAGCATACCGGCTGTCGGCATTCCATACATTGATATCGCTGATAAGAATACGTTTCATGGTACCTACAGGAGTACCTTCAGGACTGCGCATACGTGCGCCCAACCGAAGGAAAATAGGCGCGTTGACTATATTTCTCATTGTAATATTACTGATTACAATATCTTCCAGATGTCCTCCGTCTACCGTTTCCAATGCCAATCCACGGCAATGTTCAAAGATACAGTTCGTAATCGCAATATTGCGGAAACCTCCACTACTTTCTGTGCCGAGTTTGATGCGTCCCGTACGGAAACCATGATCGGGAGCCTGCGGTTCGTCCAACTGCCAAGTGCCGTCCATTACACTGCCTTTGTCAAAGCCGCTGACATAACAATCACTGATCGTCACATTTTCCGTATCTTGGAAGCGTCCTAATCCATAAGAGGCTTTCAATACAATGGCATCATCCCAGGGGGAGTTCACCGTGCATTGGCTGATACGTACGTTCCGGCAGCAATCAATATCAAAGCCATCCCGGTTGGTGTCTACTTTCAGATTCTGAATCGTCAGATGATCCACTCCGGTAGCCAACAGGGCGAAATGCCCGCAATGCAGCATGGATAAATCTTTCAGGGTCACATTTCTGCAATCTTTCAGGCTGATAGCCTTATTGCCTACCCCCGGTAGGCGACTCTCTTCACGGGTCAAGCCTTTGCCATAGATTAAGCCGGGACCACTGATCGTAATATTCTCCAGTCCGATTCCCCAAATTAAAGAGTTTTTCCAATGGCTGTGACCGAAATCCTGATACTTATTATGTTCATTCGGTTCGGCGGTATCATATCCTTCCTCTTTTCCGGGAAAGGCGGCAATGATACGGGTGCCCTGTTCCAAATAGATATGAATGTTACTTTTTAACCGGATGGAATAACACGCATATTCTCCCGCAGGTAGATATACTGTGCCTCCTCCGGCCTGTGCGGCCGCTTCAATCGCACGATTGATGGCAGGCGAATCAATCGTTTTCCCATCCGCTTTGGCTCCGAAGTCCATTACATTATAAATGGCTGCATGTAGATAGATGCAACCTATTAACAGACTGAATAATAAATAGATCCTTTTCATTTTTTGTCGATTTTGGCAAAAATATCCGGTAACATATAGTAGTTGTAATCCGCTTTTTCATTCTGTTCGTAGAAACAGAAGTAAAGCCGGAAAGGCTTGCTTCCTTCGTTTCGCGAAGAAGCCGGGGAGAGACTGCAACGTCCGGCCAGTACAGGGCGGTCGGTTCGTTTGCCTGATTCGTAAAGCATCAGGGGAGTTGCATCCTTATGTCCGTCACTCAAGCGAATATCATCGGTAGGAGTGACAGCCTGCAGCGTCCGTAATTGCATACTTTCTCCGTAGTAGCAAGTGAAGGCTTGTCCCTCCACGCTGAATACATTGATGTCCGAATCCGGTTGGCAATCGCCGAAACTCCAAAATAGGGCATCGGCTTCCGGAGCAGAGGCGACTTCTACTTCCAGAATAAATCCACGACTATCGGGCAGTGCTTTCCATTGGAAGGACACTCCCCGTATCTTTTCTTTAGGCTTTAGCCAGTGGCTTTCATTTCCTTTTGATATACCCAACCGGAAAGTGCCGGCAGGTGGCGTCAGTGCTTGTGCTTGCGCATCAATGAGCAAGATTCCCAGCAGTACGATGGTCAGGAGATGTCTTAACATAGTTGAAGTTGATATTACTTTGTTCATTCTCTTTTAGTTCAATGACATTCTTTTCTTCTGTCTTTAATGTGATTTCAGACAAGTTGAAATTCTTCGTATAGCAGATTTTGCCCGGTTTGTCGGTCTGCGCTTCGATGGCATAAAGATAGAAATTTTCCAGACGTAACGAATCATTCCATCCCGAAGCGGAGATAAATTCGTCCACATTTTCCGCTTTTACCTTTGATACGTAGACATTGCGGAAACGCGGATAACCTTTTTCGGGAGGCGTTACCGGAGTCAGCATGATTCTCCAGTGCTCCGGGATTTCTTTCCCTTCATACTCTTTGGGTAAAGTGCTGTAACTGTAACTGGGGTTCCAGTTCAAGTCCGCCGCCAGCACGTGACGGACGTTTTCCGCTTTTACTTCGGTCATATAAATGTTTTCGATTGTCCCTCCACGGTTCATGGCGCTTTTCAACCGCAGCACGGCGGAGGTGCCGATTGCTTCCAGATTATATCCCAATACATTCCGTATGCTACCGGAAGTTTCGCTTCCGCAGGTGATAAGTCCGGCACCTTTGCGGGCGATGCAATTGCGTATGACCACATTTTCCGTAGGAAGGTTCACCCGCAGTCCGTCTGCATCCCGTCCCGATTTGATACAGATATTATCATCGTTACAGTCTACATCGCAGTTTTCGACCAAGATATTGCAGGAAGAATCAATGTCGATACCGTCCGTGCTCGGACCGTGTCCACCTATATTGTTGTTGATGGTCAATCCGTCTATCGTGCAATAATCGGAGTAAAGAATCTGACATCCCCAAAAACCGGTACGCATCAGGGTAAATCCTTTCAATGTAATGTCCGAGCTACGTTCTATGAGGATGCCCCGTACCCGTTTGCAGTCGTAATCCACAATCCAGCGCAATCCTTTTGCTTCGTATTCTTTCCGCATTTCCCAATATTTATCCCAAAATACTTTTCCCCGGCAGTCCAGCGTTCCTTCTCCGCTGACGGAAGCGTTCTTTTCATTGACAATGTTGATAACTGCCGCGGGCCATGTCATCTCGATTCCTGCAATCCGCGAACGGAATTCGGGATAATGATGAATGGATGGGCTGGCCAGTAAAGTCACCCCTTTGTCCAGTTGCAGGTTGACACCGCTTTTTATGAACAGTGCGCCAGTCTGATAATATCCCGGCTGGAGAACTACCGTTCCTCCACCGCTGACGGCACAACTGTCAATTGCTTTCTGGATAGCTTCCGTGCTAAGCACCGTGCTGTCTGCTACTGCGCCAAAAGAATTAGCGGATAAAATTACATGGTTTCCGGGCATTTGCCGGCTGCCTACACTATCGGCCCATGACAAATCCGGTTGTTGCGGTACTTGCCCCCATTCGAAGCTGTTGTTTCCTGCCTGTTTAACCGTTGGGGTGGCGCAAGCTGCTGTCAAAAGTGTGCCTGCCAATAGGAACAGGGGGAAGATGCTTTTGGTTTTCATATTTATCTAATGCCTGATTCTTAATACTTAATACCTACTACTTATCTCTTAATTTCCGTCCGGTTTTTCAATTTCCGTGAATGGTGATTCGTTCCAGTGGAAACCATTTACATCGTCCGGCTGTGCCGGATTATAGGACGGGTCTATTTTCAGGTGTTTAGCCAGTTCCGGTACGGCTTTCTTCATTCCTTCAATCACACATTGGGCTATTTGATAGGCTCCGTATGGATTGAAGTGGGTGTTATCCTCAAAAGCTTTGGTCTGTCCCGGATAAGTGCCTGCCGGATAGTGTACGAAAGCACGTTTCGACGTTTCTGTTCCCAAAGCTTCATAAAGCGTACGGGTCATTTCGTTGAGGTCGATCAACGGAACATTTTCTTTAGCTGCCAGCCAGCGCATGGCTTCCGGATAATCTTCGTGTGTGTCACGGATATGTCCGGTTGCGTCGAAACTCCGGCGTTGGGTGGGAGTGACCAGTACGGGGTATGCTCCCCGTGCACGAGCTTCATCAATAAATGTTTTCAGGCTGGTCATAAAAGAGTAATAAGCTCCTTTGCCCGGTCCTTTTTGCTTTTGGTCGTTATGCCCGAATTCCATGAAAAGATAATCTCCTTTCTTTATCTGGCTCAATGCTTTTTTCAAACGTCCTGCGGCAATAAACGTATTGGCTGATTCGCCCGATTCCGCATAATTGGCGATACAAACGTCCGTACCGAAAAAATGAGGTATCATTTGTCCCCAGCTTGCCCATGGCTCGTTGTCCTGGTCGACTACGGTACTGTTACCGCATAGAAAAACGGTAATCACCGACGGATCGGCAGGCTCGATGCTGATACTCTGGCATACGGGTGCATCGCCGTTAAATTCCAGCGTCAGTTTATCGTCCCAGTTCAGTTTGGCTTTTTCGCGGGGTTTGATACGTACGGATTCTTTTTCGGAAATGCGGGGGTTGCGTTTGTTGATGATAAATGTTTCATCTACGAATTGTCCCTTTTTAGTAGCGAGGTTATCAATGAACAGTCGGCGTGATTCGCCTCTTACTGTTGTCACCCCTGCCTGTTTCTTGCTTCCCAGGCGAACGGTTACTTGATAGTTACCGTCCGGCACGCGGACAGAAAAGAAGAAGGGTGCCTTGCTGCCTTTTTCGGGAGTAGCGACGAGATCATATCCATATCCCGTCTCCTCACTGTAGCGGGGAGCATCTGCCAACTGGTATGTTTGGGCTTTCTCCTGTGCATTGACACTTGCCGTAGCTAAGAGTAGCAAGCCTATGATCGTAGTTTTCATGTAAAATGATATTTAATGTATATTGTTTATGGAATTTAGGCACGGATTACACGGATTTCACGGTTTTTAGAATTACGCTTTTATAAAGCAACAGCGTAATCCGTGTAATTCGTGCCTGATAATTCCCATTTAGTTAATTTTCGGTTTGAGCTCGTCAGGAGAATCTTTGGTATAAGATTTCACATCTCCCGCCACTTTGGTGAATAATGCTTGTATCAGCTCCGGAGCTATCTTGTCTGCCGGACGGAAAGCATCCGAATTCATATAATTCAGGATTGCTTTGTGCATCTGGCGGGCAACGATTCGTTTTTCCGGTTGGGAAGTAATGTCCATACTGGTCATCATCAATTTACCGTTCAAGACCTTTGCTTCGAACAACATGCCGATTTTCCGGCTGATAAACCAAGTATCAATACTTTGAACCGTTGGCTGGAATGTTGCCGGGAAGTCGGTGAATTGCATCACCTGCGCTTTGTTCAGCAGTTCCCACCATTGAAGGTTACTATGATATTCGGTAGGGAATTCGCGGAAAAGAGGGTGATATTCATTCAGGAAAATACCGGTTGTGTGCGGCGGACGCATCTTGAACCAGGAAGTATTCCAGAATACGGGAGTGAAGTATTGTTTGACTTCTTTGCCGTATTGTATCTTTCCGGCAGCCGTAATCAGCACATTTCCTCCGTCTTGTAACACAGCCAATGCCTTGGCGTCCAAGGTGTCGGTGGTATATACTGTTCCTTGTACCAGTTCCACTTGTGCCGGATATACCCAGAAATCCCAGTCGTTTACGGCATCACAGCCTTCGATACGTACTTCCAGATTTAGTTTCTGCGGTGTATCGATTCCTTCCAGAGTCATATCTACACTACCCAGAGAATAAAGATTTCCGATGGGAATGTGATGGGTGCCGACAGTTCCATGAGCATATACTTTTCCGAATTTATCCTTAATGGTATATACTGTTTTTGCACTTTCTAAGGGAGCAGCTCCGAAATGAGATACTTCAATGTCGGCATGGAATGTTTCATTGTTGGCATATACAAATTTAGGAATACGTGCCAAAAGTACGGTCGGACTGCAAAAGCGTCTGAACTGTTCTGCGTTGATATATCCTTTTTCTTCAAAGAACACGTCCAGTACACCGACTAATGCAGTTCCCTGGCCGGAATAATCATTGAGAGCCAGCAACTGGAATCCCGCATAGTCCGGAGTACGCAAGGTCTTTTCAATCTCATGTTTGTAGCAGAGTGCCTGCAATTTGCCCGAAGCCATCATAAAGTCGTGACTCTGGCTTCCCATGTGGTTATCGTTCAGAATATCCCGGAAGATTTCAAAGTTCTTCGCTTTGTTGACTCCGGTATATTTACGGATCTCATTGAAATTCGGGAATACGCACCATTGACCTGTTTCGTGTGATACATACGGTTGTTTCACCGTGTCGATTCTTGCACGATAATCCGATTCACTTTCCGGTTGCGCACCTGCCCAACTAAGTCCGCGTGCGCCGGCTTTCACATGATACTCATTGTGAGGTTGCCATTGCCAGCTGTTTCCAACGGAGGCTCCTGTGTATACACGACGCGGATCGGTCGCTTTCCAATAATCCACGAACTTGCTGACCCATGCCACCCAACGACCGGAAGGTTCATTGCCGCAAGCCAGCATGCAGTAAGAAGCGTAATTCCCATATTCCTTGGTCAGTGCAATGGTTTCGTCCATCAGGTATTTGTCAATCGGTTGTCCGTTACCCAGTCTCGGACCGTGGTTCGGCCAGCTCGGTCCTTCCGGTTGCAGATAGAAACCGACCAGATCGGCAGCGATGAAAGCTGCTTCCGGCGGACAGAAAGAGTGGAAGCGCATGTGATTCAGGCCATAGTTACGACAAATGCGGAACACCCGTTCCCAAGAAGCTACATCCATCGGCGCATAGCCTGTCAATGGGAAGTCACAGTTTTCCACCGTACCGCGAAGCATCGTTTTGCGACCATTTACATAGAACCATTTCCCTTCTATCTTGAAATCACGCATACCGAACTGTACTTGTTGTGTGTCAGTTTGCTTGCCGTTGGTTAATTTTGCCGTCAGTTTATAAAGTGCCGGACTGAATTCATCCCACGTCAGAAACTCTTTTCCCATCGGAAGTTCCATTTCCACCGGATTATCTCCCGGACGGATGTTGAAACTTTGATGTACGGGAGCCACTTTGTGCTGAATGTCCGTGTTAAAGCTCGCAGCGGAAAGGGTGATCTCTCCCTTGGTGGAAGAAGCAGACCGTATATTCATGCGAACCAGCGCTTTCTGATTGCTCAAATCGGGATATACCTGAATATCTTCTAAATGGACTTTAGGAGTAGCTTGTAATTCGATTCGTCCGACGATACCGTTCCAGTTACCTTGTGTCTGGTCGGTGATGCTGTGAGAATCTGGACCTACGTTGATTTCTTTGATTCTATTATCGATACGGATGGTAATCAGGTACGTTTTTCCGGGGGTGGTTGCAGCAGTCAGGTCATAGACATGGGGAACACAAAGACTGTTTTGCATACCAAGCTCCTGCTGATTTACCCATACAGTAGTTTCGATGTGCGGACGTTCCAGAAAAAGAGTGATTCTTTCTCCTTTCCAGTCAGCCGGAATTGTCACTTTCTTTTGATACCAGGCCACACCTACATAATGTTTGTCGGGAGTCAGAAAGAAGGGTAGCTTTACTTGTCCCTCTATCTTGTATTTTTCCATATATGGGTTGAAGTAGTAAGAACTGTCGTAGAGGCTTCCGGTCCATTGGGTACGGACGGTCACTTCATCTCCTTTCAGTTTTTCGGGCATGGAGCCGGGCAGGTTGATAGAATCGTCGAGGGATTTTTTGAACCATTGTTCCTTGACGCCGGTATCTTCCCGGTCTATCCGGAAATTCCATTTGCCGGATAAGCTGAAAGAGTGATTTTGTCCCGCTACGGTCAGTATGGAGATAAATACGATAGCAATACTTACTAAAAGTCGTTTCATGATATATAGAGTTGATATGTTTTTCATTCTTTTTAAAATCTGCCGCTAAAGTAGAGCTTTTTAAGGGTTTAGTAAATAGAAAGATGTACAGATACATAGAATATTGTATCAAAATGGACATCTAAAAGCGTTCGTGTACAAAACTACATGGATTTGAAATATTGTCCATGCTCTTTATCTTTGAGGAGGGGCGGAGATGCCTTATCTTTGCAAGGTAAACTTTTTAATCTTAATAAGGAACCATGAAAAAAGTAGTAATCTGGATAGCTCTAAGTCTTTGGTCGGTGATGACAGTCTTTGCCGGTGAGACAGCTTACCTCTTTTCTTATTTTATCAATGACAGTAAAGACGGACTGCATTTAGCATATAGTTATGATGGATTGAACTGGCTGCCTTTACATGGCGGACGTTCTTATCTTACCCCTGCGGTTGGTAAAGATAAATTAATGCGTGACCCCAGCATTTGCCAGTCGCCGGACGGAACTTTTCACATGGTCTGGACTTCCAGTTGGACGGACCGGATTATCGGATATGCCTCTTCACGCGATTTGGTTCATTGGAGTGAGCAACAAGCAATCCCTGTGATGATGCACGAGCCGGATGCACATAACTGTTGGGCTCCCGAACTGTTTTATGATGAACCTTCACAAACCTATTATATCTTTTGGGCAACTACGATTCCCGGCCGTCACAAAGAAGTGGCTACCAGTGAAAGTGAGAAGGGACTGAATCATCGTATTTATTATGTAACAACGAAGGATTTTCGTACTTTCTCAAAGACGAAGATGTTCTTCAATCCAGATTTCAGTGTGATTGATGCCGCTATTGTGAAAGACCCGAAGCGGGAAGACCTGATAATGGTAGTCAAGAATGAAAATTCCAATCCGCCGGAAAAGAATTTGCGTGTGACGCGTACAAAGAAGATAGAAAAAGGATTCCCGACCAAAGTATCGGCACCTATTACAGGAAAATATTGGGCGGAAGGTCCAGCTCCTCTTTTTGTAGGTGATACGCTTTATGTCTATTTTGATAAATACCGTGACCATCGTTATGGAGCTGTTCGTTCTTTGGACTATGGTGAAACATGGGAAGATGTGTCCGATCAGGTCTTTTTTCCGAGGGGGATTCGTCATGGAACGGCGTTTGCAGTGGATGCCTCCATTGTGGAGTCACTGATTGCCGACCGGAACTATAATCCGCTTATTCCCGATAATCTGGCGGATCCGTCTGTCTCCAAATTTGGTGATACCTATTATCTTTATGGCACTACCGATCTGGATTACGGACTTGGACGTGCCGGAACTCCTGTCGTATGGAAATCGAAAGATTTTGTGAACTGGAGTTTCGAAGGTTCCCATATCAGCGGGTTCGACTGGTCGAAAGGATATGACTACACGAATGATAAAGGTGAAAAGAAAAAGGGCTATTTCCGGTATTGGGCGCCTGGAAAAGTGATTGAGCAGGACGGCAAGTTTTATTTATACGTTACGTTTGTGAAACCGGATGACAAGATGGGAACTTATGTACTTGTAGCTGATCGCCCGGATGGTCCTTTCCATTTTACTGCGGGACAGGGGCTTTTGCCTCCCGGAGAAGAAGGAACAGATAGCCCGGCTGTCGTTGATGATATTGACGGAGAACCTTTTATTAATGACGATGGTTCAGGATATATCTTCTGGCGTCGCCGGAATGCGGGACGGCTTTCTGCGGACAGGCTTCATCTGGATGGTGAGCCGGTAGCTCTGGCAACAGCCCGCCAGGGATATTCCGAAGGTCCGGTGATGTTTAAGCGTAAAGGTATCTATTACTATATTTATACGTTGAGTGGTCATCAGAATTATGTCAATGCTTATATGATGAGCCGCGAGTCTCCTTTGACGGGTTTTGTAAAGCCGGAGGGGAACGACATTTTTTTATTCTCTTCTCCTGAAAATCAAGTGTGGGGACCGGGACATGGCAACGTGTTTTATGACGAGGGAACGGATGAATATATTTTTCTCTATCTGGAATACGGAGATGGCGGAACTACCCGTCAAGTGTATGCTAACCGGATGGAATTTAATGACGATGGAACGATAAAGACATTAATCCCCGATATGCGTGGTGTAGGTTATCTGGCTGCTTCCCAAGAGACCCGGCCGAATCTGGCATTACAGTCGCATTTTTATGCTTCCAGTGAGAAATCTCCCCGTACTTCCGTGGTCAATATCGAAACGCAACCCAATCAACCGTTGCCGGAAAAAGGTTCGGTGAAGAGCTATACCCGCACGCATACTTATCAGGCTACCCATGTAGCTGACGAATCGAATGGAACCCGTTGGATGGCGGCTGATACGGATAGCAGTCCGTTTATTACAGTCGATTTAAAGGAAATCCGTAAGGTCGGGGAGTGCCAGCTCTATTTTACCCGTCCTACTGAAGGACATACCTGGCGACTGGAGAAGTCTATCGACGGAAAACATTGGCAGATGTGTGCCGAACAAGGGAAAGTACAAGTATGCTCTCCACATATTGCTAAGGAGATAGGAGAGACACGTTATCTCCGTCTTCATATTCGTAGGGGAGATGCCGGTTTGTGGGAATGGAAAATATATGAATAACGTTTTATAACGCTAATAATCAATCGAATTTATGAAGTATATGGTAAAAAGTAAAATTCTGGCTACTTTCTGTGCCGGTCTATTAACCGTTTCTACCGGAATACAGGCAGCAGAGAGACTGGCAACCGGAACTCAACAGAAGCAAGCTCAAAAGACTGTAATTGAAACTTCTCCCTGGTTTGATGATAAAGACCTGACTTTGACGGGTGTCTATTATTATCCCGAACACTGGGATGAGAGCCAGTGGGAACGTGACTTCAAGAAAATGCATGAATTGGGATTTGAATTTACCCATTTTGCCGAGTTTGCCTGGGCGCAACTGGAACCGGAAGAGGGACGCTATGATTTTGCATGGCTGGACAGGGCTGTAGCTTTGGCAGCCAAGTATGATTTGAAAGTTATCATGTGTACTTCTACTGCCACTCCTCCTGTATGGATGAGCCGGAAATACCCCGAAATTCTATTGAAGAATGAGGATGGAACGATACTTGACCACGGTGCTCGCCAGCATGCTTCATTTGCTTCGCCTCTTTACAGGGAATTATCATACAAGATGATTGAAAAACTGGCGCAACATTATGGCAATGACTCCCGTATTATCGGATGGCAACTCGACAACGAACCTGCTGTACAGTTTGATTATAATCTGAAAGCGGAGCTTGCTTTCCGTGATTTTCTCCGTGCCAAATACAATAATGACATTCAACTTTTAAATAATGCATGGGGCACTGCTTTCTGGAGTGAGGTTTATTCGTCTTTTGATGAAATAACGCTTCCCAAGCGCGTACAGATGTTTATGAATCATCATCAAATTTTGGATTACCGCCGTTTTGCTGCATCACAAACCAATGATTTCCTGAACGAACAATGTCTGTTGATAAAGAAATATGCAAAGAACCAATGGGTGACTACGAATTATATACCGAATTATGATGAAGGTCACATTGGTGGTAGCCCCTCGCTTGATTTTCAAAGTTATACCCGTTATATGGTATATGGTGATAATGAGGGGATTGGTCGTCGAGGCTACCGGGTAGGTAATCCGTTGCGGATAGCCTGGGCAAATGACTTTTTCCGTCCGATACAGGGAACTTATGGTGTGATGGAATTACAGCCGGGACAGGTGAACTGGGGCAGTATCAATCCCCAACCTCTTCCGGGCGCAGTTCGTCTGTGGATGTGGAGTGTGTTTGCCGGTGGAAGTGATTTTATCTGCACCTATCGTTATCGCCAGCCTCTTTACGGCACGGAACAATATCATTACGGAATTGTCGGCACGGACGGAGTGACTATAACTCCCGGTGGAAGAGAATATGAGACATTTATAAAGGAGATTCGTGAACTTCGTAAACATAGCTCTTCCCGTGAAACCAAACCTGCCGATTACCTTGCCCGTCGTACAGCTATTCTTTTTAACCATGAAAACTCCTGGAGCATTGAGCGACAGAAACAGAACCGGACATGGGATACTTTTGCACACATCGAAAAGTACTATCGTACCCTAAAATCATTCGGAGCTCCTGTCGATTTTATTTCCGAAGCAAAGAACTTGTCCGATTATCCGGTCGTTATTGCACCGACTTATCAATTAGCTGATAAAGAACTGGTAGACAAATGGATCACTTATGTAAAGAACGGCGGAAACCTCATTCTGACTTGTCGTACGGCACAGAAAGACCGTTATGGTCGTCTTCCGGAAGCTCCCTTTGGTTCTATGATTACTCCGCTGACCGGAAATGAAATGAACTTTTATGATTTGCTGCTTCCCGAAAATCCCGGTACTGTTGTTATGGACGGAAAAGAGTATATTTGGAATACATGGGGAGAGATTCTGAATCCTCCGGCAGATGCTCAAGTATGGGCTACTTATAAAAACGAATTCTATGAAGGAAGTCCGGCTGTGACTTTCCGCAAACTGGGGAAAGGTACGATTACCTATGTAGGAGTGGACAGCCACAATGGAGCATTGGAAAAAGATATATTGAAAAAGCTATATGTACAGCTGAATATCCCGGTAATGGATTTGCCTTATGGCGTGACAATGGAATACCGGAATGGGTTGGGAATTGTATTAAACTATTCAGATCAGCCTTATACCTTCAACTTATCGAAGGGAGCCAAAGCATTGATCGGGACTACAGAGATTCCTACAGCGGGTGTATTTGTGTTTTCAGTGAAATAAGTGTTGAAAAGAATTATGTTACAATTAAATTATTTATTATGAGACTGTTGAACTATTGTTTTTTGATTGGAGGAATATTAATTGCTTCTTGTGTTGGTAATTCGAGTAATAAATCTCAAAATGATAAGAAAATAAATCCGGCGGATACTATTTATTTAGGAGATTTACGTGAAAAATTTGAAGGAGATTCTGTCTTTTTTGCAAAAGTGGCACCGGATCTGATATTGACAGATTATCAATATTTCTGGGCGGCAACAGAGTCAGATGCCATAGCCAATGGGTTAACAAAAGATTATTATAAGAAAGTAAAACAAGAAATTACTGCCACAAATGAAGCAATAAAGAAGGGAGTAATGAAAGGCGCTAATGTGAAACGAATTCCCGATTTTCAGAGTGTGAAATAGCTAAGAATGTTTTATCTTGGTATGTTGGATAATAGAGTAATGATATGATTAAAAGATATTTTCTAAGTTTAATAACTTGTACTTGTTTTTATTTGTTAGCCGCTTCTTTTACTTCGAAAAATGGCAACTATGAAGTGCTTAAAGTAACCGCTCCTTTTCCGATGCAACCTATTAAAGTGTTTATCTATCCTGATAAGGACTTTATAATTACAGACTTCGGTGCCGTCAATGGAGGAAGAGTAGATAATACAAAAGCAATTACTAGTGCTATTGAAGCGTGTAACCAATCCGGTGGCGGACGTGTTGTTGTTCCGGCAGGTACATGGCTGACCGGTCCCATTCATTTTAAAAGTAATGTGAATCTTTATTTGGAGGAGAATGCGGTTTTGAATTTTACGGATAATCCTTCTGATTATCTTCCGGCAGTGATGACTTCATGGGAAGGCTTGGAATGTTATAATTATTCGCCATTACTCTATGCTTTTGAATGTGAGAACGTGGCGATTACAGGTAAAGGGACTCTTCAGCCGAAGATGGATACCTGGAAAGTATGGTTCAAACGTCCTCAGTCTCATTTGGAAGCATTGAAGGAGTTGTATACAAAAGCTTCGACTAATATCCCTGTGATCGAACGTCAGATGGCAATAGGGGAGAACCATCTTCGTCCGCATTTGATTCATTTCAATCGTTGCAAGAATGTTTTATTGGATGGGTTTAAGATTTGTGAAAGTCCGTTTTGGACCATTCATCTCTATATGTGTGACGGGGGATTAGTGCGTAATCTCGATGTAAAAGCACACGGACATAATAATGACGGTATTGATTTTGAAATGAGCCGTAACTTTTTAGTGGAAGATTGCTCTTTCGATCAGGGGGATGATGCAGTAGTGATTAAAGCCGGACGTAATCAGGATGCTTGGCGGTTGAATACTCCTTGTGAAAACATCGTTATCCGTAATTGTCAGATTCTAAAAGGACATACTTTACTTGGTATCGGAAGCGAAATATCGGGAGGAATACGGAATATTTATATGCATGACTGTACTGCTCCGAATTCTGTGATGCGCCTTTTCTTTGTGAAAACCAATCATCGCAGAGGTGGATTTATAGAGAATGTTTATATGAAGAATGTAAAGGCAGGAACGGCTCAACGTGTACTCGAAATAGATACCGAAGTGTTATACCAATGGAAAGATCTGGTACCTACTTATGAAGAACGAATTACTCGTATTGATGGTATTTATATGGATAAGGTGACTTGTGAATCGGCAGATGCTATTTACGAACTGAAAGGTAACTCCAAACTTCCGGCTAAGAATGTAATGATTAGGGATGTAAAAGTAGGAGAGGTAAAGGAGTTCGTGAAGAAAGTGAATAATGTAGAGAATGTAGTGGAAAAGAATGTGACTTATGATAGGAAAGGGAAATGACCCTTTCCTGAAAGTAGTAGAAAATTTCATGCTATAATTTTAGTATAATGTAGTATCTTAGCAGCAAAATTGAAAACTTTATGCTAAGATGAAGAAATCCTTTTATTATTACTGCTAATCACTCTATATAGCAGTATCAGCTTTGCTCAAAGCCTGAAATCTATATCTATTTTAGGCGATTCGTATTCAACATTTGAAGGATACCTGCAACCCGATACCAATAGCATTTGGTATTATGTTTCTCCGCGACAGCAAACGGATGTAACTTCCGTAAAGCAGACCTGGTGGCATAAATTCATCAAAGAGAATAACTGCCGCCTTTGTGTCAACAACTCCTTTTCCGGTGCAACGATTTGTAATACCGGTTATAATCAGGCTGATTATTCGGATCGTTCTTTTATTACCCGTATGGATAAGCTGGGATGTCCGGATATCATCTTTATTTTCGGTGCAACGAATGATTGTTGGGCCGGCTCACCGCTTGGGGATTACAAGTATGAAGGGTGGACCAAGGAAGATTTATATACATTCCGTCCGGCTATGGCATATCTGCTTGACCACATGATTGATCGTTATCCTAATGTTGAAATCTACTTTCTGCTGAACTCTGGTTTAAAGGAAGAGTTTAATGAATCAGTCAGAGCTATCTGCAATCACTATAACATTGATTGTATTGAACTGCATGATATTGACAAAAAGAGCGGTCATCCTTCGATAAAGGGGATGGAGCAGATTAGTGAACAGATTAAGATGTTTATGAGGAAGACGAAGTGAAAAACAACGGAAATATAAGAAATAATATTGCCACTTGCTACTCTTTGATTAGGAATACTATTTCAAAGAGTGCCAAGTGGCAATAAGTTTAGTTGTTTATCTTAATATCCCGGATTCTGCATTGCTTTCTTTTCTTCATTGCTTAGTGCAGAACCATTTGAATTGGTGATACCGTCCAAGAAGGCTTGGGGGATCGGACGATAGTAATGTTTCTCCGATTTGAATTCGCCAAGACCTCTGCTGGCACCGTCGTTGAATTTATGCCAGCGGGCGTCTAACGTCTTGGTACGTGCCAGATCTTCCCAGCGTTGCAATTCGCCACAAAGCTCACGGGTACGTTCATTTAATAGGAAGCACATCATTTTGTCAGCATTGGATGTACATCCCAGTTCGTTGTAGATAGGAGTGTCGACTGTAGAGTTATAAACGTCTGCCACACTATTTAATTTCATCGTAGTTTTGGTAGAAGCAGTAGTCTCCTGTTCGATATTGTTTGACTCATAATAGGTGTTTTCTTCCCAGTAAATAGCACCTTCGGAGGAGTGACCGCCTCCTTTCCCGGAACAATAAGGATTATTCTTATAAGCTTGTCCACCATCTACGTTCTTACTACGGTCTTCACCAGTTTTATAACCGGCACGTTCACGTAGTTTGTTCATCCATTCGACAGCTTTGTCATAATTGGCTTCACCTTTACGAATATATGCTTCGGCAACCATTAGTACATCATCTGCCGAACGGGCGATGATAGCATCGCGAGTACCGAATTGAGATGCGATGGAAACACGATAACCATCACGGAATTTAGATAAAGCTACTGAACGCTTGTGAGGTATGATATCGTAATAATTACCTGTTTTCTCATTTATATTCCAGCTGTGTTCCTGTCCTTTGAAATAGCGTACATATGTATACGTGTTACACATTTTTCCATCTTTCAAAACAGTATATGCCGGAGCGTTGGGATATTTCTCATAGCGATTGTCTCCCGGGTCATTCACGATGTATTTCATACCGAGTTCACCTCCACTGAAACGTTTGTCACCTTCTTTTACACCTGCCGGAGCGTATGGCATATCTTCTGCTGTCCAGGTGGGAGCACTTTTGGTTTCGTTGGCTCCATAACAGGTGATGAATGATTTCCAGAAACGAGAGTCATTGACACGGTCAAATACCTGCATGGTATACTCTGTAGCACTTACGTATGAGAATTCACGTCCTCCGGAGATGTCACGTTTACATCCACCTATATCATTACCTTGGTATACGGCCGGATAATAAAGATGCATCTGGTTTCCATAACGTCCCCATGTTGATTCATCATTAGAGAATTGAGCTGCTAGAATCACTTCACTTACTTTTTCATTGGCTCCGTTCGGCTGTTCATAGTCCCAAAGTTCTACATAATCATTACACAACGGATGTGCGTCTACAACTTCCGAACCATATTGAATAACAGCATCGAGGTCGGATGCTATATAATTACTATTCCAATCGCTGTACAATTCGGAGGCACGGAATAAATGTGCTTTTGCAAGGAAATGGGCAGCAGCATATTTGTTAATTCGTCCGATTGATTCACCTTTATCCGGAAGTAGTCTGTAGGCTTCTCCAAAATCAGCTATAACCTGTGTGTATATTTCTTCAGCAGAATTCCGTGTGAAGTACGTTTCCGCGCTTGTAGACGGAACTAATTTCAACGGTACACCACCAAATTGCTTCACTAATTCAAAATAAGCATAGGCTCTTAGAAAGTGTGCTTCTCCCAAGCGTGTGTTATATGTGGGTGAACTTTGGTTATAATATTGAGGTATGTTTTGGATCAATATGTTTGCGGGTTCAACCAGTCCGTAGTAATTGTCCCAGATAGGTTGGTTAGCGGCATTTTCAGATGAATTTAAATCTTGACTATAGTGATTCCATGCTGGAATAACATTATTAGCATCAGTAAATTCATCCACTCCCATGTTGTAGCACTGAATCCCCCATATATAGTTGAATTTGAATTTCAGTTTCTGATAGGCTCCAGTCACTAATTCATCAAGACCTTCTTGTGTCTTAAAGCGGTCGGTACTATGTTGAGTTGTTAAATTCTCATCAAGGAAAGATTCACTGCATGAAGTGATCGAGCTTCCTGTTACGCTGGCCATTAAAGCTGCAAATAATATTCTATTTAATTTCATAATGTCTTTACTTTAATTTGTTTATTAGAATCCGATGTTGACACCTATTACAAAACTCTTCAAAGTGGTAGGTGAACCAAATATTTTGGTATTATTGTCATAATTTACCAAGTCTGTATCCAAAAAGTCACATGCTTTATAGATATTGAATGGATTCATGGCTTGAACATATAGCTTCAAATTATTGATACCCAAGTTCTTTAATTGTTGTGGGGTAAAGTTATAACCCAATGAGATATTACGAACTTTGATGTACGAGCCATCCTGATAGTTCATTGCGCTGTTAAAGGCATCGGCTCCTTCACCGTTGGAACCGGGTGAATAGTATTTTGCATTCTCATTGGTACCGGCTACCCAATAGTCTATTTTACGTTGCATATAGCGACCGTCAAGAGTAACAGCTCCCTGTGGAACAGTAAATCCCCAACGTGATAAAATAAAGAAGGATAGCTCAAAATTCTTATAGCTGAAAGTGTTACTCCAGCCACCTGTCCAGCGTGGACGTGTATGCCCTACAATTTTCTTATCGTCATTGGCATCTATTGTATCATCATTATTTAAATCTTTCACTTTGATTTGTCCCGGTTTACGTCCGTATTTGGCAGCTTCTTCAGCTTCTTCTGTTTTCCAGATGCCATCATATACCCAGTCGTAATAAACACCGATTTCCTCACCGACAAACCATTTATTGTTCACATCTTCTGTTCTACCATTAGACAATTCGTCGATTCTGTTTCTATCCATTGACCATGTTAAAGTAGTGCTCCACGAAAAATCTTTTGTTTGTATAGGTATTGCATTTACTTGTAGGTCAATGCCATATCCGGATGTTTTACCTACATTGGCATAAGTAGAAACATAGCCCGTTAGTGAAGGAATTGACATTTCCAGTAACAAATCATCAGTTTTCGTTTTGTATGCATCGATACTACCAGTAAGTCGGTTATTAAAGAAACCGTAGTCAACACCGACATTGTATTGTGTAGTTCTTTCCCAGCCTAGAGTTGGATTAGCCATTTTGGCGGGTTCCTTCTGTGAAGGATCTGAAGGTACATAGCCCAAGGATGACTCATTCTGTCCCCAGTTATAGTATAAGCCTGTGATAGCGCCTTTAGTTGCATATGCTTTGATTGCCGCATTACCTGTAACACCCATACCTATACGAAGTTTCAACTGATTCAGCCAACTGATGTCTTTCAGGAAATCTTCTTGATCCATTCTCCATGCGATAGCAGCAGAAGGGAAACTTGCCCATTTGTGCCCTTCGGCTAATTGAGAGGCGCCGTCCCAACGCATAGATGCTGTCAATAAGTACTTATCTTTATAACCATAGTTTAGACGAATCATATAAGATGCCATTTGAGTCTCGGTCAGACCTGTGCCAAAAGAGTTTAGTGTACCGGCAGATCCTATATTATACCAGAGCTCATCTGATGAGGCTACATTAGTAGCTCTCATATCTCCCATCTCGTAATGGTAGGCAGAAGCGGATTGCATCAATGTCATGCCTAAATTATGTTGACCCAGGGCTTTGTTATAATAGATCAGGTTATCCAATGTCCATGCACGTTTTTGTTCGTTCTTGTATTGTGCGCCATTGTTACCATCTCCATTAATACCATCTGCTGCATTAGCGACTCCTAAAGTGTAGAATTGGAATTCAGGACCAAACTGAAGACGATAAGATAAGCCTTCCAGTGGTTTCCAGATTTTACCGAAATCAATTTGCGAATACAAACTGGCAGAAGCACGGAAAGTGCGGCGTTGGTTGGTGTTGTAGTCTAATTCACGAATAGGGTTGATGATATTTACATCCCCACTCGGATAACGGACATATTCACCGTTTTCGTCATAAGGTACTGTCCACGGAATCATACTTCTTAATGCGCTATAGAAATCACCCGAACCGGTTACAGACTTGGAGAAACTATATCCATAGTCTTGAGTGGAATAAGATGCATTAATTGAAGATCCCATTTTGAACCAATTGACAGGAGTCACATCAAATGAGGTTTTTAACGTATAACGTTCATATGCTTGCCCTGGTTGTGTACCTTTCTGATCCAAATAACCGAATGAGGCATAGCCTTGGAATTTGTCAGACCCTCCGGATGCACTTAAGGTATGTTCGTGAGTGATCCCCGTCTGTTTACCGTGCGAAGCCCAGTCATATGATCCTACTAAAGATGGATCGTAGACTCCATTTACCCATGCTTTTTCGATGTTTTTCCATGAAGCAGTTACGCTACCAAATGCAGCTTTATCGGCTTCATAAGTTGGAGTGGCAGAAGCATAAGAACCTGCATTGTATTTGGCTAAGCGGGCATAATCCAACCATTCGGCGGCAGACATCATTTCTGTAACATCGTGTAGCGTTTCAAAAGTGACAGTACCGGAATAGTTTAGGGTCACTTTACCTTCTTTTCCTTTTTTGGTAGTTACAAGAATCACACCGTTGGCACCACGTGAGCCATAAATAGCTGTGGCTGAAGCATCTTTTAAAATGTCAATAGCTTCAATGTCGGAAGGATTGATATTTTCAATGCCTCCATTTTGAATTACCATACCGTCTACCACATACAGTGGACCCTGTTCCGCATTAATAGAGCGTTGTCCACGAATATTAATGTTGCCCACCTCTCCGGGACGCTGACTGGATGTAATATCTACACCGGCTGTTTTACCTTGCATCCCTTCTAGTGCATTTCTTACAGGCATTGCTTTCAGTTCTTTTTCACCTACGCGAGCCATAGCACCGGTTACGTCACTTTTTTTCTGTACTCCATAGCCTACAACTACTACTTCGTCTAAGGTCTCGGTATCTTCTTGAAGAGTAATTTTAAAGTTGGTATTTCCTGCTACGGATACTTCTTGTTTTTTATATCCTATATAAGTGATAGTGATTGTACCTTTGGTTGGTACATTGGAAAGAGAAAACTTGCCATTTAAATCAGTAATTGTACCATTAGTAGTACCATTAACCAACACACTGGCACCAATAACCGGTTCTCCGGTAAAATCTGTAACTGTGCCCGAAATTGTCTTATTCTGGGCATAAGATTCTACTATTAAAAAGGAGAACAAAGTGAGAAGAAATAGCCGTCGGATAGTATCCTTATAGGCATACAGGTGATTACCTTTTTGGTTGCTTTTCATACTTTAATTATTAAGTTATAAATATTGGTTTATAGATCCTTTATTGTTGATTTATCTTTTTATCCTCTAATGAAGACTCTTTGTTTCTTTTTATATGGATATTCCTGTAACGTAGTACTTTATAGAGGTTTAGTAGTATAATATATTGTATGATATTAATATATTTACATAGCGTATTTATTATAGAGTTAAACAAAAGTTAGATTCTCTTTTTAAACATAACTACCTGCGCATCAAACGACTACATACAGCTAGCAATCAATTGAGGATAAGATTTGAACAATTAGTACCATTAATATCTTTTTTACCTATTATGAGTTATCCGGTATGCGAATCTTTCTTCGTTCCACTATAGTTATCTTTGCGTTTGACTATAGTTATCCGCAAGGGTAACTATAGTGTACTTTGCGGATAACTATAGTGGAACGAAAAAAGGATAGCGATCGGAATGAAATCGATTAGCAAAAGAAGGAACTAAAAATAGCAGTGAAAAACTATCTATACTATAGCAATTGGTCAAGTACGGCACGGAACACCTTATCGGCATGTTCTTGCATAATCTTAATATAATTAAAGATAGGACGGTTATTTTTCATACTGTGTCCGATACAGTATTCTATTTTTTCAATTTGAATGCCTAAATCATATCCGTGTTGTGCAAATGTCTTTCGGGCGGAATAGTAAGTAACCTTTTTCTTTACCCCCGAAAGTTCTGTTACCTTATTTATATGTCGGAAGACTAAACTATATATTTGTTTATAAGATGAATATTTACCAAACTGCAAATGCCCATTTCTCGACATATATTTATCTATGAGCACTTTTGCTTCAGGCTGCAAAGTAAATACAATTTCATTTTCTCCCTTCTTGCTATTACGTGTTTTGTGACGCACATAACGCATATCGTTCTTATTTTTAAAATCATATACTAATAAATCTCTCAGGTTGATACCGCCTAAATAATAGGTAAGCATAAAAATATCTCTCACCATGGATAAAGAAGGCTTTAAAAGCCGGACATCACGTATTCTCTTCAGTTCATCTATTGACAAATCAAGTTCCCGCACATTACTTGCCGGCATCTTAAAGAGGACAAAAGGATGAATGGAGTAAGATACATAATTCATCTTACCGGCATAATTTAATATCACCTTTATCAAAGTCAGATATATTCTGATAGTTGTATCTGCCAGATTCTCCTCGTGAAGAACTTTGGCAAATTCTTGGATATGTATAGGTGTCAATTGAATTAAAGGAAAATCCCCTTTCATATATTTGACTAATCTTTCGGAAGCTATCTTATAAAGTTTATAAGATTTCTCCCGCTCTTCTCCTTTCATGAAATTCATGTATTCTTTTGCAACAGCTTGAAAGGTTATACCTTTTTTCTTTTGTTCATAAGTAATTATACGTATAAGCTCGGTACATGAAATTGCTGGTAAATAGCTGATCGATGTAATAATTTCTTCATACTCATTGATTAGTTTCCGAAGACAAGCATTCATATTCGCTGCATTCTCATGCCTTACTACTCGACCATTTTTTAGTTGACTGGCAGAATCCAAAGTAAATTGGGTAGATATATATCTGGTTTGAGAATGATGTGCTACGGCTATCCTTATTCGATGTCTGCCATTTGATAATTTTTTAGTTGGAACAACTACAATTGAAAAATTCGCCATATCATTTTTAGGTTTATAAATTACTATTTTCCATACAATAAAATAGAAACAAAAAGGTTCATAGTCATTAGGGACTAATCGAAAATCGCTCCCACAGCATGGAATATCGTGCAAAAGACGGTATTTTCCATGCATTTGTACGATTCTGCATTGCTATATCTTGATTAAGTCGTTATGTTTGCAACACTTTTTCACAGGTAGAGTGTGAAAAGTTATGTTTAAAAAGAGAATCTAACTTTTGTTTAACTTAACAGATATAACTAATGAATATGGAAAACAACAAAAAAAAGGCTTCATTTATTTCAATTACTGGTTGGAAAAGAATGCAGCCATTGTCTTTTTTACTTTACGACGATTTTACTAATCAACAAAAATATGTTTAACTTTAAAAAACATGGTATGAAAAAAAACTATGTCACAACTGCTGTTGCCTTACTACTTTTAGCAGGATGTAGCAACGATATTAAAGAAACTGATATTCAGTTTACCGGTGATACGGGAGCGAAAGTTTCTTTTAGTGCAGTAATAAACAATCATGAGGCTAGCAATCTTGTTACAAGAGCTACGGAAACAAACTGGGAGGCAGAAGACTCGGTAGGAATCACTTGTGGTACGGAACAAGTGAATATTCATTACAAATACAAGGGCAATGGTCTTTTTGCAGCAAAAGGAGGAAATGCAGAAGAAATTTGGGTATTAGGTTCCGGAGAGTATGATGTAGTGGCATACGCTCCATTTTCTGGTACATCAGGTGAAGAACAACCTGCATTAGAAGTGACTACAGCTAGTGAAAATCAAGCTACAGCAGAAGAACGTGCGAAGATAGATTTTCTTTTTGCCAAAGGGAAGGCTACATCACAAACCCCGAACGTGACATTAGCATTCAATCATGTGATGAGTCGTATTAGATTGGAGTTTCAAGCTGGCGAAGGTGTGGACTTGGCAGATATAACTTGTTATCTTATTGGGCTTAAGAATAATGGTACATTTAATCCTAAAACAGGGGAGACAACAGTCAGTGAAGACCCTGTTACGGATAAAGATGATATTTATTGGGATAAAATAGGAGAGCAGGATAATTATACAGTACAAGCTATTTTACTGCCACAGAAGGTGCAAGGCAAAGTAACTATCCAAGCTAGAATGAACGGTTATCTTTATGAAGCCGAGTTTGCTAACTTGACAGAATTGAAATCAGGATTTTCTTATAATTACATCATCAAGACAAATAAATACGAGGACAATAATTATGTGTTGACAATTACAGAACAAACGCAAATAATAGGATGGGAGGATGAAAACCACGATCCTATAACATCCGACCCGAGTATAGCTGAAACTGGAACAGAGATAACTAATCCTAGTTGGAATATTACAGAAGAAACCGTAACTCCACAGCCTGTTGTGAAGTGATCTGTTTACCAATCTAATATAGATAAAAATGCTAAAAATATAAACATGAGATTTATGAAAATATATAATTATATATCAATGCTTTTTCTGGCTGGCGCAGCCGTAGTTGCGTCTTGCTCGCAAAATGAAGAACTGACCGGAGAAACCCCGGATTCTTTGCAGGGATTTCAGATTAGTGTGTCTGATGAAGGATTTATGGACGAAAGTGGTAAGACACGTGCTACAGAGAATGGATATACTACCCGATTTTCTAACGGAGATGCTATCGGTATATTTGCGGTAAGAGGAGAAACGGTGGTAGAGGATATCAAGAATCGGAAATTCACACTGACAGATGGCTATTGGGAATTGACTGATGGAGGGGATCCTATTGAATACAAAGGTTCACAATTTCAGCGGATGACTTTTTATGCATACTATCCGTATAATGCGAATGTGACTTTTGATCCGACGAAGGTGGATCCTTTTGAAACATACGTCAACAATTGGAAAATAGGCAGTGAACAAAATGAAGGAAATTATACACAATATGATTTGATGACCAGTACGGGTAGTGTTCAGGGGGATCGTTTGAAAGGGCAGATCGCTTTTACTATGCAACATCGGATGGCTCTTGCGGTAGTAAAGATGCCTAATTTGACCTATAGCTTTACAAATGGTGGTATAGATGATTATCTGTTACCTTTGGCTGCCGGTTCGTTTACAGTGAACAATACTCAAGCAACTCCTTATTATCAGGAAAGTACAAATACATACCGTTTTTTGGTTAATCCGAATAAGGAATTCTCCATAAAGGGGACTTATGTAGGAGTAAGTGAAATGGAATATGAAGCTAAAGGTACCTTGGAAGGAGGAACAGCGAAGATGTATACCATCGAAGATAAGAGTAAGATTAACCATACTTTGCAGGTAGGGGATTATTTTTGTGCGGACGGAAAAATAGTTTCTGTAGATGCGGAGGCGGTGCCGGAGAATGTGATTGGTATTGTTTGTTATGTGGGTAATTCACAGCCCAGTGTAACACATCCCGAACTTTATTCTGCTGAGATTGATGCTTTGCGTCGTGACTTCCCCGCTTGTACGCATGGGATAGTATTATCTACAAAGAACTCATTGGTAAAAGATGATGAACAAAACGATATTGCCTTGCAAATGTTTCATTCTAGTAAGGCTGGTTATTACTCAGATTGGTTTAATTCAGATGAAGATTGGAAGGATAAGTTTGTAGGTTGTAACACCGAGAGGGATGTTAACAAAAATGATGCATCAAAGGTTTTTCCCGCATTGATGGGGTATAATAACACAAAAATACTTACTATGTGTTACGAAGGAATGGGTAGTATATCTACTTGTGATTATGTTTATGACTATATCATGGCTTATCGTAAGGCAGAAGCCGTTCCTTCTGGTGTAACTCCTTGGTATCTACCTTCTGTGATGTGCTGGGATCAGGTTGCCAAGAATATGAGTGGTATTAATAGTAGTCTTCAGAAAGTAAATGGTGATAAGATGGTTACTTCTGATCTACCTGTAAATAACAAGGCTGCTGGGCACTATTGGAGTAGTACACAGCGTTCTGCAGTCAATCAATGGACACATAGCATGGGAAATGGAAGCTTTCACGTCACTTGTGAACGTGCTTCATGCGCCGGCTATTTCCGTATGATGCTCGCATTCTAAAATAAACATGACGGTATATAAAGTCCGTCAACTATACTTATATCATGAACATATACATATATGAATAAGAAAAACTTTATAAAGGGGACAACCTTACCTGTCGCTCTGTTTTTCACTATAGCAACTTTTGCACCTGCATGGGGATTGCAAACAGCTTCGGCAGCCATCGAAGTTGTACAGCAGCAAAGTACTATAAAAGGAACAGTAGTAGATAGCCAAGGCGAACCGATAATTGGAGCAAGTGTACTTGCGGAAGGAACATCTAACGGTACAATTACCGACATTGACGGTGTATTTAGAATAAATGTACGTCCCGGTACTAAACTGAAAGTATCTTTTATAGGTTATACTGATAAAACAGTTGTAGCAAAAAATGATATGAAAATCATCCTAGTAGAGGATGTGACTGCTCTTGAAGAGGTGGAGATTGTAGCTTATGGCACGCAGAAGAAAGTGACTATGACAGGAGCTATCGCCAGTGTGAAGGGAGAAGAATTGACCCGTGTATCTGTAGGTTCGGTTTCCAATGTATTAGGAGGGCAGATGACAGGTTTGACTACCGTACAATATTCCGGTGAGCCGGGAGCGGATGCCGCTGAAATTTTTATTCGTGGTAAAGCTACTTGGGAAAATTCTTCACCGTTAATTCAGGTAGACGGTGTGGATCGTGAAAGTATGAGTGATATCGACCCGAATGAAATTGAATCCATTTCTATCTTGAAAGATGCTTCGGCAACAGCCGTATTTGGTATTCGTGGAGCAAACGGGGTCATTTTGATTACAACTAAACGAGGAAAGGAAGGAAAGGCGAAAATTTCGTTTACTACTTCTGCTTCTGTATTGATGCCTACAAAAATGGTAGAACAGGCAAGTTCCTATGACTATGCCCGTTTTCATAATCAAATGATGTCCGGTGATGGCAAATCTGCCTTATTTAGTGATGGAGTGATTCAAAAATTTGCAGATGGTTCCGATCCTATTCGTTTCCCAAATATACAATGGGCTGACTATATTATGAAAAGCTCTACGCTTCAGAGCCAGCATAATCTGAACATCTCGGGAGGAACAGATAAAGTACGTTATTTCATCTCTGCAGGTGCTTATACGCAAGGAGGACTTTTTAGTGAGTTTGATCTTCCTTATAATTTAAGCTATCAGTACCGTCGGTTTAACTATCGTACAAACTTGGATATGGATGTCACTAAAACGACTACTTTGTCATTCAATATTAGTGGTAATGTGAATAATTCAGATCAACCGCGTACGAGTCAGGGATCTTCCGGATTGATTAAAAATATGTATTATGCTACTCCTTTCTCCAGTCCGGGAATCATAGACGGAAAATTAGTAAATTCGAGCGATGAGACTTATTCGGACGGGCTGAAATTACCATTTACTGGAGGTACAGGTATGGGATATTATGGAAATGGATTCAGCCAGACCAGTAACAATTCGCTGAATGTAGATGTGATTCTGGATCAAAAAATGGACTTTTTGACTAAAGGACTTTCTTTTAAAGTGAAAGGATCTTATAACAGCTCATTTACAGTTAATAAAGTAGGTTCTGGTGGGTCTATTGCTACATACACTCCTGTATTGATGGATGACGGTAGTATTGCTTATCGTAAGTTTGGAGAGAATACGGATGTGAAGTATTCGTATACTACAGGTAAAGCGCGTAATTGGTATATGGAAGCCAGCTTTAATTATAATCGTACTTTTGGTGATCATACAGTGACAGCTTTATTCTTATATAATCAACAGAAAGAATATTATCCGAAAGTATATTCGGACATTCCTCATGGATATGTCGGATTAGTCGGACGTGTCACTTATGATTGGAAGAGCCGCTATATGGCAGAGTTTAATGTGGGGTATAACGGTTCGGAAAACTTTGCGTCCGATTTGCGCTTTTCTTATTTCCCGGCTGGTTCTATAGGTTGGGTGATGAGTGAAGAGAAGTTTTTCCGTCCTTTGAAGTCGGTGGTTAGCTTTTTGAAATTACGTGCCAGTGTCGGTTTAGTAGGTAACGATAATATTGGGGGATCGCGATTTATGTATATGGCTGATCCATATAATGTCGGTTTAGGTGATTTGGCGAATCGTGTAACAGCAAGTGGAGGAGCGACTAACGCTTGGGGATATGGATTCGGTACAGATAATGGTACTGTTAGTCTAGGGGCACGTGAGGTAGCTAAGAATAATGCTGCTGTGACATGGGAAAAAGCTCTGAAACGGAACTATGGTGTTGATATTAACTTCCTTGATGACCGTCTGAAAACAACCTTTGAATATTATAAAGAACGTCGTAATGACATCCTTTTGCGTGACGGTACAGCTCCGGGAATGTTAGGGTTCATTACTCCCTATTCAAATTTAGGAAGTGTAGACAGTTGGGGCTGGGAACTTTCTTTAAAATGGAACGATAAGATTGGCGATAATTTCCGTTATTGGGCGGGTATTAACCTTTCTTATAATCAGAATGAGATTCTTGAAAAGAAGGAAGCCCCGCAGAATAATTTATATCAATATCAGAAGGGACACCGTATCGGTTCGCGTAGTCAATATGTTTTCTGGCGCTTCTATGATGAGGATACACCTGCACTATATGAGCAGACATTTAATCGTCCGTTCCCCACTCACGAGAGTATTCTTCAAAATGGAGATGCAGTATATGTTGACTTGAATGGTGACCGTAAGATTGATGCAAATGATGCAAGTTATGACTATGGCTTTACAGACGATCCTGAATATATGCTAGGTATTAATTTAGGATTCAGTTGGAAGAATTTGGAAATAAGTACTCAATGGACAGGGGCCTGGAATGTAAGTCGTATGATTTCGGATGTATTTCGTCAACCGTTTTATTCATCTTCCAATAGCGAGCAGGGAGGATTGTTGGCATACCATTTAGATCATACATGGACACCGGAAAATCCGTCACAATCTTCGGAGTATCCGAGAGCTACCATTGATAATGCAAAGAATAATTATGCTACTTCCACTTTATATGAGAAAGATGCCAAATACTTGCGTTTGAAAACTCTTCAGGTGGCATACAATTTTCACTTCCCATTAATGAAGAAACTTGGACTGAATACATGTCAGTTGGCTTTTGCAGGATATAATTTGTGGACTATTACACCTTATTTGTGGGGTGATCCGGAGGCAAGAGCTACTAATGCACCTTCTTATCCATTGTCCAAGACTTATACGTTGAGCTTGAAATTAGGATTCTAAAATAGATAAAGGAAAGATACAATGAAATTACAAAATAAATGGTTCATCGGTGCAATGTTGGGAGCGGCGGTTTGTTTGGTTTCCACTTCATGTGTGGACGAAATTAAATTCGGAAACTCTTTTTTGGATAAGGCACCGGGCGGAAATGCTACTATTGACACAGTGTTCAATAGTGCGGAATATACGCGCCAATTTTTGAATACCTGTTACAGTAGACAGTATTACGGATTACCTTATAATACGGATAGTAACGGTAATATTCCTGATTCTTCCAGTCCTTATTTAGGAAAGAAGGATGCGCTAACAGACTGCTGGTCACTTTATTTTAGTGATGCGACTGTATATCAGCAGTATTATTTGGGTTCTCTCAATGCCAACTATGGCACGCGTGGTAATATTTTCCCATATACACGGGAAATGGTATGGGAAGTAGTGCGTTGGTGTTGGTTGCTAATGGAAAATATAGATAGAGTGCCGGGTATGGATAATGCTGAAAAAACTCAGTTGGTGGCAGAAGCTAAATGCTTGATTGCAGCACGCTATTTTGATATGTTCCGTCATTATGGAGGTCTTCCATTGTTATATGCTTCATTCACCGGTACGGAGTCAGGTTATGAAATCCCCCGTGCTACGGTAGAGGAGACTGTTAACTACATGATAAAGATGTTGGATGATGCTATCAATTCCGGCGGATTGGTGTGGGCTTATGCTGATGCCGATCTTGCTAGCAAGGCCGGACACTGGACAAAGGCTGGTGCGATGGCATTGAAATGCAAAATCTGGCAATTTGCCGCTTCTCCGTTGTTTAACGATGTCAACGGATATGCAGGAGGAACCTCAGAGGCTGAACAGCAACGTCTGGTATGGTACGGTGGCTATCGTGCGGAGCTTTGGGATAACTGTTTGAAGGCTTGTGAAGCATTCTTTAAAGAGCTGGAGAGTCAAGGCGGGTATAGCCTGAATAAGGCTTCGGAAGAAACACCGGAACAGTATCGTCAGGCATATCGTATGGGGTATATTCGTCAGAACAGCAAGGAAGTCTTACATTCTGTTCGCACGAATATGTCGGACGCTTTCAACTCAAGTTCTTATATGTGGCATTCTTGGGCTGTTCCGTCACTTTGCCGCACTGAATATCCGCCTACACAGGAATATGTGGAGATGTTCCCATGGGCTGACGGCACTCCGTTTGACTGGAAAAAGGCGGAAACAGAAGGTAAGTTGGATGAAATGTTCTTGACCGGAACATTTAAAAATGGAGAACAACTATTGTCGGAAATCGTATTAACTCGTGACCCTCGTCTGTATGAGCATTGCATGGTGAATGGACTACCGAAGATGTTAGACTGGAGTGCCGGAACGATGTCCGGTTTACCTTATGAATTGTGGGTCGGAGGATACGATGAAGGACAAAATGCGGCACTTGAATCTGGTAACTATGCGACTGGTTATAAAAATATGAAATATTATTTGGGAACTGAGTACCAACGTCAGTATACGCACTGGGTTTATCTTCGCTTGTCTGATATTTATTTGACTTATGCGGAGGCTTTGCTTCAAGCTAAGAACGATCACCGGGGGGCTATTAACCAAATGAATATAGTACGTGCCCGCGTGGGATTGAAGAAAGATTTGGCGGAGTGTGTTACAGATAAGAATTTACTTTCTGACAAAGCTGCCTTATTGGAAGAATTGCTGTGTGAACGTGTTCGGGAATTGGGGCTTGAAGATAGCCGTTTCTTTGATCTTGTCCGTTACAAACGTGCCGATCGTTTCGAGAAACGTCTGCATGGATTACTTGCCTATCGTTTGGATGATACTGGTAATCGCATGACAGGTAATACAAAATGGAATGAAGGAGATAAGAACAAAGGAGCATTGCAACCTACTCGATTTGAATATGAAAGGTTTGAATTATCTAAACCGGTTCGTCGTTGGTGGACATACGGATTTGATTCCAAATGGTATCTTTCTCCATTCCCGCAAACGGAAATTAACAAAGGGTATGGATTGATTCAGAATCCGGGTTGGTAATGTGAGACAACGAAACAGATTAAAACAATACTTGAATATTGATTTATATGAGAAAAAATAAGATTCTGATACTGGCTTTACTAGTTTGTTTGAGCATTCCGGTCAGAGCGCAGAATACAGACAACAACATTATAGGTATTGTTGTTGATAAATCGGGAAACCCAGTCTATGGAGCGTCCGTTAATGTGGAAGGTGGCGCAGTGGAGACCCGGGTTGAAACTGATAAAGATGGTAAATTTGAGATTGCGGTCGAGAAGGGACAACGCTTGAGTGTCTTTTCTGCCGACAAAGGCTCTACCACAGTTGTGGTAAAGGCTGATGGTCCGATGACTATTGTGATGGGATATGCAGCTCAGACTATTGATGTGGGAGCTAACCGGACATTCAATCGTCATGAATCAACAGCAGCTGTTTCTACCACCTATAATGAAGAGTTTAATAAGCGGTCTTCCCGGAATATATCCAATTCTTTATATGGATATGGATTGGGTCTTACTACTTTGCAGAATGCAGCTAGTACAGGTTTAATGGCAGATCCTACCTTTTATGTACGTGGTTTGCAGAGCTTGTCAAGTAGTACGCCGCTTGTGCTGGTTGACGGTTTGGAACGAGACATGAGCTTGGTGAGTCCGGAAGAAGTAGAATCCGTTTCCATCCTGAAAGATGCTGCGGCTGTGGCATTGTACGGATACAAAGGAGTGAATGGTGCGATCTTGATTACGACGAAGCGTGGTAAGTACAAAACAAAAGAGATAACGTTTACGTATGATCACATCATTAACACTCAGTCTCGACGTCCGGAATTTGTAGATGCGGCTACGTATGCTTCTGCTGTGAATGAAGCGCGTGGATATGAAGGTTTGGGAGCTCGATATACTCCGGAAGAAGTCGACGCTTTCCGTAATGGAGTAGGCAGTGGAGGAGCTTCCCGTATGTATCCTTATCTCTATCCTAATGTGAACTGGATTGATGAAACCTTTAAAGACAGAGGAGTTTCTAATAAATACACGATCGAATTCCGTGGAGGAGGAACAAAGTTCCGCTACTATACTATGGCGAATTTATTAACAGACAAAGGGTTTATCAAGACCCCGAATGCAAATGACGGATATTCTACACAGAATATGTATTCACGTGCTAATTTGCGTACAAATCTGGATATTGATTTAACGGGCACTACCAAATTGAAGTTAAATCTTCTCGGAACATTATCCGAATCTCGGATTCCGGGGGCTTCGGTTAACTTATGGGATATGATTTATTCGATTCCTTCTGCAGCTTTTCCGGTTCGTACGGAAGATGGCAGTTGGGGAGGAAGTACCACTTGGGCGGGCACGTCGAATCCTGTCGCACAATCGCAGGGAGCTGCTTATTCTAAAGGACACTCTCGCAGTTTGTTTGCCGACCTTACTTTATCACAAGATTTGTCTGGTTTGCTGAAAGGATTAGGAGCTAACTTTCGTTTAGCTTATGATAACTATTCCAATATTTTAGAAGACCATAGCAAGACTTATACGTATGCTGGTTATGCAACAAGCTGGACAACTAACGGGCCGTTTTATACTGCCATTTCAGGTGGCGAATCCAGTGAAATGGGTTCGGGTGCGGGTATTGACAATTGGGCGCGTCAATTTAATTTTGCAGGTAGTGTAGATTATAATCGTTCATTCCAAAAGTGGGATGTGTATTCTCAATTGAAATGGGATTATGAATATCGTGATTCATACGGTCTGAACACTACTATTTATCGGCAAAATGTTTCTTGGTATAATCATGTAGGTTTCTCTAATCGCTATTATTTGGATCTGGCATTGGTTGGCTCGGCTTCCAGTTTATTGGCACCGGGACATAAATGGGCTTTTTCTCCTACCATTTCTGCTGCTTGGGTACTTTCGGAAGAAAAATGGTTGAAAGATGTGTCTTGGGTGAACTTCTTGAAATTGCGAGCTTCATTTGGGGTGATCAATGTTGATTATCTGCCTAAAGACGGAAGTACTACCGTATATGACTATTGGGACCAGATTTATACGACTACCGGTACGCAATATAAGTTTAACAGTAGTTACGACTCTGAATTCGGAAGTACTATTATCGGTCGCTTGGCAACTGCTAATTCGACACATGAGAAAGCGTATAAATATAATGTTGGTGTTGATGCTATGTTGTTCAATGGATTGAATGTGACGGCAGAAGGCTATTATCAACGGAGAAAAGATATTTGGGTTTCTTCCGAGGGTAAATATACCGATGTACTGGGAGTTGATGCTCCGTTCGAGAATGCCGGAATCGTTGATAGCTATGGTATGGAACTAGGACTTAACTATACGAAAAGGTTAGGAGATGTAGTGTTTAATCTTGGCGGTAATTTTGCTTGGAATAAGAATGAAATTAAGGAACAACTGGAAGAACCGCGTTTGTATAAGAATCTTGTGCAAACAGGAAATCGGTTGGGTCAAGTATATGGAATGGTAGCTGAAGGTTTCTTCAAAGATAAAGAAGATATAGCAAACAGCCTTACACAAAACTTTACTACGGTAGTGCCGGGAGACATAAAATATAAAGATGTGAATGGAGACGGAATCATTGATGCTAATGACAAAACTGCTATTGGTTATAGTACGACAGCTCCGGAAATTTATTATTCTTTCCATTTGGGAGCCGAATGGAAAGGGATTGGGGTAGATGTAATGTTTCAGGGAACAGGTAACTATTCTGCTTTATTGAATACGAAGAGTATGTTTTGGCCATTGATAAATAATACGACACTTTCTACTCATTATTATGAGAATCGTTGGACACCGGAAAATCAAAATGCCAAATATCCTCGTTTGAGTTCACAGAGTAATGCCAATAACTATCAGGCTAATACGGTTTGGTTGGCAGACCGGTCATTCTTGAAGTTGCGTAATGCGGAGGTGTATTACAGATTCCCGAAAGAATTGATGAAGAAGACTAAGATATTGGGGAGTGCCAAGTTATATGTTAGAGGAACAGACTTGTTCTGTTCAGATCACATTGATGTGGCAGATCCGGAATGTTATGGTGTAGCGACTCCGCTGAATAAGAGTGTAGTAGTCGGTGTTACGATTGGTTTTTAATCATAAAAACAAAGCGAAAGAATGAAACTGAAAAACATTATCTACGGAATGATGTGTGTAGTCACACTCGGTTCCTGCTCAGATAAGATGGAATATCATGAGTACAATAACTATGATGAGGATTTTGTGAAGCTCAACTTCGGTAATGTGGGAGGGCTGATAACAAATATCTATTTGTCCATGGATGTGGACTTTGGAAACTATAGCGGGGCAATTCTTGGTTCTGCTACTGATGAGGCTGAATATGCTTATTCGGGAAATCAGATTGAAGACTTTTACAATGGTTCTTGGAGTCCGTCAAATGCTAAAAGTAGTATGTGGACGTCCTGTTATGAAGGGATAGCCAATTGTAATTTATATCTGGAGAAGTTTACCGGACTGACATTTCCCGAGTTGGCTTTGAACAGTGATTATGCACAACAAATGTTCCGTTATACCAATTACCAGTATGAGGTGCGCTTCCTTCGTGCATATTTCTACTTTAACTTGGTACGACAATATGGAGATGTGCCGTTTAGCGACCATATATTAACAGCCGAAGAATCGAATACATTGTCGCGCAGGCCGGCACAGGAGATTTTTGATTATATCATAGCCGAATGTGATGATATAAAGGATAAGATTATTGTCGATTACAGTAAACTGGGAGATATGGCATTGCCTAGTAGTCCGGCGGAAACAGGACGTGCCAACCGTAAAACGGTATTGGCCTTGAAAGCTCGTGCTGCGTTGTATGCGGCAAGTCCTTTGTTTAACCCGACTGATAATAAAGAGCTGTGGTATCGTGCAGCTAAAGCCAATAAGGAAATTTTAGATGACAGTAATGGATTTGCTGAAAAGGCAAAACTCTTAGTGGAGGATTATTCATCACTTTGGAGTAAGGATAATTACAATGACGCTACTAGTGAATTGATTTTTCTCCGTCGTGCCACTACTACCACTAATTCTTTTGAGGGATATAACTTCCCGGTAGGGTTGGAAAATTGTAAAGGTGGAAACTGTCCCACACAGACACTGGTGGATGCGTATGAGATGAAGGATACAGGGTTGCGCCCGGACGAGTTGGATAACTACGATCCTACTAATCCTTATTATACCAACCGCGACCCTCGTTTCTATCTGACTATTGCCAAGAATGGAGACGAAAAATGGCCTAACTGGAATACTGTTCCTCTGCAAACCTATCAGGGCGGATTAAATGCGGAACCTTTGAGTGGCGGAACTCCGACAGGTTATTATCTGAAGAAGTATTGTCAGACGGCAGTAGACTTGCGTGCCGGTACAGCTTCAAAGACCTATCATTCATGGATTACGTTCCGTTTTGGAGAGTTCTATTTGAATTATGCGGAAGCTGTATATAAGTATCTGGGTAGTCCGTATGCAACGGACAGTGAATTTACAACTTCGGCTGTAGATGCTATCAAAGTAGTTCGTACACGTGCCGGAATGCCCGGATTCCCTCAAGGGATGACCAATGATGCTTTCTGGAAGAAATATCAGAATGAACGTATGGTAGAATTGGCTTTTGAAGGACATCGTTTTTGGGATGTACGTCGTTGGAAGGAGGGGGACAAACATTTCAAAAACATTGTTGAAATGAAAATTACGAAAAATGGGGATGATACTTATACGTATGAGCGTAAGGTAAAAGAAAGAAGTTGGGATGATAAGATGTATTTCTTCCCGATTCCTCAGAGTGAAAAATCGAAAAATCCTAATTTGGAGCAGAATCCGGGTTGGTAACTTAACCGGAATACTGATGAATAGAAATAGGATATTCTTGCATAGAACGGATGTTTATAGAATAAAAAACGAAAGAAATGAAGATACATTATATAATATTGGGGCTGTTTTATTTGCTGGCTATAGTTGCTTGCTCAGATAATGACCCCGTCGTTGAAGTGAACAATGGCAATCAAACAGAAGAATTGCCTCCTCTGCCGACCGAAGTCATAACGGGTAGCCGCGCCATGTGGGTGAGTTATGATCCTATTTCGGCTTCTGATCCCAATAACGCATCAGGGATTGCATCCGCATTGATTAGCTGGAGATTATTGAAGACCGATCCGTCTAATGTTGCTTTTGATATTTATAAATCAGTAGACGGTGAGATGGAAGTGAAATTGAATGAAGAACCTATTTCAAATACGACTTCCTGGGTGGATGCAGATATTGATGTATCAAAAACGAATGTATATCGGGTTACTCTTGCTAATCAGGCTGAAACGCTTTGCGATTATACATTTACTTCTGAAATGGCAGAAAAGTTTTATCATGAAATTAGATTAAACATGAATGTACCCGATGCATCGATTACATATTCTCCTGATGATATTCAGCTAGGTGACTTGGACGGTGACGGTGAATTAGAGATTGTGGTGAAGAGAGAACCGTATGATGGTGCCAACCAGGGGGGATGGAATAATGGTTCGACCTTGTTGGAAGCTTATAAGATGGATGGTACTTTTTTGTGGCAAATTGATTTGGGAATCAATATTCGTTCCGGTTCACATTATACTTCATATATTTTATACGATTTTGATGGAGATGGTTTATGTGAAATAGCTTTCCGCTCTTCAGAAGGTACAAAGTTTGGGGATGGTAAGGGCATTACCGATGCTTATGGTAATGTGAACGATTATCGAATTCGTCAGACTGACGCTGTGGGCTGGTATTCGGGAGCAAGTATTAATACAATTTGCGGTTTGATAATGGAAGGTCCCGAATATATCTCTATTTGCCGTGGATATGATGGACGTGAAATTACCCGGGTGGATAATATTCCTCGTGGTGGAAGTGGTTCAAAAGCGTCGCGTGCTAAATATTGGAGTGAATATTGGGGAGATGATTACGGAAACCGCATGGACCGTTTCTTTATCGGGGTGGCTTATCTGGATGGTATACCTGACGAAGCGACCGGAGTGAGAACAAGCAACCCCAGTCTGATCATCAGTAGAGGTATTTATCATAATTGGCAAGTATGGGCACTCGATTTGAAAGGGAATAAACTGGAAACCCGTTGGAAGTTTGATACAGCCGAACATTCTTCAAAATGGTTGTCCATGTGTTCGCATAGTTTTCGTGTAGCGGACTTGGACGATGATGGAAAAGATGAAATCTTGTATGGTTCTGCGGCTATAGATGATGATGGAAGCGAATTGTGGTGTACCGGAAACGGTCATGGTGACTGTTTATGTGTTGGCAAATTTATAAAAGACCGTTCAGGATTGCAAATTGTTGCTTCATTTGAAGAACCGGGCAATTATAATGGACAAGGACACGGTTATGGATGTCAAGTGATTGATGCAAGAGATGGTGGCTTGATTACCGGCCATGGAGCGGGTTCGACTACTGATGTCGGTCGTTGTATTGTGGCAGATATCGATCCGGATAGCCCGAATTTTGAGTACTGGTCTTCTTTGCAGGAAGGGGTATTCAGTTGTAGTGGCAGTGGATTGGTATCCAGTACATATCCTACAGGTATTGGTGGTGGAGTTTTGTATAATGTAGCCATTTATTGGAGCGGGCAGCCGACAAGAGAAATGCTGGACCGTGCTTGTGTCGTGAGCTATAAAGAGAACCCTGATGTAAACAAGACGAATAAGACTCGTTTGGTATATTTTGGAACTTACGGTAGCAATGACGGTAACCATAGCACCAAATACAATCCTTGTTACTATGGTGATTTTCTCGGTGACTATCGTGAAGAAGTAATAATGGGTTCAAGTGACATGAAATCTATTTATATATTCTCCACGAATCATCCTACCGAATTCCGTCTTCCTCACTTGATGACCGATCATAATTATGATATGTCTCAAGCGATGCAGAATATGGGATATAACCAGGGAACTAACTTAGGTTACTATGTAGGTGCTGAAACTTTGAAAAAAGCAGAATAAAAAGGTTTTTGAATAAGAAATCTCTTATTTGATATGAGTTTGTTGAAAAAGAACAATCCGGCTAACTGTCGGGTTGTTCTTTTTTTCATAGTTGAACGAATCGCCATATATATGGATAATATTCTATTTCTTAATTGATCGGCTCTCCCTACCTTTGTAAGGTGAGATAGCAAATATACATATGAAAAAACTCTTTATCCTTTTGTTCCTCTTCATCACTTTAGGAACAAACGCACAAAACAATAAAGTTTCCGGCCTCAACGCCCGCCAGTTTCATAAATATTGGAAGGTAGAGTCGGAATCTCCGGATTATAAAGTGACATTTCAGGGTGATACCGCTGAAATACTATCTCCTAAAGGCCTTACCTTATGGAGGAAAGAAAAGATGAGCGGGCGGGTAACCATTGAATATGATGCGTGTGTAGTTGTAGAAAAAGAAGGAGACCGTTTGAGTGACCTGAATTGCTTTTGGATGGCTTCGGACCCCAAGCATCCTGATAATATATGGAAACGTGAGAAGTGGCGTAGCGGAATCTTTCTGAATTGTTATTCTTTGCAACTCTATTACATGGGATATGGTGGAAATTATAACTCTACTACACGCTTCCGTCGTTATGACGGCAATGAAGCAGGAATCACAGATCCCAAAGTACGTCCTGCCATATTGAAAGAATATACAGATACCGAACATTTGCTAAAAGCGAATCACTGGTATCACATTAAGATAACAAATGAAAATAATAGGGTTAGTTATTACATAGACGGCAAGCGACTGGTGGACTTCCGCGATGCCGAACCTCTGACAGAAGGATGGTTCGGCTTTCGTACCACCTTATCCCGTACCCGCATTACAAACTTCCGCTATGAATGTTTGCCGCCCCAAACGTCTACTGTTCCTTTACATTGGATCGGCAATACTCCTGAACAAGACAAAGCTGTAAGCTTCGGAGTTCCTTTTGATGAAGGCTACCTATTTCCAGAAACTTCATTGCGGTTAAAAACAGATAGAAATCAAGAGATTCCGGTAGATACTTGGCCATTGGCTTACTGGCCGGATGGTTCCGTGAAATGGAGCGGAGTTGCCGGAGTCATTCCTGCCGGAACAGAAAGACTGACATTAGAAAAAGCCCCCCGGAAAGCAAAAACTATCAATAAACAGCCTAATACTTCTATTGCAATCACTGAAACGCCTGAAGATATTCAAATTGAAACAGGGCTAATTTCCGTATTTATTCCCCGACGCGGAGATTTCCTGATTGATAGCCTATTATATAAGGGAACTAAAGTAGGAGAGAAAGCGCGTCTGATTTGTAATACGCAAAACGAGCCGATTCAAGAAAATACATCTCAAATATCTTTTACTCATTACATAGGAGAAATAAAATCAGTAACCATAGAACGTCTGGGCTCTGTACGGGCACTTGTAAAGTTGGAAGGGATACATCGGAACAGGAATAAGAAGATTGATACGAATCACTCTGAAGGGGAAGGGAACTATGCGAATAACTCTGATATGAACAAACGGAATAACCGTGAGTGGCTTCCTTTTGTGGTACGTCTCTACTTTTATGGTGGTAGTGAACAGATCAAAATGGTACATAGCTTCATCTATGACGGAGATCAGAAGAAAGATTTCATTCGTAGTTTGGGTATCCGTTTCGATGTTCCTATGCGTGAAGCTCTGTATAATCGTCATATTGCTTTTTCGTGTGCAGATGGAGGAGTGTGGAGCGAGCCGGTACAACCATTGGTAGGGCGTCGCATACTCACTTTAAATAAGACAGATAATAAGAAAAACAGTAATGAAAAGAAAGATGCACAACAGATGCCGACTGATGAACCCTCCCTGCAACAGCAGCAAATGGAAGGCAAACGTATTCCGCCTTATGAATCTTTCGATGAAAAGAACCGCTCTCTGCTCGATAACTGGGCTTCATGGAATGACTACCGTCTGTCTCAACTCACTGCCGATGCTTTCTCCATTCGTAAACGTGCCAATAACGATAATCCCTGGATAGGAACCTTTTCCGGCACACGTAGCGATGGATATATTTTTGTCGGAGATATTACCGGAGGATTAGGACTTTGTATGCATGACTTTTGGCAGTCTTATCCCTCTTCTATTGAAATTTCAGACGCACGAACCCCGGTAGCTACCCTTACCGCCTGGTTGTGGAGTCCGGAGTCCGAGCCTATGGATTTACGGCATTATGATCGTATAGCTCATGACCTGAATGCCAGCTATGAAGATGTCCAGGAAGGTATGAGCACGCCATACGGCATTGCCCGTACAACTACGTTGACACTGATCCCACAAAGTGGCTATGCCGGAAAAAAGGCTTTTGCTGATTATGCCAAACAATTTTCTAGCCCTAGTCTGTTAATGCCAACCCCGAATTATCTTCATGCCCGCCAGGCTTTCGGGATATGGAGTCTCCCCGACCGTACTACTCCATTCCGTACTCGTGTAGAAGACCGCTTGGATGCTTACATTGACTTCTATCAGAAAGCAATCGAACAAAACAAGTGGTACGGTTTCTGGAATTATGGTGATGTGATGCACGCTTATGACCCTGTTCGTCATACCTGGCGTTACGATGTCGGAGGATTTGCCTGGGACAATACGGAACTGGCTTCTAATATGTGGCTATGGTATAATTTCCTCCGTACCGGGCGTATTGATATTTGGCGTATGGCAGAAGCTATGACGCGTCATACAGGCGAAGTGGATGTCTATCATATCGGTCCCAATGCCGGATTAGGCAGTCGGCATAATGTAAGTCATTGGGGATGCGGAGCTAAAGAAGCGCGAATCAGCCAGGCCGCCTGGAACCGTTTCTACTATTACCTTACTACAGACGAACGTTGCGGTGATTTAATGACTGAAGTGAAGGATGCCGACCACAAACTCTATGACTTGGACCCTATGCGCCTGGCCCAACCTCGCAGTGAATATCCTTGTACCGCTCCCGCCCGTTTGCGTATCGGTCCCGACTGGCTGGCTTATGCCGGTAATTGGATGACAGAATGGGAGCGCACAGGTAACACTGCTTATCGTGATAAAATAATAGCAGGAATGAAAAGCATTGCCGTCCTGCCTAACCGCCTCTTTACCGGCCCCAAAGCTCTAGGATTTGATCCGTCAACAGGAATCATCACAACCGAATGTGACCCCAAATTGGAAACAACCAACCATTTAATGACGATCATGGGCGGATTTGAGATAGCCAATGAAATGATGCGTATGATTGATATACCCGAATGGAAAGACGCCTGGCTTGATCATGCTGCACGTTACAAGAAGAAAGCATGGGAACTTAGCCATAGCCGTTTTCGTGTCTCCCGTCTGATGGCTTACGCAGCTTATCACTTGCGCAATACCCAAATGGCTGAAGAAGCCTGGAAAGATTTGTTTACCCGGTTGGAACATACACCTGCACCGCCTTTCCGCATCACTACCATACTTCCGCCGGAAGTACCGTCTCCATTAGATGAATGTACGAGCATTAGCACGAATGATGCTGCTCTTTGGAGCTTGGATGCTATTTATATGCAGGAAGTTATTCCGAAGGATGAATAGCAGAAGCATTTATTTCTTCACATTTCACCATATCCCAACCTTGGAACTGAATTAATAATAGGTGAAGTGTCGTTCCAGTAGCCAGTTTCTGCACAACTTTATCCTTACTGTATCGCAACAGTTGCTGTCTTCCTTCTTCTGCTTGGGCTTCAAGTTCAGCATTGGTAGCTGTACGTGTAGCGTATTTCAACTCCAGGATATAGCTGTGTTCTATATCGGAATAACGCATTTTGTCCGGCAATAGGAAGAAGTCACAATAGCCATAGTTCATTTCCAGTTCCGGCTGTACGAGATAATAAGAAGCAATGGCAAGATAGGCTTTTAGGAAACCTTGCAGGTTTCTTTCCCCTTCTATCGCATCACGTATGGAAGAGTTCTCCCGATAGGCACGGGCGATGGTTTCGAAGAATGGTTGCCAATGACCATCGAAGGCGAAATCATCTATCAAGTCTTTCAGATGTGAAAGATTCAGGGTATGGGCCTGTTGATAGTAGTCGCGCAAGAATCCAAGGTACTGCTCGCGCACACAATTGTTAGGTATGCACATTTTCAGACGGTCGCCACGGGTGCCGCACATGGTAAGTAAACCATAATAATAGAGCAGGCTTCGGAAGTTCTCTATATCTGCTATCTTTTCTGACGGGAACGAAGTATGTAAGTCTACCAGTATTTCACCTTTTGCCGCAATTTCTTCGATAGTACTCATGCGGCTTCCCTCATGGGTGTTGTCGTGGTCAATGCGTGCCAGCATTTTCAGTTTACTGTAATCCGTACGGATATTCTTGTCTACCATATTTTCGGGTGGACGGTGAAAATCAATTTGGTTACGTAAATAGTATAAAGTCATATCGCAATTAAACACACGGTCGTTGTCCAAAGATGTTCTGGCGAAGCAATAATTGTCATACCACGGTTTCATTTCTGTAATCATCGCTTCTACATCACCGACCAGCTTTCCATTTTGTTGGTAATAACGGAGCATTTCACGTACTTCAGTTTCATCAAATCCTATCATGGCATTAAAACGGGAATCAGTCGATATATTCCAGTCAATATTATACCCGCTAGATAAATCATCCAGTGTGATAGGGCTGACTCCCATTAGGAAAATTCGGTCAAACATACCTTTGAACTGCTTGAAGTATTCACGGTAGAAGCCGCTGGCATGAGTCAGGTCATGGAACATTTTCTGTCCGTGTTCGCTCAATATGACGTTGGTAAAGTTGTCATATTCGTCAATTATCAGATAGAGAGGATATCCTTTTTCTTTAGCCTTTACTTCTATATATGATAATTTTGCTTTAGCGCTTTCAATGCTTTCTACTGTTGACTTGAAATCTTCATCATAATAAGATGCGTATGCATGGGCAAACTGGTTGATGATGATACTGCAATATTCATTAAAGCTACTCATCAAATCTGCTCCCGGCAGTGAGCAGCCTGCTTTTGAGAAGTCGAAGAAAAGGACCTGGAAACTGTTATGTTGTTTGGTTGGACGGCTTCCTATCCATAAGTCACCGAAATACTTGTCGAAGTTATCCTTCTGTATTATGTCGTAATAAGTACGCATCATGCTTAGGAATAAGCTTTTTCCGAAACGTCTCGGACGAATAAGGAAAAGGTAACTGGGCATTTCCTCGATAAGGGGCAGATACATGGTTTTATCGACGAAATAGAAGTTTTCGTTCCGCATCCGGTTGAAGTCGGATATTCCGTATGGTATTCCTTTCACTTGGCTCATATTGGCAGGCTTTTAATTTGTACAGGCAAAGTTAATCTATTCCGTGGAATAAATCAATGATTTGCGACTGTATTATGGAAAGGTGACTGTTTGTTGTTGTACAAAGTAGCACTAGCTGTCCCCAAATCTATTAATAGAAAAGTTCTTCTGCATTAAGGGTAAACTTCCTTTCCCTTACAACCAAACTGGCAATTAACTTATTATAAACTATAAACGCAAGTTCTGTTTTTATAAATGAAGCTTTTGATTATAAAAACAAAACTTGCATTTTTATAAACGGAACTTGCGTTTATAGATTAGTCTTAAGCAACTGATACTTTGGTACTAATCCAAAAGAAGTTTGCAAAGGGATAAGAGTAACTTTTCTATTAATAGATTACGGGATAAATAGCGTACTTTATCCCGTATGCTCTTACTTTAAATAATTCTTTAACGGGCAATCGCTCTTTTTCAACCCTTCAGCAATGCTTTTTGCATTCATGTGCGCTCCTTTCAAAGAAGAGTGTGTATGGTCATGATTATAGTAAGTTGCTGCTTTCTTCACACCTTTCTTTTCTAGTTTATCGGCACTAATCTTATTCAGATCGATAAAATAAGCTCCCGTAGCTTCCGCAGCTTCACGTGTCCACTTGCCAAAAGACTCGGTGTTGCGTTCTATCTTTCCCTCTTTCCATTTGTTGCGTGGAGTATGGCTTAAAACGATGGGAATGGCGCCTTTCTCCTGAACGTCCATGATGAACTTCCGAAGATACCAGCCAAACGTATAAATAACCTGATACTTACCGGTCTTTTCCATTAAAAATACTTTGCTCTCGTCACCGGAACCACGTAATTCGGCACGGGCCTTTCCTACATTAATATCTCCTGCATCATTATGTCCGAACTGAATCAGAACGAAGTCTCCCGGTTGCAAAGCATTATATACCTTATCCCAACGACCTTCGTCCAGGAAAGTGCGGGCACTGCGTCCTGCCATGGCACGGTTTTCTACAGATATTTTATTCAGATTGAACTCGTCGGCGATTACGCTTCCCCAACCCCACATACCATTTTTGTCTTTATCCTCATTTCGGACCGTACTGTCTCCGATGGTAAACAATACCGGACGTCCATCTTTACGGCTGGAACCTGTTACAGTATCTTTCTCAATGGGCTTTAGATAATTGGCCAATTCCAGTCCCTCATAAGCACGTATTCCATCCGCAGCAGATTCCGCATTGACTTTAGCACCGAAAGCACTTGTGTGTATACGGTCGATGTAGAACATATATTTCACCTTATTCTTACCGAACTTCTCGAATTTGCGGGCACTGATATCATTCAAATCAATAAAAGGAACCCCCTGTTCTTCGGCTACTTGCTTTGCCCACAATCCGAAAGTCTTGTTGACACGTGTGATGATGGTGCTGTCTTTATCTTCCCAGGCATTACGGGGAGTAAGCGAGAATAGGATCGGATGAGCACCTTTTGCTTTTACATCCTGAATAAAACGGCGCATATATTCCCCGTATGTATATACGGTTTCTTTCACTCCGGTCTCTTTGATGGTTACGTTCAGCGTATCTTTGCCGATTCCCGGAATAGAGGCGCGGGCACGTCCGCTGTCATAAGGACCATTGTCATTGTGTCCCAATTCGATGATAACCCAGTCTCCGGGGCGTACACCTTTGATTACATCCGGCCAAAGACGGTTGTAGAAAGTACGGCTGCTGGTACCTCCCAACGCATGATTCTCAACAGTAATCCGGTTGGAATCGAAATATTCACCAGCAAAATAGCCCCATCCCCATTGTCCGTTGTTGCCATTGCCTAAAGTTCCGGTACGCATGGTTGAATTACCTACCAGAAACAGAACAGGGTTGTCACCTTTCCGGCTGGAACCGGCTTCCGGTCGCGAGGTACGTGCTTTATTCAGGCTATCCAGCGTGTTGTCAACCACCTGATTGACATCTGCCATGGGAGCGGAAACTTTATTTTGCGCTTGCAGTTGCAAACTGAACGTAATGGCTGTCAGCCAACATATATACGGGAATAATTTGTTTTTCATGAATCTGTTTTCTTTGAAATCCCTCACTGACCGGTGTCTAAACAGTCAGTGAGGGAACTAGCTACTAACTAACCTCTAACTAAACCTAATGAATGATTATCTTTAAACCTAATGAAAAAACTGTGTATGTTATTTTAATTTATAAACTTCTGTTCCGGCAAGCAGGAAACAACCGACTCCGTAGTCTTCAAAGTCGGGCACACTCTTATAAGTAACCGGCTGTCCGTCTTTAGGCTCTTTGCCTGTTCCCTGCACATATCCCAGGAATCCGTTCGGATGTACGGCATCTTTCACCATAGCGTTCCATGCTTTTAAAAGGACGGGAAGATACTCTTTACGGTCGAGCAATCCGTTGCGGACTCCCCAAGCCATACCATAAACAAATAAGGCTGTACCGGAAGTCTCTTTTCCTCCGAAGTTCGTCGGGTCGTGAAGACTGACATTCCAGAAACCATCTTCACGCTGACATTTCTTCAAAGCCTTGCTCATGGTCAGGAAATCATTGATATAGTCCTGACGGTGTTTCTCATCAGAAGGAATCTCATCCAATACACGTACCAAGGCAGCATATACCCATCCGTTTCCACGACTCCAATAGCAATCTTCGCCATTCGGCTCTTTATATGGAGGATTAAAATCCTGATCGCGCCACCACAGGCCGTCTTTGGGGTTGAACATACCCGTTTTATCGTGTTGGCTGCGTGTGTAGTAGTACATATCCCACATCTTATCGTAGTATTTCTGTTCTCCGGTCATCTTTCCGAATTTAGCGAAGATAGGCATTGCCATTTGCACAGCATCAATCCACCACCAGTCGTTCACCTGCGGGGTGTTCACCACCATATCGATACTTGCTTTGATATTCCGAATCATGTTCGGGTCTGACGGGCAGATTTTATAGATATCAATGTACGCCTGTCCGCAACAATGGTCGTCCGCATTACGGGTAGTATTGCCGTTGCGCATTCCCCATTTGTGGAAATCGGCCCAGTCGTAAGTATACTTATAATAATCCTCACGCGGATAAATAGAATAGAGAGCCATCAATCCTTCATAATATACACCACGCGTCCATATATTGCTGGGACGTACACGACCGTAAAAACTGGGAGTAGTGTAATCGGCATACTTTTTCATAAAGTAGTCATTAACCTTTATGATATTCTCTAAAGTCTCTTTTTGTGTCGGGAGTTCTTGTGCTGCGACCGTATGGACTGGTATCAGACAAGAAAGAAGCAATCCTGTAAAGAGTAAGAATAGTGGTTTCTTCATGGTACAATAGTTCTGTTTTATTAATTTGCTGTTTATACTAATTTCTATGGCAAAGGTAAGAGACGTTCTTTTCTTTTTCAATGGATTTCCGTGCAAATGTCTTTAAATTCGTTCACGAGACGACAGAAAATAGTGTTAAAAGTACGTCTAATGATGATTTCTACATATATCTGTACAATATTCTATTTTATCAATGGGCTGCGTCCTTTACTTTTGTGTTGTAATTTGATTAATCGATAAAACTATGAAGTGCATAACTCTTTTTTTTAGTTTCTGCCTGATAGCTATCTTCTCGATAGCCCAGCCAAACTATGACTTTTCGAAGTTGAAACGCGAACGTCTGGGACGTGGTGTAATTGCTATCCGAGAGAATCCGTCTACTGTGGCTGTTTCCTGGCGTTATTTGTCTTCCGACCCGATGAATGAATCTTTTGATATTTATAGGAACGATGAAAAGATAAACAAACACCCGTTGAAGGATGCCACTTTCTTTCAGGATACCTATGCAGGGACAGAATCTGTACTTTATACCGTGAAAGCAAGGGAAGGTAAAACGGAAAGTAGCTATCAATTACCGGCAAATGCCCCATTGGGTTATCTGAATATTCCGTTGAACCGCCCCGAAGATGGTACGACTCCGTCAGGGCAAAACTATTTTTATGCTCCGAATGATGCCAGTATCGGTGACGTGGACGGTGATGGCGAATATGAGATTATTCTGAAATGGGACCCGAGTAATGCACATGATAATTCACATGACGGCTATACGGGAGAAGTATATGTTGATTGCTATAAGTTGAGCGGAAAACTATTATGGCGTATTAATCTGGGACGTAACATACGTGCCGGTGCACACTACACCCAGTTTATGGTGTTCGATTTCGATGGTGACGGCAAAGCGGAAGTAGTGATGAAGACCGCGGACGGAACGGTGGATGGAACAGGAAAAGTGATTGGGGATGCGCAGGCTGACTATCGGAATGAACAAGGACGTATCCTGACCGGACCGGAATATCTGACAGTTTTTAACGGATTGACAGGAGAAGCGATGCAAACAATTGATTATGTGCCCGTAAGAGGAGACTTGATGGGTTGGGGAGACAGTCGTGGTAATCGCAGCGACCGTTTTCTGGCCTGCGTTGCCTATCTCGACGGCATACACCCAAGCGTAGTGATGTGTCGTGGATATTATACACGTACTGTTTTGGCTGCTTTTGACTGGGATGGAAAGGAGCTGAAACAACGTTGGGTATTCGACAGTAATAATCCCGGTTGTAAAGATTATGCCGGACAAGGAAACCATAACCTGCGGGTAGGTGACGTGGACGGTGACGGATGCGATGAGATCATCTACGGTTCATGCGCCATAGACCATAACGGTAAAGGACTCTACACCACGGAAATGGGACACGGCGATGCCATTCATCTGACTCATTTCGACCCCTCTCGTAAAGGGCTGCAAGTATGGGATTGTCATGAAAATAAACGTGATGGTTCTACCTATCGGGATGCAGCTACCGGAGAAGTTCTATTTCAGATTAAAGACAATACAGATGTAGGGCGTTGTATGGCAGCTGATATTGACCCGACTCAACCGGGCGTTGAAATGTGGTCTGTTGCTTCCGGAGGAATAAGGAATGTGAAAGGAGAGGTGGTAAAAGACCGGGTAAGAGGTTTATCCTGTAATATGGCTGTTTGGTGGGATGGAGATTTGTTGCGTGAATTGTTGGATAGAAATATGGTCAGCAAATATAATTGGGAAAAAGGAGTGTGTGAGCGCATAGCCATTTTTGAGGGAACTCTTTCCAATAATGGAACCAAAGCGAATCCTTGCCTTCAGGGAGATATCGTAGGTGACTGGCGCGAAGAAATACTGATGCGTACAGCTGATAATACAGCTTTACGGCTTTACGTCTCCACTATTCCTACCGACTATCGTTTTCATACTTTCCTCGAAGATCCGATTTATCGTATAAGTATCGCTACCCAGAATGTGGCTTATAATCAGCCTACACAGCCCGGATTCTATTTCGGACCGGAGCTTCAGGGCACTGTATTCAGAGGATATAAAATACCTAAAAAATAAATTATGAATATTCGTATCATAACCCTTGTTTTATTACTGGCAACTTTGCCGGTTAGTGCACAGAAAAAGAAAACTGTAGTGAATGATTCAAATACTCCTTTGCATTTGCTGCAACCTGCTTATCAGGGCACTTATGGTGACCTGACACCCGGGCAGGTCAAGAAAGATATAGATCGTGTATTTGCTTATATTGATAAGGAGACTCCGGCACGCGTGGTAGATAAGAACACAGGTAAACTGATTACCGACTACACCACGATGGGAGAGGAAGCGCAACTGGAACGTGGTGCTTTCCGTCTGGCAAGTTACGAATGGGGAGTAACCTATTCAGCCTTGATAGCAGCTGCTGAAGCCACGGGCGATCAACGTTACATGGACTATGTGCAGAACCGTTTCCGCTTTCTGGCGGAAGTGGCGCCTCATTTTAAACGTGTGTACGAAGAGAAAGGCACAACAGACCCTCAATTGCTGCAAATCCTCACTCCTCATGCTCTGGATGATGCCGGGGCTGTGTGTGCAGCGATGGTGAAAGTCCGTGTGAAAGACCGCTCACTTCCTGTAGACGGATTAATTGGGAACTATTTTGATTTTATTCAGAATAAAGAATACCGGTTGGCAGATGGTACTTTTGCCCGCAATCGTCCGCAACATAATACACTTTGGCTGGACGACATGTTTATGGGGATTCCCGCAGTAGCCCAGATGAGCCGTTATGACAAGGCTCAAAAAGAGATATATCTGGCGGAGGCTGTCAGACAATTCCTGCAATTTGCCGACCGTATGTTTATCCCTGAAAAAGGATTGTATCGTCATGGATGGGTAGAAAGCAGTACCGATCATCCTGCCTTTTGTTGGGCGCGTGCCAATGGGTGGGCTATGCTGACAGCATGCGAATTGCTCGATGTATTGCCGGAAGATTACCCCCAACGTGCGAAAGTGATGGATTATTTCCGGGCTCATGTACGCGGAGTGACTGCCTTGCAAAGTGGAGAAGGGCTTTGGCATCAATTGCTCGACCGGAATGATTCTTATCTGGAGACGTCTGCTACGGCTATTTACGTATACTGTTTGGCGCATGCTATCAATAAAGGCTGGATTGATGCCATTGCTTATGGACCTGTCGCTCATTTGGGATGGCATGCCGTGGCCGGTAAGATCAATGCGGAAGGTCAGGTGGAAGGCACTTGTGTGGGTACGGGGATGGCTTTCGATCCTGCTTTTTATTACTATCGTCCGGTCAATGTATATGCGGCACATGGATACGGACCAGTGCTTTGGGCAGGTGCGGAAATGATCTCTCTATTGAAGAATCAGTACCCGCAGATGAATGACAGTGCCGTTCAGTATTATCAGGTGAAACAGAAGACGACTGCACCTATTTTTGCCATCGATACAGAAGAAAAGAAAGATTAACTTTAAATAGATAGAACCATGAAACGAGAAGCTTTTAAAATGTATTTAAAACCCGGATGTGAAGCTGAATATGAGAAAAGACACGCTGCCATCTGGCCTGAATTGAAAGCATTGCTTTCCAAAAACGGAGTGTCGGACTATTCGATTTATTGGGATAAGGAGACCAATATCCTGTTTGCTTTCCAGAAAACGGAAGGTGAGGCCGGTTCGCAGGACTTGGGTAATACGGAGATTGTGCAGAAATGGTGGGACTATATGGCGGATATCATGGAAGTGAATCCGGACAACTCACCGGTGTCCATTCCTCTGCCGGAAGTATTCCACATGGATTGATTTTTTAGTAATTAGGTGAGCCGTTTCTTTCATTATCTCAACTATCTTGACTATTTTTGTCCAACATTTATTATTAATCTTGGAATCTATATGATGCAAAGACACCTTTTGATCTTTACCTTTCTTGTTAGTTTTGTGTTGAATGCTTATAGTGCAATTGAGCTTCGTTCTACACAAATGAGAACGAGTGACGGCCTTCCCAATAACTCTATTCGATATATTTATCAGGATAGTAAAGGTTTTTTGTGGCTGGCTACCTTGAACGGGTTAAGTCGTTATGATGGCAACTCTTTTCTCACTTTCCGTCCGGAAATCGGTGATGAGGTATCTTTGGCAGACAACCGTATTTACGATCTGACAGAAGATAAAGATGGTTTTTTGTGGATTTCTACTACACCTGAATTATATAGTTGCTATGATTTGCAACGTGCCCGTTTTGTGGACTATACCGGTTGTGGCGAGTTAAGGCAGAATTATTCAACGGTTTTTGTCGCTGCTAACGGAGATGTCTGGCTTTCCCATTCGGGAAATGGCTGCCGGAAGATGGTACATCAGAAAAATGGTGAGATGACATCTACCGTATTCAGGACCGAACGTGGAAACCTGCCGGATAACCGGGTGAAATTTGTGAATGAGGATGCCAGTGGCCGTATCTGGATCGGCACTCAATGCGGACTGGTTTCTGTCTCCAACGGACAATATCGGATAGAAGACCGATTAATCCACTTCACTTCTTCGCTGTCCTATAAGGACGATATGTATTTCCTTACAGCAGATGGAGATATCTATTATTATCAGGAGGCTACTCAAAAGATGCAAAAGTTGGCTTCTCTTGCCACTGTGGCAGGGGCGACATCGCCAACCGGAAATTTCCTGTTGAAAGATAAGTGGGTGATCCTGACTACTACCGGAGTATATACTTATAAGTTTGCTACCGGAGAGATGGCCGCAGATCTTCGTTTGAATATTAAAAAGGGAGAATTGATACGTGATAATCGTGGAGATTATTGGATATACAATCATACGGGACGGCTTACATACGTGCTTGCCGAAACCGGAGAGAGTAAGGATTTCCAGTTGATTCCCCAGGATAAGATAAGTTATATCGACTTTGAACGTTATCATATCGTCCATGATTCCCGGGGAATTATTTGGATTTCGACCTATGGAAATGGGCTTTTCGCTTATAATACCGCCGAAGATAAACTGGAGCATTTTGTGGCGAACATTAATGACCAGAGTCATATCAGTTCGGATTTCCTGCAATATGTGATGGAAGATCGTGCCGGTGGCATCTGGGTAGCTTCGGAATATTCAGGCTTGTCCCGTATTTCCGTATTGAATGAAGGAACTTCCCGTATCTATCTTGAATCCCGTGATTTGTTCGACCGGTCGAACACCATCCGTATGCTTACCAGAATGTCTAATGGGGATATCTGTGTAGGTACGCGTAAGGGGGGATTATACACCTTTGATTCGAGCCTTCATTCGAAAATGACCAATCAATATTTCCATTCTAATATCTATGCTCTCACCGAAGACAAACAGGGACGAATGTGGATGGGAACTCGTGGAAATGGTCTCAAAGTGGGGGACACCTGGTATTATAATAATCCTTCTGATTTGACAGCCTTATCCGATAATAACGTTTTTGCCATTTATCGCGACCGTAAAGACCGCATGTGGATAGGAACATTTGGCGGTGGGCTGGAACTGGCTGAACCTACTCCCGACGGTAAATATAAATTCCGTCATTTCTTCCAGCAAACATTCGGGATGAGAATGGTGCGTGTGATAGAAGAAGACGCAAATGGGATGGTGTGGGTAGGAACCAGTGAGGGTATTTGTATTTTTCATCCGGATTCATTGATTGCAGATGCTGATAATTATCATCTTTTCAGTTATACAAACGGAAAGTTTTGCAGTAATGAAATCAAGTGTATCTATCGGGATACGGAAGGGCGGATGTGGATTGGTACGTCCGGTTCGGGACTGAATCTTTGTGAGCCGCAGGATAACTATTGCTCTTTGAAATATGAACATTACGGAACTTCCGAAGGATTGGTTAACGATGTAATCCAGTCTATTCTGGGAGATAAAAAGGGGAATCTCTGGGTTGCCACCGAATATGGTATTTCCAAATTTAATCCGGCTACCCATTCTTTTGAAAACTATTTCTTTTCTTCCTATACACTGGGAAATGTGTATAGTGAGAATAGTGCCTGTATGCGCGAAGATGGAAAACTGCTTTTTGGCACAAACTACGGATTAATAGTGATCGATCCTGAAAAGATACAGGATAACGAAACTTTCTCCCCGGTTGTTTTCACGGATTTATATGTCAATGGAACCCAGATGAATCCGCAGATGGAGGACTCTCCGTTAAAGCAATCGTTGGCTTATTCGGACGAAATAACCCTGAAGTTTTTTCAGAACTCATTCTTGATAGATTTCTCTACTTTTGATTATTCGGATAGCGGTCATACCAAATATATGTATTGGCTGGAAAATTACGATCAGGGATGGAGTGCTCCTTCTCCTCTGAATTTTGCTTCGTTTAAGTATCTTAATCCGGGAACTTATATACTTCACGTCAAGTCGAGCAATGGATCAGGTGTTTGGAATGATAGCGAGACTACACTGAAAATTGTAATTGTCCCTCCATTCTGGAAAACGACTTGGGCAATGCTGGGTTATGTGCTGTTATTAATCATAGCCTTGTACTTTGCTTTCCGTATCGTTCGTAACTTTAACGGCTTGCGTAACCGCATCAATGTAGAAAAGCAGTTGACAGAATATAAACTGGTGTTTTTTACCAATATCTCTCATGAATTCCGTACTCCGCTTACCTTGATTCAGGGAGCATTGGAGAAGATTCAACGTGTGACTGATATCCCGCGTGAATTGATATATCCGCTGAAAACAATGGATAAGAGCACGCAGCGTATGTTGAGGCTTATCAATCAGTTGCTGGAATTTAGAAAGATGCAGAATAATAAGCTGGCACTCTCTTTAGAGGAAACGGATGTCATCTCTTTCCTTTATGAAATATTTTTGAGCTTCGGAGATGTAGCGGAACAAAAGAATATGAATTTCCGTTTCCTGCCTTCGGTGCCGTCCTATAAAATGTTTATTGATAAAGGAAATTTGGATAAGGTGACTTATAACCTGCTTTCAAATGCCTTTAAATATACTCCTTCGAACGGAACAATTATTCTCTCGGTGAATGTGGACGAAGGGAAGCAAACCTTGCAGATTCAGGTTTCGGATACGGGAGTCGGCATTCCTAAAGAGAAGCAGAACGAATTGTTCAAACGATTTATGCAGAGTAACTTCTCCGGTGACAGTATCGGTGTAGGGTTGCATTTGAGCCATGAACTAGTTCAGGTACATAAAGGAACGATTGAGTATAAGGATAATGAAGGCGGTGGTTCTGTATTTACCGTATGCATTCCGACGGATAAGACGGTGTATTCGGAGAAAGACTTCCTTGTCCCGGGCAATGTACTGCTGAAAGAGGCGGACGGACATGCGCATCATTTGTTGCAGCTCTCGGAAGAACTTCCTGACTCGGAAAAACTGGCTGTTCCTCTGAATAAACGGAAAGTCTTGATTATTGAAGATGACAATGATATTCGTGAATTCTTGAAAGAGGAAATCGGAGCCTATTTCGAAGTAGAAGTTGCTGCTGACGGTACATCCGGATTTGAGAAGGCACGTACGTATGATGCCGATTTGATTATCTGTGATGTTCTGATGCCGGGAATGACGGGATTTGAGGTAACTAAGAAGCTGAAATCGGATTTTGATACGAGCCATATTCCTATCATTCTGCTGACTGCTTTGAGTTCGCCGGAGAAACATCTGGAAGGTATAGAAGCCGGAGCGGATGCTTACATAGCCAAACCGTTTAGTGTAAAATTGTTGTTGGCACGTGTGTTCCGCCTGATCGAGCAGCGCGATAAATTGCGTGAGAAGTTCTCCAGTGAACCGGGTATTGTGCGTCCGGCCATGTGTACTACTGACCGAGATAAAGAATTTGCAGATCGGTTGGCTGCCATCCTTGAACAGAACCTCGCCCGGCCTGAATTCTCTATTGATGAGTTTGCGCAGATGATGAAGTTGGGACGAACCGTATTTTATCGGAAACTGCGTGGAGTAACGGGATATTCGCCTAATGAATATTTACGTGTTGTGCGCATGAAGAAAGCAGCCGAGTTGTTACTGTCGGAAGATAATTTGACGGTTGCAGAAGTCTCCTATAAGGTGGGTATCAGCGATCCTTTCTATTTCAGTAAATGCTTCAAAGCTCAATTCGGAGTAGCACCGTCCGTCTATCAGCGTGGTGTGAGTAATGATAATGATTCTCCGCAGGATTCATAAGAATAAGATTAACTAAAACAGCATAGTATGAGACTAATTTCTTTTTGTAAAATATTACTTTTAAGCGGTTGCTTTACAACTGTTTGTACTTCTATGAATGCACAAGACAAAGTTATGAAAAAACAGGATTCGCCTATTGATATAGATTTGTGGCAAAACGGCTTACCCAATACGAATGGGATGGAAGCCCAGGGATATGATGATAAAAAGAATAATTTCAAACCTAGTATCCGGGTATATTTGCCGAAAGCTTCTCAACAGCCGGCGAGAGCTGTTATTATATGTCCGGGAGGTGGATACGGGCATTTGGCAATGGCTCACGAGGGGTATGACTGGGCACCGTTTTTCAATGAACAGGGAATAGCAGCTATTGTCTTAAAGTACCGTATGCCTAATGGTAATCGGGAGGTTCCCATGTCGGATGCATACGAAGCTATTCGTTATGCGAAAGAACATGCTTCTGAATGGAATATTAATCCTGATTGCATTGGTATCATGGGATTTTCGGCAGGTGGTCATTTGGCCTCTACAGTGGCTACGCATGCTTCCGAAGAACTTCGTCCTGCTTTTCAGATTCTTTTTTATCCGGTAATTTCGATGGAACCTAAATACGGGCATGGTGGATCGTGCAGACAGTTTCTAGGTGAAAAAGCAACGGAGGAATTGAAAAAGGAATTTAGTAATGAGTATCAGGTGGATTCGCTTACACCAAGAGCGTTTATAGCTTTATCCGATGATGACAGGGGCGTGGTACCTATGAATTCTATTCGTTACTATTCTGCTTTGAAAGAAAAGGAGATACCGGCTGCCATGTATATTTATCCCAGTGGTGGGCATGGATGGGGAATGAAAGATAGTTTTAAATTCCGCAATGAAATGTTGATAGAGCTGAAGGCTTGGTTAATGACTTTTTAAAGTAAATGATCGAATCTTATGATATAATTCTTCTTATGGACAGGTTGCTCTTGACAAACCCTTTTTTATGTTGTATATTTGTAGGTGTGAATATCAATGAGTAAAAGGTATCATTAAAAAGAATGAAAAAGAAAATAGTACAATATGATGACAATATATTAGGGAACTCTTGCAGTAGTTAAACTGTGAGAGTTTCTGTATGAGCCAGAGGCTGCGAATCTTTATGGGGTTTGCAGCCTTTTTTGTTGCAAAAAAAGACCGCTATATCTTTAAAGTCGGAATTTATCATTTATAATAAACTTGGGTACCGTTTATAATAAACTCCTCAATAATTTATTAAGAACGTTGAAGAGGATTATGAAAGAAGAGTTAATTTTTTTCTTCTTTGATATATGATAAAATATGTTTTATCATGAGTTTACTATAGAAAGTAAATGAAATGGACGTTACTATCACGAAATTCTATTCTTTTATAAAGAAGATGTGCTTTTTTATTTCGGACATAACGTTTTTATTCTGGTTCTATGTATATATAAAAGTGTATCCGGATATGGAATATTGTATATGGATAAGTAGTATTTGAATCTTTTGCATAGAACTCCATAAGAAAATCAATATCTCCATATCCTTAGGCTTGGGGTGAATGGGAAGATGCGGTACTTTTGCGGAAAAAGTAATAAGCAGTAGAAAATGATAAAGTCAGCAATTTTAATAGTAGCGACATGTTGTAGTCTGCAACTGTTTAGTCAGGAAAAATTTCCCGATGGTAAAATTATACCGGATTGGTTTTACAAAAATGAAAAAACTGATATAAATGGATTAGGAAAGAATTTCTTGATTACCGACTATGGAGTAGTGAATGATAGTACACTGTTACAGACAGAGCAAATTCAGGCTGTTATAGATTTGGCGTCTGATAATGGAGGCGGAGTCATTGTTATACCTGAAGGTACTTATCTTAGTGGTGCGCTGTTCTTTAAGCCGGGAACACACTTGCATTTGGAAGAGAAAGCTATATTAAAAGGTAGTGACGATATTAGCAACTTTCCTGTAATAGAAACACGGATGGAGGGACAGAACCTAAAGTACTTTTCAGCTTTGATTAATGTTGATAAGGTAGATGGTTTCACCCTTTCCGGAAAAGGAAAAGTTGATGGAAACGGTGAACGATATTGGAAGTCATTCTGGTTGCGGAGGCGTGTTATTCCTAAATGTACTAATATGGATGAATTGCGTCCTCGTCTACTTCATATATCTCATAGCAATAATGTACAAGTTTCAGATGTGCGACTTGTTAATTCTCCGTTTTGGACAACTCACATTTATAAGTGTGATAGCGTAAAACTTTTGAATTTGCATATCTTTTCACCTTCTTTTCCCATAAAGGCTCCAAGTACGGATGCAATCGATATTGATGCGTGTAAAAATGTACTTGTCAAGGGATGCTATATGTCGGTTAATGATGACGCAATTGCATTAAAAGGTGGCAAAGGACCATGGGCTGATCAAGATCCCGATAATGGTGGCAATTGTGATATTATCATTGAAGACTGTACTTTCGGATTCTGTCACGGAGTGCTGACTTGCGGTAGCGAATCGATATATAATCATGATATAATTCTTCGACGCTGTAATCTGGATCAGGCTAAACGCCTGTTGTGGTTGAAAATGCGTCCGGATACTCCCCAACAATATAAGTACATCCTCGTTGAAGACATAAAAGGAAATGTCCGCAATTGTATCTTTATTGCTCCTTGGACACAGTTTTATGATTTGAAAGATCGCAAGGATATGCCAGTCTCGTATTCCAGCTATATTACAATGCGTAATATTCATCTGGATTGTGATTCCTTTTTTGCTGTAGAGAAATCAAAACAATATAAATTATCCAATTTCTGTTTTGACAATTTGACTATTACGGCTAAAAAAGATGTGAAGATAGATGAAAATATTATTGATGCATTGGTTATGAGAAAGGTTGAGATAAATAAAGTGAATTAAAAAAGAATGGTAGAAAGACTGGAAAATCGTACATAGCCTGTAAAATCGTACAAAATAGGCGTGTGATGGGCTGTACGCACATAAATTTACATAAGAAAGTCGAATTCTCCATATTCCTTTTCTTTAACTCTACCATGTAATGCGGTATCTTTGACATGTGCTTATTCAGTAAAATATTGAATCTAAAACTATAAAATACAATGAAATTCTGTAGAATTATTTTTTGTCTGTGGTTATTGGTCTGTTTCTTTCCAATAGGTATTCATGCAGATATACAACTTCCTTCTATATTATCAGATAATATGGTACTTCAGCAAAATGCGAAAGTACGTTTTTGGGGAAAAGCACGTCCCGGAGAAAAGATTTTGGTAAAGACTTCATGGGATCATAAGAAATACAAGGTGACTGCTTTAGCAAACGGTCATTGGGAACTGATGATACAAACACCGGCTGCTACTTCCGGACAATCTGTAATGTTGAAAGGTGATAATAAGATCCGGATCAATAATATATTAATAGGTGAAGTTTGGCTTTGTACGGGACAGTCAAATATGGAATTTCCCGTAGCCCGTAATCCGCAAGTGACATGGAAAACAGGAATGGTGAATGAAGCGGAAGAAATGAAAGATGCTGATTTTCCGGAAATCCGCCTGTTTCATGTAGAGCATCAACTGGCACCTGATGGTGAAAAAGAAGATTGCGTTGGAAAGTGGGTGGTTTGTAATCCGGAGAATCTGAAGGACTTTTCTGCTGTAGGATTTGTCTTTGGACGTAAATTGTATAAAGAATTGAGTACACCGGTTGGATTGATTCAGTCTACTTGGGGAGGAACACATGCTGAATCCTGGACAAGTATGAAAGTGATGGAAAACAATCCGCTGTATGCTGATGTCTTAAAACAATATTCGAAGGAAAAGGTGAGTAGGGAAAAAGATAAGTGTAAGGTTCCGGCTACTTTGTGGAATGGTATGATTGCTCCTATAGTAGGGTATACAGTGAAAGGAAATATCTGGTATCAGGGAGAATCCAACTCTGTTCGCTATGAGAAATATCAGGAAGTATTTACTAACTTGATAAATAGTTGGCGGAAAGAATGGAATCAGCCGGATATGCCTTTCTATTTTGTACAGATTGCACCACATTACAAACAACCGGCAGGTATTCGTGAAGCACAATTAAAAACATGGTTAAGTGGACTTGAAAACATTGGTATGGCAGTAGTGACGGATGCAGCCGATTCTACCGACATACATCCACGAAATAAAGTTGCACCGGGCGAACGGCTGGCAGCTTGGGCATTAGCAAAGCAATATGGTAAAAAGATTGTTTATTCAGGACCTCTCTACAAATCAATGAAAGTGAATGGGAGAGAAATTACATTAGATTTTCAATTTGCGGAAGGTGGCCTGCAGACACCCGGCAATGAACCGGTAAAAGGATTTTTTATTGCCGGCAATGATGCGCGGTTTTATCCGGCTGATGCTGTGATTGATGGAAGTTCGATAACACTTTCTTCAACTTATGTCTCTGCACCTGTAGCTGTACGCTACGGTTATGGGACTTTCTTTAGAGTGAATCTGTTTAATAAAGCCGGACTTCCGGCAGTTCCTTTCCGTACGGATACTTTTGCTCCCGACACTTATTATCGTCTGTTTGCCGATTCGGAAATTCGTCGTTTCCCGGAAGCGTGGCAACTGGATCATGGAAAACGCCTGTATTTTGGTTATGCGCAAGGAGTAGGTTGTTGTGCGATGTTACAAGTTTGGAAGAAAACAGGAGACCGTAGGTACTTTGATTATGTAGAGGCATGGGCTGATTCTTTGGTAGACGACAAAGGAGAGATTCATTTATATAAGAAAGAAACCTATAATCTGGATTATATAAATTCCGGAAAAGTTCTGTTTGATTTGTACAAGGAAACCAAAAAGGAGAAATATAAATTGGCTATCGAGAATTTGATAGATCAGCTAAAAAAGCAACCTCGTACAACAGATGGAGGTTTCTGGCATAAGAAAATATACCCTAATCAGATGTGGTTGGATGGATTGTATATGGCTTCTCCTTTTATGGCTCGATATGGAGCTGAATTTAATTGTCCGGAATGGATTGATGAGGCTGTTAAACAATTCACTCTATGCCATCAACATACTTATGACGCCAAGACCGGACTTTACTATCATGCATGGAATGAAGACCGGAGCCAGCGATGGGCTGATCCGGAGACTGGTCATTCTCCTAATTTCTGGGGACGTAGTATAGGTTGGTGGTTTATGGCTATGGTAGATGCTTTGGAATATATTCCCCAAGATCATTCAGGTTATGCTGATATGATTAAATGGACGAAAGAATTAGCAGAAACCCTTTCAAAATACCAAGATAAAAATGGCTTGTGGTATCAGGTAATTGACCAACCTTCACGTACCGGTAATTTTCCGGAAGCTTCTGTTACGACACAATGTATGTATGCCTATATGAAAGCTGTAAATAAAGGATATATTGATAGTAGATATCGTGCCATTGCAGAAAAAGCCTTTAAAGGTCTGTGCAATAAACTGCTAATCTCAAATCCGGACGGAACATTGACATTGACAAGATGTTGCCAAGTGGGTGGGTTAGGTGGTAAGCCTTACCGTGACGGCAGTTTCGAGTATTATATAGGAGAGAAGATGAGAGATAATGATGCTAAAGCAACAGGACCTTTCATTATGGGATGTATTGAGTTGAATAAATAACAAGATTCTGGGATGAAAATATTTGCTATATATTGCAACACTTTTGTAAGGGTATTTGTGGATATTTCTATTCCTAAGAATATTATTAAGGGCACTCCTTAAAGGATGTACACTTTTTAAATTTGATTTTATTTATTAATCAAATAAGTATTTTTAATTATAATTTTATAAGAATGAAAAACACTGTATCTTTTCAGAGGAAAGGCATATCTATTGCCATGAAATGCTTTACAAGCATTTTCTATTTCTTCTTATTTTCGCTTTCATCGCTAGCGGCTTGTGTTGATAAAGAACCGGTAGATGAAGAAGATGTAGACCCTGCTATTAATCCCCCTATTACTTTTGTGGAGGATGATGAAGAAGGTAATAATGAAGGCATTACAGGTCCGGCATTTCCTTCCTTTACCAGTAATAATGCACCAGCATTTCCTGGTGCAGTGGGATATGGAAGAAACGCTGATGGTGCCCGTGGAAGTAACACTAAATCTGTTTATGTTGTAACCAATCTGAATAATAGCGGTACAGGGTCACTAAGAGATGCCGTCAGCCAGTCAAACAGAATTATAGTATTTAACGTATCGGGTGTGATTGATTTAAACAAAGAAGTGCTCGTATTTAAGGACAACCAAACGGTTCTGTTCCAAACAGCTCCAGGTGATGGTATTGAACTTTATAATGGTAGGACTTCTTCTACCAATGCAGATAACCTGATTGTACGCTATATGCGTATGCGTGCCGGTCGGCAGGTTAGTGGCAGTGACAATATAGATGCGGGAGGAGCGGCTTACGGTCACGACCAAATTTATGACCATTGTTCTTTTACATGGGGGACAGATGAATGTTTTTCACTTAACAATGACAAACAGCCAGAGGGACTTTATAACATTACATTACAAAATTCAATACTAGGGCAAGGATGTCAGAATCACTCTTGTGGAGGATTAGTTCAAACGAGTGACGAAGAAGGAATTACTGTTTACCGAAATCTATTTATTGATAATAAGACTCGTAATTTTAAAGTAAAAGGACTGAATCAATTTGTTAATAATGTTCTCTACAATTGGGGAAATGGAGCAGCTTATAATATGGGTGGCGAATCTTCTGGGCACTCCAACACAGTCATTGAAAATAATTATTTTATCAAAGGACCAGCTTATACATGGGTGAATACGTCATATCCTATAGCAACTACAGATAAGAGTATGTTCGATGATGAAACGAAATATCATTATAATGGAATAAGTAGTGACAATAACAATTATTTGGCAGATACTTATCAACAAGTAAATCCGACTAAACCTTTCATTGGTGGTACCGGTGATGGCGATTTCGATACCTATTGTGTAGGCAACTATTACGATGATAATAAAGATGGCACATTAAATGGATTTGAAATCACGCAAGGCAATTGGCAAACTTATTGCAGTGCCACTCCTGTCTTTTTGAGTAAACCAGACAGCCAGCATCCGGAAATCACCATAAAAGTTAGTGCTACAGAAGCCTATCACTGGGTTGTTAAAAATGTTGGTCCGGTTTTACCCAATCGTGATTTGGTAGATCAATTCATGATTGATGAACTAACCACATTAGGGATTAAAGGAACGATTTTCCGTAACCAAAACCTAGAACGCCAATACCCTCTTGCCAAGACTTGGCAAAGCATCAATATTGGCACTCCTAGAGTAGATACGGACAGTGACGGTATGCCCGATGATTTTGAAGATAAATGGGGCTTAAATAAAAATGATCCGAATGATGCTGTAAGAACTGCAGCAAACGGATATACTAATATTGAAAACTATGCTCTTTCGCTTGAATTCCCAAATGAATATGAGAAAGCATGGCAAGAAGCATACGGAGAATAGTAACTTATCTAATAATTTATCAAACAATGAAAAACGCTACATTTTTACAAAAGATGTTGTGGCTGCTATGCCTTCCATTGATCTTGCTTTCGTGTGAGGATAAGATGGACGAGCACTATGAAGTGCCCGATTGGGTGGCAGACAACGCATGGGAGGTGTTAAGTTCCGGTGAACACGGTAACTATTCTATCTTCCTACGGGGACTGGAGATTTCCGGTTACAAACAAATGCTGGAAGGCAAAAGTATTCTGACTATCATGGCTCCTGATGACACAGCCTTTCAGGCTTATCTGAACGAAAAAGGATATGCCAATATTGAAGTCGTGCCCATTAACGAAGTCAAAAAGCTCATTGGTTATCATGTACTTTATTACTCTTACACCAAAGAGAATCTAGTTAATTTCCGTCCTGTGGGAAGTACAGAAACGGAAGAAGAAAAAAATGTTGATGCTGGATTATTCTACAAGCACCGCACCAGAAGTTCGGACACTCCGGAATTAGAAAACAGATCCGATGGTTCTTCCGTTATGGTGTATCATCTTGAACGTTATCTTCCGGTATTTTCTTACCGCTTTTTTCAGTCAAGAAAGCTGGATGCCAAAAGCAATTACGAAGCTTTCTACCCCAATTCCACTTGGACAGGAGACAATGGATTCAATGTTTCCAATGCATCTGTCAAAGAGTATGGCATTATAGCCAACAACGGTTACATTCATGCCATTGACCGTGTGCTTGAACCTTTGGAAACTATCTATACCGAGATGAAAAAACGGGACGAATATTCTACATTTTTCAATCTATACGAGTCTTTTGGAGAATATGTTGCCGATGACAACCTGACCAAATCATATGCTGCAGCATACGGTGTGGACACTTTATACCAATATCAACACAATGGTCTGCCTAACATTGCTTGCGAATGGCCGGTTAGCTCCTCACTCGCTTTCACCTCTTTGACAGCTATGGGTTATACCATCTTTGCGCCGTCCAATACTGCAATCGACAGCTTCTTTGAGGAATTCTGGGCAAAAGGAGGATATACTTCCTTGGGCGAAGTTGATAAACTGGCTATGAATTCATTCCTGCGTCAGTTCATTGATGCCGGATTAGCAGTATTTCCCGGTGACATAGAAAAGAGTATCAGTAGTACGAAAAGTGAGGATAAAATCGTGTCTGTGGAAGGTTCCGAAATCAATGTCAATCCGAATACGCTGAACGATAAAATTATGTGTGTCAACGGAGTATTATATGGTATGAACAAAATCAGCACACCGACTACTTTTGCTTCCGTACTTGGCACCATGTTCCAAAATAAAGAAGCACGTTCGTTCCTTTATGCAATGAACGGAACCTCTCTTCAACCATCTTTCGTTTCAAACAATGCAAAATACATTATGTTGATTCCGAAAGCAGCGCAATTTGAAGGTTCAGAGATTAGAACCTCTTATAGCACATCAACGTTGGAACAGAACACGGAAGATGGATGGGTGGAATTGAGCAATTCTTCCAAACAAGGTATTGTGAATATTCATTCGGCGAATATCCCGGAAACGCAATCGGCTTCTTTGCCGGACAATGGGATAAGGGTCATTACTACCCAGACAAGTTGGAACTTCTGGTTTGTCAAAGACGGGAAAATCACTAGTAACGCCCGTTTCAATATGCAACTGAATCCAGAATTCCAAGGAACGGTATTCTCTTCGTTCACGAAAGTTGGTGAAGGCTCTAACGGTACTTCTTATTGGTTTGACAATGAACAGCTCTTTAGCGCGGAAAATGGTGACTTGTCTCGTTCCATCGCTATTTGTGCCGACAAGCGCTATGTTTATTACAACTTTGCCCAATTGCTCAAGGAGGCGGGTATTACTGTCGGTGAGACTATGATGAATATCTTTGGCAAAGGACGCTTTGTCGCATTTATTCCGACGAATGAAGCCATACAGACAGCATTGTCAGAAGGAAAGATTCCGGGCGCTACCAATGCCTCTTTCGATGAAGACGGCAAGCTGACCGGAGAGTTCGACACAGCGACGTTGAAGGATTATTTGAATTCCTATTTTATCACCGGTGCCAAAAACACCATCGCGGCCTATCCTTATCCCGGTTCCAGTTTCAAAAGCGGAACATACAAGACTGAAAGTAGCGTAGCTCCCAACCTCATTTATACGGATAATGGAAGCACTCTGAACCTCGAATTGCAGGGACACGGCAAGTGCCAAGTGGTTTCAACTTATTCCAATTTCCCGTTTGCTTTTGGAGACGGTTGTTTTCACTTGATTGATGGCGTCTTTTTAAAATGAAAAACATAAGTTATGAAATTATTAAAATACATACTAGTAGCATTAGTATTCGTTGTCACTACCGGAGAGGCTTTCGGGCAAGTCAAAGTCTTGTCCGGTAAAGTATCGGAAATGTTCGGATCGACAGCGGATCCTTTGATGGGAGTCAACATAAACGTCATGAACTCCCAGAACCGTTCTTTGGGTGGAACCGTTTCCAATGTAGATGGTATCTATAATCTGAAGATTCCTGCCGGGGAGAAAAACCTGACAATCGTATTCTCTTATATTGGAATGAAAACGAAGAGAATCAAGTATACGGGACAAGAAAAGTTGAACGTCACCTTGCAGGAGGATACGAGAACTATTGACCAAGTAGTCATTGAAGGAAAACGTATCGAACGCAATGAATTGGGTATTACCGCCAGAGAACAGACTTCCGCTACCCAGAAAGTACAGATGAGCGACTTGGTAGACATAGCTCCGATTACGACCATCGAAGATGCCTTGCAAGGGCAGTTGGGTGGTGTGGATGTTGTGTTGGGCGGTGGCGACCCGGGTGCACGTGCTAATATTCAGATTCGTGGTGCAAGTACGCTGAATGCCAATGCCGACCCGTTGATTGTAATCGATGGTGTGCCCTATCCGGCTAATATTAGTGACGATACCGACTTCTCTACGATCAGTAATGATGATTTGGGAGCATTACTTAACATATCTCCACAGGACATCGAATCCATTGAAGTTTTGAAAGATGCTGCTGCTACTGCCATCTGGGGTACTAAAGGCGGTAACGGTGTATTGATGATCAAAACCAAGCAAGGAGTAACAGGAAAGACCCGTTTCACGTTCTCTTCCAAATTCTCTGCCAAGTTTGAACCGAAGAGCATTCCGATGCTGGACGGTAACCAATATTCAGCCATGATTTCCGAAGCTCTGTGGAACAGTGCCAACTATATAGGTCTTAGTAATTCGCTAAATTATCTGAATATGCTTTATAACTCTCCGGAGATCGGTTATCAACCGGACTGGACTTATTTTGACGAATACAACCAAGATACCGATTGGTTGGCTGCGGTACGCAAGAATACACAGACATGGGATAATAACTTCTCCATGAGCGGGGGTGGTGAAAAAGCCACTTATCGTTTTTCTCTAGGCTACCTCAATGAAGGCGGTACGACGATCGGAACCGGATTCAGCCGTTTGAATTCTTCTTTGAGTATCAACTATAAGTTCTCAAGAAGATTGAATTTCGGGGCACAGTTCAACTACTCTCAATCAAAAAGAGATGAAAACTATTACAACGTGCGCTCGGAAGCTTTCCGCAAAGCTCCAAACAAATCGCCTTATTACGTTGACGACACGACCGGAGAACTTACTTCACAGTATTTCAATCACAGTGAATATAGCAACTTGGATCCGGCATTCAAGGAGGACGGTAATGGTAGCAAATATTACAATCCGGTAGCGATGGCAAACGAGAGCGTCAAGAAAACGATCCAACGGGAGAGCAAGATGACTTTCCGTATCGAATATCAGATATTGAAAGGGTTGACTTATAAAGCCTATGCGAACTTGAATATCCGTAATACCAAAGGCCGTATGTTCTTGCCTCAGGTTGCTACCGGCCTTCCTTGGACAGACAGTTTTGCCAACCGTAGTACAGATACCTCTTCCGACCAGCTGACCATTGCTACGGAAAACCAGTTGATGTATCGCAACAGTTGGAAAGACAAACATTCATTGGTTGCCAACTTGTTGTTCCGTACGAATGAAACGACTAACTCCAGTTATGGCAGTCAAACTTCCGGTAATGCATCTTCCAGCCTGTCCGACCCTACTATCGGAAGCACGGTGCAAAAAGTAAGTTCCGGTGATTCTAAGGTGCGTAATATCAATGGCATTGGCGTTGTTAACTATACGCTGCTCAACCGTTATGTATTCAACGGAACCATTGGAGTAGAGAGTAACTCGGCAATGGGTAAGTCCGAACGTTTGGGGATTTTCCCTGCGGCAGGTTTTGCTTGGCATTTGGCTGACGAACCGTTCATGAATAACACAGACGAGTGGTTGGATGAATTCAAACTCCGTTTCAGTGTCGGTGAAAAAGGTAATGGCGCCGAAGGTACTTCCATCTATCTGGGTTCTTATGCATCCGGTGACAACTATATGAATATGAACTCCATCAAACCCAGTAGCATGCAGCTCAACAGGTTGAAATGGGAAACGACTACCGAATATAATACAGGAGTGGATATTTCTCTTTTCAAGAACAGAGTAAGTCTAACAGTGGATGTGTATCAGAAGTATACAAGAGATATGTTGCAACCAAAAATGAGCACGCCTACCAGCATTGGTTACGGTAGTGGATATAGGATGGCTTACTATAACTCAGGAAAGATGACTAATAAAGGTTGGGAGTTCCGTGCAAACATAATCGCTCTTAAACGTAAGGACTTTCAGTTGGGATTCAATTTCAACATCAACCAAAATACCAATAAGATTACAGAAATTCCGGTAAACTATACGGAAGAAAACTACACATTCGGTAACGGGAACTATGCTTTTCGTTATGAAGTCGATCGTCCTTTAGGCTCTTTTTACGGTTATCGCTACAAAGGTGTTTACCAGAATGCGGAAGCAACTCATGCACGTGATGCAGAGGGCAACATTATGAAAGACGTTAAAGGTAATCCTATTGTAATGATGAACGGTCATTATACTGTAGCTCCGGGTGATGCCATATATGAAGACATCAACCATGATGGTGTCATCAATCAGTATGATATTGTCTATTTGGGCAACTCACAGCCGAGATTTACCGGAGGATGCGGTTTTAACATTACTTACAAGCAATTCAAACTGGTTGCCAACTTCTATGGCCGTTACGGACAGAAAGTCATTAACATGACTCGTTTGAACAACGAATCTATGTACGGAATCAACAACCAAAGTACCGCTGTGCTCAGACGTTGGCGCAACGAAGGTGATATGACCGAAATCCCGCGCGCGCTTTATGGGGAAGGTTACAACACTTTAGGTTCCGACCGTTTTGTGGAAGATGCTTCTTATCTTCGTTTGCAAACTTTATCATTGAGTTACCGTCTGCCTAAAAAAGTATGCAGAGCTTGGGGAGTCAATAATATTGATTTCTATGTGACCGGCCGTAACCTCTTCACTTTTACTAAATATACAGGACAGGATCCGGAAGTGAAGACGGAAAGAACATTGGCAAAGGATGAAGCGGTAACGCCGACCTCCATCCAGCTCACTTGTGGTTTTAATCTAAGTTTTTAAAAACGCTACGAACATGAAAAAAATATTTGTTATACTATTACTGACAGGAGGCTTGTTGACGAGCGGTTGCAGTGACTGGCTTGATGTACTGCCTAAAGACAAGCAGAGCACGGATATGTACTGGCAATCTGCTGAAGACGTGGAATCCATCCTTGCGCAAGGATACAGTTGTATGCGCAATTGTATTCCATATATGATTGACTGGGGAGAGTTGCGGGGCGGATCGGTAATTGTTCCTTCCAGAGCTACCGAGAATGGTAGAGTCCAGAATTTTCAAGTACTTCCTAACAATTCAAGAGTGGCATGGGGTACATTCTACCAAGCCATTGGCATGGCGAATGCTGTATTGAAATATGCGCCGGGTGTGATGGAGAAAGACGAAAGTTACCATGAATCCCAGATGAATTCACACTGTACGGAAGCCTATTTTATTCGTGGATTGATGTATCTGTATCTGGTACGTAATTATGGAGAAGTACCTTTGATCACCGAACCTTACGTGGATGATGAGATGCCGACCAATGTGGCCAAATCATCTGAACAGGAAATCTTGGAACAAATAAAGAGCGATATGCGTACAGCTCTGGATACCAATGCAGCCAAGGAATTTTTTGAAGATTCATGGGCAACTAAAGGACGTTCCACCAAATGGGCTTTGTATGCGTTGATGGCGGAAACCTGCTTATGGGCGGAAGATTATGACGAATGCGTCACTTACGCTGACTATCTAATTAATGCTACCTCCGGTAGGCGTCCGGTTTTCATGTCTGTCCCCAGCCAATGGTTCCAAATTTTTTATCCGGGCAATAGCAATGAGTCCATTTTTGAATTGCAGTTCGATGGCGCTACTTATTACCAGACAAACAATTGTCCGACTAGTATTATGCCATACAGTACTTCCAGTACCAATAAAACTTATATGTATTCTGAAGCGATGACATTGCGTTTGTATGAGGAGAGTCTGAAAGAGGCTGTCCGTACTTATTTCGGTTCATGTGCACCACGCGAAAATCTTCATACACCCAGCTATTATGACGATTATCCCGATAATGCCATTATTTGGAAATACTCAGGGATGGGTACAAATAGTCTGATAGCTATCCGTGGTGGAAATCAGATGGATGCCAATTATATCATTTACCGGATGGCAGATGTCATGTTGATGAAAGCCGAAGCATTGATTCGGAAAGGCGGTAGCGAGAATTGGACGGAAGCCGTAGAGATAATGAACCAGATTCGCAAACGTTCCAACTTAGTTCCCTTGACCGTGGCTATGGAAGAAATTAGTGAACTGGATTTGTTGCAACTATTGCTGAACGAACGGGACATGGAGTTTGCCGCAGAAGGAAAACGATGGTATGATCTGCTTCGTCTGGGAAAGCAGCAAAATTTTAAGTATAAGGCTGAATTTAAGGAACTCGTGATGCAGAACAACAGCACCGCAGAGCCTAAATGGCTAAATTCCGCTTTGAATAACAGCGATGCCTGGTATCTGCCTCTTCCCGAAAGTGATGTGAACACCAACCGATTATTGGAACAGAACCCTTATTATGATAAATAATCAAACCATGAATAAAATGAAAAAGATAGGAAGGATTTATTGGATGCTGCTCATTATCTTATGCACGGCCTGCAATGATCCGTATGAAGGAGACACGTTCTCTGTTTATGATATACAGCCGGCTGCTACTTACTTGTCCAGCCGTTCCGGTGAATTTTCAGAATGGATTTCCATTATGAAATACGCTGACCTATACAATGCCGTCAATCAAGCGACTCAATATTTCACCCTTTTTGTCCCCACGAACGAGGCGGTGAAAGCATTCTATACGAAGAAGGGGATTACTTCTATTGAAGAATTGGGAGTGGAATATGCTCGTAACCTAGTTTCTTTTCATATTGTTCAAGATACAATCAGTCAGGAAAAATTTATCGAGCAAGAAGGCACGTTAAGTAAAAAAACGGTTTCCGATGACTTCCTTTCGGTGTCTTTCGGCAGTGCTGAAAATGGCGGCGGTGGTTTGCAATCAGTCTATCTGAATAAGGAAGCCCATGTCATAGAGTTTGCCAATTTGGTATCAAACGGCTACGTTTATGTGCTTGAAAACACGTTGACTCCGTTGACCGAGAGTGTGTATCAACGTATCGCTGAAAATGGAGACTACACCATCCTGAAAGGTGCATTGGATGCTACCGGATGGGGAAAGGAAATCAATACCATCTACGACACCATAGAAAATCAGTCGGGAGGTACTACTCAGCAAAAGCGAAACTATACCTTCCTTGCCGTAACGGATGCAGTTTTTAGTGAAAACGGTATCAGTAGTTTGCAAGATTTAGTACGGAAATTGGAAGCAGGTTCTGACTATACTAATCCGGATAATGCTCTTTATCAGTACGTTGCCTATCATATTTTGCCGGGAAGCTATGATCTGAAGAAAATGAGGAGTTTTGATACAGCAGACGTAACTTCTAAAATTTGGGATACTTCAAGTACCGGAAATATCGTCAAGGTAAGCAACAAGAATGATATTTTCTATCTCAACTATGCAGATGAGGAACATCGTGCCACGTTCCTCGAAGATTACAGTGACTTGCAGGCAAAGAACGGATACATTCATCAAGTCAGCACATGGTTGCCCATCGCCGAAGCTGAACCGGAAACTGTTTTGTTCGACTTGTGTAATTACTCCCTCATCGGTGAATGGATTGCAGCTGGTCATGGAGAAGAAGGTATCAAATTTCAGGCAGTAGGAGATGAAGAGAAAAAGTGTTCGGTGACAGAATTAAACTGTTATCAATATGAATTAGTAAATCCGGCAGGAGCGTATGACAGTTATTATAATGTTACTTATTTCCAGATAAGTTCAAAAAATGATTGGAAAACAGCAAATAATGGTGATCTTCTAATGCTGAATATTGGTAACACTGGATGGGTTTCCATGCAAACTCCTTCCATTATCAAAGGTAAATATAAAGTGACTCTGCAGTTTGGATATGCTACATCGCAACTATTCATTAAGCAACAAAGTAATAGCAATGGCGGACAAATGGATTTCAAGCTGATAAGCGGAACAGAAGAAGTTTTGTTGAACGAGCAAACTGAATATAAGCCTTATACAGAATTAGAAGGTTCAGCTCCTAAATTAGGACTCTATAAAAGCGTCATAAATAATGAAATAGAGTTTACAGATACTCAATCATATACTTTAAAAATAGTATTGAAAGATCCGGGAGCTAGCGCTAGTTCCAACTCTAAATATCGTATTTATCTGGATTATATCTTATTTGAACCTGTAATAGAAGAATAAAAGAACCATGAAAACGAAAAAATACATACTATATGCTCTATCCTTTCTGACATTGATAGGCAGTAGTTGTTCCGACACATGGGACAACCATTACGCTCAAGAGCAGAGTGCAGTAAACAATGACCAAATTACGATTGTCAATAAACCGCTGACCGAGTATCTGGCAGAAGAATCTTCGTTGACCAATATGTATCAGTTGTTTAAGGAAACCGGTATGATTGACGAAATGCAGAAAAAGGAACAGATGTACACCATCTTAGCTACGGAAGCAGATCTGGCACCAACAAGAGCTGCAAGCAACGATGATGTATATACCGCTCAAACTTATATCTCCGATGCATCTATTTCTCCGTCTAAAATTACAGATGGCCAACGTCTTTTGATGTGGAGTGGCAAATTTTTGAATATCAAGAAAACGGAAGAAGAAACCGGGAACATCATCCAGTTCAATAATGCAACAGTAACTAAAATAGTGAAACTGACTAATGGTTATCTTTACATACTGGATCAGGCGATTGTATCTCCGCGAAGTATGTATGAGATTATTGAATCATTGGGAGACGATTATTCCATTTTCCGTCAGATGATCTTGTCGCGCAATCAACTGACATTCGACAAGAACGCCAGTGAAATTATTGGAGTGGACAACACGGGAAATACGGTTTACGACTCCGTATTTACTGTAAAAGCCCCTTATTTTGAGAATAAAGGCTTCGACATTATGTCGGAAAACGTGACTGCAACCATGCTGATTCCTTCCAACGAGGTAATCAATGATGCTTTGACTACCGCACGTCAGAAACTGACAGAATGGGGACTGGAACGCGAAGACAGTATCATTAGAAACTGGGTATTCCAAGCTGCGTTTTTCAACAAGAAGTACACTAAACTGGATTTTGAGGAGAACGAAGACCTCAAATCGGTGTTTTCCAAGCAGTGGCGTACCACCGTTCAGGAAGTAGATCTTGACCATCCGGTAAACATGAGTAACGGAACTGCATACTATGTGAAGAAGATGAAAATTCCTACCAATGTGTTGATTTATCGTCTGAAAGATCATTTTTATTACTATGAAAAGATGACGGCATTAGAAAAAGAAACTTATTTCAAAACGACAAATCTGGCATATAAGGAAATTGGACATAGCGATGGTAAAAGTTATCATGACGGATGGCCTGCAATGGGATTTCCTAGAATCTATTATTACACTTTGGTGTATGATCTGGCAGATCCTGCAAACAAAACTTATACGCTTGAATTTACACCATTCAAGTATAAAGAAATGGGAACTACAGAGCATGAGGTTTCACCTTATAAGATTCCGGAAGGAACATATAAGATTTATTTCGGATTTGAACAGGACAAAAGTGGTAAAGTTGGACAGGTGAAGATATTTGTCAATGACGTGGAGGTAGGAACCGCTTCAGAAAGTGCAAATAAAGGTACCAATTTCCATTTCGACCGTAATGGCGGTGGATATGCGGAAGGATATGATGCTAATGCTGCCAAAGCTGCCGGAGTTAGCAAATATAGTAACTATGATCGCGATGGTGGAGTCATGTCCAATGAGTTGGTCGTTACGGGAGAAGCCAAACCTATCACGATACGTTTTGAAGGTTCAGGTAATAGCTTGACAAAGGCTATCTTCTTCCACTGGTGTTTGAAACCTACAGAGGATTGTTATTAATCTTATGAAATAAAGACAAAATGAAAAAGATACAAATTTTATTTTCACTTTTCTGCTTTGCCTTTTTGCAGCCGATGTATGTGCGCAGAAACAGGACAAGGTAAGCGGAAAAATCCTATCTTCTCTCAATACTCCGGTGAAGGGAGCGGTAGTGTCCGTTACAGGAAGTGAAGATGTGACCACAGATGAAAACGGAGTATTCCAAACTGAATGTAAGGATCTGAAGAAAGCGTGGATTTCTGTCTGGGCGGTAGGCTACTACACGGTTCGTCAGGCATTGGACGGACGGAAGGATATCAACATCATCCTGATTCCCGAATCTAAATATAAATATAATGAGACAACGGTTTTGCCTTTTCGGGTTGAAACGAATGAAGTCACTACTTCGGCAGAGAACATCACTAAAAAGGATTTCACGCCTGCCAGCATGAATATTGACCGTGCGTTAGCCGGTCAGATCGCCGGTTTACAGGTCACTCGCGGCAGTGGTATGCCGGGGGAAGGAAGCTATATGAATCTGCGCGGTGTGCGTTCATTTGTCGGTAACAACGCTCCGCTAGTGATTATCAATGGCATTCCTTATATTCCTGACGTGCACAATTCGCAGATGATCAACGGATATAGTCGAAATATTTTTCAAGCCTATAATATCAATGATATTCAGAACATCACTGTTTTAAAGGGTGCGGAAGCTGCTATCTATGGTTCGATGGGTGCCAATGGCGTTATTCTGATAGAAACCGACGGTGCTACTTCAGACAATATGAACACGGAAATCAGTTATTACGGACAGTTCGGAATGAGTTGGAATGATAAACGTATACCGCTTTTGTCTGGTATCGATTATAAGTCGTTCCTGTCTGACATGGGTATGAATTACTATGGAAATATGGAGAACTTTTTCAATAATTTCCCGTTCATGAATGATGCAGAAGGCAAAAACGGTTACCTTTACAACAACAATACCAACTGGCAGGATGAACTCTACCGGAATGGATTCGTCACAGACAATTTGTTCCGTATAGAAGGTGGTGACAATATTGCCAAGTACGACTTGTCATTGGGTTACGCCAACGAACAGGGGATACTGAAAAGTACGAAGCAAGACCGTTATCACACGCAATTAAACGGTAACTTCCTCGTAAGCAAGAACTTTGAAGTGTATGCCACTATCGGTCTGGCTTATATGAACGGTCATTTCCAAGAACAGGGAATGTCCCGGCATACCAACCCGATTTTGGCAGCCTATGCGCAATCACCTTTGCTTGCTCCTTACCAGAAAACGTCCAATGGTGACTTTACTCCTCTTTATTCATCTTATTATTATGGTATCTGTCAGGATTTGACTTTTGCAGTCAGTAACCCTGTCGCCATCGTGAACGAAGTGGACGCTAACAACCGTCAATATGATGTCAATATCAAAGCCGGATTCAACTATCGGATTATTCCCGGACTGTCTGTCGACGGTGTATTTGGCATTTATTATAACTATAACAAAGAGCACATCTTCATGCCGGGTGTAAGCGATCCGGTTATTGTTCCCGCTATTGACACTTACGGTGAACAGAAGAACGTCGTGCGCGAAGGAGTGGCGGAAACGCAGAACTACTTCTATAACCTGAATGCCCGTTTCAACAAAGTGTTCAGTAACAGACACGTCCTTAACGCAATGGCGGGATGCCAAGTGCTGACTACGCAGAACGAACTTGATGGAGCTTTTGCCCGTAATACGACAAACGACTTTTATCAAGTATTAAATTCTGCCAATAAGGTGGGTTCTTATTTCGACGGTTATCTGGCAAAATGGAACTGGATGAACATCTTTGCCCATGCCGACTATACGTATAACAATCTTTTGAATGTTTCTGCAAATATGTCTGTCGACGGTTCTTCTGCCAATGGAAAATATACCAATCGTTTCCGTGTATATCCGTCTGCCGGATTGACATGGATGGCAAAGAATATGTCTTTCCTGATTGACAAGGATTGGGTTAACCGTCTGGATCTCCGTGCCGAATATAGTGTTACCGGCAACAGCCGTTTCTCTTCCAATTATGGCAGAAATTACTATAGCAGTTTGCCGTACATGGCAGTATCCGGCATTGTGCGGACACAAATCCCGAATACACACCTGAAACCGGAAGAGACCACACAGATGAACTTGAGCTTGGACGCCGCTTTCTTGAGCAACCGCATCAGTTTGGGAGTTGATTATTATCGGGGCAGAAGCAAGGATGTAATCATGAATGTCAACACTTCAGCCGTTTACGGTACTTCCGGCTATTATACCAACTGTGCAAAAATCGACAACAAAGGGGTAGAACTCTCCTTCCAGGCTTCTTTAATCCATCTGCGCGATTTCGAATGGATTGTGGGAGGAAATATCGCGTTCACCGACAATAAGATCAAGTCTTTAGGCGGATATGACCAAAAGACATTGGAATATAGCGATGGCGCCACAGTGGTCAGTCGTGTAGGTGGAAGCCCGTACGAATTCTACGGATTACAGGCCGACGGAGTCTATGCCACTCAAGCCGAAGCTGACAAAGCCAATTTGGTCAACAGCAGTATGCAGGCATATCAAGCCGGTGACGTGCGTTTCATTGACCAGAATAACGACGGACGTATTGACATAAAAGACCGTATATCTTTGGGAAGCGCCGCTCCCGATTATTTCGGAGGCTTTTACACTAACTTCCGCTACCGGCATTTCGCACTGTCCGCAGAATTTGCATACTCTAAAGGAAACAAAGCATACAATGCCGTAAGACGTACTTTGGAATCGGCTTCTTCTTTTTCTAACCAGAGCGTTGCCGTCAGTAATCGTTGGAGCGTGGAAGGGCAAGTGACTGATATGCCTCGTGCAACCTTCGGAGACGCTATCGGCAATAACAACTTCTCTTCACGTTGGATAGAGGATGCTTCTTATCTGCGTATAAAGAATATCACATTGAGCTACAACTTTGATAAACCGATATGGAACTTCTTCCGCTCCGGAACGATCTACGTAACCGGTGAAAACTTGCTGACAGCTACCAAATATTTAGGATTGGATCCTGAATTTGCTTATTCGTCTAGCGACAACGCAACACAAGGATTCGATTATGCGAAAGTAATGCAACCAAAATCCGTTAAACTGGGTATAAACTTGAAATTCTAATTATGAAGATGAAAAAAATAATACTGAATGTCGCATTGGTCTTTGCAGCTGCTGTAATGGGTAGCTGTGACAGCTTCTTTGAAGTAGATACGGATGACACGTTGGACGGCAGCGAATATATTTCTGAAGAGAGCGAAATGTATTCGGGGTATATGGGTATCATGGCAAAGATGCAGGCTGTCGGTGACAAGGCAATTTACTTGAATGAACTAAGGGGGGAACTGGTAGAACCCACCTCAACCGCTCCCACAGAATTGTATAGCTTGTACAATTATGATGATGATCTGGAAGGAAACTCGTATGCGAATCCTGCTGGATATTATGAGATAATCAATGCGTGCAACGACTATCTTCGGAAGTTACAGACATACAAGGAGAGCAATTCAATAGATATGACCCGCTATAAAGCTTTGGTCAGCAGTACGTTGCGTATAAAAGCATGGACTTTTATGACGATTGCCAAGATTTATGGTAAAGTCGTATGGGTGGACAAACCGATGGATTCATTAAGGGATCTTTCCAAATTCAAGACTTTGGAATTGGATGATGTCATGGCAGCCTGCAAAAATCTGCTGGACATTGGTTTTGATGATGTAGACGGAACATACGAGACTGCTTGGAAAGACTGGGTGGATCCGGATACAGAACTTGCAAACAGTGAATACCGTCGTTGGGATATGATGACGCCTCCTTACTATGCCGTATATGCGGAAATCTGCTTGTGGATGGGTAAATACCAGAAATGTATTGATCTGATACAAGGTGAAATGAATAGAAGATACCAACAGAGTCAGAACCAGTCTATCGCCTATCTGCGTAACGCCCAATTGCTGGGACAATGGGGAAAGTTCTTTAATTACGAGACTCCTTACGATTATGAGTCGGTATCTGCTGTTATGTACAACTATCAGAATAAGCAGACAAACAGTCTGTTAAAACATTTTGATTCCGATTACCCCAATAAGTTCTGGCTTGCTCCTGCTGAAAAAGCGATGGAACGCTTCTCGGATAAAGACTTCGACCCGATAGGTGCCAACGAAGAAGATTTCAGGAAAACCTATACTTTCAAGGAATACAATGGCAAGTGGGTTATCAGCAAATTCCGTCCGCCCTATAATCCGGTGCGTGCCGCTTATCGCGATGACGTGTTTGTCTATTTGTACCGTGGTGCAGAACTTTATCTCATGATGGCGGAAGCGTTCAACCAACTCGGCAAGAAGAATGCCGTTGATGCATTGATAAATACCGGTGTTGAAGGTTATGTGGATGAATTCGAGAGAAATGCGGATGGAGTTCTTTCCGGAACATGGAACGGCTTTACTCCCCACTGGACCAGTTTGAAAACTGTATATAAACTGGCAAACGGAACGACGAGTATTACTAACCGTGCTTATGGAGATAACGGCTTGCGTGGAACTGCCAAAACCAATATGGGCTCTCGGTCATTCACCAATGATATCAAAAGCAATGATGAGGAACTGTTGAAGGAAATGATGCTGGAAATGGCTTGTGAAGGAAAGGTTTATCCAGCTATGATCCGTATGGCGAAACGTTATAATGACAACAGTATTATGGCAAAATATATTTGCGAGAAATATGAAGGCAAGGGGAATGTTGCCGCTATCCGTGAAAAGATCATGAATGGAGACTATTTCATCAAATGGAATTTAAAATAAAATTTCCTGAATAATCCACTGACATGGATTAAGTAAAATATGGGTGACGCGGGTTTTTGAATGAGAATCCGCGTCATTTGTTTCAAATATAAATACTTTTGTAAATAACAATAATAAAGAATCATGAAAACATTCGCAGTATCTATTGCAGTACTTTTTATTTGGACAGCTTGCGGAGATGGAAATCAGCCGATAATTGACCGCGAGGCATTAGTAGAAAGGAATAGTCCTGTTGTGACGGCATTCGATTCATTAGCTTCACTTTCTGTAGGAAATGGAGAGTTTGCTTATACGGTAGACATAACCGGATTACAGACGTTTCCGGACAATTATAAAAAAGGAGTTCCATTGGGAACGCAAAGCCAGTGGGGCTGGCATAGCTTCGCCAATCCGGACCGGCTTACTCCGGAAGAAACCCTGAAAGAATACGATTTTGGCAGGGGAAAGAAAGAACTTTACGCTACTCAATTCAAAGAAGAAGGCAGACAACAGGATGCCGCTAATTGGTTTCGTGTCAATCCGCATCGTCTTCATTTAGGAATTGTCGGTTTTGACGTGGAAGAAGGTACGGATATTGAACAGGTAACTGACGTTCATCAGAAACTTTGCTTGTGGGATGGAAAAATCGAAAGCCGGTTTAAATTAAACGGTGAAGATTATCAAGTGGAGACAGTCTGCCATCCTTCTAATGATATGATTGCTGCAAATATTACTTCTAAGGCGCATACCGGGATTTGTTTTCGCTTTCCGTATCCTACGGGCGCTCATTGTGATGATGCGTGTAATTGGGAAGCCGTTGATAAACATACAACGACTATTGTTACTCAAAATGAATCTTCCGCAGTTTTGAAACATACTTTAGATAGCACAGAGTATTTCGTAACTTTGTGTTGGGAAGGGAAGGCTACTTTAAATGAGAAAGCAAAACATTATTTTGTCCTGACTCCGATGGACGATCATTTAGCTTTTACATGTGCTTTTACTAGTACAGCTCCTTCAACGCAGCCTGTTACTGTAGCACAAACTCAAGAAGAAGCAAAAAACTATTGGAACTCGTTTTGGAAGGAAGGCGCAGCTGTTGACTTTTCGGCATGTACGGACCCACGGGCCAAAGAACTGGAACGACGTGTGGTACTTAGCCAATATTTGCTTGCTATTCAGAGCGCAGGTACTATTCCTCCGCAAGAGACGGGGCTTACCTATAATTCGTGGTTTGGCAAATTCCATCTTGAAATGATCTGGTGGCACGAAGCTCAATTTGCTCTTTGGAATCGTAGCAACTTACTTGACCGTACATTAGGTTGGTATGAAAAGGTTGAACCGATAGCGCGTCAAATAGCCCAAAGACAAGGGTTTGATGGCGTTCGCTGGATGAAAATGACCGACCCGTCAGGAACAGAAGCCCCTTCCAAAGTAGGAAGTTTTCTGATTTGGCAACAACCTCATTTAATTTATTTGGCAGAATTACTTTATCGTGCTGATCCGACTAAAGAAGTATTGGAGAAATATAATCGTTTGGTACAGGAGACTGCAGAATTTATGTACTCTTTTGCTACATACGATGAACTGGAAGGACGTTACATATTGAAAGGTGCCATTCCTGCACAAGAAACGTTGCGTGCTGCAGAAACAGTTAATCCTCCTTTTGAACTTTCTTACTGGCATTTTGCCATGCAGACCGCCCAACAATGGCGTGAACGTATGGGACAGCAACGCAGTTTGGAATGGGATGAAATGATCGATAAACTTTCCCCTTTAGCATCTAATAATGAAGGACTTTATCTGGCTGCTGAAACAGCCATAGATACTTATAAAGATATTCGTTATACTTCCGACCACATGGCAGTATTAGGTGCAGTCGGTATTCTTCCGATGAATAAACTGATCCGGGAAGATTATATGAAAAATACATTGCACTGGATTTGGGATAACTGGAATTGGGGTAAAACCTGGGGATGGGATTATCCGATGACGGCTATGAATGCTGCCCGTTTGGGTGAACCGGAAAAGGCAGTCGGAGCTTTACTGATGGATAAACGCACAAACACATACTTGCCGAATGGTCATAATTATCAGGACGGTCGTTTACGTATTTATTTACCGGGTAATGGCGGCTTGCTGACTGCTATTGCGATGATGTGTGCCGGTTGGGACGGATGTACGGAGATTAATCCGGGATTTCCGAAAGATGGAACTTGGAATGTCCGTTGGGAAGGATTGAAGCCATTACCATAATCAAACACAAAAAAATATGAGTTATTTTCATCTGAATCTTATTTTAAAAGGAAAGCTGACTGTTTGTTGCCTCTTGATGTTGTTGGTGATACCATTAAATGCTCAAAGAGAGGCAAAGCAGATCGGTGACTTTAAAGAATCCATCTCCTTGAATGAACATCTGCGAGGTACAAAAAGGACGTTGCAATATCGTCCCGATGGTGATGAGTTTGTTTGTGTCAATGGTAAGAATCGGTATACCCGTGCTTTGTACGGTAGTCACAGTCCCTTTCGGGTAGAAACAAGTGACCGGCCGGTTTTTGCTTTTTATAATAACGGACGCGGAGGAAATATAAGTTTCAAAGTCATTCTTCGTGACGGAACAGAATTGGCGCTTGACTGCACCGGGCATTGTGAATCCCGTTATTCGGCTGGAAAACGTACCTATTATTTGACAGACCCGTCTTGGGGAAAAGGAGAACTGCGTATTTCTGTATTGGCATTAGCCGATATGGATGGAGCTATTTGGCGTTTTTCTCCTTCGAATATGCCTAAAGGAGCTATACTTCGTTGGCAACATGGGGGAGCTACCGGAAAACGTTTGAGTCGTAATGGAGATATGGGGGTAGATCCGGCTGATTGCTTCGAACTTCCTGCCGAAGCGACTGACCTTGTCACAGGTGAACTTGCTTTGCAGAAAGAAGTATACTTGGTACGTGGGGAGGTTCCCGAAGGCTATAATGTCCGTAAACTCTATCAACAAGCGGAGGCAGCCTCTTTGGCGTTGGCTTCTCATTTGAAGATAGAAACGCCGGACCCTTATTTGAACACGTTGGGTGGTGCATTGGTCGCAGCTGCCGATGGAATTTGGGACGGGCAGGTTTGGTTGCACGGTGCTATTGGCTGGCGTATGCCGTTAAGTGGGTGGAGGGCCGGATATACTGGTGATGCTTTAGGTTGGCATGACCGGGCACGGACTCATTTTGATGCTTATGCAGCTAGTCAGGTGACTGATGTCCCGAATACAATACCTCATCCGGCACAGGATTCTACAATGAATCTGGCGCGTTCGGAAAAACGTTGGGGAACTCCTCAATATAGTAATGGGTATATTTGCCGGAATCCTGAACGTAACAACCAGATGCACCACTATGACATGAATCTTTGTTACATGGATGAATTGTTATGGCACTTCAACTGGACGGGAGATACTGCGTATGTCCGCAAAATGTGGCCTGTGATTACCCGCCATCTAGCTTGGGAAAAATTAAATTATGATCCGGACAATGATGGTTTATATGATGCATACGCTTGTATTTGGGCAAGTGATGCGCTTTACTACAACAGTGGCGCAGTCACCCATTCGTCGGCTTATAACTACCGTGCCAATAAAATGGCAGCTTTTCTTGCTTCTTTGATAGGCGAAGACCCTTCACCTTATCAGAACGAAGCCGAGCAAATATTGAAAGCGATGAATAAGCGTCTTTGGATGCAGGGCAAAGGTTGTTGGGCGGAATATCAGGATTTTATGGGACATCGCCGGCTTCACGAAAGTCCGGGATTATGGACTATATATCATGCACTCGATAGCGACGTTGCCGATCCTTTTCAAGCTTATCAGGCTACACGGTATGTTGATACGGAAATACCACATATCCCCGTGTATGCCGATGGACTGGAAGAGGGGTATGCAACGATTGCCACTACCAATTGGTTACCTTATTCCTGGAGTATCAATAATGTGGCTTTCGCAGAGGTAATGCATACAGCTTTGGCCTATTTCCAGGCAGGACGTCCGGAGGAAGCATATCGATTGATGAAAAGTTCATTTCTGGATGGTATGTACTTAGGTAACAGTCCCGGCAATTTGGGGCAAGTCAGCTTTTATGATGCTGCCCGTGGAGAGTGTTATCGTGACTTTGGAGATCCGATAGGGGTAGCTTCCCGATTACTGGTACAAGGATTGTATGGCATTTTACCCGATGTATTGAACGGGAAGATGGTGATTCGTCCGGGATTTCCCGCAGGATGGTCAAAAGCTTCTATTTCTTTGCCTGACATAACCTATCACTTTGTCAGGGAGAATGATATAGATATTTACCGGATAGAGCAACGTTTTAAGGCACCTTTGGCATTGACATTACAAGTGAATGTCGGAAGGGAAAGGATTCATTCTGTGAAAGTAAATGGGAAAGAAGTTGACTGGAGCTTTGCGGAAGCTGCTTCCGGTTATCCGGTGGTTGTTATTCCTGCTTCTTCTGCCCAAAAAGCAATTGTCGAAATTGTGTGGAAAGGAAACTGTCTGAATCCGGTTCTGCCTGAAATACAGGCGGAGGCTTTAGCGGAAATCCGTATTCCATCCATTTTAGGGGCGGTATTCGGTAAAATATATGATCCGCAGGGAGTGCTGATACAACCGAATGTTAGTGATACATCTATAAGAAGTAAGGTCAATGATCATTTGGGGCATCATACATTCTTTGTTCGCATGAAACAAGGACAGATGGAATGGTGGCAGCCTGTAAACGTACAGATTACGAAATCGGAAAAAACATCAGTCATTCTTCCTTTCTCACAGGTGAATACGTCAGAGTGCCGGGTGATGAATATGGATTCTTTGTTCAATGCGAATGTGACAGATATTTTCCGGAATGAGTATCTGACACCCCGTTCGCCTTATACCACTTTACAACTTCCTGTTCAGGGCATTGGCGAGTGGTGTCATCCGAAATTAACTGCTGATATTGATGATGCAGGTTTGCGTGCCTTGGTACGTGATGAGATGCTGACTACCAAACTGGGTGTGCCGTTCCGAACATTGGCTCAAGGAAGCAATATTGCTTTTACTTCGTTGTGGGATAATTATCCCGACAGTTTGAGTATTCCGCTTTCCGGTCGGGCTTCTCATGCCTATTTAATGATGGCAGGCAGTACCAACCACATGCAGTGTCGCATTGCTAATGGTATTGTTCGTGTATACTATACAGATGGAACTTCTGATGTATTGGAATTAGTGAATCCGGATAACTGGTGTCCTATTGAGCAAGATTTCTATGTTGATGGTCAGGCATTCACTGTTGTTTCTCCCCGTCCTTATCGCATTCATTTTAAGACGGGTTTGGTTAGCAATGACTTGGGAAAGGACTTAGGCATAAAGGGTGTTTATGGACGTTCCATCGAGGGAGGAGCAGGTGTACTTTTGGACATGCCTCTGAATCCTTCCAAAGAGTTAAGTCATCTGACGTTGGAAACACTTTCAAACGATGTTGTTATCGGTTTGATGGGAGTTACATTGCAATAAAATAAAAATAACATATTAATAAAAGGATAAGAATTATGATGAGAAGAACTATTAATTTACTACTGATGTTGCTTTTTGTGGCAGAGGTAACATCTGCGAATACTGTTGATTTTGATAAAGCATTTAAAGAAAGCGCCCGTATCGAAAAACAGATTAAACGGACCTCTTTTCCGAAACGAACATTTCTTATAACTGATTTTGGAGCAAAAACGGATGATGAGGCTAATCCTTGCCATGAAGCCATTAATCAGGCTATTTTACAGTGCAGTCTGTCAGGAGGTGGCATAGTAATTGTTCCTAAAGGCACTTTTTATACCGGACCTATTACTTTAAAGAGCAATGTGAATTTCCATCTCGAAGAGGGAGCTGTTTTGAAATTCTCTACAGATCAAAGCCTTTATTTTCCTGCTGTTTTAACTCGTTGGGAAGGAATTGATTGCTATAATGCTCACCCCTTGATTTATGCTTATGGTGAAAGCAATATTGCCATAACAGGAAAAGGTATTATTGACGGACAAGGTAGCATGGAAACTTGGTGGCCGATGTGTGGGGCCGTAAAGTATGGTTGGAAAGAAGGCATGGTGGCTCAACGCAATGGAGGTCGTGAACGTCTGTTGATGTATGGTGAAACATCGACTCCTGTCTACAAACGTCTGATGAAACCGGAAGACGGGATGCGTCCGCAACTATTGAATTTACATTCCTGTCACACCATCTTGATTGAAGGTGTTACTTTGTTAAATTCTCCATTTTGGGTGATTCATCCTCTTTTCTGCGAGAGCTTGATTGTTAGCGGAGTGACTGTTTTCAATCGTGGACCTAACGGAGACGGATGTGATCCTGAATCTTGTAAGAATGTGTTGATAGAGAATTGTACATTTGACACGGGTGATGATTGTATTGCCATTAAATCAGGACGTAATGAAGACGGGCGTAAATGGAATATTCCCAGTGAGAACATTATCGTACGTGGTTGCATGATGAGGAATGGACATGGAGGAGTAGTGATCGGCAGTGAGATTTCCGGTGGTTACCGTAACTTGTTTGTAGAAGACTGCCGAATGGATAGCCCGAATCTGGATCGTGTTATTCGTATTAAGACGAGCACTTGCCGCGGAGGACTTATAGAAAATGTATTTGTTCGTAATGTAACGGTAGGACAATGTCGTGAAGCTGTGCTTCGCATCAATCTGCAATATGAGAATCGGGAGAAATGTAAGAGAGGGTTTGACCCGATTGTCCGTAATGTGCATTTGAAGAATGTAACTTGTGAGAAGAGTAAATTGGGTGTGCTTATTATAGGGCTGGAGGATGATAAACATGTATATAACATCAGTGTAGAGGATTCTCATTTTAATAATGTAGCCAAAGGAGCAAATGATATTAAAGGGGCGAAAGATGTGACTTTCAAGAACCTTTATATCAATGATGAATTGGTGAAATAGAATATAGTTGTAATAGATAAAAATAACTATGGATGAAGAAGAGTGGAAGACTGCCTATGATGTACAAATCTATGTTACATCTTTATCCGCAATAAGCGATTGCAATTGGAATAGATTAGAACTCTGGGTAAATTTTCATCAAGATGGTTTTATCTATAAGTTGAGACATTATTACCCTGTACTTTCAGAAGATGATATACATGTCATTCTTTTGTTACGTATTGATTTTAGTAATGCGCAGATTTCAAAGTTATTCCAGATTCTAGGAAGTTCTTTTCGAATACGCCGTAGTAGATTGAAAAAGAAAATGAATGTTTCTTGTGAATCTATTACTGATTTTATTAAATCATTACGTTTGGAATGATCTTTCTTTAAAAACCATATTTAAATGCGTATACATTGGCTGTGTATACGCATTTGTATACGGTTGAAATTTGTATTTCAATTTATAAATGTCGTCCTTTGTTACAACAAGAGCGATAAACTTTTATTTGTACTAATATTATGGAAAAATACAGCTCCTTATCTTATATAATATAGATGGAATTGGAAGTGAACTATACAATTTTTACAAATATATGGTATTGCTCTGAAAAAGATATTCAAAATTAGTAATCTCTAAAAGTCATTCTTATGAGAAAGTGGAATTGTGGCTTTGTTATGGTTGGATTAGCCTTTCTAATCAGTATTTCAGTACTTAGCTGTCAGACGGATGATGCTGACGATTACTCTCAACAGGCAGAAGATGTGACTGCTGCAGATCTCTTTATTGCTTCGGAAGCTTATCAGAATTTGGAAAAAGAAATAGGAAAGGACATGAGAAGAGAACAAAACGCAATCTCTAAATTGTCTAAAGAAGACTTGGAACAATATCGCTTACTCCGGAAAAATCTGCTTAATATCGAGACTCGTACCGAAGCAATTACTCAATTAAAGATTCTGACAGGATATGATTATCAAGCTAACCGTAATCGTATTTCTTCTTTGGTCAGGGACGTTTTTAAAGATGCTGATTTTACTAAATTAGAATTGATGAGGGCACGACAAAAAAGTCGAATGTACAAAGTCGTGATTACGCGAGCAGATACCAATGCAGAACTACGTGAAAAATGCAAAAAAGATTGTGCGGAAACGGCCAAAGAAGAAATAATGGAATGTCATAATCATTTTAACGAGAATATTGAGGATTTACCTGCGAGTGAATTTCCCAATGGTGATAATTATAAATTCTGGGTAAAAGTAAGAGATGCTTGTCTATCGGCTGCAGGAACAAAAGAAGGAAATTGTGAAAGCAGTTGTGATAAAAGCTATCCAGATGAGGAGTAAATTTTAATTGTAAGAGTAATATTTAATAGTCGTAATAATGAAAAAATATCTATTTATTTTTATTTTCGTATCTATAGCCCAGCTATTCTATGGACAAGAAAAATACACTATCCAGGGTGAATTACCCGACCATTCGTTAGATAATAGTTATTTGCGTTTGACTAATAGTTCAGCTCTTAGTCAAGAAAAAGAACGAATTAAACATTTATTTATTGATAGTATATTGGTGGTTGACGGGAAATTCCATTATGAAGGTGTACTTTCACAAAAGCCATTCTTGGCGTATCTTTATAGTGCAGGGACAAAAAGAAAGATGTTGGATTTCGGCCTGTATTTTATAGTTGAGCCTGGTAATATTCATATCCGCATCGCTAATTGGGCAGATGAGGGTGTGGTATCAGGTACTCCTATTAATGAAGATTATAATACCTATATGATCACAAGGAGAAGTATGGAAAATCAATTACTCTTTTTAGAGAAATATGCCCAATACCCGGATGTCGTACGGTTCCACTTATCTTTTTTATTGAACGGACGAAGAATGTCAAGGGATCCTAATTTTCCAAAATATCTACAGATTCTCGACCGAATGCCTAAAGCAGATCGGGATATTCTTTTGGCTTGGCTGGACTATACTATTAAAAAGTATGAATATGAAAAAAAAACCAAACCATTATTGGACAGTATACGTAACAATGCCCCTCGTTTCATCGAGACTATTCCGAGTAATTCATCATCAACAACGATGAAAAATAAGTAGAATTTTAGTCTTATTGTGATTTGTGTGACGTGTTTTTGATTATGAAATTGACAATCAGCGGGAGAATAAGTGCCCTATATGTTACTACCTTAAAAATAGTTTTATGAAAAAAAGCAAAGCTTTCTTGAATATGGTTGTGTTAACCTTTTTAATAGCTATATCTATGCTTAGTTGTCAATCGAATGATGATTATTTGCAAATCGGAATAGGCAATTGTGAGAGTAGTAATGGTACGTGTCCTATAACCGTATTTCATTAGGCTTTTTATACATCCATATTTAAGTTATAATCTAATATGAAAGTAAAAAGGCAAATTCTTGTTCTATTTTTGACAATGCTGGTAGGAATTCCGATTCTTTCTGCCCAAAGCAAAAAAGAACAAAAGAAACAAAAGGCGGAAGTTGTCGGAAAGATTGTTACATCAAAAGTCTACAAGATAAATGTAGGTACTTGCATTCTTCCATGTAAAGCTCCTATATTATTGAATGAGTCTGATTATTCAATAGAAATTAAAAATGATTCTATTTTTTCTGATCTTCTTTATCTCGGTCAAGCTGATATACCATACAGGAGAGGAGCTGAACTTTACTTTCAGGCTCCTTTGAAAAAATATACTATGGATATAGATAAAAAGAAAAATGCTCACATCAAGTTTTCAGCAAATACAACAATAGGTAATTGCAACTTTTATATTAAGGTATATTCCAATGGAAGTGCGAGCATTTATATCACCTTGCAGCAGGGGAAAAGTATCAATTTTTTAGGAGAATTAAATATGCGAAGAGAAGAAACGGAGTCTCTGTAACACTTAAATTATTATCATGAGAAAATATCTATTCATATTAATGTTTGTATCTATAGCCCAACTATTTTACGGACAAGAGAAATACACGATTCAAGGTGAATTTCCAGATAATTCGCTAGACGGAAAATATATAATACTGACAGATAAGTCTTTTCTTCCTGATGAGTACAAACGTAAATGGAAAGCATCTGACGATGAAGTAAAGATATTGGTAACTGATAAAAAATTCTATTATAAAGGGGTAACTACACGAAAACCTTTTTTGGCGCAAATATATTACGATAGACCAACATTCAGTGGTCAGACAAGTGCGACTTCTTTTGTAATAGAACCTGGGAATATCCAGATCCATATAACCAATTGGTATGAGGAAGGAAATGTATCGGGTACTCCTATTAATAAAGACTATAATACTTGTGTCATTGAACGGAGAAATCTGGTAAATAGAATTTTTAGAACTATCCGTTTAAAGGGGCAGACTTCGGAAGCTGAAGGAGCTTATTCTTTTGGTTCAGCATTTGAGGATTTTGAAAAAGGTGAATTGGCTTTCTTTGAGAAATATGCCAAATATCCGGATGTTATCCGAGTAATGTTATCTCGTTATTTGGAAGTTAAGGACTTAAATAAAAGATTGGTGGATGCTAAATATTTACGTATTCTTGACTTAATGCCCAAAACGGATCGGGATATTTTGATAGCGTGGCGAGAGTATACAATGAAGAGAGAGGAGTATTGGGCAAAGGGAAGAGCGTTGACCGATAGTCTTAATCGTAATGCTCCTCGTTTTATTGAAAGACGGGTAAATAATATGCTTGATATAACTGTAAAATGATTTTATAGAATTGAAGTGTAATTAATATGAAAGAGAAACTGTTTTTTCTCATTATAATCGTATTTTCTGCTCAATTACTTTTGGGGCAAGAGAAATTTACGATTCGGGGTGAATTCCCTGATAATACTCTAGATGGTAAATATGTGTTATTAATAGATAAATCGTATCTTCTTGAAGAAAGGGAAGGACAAAAACAAGCATACGACAACAGCATAAAAATAAAGGTGATTGGCAAGGAATTTTTTTACGAAGGAACTGTCACACGAAAGCCTTATTTTGCACAAATATCCTATGATGGTTCATCGTTCCATAAAGAGACTGATATTAATCTTTTTGTGGAACCTGGGAATATCTATATTCGTATGGTCGATTGGGATACTGACGCTAATGTATCGGGCACTTCCATCAATGAAGATTACAATACTTACATTCTTGAGCGAGAAGCTCAATGGAGTGCTGTATATTGGAATAGAGATCGGAGAAAAGTGGCGGAAGATAGTACTAAAACAGAGAATAGTAACTTATTAGATACATCAGTAACTGAACAGCGTTCAGAAGGTCGGTTTACTTTTCTTGAAAAATATGCAAAATATCCGAATGTCATCCGAGTCATGTTGGCTCGTGATTTAAGGACAAAATATCCGATTAGGGAGTCTGAACTCTCTCAATATCTACGCATTATTGATTCAATGCCCCAAGCGGATCGAGATGTTTTTTTGTCATGGTGGGATTATATTATAAAAGAACGAGAATTTAAAAAGAAGACCAGAATAATATTAGATAGTTTGATCGGTGATCCACCTCGTTTCATCGAGACTATTCCAAGTAATTCACCATCAGCGACAATGAAAAATGAGTAAAATCTTTGGTCTTATTGTTATTCTGATGATTTGCGTTTCTTGCAATCAAAAAAGGAAAGCAGAGGTATCTCTGTCTTCCTATACACACGATTTCGGAATAATTAGTTCTGATATAATTTGTCGTGATAGCATTACAATCACCAATGTAGGCAATGCCAGGTTGGAAATAGGAGAGATCGAAACTGGATGTGGATGTACACAAGCATCGGTGGAGAAGTATGAATTAAATCCTGACGAATCGTGCTCGCTTCATTTTTCTTTCAATCCGAAAGGAAAAGGAGCAGGGGCAAAGGAAGAACTAATTATTATCAATGCAAACACAGACTCCCTCTTTTATATTCTGCAAGTTAAGGCAATTATTCAGTGATAATGTTTTTACGTTTTCTTTTTTACTTATCACCACCTTATACTTATCGGCTGATTGGTTTATGGATAGGTATTTTATGCCTAAAAATATAAGTTTCATTGTCGGCATCGTAATATGGGGAGGTATTTGCATAGGGAACTGGAAGCGAAAAATTAGACTGTCTGTTGATTTTCTATTTCTGTCTTTTACTGTTTTTATGGGATATGTTCTCGTTTGCAGTCTCTTTACATCGCAATATATACACAGTGTGTACATTGTATCTGGATGGATTCTTTTTGTGTTGATGCGTAATAGAAAAAATCCTACAGAAACATTTAATAGCATTTTAGCTGTCGTTGGAGTTTTGTCGGCCTTGTATGGCTTGCTGCAATATGTAGGGTGTATAGAAACTCAATCTTATTTTCCAGTTACCGGTTCTTTTGATAATCCCGCCGGATTTGCTGCGAGCATCGTTCTCTGTTATCCTTTTCTTTTGTGTCATTCTTCTAACGGAAAAAGAAGAACGTTCAAGGTTATGGCGTGCCTTCTCCTCATTATAGTCGTTATCTTATCCGGTTCGAGAACAGGTGTATTTACTTTATGTGTAGTAACACTTCTTTTTTATGCTCTCCGTTATCGGAAGTTAATTCATAAAAGGCGCATCTTTCTTATCAGCGGAGGCGCTTTGTTTCTAATAAGTTTATTCATTGGTCTGATTTATCTAAAACCAGCTTCCGCTTCCGGTCGTGTTCTGATTTGGAAAGTATCTGCCGGATTGTGTAAGGAACATATAATTCAGGGAAACGGACTTGGTTCTTTTAAGGCGGATTACATGCCGGAACAAGCCAAATATTTGTCTTCCTCCCATGCTGATGAAAGCGATAGAATATTGGCAGGAAACACGAATCATCCATTTAATGAGTATCTGTTGCTGCTGATTGAACAAGGACTCATAGGAATCGCTTTATTCTTATTGTCGTTGATTGCTGTTTTTCGAAGTAATGTGGCATTTGACACTCCAGCCATACTGACGCTTGTTTCTATTGCTATATTTTCCTGTTTTTCTTATCCATTCAAATATGCTTTTGTTTGGTTCATGATTATCTACTGCCTCGCTTCACTTAATCAACGGGAGGTTGCTCTACGAACAATACGTTTCAACAAGCCATTTTTATTGATTATTCTTTTTATACTCTGTTTCTTTTTGATTAAGAATATCATTTTCGAGCGTACATGGAAACGAATTTCGTTGGTTGCAGAAAAGAACAATGGTTTGCTGGATAATGAATTATCTGTATTTACCAAGCTATATGATGAGTGGAATGGCAATCCCTATTTCTTGTACAATTATGCATCAGAATTGAAAAATGTGGAATTGTACAAACAAAGCGTCAACATATTCTTGCATTGCGAATCTTATATCAATACGTATGACCTGCAAATGCAATTGGCGGATAATTACTATCAAATGGAATGTTGGGAAGAAGCTGAAAGACGATATAAGCTGGCACAATGTATGTTTCTTATAATGACATTTGGAATAAAACACCCTATCATGCGGCAGAAGCTATTAATATTAAACTACGTGATACCGTTATTGTCGATTTGAAAAAGCCTCTGAAGTGGCATGCGTTATATAAGGTTCCGTTTTGGTGCAATATTCCTTCCAATTCTTGTGAGACAAGGACAAACACAGCTTTAGCTATCATGCGCAGTAAGGGGTTTGCGGTTTCGTATGATTTCGTTTTGCAGTGGCCTACAAAAGCACATGCACATTCGTGGCTTAGTATTTTGATAGATCACGATCGCCGAATGGTATGTGAAGGAGGGCATGAACCTTTTTTAGCTACCCTACGACCGGGTGAGTGTAAGGGAAAAGTATATCGAAGAACATATTCTCCCAATTCGGCCTTAGTCCGGCTGAATAAAGAAGCTGGTAGTGTCCCGTCAACGTTGCGCAATGTGTTTATAAAAGACGTTACGGATGAATATGCAACGACCATTGATCCTGTTTTTCCTGTACTTTCCGGGAAAAGAGAACGCAAAGAAAAATATGCATATCTGGCAGTATTTGACAATGCGAAATGGGTTCCTATTTGTTTTTCGGAAATAAAAGATAGTAAGCAGATCGTCTTTGATAAAATAGAGAAGGGAGCTGTCTATCTGCCGGTATATTATATAAATGGAAGGGTTCGCCCATTCAATTATCCTGCCTTGTTGAATGAGAAAGGTGAACTGGAGTTTTTAAATCCCGATAGTACACGTAAAAGAAGTATTAGTTTAAAACGGAAATATCCCTTAACACGCAAAGCGTTCACTACAGCACTCCGTTTAAAACACAGCATGTTTCAAGCAGCACACAAGGAGGATTTTAGTGATGCCGTCACAGTACATACGTTCAAAGAGTATAGCGTATCGGGTAGTATAAATGTGAGCGATACTACAAAGTATCGTTATTGGCGTTATATCTGTCCAAAGCCCTACCGCTGTAATATTGCAGAATTGATGTTCTTGGATAAAGAGAATAAAAAACTGACAGGAACAATTATTGGTTCTGAAGAACGAAGTAAAAATCCTCATTATAGCCGTTCTGCTGCTTTTGATTTAGATCCGTTGACATTTTTCGCATCTAAAACTTTAAGAGATGGTTGGGTAGGATTGGATTTGGGCAAACCGGAATCTGTTGGAAGAATAGGCTATATGACACGTAATGATGACAATAATGTTCGTATTGGAGATACTTACGAGCTTTTTTATTGGGATATGGATTGGGTGTCGTTGGGCAAACAAATAGCTGACGATTTTAGTCTAACCTTTCACCATGTACCACAAAATGCTTTACTTTTATTGAGAGATCTTACTAGGGGGACGGATGAACGAATTTTCTTGTATAAAGATGTTAAGCAGATATGGTATTGATTCATCGGCAAAATGCCATCCGTGAATTTATCGACGGCGAGGCGCACGTCAAGGGATTCCTGCTGGCTTACTTAGGGTTGACGCAGGGCTACATCCTTCTTCCCGAATACGAATCTTCCAAAGGTTATGCGGATTTCTACATGATGCCCGATCTGGTGCGCCAGCCGGACATAGTCTACAGCTATATCGTGGAGGTGAAGTATGCCCGGCGTGACACCTCCGATGCCGACATCGCCTTGCTGAAACGTGATGCGGCAGAACAGTTGCGCCGCTATGCCGATGATGGGAAGGTGGCCCGCACGAAAGGGAATACCCGGCTTGGATTGATTACGCTGGTGTTCAAGGGATGGGAATTGGTGGCACTGGAGAAGCTGGCGTCCAGAGCGGATTGCGAAAATGCATCAGAAGCCTAAATATGGTATCCGATTTTTTTTAATATTTATGCTTGAACATTTGGACGGGCGTCTGCGGAGGCTTCTTATTATAAGGGGAATATGACGCATGTGTAACCTTTAGGTCTTCGCTTGCCTGTTAATCTTTATTTGTGCTAAAAGTTTCACAGGTTTCATCGTCGTGAAACTTTATTTCCATCATGATGAAACTTTTTTTTCATTTCTATGGAACTTTTTTTTTATCGTTATGAAACTTTTATTCAATTCCTATGAAATATTTTCGCAAGTATCTTTCCCGTCACAATCTGTGGCTTACCAGTCATAATCTTCAATGTATTCGTCGAAGTTAATCTTTGTCTTGATGCCGTGTTCCAGGAAAACGTCTGCGATTTGTTTCTGTTCCGATGGATGAAGTCGACGTTGTTTGTTGCGAATACGGTAGTACATGCTTTTCCCCATTAAAGATTTAAGGCTGTTTTGTATGGCCATAGCTTTTTTGTGCGGAACGTCGTCTAATATATGGCTGATGCCAAGTGCAAAGGTCGTGAGAGTGTATGCACTGAAATAGGAACATTCCTTTTCATTCCCCGCTACATGGTTGATGTTGATCGCTTCGTAGTGAGGAACACTTTGGGGCACAATCATCGCAGCCTGAAAACGGAGGCATTTGTTGCGGCGCGGACATTTGGTGTGGTTGCAAAACAGATACATTTTAGGTATATCATCGTATGTAAGTGGCTTATTCATTGTTTTTATCATATTCAACTTTTATATCAGACGAATTTGATACAAATATAAGGATTTATCTTGAAATACAGAATTTGCTTCACTTGTTCTTATTTTTTTAGATGACAACCTTTTTAGAATAAAGACATTCCACCTGCAAACTCCTTATTTATCGAAGAAACAGAGAAAAGTGAAGGAGATGGAAGAATTGACCATGTTATAGAGAAAAGCATTGAATTGTTCAAAACCGTACCGATTATGAACCAATGCAAATCATTGGTCAGTATATGGAAAAAATGACATAAATATGGATAATAATCCTTGTTTCGAAATAGACTGCTAAGTTTTTTGTATTTATTCTTCCTTTTGGTTAGTTTTGCTTGTATAAATCTTAAAAAAACTATGAAAAGATGTATCTTTGTAACCAGCAATCAAAATAACCCTAACCACTATATGAAATATAAATTATTATGCCTTTTCGTTTTGTTTAGTTTTTCTATATCGGATCTGTATGCTGATATTGAACTTAGTTCCAAACAAATGAGAACCAGTGATGGGCTACCTAGTAATTCTGTACGATGCATGTTTCAGGACAGTAAAGGATTCTTATGGTTGGGTACTTTAGACGGATTGACCCGTTATGATGGAAATACTTTTCTTACTTATCAGTTGGAAAGCGGGAAACACGATCGGATTTCTTTAGCAGATAACAGAATAAAACATGTGGCAGAGGATAAGAATGGTTTTTTGTGGATAAAGACTGTGCCGGAATTATTCAGCTGTTATGATCTACAGAAAGCTTGTTTTGTAGATTTTACCGGTACCGGAAGTGATGGAGAGAACTATTCAGAAATATTTATGTCCTCTAATGGAGATGTGTGGCTTTGGCATAGAAGGAATGGTGTGCGTCAAATTGTTTGTGAGGACGATCGGACTATGACCTCTGTGAAGTTTAGAACGAAATTTGGAAACCTGCCCGATGACCGGATTAAATTTATAAATGAAGATTCTAGTGGCAGGATCTGGATTGGTACCATGCAGGGACTTGCGTCTGTTTATAAAGGGAAAGTTGAATTTATTGATAGGAAATTGAATTTTTCTTCTTCTTTCCCTCATGGAGAGGATATGTATTTTCTGACAAAGAGTGGAGATGTGTATCGCTGTGTAAATGGATCGAAAAAAATAGACTGTTTAGCGTCGCTGTCTGCAATAGCCGGTAATACATCTGTCAGTACACATTCATTGATAAAAGATAAATGGGTTATATTTACTTCCAGCGAAGGAGTATATGAATTTGATTTTCAGAACTTTCAAATAACTCCTTGCAGGGAATTGAAAATAAATAATGGAAAAGTTATTCATGACAATTATGGAGATTGTTGGGCTTACAATAACACTGGACGAATTTATTATATAAACTCGAAGAGCGGAGAAATAAAGAATTTTCAACTGATTCCTGAAGAGAAGATGAAATATATAGATTATGAACGCTATCATGTGGTGCGTGATGACCGGGGGATTGTGTGGATTTCAACTTATGGAAACGGACTTTTCACCTACGATATTCAGGAAGATCGGTTGGAACACTTTGTTTCCGAAGGGAAGAATGCAGGACCTATAGGGTCAGATTTTTTGTTATGTTTGATGAAAGACAGAACAGGAGGAATATGGGTAAGCTCCGAATATTCCGGTTTGTCTCATATTTCCATTTCAAATAAAGGCATTACACATGTCTATCCAGAATCACCGGATGTTTTTGACCGTTCGAATACAATCCGGTTACTGACTAAAATGTCGAATGGAGATATATGGGTAGGAACGCGAAGAGGTGGATTGTATAATTATGATTCTCATCTGAAAACTAAGATAGATAATCATTATTTGCCCTATAATATTTATGCGATTTCAGAAGATAGTCAGGAGAATATATGGATAGGAACCCGGGGAGACGGACTAAAAATAGGAGATACGTGGTATAAAACGGATCCGTCTAATCCTTTTGCCTTATCTCATTCTAATATTTATTCCATTCTTCGTGATAAGAAAGATCGTATGTGGGTGGGGACATTTGGAGGAGGACTGGATCTGGCAGAATCAACGGAAAAAGGACAATATAAGTTCCGTCGTTTCTTTCAAGGAAAGAAGTATGGCTTACGGATAGTCAGAGTAATGGCAGAAGATGAGAAAGGGATGATATGGATGGGCACAAGTGAAGGTATCTGCATATTCCACCCTGACTCATTGATTGCTAATGAAGATAACTATCATTTGTTCAGCTACACCGATGGCAATTTTTGCAGCAATGAGATTCGTTGCCTGTTTCGTGATAGCAAAGGGCGCATGTGGGTAGGAACTTCGGGTGCCGGGCTGAATCTATGCGAACTGTCAGACGACTGTCAGTCTTTGAAATATACACATTATGGAATAGCGGAAGGACTGGTTAATAATATGGTGCAATCTATTTTAGAAGATCATTCGGGACAATTATGGATTGCTACGGAATATGGAATTTCAAGGTTCAATCCCAACAGCCATTCTTTCGAGAATTATTTCTTCTCATCTTATACATTAGGAAATGTGTATAGCGAGAACAGTGCGTGTATGGGTGCAGACGGTAAACTGATTTTTGGAACAAACTACGGATTGACGATTATTGACCCGAAGAAGATTCCAACAGAGAGATTGCTTTCTCCTATTGTTATCACAGGATTGTCCGTTAATGGAATTCAGGTGAAGCCTAATATGCCGGGTTCTCCTTTGCAAGAATCTTTAGCCTATTCGGATAAGATTACATTGAAATATTTCCAGAATTCTTTTATGCTTGATTTTTCTACTCTTGATTATTCGGATAATGGTCAAATCAAGTATATGTATTGGCTGGAAAACTATGACAAGGGATGGAATGTTCCGTCTTCTTTAAGTTTTGCCACTTATAAATATCTGGAGCCGGGCAGTTACATTTTCCATGTGAAATATTGTGATGGTGCCGGTATTTGGAATGATACCGAAACAACCTTGAAGATTGTTATCGTGCCTCCGTTTTGGAAAACAAATTGGGCTATGCTCGGATATTTCATCCTGATATTAATAGCTTTGTACTTTACATATCGTATCATTTTTAATTTCAATAGGTTGCGCAACCGCATCAATGTTGAAAAACAACTGACAGAGTATAAATTGGTATTTTTCACAAATATCTCTCATGAATTCCGTACTCCGCTTACATTGATCCAAGGAGCATTGGAGAAAATGTACCGGATGGATGATATTCCACAAGCCTTATTGCATCCGTTGAAAGTCATGGATAAAAGTACACAACGTATGTTGAGGCTGATTAATCAGTTGCTGGAGTTCAGAAAAATGCAGAACAACAAGTTGGCTCTTTCTCTGCAGGAAACTGATGTAGTTGCTTTCCTGTACGAAATATATTTAAGTTTCAGTGACGTAGCAGAACAGAAGAATATGGATTTCCGCTTTTTGCCGTCTGTGCCATCCTATAAAATGTTTATTGATAAAGGTAATTTGGATAAGGTGGTGTATAACTTACTTTCAAATGCTTTTAAGTATACTCCTTCGGGTGGGACAATTCTGTTTTCTGTGAATGTGGATGAGGTGAAGAAGTGTTTATACATTCAGGTAGCGGATACCGGAGTAGGTATTCCTAAAGAAAAGCAGGGAGAATTGTTTAAACGTTTCATGCAAAGTAGTTTCTCCGGAGATAGCATTGGAGTAGGGTTGCATTTGAGCCATGAATTGGTGCAGGTGCATAAGGGAACGATTGAATATAAAGATAATGAAGGGGGAGGTTCCGTATTTACGGTATGTATTCCGACTGATAAAACTGTTTATTCGGAAAAAGACTTCCTGGTTCCCGGCAATCTCCTGCTGGAAGAAGCGAATATGCAGACTCACCATTTACAGGAACTTTCAGAAGAATGTCAGGAACATGAAAAGACAGTCACCACATCAAGAAAACATAAAATATTAGTCATCGAAGACGATAATGATATTCGTGGATTCCTGCAGGAGGAGCTTAGTGCTTATTTTGAAGTAGAAGTGGCTGCGGATGGAATATCCGGATTTGAAAAGGCATGCAACTATGACGCAGACTTGATTATCTGCGATGTATTGATGCCCGGGATGACCGGTTTCGAAGTGACAAAGAAACTGAAAACTGAATTTGCGACAAGTCATATTCCTATTATTCTGCTGACTGCCTTGACTTCACCGGATAAGCACCTGGAAGGACTTGAAGCGGGAGCGGATGTTTATGTTGCAAAGCCATTTAGTTTTAAGCTTTTGCTTGCGCAGGTGTTCCGGCTGATAGAGCAATGCGAAAAGTTACGGAAGAAGTTTTCCAGTGAACCGGGGGTAGTACGTCCTGCTTTATGTAACACGGACCGGGACAAGGAATTTGCAGACCAGTTGGTAGCTGTAGTCGAAAAGATTTATTCTCAATACAATATTTCTATTGATGAATTTGCGCAAATGATGGGGATGGGACGAACTGTGTTTTATAAGAAATTACGCGGAGTGACAGGATACTCACCGAATGAGTATTTGCGTGTCGTACGAATGAAGAAGGCTGCCGAACTGTTTTTGACCGAAAGGGATCTGACTGTTGCGGAAGTTTCTTATAAAGTGGGTATTAACGATCCTCTTTATTTCAGTAAATGTTTTAAAGCGCAGTTTGGAGTATCTCCTTCGGCTTACCAGAAAGGGGAGAGAAGTAAAACGTAGTATATACTTACCTTGAATCCGGTTTGTGCAGGATAGACCGGATTCAAGATAAGTATGTTTATCAGTTACATATTGAGGTTTAATTTATAGATTTCACTTCCGGCAAGAAGGAAACATCCTGTTCCGAAATCCTCAAAATCAGGAACTTTGTCGTATGTGACAGGTTGACTGTCTTTCGGTTCTTTGCCGGTTCCCTGTACATAACCAAGAAAACCATTCGGGTGAACTGCATCCTTCACCATAGCATTCCATGCTTTTATGATTACAGGCAGATAGGTCTTTTTATCCAATAGACCGTTGCGTACGCCCCAAGCCATACCATATACGAAAAGAGCTGTGCCGGAAGTCTCTTTGCCTCCGAAGTTTGACGGATCGTGGAGGCTGACATTCCAAAAGCCATCTTCACGCTGGCATTGTTTCAGTGCTTTGCTCATAGCCATAAAATCATTGATGTAATCTTGGCGATGTTTTTCATCAGATGGAATTTCGTTCATTACCCGCACCAAAGCTGCGTATACCCATCCGTTACCACGGCTCCAATAACAGTTTTCGCCATTAGGCTCTTTGTATGGAGGATCGAAATTATGGTCTCTCCACCACAAACCTTCTTTGACATTGAACATTCCGTTCTCTCCGTGTTTATTACGGGTATATTCGTACATATCCCACATTTTGTCGAAGTACTTCTGTTCGCCTGTAAGTTTCCCCATTTTGGCAAATATAGGCATCCCCATCTGGATAGCATCTATCCACCACCAGTCGTTTATTTGTGGAGTATTGACCAGCATATCCATATTGGCTTTCGTTTTCCGTATTTTTTCAGGATCGGGGCAAATGTTGTATAAATCGAGATAGATTTGGCTGGCGCAGTAATTATCTGCATTACGGGTGGTTGTCCCACGGTGGAAGCCCCATTGGTGGTAATCCGCCCATTCTTTGGCATAGAGATAATATTCGTCTGCGGGATAGATGGAGTAGAGTGCCATTAAGCCTTCGTAATATACGCTTCGTGTCCAGATATTACTGGGGCGAACTACTTTTTTCACAAAGGAAGGAGTGCGATAGTCGGCATATTTCTTCATGAAATAGTCGTTCACATGAAGAGTTACTTTCAGAATTTCTTTTTTATCGGGAACTGTCTGTGCTTTTATGTTCCCGTAACTCAATATTACTCCTGCAAAAAATAGTATAAGATGCTTTTTCATTTTATAATAAATTAGATTACTATTGTTCTTAGATTTAGGCACACAAAGGTGAGCCTTTCTTTACCTGTTGCAAAGAAAATGCATTGTAAGGAAAGTGATATTGAAATTTGTACGGAAAATATGTAATATTAGACTTTATTCTTTATTCATATTAGTCATGGATAAGAACCAAGTATGAATAATTAGCAAGAGCGATTTTTTTGTAAGTCATATTGTTGTATTGATATTTATTGTATATTTGTAGAAGAGTAAGGGGAGACGAATATGAAAAGTCATACAAATAAAATATTAGAGTCTATTAAGCAGGCATTGACAGAGCATTTACCAAAAGGTGGCAAGGCTTTGTTGTTTGGTTCTCAAGCTCGTGGGGATGCACGGATTGATTCTGATTGGGATATTTTGATTATCTTAGATAAAGAAAAATTGGAGCCTGAAGATTATGATAAGGTAAGCTTTCCCTTAACTATGTTGGGATGGGACTTGGGAGTGCGAATTAATCCGATTATGTATACGATGAAAGAATGGGCTGCAAGTTGTATTACACCATTTTATAAAAATGTAGAGCAGGAAGGAATTGAATTAGTATGAAATTGACAGATGAAGAACGTAATTCTTTGGTGATATTACAGTTGGAGAAAGCTAAAGTATTTTTGAAACAAGCAGATGAGATGTTTGATCTGAAGTATTGGGATATTGCTTCCAATAGATATTATTATGCCTGTTTTCATGCTGTTCAGGCTTTATTAATACAAAATGGATTATCATGTAAAACCCATGATGGGTTGATAGCTTGCTTTGGCTTGAATTTTATAAAAACAGGCAAAATTAGTGCACGTTTGGGAAGTTTTTTGGCGCGTATGGAACAATTACGGCAAAAAGGGGATTATAATTGCATTTATTCAATATCGGAGGATGAAATCAGTACGATAAAAGCTCCGGCAAGAGAACTTATTGAGACTATTGAAGTTTTACTTGCCGAATCATAATTATTCTTGTAAGGATATCATCGTTAAAAGACCATTTTTTTTATTTTTTCGGCCACATCTGTCATATATGCCGGATTAAATTCTTCCAGTTCCGTACGTGGTCGAAATCCCCATGTCACTCCGCAAGCTGTTACACCGGCATTGGCTGCTGTTTGCATGTCTACACCGGAATCACCTACATAAAGAACATCTTCTTTTCGTACATCGGCAAGTTTTAATATATCAAAAACGATTGTTGGATCAGGTTTGACATTTACTCCTTCCCGTTGGCCGAAAACGGCAGTGAAATGAATTTCCGGAAAGTAGTGGGCAACCAGTTTCTCGGTAGCGGCCTGATATTTGTTGGAGGCTACGGCAATCTGAATGCCTGCGGATTGCAGATAAGACAATAACGCTGAAATACCCGGGTAAGGACGACTATCGTCTGCATTGTGAATATCATAATAAGGAATAAACTCTTTTCTTACCCGGAGCACATTCTCTTCTGTCTTTTCTCCTTCGGGTAATGCACGTTCAAAGAGTTTGTTGATACCATTTCCTACCATGAAGTTATACTTTTCTACATCGTGTGTGGGGTATCCTAATTTATTCAAAGCATAATTAGTGCTATGGGCGAGGTCTGCGATAGTATTTAATAATGTACCGTCCAAATCGAATATTATTAGTTTTTTCATTAAGGCTTATGTTTATAGTTAATTCTATATTTAAATCTTTTATTCTGCAAAGGTATACTAAAAAAATGAGATTGGGAAGAATGAGGCAATAGTTTAGAGAATATCGAATGAACAACAAAGCCGGAAATATATTTGTTATTCTACCAGATTGGCTTAACTTTGCGAAAAACTAAAGAATAATGAATGCAGAATGGTTTGAGGCATTGCCTGAACAATGTCCCCCAACGGATGCGAAGCGGTGCGAAGGCTGTTATTATAGAATTGCAAATGGTAATCCTGTTACAACAGAAGATTTCTTTTCGCAAAGAAAAATGCAGCCGGATAAGGTCTTTAAAGGATTAGGAATAGATGAATGTGTGACAAGGGCAGTCTCTCTATTTTCAGAGAGGGAAGAAGCGGAGAAAAGATTAAAGCTTCCTAAGTTCAAGAAGGCAAATATTGCTTTAGTCATATTGGAACCAAAAGATGGAGTGTTAAAGAAAACATTTGATATAGCACATTATTCTTGGTGGAGAACAAAGGATTTTAATGTTTTACAAGCTAAAATAGTCTGATTATGGGAATGGAAGATGTGTTAAGGATAGACAAAATTCTGGATTTCTGTGATGTGCCTCAGCTTTTTGTGGCAAGAGATGCCTTTGATACACTGTATCTTTGTCTTTTGTATGATGATGAGACGGTTTATCGCTATACGGGAATACGTATCTCTACACGTAGACTTGAATCCTTCTTAGCAGGTAAAGCCGATTTGCGTTTACTCTATCTACAGCCTGAAAATGAGCATGAGTATTACGATGTTGTGTTTCAATCGGGTGAATACCAGAAAACGTTATTAAAGGAAAGTGTATTGTTGGAAGATAAATTGCCGGCTGAGGGATATGTTTTATCTGGAGAGAAGCGCGAGAATGTGGTCATTAATTTGCCAATAAAAGACCGTAGTCTGCTTGCAGAGCTTGTTCGTAAATTTGGCTGGGCTTGTATGTAAGTTTAAAGAAGATAAAAAAGATTGTCCCGCTACTGCTTGAAAGTTGCGGGACAATCTTTTTTCATCTTTATATATACTTTGATTACTTCTTCGTAATACGGAACCAGTCAACGTCTGCCCAACCGCCGTCATTCGTTTTAATAGCCGGACGCGTACAGAACATACCGACTTTGGCACCAATCCATTGTCCTTCTCTTGCCTGGAAAGGAACACCTAATGATTCATATTTCTTTCCGTCGAGGCTATAGCTGAAATTACACATCACAATGAGGTCATGTCCGCCTTCACTACCCTTGATTTTCTTTCCGTCACAACTGAAACGCACTTTCAGATAAACCGTGTTTTGCGAAAGATCAACAGCGGCTTTCACTTCTTCTGGTTTGCCTTTATCTGCTCTGTCACATTCAACTTGCGACAGAACCAAACCTTTGTCTGTATTTTCTAGAACAAGTCCGGCATAATCCCTGCCCATAACGACAAGTCCAGTGCGTTCGCCTTTATTCTTTTGGTTAGGGCTGAACGTCAGTTTCATTGTTGCGGTAAAATTATCAGAAGGAGTTTTTTGTAATAAGAGGTTGGCTACATCCCACAGGTTCTTATAATCTTCTACTACCGGATAAGAGTATAATCTGACATAGCTTTTGTCACCTGCATAATACGCCCATTTTTCATTAATGTTAGCATGCCATTGCCACTGCGGAGAAAGTGTATACCCATCAAATTCGTCACTTTCTTGTGGAGTGCAGATAGGATATGTTTTACCGACATTTGGCTTCTTGTAAGTCAAAACAGGTTCTCCGCAGCCGTCACCGTCTTTATCAATACCGATAACAGGCCAGTCGTTCACCCATTTCATCGGTTGGAGATGCATAATGCGTCCGTAAGCACCGACATCTTGAAAGTGGAGGAACCAGTCTTCTCCGGTAGGAGTATCTACCCATGCACCTTGGTGAGGACCGTTGACAGGAGAGTTACCTTGCGCAAGTACTGTTTTCCATTCGTAAGGACCGTAGATGTTTTTAGAACGTAATACGACCTGCCAGCCTGTCGGTACACCGCCGGCCGGATGGAAGATATAATAATAGTCGTTTCTCTTGTACATTTTAGGACCTTCGCAAGTCTGATGTGCTTCGTGACCGTCGAAAATTATACGGGAAGGAGTGATCGCTTTTGTTGCTTCTGCATTCAGTTCGCAGATAGTGATTACACTTTTCAGTCCGGCACGACTTCCTGCGTATGCGTGTACCATATATACTTTTCCGTCTTCATCCCAGAACGGGCAAGTGTCAATGATACCTTTTCCCGCTTTCACCAAGACCGGTTCGCTCCACGGACCTTTCGGATCTTTGGCTTTCACCATAAAAGCTCCCTGATCGGGATCTCCCCAAAAGATGTAAAACTCACCGTTGTGATGACGAATAGCCGGAGCCCATACACGATTGCCGTGTTCCGGCCGTTCCGGAGTTTCGATAGGGGAGAGGGCATTGGGAACTGCGGCACCGATGATTGTCCAGTTGACTAAATCTTTAGAATGAAGGATTTGCAATCCCGGCAAACAGTTGAAACTGGATGAAGTCATATAGAAATCATCTCCTACACGGCAAGCATCCGGATCGGAATAGTCGGCATAAAGCACCGGATTTTTGTATTTACCGTTTCCGAGGTCGGAAACCCATACTTCAGATACATAGTTCTTCTGTGCCACTGCGGTGAAAACCGTTAATAAGCAAAAGGCTAAAGTCTGTGTCAATCGTTTCATGTTATAGATAGATTATTTATATAAATGATTCGTTGGTTTTATCTGATGGCAAAGGTAAATAAAAAGACTCTGCACAAGGAGGAATATTTGTGCAGAGTCATAGAAAAATTGGTAGATACCTCGTAATTTTTGTTTAGTTGTATTTGTTTCTACCCTATTTATTGGTGCGGTTATCTTTTATTCTCACTGTCACCGGATGAGCCAGCTCTTCTTTCCATTCGCGGAGATGAGCAAACCATGCTTCCGGCGTTTTATATCCGAATGTCTCTTTCATCGAGGTGAAAGTCGTGTGATACTGGAAATATTTATTTCCCGGGGCGGTAATTGTATAAAGGAAGTTGGCTTTATCCTTTTCTTCCGATTTTACATAACGTTGAGGAATACAAGTGCCCAGCCCTACAGTTTCTTTAGCATATTTCACGGTGTCGTTTACCGGCCAGTCTGTTCCCCAGCTTCCTACGAGTCCTTTATGATCGGAGAAAGATTTGGAAGTACCTACGATGTCTTGCACACCTGTGCAGAAAATTTCTTTATCGAGCGGTTCGTCAAAGAATGCTTCGATATGAAGATCGCGATGTCCGGCATAAAGCGTGTAGCGTGTCATCATATTCAGTTCCTGATCCTGATATTTCCATCCGGTTACTTCTATTTCTGCAATTACACGTACCGGTCCATAAGAGACGATACGTTCTGTACGAGTGTCCACTGGAGTAATATGGGTTGCCTTTTGTCCGTCCCAACCTTTCAATGCACCCGGTCCGCAACTGTCGAACACGCGAAGTACGTCATCTCCGAATCCTTTAGCTAACTGCTCATCCGTCGGATAGAACTGCGATTCTTTGATTTCCAGTCCTTTGTTGAACTTGCCGTAAATATCCGGTGTCTGTTTTTCATTGAAATAAAGACGGTATCCTACCAGTTCCGATTCCAAAACCGGACCGTGAGGACGTACCATGCTGTATATATTGCTAGTGCCGGGAACGGTGATAGCCTGTACCCGTTGATGTTTACCTTTCTTGTTGTCTACAATAAACATATCGGCATAAACTCGTTCAGGATAAGTCTTTGTACTCTTTTCCGAAGAAAGTGTAACCTGAAATGTTTTTCTACCATGGGCAGGAAGATCGGCAACAAAGACCAGTTCGTCCATCTTGCGGTCCCGGTTCAAATCGTCCAACTGCGAAGGAATTTCCTTCATACCTTCCATGACAACAGCTGATTTTACTTTGAAACCAGCGTGCAACTCATGTAGATTGATAACAACCGGAGCATCCGCTTTGGGCTGATTCCAGTTGTTTTGTACTTCAACTGTGATGGTTTTCTCCTGTTTCTGCGTTTGGGCAGACAGACTGAAAGCTCCTAAAAAGAAAGTAATAATAAAAAGATTTTTCTTCATGTTTCTAAGGCTGAAATTATACGTCGTATTTCTCCTTGCAAAAATAGCAGAAAAAATAGCAGACTGTGTCTCTTTTGAGGAGATTATAGTCTGCTATTTGAGCTTTTTACTCTATATAATGATATTGTGGTTTTCTTTTTGCACCACAGAGTACACAGAGGGCACAGAGAAATAAATATGCAGTAAATGGATTTCATTTTATTAAACTGAATCCTTTGTGTCCTCCGTGTCCTCTGTGGTGAACTTTATTTGAGACTTAAAATTTCTTCTTTCGCTCCCAGTTCTTCATAAACCTTCCCGTCTACAGTCAGATTCTTGGCATTTTTGACATTTAGTATATTGTTGCCTTTTGATGATTCTACATATACATTCTCCAAAGTAACTCCGTCGACTTGGCTGATAACAACGCCGTCCGTAGCTTCTGTCATCACGACATTCTTAACAGTAATATTGCTGATCGGCATTTCCGGTAAACCATTGAAGAACATGGCACGTCCCGAACCTCTGCAAACAATATTAGAGATATGAATATTGCGGAAAGCGGGTGTTTCTTCCGTTACCGGAGGAATACTTGTCTTCATGCGGTTCAGCAAGTCTTCTTCCGATTCTTCGCCGGCGCCTTTTCCACCATAGAACAAGTCGAACAACAAAGGTTCGTTCGGAATGTTAATCATGTTGATATTATTAATGTAGATGTTTTCTACCACACCGCCACGTCCGCGGGTACTCTTGAAGCGCAAACCTACATCTGTGCCCATAAATGTGCAGTCTTCTACATAGATATTCTTCACGCCACCCGACATTTCACTTCCTACTACAAATCCACCGTGTCCATGCAGTACTGTATTATTTTTCACGATAACGTTCTGGCAAGGTTCACCACGTCGGCGACCATCTTCATCTTTACCGGATTTGATACAGATTGCATCGTCTCCCGCATCAAACACACTATTGATAATTAGAGCGTTTTTACAAGATTCCAAGTCGATAGCATCACCGTTTTGAGAATACCAGGGGTTGATGACCATGATATTATTTACTGTGAAATCTTCGCAAGACAAGGGGTGCAGACACCAGCTTGGTGAGTTTTTGAAAGTAACGCCTTCCAACAGTACCTTTTTACTTTTGACGATACTCAATAGTACCGGACGCAACCATGGACGGATTTCTGCCCATTCTTCATCTGTGTTGATACCTTCGGGTACATTGAAGTCTTTGCAAGCCATTGCACCTTTTAATGAGCCGGCAGTGGGATACCATACTTCTTGTTTTTCGTCGAGAACACCTCCTGATTTTACCAGTTTTTTCCATTGAGAAGCAGTCAGCTTTCCTTTTTTTACTGGACGCCAGCAGTCGCCGTTTCCGTCAAATGTACCATGTCCGGTGATAGCGATATTCTCTGCATTGCGTGCGGAAATCGGCGATTGGCAACGACGAGTCTCCAATCCTTCAAAGGACGTGGCAATGATAGGATATGCTTCAAAATCACCGGTGAAGAGTACCAATGCATTCTGTTTAGTATATAAATTTACGTTGCTCAACAGTTCGATAGGTCCTGTCAACCAAATGCCTTCCGGGATAATCACTTTACCCCCTCCATGCTGATTTACATCTTTAATAGCATCGTTGATTGCTTTTGTATTCAGGAACAGACCGTCTCCTTTGGCTCCGAATTTCTCAATGTTTACTTCGTAAGCAGGAAAAACCGGTTGCTGTACTTTCGGCATTTCAAAAGGTAAATTCTGGTAAAGAGCGTCACTGATTGAGCTTTCTTTTACAGCAGTCTCGCTTTGTTTACATCCCAATGAGATAAACGGTAAACAGCATACGGCCATCCAGAAGAGTCTTTTTGTCAATGTGTTCATTTAGTAACTTAATTTCTATAGGGTTATACATCTATTGTTTTTCTTGGTAGTTGGTTGATGATTAATAAGGATGATTTCATAATTCTTATGTCCTTCCGCAGGCGATCTGTCGCAGGCAGCCTGCAGGAGAGGAATAAGACGAATTCATGTTAACCTAATTCTAACCTTAAATAAATATTATGAAAAAACCTCTTAATTATCGATTGCAAAGATAGGTGGGAAAGCCTAAGGCGATGTGGACTAATTGATAGATTACGTGTATTTTTTGTCATTTCTGTCTATTATTTGCACACTTCTCGTGTTTTTATGCAGAAAGTTCCTATCTTTGCACAAAATTTAACTATTAAAAGATATGAGTTACAACTTGTTGAAAGGAAAAAGAGGTATTATCTTCGGTGCTTTGAACGATCAGTCTATTGCCTGGAAAGTGGCAGAGCGTGCCGTAGAAGAAGGTGCAACCATTACATTATCAAATACTCCGATGGCTATCCGTATGGGAGAAGTCGATGCTTTGGCCGAAAAATTAAATTGCCAAGTTGTTCCGGCAGACGCCACTAGCGTAGAAGATTTGGAGAATGTATTCAAGACCTCCATGGATATACTGGGTGGACAAATTGATTTTGTACTCCACTCTATCGGTATGTCTCCCAACGTGCGCAAGAAACGTACTTACGATGACCTTGACTATGGAATGTTGGATAAGACATTGGATATTTCAGCTGTTTCATTCCACAAAATGATTCAGTCGGCCAAGAAACTGAATGCTATTGCTGATTATGGTTCTATCGTTGCTTTGAGCTACGTAGCCGCACAGCGTACTTTCTATGGCTATAATGATATGGCCGATGCAAAGGCTTTGTTGGAGTCTATTGCTCGCAGCTTCGGTTACATTTACGGACGCGAACATAGCGTACGTGTGAACACGATTTCACAGTCGCCTACATTTACTACTGCCGGTTCGGGCGTGAAGGGTATGGACAAACTGTTCGACTTCTCCAACCGTATGTCTCCGCTCGGAAATGCAACGGCTGACGAATGTGCCGATTATTGCATCGTGATGTTCTCCGATCTTACCCGTAAGGTGACTATGCAGAACTTATTCCATGACGGTGGATTCTCCAGCGTAGGTATGAGTCTTCGTGCCATGGCTACTTACGAGAAAGGGCTCGATGAGTACATGGACGAAAATGGTAACATCATTTACGGATAAAAGATTATGAAACTACGGATCTCTCTTCTTATTATATTAATGAGTATGCTTTTCACCTCCTGCGGGATAAGCACAGGAAAGGGTACGGAGCAGAAGGAAGAAGAGATTTCTGTTCTGAGATATGATAAGCTGTTGAGCGAATATGTTCGCTCCAACAGCTTTTCTGCTATGCAGAAGTTGACGATGGACTACCGTATGCCGACGAAAATCCTGATTGAGGATGTATTGTCTATCGGCACGGTGAAAGATGATACCATCTCGCAACGTCTGCAAAAATTCTATTCGGATACGACTTTGGTTCGTTTGCTTAGCGATGTAGAGGCAAAGTATCCTAATCTGGATGAGGTGGAAAAAGGACTTAGTAAAGGATTTCGGAAACTGAAAAAGGAAGTGCCTGATACGAAAGTGCCGTTTATCTATTCGCAAGTATCCGCTTTCAACGAATCTATTATTTTAGTGGATTCTTTATTGGGAATCAGTCTTGATAAATATATGGGGGAAGATTATCCTCTTTATAAGCGTTTCTATTACGATTATCAGTGTCGCTCGATGCGTCCGGAACGGATTGTGCCGGATTGTTTTGCTTTTTATCTTTTGAGCCGTTACGGTATGAACTATCATGAAGGTACTTGTCTGATTGACTTGATGATGCATACGGGGAAGATCAATTACGTAGTGCAAAACTTATTGGGATATAGTGATATCGGTGAAGCAATGGGGTACTCTAAGGAGGAAAGCGACTGGTGCAAGGATAATGAAAAGGAGATATGGAATTATATCTGTACCAACGATCATCTGCATGCTCGTGACCCGATGGTGATCCGCTATTATATGAAGCCTGCTCCTGCTGTTGATATGTTGGGTGCTCAAGCTCCGGCATTGATAGGTACATGGATGGGAGCAAGAATCATTGCTTCTTACATGAAAAAGCATAAGGATATGAAGCTGAAAGATCTCCTGGAATTTACTGATTACCACGAAATGTTAAGTGAATCCAACTACTTGGCTTCCTAATTGTTACATTTCTCAATTTTTAATTAGCTTCGCTCAAAACCTTATTTGATTTTTAATATTAAAGTATAGTCTTAATTCTCAATTTAAAAGTGGAAACTGCCCTTTATTTGTTGCCCGTGACTTTAGGCGATACACCTATTGAAAAGGTATTGCCTTCTTATAATAAGGAAATTATTTCCGGTATTCGGTATTTTATAGTCGAAGATGTTCGTTCTGCCCGTCGTTTCCTGAAAAAGGTGGACCGGGAGATTGATATTGATGCGTTGACATTTTATCCGTTGAACAAACATACTTCACCTGAAGATATTTCCGGTTATCTGCAACCTCTGGTAGGCGGAGCTTCAATGGGAGTTATCTCCGAAGCCGGTTGTCCGGCGGTAGCTGATCCGGGAGCGGATGTGGTTGCCATTGCACAACGTAAAAAACTGAAGGTAGTTCCTTTGGTTGGACCCTCTTCAATTATTCTTTCTGTGATGGCTTCGGGCTTTAACGGGCAGAGCTTTGCGTTTCATGGTTATCTGCCGATTGAACCGGGGGAACGTGCCAAGAAACTGAAAACTTTGGAGCAGCGTGTGTATGCTGAAAACCAGACACAACTTTTCATTGAGACGCCTTACCGGAATCATAAGATGATAGAAGATATTTTGTTAAACTGCCGTCCTCAAACAAAGCTTTGTATTGCTGCCGATATTACATGTGAAGGAGAGTATATACAGACGCGTACTGTGAAGGACTGGAAGGGACATGTGCCTGAATTGTCTAAGATTCCCTGTATTTTTCTCTTATATAAATAACGCCTTTCAGGTGTTCATATTCATCTTCGAAACAGCTACTGAAGAAGCCTTTTCCCAAGTTTTCCTCTATCTGTTTGAAGCTCCATAGCTTACTGTTCTTAAAGCGAGGGGTACAAAGGATGGAATCATCCTTGATATCAACGATGAATAAGTAGATAAGACGATTGGTTACTTCATTCTCAAAGTGATAAACGATATTGAACTCTGGCTTGATATCTTTCTCGTGCGGGAAAGCATTGTTAATCAAACGGGTGGCACCTGCTTCTAAAGATTCTCCATAGCGGAGATAACATTCCATGGGAATGTCCACTTTTCCTTTGTCCAAAATGGCTGTTGACGGTCTGTCGCAAAGGAACAGCATTCCATGAGTGGATATGGCAATTCTTATCACCGGATTGATGTATGCGTTCTTATAATTAACAGCTTCTATTGCAGGGGTTTTCCCGATCACATCTCCTTTTGTATTCACAATAGGAACATATTCCGTGTGAGACATTAAGTGATTGAAGAAACGGATAGCGATCTGGTTGAACAGGATGCTCATAAGAAAGATGCTAGGAGGTAACACTTTATAGAGTACAAACATGCTCGTCTTGCTCAACGGATCTTGAACAACAATGGTAATGCTGATTATAATGAAATGCAGTATTCCGAAAATCAAGGCAATGCGGGCAGATACAACGGCGGCTTCTGCTCCCTGGGCATATAAACGTTTGTTGCAAGAACCTATCTGTTTTAAGAAGTGGTTGATAAACCTTTTCTTATGCATATAAAGACTTAGCATCGGAATGAGAATACTGACTTCCAGAGTAAGCGGAAGTGCACCGGGAGGAACATAATCACCAGGAATGAGAGCTGCTACGGATAATAGCGCCAGCACTCCGGTCGCTATATAGAGGATAAAATTAGGAATTAACAATCCTTTACGTCGATAAGAAAGGTATATTCCTATAATACCTATACCTGTACCGATGTAAATAGCCGTGTCTTGCGTTATAAGTTCACACAATAAAATGGAAATAATAACGGGGATAAAACCCAGCGACATGTTAAATGCGGAAGAAAGTATTCCTTTATGGTCCATCTCTATATTTATGTTTATTTGTCGGTTTTATCTATAAAACAAATAGTGTATGTGTTTTGTTTGCTAACGAATATGTTTCTCTGCATGGTAGGAGGAACGAACAAGGGGAGCACTCTCTACGATGTTGAATCCTTTCTCTAAACCAACTGTTTTATATTTCGCGAATTGCAGCGGAGTGATGTATGCTGCAACGGGATAATGCCGATGACTCGGTTGCAGGTATTGACCTATGGTAAGAATCTGGCAACCGGTTGCTAACAGATCGTCCATCAATGTTTCGACTTCCTCCGGAGTTTCACCCAGTCCGACCATTATGCCGCTTTTAGATTTGACTCCCTTTTTGGAAATGTGTCTGATAACCTGTAAGCTTGTATCATAATTTGCTGCACTGCGGACTAGTGGACTAATGCGGCGCACAGTTTCCATATTGTGTGATATGATGTCGGGGCGGGCGTCAATTACTAAATCTACCAACTCCATTTTGCCTTGAAAATCCGGAATTAGCACTTCAATGGTTGTCTGTGGATTCAACCGTTTTATTTCCCGGATGGTATGTGCCCAATGTTCTGCTCCCAAATCAGGTAAATCATCCCGGTCTACAGAGGTGATGACGGCATGATCCAGTTTCATCAGTGCGATGGATTCTGCTACATGGGTAGGTTCGTTTGCATCTAACGGATGCGGACGCCCTGTCTGTGTGTTGCAAAATTTACAGCTACGCGTGCAGATGTCACCGCCAATCATGAAGGTAGCTGTTCCTTTTCCCCAACATTCCCCCATATTAGGGCAACGCCCACTGCTGCATATCGTGTGCAAGCAGTGGGAGTCGACAATTCGCTTTGTTTCGGTGTATCGTTCGTTGGCACCGATATTAATTTTCAGCCATTCGGGCTTACGTACTCTATCCGTCATTATAAGTTGTTCAAGAAGAAGTTGGTCAATCGTGTGTACAAGTGTTGGCGGGTGTTGCCACCATATATTCCATGATTACGGTTCGTGTACACTTGCATATCAAATTGTTTTCCAAGCTGAACTAACTGTTCGGCATATTCTGCACAGTTCTGGAAGTGAACATTGTCATCTGCCATACCATGTACTAGCAACAAGTTGCCATGAAGTTTGTCGGCACGGGTGAAGGCTGATGATTCCTTATATCCTTCCGCATTTTCTTTGGGAGTGCGCATGAAACGTTCGGTGTAAATCGTATCATAGAAACGCCAGTCGGTCGGTGCGGCTACTGCTACTCCGGCTTTGAATACGGGAGTTCCTTCGCTCATGCTCATAAGAGTCATGTATCCGCCATAACTCCAACCCCAGATACCGATGCGGTCTTTGTCCACATACGCTTGTTTACCTAGGTAAAGCGCTGTTTCCACCTGGTCTTTGGCTTCTTTGACTCCGATTTTCAAATAGGTACATTTCTCAAAAGCTTCTCCACGGCCTCCAGTGCCACGACCATCTACACATACCACGATATAACCGAGGCTTGCCATGTATGTCTCCCAACTGATTCCCCAAGTATCTAATACCTGTTGGGAACCCGGGCCACTATATTGATACATCAGTACCGGGTATTTTTTGGATGCGGAGAAATTAACCGGTTTCATCATCCAGCCGTTCAACTTCACGCCATCTGTAGTCTGGAAAGTAAAGAACTCTTTTTGTGGTACTGCATATCCGGACAATGTTTGCTTCAACGCATCATTCGTAATAAGCGTTTTGAGCGTTTTTCCTGAATTATCGTTCAAAGTAACCAACATAGGAGTATCCAAGCTGGAGAACTTATTCATATAATACTTCATCGATTTGCTGAAGAGCGGCGTATTGGTTCCTGCCTGTTGAGACAATTTAATCTTTTTGCCTTTTTTGTCTATTTTATAGACAGCCTTGCGCAGAGGACTCTCTTCGTTGCTGGTATAATAGAAAGAGCCGTCTTCCTCATCATATCCCAGAAAATCTTTCACTTCGAACTTACCGTTAGTAACCTTTTTAATCAAGTTACCTCCCATGCTATACCAATAGAGATGACTGTAACCGTCACGTTCGCTAAGCATGCTGAAATATTCCGGATAGAACTGGATATTATCGAAAATATTCTCCTTTATGTAATAAGGAGATTCATCACGGAGCATTAGTTTGCAAAGTGTTGAACGAGGATCGGCAAAGTAGAGATCGAAACGGTCTTGATGACGGTTTAATGTCATGATAGCCAATTTGTTGGCATCCTTTGTGAAGCGGATACGTGGAATGTATCCATCTGCATCCAGCGGGAGTTTCATCGTACGGGTGACATGTGACTTGATGTCATACGTGCGTACTTCTACTTTCGAGTTCGGGTATCCGGCTTTCGGATACTTGTAGGTATATTCACCCGGATAATCCTTTAAGGCATCAATACGGGGTGCCTGTCCGGCAAATACCGGAAAAGAGTAGGAGGGAACTTCTGATTCATCGAAGCGGATGAAAGCGATCAGTGTATTATCAGCGCTGAATTCCAAAGCACGGTCGAAACCGAACTCTTCTTCATATACCCAGTCGGGGATGCCGTTAATTACAGAGTTCTGTTTGCCATCCTCCGTAATTTGGCTTTCACTGTTGCCATAAAGCAACTTAACAAGAAATATGTTATTGTTGCGGACAAAAGCAATCATTGTACCGTCTGGAGAAAAGACGGGGACCTGTTGAGGTCCACCGTCAGACAGCCGTTCAATAATGTTGTTTGTCGTAACGCCCTTATCATTTCGTTTCAAAGGGTAAATGTAATGTACAGCTGTGTATGAATGCCTATATATAGGTGTCGTTTTAGTAGCAATCAGCAATTTCTGACCGTCGGGCGAGAACTGGTAACTGTCGAAGTTCTTGAAGTCACATTCGCGTGCAGTGCTTACATCGAAGATCACTTCTACTTTCTCGCCTGTCTTGAAAGAGTATTTAATGATTTGCGTGCCGTCAGCGTTCATCTGCGTGTAGTGTTCACCATCAGGCATAGGGATTACTCCCTGGATATTTTCCGGGCGGAAACGTCCGGAGGTGATATCTTTTAAATCGAGTGCCTTTTGTCCTTGTGCCATTCCGGTCAGACAGAGAAGGCAGAGTAATAAAGTGATGCTGATCTTTTTCATCTGCTTTTATAATCGGTTTTGGTTTTAATTCGTACTTGCAAAAGTAACAATAAACTTAGATTCAACAAAGCCTGACCGATTTTTATATAGATTTGATAAGGATTATTGGGTGAGATTCAATATCTTTGTGAAAAGGACTTTAAACATTACCACTATGAATTCAAAAAGAAAAGACTTGCAATATGCTTCTGTCTTCTTATTGGCCGTGGCATTGACATTCCTGTTGGGGAAGGGGGATAATCTGTGGTTGGTATCGTGGGGTGACTTGATACCGAGTTTGTTTGTGCTGTTCATAGCAGGTGATTGTTTGCATAGTTCCCTGCTTCGTATCAAACGCGGGGAAGAGGATGGAGGAGCCCGGTGGAGTACTTGTTTCACTTTTCTGGTATTCAGCATTGTTTTTATGGGCGACTTATTCTATATCGGCAACTTTATTGTGAATAAACTGTGGGGCTAAAGGGGTAGTAGAAATTCTGTTTCACAGGTATTTAATAGTAAGATTTTCTTCTTAACTATAGCTTTTAGTTTACTTTAACTAGATAAATTAGTTTATGAACTAAAACTTTTCGTTATTTGCAGTAAACAAAGTTGCAGATATGAAAGGATTAACAGCAAAAGAAGAAGAAATCATGGGCTTTTTCTGGGAAAAAGGCCCCTTGTTCGTGAAAGAAATGTTGGCTTTCTATGAAGAACCCAAGCCGCATTTTAATACATTATCTACGATTGTGCGCGGGCTGGAAGAAAAAGGCTTTTTAGCTCACTATACTTTTGGGAATACTTATCAATACTATCCTGTAGTCAGCGAAGAGGATTTTCGTAAAGGAACATTGCGAAATGTGATTAGCAAGTATTTTAATAATTCTTATCTGAATGCTGTTTCTTCTTTGGTTAAGGAGGAAGATATTTCGTTGGATGAATTGAAGCAACTCATTCACGAAGTGGAACAGGCCGATAAGAAACACTAATCTTTTTAACGAAAATCTATGCTATGGGAGTTTTCTTCATCTATATATTAAAATCGTCAGTTTGTCTTGTTTTGTTTTATCTGTTTTTCAGGTTATTACTTAGCAAGGAAACTTTTCATCGTTTCAATCGAATGGCTTTATTGGGAGTGTTGTTCTTTTCATTACTCATTCCTTGTATCGAAGTAACTACCCGGCATCAGGTTGAGGTGCAACAGGCTATGCTTTCCATCGAGCAGTTGCTACTGATGGCAGAATCGGAACCTACCCCTGTTGAAGTCGGTGCAGTGCAGGAGACGCCGGCCATATCTTGGGTACAGATTGTTCTGCTGGTCTATCTGGCGGGTATTCTGTTTCTTGTCTGTCGCAATATCTATTCTTTGATTTGTCTCTTCCGGTTGGTACATTCCGGCAAACATGAGAAGTTGGAGAAAGGGGTTACACTTGTGGTGCACAATCAGGAGATAGCTCCGTTCAGTTGGATGAAGTATATTGTCATCAGCCGGAAAGACCTGGAGGAAAACGGGAGGGAAATCCTTATTCATGAAATGGCTCATATCCACCATCGTCATTCAGTAGATTTATTGGTGGCGGATATTTGCATCTTTTTCCAATGGTTCAATCCTGGTGCATGGTTGTTGAAACAGGAGTTGCAGAACATTCACGAATATGAAGCGGACGAGACCGTCATTAATGAGGGTGTAAACGCGAAAGAATATCAACTATTATTAATAAAAAAAGCCGTTGGCACAAGGCTCTACTCTATGGCCAACAGCTTTAATCACAGTAAACTTAAAAAACGTATCACTATGATGTTAAAAGAAAAATCGAATCCGTGGGCACGGTTGAAGTATTTGTATGTACTTCCGTTGGCAGCTATTGCAGTAACTGCTTTTGCCCGTCCTGAAATCTCTGAAAAAATGGAAGAGATTTCTGCTGTCAAAGTTAATGATTTGGCGGAAATTGTGCAAGAAAAGGTGCTGCAAGATACAGTAAAAGTATCTAAAGACGAGAAGAGAGATGATTTGGTGGTGTCCGGTGTGAAATCGAAAGAGGAAGAAGAAATTGTTATTTTTGAGGTTGTAGAGCAGATGCCGGAATATCCTGGTGGTATGAGTGCACTGCAAAAATATCTGTCGGAGAAAATAGCTGGTTCTCCGATGAAGGGTAAAGCGGGCGGTAGAGTGATGGTAGGTTTCACTGTGGCTGAAACCGGGAAGATAAAAGATGTACGTACACTTCAGTCGGATGAAGCGTCATTAAATCAGGAAGCCGAAAGAATTGTCAGTGAAATGCCGGATTGGATTCCCGGAAAGCAACGAGGCAGACCTGTACCAGTGAAATATACTGTCCCTATAAGATTTGGGAATATCAGATTTGCAGAGAATAAGCAGCCTTTGATTTTTGCTGATGGCATGGAGATTAGTATGGATGCTATGGAAAAGCTGGACCCGTCAACAATAGAAAGTATATCTGTGTTGAAAGATTCTACTTCGATAAAAGTGTATGGTAAACGTGGTGCGAACGGGGTGATACTTGTAAATACTCAACGAGGCAGTAAGACTAAAATACAGAATAAGGAAATCAGTTTTTCACAAAAAACAACCAGTACAGATGCTGTTCCCGATTTTCCGGTTAGTGGAACTGTTGTTGACGAGCAGGGGCGTCCGAAGGCTGGTGTCAGCATTATTGTGCCTAATACAAATCATGGTACGATAACGGATATAAATGGTCATTTTAGTCTGAAAGCAATGAAAGACGGCAATCTGTGGTTCTCATTTATTGGATATAAGCCAGTAAAAGCTTCTGTATCTTCTACGATGAATATACGAATGGAGCAGGAAGTGGTTGACCTGTTTCCTGAACTTTCAGGCAGTGTGAAAAATGGAAATACAGGGTTTAAGGTGAATAATGGTGTAACTGTGCATGGGATAAAAGGCGAAGAGCCTTTAGTCATTATAGACGGGAAAGAAGCTATGGAGAAAGATGCGTTGTCTAAGCTTGCGCCGGACCATATAAAAAGTATTTCTGTGCTGAAAGATAAATCAGCACAGGTTGTCTACGGAGACAAAGGAAAGAATGGGGTGATTATTGTAGAAATGTTGACGGATGATGAATATCAGACCCGTCAGAACAAAAGATAAGAGAAATCATGTATTGATTTGTTGACGGAGGTACGCTAGTATCTCCGTTTCTTGTTCCGGGTGGAACCATTTTATTTCTTCATCTCTTTTGAACCAGGTCATTTGTTTACGCGAATAAATGCGGGAGTTTTGCTTGATTTTGTCTATAGCAAAGGGGAGTTCCCATTCTCCGTCCAGATATTTGAACAGTTCTTTATAGCCTACTGTATTGAGTGAATTGAGGTGACGATAGGGAAGTACGGAACGTACTTCTTCCAATAATCCTTCCTCCATCATCTGGTCTACCCGACGGTTGATACGGTCATAAAGTTCTTCCCGATCACGAGTCAGGCCGACTTTCAGAATACGGAAAGGACGCTGTTTTTTTTGTTGGGTGCGAAAAGAAGTATAAGTGCGTCCGGTCATATAGCAAATCTCCAACGCATGAATCACTCGCTTTGGATTCTTCAGATCTACAATCCGGTAATATTCCGGATCTAACAGTCGAAGTTCTGCGCAGAGTTGTTCAAGGCCTTCCTCTTCATACTTTTGTAACATGATTTGACGGGTTTCCGCATCAACGGTAGGAATATCGTCAATTCCCTTACAGATAGCGTCTACGTACATCATTGAGCCACCAGTGAGAATCACGACTTCGTGTTGCGTGAATAATTTCTCCAGAATCTCCAGTGCTTCTGTTTCGTATTGGGCAGCGCTGTAATAGTCTGTGAGGTGGAGCGTGCCGACCAGTTGATGGGGGACACGTTTGAGTTGGTCGGGAGTAGGAGCTGCCGTACCTATTTTTAATTCGGCATAAAGCTGTCTCGAATCGGCAGATACAATGCTTGTCTGAAATGTTTCTGCCAAGCGCAGGCTCAACTCCGTTTTCCCCACACCTGTAGGGCCTATAAGAACAATGAGAGTAGGCATAGATTTTTAAGTATTAAGTATAGAAATATTAAGTATTAAAGCGTACGGGACTAAAAAAATATTAGGTATTAACTGCTTGACACTACATAGCAATTAATACCTAATACTTGATGCTTAATACTTAAAATTTTTCTTCTTCGTATGGGCTGCTAGTGTCACCACCTATGTCAAATCCTTCCTGATCGAAGTCTTCCATGTCGAAGTCCTGGTCTCCATAGAAGTTTTCATCCAGATCAAGAGAACCGCTGGCAGCGGCCATTTCTTCAAAATCTACCGTTTGTTTAGGAGCATCTCCTGATTTCTTGGTACATTTGGCGCCATCCATATCTTTTCCGGTGATAATTTCGGATAGTTCGATGAAGAAACAACGTTCTGTTATGTAATCGAATACATATAGCAGTTTCTGTTTTTCATCTTCTACCAGTTCACTGATAGTAGTGTCTTTCATTACCCAGCTATCTATTTCCGGATTGTCGTCCATTTCTTCCAAGGTTACTTCTTTTCCTTTTTCCCAATCGTCATCGCAGATAAAGAAAGAAGTCATCTGGTCGTTTGTGTACCCTACTGATTTCAGTATTGCTTCATGGAAGTCATAAAAAGTAGCTTCCGGATCAATTTGTATTTCTCTGACAAAATCGTCAACTTCATCAGATATGATAGTAAATCTGTATATCATAATATGACTATTTTGAACTGTTTATTTAATGATACCACGTTCTGAATTACGGATGAAATCGATAATATAGTCAATTTCCGGACTTTTTTCAAATTCATCTTCTATTTTTTTCAATGCTTCTGTCGTGTTTAAACCACTTTGATAAATGATACGATATGCATTGTGAATACTTTCGATCACTTCATTGGCAAAACCACGACGACGCAGGCCGATGATGTTGATTCCACTAAAAGCAATCGGTTCGCGTCCTGCGATGATGTAAGGAGGAATATCTTTACTGAAGCGGCATCCGCCCTGAATCATTACATGACTCCCTACATGACAGAATTGGTGCATCAATACATTGGCGCTGACAATCGCGTTATCATCAATGACGATTTCGCCTGCCATCTTGGTAGAGTTACCGATGATACATCCGTTACCAACCAATGCGTCGTGTGCTACGTGTACACCCTCCATCAATAAATTGTTATTTCCCACAATCGTGCGCCCTTTAGCTGCCGTACCACGGTTGATTGTTACATTTTCACGAATCAGATTATTATCCCCGATTTCGGCTGTCGATTCCTCACCGCGAAACTTAAGGTCCTGCGGGATGGCTCCGATTACGGCACCCGGAAAAATAGTGTTTCTGTTACCAATACGTGAACCATATAAAATATTGGCGTTAGCCATAATTTTATTGTTGTCGCCGATAACTACGTTCTTATCTATAAATACAAAAGGCGCAATTTCTACATTTTCCCCAATTTTAGCTTCGGGATGAATATACGCTAAAGGACTTATCATGCTTTTAATATATCAATTATTACTTATTTTTCACTATTTGTGCCATGAACTCTGCTTCGCAAACAACTTTCTCGCCAACAAATGCATATCCTTTCATAGTAGAGATGCCACGGCGGATAGGTGCCAGCATTTCTACACGGAAGATAATAGTATCTCCCGGCACTACTTTCTGGCGAAATTTTACTCCATCTATTTTCATGAAATAGGTAGAATAACGTTCAGGTTCGTCTACTGAATTCAAAACGAGTAAACCACCGACTTGTGCCATTGCTTCTACTTGAAGTACTCCCGGCATAACAGGTTCTTGTGGGAAATGTCCCTGAAAGAAAGGTTCGTTAGCTGTGATATTTTTGATACCTACAATGTAATTAGCACCAATCTCAATCACTTTGTCAACCAGTTGGAAAGGATAGCGGTGTGGCAATAATTCGCGGATACGGTTTACATCCATTACCGGCTCACGGTTACAGTCGTAACTTGGCGCCTGTATTTCGTGCAAACGGATTTCTTTCCGCATTTGGCGTGCAAACTTATTATTGATAGTATGTCCGGGACGGGTAGCAATGATCCGGCCTTTTATCGGTTTACCGATTAAAGCAAGGTCACCGATCACATCCAACAATTTGTGGCGGGCACATTCGTTTGCCCAAACCAACGGTTTGTGATTGATATAGCCTAATTGTTCAGCGTCCATGTGAGGTACTCTCATCACATCTGCCAACTTGTCGAAACTTTCCTGTGACATCTTACGCTCGTAGATTACGATTGCATTGTCCAGGTCACCCCCTTTAATCAATCCAGCGGAGAGCAGCGGTTCTATTTCGCGAACAAAGACGAAAGTACGGCTGGCGGCCACTTCGTCTTTGAAATTATGCATATCCTCAAGTGTAGCAAACTGATTCGGAATAATGGTTGAATCGTAAGAAACCAGTACATTCAGACTGAAATTCTCGTCAGGAAGTACGATGATAGAAGAACCAGTCGTTTCATCCCGGAACTCAATTTTAGACTTGATAATATAAAAGTCTTTGACGGCATTTTGTTCTACTGTTCCTACACGTTCTATTTCTTGTACATAATATTGTGCACTACCATCTAAAATAGGAAATTCCGGTCCGTTAACCTGAATAAGGCAGTTATCAATGCCCAATGCGTAGAGGGCTGCCATACCATGTTCAACGGTGCTTACTTTGACTCCATTCTTCGACAATACAGTACCACGAGTGGTTTCTGTCACATTGTCGGCTACTGCATCGATAGTTGGTTGTCCTTCTACGTCAATGCGCTGGATTTTATATCCATGATTGTCCGGAGCAGGATTAAATGTTACAGTGAGATCAAGTCCAGTGTGAAGACCTTTCCCGCTCAGTGAAAAGCTATCTTTCAGCGTTTTTTGTTTCAGCATTGGTTACTTATTTACTTATTTAATAGTTGTTTTAATTCTTCTATTTCTTTGCGCAAATTACGCAATTCTTTCTGCATATCCGGTAAGCTTCTTTGTGCGACGGATGCTTTGAAGTATTGCTTCAGTTCCATAGGAGGAGTTCCGATAAGCTGGCTACCGGATTTAATGTCTCCGGGTACACCTGACTGTGCACCTAAACCAACTTTGTCTCCTATTTTGGAATGTCCTGCAATACCTACCTGACCTCCGATCATACACCATTCACCAATTTTGGTAGAACCGGCAATTCCGGCTTGTGCAGCCATTACGGTATGTGAACCTATTTCATCATTATGTGCTATTTGTATCAGATTGTCTAATTTGACACCACTATGCACTACCGTAGCTCCCATTGTAGCACGGTCTACACAAGTATTAGCACCTATATCTACTTTATCTTCCAGAATAACAATTCCGATTTGCGGAATCTTATCGTATCCATTCGGAGTGGGAGCAAAACCAAATCCGTCAGCTCCAATCACTGCACCCGAGTGCAGGATACATTCGTTACCTATGCGGCAATCATGATAAACATTTACATTGGAGTACAGCAAGCAACTGTTGCCTATCTTCACGCCGTCTCCAACAAAAGTGTGTGGATAAATTTGGGTATTATCTCCAATCACGGTATTTTCACCAATATAGGCAAATGCACCGATGTATACGTTCTCACCAATTTTGGCGCTGGGTGCAACGAAAGCTAATGAATCTATACCTTGTTTCTTAGGCTTGCTCATCTCATAAAGATTGAGCAATTTAGCCAGACTTTCATATGCATTGTCTACTTTTATCAGAGTAGTTTTAATTTCGTGCTCGGGAGTGAAGTCCTTATTAACCAGGACAATGCTTGATTGTGTCTCGTAGATGTAAGGTGTATATTTGGGATTTGACAGGAAAGAAATTGCTCCGGGCATTCCCTCTTCAATTTTAGCGAATGTGTGTACCGTAGCGTTTTCGTCTCCAATGATTTCCCCTTGGATAAATGCTGCAATTTGCTTAGCCGAGAACTCCATGTCTTTAATTTAAAATTTAATTAGTTCACAAATAACGGATTTTTTTTTCAGATTTCCGTGTTATTGCATGAATATTTTATACTTATCTGTGTAATCTCTGATAGCAGAGATAGTATTTCTTTACCTTTTTGGACAATAATGAGATGTTCAGCATGTCCGATGCTTCGGCAATATTTTTGATAGTGCCGTCTTTGTAGATAATGTCAATACTGTCATCTGCCGGGTCATACATATTCTTTTCGATGCTGGGGGTAGAGACAAAATAGTTCGCTTCGGAAAGGGTTATACCTAATTGCTGGCTGATGTGCAAAGTTAATTCTTTTTTTCTGTCCTCACTAATCGGTTCCGATGAAATTTCTACTTTAAAGATATTTCGGTTTATCATTCCCGTGCTTAAAGTAGAAAGTACCTTGTCTGTATGGGTGCTCCACACTTTCAAGGCTGTCCATATATCATTGTCGTCTAGCTGGATAAAATTCTCCAGACAGTCGGGGTTATGATAGAATTCCGTAGGATTGATATCATTGTAAAGGAAAAAACGCAATGCGGGTGATGCAAACAGTTCCACTCTTTGGGAAGCTAATTCTTTGGCACGTAATAGAGTACTAATCAGCATCTTTTCGTATGCGACGGATGTCTTATGCAGGTATACTTGCCAGTACATCAAGCGACGTGCCGTGAGGAAATTCTCGATAGAATAGATCCCTTTGGATTCGATAACGAGTCGGTCATCCGCTACATCAAGCATTTTGATAATTCGGGCGGAACCGATGTTTCCTTCTGTCACGCCTGTATAAAAGCTGTCACGGCGAAGATAATCAAGTCTGTCCATATCCAACTGACCGCTTACGAGTTGATGCAGAAAGCGTTTCGGATATTCGTCCTTGAAGATTTGGATGGCAAGACTAAGCTGACCGTTCATCTCTTTGTTCATCCGTTCCATCAGCATGAGGGAAATCTCTTCGTGGGAGACTCCTTTTACTATAGTATCTTCCAGTACATGTGAGAAGGGACCATGTCCTATATCATGTAACAGGATGGCCGCCTGTACAGCTTCCGCTTCGCTGTCAAAAATAAAATTACCTTTAGAAGCCAGTTGGGTGATAGCTTCACTCATCAGGTGAAAAGCACCTAAAGAGTGTTGGAAGCGGGTGTGTTGCGCACCGGGGTATACAACAGATGATAATCCTACCTGCTTGATGCGGGTAAGACGCTGCAAAAGGGGATGCCGTACTATATCGTACAGTAACCCCTTTGGAATATTGATGAACCCGAATACGGGGTCGTTAATTATCTTTCTTTCGTAAGGCATTCGTTTTCTTTAGAGATCCTTTTTCTCTTTTCAGAGAATTGCTTTGAGTTGTTCAGCCATTTGCGCCTGTACTTCTTGTGCGGCGGTGCGGGCAGCTTCTGCAAATTTCTCTGTTTTATCTACGTAGATGATACCACGTGAGGAATTAACAATTAATCCGCATGTACTGTTCATTCCGTATTTACAAACTTCTTCGAGCGAGCCGCCTTGTGCTCCTACACCTGGTACGAGAAGGAAATGGTTCGGAACAATTTTACGAATATCTTCGAAAGCACGTCCTTGAGTGGCACCTACCACATACATCATACGGTCGTCACTAGCCCATTCTTGTGATTTACGTAATACTTTCTCGAACAGACGTTCACCGTTTACATCTTCTGTTAGTTGGAAGTCATGTGAACCTTTGTTGGAAGTCAATGCCAACAGAATCACCCATTTACCTTCATAGGTAAGGAACGGAGTAACGCTGTCTTCGCCCATATAAGGAGCTACCGTTACAGAGTCGATATTAAGTTCTTCAAAGAAGGTGCGGGCGTACATTGCAGAAGTATTTCCGATGTCACCACGCTTTGCATCAGCGATGATGAATTGATCGGGATAGTTATCTTTGATGTATTTTACTGTCTTTTCAAATGCGATCCATCCTTTTACGCCCATGCTTTCATAGAAAGCCAGATTGGGCTTATAGGCGATGCACAAATCAGCTGTCGCGTCAATGATGGCTTTGTTGAATGCAAAGATCGGATCTTCTTCTTTCAACAGATGCTCCGGGATTTTCTTGATGTCAGTATCAAGTCCTACACAAAGGAATGATTTTTTGCGCTTTATGTTTTCAAATAATTGTTGCTTATCCATCTTATTATTTACTATTATACAATTTACTATTGACTATTTCTAAGAAATCATTTTCAACTATCAACTCTTCATTTTTCTAAAGTTCGCTTTCTTTCAAGCGTTCCGCGTTTTCTGCTACGATCAGGTGGTCGATACAGTCTTGAATATCCCCGTCCATGAATGCAGCAAGATTATAAATCGTGTAATTGATGCGATGGTCGGTGATTCGTCCCTGTGGATAGTTGTAGGTGCGGATTTTAGCAGAACGGTCTCCGGTCGATACCATTGTTTTGCGCTTGGAGGCAATGTCATCGATGTATTTCTGATGTTCCTTGTCATAGATAAATGTACGGAGACGGGCCAAGGCACGTTCCTTATTTTTCGGTTGGTCACGTGTTTCGGTACATTCAATAAGTATTTCTTCGGCAATGCCTGTATTCGGGTTCTTCCAGATATAACGCAGACGTACTCCGGATTCTACCTTATTTACATTCTGTCCACCGGCACCACCACTTCGGAAAGTATCCCATTTGATTTCTCCTTCGTTGATGACTACATCGAATTCTTCAGCTTCGGGAAGTACCGCCACTGATGCGGCAGAAGTATGAACACGTCCTTGTGTTTCGGTAGCAGGAACGCGCTGTACGCGGTGTACTCCCGATTCATATTTTAAAATTCCATATACATTATCGCCCGTGACACTACAAACAACTTCTTTGAATCCTCCTGCTGTTCCTTCGTTTGCATTGGAGACTTCCATCTTCCAACCTTTGGTTTCACAGAATTTGGCATACATACGAAAGAGGTCACCGGCAAAGATAGCTGCTTCATCACCTCCTGCACCGCCACGGATTTCAAGAATTGCGTTCTTGCTGTCTTGCGGATCGGCAGGGACAAGCATCAGTTTGATTTCTTCTTCCAATACCGGAAGGCGCTCTTGACTATTGTCCATTTCTTCTTTCGCCATCTCGCGCATTTCAGCATCCGATTCATTAGCAAGGATATTTTTAGCTTCTTCAATATTACCCAGTAATTGGATATATTCTTTCCTTGCTTTCATCAAGTCGTCTAATTCCTTATATTCTTTAGTCAACTTGACATAACGTTTCTGATCGGCAATCACTGCCGGGTCTGTGATAAGGGTAGATATTTCTTCAAAACGGGCTACGAGTCCGTCTAATTTTTCTAATATGGTACTGTTATCTGCCATTCTTTAGTATCTAAATTCTCCGAATTCGCTCTTAATGATTAATTCTGTTTGCTCACATGCTTCAACACGTCCTACAATCTGTGCCGGAATACCGAATGACTCGGAAATAGCAATTACTTCTTCTGCATGTTCCGGTGACAAATAAACTTCGAGGCGATGTCCCATATTGAATACCTTGTACATTTCTGCCCAGTCCGTACCACTTTGTTCTTGAATAGTTTTGAATAAAGGAGGAACAGGGAAAAGATTATCCTTTACTACACGAACGTTTTCAACAAAGTGTAAAACTTTGGTTTGTGCACCACCGGAGCAGTGCACCATTCCGTGGATTTCCGGGCGCAGTGCATCGAGTAATTTCTTCACTACTGGTGCGTATGTACGAGTAGGGGAGAGCACTAACTTGCCTGCATCAATTGGAGAGTCTTCTACACTGTCTATCAATTTTAACTTGCCGGAGTAAACTAATTCTTCAGGAACTGCGGCATCATAGCTTTCCGGATATTTTTCAGCAAGATATTTTCCGAATACATCGTGACGGGCACTTGTCAAACCATTGCTGCCCATACCGCCATTGTATTCTTTTTCGTAAGTAGCTTGTCCGTAAGAAGCCAAACCAACGATCACGTCACCCGGACGAATATTGGCATTGTCGATAACGTCTGAACGTTTCATGCGACAAGTTACGGTAGAGTCAACGATGATCGTACGAACCAAGTCGCCGACATCAGCAGTTTCACCACCGGTTGCGTATACCCCTACACCCATTTCACGGAGTTCGGCCAGCAATTCATCTGTTCCATTGATGATGGCGGAGATTACTTCTCCGGGAATCAACAGTTTATTACGTCCAATGGTAGAAGAGACAAGAATATTGTCTACGGCACCTACACAAAGCAGGTCGTCGATATTCATAATCAATGCATCCTGCGCAATACCTTTCCAAACGGACAAATCACCCGTTTCTTTCCAGTACATATAAGCGAGAGATGATTTGGTTCCGGCACCATCGGCATGCATAATATTGCAATATTCCGGGTCACCTCCCAATATGTCCGGGATAATTTTGCAAAACGCTTTTGGAAAGATTCCTTTGTCGATGTTCTTGATGGCGTTGTGCACATCTTCTTTTGATGCGCTTACTCCACGCATCATGTATCGTTGATTACTCATGAGTTATAGAATTATATTGTATACGGCTGCAAAAGTACAGCTTTTTTTTGGTACAGCCAACTAGGTACTGGCAAATGTTAATCATTAACTATTTTACTTTAGAATATTCTCTTGAAAAGGAGAATAATAATAGAAAATTAAGAGTTAAAATCATAGTAATGAAAACTGTGATTTTAACTCTTATATATATAAGGGTTTTATCTAATGAAAAAATGTCAGAATAAATATTTCAGATAATATCTAGTCTCTCTCTTTGTAAATCATTTTTTTAGAATTCTACTTTCGGAGCCTTCTCACTACCTTCCTCTGCTTCAAAATATGCTTTCTTATCGAAACCGAACATTCCCGCGAAAATATTCTTCGGGAAACGGCGGATATTGGTATTATAAGCTTGTGCTGCATCATTGAAGTCTTTGCGTGCTACATTGATGCGGTTTTCTGTTCCTTCCAGTTGAGCTTGAAGTTCCAGAAAGTTCTGGTTAGCTTTCAGATCCGGATAATTCTCGGTAATAGCTAATAATTTGCCTAGTGCTGATGTTACAGCACCTTGTGCCTTTTGATATTGCGCTAACTTTTCCGGTGTCAGATCGGCAGCGTCTACTTTGATTTGAGTAGCCTGGCTACGTGCGGCAACAACTCCTTCCAATGTTTCCTTCTCATGTGTCGCATATCCTTTCACTGTGTTTACCAGATTAGGAATCAAGTCGGCACGACGTTGGTATTGAGTTTCTACATTTGCCCATTGACCACTTACATTCTCGTCCATAGTAACCAGACCGTTATATACACTTACTGCCCATATGACAAGGATAGCCACAACGGCTAAGATGATAATAATTGACTTCTTCATGTTTCTTGTTTTTATTGAATTTGATAATTTGTTTTCTACTTATTTTCTTTAGAAACGAGAACCGGCACCGCCGCCACCGCCCATTCCTCCGCCAAAGCTGCCTCCACCGAAACCGCCTCCGCCTCCGAAACCGCCTCCGCCTCCGAAACTACCTCCGCCGAAGCCTCCAATAAATGGACCACCTCCGCCACCTCCCCGGTGGTGGTAATCATTATCATAACTTTGTTGGCGGCGTATGATGGTATGTCCGCAGTTTCTACATGTATAGGTAACATCCTCGGTTTTCACCCCGTTAATTCGGGATACGACAGCACTTCCGCTTCTCTGTAATTGATGTTTACCACAATTCGGACAACGGCTTTGTTTGCGTGCCGAAAAGAAAGCAAGACCTCCGCCAATAGCAATAAAACAAAGAATGGCAAGAACAAAATCAAAAGAACCACCGCTGTTCGAATCGGAGAGAGCATCATTTTCCATAGAACCGTCAAGCCGCTGACAAGTCGCTTTTAGGCCGGCCACCATTCCGGCATCCCAATTTCCGTCTTTCAGGTAAGGAATCATATATCTGGTTTGAATCCTTTTACAGATCGCATCGGGGAGCACTCCTTCCAAACCATAACCGGTATAAAACTGGATACAACGTTGATCTGTAACCAACAAAATAACCAATCCGTTATTTTTATCTTTCTTCCCTACACCCCATTTATTAAGTAACTGATGGCAGAAGTTGAAACAATCTTCTTCTCCGATTGATGGAACTACGGCAACCACCGTTTCAATTCCTGTTTGTTGTTCCAAGGCATAAAGCATGGAGTCTATACTGTCACAAGCTGCCTGTGAAAGTATGCCGGCCGGGTTGCAAACATATTGCATTTTGTTTTGCAGGTGAACTTTTGGGAGGTTGTCCACCGTGTATACTTTCTCTTGAGCTTGTAGTGGGAACAGAAGAAAAGTAGCTAATATAAAAGTCAATATTGATTTCATAACGATTATTTTACGTTTGCAAATATAGAAACTTTTTCTGTTATGAATCTAAAACTCCTTGTTATAATAGGTTTAATGAATGTATCGCCCGACGAATGCACGGACTCGGTCGGTGTATTCCTGTTTATTCTCTTTGTATGAAACTGCATGAGCCGCTCCTGGAACAATCCATAGTTCTTTGGGTCCCGGTTTGGCTTCGTAGAGCGAATATACCATCCAGGTAGGCACATACGTGTCTTTATCCCCGTGAATAAACAGCATCGGAAGCTGTGATTTGGCTACTTGTTTCAGTGAGGAAGCCTCTTTAAAATTCCATCCATATTTCTTCTCGCAAAGCCAGCTTGTGGTATACATGAGTGGAAAAGGGGGAAGGTGGAAACTAGCTTTAAGCTCATGTGAGAATTCGTCCCATACACTGGTGTAGCCGCAATCTTCCACAAAGCATTTAACAAATGGTTTCTGTTCCTCACCGGACACCATCATGGTTGTCGCACCTCCCATTGAAATGCCGTGTACAACCATTTGTGTACTATCTCCGAAAATCTCATTGGCAATGTTCATCCATTGCAATACGTCCCAACGGTCTTTCCATCCCATCTGGATGGCTGGGCCTTCACTTTCTCCCTGATGTTGCAGGTCGGGAAGTAATATGTTATATCCTAAATCTCGATTATACAGATAACCAATCATAAACATACGGATAGCATTATCTGTATGTCCATGCACAATGACTGCTGTCTTACTGGTGGGTTGGGGAGCAGCAACATAATACGCATGAAGTTGTATTCCGTGCGGATTGATGATGAATGTATCTTTCAGTGCATCCACTTGTTTCAGGCTGTCCACCCATGGACGTAGGAAAGGGTAGTTTCTATACATGAAGGGATAAGAGTCAGCATCTTTAGACAAAATCTTGGCATTCGGAGTCAATGAAAAGTTTAACATATAAAAACTTCCTCCGATGGTGCAGCCGGTCAATGCCAGCATGATAATAATGATGCTATATACAACTTTTCTCCTCATAAAAACTCTCTCTAATCCTTATTTATGCCATATCTCCCATGCGGCAAATGCCTGGAGCAGCAGCATTTCCAGACCGTTTTTAACAACAGCCCCTTGTGCTTCTCCTTTTTTCATGAACAGCGTAACATTCGGATTATATAACAAATCATAGAGCAAATGGTTTGGAGTCAGTAGCTCATAAGGAATATTAGGGCAGAAATCTACCTTAGGAAACATACCTACGGGAGTACAGTTGACGATGATTGTATATTCTGCCATAATTTCGGGAGTCAGTTCCTCATAAGTCAGCATATCATCGGCTTTGTGGGTGCGTGATACGAATATACTTTCAATACCCAGGTTTTTCAGCCCGTGGTAGACGGCTTTGGAAGCTCCGCCGGTACCCAGAATCAATGCTTTTTGGTGATGAGGCTGCAATAAAGGTTGAATGGATTGAGTAAATCCGATGATGTCGGAGTTGTAGCCAACCAGTTTGACTTTTCCTTTCTGCTGGCGGATGATTTTAATGACATTCACAGCACCTATCTTTGCGGTATCACGGTCGAGTTCATCCAAAAAAGGAATCACTTGTTCTTTGTAGGGGATAGTCACATTAAGCCCGCATAAATTGGGATTCTCTTCGATAACTTCCATGAAGTTATTAATGCTGGGAATTTCAAAATTCACATACTCTGCATTGATACCTTCGGATTTGAATTTCTCATTAAAGTATCCGATAGAAAAAGAATGTCGCAGAGGGTAGCCGATTAAACCATATTTTTCCATAATCATTTATTGCTTAGTTGGGTTATTGGGTTTACTTTTTAGAAGACGTACTATTTCTTTTACTTTACCGTCAGGGTATTTGTCTTTATAGTATTCCGTCAAATCTTCGTATATCCAGAAATTATAAGGGCGGCCGATAAAGATATTGAAAGTGTTAGATGACTTCTCGCCGTCAATGCCTAATTTCAATTTTATATGGTTGTATATTTGGTCGTCAGGAGGAATAAGTCTGCAAGTTTTGGCTATTTCAGTCGTTATTCCATACATACCATGAGCTTCTGCTTCTTCGATTGCGAATTCCTTTTTTGTTATAGGAAAGCCATCAGAATTGAGTAATGTATATGTACCGGAGTTCTTTTCCTGAATAGATATACTGTATGATTCTCCATTGGTATAGGGAGATTTACTCTCTAAATCGGCTTTTATTTTTTCTTTAATTTCGTCCGTTTCTACATCTATGCCATATTCTACGGCAACGATATCGAATTTCTGTTCAGATTGAGAGGGGGGTCTGGTAATTACTAAACCTTGTTTCTGGTCAATTTCTTGTCCGTTCAGGCAGAATTTCCGGTCGAATACGGGTTCTTTCTTTGATTTCCAGGTCAGTTTACTGGAAAAAGTGATGACAGATGGTTCTTTTCCATCATTCCAGTCTATTTCTACTTTCTCATTATCGAATGTATGATCGCCATTGAATTCTCCGAAAGTCAGATAATATTTTCCGTCTTTGCTTACTCCTGTTTGCAGACCTGTGAAATAGGCCATATAAGCTCTGGTGCGTTCGTTTAGCGGAGCATCTTTTTCGTAAGTCTCCCCTTTGTAGATCGCTTTTATTCCTTGATTGGCAATAGAGCCTTTGGTGAGTGGATTCAGTAAGTCATTGCCTTGAGCATCCTGTACTGAAATGTAAAGAACTATGGGAGCAAAATCCCATATTAGGTCATCTCCTCCATTGTTTGCCGGATCACAAGAGGTGAAATTGATACAACAAAAAATGCAGAGTAGAAATAGTCCAATTGATTTTGTTGTTTTCATAAGGTTACATTATTAGGTTATTTGGTTGCGGTATAAAGAGTGCAGATACCAAAGGTCAGCCGTTTGAAGTTGACTTCGCTAAAACCGGCTCGGGCGATGACTCCTTTCATGACTTCCCCTTGAGGAAATACTTTGATGGTGTCCGGCAGATAGCGGTAGGCACTGTTATCTTTGGATAGAAGCTTACCCAATAATGGAATGACGATTTTAGAGTAGATGGAAAACAGTTGTTTCATCGGGAAGCGGTCCGGAGTGGTAAGTTCCAGAATTACAAGATGACCGCCCGGTTTCAGTACGCGGCACATCTCGGAGAGCCCTTTGTCGAGATCTTCGAAATTGCGGATACCGAAAGCTACAGTAATAGCGTCAAAATCATTGTCGGCAAAAGAGAGTGAAGTGCAGTCCTCCCGGGCAAAAGATATTTTATCCGACAGTCCTTCCTTTTTTACTTTTTCACGTCCCACATTCATCATACCTTCCGAGATGTCCGTGCCGATTAGTTCGGCAGGTTGCAGTTTGCGGCAGGCGAGGATGGCAAAATCCCCTGTACCGGTCGCTACATCCATCATTCGCTGCGGTTGAAAAGGGTGTAACCAGGCAATAGCTTTTTTGCGCCAGCTGCGGTCGATACCTAAAGATAAGGTATGGTTCAGCTTGTCGTAGGCATGTGCGATGTTGTCGAACATACGTTCCACTTGCTCGGTCTTTTTTCCTTCTTCGTCGTAAGGCTTGATATGTTGTTGCGGGTAATCCATTTTTTAGTTGATAGTTGATAAATGATAGTTGATAGTTGAAGAAGATAGTTGATAAATGATAGTTGGAAGATGACAGAGTTAATAGTTATATGCGATAAGCTGCATATTAACTATCATTTATCATCTATCAACTATCATTTATTATCTGTCATTTATCGCTTATCAGCTGTTCAAAAAAGTTTCGACGTTTTTGAATATACGTTCAGCGATATTGCTAGTATCTTCTTTCACGAATTTCTCACCGGTGATGTTTTCGAACAATTCGATGTAGCGGTCACTGATACTTTGTACGATAGCCGGAGTCATTTCCGGTACTTTCTGACCGTCTTTGCCTTGGAAGCCGTTTTCCATCAACCATTCGCGAACGAATTCTTTAGAAAGTTGTTTCTGCGGTTCGCCTTTTTCGAAACGTTCCTGATAACCTTCAGAGTAGAAATAGCGGCTTGAATCCGGAGTGTGGATTTCGTCCATCAGGTAGATAGTGCCATTGTGCTTACCGAATTCGTATTTTGTATCTACGAGGATCAGTCCGCGCTCTGCTGCGATTTCAGTACCGCGTTTGAAAAGGGCTAATGTATATTTTTCGAGAATTTCATACTCTTCCGGAGTAGCCAGTCCTTGTTTTAGGATTTCTTCTTTAGAGATGTCTTCGTCGTGCAATCCCATTTCAGCTTTCGTAGTCGGAGTAACGATGGGTTCCGGGAATTTCTGGTTTTCGCGCATTCCGTCCGGCAACTTCATGCCGCAAATTTCGCGTACGCCGCTTTTGTAAGTACGCCATGCGCTACCACACAGGTAACCGCGTACAATCATTTCTACCGGAAAACCTTCACACAATACGCCTACCGTTACCATTGGGTCCGGAGTAGCCATTTTCCAGTTCGGACAGATGTCAGTAGTGGCATCGAGGAATTTAGCTGCAATCTGGTTCAGCATTTGTCCTTTGTAAGGAATACCTTCAGGTAGTACTACGTCAAAGGCCGAAATACGGTCGGTTGCTACCATGACGAGTTTTTCGCCGTTGATGTTGTACACATCGCGCACTTTTCCGTGGTACACGCTTTTCTGTCCCGGAAAGTTGAAATCTGTTTTTGTTAATGCTTTCATTGTCTTTATTATAATTACAAATTACAAGTTACAAATAACAAGTCGCAATAGGATTCCGAATCTAAAGACGATTAGTCTTTGGCCAGTTTCACCGGACGTTCGCCGTTGATAACCAGTTGTTCGTTTTTCCGTTTCTCCCGTTCGGCTTTCGCTTCTTTGTCGAATTTTTCGTAAGCATCCACGATACGTTCCACCAGTTTATGGCGTACGATATCTTTTTTATTCAGTTCAACAAAACTGATACCTTTCACTCCCTTTAAGATGCGGAGAGCTTGCACCAATCCCGATGTTTGTGAAGCGGGGAGGTCAATCTGTGTCATGTCTCCCGTCACAATCATTTTGGTGTTCATACCCATACGGGTGAGGAACATTTTGATTTGCTGTGTGGTAGTATTCTGGGCTTCGTCCAAAATGACGACCGCATCATTCAGCGTGCGTCCGCGCATAAAGGCTAACGGGGCAATCTGGATAATGTTCAATTCCATGTATTCCTTTAACTTGGCAGCAGGTATCATATCTTGCAGGGCATCGTATAAAGGTTGCAGGTATGGGTCGATCTTATCTTTCATGTCGCCGGGCAGGAAACCGAGCTTTTCTCCGGCTTCTACGGCGGGGCGGCTAAGGATGATTTTTTTGATTTCTTTATTCTTCAATGCACGTACGGCGAGGGCGATAGCGGTGTATGTCTTTCCCGAACCTGCCGGACCGATGGCAAATACCATATCATTCTTGGCGAATCCTTCTACCAGTTTCAACTGGTTTTCACTTCGGGGGATGATAGGTTTTCCTGTGACACTGAACACAATCACGTTTCCTGTCTGTTCCGCTTGCGGCGCATTTCCTTTTATAATGTCAATGATAACTTCTTCTTTCAGTGAATTATATTCGGCGCAGTACTTTTCAAGTTTGGTGATATTTTCTTCGAAAGCACACATTTCTTCCTCGTCGCCCAGCACTTTGATGACATTGCCTCGGGCAACTATGCGTAGCTTTGGATATAAAGCTTTAATTAACTGTATGTTGGCGTTGTTTACGCCGTAAAAAATAACCGGATCAATGTCCTCAAGAACAATCAGCTTCTCTATCATTAAGTTGTATTAAAGAAAAATTTCTGCAAATTTAATGAAACGTTTTGGATTCTCTGATTGTTTGGAGGTGAATTTTACTGCAATTTACATTCATCTTCCGTTCATCGGGCAGTAATATGGAAACAACCTTGCTTCAGTTCGTATTTGATATAGCATTTTTCAGCTTGTCGTAGATCTCTTAAAACTTCGGATAGAACAAGTTTCAGTGTGTCGGCACTCACGTCCTGCATAGGGCGACCGTCTTTATCTTCCACTTTCTGAAAACGTTTCCAACTAACATCAAAAGTAGCCCCGAAACAATGTGCCGAGTTGGCGGAGGCATTTCCATTGCGACGGCGGAGACGTTTCACATCGTTTTCAGTACGTAGTACGGAGGTGATGATTACCTGATTGGGATTCAGCCCTTTGGCAGCCAATGAATCGAGAAAGTTGGAGCCGATTGTATCGAGCAATGCGCTGGCACGTGGAACGAGGTAGGGAATGGAATGTGTCAATGAATCCACTGCATAAAATTCATTATCAGTGATATGAGTCAACTTTTCTTTCATAGCTTCCGCTTCTTCTCGGTCTGCCAGCGGGCTAATACCTATCTTTTTAGCGACTTCCAGATGTGCATCGTTCAAATCAGGGAAAGAACGTTTGTAACTGACAACGCCACGAATATTGTGCGGCTTGTTCAATTTCAGTGACATGTCTTTCTTTTTGCAGCTTGAAGTAAGCGTTGTAAGCCCAATAACAAGTAAAAATAGCGGTAATATGCGAAGCTTGTAAGTAGTCATTTTGTATTTTTTGCCCGCAAATATACGCTATTTTTTCATACGTTCTATGCTTTGCATTATTTTCCGCCTCATATCTTTTACGGGTCACTCTAAAATATTTTCCGGTATTTCCGGACGGGTATCAAGAGTGCCTATAATGGTATAATCCGTGTTATCTATTGTTGTCTTCAGCGTTGGTATTATTAAATAATCACTTCTAGTAAGAGCCTTGTTAATAAGTTGCTCCCAATCTATCTTTAAATATCTTTGTATAAGATTGATAACTGCATTTACACTTGTAACTCCATCAAATAGTTCAAATCTTAATTTGTGAGGGGTGGGAGGGGTTGATGCATCCGTGAAATTTCCTTGTTCGTCAGATGCATAATTTAATGTTAAATAAGGTATGGCGTATGTAGGAGATGAGTTGCCGAAACCATTTTCTAATTTGACTGAAAAATCGTATGTTCCTTTGGCTATCGGATTTTGGGATAGTTCGTTTTTGGAGTCGCTATATCGGAAGAAATAGCAATCTTTAGATTCATTGTTAATCAAATAGACCACAGTGCCATTGGACAGTGCCGGATGATTACTTTCTTTTATTGCGTATGCCAAATAACTGTCTATAATTTTAATTTTTAATTCAACTATTTCGTTGGTGATATTATCTTTTACTTTCACCTTTGTTTCTCCTTTCTTTTTGGGGGTAACTTTTAAACTTCCCATTCCTATTGAGCTGGATAAATCTACATCGATGCTTAAAATATCAGTTTCTTCTACAGTCACGGTATAGTCTCTGTTTCCACCTCTAATGGTAATATCTGTTGCTCTTAATAAAGGTTGTTCGTAATACTCTTTTTCAAAGGATAAAGGATATATCTTTTCTTCATTATTATTGCCACAGCTAAAAAAGATAATTGTACAGAGGAATGAAAGTAGTGCTCCAAGTAAATGTTTTGTTTTTCATGATTATTTTGTTTTATAGTTTTGCAGGAGAGATATAGTCTTATAAGTTCCTGTGTTGACGTTGGAGGCAAATATAAAGATTTTATCGATATGTTGAAGTAAATAGTGTATTTATTTCCTGTCCTCCAGCTATTTTCATACATTTGTAGCGGTTTATAAAAATAGGCCACTTTCCCACTAAACATAACACACATGAAAACAGATTTCGATTACAATTCTATGCCCGTTAGCTTCGCTCATTGCTTGAATGGACATTGTTTGCGTGCGGACAAATGTTTGCGGCGACAAGTAACTCTCCGAATGCCGAAACAGCGGGCTGCTGTAATGGTTATTAATCCCGAACATGTCACTTCCGATGGTGTAGACTGCACTTACTTTATTGATGAAAAGCCGGTGTTGTTTGCACGGGGTATGAAACATTTGCTGGATCGGGTGCCGCTTGCTGATGCCACCGTTATCAAACGACAGATGATAGCCTACTTTGGCAAAACGATCTATTACCGTTGTTGCAACAAGGAGCGGCTGATTAAACCGAAGGAGCAGGAATACATACAGGGACTTTTCCGCAGGCGGGGAGTTACAGAAACGCCTCAATTTGACGAATATATAGAATACTATGATCTTGGGTAAGTATATCCGTTAGTTCCGGTAGTCCCACATATTGTGGGAAAGTATTCTTTTATATTATGGGAATTTATTCCCGCAAAATAAGGGAATAAATTCCCTCCAGCTAGGGAATCTTTTCCCATAATATATGGGACTACCGGAGACTGTAATACCCTGATAATAGTTGACTGCCTTTTTTCTTATCTTCGGGTTGGGTTGACATTTATTATGTAGGTATTATATAGCAGTCCCGGTATGAGAAATGCATGATGAAAGTATGAGAAATACCGGTTTTTTATGACATTTCAGGCAAAATATTATGAGAAACAGCTTTTTGAAAAGTATTTCTCATAGTGCTATTGCTTTGAATTACAGGTAATTATTCTATGGATTATGAGAATATGAGAAATGATTTTGCAAAATCATTTCTAGTGGCGCGACATTCCGGGATTATTGTAATTGTATACAAAGAATGAGCGATATGGCTTCACGACTTATTACATATTTTGTGTTACATATTTTATGTAACATAAAGAACGTAATAAATCCGGAATGTTCAAAGAAGATTTATTCGAGTTATATATAAAAAACAAACGCTGATGAGAACAAGTAATCATGCTTTTCTCATCAGCGTATATTATGTTGGATTACAACTATTTCTTATCTTTTTTCTCGTCAGCTTTTGTTGCAGGCTTTTCCTCCGTTTTGCTTTCCGGATTGATAATACCCTTCACTGTTTCACCGATAGGAAGCTTGTCCAATACGCCAAGGCTCGGAGCTACTGTCTTTACTAATGTGTTCAGGAAATTGCTAGTTCCACCGTTTCCTCCGTCGAATACAGTGATATTTCCTAGGTTCATGTGTTCGAACGCCTTCACCTGTTCGCCGGCGATTTCCTTCCACTGGTCTACCATCTTATATTGGATAGCGATAGCTGGATTCGATTCAGCTGCTCTTACCATTGCTTCGAAACCTTCTGCTTCCGCAAGTAATGATTTCTTCTTACCTTCCGCTTCTGCTTCCAGTTTCAATTGGATAGCTTTTGCTTCCGCTTCGGCTTGTGCTAAAGTAGCCTTTGCGCGTGCTTCCGCTTCGCGGGTAATCTTTTCAGCGATGGCATTTGCTTGCAGGATAGCTTCCTGTCTGGCGATTTCCGCAGGAACAATCTTTTCAGCCTTCAATGAAGATTCCACTTTCCGTGCCTTAGCTTCTTCCACTTCCTTTTGCGCAATTTCGCGTGCAGTTTGTACGGCAGCTTCCGATTTTGCGGCAGCTTCACCTGCTTGCTTATCGGCATTAGCTTGTGTTACAGCTAGTTCTGCATTGGAGAGTGCTACCTCTTTCTGTGCGTCATTTCGTCCGATGGCAGCTTTCTTGGCAGCTTCCGCCTGTTTGATTTCCATATCCGAGTTTAGTTCGGCAACACGGCTTTCTTTTTCTGTATTTGCCTGCTCGATACGGATATTCTTTTCAGCTTCAGCCTTTGCTACTTGTGATTCTTTTTCTGCATTGGCAATGGCTACTTGTGAGATTCTGTCCTTATCTGCATTTGCAACGGAGATTTCTTGTAGTTTTTTGGTTTCTGCAATAGCAATATCCTGATCTTTGCGGGTTTCTGCTACTTTCGTTTCACGCTCCTTTATTTGATTAGCAATTTTGATAGCACCCAGCTTTTCCTGTTCTTCGATGTTAGCCTGTGCCTCGTTCAGTGCTTTACTTTCAGCTTCCTTACCTAAATTGACAATGTAGTTGGCAGCATCGCGAATATCACTGATGTTGATGTTCATCAGATACAAACCGAATTTGCGAAGTTCAGTATCAATATTATCTTTCACTTTAGCCAGGAACTTATCCCGGTCAGAATTTAATTCTTCGATAGTCATATCGGCGATCACCATACGCATCTGACCATATACAACATCAGTAATTAAGTTCTGCTTGTCATCCATCGTCAGACCCAGCATACGTTCTGCGGCATTCTGCATCACTTCGGGATCTGTGCTGATGGCTACGGTGATTGTAGTCGGCACATCTACACGAATATTCTGAGCGGATAGCGCACCGGTCAGTTTACATTCGATCTGCATGGGTTTCATGGACAGGAATTCGTAGCCTTGAATAATAGGCCATACGAAGGCTGCACCACCGTGGTATAGTTTTGCCGACTTTTTATCTCCTCCCGTTTTACCATATACGACGAGTACCTCGTCACTCTTACATTTGCGGTAACGGGAAAGGATACCAATGAAGGTAAGCAAAATGACTGCCACTAATATAGCAGCCATTATCAACATTTCTTGTGTCATAAAATTATGTATTTGAATAGTTATTGAATGAACAGTGTTCCGTCTTTGTAACTGGTGATGATTGTTCGGTCTCCAGTCTGGTATGTTTTTCCGGATTCGGAGATGACGTCTACTTCACGCATGGCTCCGTCCCGGGTGGTCTGTACAGTATATTTGCTGTCGCTTTGCTTGAAGTAGATGGTACATTCTCGTCCCACAAGTTGATCTGTCTGTTCAGAATGATTTACTTGTTGCAGTTGATAAGCTTTCTTATAGAGAAACCACACAGCGAGAACAAAGAAAAGACCCACCAGAATTCCGATGACATAACTTTGAATTTCAGTGTTTCCCGCTAAATACATGTACCAGCCGAATCCGATTCCAAAATGAGTTAGTCCTTTAAAAGAAACTACGCTACTGATGTCAGCATCTACGTCTACATCTGCATCTATGTCTCCGAAAAAGATGGATAGAACGAATTGGATTACAAATATTCCTGTTGTCACAAGGGCAATAATAAGGAAAATGGTACTACTCATAATTGTGAGGTATTAGTGAATCATGATTATTTTGTTCTCCAAATATACAGGTTTATGCGAATTATACAAAGATAAATGAGATAAAATGACTACTTTTGCGCGCGAAAACCCTAAAAAAGAGGAATTAGCGTGCAAAGGTATTTTATTTATTTGGCTTACGACGGAACCAACTATCACGGTTGGCAGATTCAACCGAATGGGATTAGTGTGCAGGAATGTCTGATGAAGGCATTGTCTACCTTTCTGCGTCGCGAAATTGAAGTAATAGGAGCAGGCCGGACGGATGCGGGAGTGCATGCCTCTCTGATGGTTGCTCATTTTGATTCCGATGAACTGTTGGATACTACTTCTGTAACTGATAAATTAAATCGTCTGCTACCTCCCGATATTTCCATTTATCGTGTTTGCCGGGTTCGGCCGGATACCCATGCCCGTTTTGATGCGACTGCGCGAACTTATAAATATTATGTGACGACATCGAAATATCCTTTTAACAGGCAATATCGCTGGCGTCTTTATAACCAGTTGAATTATGAACGCATGAACGAAGCAGCGCGTATCCTTTTCGAGTACAACGATTTTACGAGTTTCAGTAAACTTCATACGGATGTAAAGACCAATATTTGTCATATTACTCATGCAGAATGGACGCAGGAAGAAGATGCTACCTGGGTGTTTACCATTCGTGCCGACCGTTTCTTGCGGAATATGGTGCGAGCCATTGTAGGCACGCTCATTGAAGTGGGACGCGGGAAACTGACTGTTGAAGGTTTCCGGCGGATTATAGAACAGCAGGACCGTTGTAAAGCCGGGACATCTGCTCCGGGGCAAGCCCTGTTTCTGGTCAACGTGGAATACCCGGAAAGTATATTTGAATGTGATGACCAGCAATCATCCATAACCGGCGAACCGTCTGTCGCTGATAACTTATAATTGGTAATTAGTAAATAATAAATATTCTCATGTGGTTATTATTAGCATTCCTCTCGGCTACTTTGCTGGGCTTTTATGATGTATTCAAGAAGAAATCGTTGAAAGATAATGCAGTACTTCCTGTTTTGTTTCTAAATACATTCTTTTCCAGTCTCATCTTTCTACCGTTTATCCTGATATCCGTTTATCAACCGGACTTGTTGGGAGGAACAATATTCAATGTTCCCGTTGCTGGTTGGGAACAGCATAAATATATTATCATCAAGTCGTTCATCGTATTGTCTTCGTGGATATTCGGATATTTCGGAATGAAACATTTGCCCATAACCATTGTAGGACCTATCAATGCCACCCGTCCGGTGATGGTGCTCGTGGGAGCTATGCTGGTATTCGGTGAACGATTGAATCTCTATCAATGGATTGGTGTGATGCTGGCCATTGCCTCTTTCTTTATGTTGAGCCGTTCGGGAAAGAAAGAAGGAATTGATTTTAAGCATAACAAATGGATCTTTTTTATTGTACTGGCTGCCATTACAGGTGCTATCAGCGGATTGTATGACAAGTATCTGATGAAGTCTCTGAATCCGATGCTGGTACAATCCTGGTATAATGTTTATCAGGTGTTTATTATGTGTCCTATTCTGTTATTGCTTTGGTGGCCTAAAAGAAAGTCTACCACCCCGTTTCGCTGGGACTGGACGATTATCCTGATCTCCATTTTCCTTTCTGCTGCCGATTTTGTTTACTTTTACGCATTAAGTTACGACGATTCGATGATTTCTATTGTTTCGATGGTTCGTCGGGGAAGTGTGGTTGTTTCTTTCACTTTCGGTGCGCTTTTCTTCCGTGAAAAGAATTTAAAAAGCAAAGCGATTGACCTTATACTGGTGTTAATCGGAATGATATTCTTATATTTGGGGTCTAAAAGTTAAAACAGTTACACAAGACTGTTTGTCATAGGTTAAATAAGATAGATATGAAAATAAATAAACTTGTTATTACTATATTCTTCTCTGCTGTCGGACTTTTTGTTTCGACTGCTCTTCAGGCACAAGAGGCCAAAACGTTGTTTGTGAATATGCCGGATTCTCTAAGTCCCTTGCTTACAAAAGTGAATCGTGAAGATTGCATAGACTTTCTGGAAAGTAAGATGAAAGCGCAAGTAGAAAACCGTTTTGGCAAGAAGTCGGAGATGACTGATCTTAGCAAAGACTATATCCGTATGCAAATGTCAGCTCAATCGACCTGGCAGATGAAAGTGTTGGCATTAAATGATTCAACGAACGTAATCTGTACAGTCTCTACTGTTTGTGCTCCTGCCTGTGATAGCAGCATCCATTTCTATACGGACGACTGGAAACCGCTTACAACATCTCTCTTTATTACCCTGCCCCTGATGGATGATTTTCTGAATGCTCCCGATTCAGCAGGAGTTTATGAGTTTGATGAAGCACGCCGTTCGGCAGATATGCTATTGATGAAAGCCGATTTTAATAAAGAAAATACGGAACTGACACTTACGTTAACAACCCCCGACTATATGTCAAAAGAAACAGCAGAGAAACTGAAACCGTTTCTCCGCCGCCCTGTAGTCTACCATTGGAAAAATGGAGCATTCTCAATTTAATAAGCATTCGTTGATGAACGCTATCATTTCCGGTGTGTTTGCTTCCACACTTTGAAGTAATTTGAATTGTGCTTTGGTGCGAACGAGGTTATGTTCCGGATATTTGATTTTATAATAAGTATCTCCGTTGATATAATCTGCCAGGAACCGTACACACTGCATGTATGGGAATAAAGCCGCCGCATAAGGAAGATTCTCAATCTCGATCTGAGTCAGGAATGATTTGGCTCCTTTCAGATAGCCCTTGGTAAATGCTTTGAATATTTCCATATTGAAGTTTACACGATCAAGGTCTTTGTCGTCTTCATCACCTGTGTTGGCACCTGTACGTAAGAAGTCACCATAATCGGAGAATATAAAGCTAGGCATTACCGTATCCAGATCAATGACACAAAGCACTTTACCATCCTCGTCGAACATCATGTTATTCACTTTCGTATCGCAATGGCAAACGCGTTTGGGAAGTTTCCCTTCACGATATAAACGTTCAGCCTTACACATTTCATCTGCGCGTTTCTCTATTTCATCCAGATAGTACTTCACTTCTGCTACCCGTCCGGCAGCATCCTTCGCAACGGCTTCACGTAGTTGTTTGAGACGGAACTCCATGTTGTGGAAATCGGGTATGGTTTCACCCAATGTTTCCGGAATATCGGCCAGCATAGCCTGGAAGTTACCGAAGGCTTCTCCTGCATAATTGGAATATTCGGGATTTACCGTCTCATACGTTTTTGCACGTGGGATGAATACCATCACACGCCAATAACTGTCACCGTCAAACCAGTATGTTTTACCTTCTTCTGTTTCGAGGAAACTCAACACCTTGCGGTCTATATCCGATTCTCCGGCTTCCGTCAGTTTCTTGCGAATGTGATTGGTAACAGCGCTAATATTGGATTGAAGCATTTCTACATTCTGGAAAATGGCATGATTGATGCGTTGCAAAACATAGTCGGGAGCATCTGCTTCTTTGGTGTTTACTTTATAAGTGTCGTTGATAAGTCCTGCACCCAAAGGTTTGATTTCTTCTATCGTACCTTGGACTTTAAATTTAGCTACGATGCTAGATAAATCTTTCATGTTTTTTTTCTTTAAAAATTTATACTAAGGTTATCGATAATCATATTTAGCAGCTTCGTTGGCCTGGTTAGCCGAGCGAACGGGTACTAATGTGAAGCCCCACTGGTAATCACGGTTAGCCGGGATCTGGTGGAAAGGTTCCGGGCGAGCACCCCAACTGTCATATCCGCCTACTCCTTGTTGCTTCATATCTACACAAACCTCAACGAAATCTCTGGGAGTGATGTCGTTGACATGATGCATTCTCCGTAATACGTTGCGGGCAGCGTTCTCGTCGTGATTGGCAACCTCTTCCGGGCTGAAGTTATTCCATTGGTAAGGGTGGGGCAGAGCTTCTTCAGAGTCAAAGTCTTCGATAGAGTTGCGCAAGGCATTGAAACCGATAAGACTGTCCGCTACCAACACCAGGCCGTTTCCTTTATTAGGAGATAAAGCGATCCAACGGGTATCAGTGTGATGTCCGTTTTCCTGTGGACGCACATAGTTGAAGTACATTTGATCCGCTGTTGTCTTATATACGCCAACGAGCGTTCCGTGATTGCGGTCGATATAATTCTCTTCCGGGCCACGGCCAAAGTATTGTACATTGTTCATCTGTGCCGGCAAGCGGAAACGCACACCGATACGGGGGACTTCCAGTTTGGAGGCAGCCTTACGGGCAGCATCACTTCCGGGGGTAAATGTAGCCATGCGGGTAGCTTCGGAAACTTCTGTTTCTGTAGGCTGCATATCCGTTGATGTGAATTTGGCATTTACGTTAACTATTCCGTTCGGATAGATTTTGTAAGTGACAACATACAAGTTGCCGGCAGCCAGTAAGTAGGTTACATTTAAGGAGACTGCTTTATCTTCTGCTGTCATGGTGGCATCCGTTATGCGGAAGTTTTTGCTTGATTGTTTCCATACCTGCAAACGTTTAGGAGTGCTGTTACCATAGTCATTATCATTAGGAGCACGCCAGAAGTTAGGCTGAATACCAAATCCGTCTTTGAAATATTCTGTACCATCTACTTTATACGAGGTTACTAATCCGCTATTCTTGTTGAATACAAAGTTTACTTTGGAGGAAGAAACGATTAATTCATCTCCTTGAATCGTTGTTTTCAATGCCGGACCGTTTGCTTTATATATACTCTTCTCTGCCTGGATAGGAAGTTGGAACTGGTCGTATGCAATTTCATATCCGGTTGGAATCAACGGTTCAGGCTCTGTGGTTGTTACACTGAAGTTGACAAAATATTCTGTTCCCGGTTGGGCTTTCAGACCATTTACCGGTACGGTGAATTCTTTAGAGGCTTGCGGAGCAATATCCAAAGATACTTTTCCACCTTTTATTGTCTTTCCGTTAGCAAGTACATTGTAGTGAATCTGATATTTTTTCAGGTTAGTGAAATAGAAACGGTTGGTGATTTTGAATATACCGGCTGCGGCATCTACTGCTTCAAAACCTACATTCTGATGTACATATTTCACTTCAGCCATTGCCGGATGCGGACCACGATCCGGATTGACAAGACCGTTGCAGAGGAAGTTACCATCGCTAGGTGCGTCTACGCCGAAGTCACCTCCGTAGGCCCAGTATTCTCTTCCATTCTTATCTTTTTGGAGAAGACCTTGGTCTACCCAGTCCCAGATATATCCACCTTGGAGATTCGGATATTTGTAAATTGCCTGCCATTGTCCCCACAGGTTTCCCGTGGAGTTTCCCATGGCATGTGCATACTCCGAAGGAGCTACAGGACGGTCGCTACCATTCTTTCCGATATTTTCCAGCCAGTCGGCACCCGGATATTGCGGAACATACATATCGGAGTTCCATTCCCATTGAGCACGTTCGTAGTTGACCGGACGATCCATCAGATCTTTGTCTGCCTCTTTCAACCACAAATAAGTCTGATAGAAATTATATCCGTTTCCGGCTTCATTTCCCAGCGACCAGAATGTAACGCTCGGATAATTCTTATTACGTTCAAACATATTGATGGTACGATCCATGTGCGGTTTCAGCCATTCGGGATTGTTACCCAGTGAACCGCCTTTCCGGAGATCATAATACATTCCGTGGCTTTCCACGTTGGCTTCATCATATACATAAAGTCCGTATTCATCACAAAGCTCATAGAAACGGCGGTCTTGCGGATAGTGGCAAAGGCGTACACTGTTTAAGTTATGTTGTTTCATCAGTTCGAGGTCACGGCGCATTAAATCCTCTGTAACATAATGACCTGTTGACGGATTATGTTCGTGGATATTTACCCCTTTCAGTTTCAGAGGCTGACCGTTGATGAATAAGCAGACATACGGTTTTCCGTTAGCAGCCTTCTGTTCGATAGGCTTGATCTCAATCCGGCGGAATCCTACATTGAAAGGAATGATTTCATTGATTTTGCCATTCTCTTTTACTGTCATCAACAGTTTGTATAGATTCGGATGTTCGGAGGTCCATGTGCTGACATCTGTCAGATTCTTATCGAAAGAAAGTGTACGTACTTCGTTCGATGGAATATAGGCTGTCTTCTCTTCAGTAGCTACAACTTTTCCTTGTGCATCTAATAGTTCATAAACTAATGTAAGATTAGTTGCAGCCTTTTCGTGATTTCTCAAATCGACATTTAAACCGAAGATTCCATTTTTGTAACTGTCGTCCAGCGTAGACTTAATTCGGAAATCTTTGAGAGCTGCTTTAGGCTGTGAATACAGAAAAACATCGCGTTCAATACCACTCATACGCCAGAAGTCTTGACATTCAAGATAGGAACCGGTGCTCCAACGGAAGATTTTAACTGTAAGTATGTTCTTTCCCGGCTTCACGTAATTGTTGATAAGAAATTCTGCCGGATTCTTGGAGTCTTCGCTATATCCTACTTCTTGTCCGTTGATATATACATATACGCCGGACTTAGCTCCTGCCAAATGCAAGTAGATATCCCGCCCGTCCCAGTCTGCCGGAATATCGATGTCCCGGCGATAAACTCCTACCGGATTGGCTTCGGGAAGAGTAGGAGGTTGTGGATTGCGCGGTTTGAATTCATAACCATGATTGGTGTAGATGGCTATTCCGTGTCCTTGTACTTCCCAGTTGCCGGGCACCTGAATATCATCCCACGAATCTGTATTGGTGTTCGGATCGGTAATGTTTTCGGGAAGTTTTTTATAAGAGTCTACAAAGTAGAATTTCCAGGTTCCGTTCAGCAAGCGGTAATACTTGCTTCGTTCGAACTTGCCACTCAAGGCATCAGCGCGATTGTTGTATGTCATAAAAGAAGTACGTGGATACTCTTTGTTGACTTCAACTACCTGTACGTCCTGCCAATAAGGTTTCACGGCTTTCTCAGCCATTGTACTAAGTGTTGTCAGGGAAAATATTCCCATGAAAATGCCTGTTAATAAGTTGGGGGTTGGTCGAAATTTCATGTTTCTCAATATTGGTTTTTCATTTCTTTTTTATTTTACTTTGATATGATCGAATCCTTCTCCATATACTCCAATGACAGCACTCTGCGATACAAATGCATTCGGGTCTATGTCTTTTATCAACCGGAAGATGATAGGCGATTCCCTTTTCTTGGCTAATACAAACATCATCTTTACTTCTCGTCCTGTATAAAAGCCGGTTGCATTGATAATCGTTACTCCCCGGTGCGGATATTCGTTAATATGCCGTCCAATTTCTTCATATTTGTTAGATATGATAAAAAACTGTACGGATTGGCGGGCGCTATTCACTACCTGGTCGAGAACGAAACTACAAATATAAAGAGTTACAAACCCATACACCACTTTTTCCCAGTCTTTTAAGACAAAATAACTGGAAGAAATGATAATCATATCGCAGATGAGCACGACTCTTCCTAATGTGATGTCCCGGTATTTGTTGATGATGGCTGCAATAATATCTGTACCTCCCGTACTTCCATTAGCCGAAAAAGCAACACCTATGCCGCCTCCACAGAAGGATGCTCCGATGACACATGCCATAAAGGGCTGGTCGTGGAGAAGCCCGAAACCTGCCGTCAATTTTTGAATGACGGACAGAAAGAAGGTGAGGGTAAATACACCAAAAATAGTTTTGATGCAAAACTTTAGTCCCAGCAACTTGAGGGCCAGTAGTAGCAAGAAGAAGTTGATGCTGAAGTACGTATATTGTACCGGAAAACCTGTGGCCCAATATACGATAGAAGCAATACCCGGTACTCCCCCGGTGGTGATATCGTTAGGCAACAGAAAAACGGTCCAACCGATACCATACAAAATCATGCCGATGGCAATCATTACATAATCTCTGGCTTCACGGATAATGCTTTGCTTAGAAGGCTTTGGAATAGCTGTTTTCATAAACGTGATTATGATAATCTATAAAATGTTCAAACACGAACCCATGAATAATCCGGCTTTAGAGGAGAAGCCGGATTGGTTCATTATGCTCGTGCTAAAAGGAAATATGCTGTTTTATTTTGCAAAAGCGTGACGGTAGCCTTGTACTTTATTCCATCCGCCGCGAGTGAAGTCGGGTACTTCTACCGGAGCTGAATTGTTCTCGATAGAAAGTCTGGTAAGTTCAGCCATGCAACACCATTCTGCCAGGTCATAAACGTCCATATCCAATGGCAGTCCATTCTGCAAGCAATATGCCAGACGGTAGTCCATGATAAAGTCCATACCACCATGTCCACCTACTTTCTTGGCTGTTTCTTCCAACTCTATATGAATAGGATCTTTATATTTATCCATCAAGGCTTTTTTTACGTTTTCAGGTACAGAACCATGTGCATTCAGATTCTCATGATTAGGCACATCTTTTGAATCAACTTGTGAAGGTCGCAGGCAATATTCTTCAATCGGATATTTGCTTGCGTAACCATCGGCTCCCACTATCTGATACATACGGCTGTATGGGCGTGGAGTCATTACGTTGTGCTGAATCAACATTGTTTTACCGTTCTCTGTGCGAATCAGGGTAGAAGTCTGGTCACCATTCTGGAAGTCAGTCACCTCTTCTCCTGTTTGTTTCTTAATATAAGCCGGTCCGTTGACAGCTTTCGTATCCATCGATACCAATGTTTTCATGCGGTCACCACGGTGGATATTAAGTACCTGACAAGCAGGGCCCATGCCATGGGTAGCATATACATCACCGCGGTGTAGATGATTATAATCCATTCGCCAGTTATTCCAGTATTCAGGCCAGAAATCTTCCAGATTATGGATATATGAACCTTCTACATGAAGTACTTCTCCGAATACGCCTTGTTGTGCCATATTTAAAGAAGTCAGTTCAAAGAAGTCATATACGCAGTTTTCGAGCTGCATACAATGCTTACGTGTCTTTTCGGAAGTATTGATTAGCTGCCAGATTTCATCCAGTGTCATGGCGGCAGGAACTTCGATAGCTACATGCTTACCGTGTTCCATGGCATAAACACCCATTGCTGCATGATGTTTCCAGTCGGTGGCTATGTATACCAGATCAATATCGTCCCGTTCACAAAGTTGCTTCCATGCCTCTTCCGAGCCACTGTAAGAAGCAGCTTCAGGAAGTCCGGCATTCTTCAAAATTTCTTGTGATTTTTCAACACGTTCGGGAAGCAGGTCGCATAATGCTACAATCTTAGTTCCCGGGATATGGGTCCAGCGTGCCACGGCACCAGGACCACGCATTCCTAATCCGATGAAACCGACACGAACGGTATCAATTTTAGGAGTAACGAGTTGGATTACATCTTCTTGTCCGGCAGGGCGGGCAGGAGTTTCTACTTTGATAGGAGTAAAGGCTTCGGGAGCCTTTGGTTGTAGAGTACAACTGGTGTGCCAAGTTAACAAAGCCAAGCCGATAGCCGTGACTGTAAATAGTTTCTTCATCATATTTTAAAGTTTTTAATAGGGGTTATTCGATGTTTTTCATTTACGTGTCAAAAATAGTAATTAATTAGCCAACTATTTATATTTATAATCGATATTTTCATCATAAAAGTTTCTATTATGAGGTAAAAGATGAGTCTGACTTTTTCTACCTGATTTTGTGTAGGCTTATGTGATGTCAAATACATATAAAAGACATGCCATAAAAAGGCTCTTCCTAAAAAGAAGTCACCTTTTTAGAATTGCTTAACGTTTACTGCTCCTGTTGGGGTAAACTACCTACTTCGTCTGTACTTCTGATAGAACCTAGTATTTGTATTTTTTCCAGGCTCCCCTGGTGAAATCCGGTATTTCTACTGCCATGCTCTTATTCAGTACAGATTTTTCACTTAGTTCTGTGATACACGACCATTCGGCTGCATCGTATACATCCATATCCAGTGGAAGCCCGTTGCGCAGACAATGAATAAGGCGGTAATCCATAACATAATTCATTTCATTGGGTAGGCCTCTGCGATGTGCTTCTTCGCCAATGGTTGCGCTAAAAGGATGTTTATAGCGTGCCATCATTTTTTCTAGCAGTTCTCCTTCAAGTGGAGTGTCTCCATTAGGATCTAGGGCGATACAGGGGACAGGGTATTTTTGGGCGAATCCCAGTGTGCCGCATACTGTTTGAAGGCGGCTGTAAGGACGTGGGGTGGATATGTCGTATTGAAGCATGATTGTCTTCCCTTTGAGCGTGTGGATAAGAGTGGTGTTTACGTCTCCCAATTGATATTTCTGGTGGGCTTCCGGTGAATATTCGCCGAATAGTCTGCGGGCATACTCGCTCATTCCTGCCTGATGAGTAGACATGGACACGAGATATTCCATTCTGTCACTGCGATGAATATCCAGTATCTGGCAGGCGGGGCCCAACCCATGAGTGGGATAAGGATTGCCTGTATGTTCGATGCTGTATCTTTTTCCCCAATGGTTGTGATAGCCGCCTTCGCTCTCTTCGGCAAAGTACATTGAACGAAGATCGTGAATGTAGGCTCCTTCTACATGCATGATTTCTCCGAACAATCCTCGTTGGGCCATGTTGAGAATCATTAGTGCAAAGGGATCATAACAACAATTTTCGAGCATGATGCAGTGTCGCCTGGTTTTTTCTGCAGTGTCTACCAATTGCCAACATTCTTCCACGCTCATAGCAGCCGGAACTTCAATAGCTACATGTTTATTGCATTCCATTGCGAAAGTTGCCATTGGAGTATGCATTAACCAGTCGGTGCAGATGAATATTAAATCTACTTCATCCGATTCGCACATCTTCTTCCATCCCTCCACTCCGGTATATCCGGTGGCTTCGGAACGGTCGGCTTCTTTTAATAGTTGTTGGGCCTTACTTAGATTTCCTTCTCTTATTTCACAAAGAGCTTTGATTTCTACTCCTTCAATTTGCAGATAACGTTGTAAGGTGAGCAATCCTCGATTGCCCAGTCCTATAATCCCGATGTGGACAGTGGGGATAGGGGGATGTGCTAGTCGGAGTACATGCGATTGTACCGGAGAATTTTTCATAAGCTTAGCGGTCTAAAATAAAACAAAAAAAGAGAATCTAATTTCTCAGATTCTCTTTGGAGAGCGGAAGACGGGGCTCAAACCCGCGACCCTCAGCTTGGAAGGCTAATGCTCTATCAACTGAGCTACTTCCGCAATTTTTGTGGGCAAAGATGGATTCGAACCACCGAAGTCGAAAGACAACAGATTTACAGTCTGCCCCATTTGGCCACTCTGGTATTTGCCCTTTTTTGCTTTTGAGGAGGTTTGTTTCTCAATTGCGGTGCAAAGATACAACTATTTATTTAAACTCCAAACAAAATCGATCATTTTTATTGCAGTAATTGCACATTCATCTCCTTTGTTACCCAGTTTGCCACCGGCACGATCCTCTGCTTGCTCCATTGTATTTGTGGTAATTAATCCGTAAATAACTGGTATATCGCCAGTTGCGTTTAATTCGGTAATTCCTTGGGTTGCTCCCATGCAAACATAATCAAAATGTGGGGTATCTCCTTTAATTACGCAACCAATTGCAATAATTGCATCAAGATCGCAATTTTCCATCATTTGGTTGGCTCCAAAAGTAAGTTCGAAACTTCCCGGTACAGTTTTCACCAGAATATTTTCGTCTTTTGCTCCATGTTTTTTTAATGTATCGACTGCGCCTTTCAGTAAAGCACCGGTAATATTGAAATTCCATTCGGATACGACGATACCAAATTTCATTGCTTCTGCATTCGGAACGGAATTGAAATCATATTCGGATAAGTTATGGTAAGCTGTTGCCATAGTTAATTAAAAGTTGAGAATTATAAAATGAAGATTTGAGAGTATGAGAGATTTAAGAAGAAAGGCACGGATTTCACGGATTCCACGGTTTTAATAGATAGTCCGCTTAATCCGGTGTAATCCGTGCCTCGATTTCCTTATATAATAGATGGTATATTATTTTTTCATCAATTTAGCTTGCTCGATATATTTGTCGATGTCCATAGCCTGATAAGATTGGAAATATTTATCCTTGATCTTAGTGTAAGCGTTTACAGCATCGTCATATTTTTCCTGTTTTACCAGGATTTCACCAGCTTGTATCAGGAAGATCGGGCTTAATGTGTTGTTGTCAGCTTTGTCTGCTGCCGACAATAAAGTAGAAGCCGCTTTGTCTAATTGGCCAAGTTGTGCGTAGCAGTTACCTGCAGCACCCAAAATTGCCGGAGCAACCATTTGGTCTTTTCCATTGAAGCTGTCCAGCATCTTCACTGCTTCTTCATATTTGCCAAGTTGTGCGTAGCAAATACCAGCATAAGCTTTTGCCAAATTGGCAGCTTTTGTTCCGCTGTAGTCATCAGCAACTTTTAGGAAACCTGTATAACCGATGCTGTCACCGTTCAAAGCCTGTTCAAAAGCATCCTGTTCAAAGTATTCCTGTCCTTTGAAAAGAGCTGCCTGTGCTTTTTCTTCACGTGGTTCAGCATAGAGGTTTTTGTACATGATAAAACCTGCTACAATAATAATCACAGCAACAACACTGCCAATAATTGCGTTTTTGTACTTGATAAGAAATGCTTCCGATTGTGTCAGTGCATCTTCTACGTTCAGATGTTCGTTCTGATTCTTTTGTTCTGCCATTTTATATGATTCTTTTTGTTATTATTCACAGTTTGATATTTCGACTCGCAAAAGTAGTTTTTTTATATCTACAAACGAAATTTAGAAGCATCTTTTTTTGTTTTACACCCGAAAACCACGAAAATCTTGCTACTTTTGTGAACAAATTAACGTGTACACAATGATACTGAAACGAATATCCATATTAAACTATAAGAATCTGGAAGAGGTAGAACTGGGATTCTCTGCTAAGCTGAATTGTTTTTTCGGACTGAATGGAATGGGAAAGACGAATTTGCTGGATGCGGTGTATTTCTTGTCTTTCTGTAAGAGCTCCGGAAACCCGATTGATTCTCAAAATATTCGTCATGAACAAGATTTTTTCGTGATTCAGGGCTTTTATGAAGCGGAGGACGGAACTCCTGAAGAGATTTATTGTGGGATGAAACGTCGTTCGAAGAAACAATTTAAGCGGAATAAGAAAGAATATAGCCGTTTTTCGGACCACATCGGTTTTCTGCCTTTGGTGATGGTTTCACCTGCCGATTCCGAATTGATAGCCGGGGGAAGTGAGGAGCGTCGTCGGTTTATGGATGTAGTGATTTCGCAGTATGATAAGGAATATCTTGAAGCGCTGATACGGTATAATAAAGCATTGGCGCAGCGTAACACATTGTTGAAGAGTGAGTTTCCGGTGGAGGAGGAGCTGTTTCTTGTATGGGAGGAGATGATGGCGCAAGCCGGTGCAATCGTATTCCAGAAACGTGAAGCGTTTATCCGGGAGTTTATTCCTATTTTCCAATCTTTCTATTCCTTTATCTCGCAGGATAAAGAGGTGGTGGGATTATCTTATGAGTCTCATGCGCGGGATGCTTCTTTGTTGGAAGTGTTGAAGCAAAGCAGGGAGAGGGATAAGATAATGGGATTCTCTTTGCGTGGGATTCATAAAGATGAGTTGAATATGTTGTTGGGTGAATTCCCGATAAAGAAAGAAGGTTCGCAGGGACAGAACAAAACGTATCTGGTAGCATTGAAACTGGCGCAGTTTGATTTCTTGAAGCGTACCGGCCGGACTGTTCCTTTATTATTATTAGATGATATTTTCGATAAGTTGGATGCTTCCCGTGTAGAGCAAATAGTGAAGCTGGTGGCTGGAGACAATTTCGGGCAGATATTTATAACGGACACGAACCGGGGACATCTCGACCGTATTTTACATAAGGTAGGCAGCGATTATAAAATATTTCGTGTAGAAGAGGGCACAATTCAAGAAACGGAGGCTAATAATGAAGCGCAATGATGCCGAACAAATAGGAAAACTGATTCAACAGTTTCTTCGTCAGGAGAGTTTGGAATCTCCGCTGAACGAACAAAGACTGCTGGATGCCTGGCCTCAAATCTTGGGACCGGCGGCGGCTTATACCAGCAATCTTTATATTCGTAATCAGACATTATATGTGCATCTGACTTCCGCAGCTCTTCGTCAGGAATTGATGATGGGGCGTGAGGTATTGGTGCGCACGCTGAATCAGAGAGTCGGAGCTACCGTAATTACAAATATTATTTTTCGTTGAAGAAAGATATTCTGTCTATAACCTTTATACCTAGCTTCCGGAATGTTTCGGTTGCACGGTTGTAATAAAAAGGGTTTTCCAAATATTGATTGTTATGGGCGTCTACGCCGATGATAGCGGTGCAACCTTCATGGGCGGCTATTTTCCAGAAATCCGGATGAGGAATGGTAGTAATACCATGAATATCATTGTACTCTTCATATCCGATATTATATTCCAACGGTAAGTTTAACCGTACTGCCGTCCGGCAGATATGTCTGCTGACTAGCTTACAATGACGATCGAACTCGGGGTAAGAACGCATAAATAAATCCGGATGGGCAAGGTAGGCAAATAGTCCGCTTTCCATTCCTTCAATAACACTCTCTTCATAGAGTTCGAGCATGTCTACCGAATCTGTATTCCGGCCGAAGTAGGGGAACTTCTCATCTGTGTGAAAATGGTGATTTCCAAAGATGATATAGTCCAGTTTATATTCTTTGATGATTCCTTTTAACCAGTGTATGTATTCAGGAAAGTATTCACATTCCAATCCTATTTTTATGCTGATTTGATTTTTATATTTCTCTTGCAGCGAACGGATACTTTCCACATATCCCGGTAACTCTTCGGGAAGCATCCGGATGTCGGATATATAATCAGTGTGATATTTCCACGGAGTGTGGTCAGAAAAGCCTAATTCTTGATAGCCGCCTTTGATGGCACTTAAAACAAATTCTTCGTCACTCCCTGTCGCATGATGGCAGCGGGTGGTGTGGGTGTGATAATTCGTCTTCATTGATTGTTATGATTATATCCATGCGGATGTCGAATGATTCCGCCGGAACTTCTTCTACTAATTGAAATGGGAAACAGATTCCTGCTTTATAGGCTGATGGTATGCGTGGCAGGAGACGGTCATAATATCCTTTTCCCCGCCCCAAACGGTTACCTTTAGCATCGAAAGCTACTCCGGGAACGACGATGAACTCTATGGCTGCATAGTCTGTGAATATTTCTCCGGTTGGTTCTGCTATACCGTAGATGCCGCTGATTGACATGTCTTCCGGCCCGGTGTATATCCGTAGTTCTAAATCATCGCCTACTACTACAGGGAGTAGAATCCGTTTTTCGCTACTCCATTTTTGAATAAAGGCATGTGTATCTACTTCGTCATTCAGCGAATGGTATAGTAATACAGTATTTGCCGCCCTGAAAGCCGGATGGGCTTCAAGGGCGGCAAGTATATTAGCTGATTGCAGTTTTCGCATAGTTGAATCCGCGTGTTGGGCCTTCAGTAATGCTATATGCTTGCGCAGTTCTTTTTTTCTTTCCATCTTTTTTATCCTTCGTCACTTCTTCTTCAACGGTTACCGGAGCTTTGGGGAAAGCTTCTCCTTTTTCAAGTATCTCAATACCTTTAATGACAGTAGCATCTGTCTTGTTGAAGTATTGGAGATAGGCTTCCAGTCCAAGCATATTGTAGATGATGTTGCCAAAGAGGTTCTTTTCCAATAGTTTGTATGATTTCTGAATGAGGATATTTCTTCTTTTCACTCCTTTACTGTCGGCAAAACGGACAAACTGTTCCACCAAACCTTGATGACGAAGATAGTTTAGTAATTCTTCCTCAGTTTCGTATTGGCTTAACTTCTTCCGGTTATTGTCGGTGTATTGGAATGTGAACTGAATAGTCAGTCCCCGGTTAATAACTGTCGATAGATAAGAAGTGACTCCCGTTGTATCCTGCGGTACGAATATATCCGGCATGATACCACCGCCGCCATACACAGTACGTCCCAAGCTGGTATTATAACGTTCGCTCTCATTCTGTTTGATACTATCACGTGAGAAAAATTCTCCATGTTCGTAACGGGTGTATAAATCCAGCTCGTAGTTACGGTCTTTACCGCTTTCGTATGGGCGTTGGATGCAACGTCCGGATGGGGTGTAGTAGCGGGCGATTGTCAGGCGGATAGCCGATCCGTCACTGAAATCGATAGGCTGTTGCACAAGTCCCTTACCGAAAGAACGGCGTCCTACAACTGTACCCCGGTCGTTATCTTGAATAGCTCCGGTGAAAATTTCACTGGCGGAAGCAGATCCTTCGTCAATCAATACAACGAGCGGCATTTTCTGACAACTACCCGTACCGTTGGCAAATTCTTCTGCACGTGGATATTTACGGCCTTGAGTATATACGATCAACTTACCTTCAGGCAAGAATTCATTTACCATGCGGATAGCAGCTTCCATATATCCTCCGGTATTACCGCGCAGGTCAATGATTAGACCTTTGCATTTTTTGTGGTTGAGTTGTGCTAATGCATTAAGCAATTCCACATGGCTGGTACGTCCGAATTTGCTGACTTTCACATAACCGATATCGTCGTTTACCATGTAAGCAGCATCTACGGTATTTTGAGGAATGTCTCCACGTGTGATGTTGAAGTGTAATAAGTCCTTTTCTCCTGTTCGTTTGATTCCCAATTTTACCTGTGAGCCTTTCGGACCTTTCAAGGTGCGCATAGCCCGTTCGTTCGTTACTTTCTTGCCGACAAACATGCTATCATCTACAGTAACAATGCGGTCGCCCGCCATTAATCCTATCTTTTCAGAAGGACCTCCCTGAACAACAGCATTGACATGAATGGTGTCATTCTGTATGGTAAACTGGATGCCAATTCCGCTGAAGCTGCCTTCCAGTTCAGAGTTGACTTCTTCGAGATTTTGGGCTGGGATATAAGTTGAATGCGGATCCAGTTCGGCTAGAATTTGCGGCATGGCTTTTTCTACCAAATCGGCCATGTTTACGGTGTCGACATATTGATCGTCTACAATGCGTAACAAAGCGTTTAGCTTATTGGAGGAACCATTAATGATACCCAAACGGTTGCCGGCAAAATGCTTGGCATAAAATGTACCGATAAGAATCCCGACTACCACACTGACTGCTATGATGACAGGTGTAAAACGTGAAGAGTTTTTTGTACTCATGTCTATTCCTTTTTTAAAACGTTCGTCTTCTTATTTATTTGGAGAGGAATTATCATCTAACTCTGTGTAGATAACTTCGATTCCCGCCCGTTTTAATAACTCTATTCCATCTTCCAGGCGATAATGCTCGGAATAAACTACCCGTTTGATTCCTGCCTGTATGATTAACTTTGCACATTCGATGCAAGGAGAGGCGGTGACGTACATGGTAGCACCGTCGCTACTGTTATTTGAACGCGCTATTTTGGTAATGGCATTGGCTTCCGCATGCAGAACGTATGGTTTTGTCAGGTTGTTTTCATCTTCACATACATTCTCGAATCCGGAAGGTGTTCCATTATATCCGTCGGAGATAATCATTTTATCCTTAACGATTAAAGCTCCTACTTTACGGCGTTGACAATAGGAATTTTCAGCCCATATACTGGCCATACGTATATAACGTTTGTCAAGTTCTAATTGTTTCTTTTCAGTGTCCATGTTGTTTACTATTTACTGCTTACTACCCGGAAAACCATACGGAAAGTTTGTTTACCGGATGCCGGTTTGTATAAAAGGTATAAGTTATTACTATCTCCTTCGTAAGATGTAGCTGCATTAAGCCCCTCTATAAAATTTTTGGCGAGTTTGTCGTCGCCATAACTACCTGCAGTGGTAACTGTAGCTTTGAAGCTATTGTTTTTGGCGTTGGCATTCCATTTTCCTTCAAAAGTACTGGTTGCAATTACAGTTCCTTTTATATTTCCGTTAATAACATCTCCATCTACTGTGCCATCAAATACAATATTATATGTACCGTTTTTATTAAGCTCTTTAATACTTGCTTTCTCTTGTTCTTCATTCTCCCAAAAGCCAAACATCTCATGACCTCCATCTACTGTGATATAATTTAGTTTCCAGGTTTTTCCTGTAAAGATAGCAGCTACATCGTCCGAATCATTACATCCTGAAAATAAAGGAAGCAATAAAAGCAATCCTACTATTTGAAATATACTTCTCTTCATATTTAATATCTAATAACTTAATACTTATTTCTTTATCCCATTTCTGATTAGCAAAGCATCAATGCTCGGTTCCTGTCCGCGGAAACGTTTATAAAGTATCATCGGATGTTCCGTTCCTCCTTTCGACAGAATATTATTGCGGAATGAGTCTGCCACTTCCTGATTGAATATCCCTTTTTGCTTGAATAATGAAAATGCGTCGGCATCCAATACTTCCGCCCATTTGTAGCTATAGTATCCGGCGGCATATCCACCGGCAAAGATGTGGGAGAATTGCGTACTCATACAAGCTTCTTGTACTACCGGCAATATTTGCGCATCCTTCCAGGCTTCTTGTTCATAAGCTTTCACATCTCCTTCAAAAGGAGTGTTGTGCGTATACCATGCCATATCAAGTAAACCGAAACTTATTTGTCGTAGACAAGCATACGCAACATTGAAGTTTGATGCATCTACAAGGCGTTTTATCAATTCATCCGGCAATACTTCTCCCGTCTGATAATGGCGGGCAAAGGTATTGAGGAAATCTTTCTCTATGGCGAAATTTTCCATAATTTGCGAGGGAAGCTCCACGAAATCCCAATATACATTGGTTCCACTTAAACTCCTGTAAGTAGAATTGGCAAACATACCGTGCAGACTATGCCCGAACTCATGCAAGAATGTTTCTACTTCATTGAAAGTCAATAAAGCGGGCTTATTCTCGGTTGGTTTGGTGAAGTTCATCACAACGGATACATGAGGGCGGCTGTTTTTACCGGTCTTTTTATCTATCCATTGGTCCTTATAACTCGTCATCCAGGCTCCGGCCCGCTTTCCCGGACGCGGATGGAAATCGGTGTATAAGACGGCTAAAAATTTACCGTCTTTATCAAACACTTCAAAGGCTTCTACCTCTTTATGGTAAACCGGAATTTCTGTATTTTTCCGGAAAGTGATTCCATATAACTTTTCTGCCAAGCCAAACACCCCTTTCTTCACTTGTTCCAGTTCGAAGTAAGGGCGGAGCATTTCTTCGTTAATATTGAATTTTTTGTCCTTTAGTTTATTTGAATAATAACTCCAGTCCCAAGGCATGACAACGAAATCAGCTCCCTGTTCTTCGCGAGCCAGTTCTTGTATCTCTTTATATTCTTGTTGTGCAGTAGGAGTGTATGCTTCCAGCAGTTGGTTGAGCAGCTTGTATACCGACTTGCTGTTTTCAGCCATTCTTTTCTTTAGCGTATATTCCGCATAATCTTTGTATCCCAGTAACTGGGCTATTTTCATGCGTGTATTGGCTATCTTTTTTACGATGTCGATATTATTGAATTCGTTATCGTGTGTACATTTGGTATTATAAGCCATATAGAGTTTTTGACGTAAATCCCGATTGTCAGAATACGTCATGAAAGGAATATAGCTCGGAGCGTGAAGTGTGAATGCCCATCCTTCTTTTTCTTCGTTCTTGGCCGTTTCTGCAGCTGCTTCTATGATAATTTCAGGTAGTCCGGCGAGGCTCTCTTTTTTCGTTAACAGCATTTGATAAGCATTCGTCTCTTTCAGGTTGTTTTCACTGAAGGTAAGCGTCAATTTACTCAATTCGGTAGTCAGACGACGGTATTCTTCTCGTGCTTCTCCTTCTAAATTGGAGCCATGACGAATAAAACTGTTATATGCATTTTCCAGTAACTGTTTTTGTTCCTGTGTTAGTTGCAAAGTCTCTTTTTGGTTATACACTTCCTTCACACGTGCGAATAGCTTTTTGTTCAGTGTGATATTATTGCTGTGTTCACTAAGCAACGGCATAATCTTTTGAGCGAGTTCTTGTAGATCGTCATTCGTTTCTGCGCTCAACATATTACCGAAGACGGCAACTACTTTGTCCAGTAATTCCCCTGACTCTTCGAAAGCTTCTATCGTATTGGTAAAATCAGCCTTTTCCGGATTCTGTATGATGGCCTCTATTTCAGCATTTTGTAGCTTGATTCCTTCGAGGATAGCAGGCTCATAATGTTCAGTTTCAATCCGGTCAAACGGCACGGTTTCGTGCGGCGTATGGTATTGCCCGTAGAAAGGATTCTGGGCATTTGTTATATTGTTCATAGTGCAAACTAGTATCAATGTTATTAATAATCTCTCCATAGAGTTACAAAGCTACTAAAATTGTAGCTTATTCAACGGATAACACGTTGCTTTTTAACAATATATAAAATGAAATGTATAAAAAAACCGCTACGGTTTCCCGCAGCGGTTTCTATATTGTTCAGGCTTCTAATTAAGCGTTAACTGATGCCATGTGAGCGATCAAGTCAAGAACTTTGTTAGAGTAACCGATTTCGTTGTCATACCAAGATACAACTTTAACGAAAGTATCAGTCAAAGCGATACCTGCTTTAGCGTCGAAGATAGAAGTACGAGCGTCACCCAGGAAGTCAGAAGAAACTACTGCATCTTCAGTGTAACCCAGGATACCTTTCAATTCGCCTTCAGAAGCTTCTTTCATTGCAGCGCAAATTTCAGCGTAAGTAGCCGGTTTAGCCAAGTTAACTGTCAAGTCAACTACAGATACGTCCAAAGTCGGAACACGCATAGACATACCAGTCAATTTGCCGTTCAATGCAGGGATTACTTTACCTACAGCCTTAGCAGCACCAGTAGAAGAAGGGATGATGTTGCCAGAAGCAGCACGACCACCTCTCCAGTCTTTCATAGAAGGACCGTCAACTGTTTTCTGAGTAGCAGTTGTAGAGTGAACTGTAGTCATCAAACCGTCAAGGATACCGAACTTGTCGTTCAATACTTTAGCGATAGGAGCCAAACAGTTAGTAGTACAAGAAGCGTTAGATACGAATTGAGTACCTTTTACATATGTTTTTTCGTTTACACCGCAAACGAACATCGGAGTGTCATCTTTAGAAGGAGCTGACATTACAACATATTTTGCACCAGCTTCGATGTGAGCCTGAGCTTTGTCTTTGCTCAAGAACAAACCTGTAGATTCAACAACGTATTCTGCACCTACTTCATTCCATTTCAAGTCAGCCGGATTTCTTTCAGCTGTGATACGGATAGCTTGACCGTTAACGATCAGTTTGCTGTTTTCAACATCTGCTTCGATAGTACCGTTGAACTGTCCGTGCATCGTGTCATACTTCAGCATGTAAGCCAAGTAATCAACCGGGCAAAGGTCATTGATACCTACGATTTGAATATCGTTTCTCTCCATTGCAGCGCGGAAAACGAAACGTCCGATACGTCCGAATCCATTAATACCTACTTTAATCATTTTGTTTAAACTTTTAAGGGTTTTATAATATTTGTTCAAATATCTCTCGACCTGCGCACTTGTTTTATTTTCAAATGCGGTGCAAAATTACAAAAATGTTTTTATATTCGCATATTAAATTCACATTAAATATTGAAAAAAGATGGGAAAGAGCACATTTTTACAGGACTTTAAGGCGTTTGCTATGAAAGGTAACGTCATAGACATGGCTGTCGGTGTAGTTATTGGTGGTGCGTTTGGAAAAATCGTATCATCATTGGTTGCTAATGTTATTATGCCTCCGATTGGTTTACTGGTTGGCGGTGTGAACTTTACGGATTTGAAATGGGTGATGAAAGCGGCAGAGATCGGTGCTGACGGTAAGGAGATAGCTCCGGCCGTGACATTGGATTATGGTCAGTTTCTGCAAGCCACTTTTGATTTTCTGATTATTGCTTTTGCTATATTCTTATTTATACGGTTGATTACGAAACTGACAACTAAAAAACAGGCAGAAGTGCCAGCTACTCCTCCGGCTCCTCCTGCACCAACGAAGGAAGAAGTCTTGTTGACGGAGATACGCGATTTGCTGAAAGAAAAGAATAGTTGATTCTAATTAAAATAAAGGAGATTCCAAGTATAAACTTGTGAATCTCCTTTATTTTTCTCTTCATTATTAATATAGATTGCGTACTTTTTTCTACTTTTGCAACTCAATTTATTCAAAATCCAACCATTGATATGCAGGAAAAAATAATAATTCTTGATTTCGGTTCGCAGACAACACAGCTTATAGGCCGTCGTGTACGTGAATTGGATACGTATTGTGAAATTGTTCCTTATAACAAATTTCCTAAAGAAGACCCTACTATTAAAGGAGTCATTCTCTCCGGAAGTCCTTTCTCGGTTTACGATAAAGATGCTTTCAAAGTAGATTTGAGTGAAATTCGTGGTAAATATCCGATATTGGGTATTTGTTATGGTGCACAATTTATGTCATACACCAATGGCGGGAAAGTGGAACCAGCCGGAACACGCGAATATGGACGTGCTCACTTGACTTCTTTCTGCAAAGATAATGTGCTATTTAAAGGTGTACGTGATGGATCGCAGGTATGGATGAGTCATGGAGATACGATTACTGCTATTCCTGATAATTTCAAGAAAATAGCTTCAACAGATAAAGTAGAGATTGCTGCTTATCAGGTAGAAGGTGAGCAAGTGTGGGGTGTTCAATTCCATCCGGAAGTATTCCATAGTGAAGACGGAACTCAAATCCTGAAGAACTTTGTGGTAGATGTTTGTGGTTGCAAACAAGACTGGTCGCCGGCTTCTTTCATTGAAAGTACGGTTGCCGAGCTGAAAGCGCAGTTGGGGGATGATAAAGTCGTTCTCGGTTTGAGTGGCGGAGTTGATTCTTCAGTTGCAGCAGTGTTGTTAAACAAGGCTATCGGTAAGAACTTGACTTGTATCTTTGTAGATCACGGTATGCTACGTAAGAATGAGTTCAAGAATGTGATGAAGGATTACGAGTGTCTCGGTCTGAATGTGATTGGTGTTGATGCCAGCGCAAAGTTCTTCGCAGAACTGGCTGGTGTGGCTGAACCGGAAAGTAAGCGTAAGATTATAGGTAAGGGCTTCATCGATGTATTTGATGTGGAGGCTCACAAGATAAAAGACGTGAAATGGCTGGCGCAGGGTACCATTTATCCGGATTGTATTGAGTCATTGTCTATTACGGGTACAGTGATAAAGAGCCATCATAATGTAGGCGGTCTTCCTGAAAAGATGAATCTGAAGTTGTGTGAACCGCTTCGTTTGTTATTTAAGGATGAGGTGCGCCGGGTAGGTCGTGAGCTGGGTATGCCGGAGCATCTGATTACTCGTCATCCGTTCCCGGGACCGGGATTGGCAGTGCGTATTTTGGGAGATATTACTCCTGAAAAAGTACGTATTCTGCAGGATGCTGACGATATCTTCATCCAGGGATTGCGTGACTGGGGATTGTATGATAAAGTATGGCAGGCAGGAGTTATCTTGTTGCCGGTACAGTCTGTGGGCGTAATGGGAGATGAACGTACTTATGAAAGAGCGGTTGCTTTGCGTGCTGTGACATCTACAGATGCTATGACAGCCGACTGGGCACATTTACCTTATGAATTTATGGGTAAGGTATCGAATGATATTATTAATAAGGTGAAAGGAGTGAACCGTGTAACCTATGATATCAGTTCCAAGCCGCCAGCAACCATTGAATGGGAATAATAACATTATCCATCATAAAAATAGCCTCAACAGGAATTTCCGTTGAGGCTATTTTTATGATGGATAGTTTTTTTTTGATTGCTCAGTCCGTATCTACTCGCTTACCAGCTTTTGTGCGTCCGGAATAAGAATCTCTTTCCGGCGTAACTCTAATAATCCTTTGTCTTGTAGCTCGTTGAGTGCTTTCGATGTATTCAACCGGGTATCATCTAAGTAGCGGGCAAGGTCGTCCATTTTTACTTTGAATATCTTTTCTCCCTGCGCCTTTTCACAATGTAACAGGAAAAAGCGAATGATTTTCTCTCTTAAATCCTGTGTCGGCTCTTCCCATAAACGTGAGTAAAGATTTTGTGCCCGGTTACTTACGATGTTCATATAGTTCAGCCGGAATATTTCATATTTGAACAGGTCGCTAAGTACGAATGCTTTGCTGATACTGACGGTATGCGCTTCCGTATGTGCCACATAAGCAGAAGTGTAATGGGTATTCATGCCAAACAACGACTGTGGTTCCAGCAGATAAGGTGCTTCCATCTGTTCGATGACGGTGTATATATTTTCTTTGGAACTTGTGACGATAGAAACCTCTCCTTTTAATAGGAAGCAGAGTTGTTTACACGGACTACCACTCTCTATGATAGTTTCTCCCACTTTATGCTTGATAAAGTGTAGCTTGACCTTATCCAGAATACTTGTGAAATCTTCATGACAAAGACCTTGAAATAAAGGCAATTGGAGCAAAGTGTCGAACATTGTTTCCATATGTTGTAATCTCTTGTTAATCGTACAAATTTACTCATAATACAATACTGCTGTCAACATCTGACCGTTCTTTTTGTTTTTTTTATTGTTTGAATGCATAAAAATAGAGTATATTTGCAGAAAAAAAGGAGGGAATTATGTTCGCAGGCTTCAATTGGCAGCAGATGATTAGTGCGTTTATCGTACTTTTTGCCGTGATAGATATTATCGGCTCTATACCTATTATAATTAACCTGAAAGAAAAAGGGAAAGATGTGAATGCAATGAAAGCTACTGTCATCTCTTTTGCTTTGCTGATCGGATTTTTCTATGCGGGAGATATGATGCTGAAACTCTTTCATGTAGATATTGAATCGTTTGCAGTAGCCGGTGCATTTGTCATTTTCCTTATGTCTTTGGAGATGATTCTGGATATTGAGATTTTCAAGAACCAGGGTCCTATCAAAGAAGCAACTTTGGTGCCGCTTGTCTTTCCTCTGTTGGCAGGTGCCGGAGCTTTCACCACTTTGCTTTCTCTTCGGGCAGAATATGCCAGTGTTAATATCATTATAGCTTTAGTCTTGAATATGATCTGGGTTTACTTTGTAGTGAGTATGACCGGTCGTGTAGAACGTTTCCTGGGAAAAGGAGGCATCTATATTATTCGTAAATTCTTTGGTATCATCTTATTAGCTATTTCTGTGAGGTTGTTTACAGCCAATATAACGTTATTGATTGAGGCGTTGCATCGGTCTTGATTTTCTTATTAAATTGAAAGCTATTGTATCGGATGTGCCATCGTGTTGGCACAACTGTGACATGTCTTTGTCGCAATCGTGCCACTTTGATGTCACAAGTGTGCCAATGTGGTGGCACGAGTTGGCATTTATAACGTTTCTTCTTCTTCTGCTGCTGCTGTTGTTTCTTCTTCTGTATTTTCTTCCTCTTCCATTTCGTCCGCAAAAGGTTCCGGGCGTTGCGGTCCGTGATTTACGAAAACGAAAGCACAGAGTGTTCCCATAATTCCTCCGCTAAGATGTCCTTCCCACGACATATTGGTGGGGGAGAAATAAGGAAACATATGCCATATAATCCCTCCATATAAAAAGGTGACAAGTAAAGAGATGGCAATGAGTGGAACATATTTGCGGAGAATACCACTGAAAAAGAGAAAGAAGGCAAGTCCGTAAATTAATCCGCTGGCACCAATGTGCCATCCCGGTTTTCCAATCAGGAAAGTAAGTAGTCCGCCTCCGAACCAGATTAGGATAAAAATCTTACCTGCTATCCCCCGGTAAAAGTAAAAAAGACACCATGACAAGAAAAATAAAGGAATTGTATTTGTCAGTAAATGACTAAATCCGCTGTGTATCAATGGGTGAGTTAAAATACCTACCAGCCCCCGTTTCTCCATAGGATATACCCCCAAGCGAGAGAAGTCCCAGTCCATTCCGACTTCCATAATCTTGAGTATATAGAGAATAAAAATAAGAAACAAAGGCTTTGCTGCAGCCAGCATGATACGCTGAATATCTTGCTTCATGACATTCTTTTCTTTAGATATTTTACGCAATACTACGAATATTTGCACAAAATCTGAAAATAAAAAGCCTTTTTATTTTTGTTTTTATCTATAATTTGTACATTTGGGCGTTATACCCGTTGTATATGATGCTACAGCCTATATATGCGGTATGTAACAATAAATAGATATATGATATAATGACCAATAAATTAACCTTTAATAATGCACAACTATGAGTTATTTACGATTTGACAAGACCCTCATGACGAATCTGGAAGAGTCTCTTCAAAGAGAAATCCTCCGGACGAACAAAGCAGGAGCTTATCATTGTACGACGATTGTTGATTGTAACACACGCAAATATCACGGCCTGTTGGTAATTCCAGTTCCCAATATCGACGATGAAAATCATGTGCTGCTATCTTCTCTTGATGAAACGGTAATTCAACACGGTGCGGAGTTTAACTTGGGATTGCACAAATATCAGGGAAACAACTTTAGTCCTAACGGACACAAGTATATCCGCGAGTTTGATTGTGAGCATATCCCGGCAACAACTTACCGTGTCGGAGGTGTTATCCTCCGCAAAGAAAAAATCTTTGTACATCATGAAAATAGAATCCTGATTCGTTATACTTTGCTGGATGCGCATTCGGCTACGACTTTGCGCTTCCGCCCGTTCCTTGCTTTCAGGAGTGTACGTGAGTACACACATGAAAATGCGCAGGCAAACCGCGAGTATCAACTTGTGGAAAATGGTATTAAAACCTGTATGTATCCCGGATATCCGGAACTATATATGCAGTTGAATAAAAAGTGTGAGTTTCATTTCATGCCTGACTGGTATCGGGGTATTGAATACCCGAAAGAACAAGAGCGTGGGTATGACTTCAATGAAGACCTTTATGTTCCCGGTTATTTTGAGGTGGATATAAAGAAGGGGGAGAGCATCGTATTCTCTGCCGGAACTTCAGAAGTGACTCCCCGTAGATTGAAACAAACATTTGAGGCTGAAGTGCTTGATCGTACCCCTCGTGATAGCTTTTACCATTGTCTGAAGAATTCCGCTCATCAGTTCCATAACCAGCAGGAAGACGAACATTATATTCTTGCCGGTTATCCGTGGTTTAAATGTCGTGCACGTGATATGTTCATTGCCCTGCCGGGACTGACGCTTGCGCTCGATGAGGTCGATCAGTTTGAGGATGTGATGAAAACGGCGGAAAAGGCAATTCGCAATTTTATAAATGAAGAACCAGTAGGCTACAAGATTTATGAAATGGAGCATCCTGACGTTTTGCTTTGGGCTGTCTGGGCTTTGCAGCAATATGCAAAAGAAACTTCCCGTGAGCAATGTCGTCAGAAATACGGAGAACTTCTGAAAGATATAATGGAGTTTATTCGTCAGCGGAAACATGAGAATCTTTTCTTGCATGATAATGGATTACTTTTTGCCAACGGTACGGATAAGGCGATTACATGGATGAATTCTACAGTGAACGGACATCCGGTGATTCCTCGTACGGGGTATATTGTTGAATTTAATGCGTTGTGGTATAATGCGTTGCGTTTTATAGCTGATTTGGTGCGCGAAGGAGGAGACGTATACTTGGCGGATGAACTTGATGCGCAGGCAGAAGTAACCGGAAAGTCTTTTGTCGAGGTATTCCGTAACGAATATGGTTATCTGCTTGATTATGTAGACGGTAATATGATGGATTGGAGTGTACGTCCTAACATGATATTTACCGTAGCGTTTGATTATTCTCCTTTGGATCGTGCACAAAAGAAACAGGTGCTTGATATTGTGACCAAAGAGCTGCTCACTCCGAAAGGAATTCGTTCGTTGAGTCCGAAGAGTGGCGGATATAATCCGAACTATGTAGGTCCGCAGATACAACGTGATTATGCTTATCATCAGGGAACGGCTTGGCCTTGGTTGATGGGATTCTATCTGGAAGCTTATCTTCGAATTTATAAGATGAGCGGATTGTCATTCGTTGAACGCCAACTGATTAGTTATGATGACGAAATGACAAGCCACTGTGTTGGTTCCATTCCCGAGCTATTCGATGGGAACCCGCCTTTCAAAGGACGCGGCGCAGTATCGTTTGCGATGAATGTAGCAGAAATACTGCGTGTCTTAAAGCTACTGTCTAAGTATTATTAAAAAAGGAGGAACGAAGATGAAAGTTTTAATGTTTGGATGGGAATTCCCTCCCAAAATATATGGTGGTCTTGCGGTTGCTTCTTATGGAATAACTAAAGGATTGAGTCTGCAAGGTGATATGGAGACGATTTTCTGTATGCCTAAACCGAGCGGTGAAGAAGAAAAGTTCTTGAAAATAATCGGTATGAATCAAGTACCCATCGTGTGGCGTGATGTCAACTACGACTACTTGAAATCCCGTTTGTTGGAAATGACACCGGAAGAATATTACTCTTTCCGCGATCATATTTATGCCGATTTTTCTTATATGCATGTGAATGATTTGGGGTGTATGGAGTTTGCTGGTGGTTATCCCGGGAACTTGCACGAAGAAATTAATAATTTCTCGATCATTGCCGGAGTAGTAGCCCGTCAGCAGGAGTTTGATATCATTCATGCGCATGACTGGCTGACTTACCCTGCCGGAGTACATGCCAAAATGGTTAGCGGAAAGCCGCTTTGCATCCATGTGCATGCTACGGATTTTGACCGTTCTCGTGGCAAAGTCAATCCTACTGTTTATTCGATTGAGAAGAATGGTATGGATCATGCCGATTGTATCATGTGCGTATCCGAGCTTACTCGTCGCACTGTTATTAACGAGTATCATCAGGACCCCAGAAAGGTATTTGCCATGCATAATGCTGTTTATCCATTGTCGCAGGAACTGCTGGATATTCCACGTCCCGATCACTCAAAAGAAAAGGTGGTCACTTTCCTTGGACGTATTACGATGCAGAAAGGACCGGAATATTTTGTAGAAGCTGCTGCGCTTGTATTGCAGCGTACTCGTAATATTCGTTTTGTAATGGCGGGGTCAGGCGATATGTTGAATGCCATGATTAACTTGGTTGCTGAACGTGGTATTGCCGATCGATTCCACTTCCCGGGCTTCATGAAAGGCAGACAGGTATATGAGGTTTATAAGAACAGTGATGTATTTGTCATGCCGTCTGTCTCTGAACCTTTCGGTATCGCTCCGCTGGAAGCCATGCAGTGTGGAACACCTTCCATCATTTCTAAACAGTCTGGGTGTGGCGAGATTCTTGATAAGGTGATAAAAACTGACTATTGGGATATTCATGCAATGGCTGACGCTATCCATTCTCTGTGTACCAATCCGTCTCTTTTCGAATATCTCAAAGAAGAGGGAAAGAAGGAAGTAGATGGGATTACGTGGGAAAAAGTTGGCTTGAGAATCCGTGCTCTCTACGAGTCTGTGTTAAGAAACTATGGTAAATAACAAAACAATAAATAAAATGAGAACTATCTGTCTTTATTTTGAAATACATCAAATTATCCATTTGAAACGTTATCGTTTCTTCGATATTGGTAATGACCATTATTATTATGATGATTATGCCAACGAAACGGGTATGAATGAGGTCGCTGAACGTTCGTATATTCCTGCTCTCAATGCGTTGATCGAGATGGCGAAAAACTCGGGTGGTGCTTTTAAAGTAGCACTTTCTATCTCGGGAGTAGCCTTGGAACAATTGGAAATTCATGCTCCGGCAGTCATTGATTTATTGCATCAGTTAAATGAAACTGGTTGTTGTGAGTTCTTATGTGAACCTTATTCGCATGGTTTGTCTTCACTGGCTAACGAGGATTGCTTCCGTGAAGAAGTACTTCGTCAACGTGATAAGATGAAACAGATGTTTGGCAAAGAACCGAAAGTGTTCCGCAACTCTAGTCTGATTTATTCTGATGAAATTGGTGGATTGGTAGCTTCTATGGGCTTCAAGGGGATGTTGACGGAAGGTGCTAAACATGTGTTGGGGTGGAAGAGTCCGCATTATGTTTATCACTGTAATCAAGCTCCAAGTCTTAAGCTCTTGTTGCGGGATTTCAAACTCTCTGACGACATCAGTTTGCGCTTTTCTAATTCGGAGTGGGCGGAATATCCGTTGTTTGCTGATAAGTATATTAATTGGATCGATGCATTGCCACAAGAAGAACAGGTCATCAATATCTTCATGGAATTGAGTGCACTTGGTATGGCTCAACCGTTATCTTCTAATATTCTTGAATTCATGAAGGCACTGCCTGAATGTGCAAAAGCTAAAGGAATCACATTCTCTACACCGACGGAAATCGTGACGAAGTTGAAATCTGTATCACAGCTTGATGTTGCCTATCCGATGTCATGGGTGGATGAAGAAAGAGATACTAGTTGTTGGTTGGGTAATGTCATGCAACGCGAGGCTTTTAATAAACTGTATAGTGTAGCCGAACGTGTTCATTTATGTGATGACCGTCGTATCAAACAGGATTGGGATTATTTGCAGGCTAGCAATAACTTCCGTTTTATGACAACTAAAAACAATGGTATGTGGTTGAACCGTGGTATCTATGATTCTCCTTATGATGCTTTCACCAACTATATGAATATTTTGGGTGACTTTATCAAACGGGTAGATGCACTATATCCTATCGATGTAGACAGTGAAGAATTAAATTCTTTGTTAACTACCATTAAGAATCAGGGAGATGAAATTACTGAATTGGAGAAGGTATTGGCTAAATTACAGGCAAAAGTAGAAGCGGCAAAGAAAACGGCAGCAAAAAAAGCTACAACTGCTAAAGAATCGGTAGTGAAAGAGGACCCTGCTGCTAAATCAAAACCTGTTGCGAAGAAAACTGCAGTTAAGAAAGCAACAGCAGAACCGAAGAAGGCTACGGGGAAAGCTAAGAAGGTTACAGTTAAATAAGATGTATAAGAATTATTATATATGGAACCGTGGGTGAGATAAAAGGCACTCACGGTTTTTTATGATAGAGATTTTAAGGGATTTCAATGAATGTCTTTTTTTGTATAATACAAAGGGTGAAATTTACCTTGGCTGCTTTCATCTGAATATATATCTATAAAATAATGAGGTTGTGTCAAAACGTTGGCACAACCTCTTTTATATTTTACAGTTCTGCTATATTTTCTTTTGGCTATGCTGCTTTTTCCTCATGCATTTGGCAACAAGTTGCTATATTCCAATTATATCGGGTTATAAATAGTCCCATAAACATATATTTGGCAACTGTAATGAGCCCCTTTCCTTCTTTTGTCAGTTTAGCACACATTTTTTTGATATTAAAGGCTATAGCAAAGAAAGCAAAGTCCATTGTAACCTTGTCTTCTCCCACATGCCGGAATCTTCTGTATGCCATGTTGTATTTCATTTGTCCAAACACAGCCTCTGGTTCTATACACCTCCTGCCTCTATGCTTGATACCTTCTTCTGAGAGCAACCTTTCCCGTGCCTGCCGTTTGTATTGATTTAATCGGTGGTTGACTTCTATAATACGGTTCCCCCGAGCTTTAAAACAACTGCCACGCAAAGGGCAACCTTCGCATCTTTTTGCTTTATACCGGGCACTTTCGATGATGTATCCGCTCGCTGTCTTGTCACGTTTGGTTCCTATACGGTTCATGTGCTGTCCCATAGGACAAACGTAATAATCCTCTTGGGCATTGTAATGGAGACTTTCGGCATGGAATGGGTTGGGAGTATAACGAGGACGCTGTTCTTTATGGAAGTAATTGTACTTGATGAAGGCTTCTATCCCATTCTCCTGCATGAACCGGTAATTTTCTTCCGAACCGTAACCGGAGTCTGCCACACAGATATTCGGTAAACGGTTATAGCGGTACTGGAAAGAGTGGAAAAAAGGTATGAGGGTCAGTGTATCGGTAGGGTTGGGAAACAGACGGAAGTCTGTGATGAATTGGTTTTCAGTACCTATTTGCAGATTATATCCGGGTTTGGTCTGCCCGTTCTTCATGGCATCTTCTTTCATGCGCATGAATGTGGCACCAGGATCGGTCTTGGAATAGGAGTTACGTTCTCCAAGGGTATCAAGGTGATTGTCGTATTCTATCAGCTTGTCACGATACCCTTCAAGTTCCATGACCTGCTTCTTCTTTTTGCGCAGGGCTTTCTTTTCTTCCTTATCCTTTGTTGCAGGCTGGCGTTCCAGGGCTTCTTTAAGTTCATCCACTATGTCAGAGAGCCTGCAGGGAGTAAACTCCACGGATGTGTCTTTTATAGAGTTCTCCTGTACAATGGCTTCATCCACCTGTTCCAAGAGAATACGGATTTTATCCATTAGTCTCGTACGGTTCCGTTCGACTGTCTTGCGCCAGACAAAAGTATATTTGTTGGCTTTGGATTCAATCTTGGTGCCGTCGATATACTCCACATCAAGGCTGATGAAACCTTTATCGGCAAGGACAAGAACCAACTGGGTAAATACATTATTTATTTCCTCCTTTACACGGTTACGAAAACGGTTGATCGTGATAAAATCCGGATGCTCATTACCGGCAAGCCAAATATAATGAATGTCACGAAGGAGGTGCTTCTCTATTTTACGGCAAGAATAGATATTATTCATGTAGGCGTAGATTATCACCTTAAGCATCATTTTAGGATGATAAGGACAACGGCCCGTTTCCTTATAAAGCTTCTTGAAACTCTCAAGATTGAGATTGTCAATAACAGCATTCACGATGCGGACCGGGTCGGTCGCAGCTATGTTTTCATCAATTCTTTGTGGAAAAAGAACGGTTTGGTTGGGAATGTAAGGACGAAAATGTAACTTTGCCATAACGAAAAACTTTATACCTAAAGATACGAAAACTTTGGGTAATAACAAAGCCCGGGCTTGAGAAAGTCTGGGCTTTGCGCATAAAAAAGGCTGTGTCAGCGTTTTGACACAACCTCATTATTTTATAGATTATCTTACTTGTCTTTTATTTCGATTTTGTTCCGAAGTTTGTAGAGACAACTTCAAGTTTGAGTAAATACTCTGGATATAAAGGGTTGCCTTGAGCATCTTGTATGCTTCCTTTGCTACCCCCTTTCAAACGTGCATAGCCAGGTTTCAGGTCATGTTGTATGCTAATAACATTGCTCGAAGAACCATAATAGCTATTACTTGAGGAAGCATCTGTGGTTACAAGTACTGGAATAAGTATGAATTTGTTCCAATCACTATATTTTTCCCATTCTTCAATATTATGAACCTCTTTAGATTCTGTTTTGCCTTCGGAGTTAGTTATTTGGAGAGTTATCGTACCATTCTTGAGTTTCTTTTCTGCTTCTTCTCTTTCTCCATCCTCTAAACAATTATTTATCATTTGAGTGATATTGTTGAATGTATATTGGGTAAAGTTAGTTGTAGTAGGATTAAATAGAGATGAAGTTATACCATCGCTAAGTTGATTACCTTTGAAGAAACTATCTTTATATTTTTTACGTATTAATAAAACGTTATTAGGAGTAGACATGCCAAACTTCTTATCACTGGTTTCATTATAGATAGGAATCCCTAATTTTACCGCATTCAAAGTATCTCCTTGAAGCTTTTCTGCTATTTGACTAACAGGGAGAGTTAACTGAGTAAAGATTCCAGCTGGACTTTTTAAATAAGTCCATTCAGATTTATTGATGCAATTTTGAATAGCTACTTTATCATTCTCTAACTGGTTTGCTTGAATAACTTCACGAGTGGTAGCAAAGGTACGATATCCATAGTAAGTAGAGTCTTTATACTCTCCATTTTCTTCTGCTACTTTCTTTTGCAATTTAAGACCAGTAATTGTATCGACAGCATAGCATTTATACACTACGTTCATTTGAGCTTGATTTATGTAAAGTACCGTACCATCACCGTAATCACTTTTCACATAAATTCCCTTAAAAATCTTCCTAAACTCTTTATTGTCAAGATTGACACCTAACTCATTGGCTTTTTTTATAATCTCTTTACCAATTTCCTTGGCAGCTTCGTCTCTGAAAGAAACATGAACACTAGGGACATACGTACTAAGATTACGAATAGAGTCTTTTACTGAAAGATCGACTGCTGTATAAGCTTTCGTGCCTAATAAGCTATTAGGATCTGCGTGATCGTAGTAGTTTTCCGGATTAATATTTGTATAGTAGGCATGTTCAGTATCTAAGTTCTCGCTCAATTCATAGACACTCAAACGACAAGCTGTTAATGAATCTCCAAAGTAACTGCTATACCATAAATAAAGTTCGATAGTGTGGATGTTACCAATGATTTTATTGTTGTCATCACGTATGAATGTGACATCTTTATTATCTTCATTATCATCCCCTACCATTACGCGGGTAGCTTTCTTCTCTTCGTCCAAAGCAGTACCATCATATACTCCAGGGAATGTCATTCCTGACGGACAGTTGAGTTCTGCCAAGAAGCCTGCCTGATAAGTTCCAAATATTTCATCAGTGAACTTACCTACATACCCTATATTAGTCATTGCATAAATCTCACCGGCATGAACGGATTCGGTAGTTACATCAAATGTAGATAGCTTTCCATTGATATTTTGGTCGCTTCCCGGAAACATTCCCAATCCCAGTCCGGCAGTGTTGTCATCACAACCCCAAAAGGTGATTGCCAGTAAAACTATTAAGGCGTATTTTGTTTTCATGATCGTCGTATCTTGATTTTTTTTATTCTTCTTCGTTTGCAGTCGCATCCCATACCTGATCGTAGAACTCGTTGCAGGCATCTGCATAGTTTTCCGGGTTCTGGTAGTCAAGCACCAGTTTGCCAGATTGGCGGGCGTATTCAATAATAGACTCGTCTACTTTTTCGCTGTTTTGTATGACTCCATCCGAATAATCAACGGCGAGTTTGCACAGAGCAGCATAGTCTACCGGCTCTTTCAAATCACCTAAATCTTTTTTGGAAATACCTTTCAGCATCAATTTGGCTGCGAAATCGTCGCTAAGTGTACTCTTGAAATCATCTTCATAAACAGAGAATACCACTTTAGCGTCGCGAAAAGAAGGTTCGTCTTTATAGGCTTTCTTAATATAAAGAGGAGCTAAAGCTGTCATCCAGCCATGACAGTGAATGACATCAGGACACCAGCGAAGTTTTTTCACTGTTTCCAATACACCGCGTGCATAGAAAACGGCACGGCTATCGTTATCATCATATTCTATACCATTTTCATCCGTTGTCTGCATACGATTCTGGAAATAATCATCGTTATCGATGAAATATACCTGCATACGTGCGGATTGGATAGAAGCAACTTTTATAATCAAGGGGTGGTCAGTATCGTCGATAATCAGGTTCATACCAGAGAGGCGGATCACTTCGTGCAGTTGATTTCTGCGCTCATTGATATTTCCCCATTTAGGCATAAAGGTTCTGATTTCACGGCCTTTTTCTTGTATCGCCTGTGGAAGGTTTCTACCTATATTGGCCATTTCGGATTCTGAAACGTAAGGTGTAATCTCTTGAGTAATAAATAAAACTTTATTCGCCTTTGTCATAATAACAATAGTTCACTATAATATTCTGCAAAGATACGAAAAAAAAGACACATTAAATAAGATATTCTTTCTTTATGTGGCAAATATTAGTTTATTTTGCAGAGTTTTTGCAAACGAGTAAAACATAAACCAATTGACGAAAATGAAAGTAGTGCACACTATCAAGGACTTACAGGCAGAATTGACTGCCTTGAGAGCCCAAGGTAAAAAGGTGGGACTGGTTCCTACAATGGGTGCTTTACATGCGGGACATGCATCTCTGGTAAAGCGCAGCGTAAGTGAGAATGGTGTAACTGTTGTGAGTGTTTTTGTGAATCCCACACAGTTTAACGATAAAAATGACTTGGAGAAATATCCGCGTACATTGGATGCAGATTGCCGTTTGTTGGAAGAATGCGGGGCGGATTTCGCTTTTTCTCCTTCAGTTAGCGAAATGTATCCGGAACCGGATACCCGTCAATTTAGCTATGCACCATTGGATACGGTGATGGAAGGAGCTTTCCGTCCGGGACATTTTAACGGTGTTTGCCAAATTGTCAGCAAGCTGTTTGATGCTGTACAGCCGGATCGTGCATATTTCGGAGAGAAAGACTTCCAGCAGTTAGCGATTATTCGTGAGATGGTTCGACAATTGAAATATAACCTTGAAATTGTAGGTTGTTCAATTGTACGTGAGGAAGATGGACTGGCATTGAGTAGCCGGAACAAACGTTTATCTGCAGAAGAACGTGAAAATGCTTTAAATATTTCTCGCACCTTATTTAAAAGTCGTAACTTTGCAGCCACTCATACAGTGAGCGAGACGCAAAAGATGGTTGAAGATGCGATTGAAGCCGCTCCGGGTTTGCGTATGGAGTATTTTGAGATCGTAGACGGAAACACATTGCAGAAAATTAGCAATTGGGAAGATACTTCCTACGCAGTAGGATGCATCACAGTGTTCTGTGGAGAGGTCCGGCTGATCGATAACATTAAATATAAAGAATAACTAAAAAGACGAAACCTTATGATGATTGAAGTGTTGAAGTCGAAAATTCATTGTGCACGTGTCACAGAGGCCAATCTGAACTACATGGGTAGTATCACGATTGATGAAGACCTGTTGGATGCTGCAAACATGATTCCGGGAGAGAAAGTGTATATCGCTGATAATAACAACGGTGAACGCTTTGAAACCTACATTATCAAAGGTGAACGCGGTTCGGGCAAAATTTGTCTGAATGGTGCTGCTGCCCGCAAGGTGCAACCCGATGATATTGTGATAATCATGTCCTATGCATTGATGGATTTTGAGGAAGCCAAGTCGTTTAAACCGGCTGTAATTTTCCCTGATCCTGCTACGAATAAAGTGGTAAAGTAGAAAGTATCTTTAGATATTTGAAATAAGAAAAGCCCCGTTTACGAACTGTAAACGGGGCTTTTCTTATTCTACTTTTTTATGCCGGGGGTGATCGATGTTCTACCCACGTGTGAGTTGGTTTTAGCCCGGGTGTTAATAAGCGGCAGTTAGTTGCCGGCGTTTGTTTTCAGTTGCTCATTCATAGCAGCGGCAGCTTTACGGCCATCACCCATCGCCAGAATTACGGTAGCTCCACCGCGAACGATGTCACCACCTGCGTAAATCATTGGGATAGAAGATTCCATGTTGTCATTTACTGCGATAGTTCCTTTTCGTCCTAATTCCAGTCCTTTGATAGAGCTTGGAACAATCGGGTTGGGAGATACCCCAACGCTGACAATGGCCAGGTCTATATCGATTGTTTCTGTCGCTCCCGGGATGGCTACAGGACTACGACGTCCGGAAGCATCCGGTTCGCCTAATTCCATCTTTTGCAGAATAACTTGTTTTACGCAACCTTGTTCATCAGCAATATATTCGATAGGATTATGCAGAGTGAGGAATTCAACTCCTTCTTCTTTGGCGTGTTTTACTTCTTCGATACGTGCAGGCATTTCTTCTTCCGAGCGACGATAGATAATAATAGCACGTTCAGCGCCAAGACGTTTTGCTGTACGGACAGAGTCCATAGCTGTGTTACCACCACCGATTACTGCCACATTCTTACCGAATGCTACCGGAGTGTCTGAATCTTCGCTGGCGGCATCCATCAAATTGACACGGGTGAGGTATTCATTTGAAGACATGATATTGATAGAGTTTTCTCCCGGGATATTCATAAAGTTTGGCAGTCCGGCACCGGAAGCCACGAATATTCCTTTGAAACCTTCCGCTTTCAAGTCTTCTACACCGATAGTTTTTCCTACAATACAGTCTTTGATGAAGTTAACGCCCATCTTACCGAGATTGTCGATTTCTACGTCTACAATCTTGTTTGGCAAACGGAATTCGGGGATACCGTATTTCAATACACCGCCAATTTCATGCAGCGCTTCAAATACAGTTACATCATATCCATATTTAGCCATATCTCCGGCAAATGCCAATCCTGCAGGTCCTGAACCGATAACAGCTATTTTGATGCCGTTTTTCTCTGCAATGACAGGTACGGAGATTTGTCCGCTTTCACGTTCGTAATCAGCTGCAAAACGTTCCAAATAACCGATAGCTACCGGCTTTTCATTCATTTTCAGATGAATACATTTTGATTCGCACTGTTTTTCTTGCGGACACACACGACCGCAAACTGCAGGGAGCGCACTTGTTTCTTTCAATGTTTTAGCAGCTTCGAGGAACTCACCGCGTTCGATATTCTTAATGAAGCGGGGAATATCAATACCTACCGGACAGCCTTCCATACATCCAGGATTAGCACAGTCGAGACAGCGTTTGGCTTCTGTAACAGCCTGTTCTGCTGTTAATCCTTGATTAACTTCCTCTTTACGGCTGTGTGAACGGTATTCAGCATCGAGTTCATTCATCTCTACACGAGGAATAGCCGTACGTTCTTTTGGCTTCATGGATTTGCGTAACTCCTGTCTCCAAGTAGCATTACGACTTTTTTCATCGATTTCTTTGGTTGCTTCACATTCCGATTCCAGCTTATGCATTTCTTCGCGTTCGATATTCTTGAACGCACCCATACGTTTCAGCATTTCGTCGAAATTCACTTGGTGACCGTCGAATTCCGGACCATCTACACAAACGAATTTAGTCTTTCCTCCTACAGTGATACGGCAAGCACCGCACATACCTGTTCCGTCCACCATGATAGTATTTAGCGAAACATCTGTCGGAATTTCATATTTTTTAGTCAGCAAGCAAACGAATTTCATCATGATGGCAGGGCCAATAGCGAAACATTTGTCTACTTTCTCACGTTTGATAACTTCTTCTACACCTGCTGTCACCAGACCTTTACGGCCGTAAGAACCGTCATCCGTCATGATAATTACTTCGTCAGAGCTTTCACGCATTTCTTTTTCCAGGATGATGAGATCTTTATTGCGTCCAGCCAATACAGTGATAACACGGTTACCGGCAGCCTTCAAAGCCTGTACGATAGGAAGCATCGGAGCCACACCTACACCACCACCAGCGCAGATTACTGTTCCGAATTTTTCTATATGGGTAGCTTGTCCGAGTGGGCCTACTACGTCAGTGATAGATTCGCCTTCATTCAGCTCGCAGAGACGGGTAGAAGAAAGCCCGACTTCCTGCACTACCAGAGTAATGGTACCCTTTTTCAGGTCGGAACCTGCGATAGTCAATGGCATACGTTCTCCTTTTTCGCCTACACGTACGATGACGAAGTGTCCGGCCTTACGAGATTTAGCAATTAAAGGAGCTTCAATTTCAAATTTGAATACTTTTTCAGAAAAGCGTTCCTTGCTAATGATTTTGTTCATTATCTAATTAATTTGTTGTTTTTATTACGTAACTGCTATCAGAATGATATAAATTTTGGCAAAGATACAGCTTATTTGCGAAATATAAAAGAAAAGCCACTCTTTTGATGAGTGGCTCTCTATATAAGGGTGCTTTTATTAGTCTGTCAGATCAAGTCTTAGTCTATCTTGTCGAAGCCGCAGTACGGAACCAACGCTTTCGGAATTCTAATGCCTTCCGGAGTCTGGTTGTTTTCGAGTAGGGCAGCAACGATACGTGGCAGTGCTAATGCTGAACCGTTTAGTGTGTGGCAGAGTTCGGTTTTCTTTTCTGCATTACGGTAACGGCATTTCAGACGATTGGCCTGATAGGTATCGAAATTGGATACGGAACTTACTTCCAACCAGCGTTTCTGTGCCTCTGAATATACTTCGAAGTCGAAACAAAGGGCAGCAGTGAAACTCATATCACCACCACAGAGGCGGAGGATACGATATGGAAGTTCCAGTTTTTGCAACAGACCTTCTACGTGGTCTAGCATTTCCTGATGAGATTGTTTGGAGTGTTCCGGTTTGTCAATGCGAACCAATTCTACTTTGGAGAATTCGTGCAGACGATTCAGTCCGCGCACATCTTTACCATAGGAACCAGCTTCACGACGGAAACATTGTGTATAGGCGCAATTCATTATTGGCAACTGTTTTTCTTCCAAAATTACATCACGGTAGATGTTGGTTACAGGTACTTCTGCTGTTGGAATCAGATATAAATCATCTACTTCACAATGATACATTTGTCCTTCTTTGTCAGGAAGCTGTCCTGTGCCATAGCCGGAAGCAGCGTTAACTACTGTCGGTGGCATGATTTCAGTATATCCGGATTTGCGTGCTTCGTCCAGGAAGAAGTTGATAAGAGCGCGTTGAAGTTGTGCGCCTTTACCTTTATATACAGGGAAACCTGCACCTGTGATTTTTACACCCAGATCGAAGTCTATTAAATCATATTTCTTAGCCAGTTCCCAGTGGGGGAGTGCATCTTTAGGAAGTTCAGTTTCCATACCTCCCATTTTTTCCACTACGTTATCTTCAGCGCCTACACCTTCGGGTACGCTGTCGTAAGGAATGTTGGGGATGGTGTAAAGTACATTCTGCATATCTGTTGCAGCCTGTGTCATAGCGGCGTCTAATTCTTTGTTACCTTCTTTTAGTTCGGCAACGCGTGCGCGTGCAGTCTCAGCTTCCTCTTTCTTGCCTTCTTTCATCAGTTGACCGATGGTGCGTGAAAGCGAGTTAACCTCTGCCAGATTCTTATCTAATTCATTTTGTGTGCTACGTCTCTTGTCGTTAAGAGCGATCACTTGATCGATCGTTTCCTTTGCATTTTTGAAATGCTTCTTTTCCAGTCCGCGGAGTACCGCCTCTGTGTTTTCTGTAATTTGTTTAATGGTAAGCATATCTATACTTTTTATGAACTTTCTTATTTAAGGCTACAAAGATAAAGAAAAAACGAATAATCAAGCAAATATATGTGTTATATATAATATATATGATGTGTCTATGATATATATAATACATGTATTGAGCTGTATAATAAACATATATGCAGTGAATGATACATACATGTCTCTTTTAGAGTGATATATAAAACTCTGGTTGTTAAAAAGAAAGGAGATGTAATCCAATGGATTACATCTCCTTCTCTTAAATATTTTCAGTTGTGCAATTATGCCTCAGTAGCAGGAACAACAGAAACATATCTTCTGTCTTCTTTGCCAACTTTGAAGCTAACTGTACCATCTACTAAAGCGAAAAGAGTGTGGTCTTTACCCATTCCGATGTTTTCACCCGGGTGGAATTCAGTACCTCTTTGACGAACGATGATGTTACCTGCTTTGCAAGCTTCGCCACCAAATATCTTAACGCCTAATCTTTTACTTTGTGATTCGCGGCCGTTCTTAGAACTACCGACACCTTTCTTATGTGCCATTTCTTCTTACTTTTTAATTGATTAAGCTACTACTTCTGTAATTGTTAATTCAGTGAACTGTTGACGGTGGCCGTTCAGTTTTCTGTGTCCTTTTCTTCTTTTCTTGTGGAAAACAAGAACTTTGTCGCCTTTAACCAAGTTTGAAACAACCTGGCAAACAACTTTAGCGCCTTCTACGGTAGGAGCACCTACTGTTACGTTTCCGTCTTTGTCTACCAAAAGAACTTTTTCAAATTCTACTGTTGAACCGTTTTCTGCACCTTCGATGTGGTGAACGAACAACTTTTGACCAGCTTCTGCTTTAAATTGCTGACCGTTAATCTCTACAATTGCGTACATCTTATATATAAATGTATAAGTTAGCTCCGGCGGGTGGTCTTTAATCACTTAAAGAACTCTTTATCGAACCCGTTGCGGAATAATCGGGCACAAAAGTACTATTTTTATTCGTTCCCGACAAATATTTCTTTTATTTTTTATAGGAGATAAAATGATTACGGCAAATAAATGAGCATTTTAGCTCTCATTGTAGCCTATTGGACTAATTCTCCTAAATTCTGCATAATGATTTTGTGTGGATAAACACGAAGTTCCTCTCCCGTTGTCATTCCGTTCAGCACACCTGCAAAATCGACTCCTGCATTCTGCGCTGTTTCGGCATCTACGGTGCTATCTCCAATATACAATGTCTCTTCGGGGCTACTTCCCAGATGTTCCAATGCAAATTTAACTCCTTCCGGCGAAGGTTTCGGTGCTTTTACATCTTCTCCTCCCACTACTATATCAAGAAAATCTTTAGGCAGAAATTCTTCCAGATAACTCAATATCCGGAAACGATACTTGGTAGAGATAATTCCGACGCGGGCACCCCGTTTCTTCAATTCTTTCAGTGTAGACAATGTGTCGGGAAAAAGACGGGTATTTACATTCATGTGTACATCAGCTTCCAGTCTGTACTCCTGCCGGAAGGCCTCCAGCTGTGCCGGGTTGGTAATTCCGGTAAGGATACTGAATGATTCTTCCAATGTTTTGCCGATTGTACGCTTGATAGCTTCATCAGTAACGGTTAAATACTGATGCCGGGTAAGCACAATTCTGAAACACTTAACGATACCACGCGACGAATCGGCTAGTGTGTAGTCGAAATCGAATAAATAGGTTTTGTAGTTCATTGGGGAAAACTTTTCTGCAAAAGTACTAAATACTTTTCTTATTTCACAGCTTCTACCGTGTATCCTTGTCTTTTTAGTAAGTTTAATAATCCTTTTTCTCCGGGGAGGTGCAGGGCGCCTACTGCAACAAAAGTCGGGGCAGCCTTCATGATTGCCGGTAGTTTTTCAGCCCATGCTTTATTACGGTTGTAAATTAGGACATCTTCTTCGCCGGGAAGTGCGTCACATTGATCGCCTTTACGTTCTTCACTGATTTTAAGCATGGTGTTCAGATCTTGGTTCATGTAGGCGTTTGTGAGCCTTTTCAGGTTTTCTACTTCAGTCTCTATATGGTTAAGAGTGCACATTAATAGTTGTGCTTGCCGTTGTAGTGAACTGCCATTGAAAAGCAGATTGAATTGGAATTCTGCAGTTTCCAGTCCGTCCACCTTTTTTCCGTTTTGGATGGCTTGGCTTTGAAAGAATGTGTCGAGTTGCTCTTGCGGGTTGAATTTCCCTATATGTTTTACGTAAGCCATCACCACTACATTATTTAATAAGAAGGCAGGTTTTAGCTTCGGAGCCATATTTAAATCTACCATCAGGTTTTCTTTGCAGAATTTATTAGCAGTCTCAAAGTCTTTCGGAGAAAGGAGAGAGTTTAGCGTGGTATCACTTTCAATCATCATTGCCTTTTGCATCTTTTCCATGGTGGCAGGCGATTGCATTTCCGACATTTTCATCTCTCCATATACTTGTTGAGTTTCATTCATAGCCTTTTTAAGTCCGGCAATGCTATCCATGATGCTGAACGGTGCTAGATGGTGAGTGCCTATGATGTAGGAAGGTTGGTTCAGTCCGTTGCCGGACACTTTCCATAAAAGCTGTGCATTGGCGCTGAATGCCACGCAAATAAATAGAACTGCTCCGATGAATGATTTCATAATTTTATATCATTAGAAGTTGATAATTAACGTATCCTGCCGCCGCTTATCCAGTGTTTGGTATAATAGTTCTCGTTCAAGTTGCTGACGATCACTCCTTTACTGGTGCTGGAATGAATAAACTTACCGTTTTTGAGGTAAATGCCTACATGAGCTACTTTATTTTTTGAACGACTGCTGGTGAAGAATACCAAGTCTCCTTCCCGGAGATTCCGTTTGGCGACTTTATTACTTTCTTTTTTTAGATCTTCCGTGTTACGCGGCACTTGGGTGCGGTATACCTTACGGTACACTTGATAAACTAATCCCGAACAGTCGGCTCCTCGTTTCGAATCACCTCCACCACGATAGGGAACCCCTATCCAGTCGGCTGCTTCCAGATAGAGCTTATGGTTATCCTCCATATTAATATCTACCCCCAACAATATAGAAGCTCGCGCCAATGCTTGATAATCCAGCCGGGGTGCGGAAGTGCGGCAGGAACTAAGGCTGGCAACCAGTCCTAATAAAAGGATGAATTGCAGGAAGTATCTTTTCTTTCTATTAGGTTTCTTTATACTAGACTTATGGGTATCAGACTTTTCTGTTATATATCTCATCATAATTATTTTATCATTCCCTATTTACCGTTTACTCTTCTTCTACATTAAAATAATCCTCCAGTTCTTTCTCTGCGGAGTTGTCCTCGTTGATAATATCCCGGATGATGACACCGTGTTCCAATAAAGCAATCCTCGGACATACATCTACGGTATGATTGAGATTGTGACTGGATATGATAACCGTAGCTTGATGCTCCTCATTATATTTCTTGAGCAGATGTTTGATGATAGACTGAGAACTTGGATCGAGAAAGTTGAATGGTTCGTCCAGTATCAGTAATTGCGGGTAATGAAGCATGGCAGAAATAATTCCGATCTTTTGCTTGTTACCTGCGGAGTAGTTACGGATTAGCTTCTTGTGCCCGATCACTTCTCCACTCATAAAACGTTCGAAAGGAATCAGACGTTCGTCCACTTCTTCTTTCTTTAGTCCGTACATCTTTCCGATGAAATAGAAATATTCTTCCGGAGTGAGATAATCAATCAGAAAACCATTGTCAATGAAAGCACCGGTAATGCTTTTCCAGTCTTCGCTTTGGCTGACATCAATATCATTAATAATCACCTTACCATCGTCTGCTTTTAACAGATCCAGCATGATTCGGAAGAGAGTTGTTTTACCGGCACCGTTGTTTCCCACCAATCCGAGCATATCGCCTTGATTGATTTCGTAGTGTTCTATGTCTACGGCAATCTTCTCACCGAAATTCTTTTTAAGTTTGTCAATGATAATCATGATCTTCAATGTTTATATGGTTAATGATTCATGAGCGTTTATTGGCGGCTGTCTCTGAAGCCTTCCATGTTTTCGTATCGCCGTTTCATGAAACGATGATATACATTTTTAATCCATAAAGGAGAAGTCAGGGTAAATCCGAGACCGACAACTAACAGAATAATGTAAGTGATTGTTTCACCTAAAAATGCATTTAATAGACTGTATAAGATGAGAGGCACACCGAAAGCAGCGAAATTAACCACCATCTGTATAGCGCTATTCGTTTGTCGGCTTGCCACTTTCTCGTTTAAGGGGACCGTCTGTTTGTTGTAGACAGCCAGTTGGAAAAAACAGAAATAAATAAAGCCGATGGTATAGAAAAACCAGGCGAAGGCGCCCAGTAAAGTGAGTTTATTCATGATGATGGCGGGAATCATGAGTATGAAAGGTATGATTTCGCCAATGCTGTATGTGTAATATTTGGCTTTCAGTAGACTCATAATTGATTCTTTACGAGACATCAGGCCATCAATGTAATTACCTTCGAATGACATAATCTGTGAAAGGATAATCATTCCGAATACGGCAAAGTTGTATACACAGATGAAAGAAGTCATGAAATTCCCGTCGTAGACACTGGAAAAGCTAAGTGCGACGGAGAAAGCCACCACTACAATTGCGATATTGCGTAATGCACCTTTGCAGCGGCGGTTGCGTAAAAGCATTTTCAGTTCCAGCCTCATATATTCGCCAACTTCCCCGTAGCGTTCGAAGAATTTATATTCGGAGACATGTTTAATCTGACTATCTTCTACTTTTGCCAGCTCTGCATAGATAAGTCCGGACATGATCTTGCGGTTAATCAACCATAAAATGGCAATCACAAGTATGGTGCCGAGAAAATAGAGAATGTTGCCCTGTATGTATCCGTCTCCCAGATCCATGAAGAAATAGAAGAGAGGACTATCTTCGGGAATAAAAAGAAGGCAACCTATTCCACCGTAGAAAGCAATAGGTAATAGAATCCACCAAATACGTTCGTTGATAAGAGTGCGGCAAAGCAAGTACCAGTAATTATTGGCAATAATCAATAGCAAGATACCGATAAGATAGGTGATGACACCGGGGATACCGAAAAACTTGGTAATAGTGATGAAGGAAAAAGGGACAAACAGAAACAACCAGAACAGGTTGAACAGGCTTAGTCCCGAGCGGATTAGTAAAAAGTCGATGACACGAATTCGTTTAACCGGCAGCAGGAGGTAAGGTTTTACCTCCTGCGTCGGTGTTTTTTGAAACGGAACACGCAACAGAAAGTCCAGTGCCAGGATAAAGATCAGAACCACTGCGTTCATCACATGATATGGTTCCCGGTTGGGAACCATATCAGAAAATCCGAACGCGAACGTCGTACCGAAGAATATCAGGTAACCAGCCCAGAATGCGCCCATGACATAACCGAGTATTTTAGCAACTTTGTTCTTTTCATACATCGGATGCCGTTTGGCGGCAAGCCTTCCATGTTTGCGTAATTCGTTGAATATCATCATTCGGTAGATATACTAGAGAATTTTTATTTGTTTTCTTCCGGCACGGTCATGATGACTTGAATTTCGTTGTTCTGGTTCAGCAATTTGGCGAGGAAGTCTTGCACTTCTTTCGCTGTAATGCTGTTGACCAACTTTTCATAGTCTTTTGTATTATCTACACCCGTGTAGAGGTATTCGTCCATATTATTAAGCCAGTAGCCGTTTTCTTTCTGGGCGTCTTTATACTTCTTCAGCATATATTCTTTGATCTTCTGCATGTGTTCGGCAGACGGACCTTCTTTTGCCATTTTGTGAAGTTGTTCTACAACAACAGCAGACAATTTATCTTTCTTGGCAGGGTCAGTTTGGAATACAATCTGAAGAACAAGTTCCTCTTTCGGGTATTTACCAAGACTTCCGTTACAGCTTACACCGTATGTACCTCCTTCTTTTTCACGGATTTCAGCAGTGTAAACCAAATCCAGAGCCTGATCTAAGAAGCTAAGCAGGACATTGTTGCGCAAGTCATATTTGCAAGTGCCGCTATAAAGGAACATGATGGTAGCCATCGGAGTTTCCTGTGCTTTCGCAAATACATTTTTGATCTCTCCCTTGCGGATGTCCATCTTGTTATCTTTGAAAGTCTCTTTACGGTTGATAGATGGCAGACCTCCCAGATATTTGGCGATTAACGGTTTCATTGTAGCCAAGTCTACGTTTCCTACCAGGAAGAAAGTGAAATCACTTGCATCTTTGTAGCGGTCTTTGTACATTTCAAGAATACGGTCATAGTTGATCTGGTCTACCATGTTTTCTTTCATTCTGATAGCGCGTGGATGGTGACCGTATAGTACGCTTGTAATAGTGTCACTGAAAGCAGTCATCGGGTTAGCGTCTGCATTTTGAAGTTCAGCTTTCAAACGGTTCTTGTAAGATTCGAATGCTTCGTTATCCTTACGCGGAGATGTGAAAGTCAGATAAGTAAGCTGCATCATTGTCTCAAAGTCTTTCGGAGCACAGCTACCGGAAACAGTTTCCGTAGTGTTGCCGATACCCGCACCTACGTTTGCACGTTTGCCAGCCAAAGCTTTACCCAGATCTACTTTGCTGAAATTACCGATTCCACCTACTAGAGCTACTCCGTTTAATTGAGAGATATTGATAATTTCTTCGTTCGGGAATACGCTGGTACCACCGAAGCTTACACCTTTCATTACAATCTGGTCAGCCTTGAAATCAGTTGGTTTCACATATACGGTTACGCCGTTGGAAAGTACCAACTTAGTTGTACCATAGATTTCGCCAGCTTTTTCAGAAACAATCTTACCGCCTTTAATATCTTCAGAGATCAGCGGTTCGTTAGAAACTTTATCTTCATAAGGTTTCAGATCGAATGACTTCATTTGTTTCAATAAAGCAGCAATTTCTTCTTTAGTAGGGTATTTTGCTCCTTCTTTTTCCGGACCGGCCAGCAAAACCACCTGATTGTTGTCAGTGATTAGTTGTTGCATCACCTGATTGACAGCTTCTACAGGGATATTCGGAGCCAGTTTGTTTACCAGTGTATATTCAACTTCAATTCCCGGAATCGGTTCTTTTTCAAGGAAATTGTTAACGTATTCGTTGACGTAAGAACCACTTTTAGTCTTTTCACGTTCGTTGTAAGCAGATTCTACGGCTTGCAAATAGTTGGCGCGTGCGCGTTCATATTCTGAAGCGGTAAATCCGAAGCGGCGTGCACGTTCCGCTTCTTCCAAAACAGTTTTCATTGCTAAATCGATACCGTCTATTTTGCTGCTTGCATCAAGTGCGAGTGCTTCTTTAGTCTTGGCAAGGAAATAGTTTCCATATTCTGCGCTTGCACTAGTGAAAGGAGGATTAGCGGTTTGACGGAGTTCGTTCAAACGGTTGTTCAGCATATTCATAGCCATGCTGACCATATACTGAGTAGCATAATAAGCAATGGTGTTTTTCAAAGAATCCGGTGTAGCGTCTTGTTTGAAGAAGATGTTCACATAAGGATTCTTCACTTCCTTGTCTGTACCGATATAGATAAGCGGTTCCTGATTATCTGCCACTGGATAGTAGATACGTTCGGCCGGGTTTACCGGAGCTTTTACATCTGCAAATACCTTTTTCAGTTTAGCTTCAATTTCATCTACATTGATATCACCTACAATAACGATTCCTTGTAAGTCCGGACGATACCATTTCGCATAATAATCGCGGATATCCTGATAAGGGAAGTTGTTGATAACATCAATACTTCCGATAGGCATACAGTCTGAATATTTAGAATCCGGATACAGAGTCGACTGTGCATCAGTCATGATGCGAAGCATACCACTGTTGCGGCTTCTCCATTCTTCGCGGATAACACCACGCTCTTTGTCAATTTCCTTGTCGGCAAGGTTGATAGCGTTCGACCAGTCGTGAAGGATCAGCAGACAAGAGTCTACCACGTTTATATTTTCAGTTGGTACGTTGCTGATGTTGTACACCGTCTGGTCGACACTGGTATATGCATTCAGGTTCGTGCCGAATTTGATACCTTTTGTTTCACACCAGGGCACGATGCCAAGTCCGGTTTCATCACCTGGGAAGTGCTTTGTTCCGTTGAAAGCCATGTGCTCCAGAAAGTGTGCCAGACCACGTTGTTGTGGTTCCTCAAGAATGGAACCTACTTTCTGGGCGATGTAGAATTCAACTCGTTTTTCGGGAAGGGCGTTGTGGCGAATGTAATAGGTAAGCCCGTTGTCTAGTTTACCGATACGAACATTCTTGTCCACAGGTAACTCTTGCATGGGTTGTGCAAGTGCGAGCTGGAAATTGCAGCATATAAAAAGGACTGCAATAAATAATCCACGTAATAAATGTTTCATGTTCTATTTAGTTTAAATAAATATTTCTGTGTTATTTGTCGTTGTGCTTGGTTGTAAATCACAAATAGACAGGGAAAAGAGTTATTTTATAGCTTCCCGTATCCTGACTAGCTTAGTTAACAGTCCTTCCAGAAGGTCTAACTTTAACATATTGGCACCATCGCTTTTGGCTACGGCAGGGTTTTCATGTGTTTCGATGAATATTCCGTCGGCACCTACGGCGATACCTGCTTTGGCGACAGTCTCTATCAACTGCGGCATTCCTCCTGTTACCCCACTGGTTTGGTTGGGTTGCTGCAAGGAGTGAGTGACATCCAGAATCACCGGATAGCCAAATGACTGCATTTCGGGGATACCACGGTAGTCTACAACAAGATCTTGATAGCCGAAAGTTGTTCCACGTTCGGTAAGCATCACATTCTTGTTTCCGGCTTCCACCACTTTGTCGGCAGCAAACTGCATTGCCTGCGGTGAAAGGAACTGTCCTTTCTTGATGTTAATCGTTTTTCCGGTTTTGGCTGCGGCAACCAACAAGTCGGTCTGGCGACAAAGAAAAGCCGGGATTTGAAGTATGTCCACGTATTCGGCTGCCATTGCAGCTTCATCTGCGGTATGGATATCGGTTACGGTGGGGACTCCGAAAGTCTCATGTACCTTTCTCAATACTTTGAGTGCTTTCTCATCGCCAATGCCGGTAAACGAATCCAGACGTGAGCGGTTTGCCTTACGGTAAGAACCTTTGAATACATAAGGTATTTGCAGTGCTTCGGTGATCTTTACTACTCGTTCGGCAATGCGCATTGCCATTTCTTCACCTTCTATCACACACGGACCGGCCAACAGGAAAAAGTTGCCGGTGGGGTTGTTCTTAAGTTCTATCATTTTATTATTTACCAATTACAAATTATCAATTAGATTGTGAGTATATGTCTCTCTCCTTGGGGGGAGTGATCCTGATTAGTTGGGGATGATAAGCGTTGTCTTTTCCGGGAGCACGCCTACTTCTAAAGGAAAATGTTTAGGCAACAAACGCCCGTCCAAATCCACCGCTGCATTCTGTGCCCGGAGTACCTTTACTTTTCTCGTCCGGTAGCTTTTCACCACTTTGTGATTCAGGATTCTTCCCTGAATCAGCATCCATAGTCCGGAAATAATTTGCAGGAATTCCGGGCGGTAGATTACAGATACATCCAGCCATCCGTTGTATGGAACGGCACTGGGAGTTTGTCCCCATCCCCAGGCACTGCCTATACATACGGTCATGATGCGTCCACGGATATGTTCATCATTGATGCGGAGATGCATTCTGTAGAGCTTCCGTTCGAAAATGAGGGAGAACAGGGCAGCAACGTATGAAAGGAACTTCACCCCCCAGAAACGTTTGGTCTGATCGGTGATTTTAACGATTCGTGCTCCCAGTCCGATATTAACGGCATTGAGGAAATAGCGACGCTGGTGTTCGTTTCCGTCGTAGAAGTTGCAGTAGCCTACATCTATTTTCTTCAACCGATGATTGATGATACAGTCGACAGCCGGCTTGTATTCGGTGCTAAGTCCCCAATATTTGGCGAAGTCATTTCCGATACCGTTCGGAATCATGCCGAGGGCGATGTTCTCTTTGTCTTCGGCATCGGATAGCATAATGCCATTGATGGCATCGTTCAATGCCCCATCACCTCCCACAATGACAATCGTGCGATAACCATTGTTGGCCAAAATTTTAGCGAGACGCTCTACCGAACCGAAACCTTCGGATTGTACATAGTCATAGTCTACACCTTTACTGTCCATGTACTCCTTAATTTCTTTCCAGCGCTTCTTTACCTTTCGGGTACCAGCTTTTGGGTTGTAAATCACTCCCCATTTCTTCGGTTCTACACTCATATTTGTTTATCTATCCTATTGTGTATTAAAAATCGCACTATAATAACTGCCAAAGATACTAATTCCCTTGCAGTTTCTCTTTTACAAAAGCTATCTTTTCTTCCATTGGCAGCTCTGCATTCATCCAATGGATCGTAAATCCTCTTCTTTCCATGCCGCGGAACCAGGTCATTTGTCGCTTGGCAAACTGATGGATGGCTATCTCCAAACCATTGAACATTTCTTCATAAGTCAGTTTGCCTATGACGTATAATGTCAGGTATTTGTATTCCAGTCCATAGTAGATGAGATCGTCCGGTGTAATTCCCTGTTCGATCAATCGTCTTACCTCGTCCACCATTCCTTCATCCAATCGTTGTTTCAATCGGTGGGTGATCTTTTCACGGCGCAGTTCCCGGTCAATGTCCACTCCGATGATGAGACTGTTCAGTTCCGGAAATTCTCTTTCGGGAACCGGATGGGCTGCATAATACTCTTCAATTTCTATCGCACGTATCGCCCGTTTTACGGTATCCACATCGGTAGAGTTATGCAAAACCTTGTATTGACTTAGCATTTCCGTCAACTCTTCCAGCGAATGATTTGCCAAACGGTTGCGTAATTCCTGATTTTCCGGTACGGGCATCAGTTTATATCCTTTCAACACGGATTCCAGATACATACCTGTCCCTCCACATAAAACGGGAAGACAGCCTTTTTGTTTGATGCTTTCGTAAGAATTCAAGAAATCACGTTGATATTCAAACACATTGTATTTATATCCGGGGTCTGCGATGTCAATCAGATGATAGGGGATTGTACGTCCGTTTACGGTATAGTCGGCCAAATCTTTTCCTGTACCGAGATCCATTCCTCTATATATCTGACGGGAATCGGCACTGATAATTTCTGTGTTGAGTTCATAGGCCAAGGCAGCGGCAAAGGGAGTTTTACCCGAGGCTGTAGGTCCGAGTATGGCGATTAAATCATAGTCCGGCATAGCTTCATTCTTTTATATCTGCAAAATTACGAAATATTTTTAACCTGTTTGGTATTCAATCGCTTTTTTATCAAGATTAATAAGGGGGATAGGGAAGGTTAATTTGTATTTTAACCTCTAATTGGTGGTATTCAATCTAATAATAATGAAGTGTATGAGAATACCGCCATCTGATATTATCTACTATGATATTTGTGTTGTTTTTATTGTCAATCTGTCATGATAGTAGCTAATCTTTTGATTTTTAGTGGAATATGGCTGATGATAGGAGCTGACAATAGGCTGACAATAAAGGTCTTGTTTTTTTATTGTCAGCTTTGTTTTTGCTGATTAAATAGTGTAACTATTTGATAAACAGTTGTTTATCTCCTTTTTTATCATGATGCTATTTTTGTGATAACTTCTGTATATCTGTATGTTTTTACGTTATATTACCACTAAGGTTGTGTTGAAAAATCAGGTGTGATAACTCTAGTATGCTGATAGAATAACACGGAGATACGGGTAAAGTAGCTTAAAGATACTGGCATTGTTCAGCTAGAGTGCCTTTATTGTTCTGCTAGAGTACCGTTCTTGTTAGTTCTCCACGGCCGTGGTAGCTTCTTCCCACAGTCGTGGTAGCTTCTTCTCACGGCCGTGGGAAGATCTCACCACGGCCGTGGTGAATGAATGATATCGGTAGCTTAACAGATGTATACCTGCTTGATAGAATAAAGATAAAGGTGCCTTAATAGAGTTGTGCTTACTTGCGTAAGTCTATAAACCTAGCATTCAAAATCATTTCCACATTTATCTGTTGTTTATTGTCTGTATGATTCGGCATACCTTTCCGTTTTTATCCACACCTTCTATGGTTATATCTTCCGGTGCAGTGCTGTCCGGAGTATAGTATTCGATAGTTGCTTTTCCATTGGCATCCAGTTGAAGGGTAGGATTCCAATAGATCGTACTTCGTAAATCCGAGCGTTGGTCATTCTTTTTTTCGGGCGTATCATAAGTCGGATGGTAGAATTCGACCGAGTCGCTGTACCCTAGTGGAGTGCACGTGATAATACCTTGTGCCGGTCTTGCCGGGATATCTTTGCCGTCTTTCAGCGTAATAACGATAGCACCTGCCGAACCGCGGGAACCTAAGATCGCTGCATCGGCACCGCGAAGAAGGCTCAAGCTCGACATATCACTGGTTTGTATCATGGTCAAGATGTCGTTATCGTCTTCATACACCACGTCGTCAACAACAATGACAGGTTGCTCGGGATTGTTGCGGATATGTATTTCATTTCCGTTTGTCACGCTAATGCCCGGAAGTCTGGTAACTGCATCAAAAGCTGTTTGCGCACCGAATCCTTCCAGTCTGTCCCCTTCGATCGTGTAGGTGTTGATACCTCCTGTGTAAATACTTTCTGAACTGGCCTTTTTACGACTTCCAGTGACTACCACTTCTTTCAGATTGTACACTCTCATTCCACCTTTCATGTAATATTGGTCGCGGGTGTTGAGCAAATAATCTTCCATAAACGTTGCTGTTCCATCATGGAAAGGAGACTTGTGCGAAGTTGCCGGGTATTGAGGAGTGTCAATCACGATGTCCACTCCGGCAAATCCTCTTTTGGTACGTGCCTGAACAAGGAAAGTCGTGCTATCTCTGAAAGATGTGTTCACGATAAACTCTCCTTTTTCGTCTGTGGTGGTAGTGGCGATGATGTTCTGTTTGGGAGCCAGAATACAAATAGGTCCTTTCTTAACGTTACCTCCAAAGAAACCTTTGATACGTCCGCTGATAGTTTGCCCCTTTTCCATATAGTTGGTGAGGTTCATTGAAGGTGCAGTCAGTACATTCTGGATATGGTGTCTGCGCCATCCGTGCGTCATCATCAGGAAGTCTACCGTGCGGAGAGTCCGGAGGTCTTGCTGCAAAAAATAATATCCGGGATTTTCTACATATCCTTTTAAGTCGGAGGTCAATAGAAAATTCGATACGATATTGTCAGCAAGCGAATCCGGGCGGATACTCTTTCTGTCGGTAATGCTGATGGAAAAACTACCTTCTACCGGAGTACCGTTATCGTCTTTTGCTGAAATTTGCAGGGATACCTTTTCTCTTTTTCCGTATGTCGGCTTATCTGCAAGAATTTGCCATTGATGCGGATTCCGGTCGGGTATGAAAACCAGGCATTCGCTAAGTGCGTTGCCCTGTTGGTCGATCAGCATGAAATGGGTGATGCCTGCGTTGAATAAACTGTCGTTCATTCTTCCAAAAGTCCTGTCGATACTGACTGGCTGCAGGATGACCAGCTTTCCACGAGTGTGCGCAATCAAGAATAACTTTTGAGGCCATTCGGTAGCTTCTGTTTTCTGGATTTCGTAACGGATTTCCTTTTTATAATGTGTCATGGAAAGTGTGATTCCTTTTTCTTCTACAGCTGGGAGGTCGAATCGTTTACTGATACCGTCACCGGATTTGGCAATCACATAGTAAGAGTTTCCCACAGTCGGATTCAGTGTGAAAACTCCCATGCCGTCATGCTCCGAGCGGAAAGCTGTCAATGTGTCTCCGTTGGCATCGAACAGGAATCCTTCTATTTCTGTAGAAAAGCCATCCGATCCTTGAGCCTTGAAAGCTATATTCTGATGAGCAACGGTCAGGAGAGCACCTCCTTCCGGGAAGAACTTAACATCAAAGTCTTTTGTAAACGAAGGCAGATAGAAAGTCTTTTTATAAATATATTGGGGATCATCGAACTCTACTTCAATGTGGCGTGTGGCAATAGGCTTCAAATCCGGCAGGGAAATAGAAATCAACCCATTCTCGTCTGTCTTTCTTTTACCTTTATCTTTAATCTTTCCGTTTTCAATGTAGCGGTAGCGGATGGCAGTATTTCCGAAAGCCTCTTGGGTATTGCTGGTAAATCTTACCTTGGCTGTATAATGTGATTCGTCTTCTTGCTGATACTCAATATTTGAAACAATCGTATTATCAATCGAATTACCGATTTTCAGATTGCGTGAATAAAAGAATTCCGGTTCCTGATTAAGCATCCAGTTGCTATATCCCCGCAAATAATAATCACCTGCAGGGAGAGTGGGAGGGAGGGTGAAAGCATTATGAAAACCCAATGAATCTCTACGGATCTTTTTCCGTTCTACAATAGAGTCGGAACGGTTGACAAGCTCTGTAATGATGAAGTTGCTTTGTGTATTATCTTGATGTGTAACAGAGTTTACCAGATATCCCTTGAACCATATTTTTTCTCCTGCCCCATAAAAGGGCTTGTCCAGATGTAAGTAGAGTTTCTCCTGTGGGACTTTTTCCAGTAGATTAAAATACGCAATAATTGTATCTTGTACGTTTTGCCCTGACAATGGGGCAAAACAGAACAGTATTCCGAAAAAGAAAGCTATTAAGCCTCTATGGATAGAAAATGTAGTTTTGTTTTTCATACGTTATGTGTTTGATTCTACATCTATGATTTGTGCATCCAGATCGAAAGCACTTTCTTTTTTACTGCCAGTATGTTAATCACCGATACAACGATAAATAATAGAATACCCATACTGATTGCTGCCCATAATGATCCGGTTTCCAGCTGTGGAAATAGGATGCGGATACTGTCTATGTAATAACTGCGCAACCAGGAGACTAATCCGATGGATAATACAAGCACAATAACGTTCAATCCTACCGTGAGCAACTGATAAGGCAATGCTACCTTGTTGGGACTGTATCCGATTAGTAATAGACTTTCCAGCTTGGTTGTATTCTTTTGTAAAAGCAGGAAGATGCTCAACATCAGTATATAGAATGAAAGGATACTGATAAATAAACCCACTCCCAATACAATACCTACGATAAGACGGAGGAAATAAGTTGTTTTTCCGGCATCCAGCTTACCATCTTCCGTTTCATATCCTTTCTTCTGAAAATAACTGGCGATGGCGGAATCTGCCGGATTGCTAACCTCGATAATCAATCGTGCCGGTTGGGCTTCTGCATTCGGTGCGAAATTCTCATTAGCCCATTTCATAAAGGACTGGGGAACAAGAATCGTATTCAGACGATTGGAGAAACCGACAATGTTTCCTTTGTACTGTTCCACCCGTCCGTTGCCACGCATCATAATGTCCATTTGAATCAGACTCATTAACCCTTCCGATAGTTTGGGGAGGCTGCGGCTTTGCGCAAAACCGAAGTTATAAAGGTTCAGATAGTTGCGCGGAATGATAATGGGTATGGTATGTGTGTGTTCATCGAAATGCCATTTATCGAGTTTGATGTCGACAAACTCATCGGGAACAGACTCAAAAAACATATCTGTGGAAAGATGAATACCGGCTTCCTTCATTCCCAATCCTGCTGAAACTTTGAATTGAGAAGGAGTGAAAGCTCCTATTGTTTTGGTAAACGGTTGCTTTTTCAGATCCGCAATTTCTTCGGCAGAGAATGTATTACTCTTTCCTGCAAAAGAACCGAGAGCACTGATTTTCTTTGTAGCTATGATGAAATCCTTTTTCATAAAGCTGTCTCCTTCGGTGAATACCGGAATGACATCTTTATAAAACTGTACGCTAAGCAATACAATCATCATGCCGAATAGGTTGGCTAAAAAGAAACCGGCTAATTGACCGATACTGATATGTTGGCGGAGAAGCTTCCAGACAAGAGTTGGCATTTTATTTACGATTTTACAATTTACGATTTACGATTTGAAATGATGCTGTGAAAAGAGGTTGTTTATTACCTGCTACCTGTTATTAACCAGCTTACTACAGTTGAAGTGTATGGTTGTAAGGCAACTCGATATGTTTACCGATGGAAGTGGCGATCACTCCGGCTCCTTGTGCCTTTGCTTCGGCGATGATAAGTTCACCCATGATGCGGCTGTTATCATCGTCCAGGTGGCTGATCGGTTCATCCAGAAATAAAAAGTCGAACGGCTGGCAGAGCGCCCGGATAAAGGCGACGCGCTGTTGCTGTCCGAAAGATAGCTTGCCGGCTTTCACATTTATTTTATCTGCGATCCCCAGTTGTTCGAAGAACGATAAGATTTCTTTTTTCTTTTTGCATCCGGTGAGGTTATTCTTCAATTGCACATTTTCAAGAGCGCTAAGTTCGGTGAAGATGCGTAAATCTTGAAAAAGCATACTTAGTGAATGCTTTCGCAGGTCGACCCATTGCTTCACGGAGTATGCTTTGATATTGGTTTCATCGAAATTAATAATCCCCTGATAGTCGTTGCGGTAGCCATAGATATAGCTGCACAACGAAGATTTGCCGGTGCCGGAAGCAGCTTCAATCAGATACATTTCTCCTTTCCGGAAGAAAAGATCCTGATGCCATACGTCCGAAGTCACCGAATTACGGTCAGCAAACACTTGGGGAAGTGTTTGCTGTAAGTGAATACTATTCATACCGTTGGTTTATACATTTATTACATGCCGGCAAATTGCTTGGCAAAGTCTACAATTTGTTTGAGGGCATTTACATCTTTGTCTTTCAGGCAGAGGTCGATCTCGCTGACTTTCCCTTCCGAACTCATGGACAGGTAAGAAACCTTGTTGGCCAGTTCGATATATGTCTTAGCTTCCTGTCCTCCGAAACCTGCTACCATTTTAACGATAGGCAGATCGAGGATTGCTTCGGCATTGATTGCTATAAATAGGCTCTTTCCCTTCATATCCGATGCATAAGGAGCATCTTTGACTGATTTGTCGGCAGCTTTACCTACGTTTTTGTAGAGTAACTCATCATTGGTTGCATACATTTGTTTATCCTTGATGCCGAAGAATATATTCATGCCTCTTGTCTTGTAGACATATTCGTCTTTGCCAAGTTGCATGATATCTTCCCCTCTCTTCAATCCCAATGATTCCTTGTTCTTGTAAATCATTTCAAGAGCATTGCCGTTCTTCACGTCAGCGTACATCATGAAAGTGGGAGCACTGCTCATCGTTACGTTGATTAATCCTGCAGAAATATCACCATTGAACGAGCTGAACAACTCTTTTACTTCGTCTGCCTTAGCGATAGATACTGTGTTGCGGAATTCCTTGTTTTCGCTCAACAGGTTATACAGTTCGCCTCCTTTTACACCTACGTTGAAGAACATCAGGGTAGAAGCCGGGAAGTATTTAACGAAAGTATTGTTCGCTTTTCCAACAGATTCCATTTGTTTTTTTAGGAGAGCTTTCACTGCTTCGTTTTCAGTATAGTTTTCTGTTTTGAGGGCAATCTTTCCTTTTTCAAAGTTCAGTCCTCCTATCAGAGTGATGTCTTCCGCTTTCACTTCAGTAGGTAATCCCATGGTTATCTGATCGCGGTAGGTTGAAGGAATAGCTGTCATGGAAGCAAAGAAGTTAATATCACTTTTCTGTTTCTCCATTTTCTGGAAAGCTCCTGATTTCACGATACTATTGCTTGCTGTCTGTTTCAACAAATTAGTAATGGCTTCTTTGGCTTTATCAGTTTGAGTTGTTCCGCTGACATTGACTACCAATATAGTAGAACTATTGAAAACAAGCAAACCGCTGTTCATCGTTGTAAAACTGTAACCGTCAGCTTCGCCTACCGGTTGGCAGATCTGTTCTTTTGCCATCACGTCGAGTGAAGCATGCAACTTATCTTCATTGTTCACTTTACCTACAACAGTAGGATAAGGGAAAGAAGATGAAGAGAACACATAGAATGGAGATTCAACATCGATTCCCGATTCGCCCGGATTCTTCATAACCTTTTCCAGTTGTTGGAATGTGGCCGCATTCATTCCGCTTTTCAGTGCTTCCAGTACTTTTTGTTTAGCAGCTTCATTCTCTTTATCATCCAATCCCGCTTTGCTTGCGAGGGATTTAAGGTTGATAGAGGCAACTACCGAAGCGTCAGCCGGTATCACATTTGTATATTCCGATGTTTTGGAACATGCTGCCAGAAAAACAATCAGTACTGCCAGTACCGAGAGTCGTGAAATCGTTTTCTTTGCCATACTTATGTTATTTAAAAGTTGTATAATCATTGATTCAGACATTTACTGCTGTTATTGATTTTGCAGATTCAGCGTGTGGCAGGCCACCAATGCCGCTGTTTCTGTACGGAGCCGTGATTTGCCGAGACTAATCGGTACGAATCCCCGTTCGATGGCCTTCTTCACTTCTTCTTCACTGAAATCTCCCTCGGGACCTATCAGAACAAGGGCGTCTTCTCCTGGTTTCAGAACATTCTTCAATAGAGGTTTCTCCCCTTCATAACAGTGGGCGATAAACTTCTGTCCTTTAAACTCCTGCCTGATGAACTGATCGAACTCAATCATTTCGTTCAATTTTGGCAGTCGTGCCTTGAGAGATTGTTTGATGGCTGATACCAGAATCTTTTCAATCCGTTCGGTCTTGATGACTTTACGTTCCGAGAAACGGCAGTTGAGGAAAGTCAGTTCGTCAAAACCTATTTCGGTAGCTTTCTCTGCAAACCATTCGTTACGGTCCATATTCTTCGTCGGTGCCATGGCAATGTGTAAATGGCACGGCCATAACGGTTCCTGAAAAATGGTTTCTTTGATGTTTACGAAACAACGTTTGTTGGTTGCAACAGTAATTTCAGCTTTGTAGAAGTTACCCTTACCATCGGTAAGCGTGATTTCGTCTCCGATACTTAGCCGCAGAACACGGATACAGTGTTGTGCTTCCTCTTCGGGAAGCTCGTTGCTTTTCTGTATATCTGGAGTATAAAATACGTGCATAATATTACTTACTGATTTTTATTTCTTGAATTGATTTGATCGCGTATCTGCGCGGCTAACTCGTAATTCTCATCTTTAATAGCCTGTTCCAGTGCTTCTTCAAGCGTTCTGGAAGTAGCACCGGGCAAATCATGTTCTTCTTCAGCCACTTCGTCGTTGTCCGTTTCTTCAGAACGGGTTCTTTCTTCTGACGACATGTGAAGACATTCCTGTTCAAGAATAGATTCATAAATAAGAATCGGGCAGTCGGCACGCACTGCCAGGGCAACTGCGTCTGAAGTCCGTGCGTCGATACGTATAATCTCTTCGTCTTTTTTGAGGTAAATATAGGAGTAGAAAATACCATCCTTTGCTTTGTAAATTAATACACGTATCAGGCTGGCTCCCAGTATAGTAAGACTTGTTATAAATAAATCATGTGTCAACGGACGGGGAGTTTTCACTCCTTTCAGATATAAAGCGGTAGCCTGGGCTTCCGCTGGACCGATGATGATAGGCAGTTGCCTTTCACCGTCCACTTCGCCCAATAGCATAGCAAACGCGCCTACTTGCGCCTGGCTGTTCGTGATATTTATAACTTGTAATTCTACCTTTTTGTCCATCGTTCTCTTTTACTTAATTTGTTTTACTCTCCTGCTGGTGTTTGTACTTGAATACCAAGGCAAACAGAATGCCGATTACCAGCGCATAAGCGGCAAAGATCAGCCAAATGTTCATCCATTCGCGACTCACCAGTCTGCCGTCGGCATATACAGAGAATGCATCAACTACCGCACCGCTGGCATATCCGCCCATGATGGCTCCCAATCCGTTAGTCATCATAAAGAACAAGCCCTGTGCACTGGCACGGATAGAAGATTTGGCTTCTTGTTCAACAAACAACGAACCGGAAATGTTGAAGAAATCAAAGGCCATACCATAAACAATCATGGAAAGGATCAGCATCCATAGTCCTGATCCCGGATCTCCAAAACCGAACAGGCCGAACCGGAACACCCAAGCGAACATACTGATTAGCATGACTTGTTTGATTCCGAAATGACGCAGGAAGAAAGGTATGGCAAGAATAAACAATGTTTCGGACATCTGTGAAATGGATAACAGGATGACTGAATGTTTCACTCCGAAAGAATCTGCATATTCAGGGATGCTGGCAAAACTGCCTAGGAAAAGGTCGCCGTAAGTATTCGTAATCTGCAATGCTGCACCTAGAAGCATGGAGAAAAGGAAGAAAATAGCCATTTTCTTTTTCTTGAATAACACCAGCGCATCCAGTCCGAAAGCGGAGAGCCATGATTTGTTTTCAGATTTAGCCGGTCGACAGGCCGGGAGCGTAAATGAATAAAGTCCGAGTAGCAATGCGGAAGCACCTCCTACATAAAGTTGTGCACTTGAATTCTTGAATCCGGTAAGGTCGACAGCCCACATGGCACAAATAAAACCGATTGTTCCCCATACGCGGATAGGAGGGAAGTCTTTAATCAGGTCACATTTGTATTGCTCCAGTGCATTGTACGATACCGTGTTGGCGAGGGATAAAGTGGGCATATATACCAACAGGTTGAGTAACATGGCCCAATACATCTGGTCGTATCCCGTTGCGGTGGAAGCGTAGAAGAGACATCCTGCTCCTGCAATATGGCAAAGTCCGTATAAACGTTCTGCATTAAACCATTTATCGGCAATAATACCGATAATACCCGGCATTACCAAAGAGGCAATCCCCATGGTGGCGAAAATGGCTCCGATTTGTCCTCCTTCAAAATGAAGTTCTCTTCCCATATAACCACCTAATGATATTAACCATGACCCCCATACAAAGAATTGCAGGAAGTTCATAATAATCAAACGAACTTTTATACTCATGACTTTTTTAATTTGTGTTTCTCTTCACATTCATAAACCTTGCAAATATAATATTTTCGTTGAATAGGTGGATAAGTAATTTGATAAAAAGGGGATAAAAATGGCATAAATGCGAAGAAAAGATGAGATTTGGGTGTGAAAAAACAAATGAAGGGGGTATAAAAAAAAGAAGGCTATCTATCCCAGACAGCCAATCTTTGTTAACCTTAAATCTAATACCATGAAAAACACAGTGCAAAGATATAGGGTTTATGTTATACAACATAATGTTTTCTCGAAAATATTCTATTTGTTAACTCTAATTAACTTTGAATCTTCCGTTTTTCTGTTACTGCCCTCTCTAATCAGCCATACTTCCGGAGAAATGTCTGATATCCGAATGGAAACTTGGTTCCGGCACCTTGCCGGTTATTCTACGTAGAGTACCAATCCTTTCAGATATTCTCCTTCGGGATGATAGATGTTTACCGGATGGTCGGCCGGTTGAGTCAGCTGGTGTAGAATGCGTACGCTACGCCCTGACATGGCTGCTGCGGTAAATACGGCAGTACGGAAATTGTCTTTGCTTACCACTTGCGAACAAGAGAAAGTAAACAGGATACCGCCTGGTTTGATTTTCTCGAATGCTTTGGCGTTCAGTTTACGGTAACCTTGCAAAGCATTCCGCAGTGCATCTTTATGTTTGGCGAATGCGGGCGGATCAAGGATGATTAAATCATACTGGTCGCCCATGCGGTCGAGATATTTGAAAGCGTCCTCGGCAAACGCCTCGTGGCGGGAATCACCGGGGAAGTTTAATTCCACGTTTTTGTTAGTCAGATCAATCGCTTTGGCTGAACTGTCGACAGAGTGCACGAGTTTCGCACCTCCGCGCATGGCGTAGAATGAGAATCCGCCGGTGTAGCAGAACATATTCAGTACCGAACGGTCTTTGGCGTAACGTTCCAGCAAAGAACGGTTTTCACGCTGATCTACAAAGAATCCGGTCTTCTGACCTTTCAGCCAGTCCACATGGAACTTCAAGCCATATTCTTGTGCGATATTATCACTGCTTCCTCCTTTCAGAAAACCGTTTTCGGGGAAAAGGTCTGCCTTAAAAGGAAGAGTTGTTTCTGATTTATAATAGATATTTTCGATCTTGTCACCCATTACTTCGGATAAAGCTTCGGCAATTGTCATGCGGTCTACATGCATTCCCGCAGAGTGTGCCTGCATAACAGCGGTTTTGGCATAAACGTCAATCACCAGTCCGGGGAGATTGTCTCCTTCACCGTGAACGAGACGGTAAGTGTTGTTGGTCGGATTAGTGGCGATGCCGATACTGCGGCGCATATCGTATGCAATTTCCAGTTTGCGTTTCCAAAAATCGTGATCGATAGGTTCCTGGCGGAAAGACAGTACGCGCACAGCAATACTTCCGATCTGGAAATGTCCTTCGGCAATAAATTCTTTTTTGGAGGTGTATACTTCTACAACTTCACCTTCATCGGGCTCTCCGTCAAAACGGGCGATAGCACCGGAAAAAATCCAGGGGTGGAATCTCTTAAGAGAATCTTCTTTACCAGGTTTGAGATATACTTTATGCATAATGTAGTCTTTCCTCAACCCTCTCCCAAGGGGGAGGGCTTCAGATCGTTTTATTATTGGTTATTAATCACTTATTTTATTACTTATCACTTCTTCCGCGGGAGAGACAGTAGCTGTCAGCGGAGAAACCTCCCAATCTCCCGTCTGTTTCAGTTCTTGCAACAGATTGTAGATATTGAGGCATGCCCATGCATCGGTAGCAGCGTATTGTTTCTGTCCGTCACTTAATACATCAGCTTCCCAGTTGGACAAGCGTTGTGATTTGGATATTTTTTCTTTGAATAAGATGGCGTAAATCTTTTGCAGACTTTTGTCCTGTATTCCGAATTGACGCACATAGTCCTGTAATTCGATACAGCTTTGTTGGGTGAAAGGTGCACGTTTGTGCAGCATCATAAAGTCGTCTTTCAGTGAAAGTCCCACTTTGATTACAGCCGGATTTTCTAACAAGTCAACCAATGGCTGAGTCAATCCCGTCATATTGAGCCGGAATAAGAAACAGCATTCTTCGGAAGAAATCTGGAGAAGTGCTACTTTGTGCGATTGTCCTTTGGTAAAGGAAGGGCGAGTTTCGCTGTCGATACCTATCACTGGTCTGGATTGGAGGTAAGCTACAGCTTTTTCCGTTTCAGCTTCCGACTGGATAACATAAATACGTCCCGGAAAGACTGTTTTCGGGAGTTCTTTTAGTTCATCTTTATCTATGGTTCTTCTTACAATCATTTCTATTTTTATTCATCATCGTGGCAATGGCAACCGTCTTCGTGACAGTGGCAATCATCGTCGTGGCAATGACAGCCTTCTTCTTCACAACAATCGTTGTCGTCGCTTGGTTCGTAAAATCCTTCTTCATTACCATTCTCTTCCTCTTCTTCCAGCTGGTTGTATTTCACGTCATGAAGGGCGCGTAGCGTGTTTACCAGTTTCTGTCCCCACAGTGTACCGAAGTTTTCCTGGCAGATAGCCAATGAATCATTCATTGTTTCGTTCAGTCCCAGTTGGAAGACAAATATGAAATCTTTAATATCCTGATAAATGTCGGCCAGGTCTTCCGATATAGACTTCTTGATAGGTTGGTCGCTATACACCATATCTTGCACGAATACGTCCAGATAATCATCCTTGTCAGCCATCAATCCGGAAAGGTTGATACGCAGAATTTCGTAAATCTCTTCTGTGACATACGTTTCAAGTGCTTCGTCCCCGATAGTCTCACATTTGGGCAGCATAGATGCTTTGAGATAGAGTAGGGGAAGTATTTTTAATGATGTATCAACGAAAGTGCTACGCTTCATGCGTTCGGCACGTTCGAGAAATGCACAAAATTCGGCAGCTACCGTTACGAACTCAATTACGTTTTTATCAAATATCGTTTGGCTTTCTTTTTCCATGATCTATATTGATTTGAAACGCAAAGGTAAGAAAAAGGATTGAATGAGCGTAGTGCTCGTTATTTTTTTATTATTTTTGCAGCTTAGAATCTCATTCCAGTTTTATAAAAAAGAATTAAAGACTCATGGCAAAGAAGAAATTAGATAAGGAGGCGGAACGTACTCCCTCTTCCCCCAGTAAAATTTTGGCTGTATTTAAGAATGAAACCATTCATTTTGTAATCGGATTGATGCTGGTCATCTTTTCCGTTTACCTGTTGTTGGCTTTTTCTTCCTTCTTCTTCACGGGGGCTGCCGATCAAAGTATTATTGATAGTGGCAGTTCGGCAGATTTGGCAGCTGTTAATAATCAAGTGAAGAATTATGCAGGTTCACGCGGAGCGCAGTTGGCCAGTTATCTGATTAATGACTGTTTCGGCGTTTCCTCTTTCTTCATACTTGTTTTCCTGGCAGTGGCAGGATTGAAGTTAATGCGTGTACGTGTTGTACGTCTGTGGAAGTGGTTTATCGGCTGCACACTCTTGCTGGTCTGGTTCTCCGTATTCTTCGGATTTGCCTTTATGGATCATTATCAGGATTCCTTCATTTATTTGGGAGGTATGCACGGATATAATGTCAGTCGTTGGCTGATTTCGCAAGTTGGAGTACCCGGTGTGTGGATGATCCTGTTGATAACGGCTATCTGTTTCTTCATATATATAAGTGCACGTACCGTCATCTGGTTGCGTAAACTCTTCGCATTGAGTTTCCTGAAACGCGAAAAGAAAGAAGAAAAGGAGAATGTTCCGGAAGGAGAAGGAGATCCGGAATTTACGACCTCCCAACCGCAAGAAGTGGAGTTCAATTTGAAACGGACGTATAAACAGACACCTCCTCCGGCACCAGTGATGGATATTCAGGCTGAAGAACCTGAAGACGACTTTCCTATTAATAAACCGGAAAAGGAAGATACTTCCGTATCTGACGAAAGTGAAGGAGTGACTATGGTATTTGAACCGACTGTTTCCAATCCTGTTCCTATTGTGCAGGAAGACTCTTTGGAAGAGGCGGAACCCGGATTTGAGGTGGAACCGGCAGCTTCGGAAGAAGAATACCAAGGACCTGAACTCGAACCGTATAATCCTACTAAGGACTTGGAAAACTACCGTTTCCCGACTATCGATTTGATGAAGCATTTTGAAAATGATGATCCGACGATTGACATGGACGAGCAGAATGCAAATAAAGACCGCATCATCAATACATTGCGCAGCTTCGGAATCGAAATCAGTACGATTAAAGCAACTGTGGGACCTACGGTAACTCTATATGAAATTACTCCGGAACAGGGAGTACGTATTTCTAAAATCCGTGGTTTGGAAGATGATATCGCATTGAGCCTTTCCGCTGATGGTATCCGTATTATTGCTCCGATACCGGGTAAAGGAACCATCGGTATTGAAGTACCGAACAAGAATCCGAAGATTGTTTCCGGACAGAGTGTGATCGGAAGCAAGAAATTCCAGGAATCCAAATATGACTTGCCTATTGTATTGGGTAAGACGATCACGAACGAAGTCTTTATGTTCGACCTTTGCAAGATGCCGCACGTATTGGTGGCAGGTGCAACCGGTCAGGGTAAATCAGTCGGTTTGAATGCCATTATCACTTCCTTATTATATAAGAAGCATCCGGCAGAATTGAAGTTTGTACTGGTCGACCCGAAGAAAGTAGAATTCAGCATCTATTCGGTGATTGAAAATCACTTCCTTGCCAAACTTCCTGATGGAGGCGAACCGATTATTACGGACGTAACGAAAGTAGTGCAAACCCTGAACTCGGTTTGTGTGGAGATGGATACCCGTTATGACCTTTTGAAGATGGCACATGTGCGTAATATCAAAGAATATAACGAGAAATTTATCAACCGCCGCCTGAATCCGGAAAAGGGACATAAGTTTATGCCGTATATCGTAGTGGTGATTGACGAGTTCGGAGATTTGATTATGACCGCCGGTAAGGAAGTGGAACTTCCGATTGCCCGTATTGCACAGTTGGCGCGTGCTGTCGGCATCCACATGATTATCGCTACACAGCGTCCGACTACTAATATTATTACAGGTACGATCAAAGCCAACTTCCCGGCACGTATCGCATTCCGTGTATCTGCCATGATGGACTCCCGTACTATTCTCGACCGTCCGGGTGCTAACCGTTTGATTGGTAAGGGGGATATGCTCTTCTTGCAGGGAGCCGATCCGGTGCGTGTGCAGTGTGCCTTTATCGATACGCCGGAAGTGGAGGAAATTACGAAGTTTATTGCCCGTCAGCAAAGTTATCCTACTCCGTTCTTCCTGCCAGAGTTCGTGAGCGAAGATGGTGGTAGTGAAGTAGGAGATATTGATATGGGACGGCTTGATCCGTTGTTCGAAGATGCAGCCCGACTGGTAGTGATCCATCAGCAAGGTTCCACTTCGTTAATTCAGCGTAAATTCGCTATCGGTTACAACCGTGCCGGACGTATTATGGACCAACTCGAAAAAGCGGGAATCGTAGGCCCTACCCAGGGAAGCAAGGCACGCGATGTCTTGTGCATGGATGATAATGATCTTGAAATGCGATTGAACAATTTACAGTAACCGTTCGTTTATTAATCAAATGAGAAAATACATTTTTAGTGTTTTAATAGCTTTACTGTCTTTGCCTGTGATTGCCCAACAACAGCAGTCGCAGGCTAAAGTCATTCTTGATAAGACGGCAGAGGCGTTTCGTAAAGCAGGTGGTGTAAAGGCCGATTTTACTGTAAAGGCTGTGACGAACGGTCTGGTAGAAGGTGTTGAAAATGGAACGATTCAGTTGAAAGGAGAGAAATTCGTACTGAAAACGTCGGATATCATCACTTGGTTTGATGGAAAAACGCAGTGGAGTTATATGACAAAGAATGATGAAGTGAACGTCAGCAATCCGACACAGGAAGAGTTGCAGCAGATTAATCCGTATACATTTCTATATATGTATCAGAAAGGATTCTCTTATAAGTTGGGAGCAACTAAGATGTATCGTGGAAAAGCTGTTTGGGAAGTCGTTTTGACTGCCAGAGATAAGAAACAGGAGTTGGAACGTATCACTCTTTTTGTGACGAAGGATACTTATGAACCTTTGTATATTTTGCTTCAACAGCGTGGTCAACAGACACGTAATGAGATAACCATTACAAGTTATCAGACAAAGCAGAATTATGCGGATCAGGTTTTTACGTTTGATAAAAAGCAATATCCCAATGCGGAAGTGATAGATTTGAGATAATATACGTTTATAACAAAACGAAAAAGATAAATTAAAATGGCAGAAATAGAAAAAGTAAAATGCCTGATTATAGGTTCAGGACCTGCCGGATATACGGCAGCGATTTATGCAGGACGTGCAAATTTATGTCCGGTACTTTATGAAGGATTGCAACCGGGTGGCCAGTTGACTACTACTACGGATGTGGAGAACTTCCCCGGTTATCCGGAAGGAATCAGTGGTCCGCAGTTGATGGAAGACTTGCGTGCACAAGCAAGCCGTTTCGGAACAGACATTCGTTTCGGTATTGCTACGGCGGCCGATTTGAGCAAAGCTCCTTATAAAATAACAATCGACGGTGATAAGGTTATTGAAACAGAATCATTGATTATTGCTACCGGAGCTACTGCTAAATATCTGGGACTGGAGGATGAGAAGAAATATGCCGGAATGGGGGTAAGTGCTTGCGCTACTTGTGACGGATTTTTCTATCGTAAGAAAGTTGTAGCTGTAGTCGGTGGCGGTGATACAGCGTGTGAAGAAGCTGTTTATCTTGCCGGACTTGCATCCAAAGTATATCTGATTGTCCGCAAACCTTTCCTGCGCGCATCGAAGATTATGCAGGAACGAGTAATGAACCACGAGAAAATAGAAGTTCTTTTTGAACACAACGCAGTTGGTTTGTTTGGCGACAATGGGGTAGAAGGTGTAAATCTGGTGAAACGTTGGGGCGAACCGGATGAAGAACGTTACAGCTTGCCTATCGACGGTTTCTTCCTGGCTATCGGACATCAACCGAATACTGAAATATTTAAAGAATATGTTGATACGGACGAAGTGGGTTATATCATCACGGAAGGTGATAGTCCTCGTACAAAAGTTCCCGGAGTTTTTGCGGCAGGAGATGTTGCCGATCCGCATTATCGTCAGGCTATTACGGCTGCGGGAAGTGGTTGCAAAGCTGCTTTGGAAGCAGAACGTTATCTTTCTGCCAAAGGACTCATTTAATCCGGTTTATATCCGACCATAGGAGGGTATTAAAACCCTTATGAATATGAAAATCACCCACGCTAGAGTTTAATCTGTAGCGTGGGTGATTTTGTTGAGAGGGGAGTCTTGCTCCCCTTTATTTTATAAACTCAAAGCTTTTCGAACAATATTTGTCGATTGTCTTTGGTTAATACGCTTCTATTTCATCTATCCATAATTCGGCAGGAATGATTTCCGGCCCGTTATTCTTTTCAAAGTTGACACCATTACGCAGTGTGCCGCCATTCTTGATTTTGACTTTCAGGAATGTAGCCTGTGCCGGTTCAAATTCAATGGAATCGGTGAATGCAATTCTTCCTGTTTCCGGATAATCGTGTTTCAAAGCTTTTTCGGCTATCCGTGTGTATTGCTTGCCGTCTGCTGATACTTCTACAGCAACTCCTTCTGCAGGAAGAATTCTCATGGCAGGATTGAATAAAGAACCGAAAATAACTTTGCTGACTTGTGTCGGTTTATCCAGATGAACGATAAATTCCAAGTCCTTACCCTCCACGATGCCAAAACTACACCACGGAGTATAAGAAGCATTATTGCCTCGTTTGCCGTTGGTCAGTCCAAAGGTGGTTTTGTCAGCTCCTAATACATCGTTTTCATCGAATATATCGCCTGTCCATCCCATCGTATAATTAACCGTATAGGACTTTCCTGTCAATAAATTGCCATACAGTGGCTTGTGAGCTACTTTGCCCAACATCTTTCCGTCTTTGAAAGCAGCGGCTTTCAGGTCGATATTACCTTCAAGAACGAAAGGCTTTTCATATAAGATGGACACTTTGGACGGTTCGCTGCCGTCCGTTGTATACCGGATTTCCGCATTCGGGTAGAAACTTTCCAGCAATACCATTAAAGGGCCGTTTTCATCTGCGTGCGTATTTATATTTACGTCATAGAAGTTGAGACAAGGTTGGGTGTTCATAACTTTCAAACGTTCAAATTCAGTCACCATCCGTTCGCAGAAATTCTTCCAGTCTTTGTTTGCGTTTTGTGTCCAGGCCGTTTCGGCGATAGCCATTGCACGTGGGAAAGCTTGGTAGTCTGTACGTTCTGAAGTCTGCATATATTCTCTCCAAATATTACCTTGTATTCCGATGATATGCTTCTTGGCAAGCTCGTCAGCGTCGTCCGGAACAGGGTTATAGCTATATGTTTTCTTCAAGGTATTGTATCCGCCAATAGTAGTCGGAGCAATTTCCGGCTCTTCCTGATAGTAGTCCAGATATACATAAGGATTCGGAGTCATGATGGCATTATGCCCTGCTTTGGCTGCGTTCATACCGCCTTCTACACCGCGCCATGACATAACAGTCGCATTGGGAGCCAGACCACCTTCGAGAATTTCATCCCAGCCAATGATGTTTTTGCCTTTGCTATTCAGGTATTTCTCCATACGGGTAACGAAATAGCTCTGCAACTTATCTTCTTTGCTGTGCTTTATTCCGTCTATCTTACTGGGAGTTGTATCATCTTTCAACCCTAACTGGCGGATTAACTGCTGGCAGAAAGCACTGTTCTTCCACGCTGTCTTGGGACATTCATCGCCACCGATGTGAATGTATTCGCTGGGGAATAATTCTATAACTTCATCCATCACTCCTTCAAAGAATTTGAAAGTCGTTTCACTCGGACAGAATACCTGTTCGAATACTCCCCAGGTAGGAGATACTTTGTAAGTCTGTGTAGAGTCGCATGACAATTCCGGATAGGCGGCAAGTGCAGCCAATGCATGTCCCGGCATTTCTATTTCGGGAACAACATTGATGTATTTACTTGCAGCATAAGCCACTACATCTTTGATTTGCTCCTGTGTATAATAACCTCCATGTTCTTTTCCGTCGAATACTTGCGGATAGTTTACATAGTAATAGTCTACTAATGTCTTTTCACGTTTGGAACCGATTCCCGTCAATTTGGGATATTTCTTGATCTCGATTCTCCATCCCTGATCGTCTGTCAAATGCCAGTGGAAGACATTCATCTTGTTCATAGCCAGTAAGTCGATAAACTTGTAAATGTAGTCAATCGGTACATAATGGCGGCAAACATCCAACATGAGTCCGCGATGAACAAAACGGGGTGAATCTTCAATTTCTACGGCAGGAACCGACCAGTCAGCTTTCTTATCCAACTGCTTTCCGTAAATTGCCGGAGGGAGTAACTGATAAAGAGTCTGCACTCCATAAAAGAATCCGTTTGGCTGGGAAGCGGTGAGTGTAATGAGACTGGGAGTGACCGATAATTTATAACCTTCTTTCGGCATACCTTCCTGTACAACAAAAGAGATCGCCGTTTTTCCATCTGCACTTTCAGCTTCTTTCAAGGAGATTCCTGCTGTTAGTTTTAGTTGTTCGGCCAGGCTGTCGGCAATGCTTTTTACTTCCGGAGCATCCGAGGGAACTACGAGGCAGACTTTGTTGTTTAGTTCAAAGCGTCCTTCCTGTGGAAGAATCTGGTTGGGTTTGGGAACGATGTTGTACTCGTTCGCCGCTTCTTTTGTCTTCTGGCAACTGGGGGTAATCATTAGCAAGGACAAAAGAAGAAGAGAAATACTTTTCTTCATGGTCAAAATGTGTGTTAAGTTATAAATAGATTTGACAGGGCAAATGTACTTGTTTATATGATAAGTTCCAATAATATGGAAATAAAAAAAGCCGGAATGATGTCCGGCTTTTAGCTAAAGTTTCAGATTAATGTAGTTATATAATTAAGAGAGAGTTTTTATTTCAGTAGTTGCTCTTCGATGATTTGTACGTACTTCTCCGGAGTAGCTCCGACTTCAATAATCGGTTTGCCGCCTGCAGGTATGAAGAATAAGGTAGGCAATGCCTGTACACCGAAGTGATTGCATAAATCCTTTTCTTTGTCCGCATTAACCTTGTAGAATACAACTTTACCTTTATACTTTTCAGCCAGCTTTTCCATTTCCGGAAGTAAGCGCATGCAAGGTCCACACCAAGTTGCCCAGAAATCAATTATAACCGGTTTCTCGCCATTATAAACGAAATCGTTCCCTTTTCTGTAGTCGAAGATGTGTTCGAGGAAGAATTGGCGGGTAATCGGATTCAGTTTACCGTCTTCAACTTTAGTTTCCGTTACTTTAGCTTCCGCTTCCGGTATAGGAACCATGTCAAACGGCTGGAAATAAATTTTCTGATGAATATAGTCAATGGATATGATTCCGTAGTCCAGTATCTTTTTGCCTAATACGGAGCGTTTCAGGTATGGATTCTTCACTGCCATGGCATCCTCAATCTTTGTTTTTACAAACATGGTTTCAGGTAAGATGAGGCTTTCCTCTTCTTGAGTCGCTTCTTTATATCCATTGGAAACTTTTTGGTTGGTTCCTTTGGTATATTGTGTGCTCCATGTATTGAAATCTTTTTCGGTAAGATTCACTAATCCTTCGCTCCATGTATCCAGAACAAGAGAAACGGGTTTTCCCTGAATGGATATTGGACATACGATTCCTAATCCTGTAATTAGCTCAAAGTTCTCCCGGTAGTTTAATTTCATGTAAGAAGGACGATAGGGCTGCGTAATTGTGAGTTTTTTCCGCTGCATATCAATAGTCAGAACGGAAGTGCGGAAAATAGCACCGCTTAATACACCCATCACTCCCAGCTTGCGCAGATATGGTTCGTCTTCCAGAGTGAAAGCAGGCAGATCGTTGTTAAACGTGTTGTTGCCAATAGCAACTGTTGCCATTTCATATACTTTTCCAACAGGTACTTGTTTGAATACAAAATCCTGATAAGCACTAAAAGTACCGTTCTTCCCCGTGTCGATGCGTAACTTCTTGAGAGCCTCAGGAAGCAGGGCGTTATGTCCTGACAGATCGAGGACGAAGTCTGCCACTTCGCCATTAATGGCGGCTTCTACGATAATCTTTCCATCAATGGTTTTGAATGGAATGACCTCTGTCATACTGTTCTGTGTCTGTGCACTGATTCCTCCGGCAATACAAAATGCAAGTAGACAGAGATACATCTTTGTTATTATTCGCTTCATATCTTTTTTCTGTTTAAAGTTTATTTCTCTTTCCTGATTTCAATCTTTTTCTCTTGATTGTCTTTCTTGACAATAATATAACCGGTATCACCGCGGATGGCGTTCATGATATCTTCCACAGCCATTTGGCTCATGGGACAATCGTCCAAAGAAGTACCGTTGATGTTAATCACCTGGTCGCCGAAAGCAACTTTATCTTTCATGCTGTCCCAGATCGTTGTAATTTCGAATCTGTCATTGCGTGGCAGAATACTCACGTTCCAGAGAGCGGGAGCACCGCCCATGTCGGTTTTTCCTTCTTCAAACGGGAAAAAGTAGAATCGTCTGCGCATATAATCGATAATTACTTTACCGTATTCCAGTAAATCCACCCCGATGATGCTTCCATTCATCACTGTGGTCGTACTACCCACGTTCGTGAATTCTTTCCCCATGATGTTGATAGGAGGAACAGTCACCTTCTTTATATCCACCGGCTTGCCTAGACCTGTTATTCCGGCAGCTACGATACCATATCCATGGTTAGTAACTTTCGAAATGTCAGACAGCCTTTCATAATCTTCTGTAGAATAAAGCAGAAAGCCTCCCGCACCTGTATCGAACAGAACCTTGAAGTCATTGTCCCCTAAGCGGACATTGACAATGGAGTGATGATCCGTCTCATCCAACAGCGGAATCCCATCCGTTACTTTTAGTCCTTCGGGACGATACGGATAATTGATAACCATTATTTTAGAACGGGAATCGAATGTGACTACCGACTGTGCGAAAGCGTCTCCTCCAAGAATACCGACAACCCCTAGTCCGGTGAAGAATGGATTCTTAGGCAGTACCATCGTCTTCAACTGCTTGATTTTATAGTTTTCCCCGATAGAAACATTCTGTACGTGCGCTTCCTGATAATTGGAGCCTTGTGCATTCACATCGGAGATACGCATATATCCTGCGGCAGTAGCTTTCATTTCCGTTGCGGCATCATACATCGTTCCGGTTCTTCCTCCCGTATCGACGATATATTTCACTTTTATACCGTTAACAGTGACGGGGATAATGATTTTCTCTTGTATAAACTCATAAGGAATGGTGTCGCAAACCTTATTCCGGATTTGCGCTGCCATTCTTTGTCCGCAGTTTAGAAATAATAGCAGCCATAAGCCGGTCAGTATTCCTATACTTTTCATATTATTCTTTTTCATAGATAATATCCTTTACTCCGGAAGCTGTCTCAATCGTCAGTTTCGTCTTCTTTTTCTCTTTCAATTCCGGTATTCCGTTCAGAATACTTTCGCAGAAGTCATATTTCTTAGCAGGTTTGCCATTGATTTTAACTACCTTGTCTCCGACTGCTATCTTACCTTTCGTACTGCTCCATACGGTAGATACAAACAAATCTCCGTCTTTGACCGTTAAGTCAAAATTGTTACCTTGATTGTTTATTTCATTGTCCGGTTGAAATGCTTCGAAATAGAATCTTCCGCGTGGATAGTCGATGGTCACTTTACCGTATTGCAACAGTTTGACACCCAATAATGTGTAAGGGTGATTGTTGGTGCTGGTTGTTACGTTACGGAATTTGGTGGCTCCGACTGATAGCAATGGAATACGAACCCTGTAAGAAGAAGCTTTGTCCGCCTGACCGGATACTCCGATACTCCCTTCTCCATACCCTTCGGAAACCACTTCCATAGAGGCTTCCGGTTTGATTTTTTCAAAATCACTTTCGATAAGTGATAACAGGCTGGGACTACCAGTATCAAATAATACATTTATATTGCTGACCGGAGCTATCTGTACGCTGACGATCGGCATACCGCCCCCTTTGGTGAAATTCAACATCTTTCGTAAAGACACTGTCGATGGCTTTTCAGCAGAGGTAACTATAATATTTTTGGCTTGTGAATCAATAGTGACAATGGTGTTGGCGAATAAATCACTGCCGATGATGCCATCTACTCCAAAACATTCCCAGCCTTTTACTTCATCAATGACCAGTGACGGAGCATTTTTGAAATTAATAACATGGTCGGGGGTAGTCAGGTTCTCTATCCGGGTAGTCTTGTAATAGCTTTCCACGTTATTCACATCCGTTACTTTAGTCGAGTCGGTGGCTGCCATTTGCAGTGCCTGGCAGGCTTGAGTCGTGAGTGCCGTACGTCCTCCCGTATCAAATATGAAAGGACGTGCCGTGCCGTTCACTTTCATTTCGATAATCATCTTTTCACCTACCATCCGGTAAGGTATGGTTGCCTTATATTGTTGGGCGAATACAGGAACCGCCATGCAAAAGGCGACGACGGTTCCTATCATACGAGTCGTATACTTCATAAGCTAATTTTATTTGCTGACTTTTTCTGCTTCCAAAATTGCCTGATAAGCGTTTACAATACCTCCGGAAATACACAAATCATCGAAAAGGAACAAGTCTTGTGAAGGACTGTCGTTTACGCGGATTCCTTTTTCCACTTCCACCCCTTTGCGTGAAGTGACACTCTTCAGTAGTATGTCACGGATTTGCGAGCCGGTTAATTTAGGAAAATATGATTTCACTAAGGCAGCTACACCGGCTACAGTAGCCGAAGCCATTCCTTCTCCAGTTCCTTTTTGATAAGTGTCACCCATATAAGATGAATAAATGTCTGTTCCCGGAGCATAAATATCGAGAGCAGTTGCACCGTAATTGGTGTTCAATACCGGATTTCCATTCTTGTCTGAAGAAGCAACCACCATAAAATTGGTAAGTTCTCCGTCTTTTCTCATCTTCCGGTTAGGGAAAAACTCGTCTTTATCCATGTCTGCTGACAGATCCCAGACCGGAACTATTACCAATGCTCCTTTCTTTTCAGCTTCTTTCAGTGCATCTGCTACCCATTGTCTCTGTTCTTCCGGGTATAATGAATTTTGTTCCGGCAATAAAATAACATCCGCTCCATGGTTTACTGCATACTGGATAGCCAGTGCCATATCTTTTAAATAAGGTTCTCCTTCTCCCGGGTGGATGCGTAAAGTCATGATTTCTGCATTGTCTGCAATACCGTTACTTCCGATACCGTTGTCACGTTTAGCTGCGATAACGCCGGCCTTCATTACGCCTGTTGCCGCATCAGATGTCAACAGTACATTATTGCCGTAATGCGTGTCGTTAATATCCAGAGGATTATCACCTACAATTTCTTTCCGGTTATCAGTTCCGTATTTCTTTAAAGCATCTTCATAGGAAGTTTTAGCTGTTTCCACACTTTTTTTCCCCATTCTTTGGTATACGAGATCCCATTTGTCCGTTTGGTAAATGCTGAATGAATAAGCGGTAAAAACAAAAGCAATTTCAGAAAGGCTGTCTCTTTCTGCCTTAGGATCATAGCAGCTCTGGAAATCATCGACAGTTAGCTCTTTTCCGGGGAAACGCTTTTTCATGTCCTTATCAAACTTCTCAATATATTCTTCAATGACATAAGAGAGTTGCAGTCCACCGTATGAACCACCGATTCTGGATTCAGGCATTACTTTATAACGATAGTAATTGTATTCTTCCAAATTTTCCGGTGCGGGTACTTCCTGACGTTTTCCGTTAATGATTTTATAATATTTCTTTCCGTCAAAGATATAATCTGCATATTTATCTTTCAGACGGAAAAATTCACGTTCTCCTTCGCGTGTCAGAGATTCCATGACCTGACCGTCTTTGCCACCGATGAAATTCCAACCATTGATGTCGTCTATCCAACCATTCTTGTCATCGTCTTTCTGGTTTAGTTTTTCTTTGGGATTCACCCAGATAGCCTGTTTCAGATCTTCGTGTTCTACGTCCATTCCTGTTCCGATCAATGCAACAACCGGTCTTTTCTTTGCTTTCTTTTTGTTGGCATTCAAGTAATCATAAGCTTTGTTTACTTCAGCTCCGTATACACTGTCCTGGTCGAAAGAACAGTTAAACCAGTCCAGTTCGGATTGTTTTTTTTGTGTTTCTGCCTGCTGTTTGACTAACTGGGCTGATACTGTCATGCTGATAAAACAGCATACGATTGGAAATATAAGTTTCTTCATTGTCGAAAGAGTTATAATTTATATAGTTTGTTTATTGTCTTATTTTTAAAATGGCTTCTCGTACTTGTTCCCCTCGGACATTACGTGCAGCGAGTTTACCTTCTTTGTCAATGACAACAAGGAAAGGGATGGAGTAGAAACCGTAAGCAGTCTGAATAGCACTTGGAGTCTTGCTGTTTTTGGGAAATCCTGTTTTATCCCATAGCATCACCCACGGCAGTTTTTCTTCATCCAGCATTTTTCTCCATTTTGCTTCGCTGTCATCCAACGAAACACTGATGAATTCTAAATCATCTGCTTTCAGATCATTGTATATTGTCAGCATACTGCGCATCTCTTTGCGGCAAGGGCCACACCAGGAAGCACAGAAATCCAGTACGACAATTTTTCCACGGAAGTCCTTTAAACCTATGCTCTTTCCATTGTTGTCAATGAACGTAAAACCAGGACATTCTGCACCGATAATCTGGTGGGAGAGGACTTCTACTTTGTTGATTAACCATTTGGCAGACAACGAATTCCTATCTTGTTCCGGTATCATATCCAATAACATTTTGTTGGATGGGTAATCATTCACATCTGCCAGATAAGCTAATGCGGATGCCATGGCAGATGTCAGCTTCTCTTTGGCAGAAGTCGGGATTGTTGCTTTATCCGGATCTCTTTCGGTCGGCATATAGTTTTGTAAAGTCAGAAACGGATCAATGCCGGTGAATGAAAGTGAACTTTGTTCGGGATTCTTTTCATCGAAAAAACCATGAATGGTTACAGGTCTGTTTTCGAGGTATATGTTTTGCTCCGTATTCCCAATATATAGTGTATATACATCGGATATAATGTCTTTTTTTTCGGTTTCGAATACTCCATTTTGGTTAATAGGACAACTTAAAATGAGGTTCCCATTCAAATCCTTAACTTGCAAAGTGGTTGGTTTGAGTAGTCTCAACTTTCCTTTGAATTGAAGTCCGCTGTCGCTCCATAGAGGAGTGGTGCTGCATAAGAGCAATAATATCAATGAGAGTCTTATTAATTTCATGATTTGGAGTTTATAATATATGGTAAATTCTAAATATCTTTATTCTTATTTTATCTATCCTTTAATGAAATGACTAACTTAATCGTTATGGAAGAGTTTCTTTACCAATCTCCCCAGTCTCCCCAAGGATCATCATCATCGCCATCTCCTTCATCAGTTTTCGGTAGTTCCGGATAAGGTTTAATATCCCAATCTTCCGGTCCTTTGGCGATAGCTTCCAAATCAATATTATATTTTTTTAGATAGTTTGTCACAAAATCGAACTTAGTGCTTAGAAATGGATAGGTTGCCGAAGGAAACATTACTTCCCGTTCTTCTTTGGTATGACGCATGGCTATTTGCAGATAGCCGATAAATGTTTCTTTGGCTGTTGGAGGATTATCGGAATCGGGTTTAGAATGTTTACCTGATAATGAATTTACATTACCAGGATAGCCTCTTTTAAGATAATAATTAGGATCGGCTTTACTTTCGATGTCTTCACTTCTGACAATCGGAGTTAAATGGTCAAATCCTGCATCAAATTCATCTTCGGGTATGATAATATTTCCGTTGGCGATAGCTGTATTTATAACTTCATCAATTATTTTGAAGCGGCGTATGGTAAAACTATCCTTATTGCCGGCAATAGGAGTTTTCCATCCTGTGATTGGGTCATCGTAAGTACTGTGGGCTTTATCTCCCCAGAAACAAGTTATCCAGCAGTCGGTTTGGCCGTCATCATGCTCGGGCAGTGCAACATAATATTCCAGTACTCCCGGTATAATGGAAGTAAATACAGAATAATTGTATACCATATACCAGTACATGGGAAATACTCTATCCGTAACTTCCCGGTTGAGGTAAGGAAAAATGTGGTTCTTCATAAAAGTAATATAAAATGCTCCCATTTCGTCATTGAGACAATTCTCGAAGACTCTTGATGAACTACCGACTCCACCATTAGTCCAATTTTTATTGAGATCTTTTTCTGTGATATCTTTATATATTATTTTCACTCCGAAGTCTTGGTAGATTTTCATAACATCATTGTCCCATGAATTATTTCCCTGCGGAAACTCAAATCCTCCGGCAAGTGCAAGTGGATCTGGTGTCGGGTTGATAATATCTTCATTATAACAGGACGAGAATGTGAGACAGAATAGTAATATCCATACATTATATATTGGCTTCATGATTCTCTGTTGTTTAAAATTGACGATCATTATTTCTTATATTTATAGTTATTTTGTAACAGGAACTCCAGTCCGTTCCGGTCCGAACGGATTTTGTTCCAATAATAAGTTTCTTTGCAACACTTCTGTAGGAATAGGTAATACGTATGAAGGATCGTTTTTTGTTAGTGTATAAACTTTGCCTTCCCATTTGTGCTGTATGGAAGGCATACCATATCGACGTAAGTCGAACCAGCGTTGTCCTTCGTAGCAAAGTTCTTTTCTGCGTTCTTCACGTATTTGGGTGATCAAAGCATCTCCGCTCAATCCGGAAAAAGACGGTGCGTTTCCTCTATCATATCGTTTCTCCAGCAATGTATTCATAGCGGTGATGGCATCTCCTTCGGCTTGGCTCATGGCAGCGGCTTCTGCATAGTTTAGATAAGCTTCTGCTATTCGGAAGGAGAGTGCAAAATAATCACTGCTTCCGGAAGTGGGGACAGAACGTAGTGTCTTATATTTGCCATAGGGGAGATAAGTATCATAAAATGTGCTGTTCTCCGGAACCGCCTCGTTATATTGCATTTCCCTAGTAATATAACGGTCTTTGCGTAAGTCACCTTCTGAGAAACTGTTGATTAACCCGTCTGCTGCTTTGAACATTCTTCTGGTCTTTTCTTCATCGCTGTTTTCATCTTTCTTATCGATATAACCTTCGTATTCACCTGTCAAGTCTCTGATAGTTCCATAACTCCAGATGACTTCCGGCGAATCATATGTATTGAATGTGTAATAAGGTTCTTTTATACCTGCTTCCGGTGCAGGAATAGTATTCAGATCGCGTAGTGAGAAGTTCCAATCTTTGATAACTTTCTCCGCATACGTTTTAGCTTCTTCCCAATTTTCCATATATAGAGCTACACGTGATTTTAATAATTGTACCATAGGTAAACTGACAAGGTAGTTCGGTTCATATTGTTGTGTGGCGGAGAGAGTTAGGAATAAACGTTCTGCTTCGTTTAGGTCGGTAACAATCTGTCGGTATACTTCTTCTACCGTGTTCCGTCTCATCAATATATTGTCATCATCTCTCATTTTACTGTCCAGCTTGAGAGGAACTCCCAATGATTCTTTGTTATAATTATAGGGAAGTCCGTACTGATTGACTAACATATAATAATAAAAAGCCCGTAGGGCATAGGATTGTGCCTTAATATAATTCTTTTCAATTTCTGTACCGGATACTTCGTCAATATAGTCAAGTGTGGCATTAGCTCCTAAAATATATTCATAAAGGTTCTCCCAAGTATTGACTGTTTGTTGTCCCAATTTTTCTCGTATTTCGAACATATTGGGTTGCCAGCTATACAGTATCTCAAATATTTCCATATCTGCTTTGTCGTTTTCTGGGAATTCGTAACCTTCCACCTGATTCTGCTCGACATCATCTGCGAGTATTTCCTGATAGTTGAGAAATTTGGTATCCTTTTGTTGGGGATAGGCTTCTCCGATAAGCATCTCTTGCAATGCATTAGCGTCTTTAGGTATATATTGGCTCTGTGACTTTGGCTCTAAGAAATCTCCGCAAGCGGTGAGGCCGGTCAGTGTAATTGTATAAATTAAATATTTAAGTTTCATATCTCTCTTTGTTTATTGTTTAAAATCCTATATTAAGTCCCAATGAGAAAGAACGTGGCATGATGCTGTTTTCTAATTCCGGATCAAAACCATTAAAACGTTTGCTGGCTATTACAAATACATTGTCCATATTAAAGTTAATAGACAGGTTTTTAGCATGTATCTTGTCGCACCATTCTTTTTTCATCTGCCAGGATAATCCAATGTTACGGCAACGCAGGAATGAAGCGCTGACTACCATAGCATCTGATTTTTCCCACATATAAATGGGTGATTCTGCGGTCTCCGTGTTAGGCAAAGTCCAAGTGATCCCTAATGGCCATATCGGCAACCCGGGGATATTTGTGTAAGCTTCGTCTCCTGTTTTTTGCCAGCGATTCAATAAATCGCGGTTTATATTCTTGGTTGGATCGGGCATCATATTATGTTCTCCTCGGAAATCATTGTAAGGTGACGTCAAACGCTTTTTGCTACCTAACAAAAGGGAAAAGCTGGTATTTAGTGACAAAGATTTGTAGCGGAAACTCAAACCGAGACCTCCGGTGAAATACGGCTCTTTTTCTCCGGAATATACAAGGTAAGTGGTCGGGTCGATGCCTTTACTTTTTTCTTCTTCCGGGACTTCAACATAGTTGAACATCGGTTTGCCGTTACTTCCATCAAGACCGGCAAAGGAATATGACCAGAATCCGCTTAACGGATATCCTTCTTTTAATATCTGGGTGTTGCTTCCGGTCAAGTACATCCCCGTGGTTCTGTCAATCGTGGTTTCTCCGCCTTTGTTCCAGTTTTTAGAGGCATTCAGGTTAATATTCAGGCTGAAATCACGTTTCTGAACAGGTGTGAATGATAACGTGTATTCAATTCCCCGATTGTAAATAATTCCGCCGTTACGTTTCATGTCGTTAATTCCATATTCGAATGGTAAATCTACGGTGATTACCGCATTGGAACGTCGGGTGTAGTATTCCAGATTCATATAAAACATATGAAACAGTTCCAGGTCCACACCGAAATTCCAGTTTTTGGTACGTTCCCAGGAGAGATACGGATTGGGGATCTGGCTAATAGTGGAGTAATATCGATTATATCCTGCTTGTACTCCGTTCTGACTTAAGATTAGTTCAGGACTTTCACGTGTCAAAGCGTTTCCCTGAATACCAAATGTTCCTCTGAAATTGAGTGTTGTGATCCATTTCAGATGCTTTTGGAAGAAAGCTTCTTCCGATGCTCTCCAGGAAAAACCGAATGAATAAGTCGGGTCGATACGGTGATTGATATCCTGTCCGAAAACGTTGGAAGCATCATTTCGTACATTGGCATTGACTACATAGCGATTCTTGAATGAGTATGCAAAAGTAGCGAAGAACGAAAGGAAGTTGTTGGTATTGTTTGTTCTTTTCCAACCTCTGTCATAAAGTTCTTTTAATATTCCCCAGCCTGTTGGACTTCCGCCCGGTGATACTACTTGGCTTGGTATGGTAGGCGCTACAATACGTTCACCTCTGTCCGGTACATATCCCCAAACTGTATTGGCTGTTCCTTTAGCTGTAGACGAGCGAAGTTCCATACCCAATAGCGCATTCAATCGGTTATTAGGATTGAATGCTTTGCTGAATTGTAGCTTGTTCTGGATATTGTAAGAATACTGGTTATTGTCGTTTGTGTACAATCTACCTCCGAATGGAAGCTGTGCAGCTTTAAAATCGGCACTGGTGGGAGTAACAGAATTAAAATCGTAACCACGATACAGGTTGGCAATGTGGTACGTGTGTTCGGTAGCCCAGCTTTCATTTGTACTGTTATTAGTCGAATAACCGCCTGTAAATTGATAAGTTAACCAGTCAAGGACATGCCAGTTGACATCTAAGGAAGCGGACATGAAGTTGGAGCGTGCTTTTGAACCGCTGTTGTCCCGTTCATTGATAAAATTGTATGAAAGGGTTTCTTTATTTCCTGTTTTATAATAGTATCCGTTTTCTTGCATATAATAAGCATCCGGGTCGATGATACGGTTTGTATTGGTAGCATAACCCATTGGATTGATATCGTCGAAAAAGCCGTTAGTAGTAGAAACGCTACCGTTTAAAGTCATACTGATAGTCAGTTTTTCTATCGGACGTAACATCAGAGCGATGCGACCTGTCATACGTTCGTTATCATTGCCTATTTCCTGACCTTCGCTGTTGTTATATCCCATAGATGCCGAATAACTAAACTTGTTCGTTCCACCGGAAACACTAACGTTGTGACTATGGCTGAACGAACGGCGTGTCAGGCGTTTGAACCAGTCAGTATTGCGGGTTTCCATGTCGTTGTAAAGTTTTCTATATTCGATATCAGAAATGTCATGTTCCTGCAACATCCGTAATATACCTTCATAGGTGTTAGGATCCTTATAAGGCATTGTTGCGTAAGTGATTCCTGCATCGAACGCCTCTTGTGAGAAACGGATGCGTTCTTGAGAGTTCATAAAGTTGAACATTCCATAATTAGGGCGTTGCCCGATGTTAAAGTTGGCGGAATAGTTCACAGTCAATCTGTCAGTGGTATTCTTTTTGGTTGTGATTTCGATTACACCGTTAGATGCTTTTGAACCATAGATAGCAGTGGCGGAAGCATCTTTCAAAATTGTGATGTTTTCGATGTCAGCGGGGTTTAGCCATGAAATCTGGTTGCCGATGATATCCTTTAAACTTTTAGTCATCAGTTCGCCGCTATCTAGTGTTACTTGGAAATCTTCCTGAATAATACCGTCTACTACCCACAATGGATCACGATTTCCTTGTAGCGTACTGGTACCTCGAATCTGGATCTTAGGCGCCGTACCTACACGACTACTTGAGTTAGTAACCACCATACCTGCTACACGTCCTTGTAACATTTGGTCGATAGTAGTGTAGGAAGGTATTATAATGTCTTTCGCTTTTATCGTAGTAATGGAACCAACAAGGTCGCGGCGTTGAATATTCTGATAACCGGTAACCACCACTTCGTCAATTTCCGTACTGGAACTGGTCAGAGTGACATTGATTGTTTTCTTACCTGTATATTTCAACGTTTTCTTTTCCATTCCGATAAAAGAAAAAGTTAGAATCAATCCCTCTTGTGCCGGAATATTAAAAGTATAATGTCCGTCCAATCCGGCGATGGCTCCATGTTTGGAGCCTCGAATCGTAACAGTGGCACCGGGTAATGCTTCGCCACTGGCATCTCGAATCCAACCACTGATTGTAACTTTCTGGCTTTGCTTTTTCTTTATAACAATTGCGCTACCAGAGATTTCGTAAGTCAGGTTAGTGCCTTCCAGACATTCATCCAGAATTTCAGTAATTGTCTTATCTTTTGCCTTGATGGTGATATCGGTCACATTAGCAATGTCTTCCGTTCCATACATAAAGACAAATTTCGTACGATTCTGCAGATACCAGAGTGCTGCTTCCAGCGTTTCTCCTCTCAAGTCGATGGAGATTCTCTGATTGTCCTGTGCTTGAATCATGAGTGAAGAAAGGGAGAATATCCATAAAAGACAGAACTTCACAAAGTTTCTGCTTGCATAAGATACCACCCACGGCAGGGATTTTACTCGTTTTTTCATAATGCGTTAGTTATATTATGTATTATTACTGTTTGTAGGAAATGTGCAGGATGCCCTCCCGTTGTTTGATATTGACCAGATTTAATTCTGTAATCATGTCGATAATCGGGTTCATGTTGGCGTAGCGGTTAAGGTAAGCTCCGATACGCACCTGTTTGGCTGCTTCGTCTTCAAAAGAATATTGGAATCCATACCATTTGGACAGGTATGACATCACATTCTCAAGAGGGACATTTAAAAAGATAAATGATCCGGATTCCCAAGATGTATACAAATCAGTGTTTACGTTGGCGACGGTATTTGTACCGGTATTTTTATTATATGTATAGTGCTGGTTGGGAACTAATTCGAATTCTTCATTTCTACTGTTGATTCTTACTGTTCCACTGATTAAGGTCGTACTTTCCGTATCTTCATCAGCGTAGGCTCTTACGTTGAACGACGTTCCCGTCACCCGGATAGATGTATGCGATGTTTTTACGATAAACGGATGCTCCTTGTCCGGGGCAACATCAAAATAAGCCTCCCCTTCAATTTGCACAATACGTTCTTTACTACTGAAACAAACCGGATAAGTCAGCCGGGTTTCCGCATTGAGATGTACCCTTGTGCCGTCGGAAAGCGTGATAAGGCATTCCATCCCCTGCAATGTGCGTAGTGTGTTTTGGATTTCTTTTACTTGCGGTTTGTTGGCGGGAATCTGATAGTTAATCCCTTTCGAATCGATCACAAATGCTCTGACCGCATTCTCCGGAAGATTATTGTCGGAAAGATTGAAAGATTTGCCGTCACTCAAGATCAGTTCCCCGCCAAGGGTTCCCGGAGTGATGTCGCTAATCGTTTCTTCGGATATCCAATGATAGATAAAGTAAGAAGCAGGTACTAATAACAATAAGATGAGAGCTGCATATTTCAGACTCTTTTTCCACGAAAAAACAGTACCCGATTGATTGCCTCCTAATAACGGATAGACTTTCTCCCACGCTTTTTGTGAAGAGAAGCTTTTTATTAACCGGCTGTTTTCTTCATACGTTTCCTTATTTAATATCCGGTCGGCTATCTTTTGATGTTCCGGGTTTTCATCCAACCATGCACGATAGTTCTTTTCCTCTTCGGGGGTAGACGAATGAGTAAATAAGGAAGCTAAGATTTTTGCAATTTTAAATTTTTCTTTAAATGAATTCATCGTTTTTTCGATTTGTTATATAAGTAAAACAATCCAATCGAAAAAACGGGGTAATCAAAAAGTTACTTTATTTGCATAAAAATAGTAATAAGGTGTAATTTATGCCTTTGAGACTTTCGCGAAGTTTGCGATAGGCGAATTTCTTTAACGTATGGACAGTGCCTTCTGAAATTTGCAATTTGTCAGCAATCTCATGGTTTTTTAACCCTTTCATAGAATATAAGATGATATTTCGCATTTGGGTAGGCAATTCTTCTACCGCTTTGCGAACCATGTGGAATGTTTCCTGTTCGATAATGGCAGCTTCGAAGCCACTATCGAACTCTTCCTGTCCAGAAAAATAGGGAATATCTAATTGCTCATGTTTTAAGTGATTCAGACATTTATTTCGGGTGACGGTATAAAGGAAGCTTTTTACTTTCAAAATGTCGTCAAAATCTTCTTTCCGTTCCCAATAAGCTAACAATACATCTTGTGCGATGTCTTTGCAAACTTCTTTGTCTTCAATATAGTGGGATGCGAACACGCAAAGAATAGGATAGTAGTCATCAAATAGCTTTTTGAAAGCCTGTTTGTTGCCACGTTTTATGTCTGCAATTATATTTTCTATATGTATGTTCACTATTTAGGGTGGAACGATTGGTGCAGAAACTCTCTTACCCAATCTTGCTTATTTTCTTCAGCTTTTCTTCTTCGATGATTTTGATTTTTCTTCCGTCGATAGTAATCAGTCTTTCCGTAGCGAATTGCGACAAGGTACGGATAGCGTTCGAAGTAGTCATATTGGAAAGATTTGCCAGATCTTCACGTGAAAGATAAATGCTCAACGTAGAACCGTCTTCTTCCAGTCCATAACTTTCTTTCAGGAAGATGAGTGATTCGGCCAAGCGTCCGCGAATATGTTTTTGTGTCAGATTAACGGTACGTTCGTCAGAGATACCCAAGTCAATGGAAAGTTGGCGGATAAAGAACATGGCCAAGTCATTATTTTGGGCAACCAGCGTAGTGATGGCACTCATAGGAATCAGGCAAACAACGGAAGGTTCGAAAGCTGCTGCGGCAGTTACAAAATCTTGTTTGGCAAAATAAGCACGATATGCAAAGTATTCGCGTGGTTTAATCATGCGGATAATTTGACTTCTACCCCCCACACCATCTTTGAAGATTTTCACTTTTCCACTGATGAGACACATCAGATGATGTGGCGTTTCTCCTTCACAGTAGATGGTTTCATTCTTTTTGTAGGTTTGTATCGTATAATTATTCATCAGAAACTCCTTTTGCTCATTGTTTAGAGGAGCTAACATATCGGATAATGGTTCCGAAATATCGATGTCTGACATATTCATTTTTACCATGAGTGCTACAAAACTGTGTTATACAGCACAAAAGTAAAAAGAAAAAATGAGAAAATGAACGAATCTATAAAAAGATTGCACAAAAGTGGGAGCTTTCGTGCAATCTTGCAGACATTTTATTTGGTAAACAACAGTTCTCTATATTTAGGCAACGGCCATATTTCGTCATCCACTTCCATCTCCAGGTGGTCGATGTGGTCGCGGATTTGGTCAAGATACGGGCGTACTTTTTCTTCGTATGCGAATGCCCTTTCTTTGTAGTTTTCCATGTGGTTGGCTACTTTTCTTGCTTCGGTCATGTCGCGCACGAGTACTTTGATAGAAGTGACCCGGTGTGAAATCTCACGAATCAGTTCTTTACGGTCGGCACTTAATACTTCATATTCTTCAGCCGGGAATATTTCTTTCAGTCCGCGAAGATTTTCGAGCAAACGGTTCTGATAGGCAACGGCAGTTGGTACGATGTGATTGATGGCGAGGTCGCCCAATACACGGCCTTCGATTTGCACCTTCATGGTGTATTTCTCCAGTTCCACTTCCAGACGGCTGTTCAATTCGGTCTCGTTGAAGATACGTTCGCCGATAAGTACTGATTTGGATTGGTTATCAATATAGTGCATCAGGGCTTCCGGTACGTGGCAGATATTAGTCAGTCCGCGGCGTGCAGCTTCTTGTTTCCATTCTTCGGAATAACCGTCCCCTTCGAAACGAATCGGCTCGGAGGCGATAATTGTTTCTTTCAGCAGGCGGAAGATAGCTTCGTCTTTGCCAACTCCTTCTTCCATCAGCTTTTCTACCGATGCCCGGAATTCGTTCAGCTGGTTTGCCATGGCCGCATTGATTGCAATCATAGAGGCAGCACAGTTGGAAGAAGAACCTGCGGCGCGGAATTCGAAACGGTTTCCGGTGAATGCGAAAGGAGAAGTACGGTTGCGGTCGGTGGTATCCAGTAAAATTTCGGGGATACGTCCGATGCCTAACTTCAGTGTGGTTTTTTCTTCCGGCGTCATTTTCTCATTTCCTACCTGGCGGACAATTTCGTCGAGAGTAGACGAGAGTTGTGAACCCAGAAAGCAAGAGAGGATGGCGGGAGGAGCTTCATTGGCTCCCAAACGATAGCTGTTGCTGGCGCTCATGATGGAGGCACGCAATAAATCCTGGTTTTTATAAACCATCATTAAGGCGTTTACCAGAAATGTGAGGAATAGCATATTGCCTTTCGGATTCTTTCCGGGAGCGAACAGATTGATACCGGTATCTGTGCAGAGTGACCAGTTGTTGTGCTTGCCCGAACCGTTTACTCCGCTATATGGCTTTTCGTGCAGGAGTACATTAAAATGATGCTTCCTGGCGATACGCTTCATCAAATCCATGACGAGCTGGTTGTGATCGTTGGCAAGGTTACAGTTTTCGAAAATAGGGGCCAACTCAAATTGGTTGGGAGCTACTTCGTTATGACGGGTTTTGGCAGGAATACCGAGTTTGTGACACTCGATTTCGAGTTCTTTCATAAATGCAGTGACACGTGGAGGGATAGAGCCGAAATAATGATCCTCCAACTGTTGGTCTTTGGCAGAAGAGTGCCCCATCAGTGTCCGTCCTGTCAGGCAGAGGTCGGGGCGTGCATTATATAAGGAGGAGTCTACAAGGAAATATTCCTGTTCCCATCCTAAATTGGTATATACGCGTGTGATGTTCTTGTCGAATAGCTGACAGACTTCCGTTGCTGCTTTATCTACAGCGGCAAGTGCTTTCAACAATGGAGTTTTGTAATCCAACGCTTCACCTGTATAAGAAATGAAGATAGTGGGGATACAAAGAGTGGTATCTACTACGAATGCCGGTGAAGAAACATCCCAGGCTGTATATCCTCGTGCTTCGAAAGTGTTGCGGATGCCGCCGTTAGGGAAAGAAGAAGCATCCGGCTCTTGCTGGATCAGTAGTTTTCCGGAGAAGCGTTCAATCACTCCGCCATCTTCGCCGAATTCGATAAAGCCGTCATGCTTTTCGGCTGTTCCGTCTGTCAGAGGCTGGAACCAGTGTGTGTAGTGAGTGACGTTGAGTGACTTAGCCCAACTTTTCATACCGTTAGCAATTAAATCTGCTATTTCACGGCTGATAGGCGTACCTTTTTCGATAGCGTCGGTTACAGCTTTGTAAGCTTCTTTGGGAAGATACTCCTGCATCTTCTTGCGGTCGAACACGTGGCTACCATAATAATCAGAGAGTTTGTTGGAAGGGGCAATAACTTCCAGAGGTTTCCGGTTGGAAAGCTCTTGTAAGGCAAAAAAACGCATTTTTGACATAAATGGTCTATTTTTTTATCGGTTGATGGCGCAAAATTATATGTTTTTTCTGAAAGTACCCCTATTTTAGAGGGGGTATTTTGAAAAATAATGTGTTTTTCTAAAAGTACCCCCTCTGTTGATTCTCCAACTTCTATTCTTATTGTTGCTGTTCGTTGATTTCTTTAGCCATCTGTTTAACCAAACTTTCCACTTGGATATAATGGTTGTGATAGTTCTTGAATAACAGTTTGAACACTGGGCTGTTCACAGCCATTTGGGTAAGAAATTGTAGGTGTTTACCCATAGAGGTGTTCATCTGCATACGCTCTTTTTTGCTCAAGTTGTCTTGTAGGGAGTAAACACCGCATGAAATTTGGATTTCTGCAATGCCTTCATCCCAAGGATGGGTGTTGAGGTGAGTCAATGCTGCCAGGATTTTTTTCAGGTCTTTCAGCAGAATGTTTAAAAGTTCGAATTCGGTGCGGTTTATGGAGCAGGAATCCGGGTTCAGGAGGAAAGCGAATTTAAGGTAGAAATCCTTTAATTCTTCTTTAGGAATAACAAATGAATCTTTGGAAGCCTTTATCATGCCTCCCACCGCTGGTTGAACGGTAACTTGTTTTGTTTCCATAATATAATTATGAATAAGGTGGTAGGCGAAGATTTTCTATGAAATAAGAGCGGTTCCGCCTTTCCCGTTACTCTTCACCAACCAGGCAGTGGGTGCATTAACACTCCACACGGGGGTACGAAACCGCCATATGAAGCATCAGGACAGGCATAAAAATGCCTGCCACGAAACGAGGCAGGTTCCCTGCCTGGTTGATATGAAGAGTATCGCAAAGATACGACAATTTTCTTCTTTGTCAAGAATAAAGTGATAAATAAAAAGATAGAAGGGTTGATTTAGTCATTAATATGTTTTCAGGGGGCTCTTATATTTACAGATATTGGAACTTTGTATTTTTCCCATTATTGTTGAAATCCCCTTCATATTATAACTTCTTCCATACAGGTTTTATTAATTCCTCTTTCAACCTATCACCGCTCTGTAAGTGCGATGAATAAAGAGTTTTAGAAAGGTGGTGATAGGTTGAAAGAGGATTTTCGTTTTTTATATATGAAGAGAATAGCAGAATATGCAGAGCTTCCTGCATTTATTTCGAGACAACCGCGCCAAAGATTTAGTTCATCTCCATGTTATTTTGAATAATGTGAAGGTTTTCTTCTGATAACTCTTTTTAGTGTCCAACTTCTCTTGCTTTTCGATATTCTTTTTTATATTTGCCTACGTTAATGAAGGAGATACGACGATTGAGAGATAAAATATTGATAGGATGCATATTGTGTCTGTTCTCTTTTATACCAAAGGGGACAGCCAATAATTATATAATGAATCCTTATACCCATCAGGAAATCTCTGCTGACTCCATTATAGAACGTGTGATGACTTTTGCACCTTTGTATGAAACGATAGTCAGTGATTATCGCGCGAACCTATATATAAAAGGTAAGATGGACATTCAGAAGAAGAATTTTATTCTCCGTTATGTACCTTCTATGTTTCGTTTGCAAAAGGGTGTTCGCGAATATCTGCTTGAAACATATAGTGATCTTCATTATACGGCTCCCAATATTTACGATCAGAAAGTAAAGGCTTCCCAGGGAACTGTGAGAGGAAATAGGGGATTGCCTGGATTGCTCGAGTACTTTAATGTAAATATCTACTCTTCTTCTTTATTGAATGATGAACGCTTATTGTCACCACTGGCCAAAAACGGACAGAAATATTATAAATACCGGATAGACAGCGTGATGGGAGATCCTAACAATCTGGATTATCGGGTTCGCTTTATCCCCCGCACTAAGAGCGATCAGTTGGTGGGTGGCTATATGGTGGTCAGCAGTAACGTTTGGAGTGTTCGTGAAATTCGTTTTTCGGGAAGATCGGAGCTGATAACATTTACCTGTTGGATTCAGATGGGAGATGTAGGCAAGAAAAATGAATTCCTGCCGGTGCGTTATGACGTAGAAGCTCTTTTCAAATTTCTCGGAAATAAGGTGGATGGTAATTACACCGCTTCTTTAGATTATAAATCCATCGAACTGAAAGAAAAAAAGGTGCGCAAGAAAGAGAAGAGAAAATATAATCTTTCGGAATCTTTCTCTTTACAGTGTGATACGAACGCTTATAAGACGGACGCCTCTACCTTTGCTATCATGCGGCCGATTCCTTTGAATGAAAGTGAGAAAAAACTATATCATGACTATACGCTTAGACGTGACACGACAACGGTAGAAAAGCCGTCCAAGAGTCAGGCCTTTTGGGGAACGATGGGTGATTTGATGGTAGAAGATTATAAATTCAATTTGTCCAATATCGGAAGTGTGCGATTTTCTCCGTTTATCAATCCGCTCTTATTCAGTTATAGTGGAAGCAACGGTTTGTCTTATCGACAGGATTTTCGTTATAACCGTCTTTTCAGAGGGGATAAATTACTTCGCATTGTGCCTAAACTCGGATACAACTTTACGCGTAAGGAATTCTACTGGTCATTGAATGCCGATTTTGAATACTGGCCGCAGAAGCGGGGATTCTTCCGGTTGAATGTGGGTAACGGTAACCGTATTTATAGTAGTAAAGTGCTGGACGAACTGAAAGCTATGCCGGACAGTATCTTCAATTTCGATTTAATTCATCTCGATTATTTCAAGGACTTGTATTTTAACTTCCGTCATACCGTTGAAGTAGTCAACGGACTGGATATCGGTCTGGGGTTCTCGGCCCATAAAAGAACAGCGGTAGAGCCTTCCCGCTTTGTAATCACTGGCGATTATCCGATGCCGCCCCCGGAATTTATGGATAAATTCAAGAACACTTATATCAGTTTCGCTCCCCGCATCCGGATAGAGTGGACTCCGGGACTCTATTATTATATGAACGGAAAGCGAAAGATTAACCTCCATTCTTTATACCCGACTTTCTCGGTCGATTATGAACGAGGTATTAAAGGAGTGTTCAAGAGTACGGGTGAATATGAAAGAATAGAGTTTGACCTTCAGCATCAAATCCGGTTGGGATTGATGCGTAATATTTATTATCGTTTCGGATTCGGAGCATTCACCAATCAGGATGAGTTGTATTTTGTGGACTTTGCCAATTTCTCCCGCCATAATCTTCCCGTAGGTTGGAATGATGAAATCGGCGGAGTATTTCAGGTGCTTGACTCACGTTGGTATAATTCCTCCCGCCGTTATGTACGGGGGCATTTCACCTACGAAGCTCCGTTCCTTATTCTCCGGCATCTGATGAAGTACACCCGTTATGTGCAGAATGAACGTATTTATATCAGTGCCCTCTCTATGCCGCACCTTCAACCTTATCTGGAAGTAGGATATGGCATCGGTACGCATATTTTTGACGTAGGAGTTTTTGTGAGCAGCGAAAATTGGAAATTCGGAGGAATAGGCTGTAAGTTCACGTTTGAGTTGTTCAACCGATAGTTTTCTTCGTTCCGGTTGTTTTATCGAAAGATTTTACTTATCTTTGTATAAGAGAGGATGAGGGCAAAATTTAGCATCAAAGAGGTGTAGTCGCCTCATAAGCACAGGTATTTTCCTAGAAAATAAATTCTAAGGTATAAATACCTAAATTTATTTTAGTAATAACTCATCCTCTCTTCTCTCTTTTTTATATGCATATACAAAATGGACGGAATTTTAATAACGATCATTGTTATCACCGCTTTCCTGGTTTATAAGATGATTTCCTCAAGCAGGAAACAGGAGGGGTATAAAAGATGGAAAGCAACAAGCAGTGGTAAGGAAGAAAAGACTACTAAGGTAAAATGGGAACACGGAGCCTGGCTTAGGCATGCTTTGGGGGGAACTGTTCCGAGAGCGCAGTATGTTCAAAAGTTTGATGAATCGGCTGTTGTTTGGTGTGCCAACTTGTTGGGAGTGGAAACGGCACGGTTGAAGGAAATTCTACGGGATGTTTCCGAACATTACCGGGAGTTCTGGATGAGAAAAAGAAAGGGAGGTTATCGGATGATTTCTGCTCCTGACAAAGAATTACAATCTATTCAAACCACTATTAATTCTCGAATATTATCATCTGTGACAATGATTCATCCGGCGGCAGTAGGTTTCCGGAGCGGTCATTCTGTGGTTGATAATGCCAGTCCCCATCTGGGAAAACGGTATATCTTGAAAATGGATATTCATGATTTTTTCTTTTCGATACGGAGCCGGAGGGTGAAAAAGACATTTGAGAAGATTGGTTATCCGGAAAATGTGTCTAAAGTATTGGGAGTGTTGTGCTGCTTGTACAGGCACTTGCCGCAGGGAGCACCTACAAGTCCGGCGTTAAGCAATATCGTGGGGTATGAGATGGACAAGAAATTGGCTGCACTGGCAGCGGAATACGGACTGACTTATACCCGCTATGCCGACGACCTGACTTTTTCGGGAGATGTGTTCTCCAAAGAACAAATCATTCCCCGGATCAAACAGATCATCCGTGATGAGAAATTCGAACCGAATCATAAGAAGACCCGTTTTATCAATGAGTATGGCAGGAAGATTATTACAGGAGTATCTGTTTCTTCCGGTGCGAAACTGACAATCCCTAAAGCCAGAAAGAGAGAGATCCGGAAGAATGTCTATTTTATCCTGACGAAAGGCTTGGCGGAACATCAGTGCCAGATTGGCTCGAGTGATCCTGTTTATCTGAAACGGCTGATTGGAGAACTTTGTTATTGGCGGTCAATAGAACCGGACAATGCGTATGTATCCGATTCTATTAACCGTTTGAAATGTTTGGAGAAAGGGTATTAATCTAATTGGCAATCGTTACCCGTTCATTTTCTATCTTGGCGTAATTCCTTTTCACAGCTTCGCGAATACCTCTTTGCATGGCAGCGTCTATGTTCGATCCCATACGGGCAAAGCCGAACTGTTGTGCGCATGCTTTTATCAAATCTGCCGCAGGCAGGCTGATGGAGTCGGTCAATAGTTGCCGGATGGCATTGGCTATTTCTTCAGGTGGTATGTCTGTCGCTTCCCGGTCGGAAACCGGGCGATAGATTGAATAGGAAGCGCATTGCTCTTTGTCGTTCCAGCAGAAGACAAGTCCTTCGTATTCTGTGCGATAGATATTCAATGTGTCGAGTGCTGTTTCTATCTGTGCCTCTACCCGTGTTCCCAAGCGGCTGATTCCCCATTCGGACAGGATTTTCTTACAGAGCAGGGATTTACTGATTGGCGCCTCGCTTTCCATAATCTTCCGTATTTGGGAGAGGAGGATAGCGTAACTGTCCGTAAAGAAAAAGTCTTCCGGTGAATAACTGTATGGGGTGATCTTTGCAAACTTGTACTTTTGTTCTATCCGGTTTTGAGTAGAAAGAACGGAAGCTGCTTGCTTTTCAGGAGCAACAGGCGATGCCTTGAGTACAAATGAAATTTCATTGTTGGTTATCTGTGCCGTCGGTGCAGGTGCTGCCACTTCTGTCGGAGTAGAATTGATTTCGGCTGCTGTCATTGAACCGACCTTTGAATTCTTTTTCCGGGCGATAGCCTCTTGGATAGTTGCCATTACTTCGTCCGGCTTTTCCCACCAGTCCATTGTCCATATCCGGTAGATGTCCCATCCGAGTGCTTTCAATACATTATTCTGCACAATTTCCCGGTCACGTGCGGTCTTGGTACGTTTGTAGTTTTTGCCGTCGCAGATAATACCTAACTGATAGTTAGAGGTATTTTCGGTGTCGACGATACCTATGTCTATTTTGTATCCGGAGCAACCAATGTCTGTATGCACGGTGTAACCCAATGAGCGCAGTCTGTCGGCAATGATCGTTTCGATGGAGGCTGTTGCTTCCGACAGTTGTCTTGGCACACTGCTGATGGTGCTCCGGGTTCCCTTCTCCGCATATTCGAGGAAACGTTTTAGTCCGGCTACTCCAATAGAAGAAGTCCGGTTCAGGTCGATCATATCCGACCTTAGGGTGGAATAGATAATCATCTCATACCGGGCACGGGAAACGGCTACATTCAATCTTCTTTCGCCGCCTGCCCGGTTCAGTGGTCCGAAATTCATGCTGACGCGCCCTTCTGCATCCGGGCCATAGCCCACAGAGAAGAGAATAACATCGCGTTCGTCTCCCTGCACATTCTCCAGGTTCTTGATAAATAACGGTTCGTCGCATTCCAGCGCAAGAGTTTCCAGTTCGGGGTAAAAGATAAAAAGGTCGGATAATAAGTCTTCTATCAAGGCTTGTTGGACAATGCTGAAAGTGACTACACCGATACTTTTCTTTCTTAATTCCTCGCTTCTCAATCTTCTGGCTATTTCGTCCACCACAGCTTGAGCTTCCGCCCGGTTCTGGCGCGACTTGCCTTTATCATAGTAACCGTTGATGTTGACTATCCTGACTTTCGATTCAATGTTGTCCGGTGAGGGGAAAGTCATCAGTTTGTTATCGTAATATTCGGAGTTGCTGAAAGCGATGAGGCTCTCATGTTTGCTTCGGTAGTGCCATAATAAATATTTGGAAGGGATAGACAGAGCGAGACAGTCGTCAAGGATACTCTCCAAATCTTCCATTTCAATGTTGTCTTCATCAATGGTGTTGACCGAGAAGAAACTGGTAGGAGGCATTTGTTTCGGGTCGCCTACGATAATGACGTTTTTACCCCGTGCAATGGCGCCCACCGCTTCATAAGTAGGCATCTGTGAGGCTTCATCAAAGACAATCAAATCAAATTTATCAGCGTCCGTATCGATGAATTGAGCGACGGAAAGAGGACTCATCAGCATACACGGGCACATGCGCGACAACAAAGTGGGAATTTGGTCGAATAGCTTGCGAATAGATATGCCGCGGGCATTGTTGCGGATATTCTTTTGAAGGATACCCACTTCGGAACTTTGGATGGCTTCGTGAGTGAAAGACGGAATGTTGGAGGCCAACCGGGCAAATAATTCTCTTTGCGTCGTTTCTTCGAATTTGGCGGATATTTGTTTGTATTTAGCAATGATGTCATTGAATATCTTACCGTTGAATAATTCCAGAGTCGGCTCTTTGGCAATGATATACCGGATAGCTGCCTGATAGAAACTCTTGCGGAAGCTGTCTGTAAGTTGGCTGGTAGGAATATTCTTTTCTTTATATTCCGTCGCGATAAATCCTATTCCCAGACTATGCAGGGTTTGGTAGGCTTGTAGCCACTGATACCAGTCCTTGAGCTTGTCGAGGTTCTCTTTCCAGGTTCGGGCTTTTGACAAGGCAATCGTTATCCAGTCGGCTGAATCGGTATAAAGTTCTTCGATCGAGATACCCAGCATGCCGGACAATTTCTTTTCGGTGGCTGTGAGTGTATCTGCGAGCTGATACAGTTCATTGAAAGAATGAGCATGGATGTCTCTGAATGTTTGAATTCCTTCAGTGAGTTGTGCGGACAAATTCTGCTTGATTTGCGAAACTTTGGCAATGTCTTTTGCGTAGTTCAACAAATGCGAATGAAGGGAAGTCATGTCGTCGATTATCTGCTCAATGGTGTTCCAATCCTCGTTCTTGCCGGGGCGTCCGAATAGGGAGGGAAGTTGCCCGATGTATTTCCGGACGGCTTCTGCTTCTTCCTGATACCGGATAATGCGGTGGAGCAGAGGTTTGATGTCTTCTGTTTCAATCGTTTTTAAAGCATATACGTTGATTGCCTTTCTGATTTTCCGTTGTCCGAAATATCTGGGAAGGAACCATTGATCGGATACCCGGTTCCATTCGGCTAACATCTGCTTTGCGTTGATGGACAGGATTTCTTGGGTGAATCCGGTTTCTATCTCTTTCCTTTGTTCATCCCGTTTCCGTCCGTGAACCACTACTTCCCGGTATTCATTCAGTGTTTCGTTGAGCAATGGCAAAGTCAGCAATCCGGGAGTCAGTTCCGGAATGTCGAGTATTCTCCGGATGATGTGGGAGATTGTCTGGAAATCCTTGCGTGTAGGGTGTATATCCGTATCTTTTAGAAGTATGGAGAATACATCCAGCTTCTGCCGGATGGTGGTCAACAGGTCGATAAATCCGGTGAGCAGTTGGGAGGACCCCTCCTTAACGGCTGATGAATATTCGGTAATCGAGATACCGGTTAATGGATGCTGGTAAGGATGTCCACACGCATTGGCCGTCCGGACTAGCAGCTCGATGGCATCTTCCCATTGGGCAAATGTGTCTTTATCTAATGTATCCAGATAAGCTTGTGGAATATCAAAACAAGATTCGACGTCCACGGATTGATAATGAATAATGGCGTCGTATAATGAAACCCCGAACGGGTATTCTTTATGCAGGGCTTCGATATATTGATTCAATTCCGCCCGTAAATTCAGCAGGCGTTCCGCTTCCTTTCTGAATTCTTCGGGAGGTGTCTGCCTGATAATTTCCGTAGTTTCTTTCAGTTGCGAGATAACGGCGGATTTCTTTGTTTTGTTGGAATGAATTTCCAGACAGAACGGAGCCAGCCCGATAGCTGCCAATCTGTTTTGCACAACGGAGAGGGCAGCCATCTTTTCCGCTACAAATAAGACACGTTTTCCTTTGTAAAGCGCGTTGGCGATGATATTGGTAATCGTTTGCGATTTTCCTGTTCCCGGAGGGCCGTGCAGGATGAAAGTCTTGTCGTGTACGGCTTCGTAGATAGCTTCCAGCTGCGAAGAATCGGCGATGATGGGTAATACAATGTCTGCGGGCGACACTTGTTTGTCCATATCCGTTGCATCTATTTCCTCTGTGGCGGCTTCCCATTCTATCTTTCCGTTGATGAGGCTGGACACAATCTTGTTCTGAACCAGTTTGTTGGCATTGTTGTGAATATCATTCCACATGATGAACTTGTTGAAAGAGAAGATACCCAGAATCGCTTGCTCTTCCACGTCCCATTTACGCTGGTTCTTAATGCTGTTGCGGATAATGGAATAGATCAGCTTGACGTTTACGCCGCTTTCGTCGGTAGGTAACGGGTCCAATCCTGATAGGGTGATTCCGAAGTTTTGGCGAAGCATTTCCAATAAGGTGATATTCATCATCGTTTCTTCTTCCCGGGAACGGATTACGTAACCTTTGGCTGCCGATTTACGGATAATTTCAACCGGTAATAGCAGGATGGGAGCGTAGCGGGGGCGTTCGCTGGAAGGTGTCTCGTACCATTTCAAAAGTCCGAGAGCCAGATAGAGCGTGTTGGCTCCATTCTCTTCGATAGAAGTACGCGAAGAGCGGTATAGGTGAGTCAGTGCCTTGCCTAAATCGTTTTCGGGCAGATAGAAACGTAACCTTTTCTGTGAAAGTTCCGAGTTGATGAAACCAACCATGGGATCAGATTCCGGTATGGAGGAATAAATCCCGAAGTCCATCGCCGGACTTTCCCAATCGGCAGGGCGGTGAAGGATGCGGAATTCTTCTCCGTCGGCCAATGCATCTTCCAGACAGGATAGATTAGCCGGGATGAGTTGGAGCGTGTTTTTGGTAATCCGGATATTCAGCAGATTGTTGCGCAGGCTTAAATCCAGCAACCGTCTTTCCCATAACAGTTGTTTGGTGATTACGGTCTGGGTCTCGTTGCCCGATAAATCATACGGATTGATACTTTGCGGAGTGGCATGAACGGCACTTCTTTGAATGTCGGTCTCCTTTTCTTCTACTTCCCATACCTGCCCGTGCAGAATGCGTTGGGGGATGGGGCGGATGCCCGAATGTCTCGCTCTTTTCACATCTATGGCAAGAATGAAACTGTTCCCATCCGTCAGCTTTCCGTTCGCTTTCTTCACTGCATCGTCGAAATCGGACGAATGTCCCATGTTCATGCAGGTCGTTTCAACTAAAGTAATGTCGTATATTCCTTCGGCTGTCCGTTTGGTTAACAGGGAAACATCGTCAATGGTAGGATCCGGAAAAGTTTCCGGCACTAGCCAGGCTCCCGCAAAAGCATGCCCTTGAGTGATGATAATGAGTGCATTCAGCCCGATTGCTTCCAGACAGGAAGCATAGAGCAAAGCCATATCCAGACAGGTTCCCAGTTTTTGTGCCATCACGGAGTCGGCTAGCCGTACACGTTGCCCATATTCCTCAAAGCTGGCGGGGATGGTGCTGTATATAATCTGTTGTTCCGTGATAGCCGTGTAGATGGCGGCCATCTGTTTCCTTACCCGGTCCGGAGTGCGGCTCTGATATTCGTCAAGGGACGGATTATCAGTCCATTGTCCCAGGATGGAAGCGGCTCTCTTGATGATCGGCACAATGGCTGTATGATTGGGGGTGATGAAAGCGGCCAGCATTTCGGGCAATACATTAAGCCCTCCCCATTGGTCGTATGCCAGAATGTCGATAGGGTAGGTTTGGCAGAATACGGATTCTGCTTCGGAAGTAATTTCAATTTTCAGATTGCCGGATAAACGTTCGGTCAGCTGTGTGAAATAGTTGGCGGACAAAGTGAGATTGAATGACGACAGGCATATCGATTCATTGGGCGGAATTTGTGCCACAGCTATCGGAGCAGCGTTTCCGAAAGTCGGTTCTGTCGTGATTTGTACCTGAATGTCCTTCAGCGGGGCAGGCGTTGTATTCTCAATAGAAAGCTGATGAATGATTGATGCACCGTTTTGTTGTATCGCAAAATTAATAAGCGGTAAATAGTCGCATTGCACCTTGACTTTGTCCAATCTCTCGTCCATGGCAAAAACTGTATAAATTAAAGATTGCAATATTACAAAAAATACGGATATAATTCTCTTTTCTTCTGCCATTCTTTTGTCAATCAAGAAAATATTCCTACCTTTGCGCCCGATTTATAGATAATATAATGTCTTATTTAATTAAAGTATTAAACAATTTATTTATTAATGGAAAACTTAAAGAACGTAGCTCCTATTGAAGATTTCAACTGGGATGCTTATGAAAATGGCGAAACAGTAACCAACGTTAGCCACGATGAATTGGAAAAAGCTTACGACGGTACGCTTAACAAAGTGAACGACCGTGAGGTTGTTGACGGAACCGTAATCGCAATGAACAAGCGTGAAGTAGTTGTGAACATCGGTTACAAATCAGACGGTATCATCCCATTGAATGAGTTCCGTTACAATCCGGATCTGAAGATCGGTGATACAGTAGAAGTATACATCGAAAATCAGGAAGACAAAAAAGGACAGCTCGTTCTGTCACACAGAAAAGCTCGCGCTACTCGTTCTTGGGATCGCGTTAACGCTGCTCTGGAAAATGAAGAAATTATCAAGGGTTACATCAAGTGCCGCACTAAGGGTGGTATGATCGTAGACGTATTCGGAATCGAAGCATTCTTGCCGGGTTCTCAGATCGACGTTAAACCGATCCGCGACTATGATGTATTCGTTGGCAAAACAATGGAATTCAAAGTGGTTAAAATCAACCAGGAATTCAAAAACGTTGTTGTATCTCACAAGGCTCTTATCGAAGCTGAACTGGAACAACAGAAGAAAGAAATTATCGGTAAACTCGAAAAAGGACAAGTTCTTGAAGGAACTGTTAAAAATATCACCTCTTACGGTGTATTCATCGACCTTGGTGGCGTAGACGGTTTGATCCACATCACTGACCTTTCTTGGGGACGTGTTAGCGATCCGAAAGAAGTGGTTGAGCTGGATCAGAAACTCAACGTTGTTATCCTTGACTTCGATGACGAAAAGAAACGTATCGCTCTCGGCTTGAAACAACTGACTCCGCACCCATGGGATGCGCTTGATACTGACTTGAAGGTTGGTGACAAGGTGAAAGGTAAAGTGGTTGTTATGGCTGACTACGGTGCATTCATCGAAATCGCTCCGGGCGTAGAAGGTTTGATCCACGTTTCAGAAATGTCTTGGAGCCAACACCTGCGTTCTGCACAAGATTTCATGAAGGTAGGCGACGAAGTAGAAGCTGTTGTGCTGACACTTGACCGCGAAGAACGTAAGATGTCTTTGGGTATCAAACAACTGAAACAAGATCCATGGGAAACTATCGAAGAAAAGTATCCTGTAGGTTCTAAGCATACTGCAAAAGTACGTAACTTCACTAACTTCGGTGTATTCGTAGAAATCGAAGAAGGTGTTGACGGCTTGATCCACATCTCTGACCTTTCTTGGACTAAGAAAGTAAAACACCCATCAGAATTTACTCAGATTGGTGCTGACATCGAAGTTCAGGTATTGGAAATCGACAAAGAAAACCGTCGTTTGAGCCTTGGCCACAAACAACTCGAAGAAAATCCTTGGGATGTATTCGAAACTGTGTTCACTGTAGGTTCTGTACACGAAGGTACAATCATCGAAATGTTGGATAAGGGTGCTGTTGTAGCTCTTCCTTACGGTGTAGAAGGTTTCGCAACTCCGAAACACCTTGTAAAAGAAGACGGTTCACAAGCACAGTTGGATGAGAAACTTGAATTCAAAGTGATCGAGTTCAACAAAGACGCTAAGAGAATCATCCTGTCTCACAGCCGTATCTTCGAAGATGTAGCTAAGGCTGAAGAAAGAGCAGAAAAGAAAGCTGCTTCTGGTGCTAAGAAGTCATCTTCTAGCAACAAGAGAGAAGATTCTCCGATGATCCAGAACCAAGCTGCTTCAACTACGCTGGGCGATATCGACGCTCTTGCTGCATTGAAAGAACAGTTGGAAGGAAAGAAATAATCTGAATAGAATATTTTCCAATGAAAGGCGCTCCCGTTTGGGGGCGCTTTTTTTATTCACCACAGATTTAAGAAATGAAGATAAGAGGGAATTTAATTCAGACATAAGAACAAAAGAATAAAAAATAAAATAGCAGTTCAATAAGCAACAGAAATAATTTTCAAAGCGCTGCCTTTATGTTCTTTTGTTCTTATGTCTAAAAATAAATTATCAAAATCTGTATTAATCTGTGTAACCCTGGGGTGAAATATTTCCTTTTCCTTTGCAAGATTAAATGTGAAATGTCCTATCTTTGCATATCATGGAAAAATTTGAGTTACATATATTGGGATGCGGTTCCGCTTTGCCTACTACGCGACATTTTGCGACCTCTCAAGTCGTAAACTTGCGTGAAAAACTATTTATGATTGATTGTGGCGAGGGAGCACAGATGCAATTACGCCGCTCGCGACTGAAATTTTCCCGATTAAATCATATCTTCATCTCTCATCTACATGGTGACCATTGTTTCGGATTGTTGGGACTGATCTCTACATTCGGATTATTAGGGAGAACTGCTGATTTACATATTCATTCTCCAAGAGGACTGGAAGAGTTGTTTGCGCCGATGCTTGCTTTCTTTTGCAAGACTTTGACTTATAAGGTGTTCTTCCATGAATTCGAAACGAAAGAACCGATGCTCATTTACGATGACCGTTCGGTGACTGTAACCACAATCCCTTTAAAACATCGAATTCCCTGTTGTGGTTTCCTTTTTGAAGAGAAACAGCGTCCTAATCATATCATCAGAGACATGGTAGACTTTTATAAAGTCCCGGTCTATGAACTGAACCGCATCAAGAACGGAGCGGATTTTGTAACTCCCGAGGGAGAAGTAATACCCAATTTACGTTTAACCCGCCCTTCGGCTCCGGCGCGTAAATATGCTTATTGTTCCGATACAATCTATCGTCCGTCCCTTGCTGAACAAATTAAAAATGTAGATTTGCTTTTCCATGAGGCCACCTTTGCACAGACCGAGCAGGCACGCGCTAAGGAAACTTATCATACCACTGCTGCACAAGCCGCGCAACTAGCTTTGGACGCCAATGTGAAACAATTGGTGATCGGACACTTTTCAGCCCGTTATGAAGATGAATCTGTTTTACTTCATGAAGCGTCCGCCATTTTTCCACAAACCATTTTAGCGAAAGAAAATTTGTGTATTGACGTTGATGGAGGAACTGTCTATGAAAAGTAGTCGACTGCTTTGGGGAGTAATCATCCTGCTCTTTGGTTGCCTGGCAGCCTGTAAAAAAGAGAAACCTCAATCTCCGATACCGGATTCTTTGTCTTCCCTCCAGGAACTGTTCTATCCTGCTTATCAAATAAATGCAGACAGCATTCATCAGATGATTCGTATTGGCCTGAACGAAAATCCGGTAACTCCCTGGGATTCGGTTTTGCTGGCACATTATCAGGAAAAGGATGAATTCTTTTGGCTGAACGATTCTCTCATATCCGATAAACCTGCCGTACAGGTGGCAGACTCGATGTTATTCTGGTTAGGAAACATTTCACAACATGGAGTTAATCCGAATCTGTATCCTGTCGATAGCATCCGTGAGGAATTGCAACAGATACGAACCTTGAAACTGCGTGAAGGGAAAACGATGAACCGTCTGCTGGCAGACGTGGAGTATCAGTTAACAGCCGCCTATCTTTCGTATGTGTGTCAATTGAAATTCGGATTCTTGCCTCCGGAGCGCAGATGGAATGATTCGATCGACCACATTCCTTTAAAACAATGTGACGTGAAGTTTGCAATGGCCGCTCTCGACTCTTTGCGTGCAAATCCTAACGCCGCTTTTCACCGGGCGCAACCCGCTTCCCCGCTTTATCATAAGATGCAGGAAGAGCTGGTTCGTGTGAATGGCTGGGGAGTGACAGATACTACGGATTATTATCGCGACCGCCTATTGGTAAACATGGAGCGGGCACGTTGGCAATATGCATTGGATAAAGGACGAAAATATGTGATAGCTAGTGTGGCGGCATTTATGTTGCAAGCCGTCAACGAAGAAACAGACTCTATCTTGGAGATGCGTATTTGTGTAGGGACTGTGAAGAATAAAACTCCTCTATTGTCAAGCAGGATTTATTATATGGAACTGAATCCTTACTGGAATGTGCCTCAAAGCATAATTCGGAAAGAGATCATTCCTACTTACCGCAGAGATACGACGTATTTTACCCGTAACCGCATGAAGGTATACGATAAGAATGGACTCCAGGTAGATCCCCACAGTATTAAATGGGCGAAGTATGCAGGAAGTGGCGTACCTTATACGGTGAAGCAGGACAATAAAACAGGGAACTCCTTGGGACGTATCATCTTCCGTTTTCCCAATCCTCATTCCGTATATCTGCATGACACTCCGTCACGGTGGGCTTTTACACGGAATAATCGTGCGGTGAGCCACGGTTGCGTCCGTCTTCAAAAAGCACTCGACTTCGCGTTCTTCCTGTTGAAAGAGCCGGATGAATTGTTGGAAGACCGTATTCGTATTGCAATGGATATCAAGCCGGTGAGTGAAGAGGGAAAGAAGCTGCCCATCAGTGCGGCTTATCGTGAATTGAAACATTATAGTTTGGAACAGTATATACCTTTATTTATAGATTATCAGACAGTTTATCTGTCTACCGATAATAATTTGAGGTATTGTGAGGACATTTATAAATATGATCCGTCCTTACTAGAAGCGATGAATAACCTGAATTTGAAACCATAAATAAACATACAGATACGAGAGATTATGATCCCTTATAACGAACGCGAAGTTCTGAAACTCCTTCAGGAGGAGAGTACACAGCGGAAAGGATTTGAAATGATTGTGGGGCAGTATAGCGAGCAATTGTATTGGCAAATCCGCCGGATGGTACTGTCGCATGAGGATGCGAACGATCTCCTGCAAAACACTTTCATCAAGGCATGGACGAATATCGATTATTTCCGTGCCGAGGCGAAGCTGTCGACCTGGCTCTATCGCATCGCGCTGAATGAGTGTCTTACCTTTCTGAATAAGCAGCGTGCCATGACTACCGTGGATATTGACGATCCCGAAGCAGTAGTTGTGCAAAAGCTGGAAAGTGACGCCTATTTCTCGGGCGACAAGATACAGATGTGCTTGCAAAAAGCCTTGCAGACTTTGCCCGAAAAGCAGCGTATGGTGTTCAACCTGAAATACTATCAGGAAATGAAGTACGAAGAGATGTCGGAAATCTTCGGCACGTCGGTCGGTGCACTGAAAGCATCTTATCATCATGCGGTGAAGAAAATTGAGAAGTTTTTAGAAGAAATAGATTAAACCTTTTAAATGAGACACTGTCTAATGAAAAGAGAGGAGAAAAACGTATGAAAGAAGAAGATATTTTATTGAAGAAGCTTGGAAAGGAAAATTCCTTCAAAGTGCCCGATGGTTACTTTGAGAACCTGACTTCGGAGGTAATGAATAAACTTCCTGAAAAAGAGAAAGTTGCTTTTAAGGAAGAACCTGTCAGCACATGGACAAGACTGAAACCATTGCTCTATATGGCAGCTATGTTTGTAGGGGCGGCCTTGATTATCCGGGTGGCGTCAACAGACCATAAACCTGTTACAGCGGATGATGTAGCGGTGACAGAAGTGGATACTGAAGTAGTCGTATCTGACGAAATGATTGATGTAGCAGTGGATCGTGCCATGCTCGATGATTATTCGTTATATGTTTATTTGAGTGACGCAAGTGTAGAATGATTTATAAAAACTGATTGAATACAGAAAATGAGAAAACTTATCGCATTGGTCGTTTTGTTATGTGGCTTTATGCCTGTTCTTTGGGCTGCTGATGGATGTGATCAGCATTTATCACGGGAGGAGTTCAGGGCAAAACAAAAAGCTTTCATTATCGAACAGGCTGGATTGAATAAAGAAGAAGCAGCCAAGTTCTTTCCCGTTTATTTTGAACTCCAGGATAAAAAGAAGAAACTGAATGATGAGTCATGGGATTTGATGCGCAAAGGCAAGGATGATAAAACAACGGAAGCTCAATATGCAGAAATCAACGAGAAAGTAGCCAACAACCGTATTGCTGCCGACCAGCTTGATAAAACTTATTTGGGTAAGTTTAAAAAGATTCTTTCAAGCAAGAAGATTTTTCTCGTGCAACGTGCAGAGATGCGTTTTCACCGCGAAATGATAAAAGGTATGAATCGTAGCAAAGACAAGGGAGACGATTCAAAGAAGAAATAAAGAAAACAGAGCGTCCGATTCGTATGAACAGACGCTCTGTTTGAGTAAAATGGAGGCTCTGTCCGGTGGGAATAGAGCCTCTGTTTTTTTATGCCGGTAAGGAAGTTACAGTCCTTTTTTCTTTGCTTCATTCCAAATGGCATCCATCTCTTCGAGAGACATATCTTTCAGACTTTTTCCTTCCTTGATGGTGTGCTCTTCCAGATAATTGAAACGGCGGATAAACTTCTGGTTGGTAAGTTCTAGTGCATTATCGGGATTGATTTTATAAAGGCGTGCCGCATTGATTAGGCTGAACATCACGTCGCCGAATTCAGCTTCCGCTTTCTCTCTATCCATGTTGGCCACTTCCTCCTGAAATTCACCTATTTCTTCTTTCACTTTATCCCAAACCTGTTCCCGTTCTTCCCAGTCGAAGCCTACATTGCGAGCTTTGTCCTGAATACGGTAAGCCTTGATAAGCGAGGGCAGGGCAGCGGGCACACCGCTTAATACACTTTTGTTTCCATCTTTCTCTTTGAGTTTCAACTGTTCCCAATTCTCGGAAACTTGTCCGGCTGTCTCTGCTTTCACCTCTCCAAACACATGCGGATGGCGGAAAATCAGCTTATCGCACAACTTGTCGCAAACATCTTTGATGTCAAAATCTCCTGTTTCCGAGCCTATCTTGGCATAGAAAGCGACGTGCAATAATACGTCTCCCAATTCTTTGCAGATTTCTTTCTTGTCATCCCTCATCAGGGCATCGCAAAGTTCGTAAGTCTCTTCTATGGTGTTGGGACGCAGACTTTCATTCGTCTGTTTACGGTCCCAGGGACATTTAACACGCAGTTCGTCGAGAATGTCCAGGAAGCGTCCAAAGGCTTCCATCTGTTCTTGTCTGGTATGTGACATAAATCTATCTATTTAATTCATTTTTTTCCATTCCTGGTAAGAAATCAATAACCCTACTACTTCCGAGTAGTTCTGGCGGCCACTTTCTATCTTGTTTCCTTTCAGGTAAAGATCGTATATCCAATCCTGTACGGCTCCCACTACCGGGCTATACTTGGCAGCCCAATAGGCTTGATTATTCTTGGCTAATTCAATAATTTCCGGTCGGATGCGTTGAAAGAGTTTTGCATATTCTTCTTCTGAAAGTAATCTTTTTGCATTCCCCAGTACATGCCCCAGTACAGAGAAATATCCGGAGAAACGGATACCCATTGCCTGTGAACGGGTACAAACCTGATAGGCATAGAAATTGGCTTCCGCTTCGCTGGTGATACCTAACAAGTGGGCTAGTTCATGAGCATAAGTGGCGGGGTAGTTAGCGGGAAGCAAATCTCCGTTAAGGGTGAATTCGCAGAAGAAAGGCCCCATGCTACCGGTTACTCCTACCATGGAAATGAACGGAGTAAACAACATGGTCTTTACTCTCGGATGATCGTGTGGAGGTCGGTGCACGCCCAAGCTATCACTTAACTGATTATAGATTCGTACGGTTTCTTCCTGTATCAAATCCTGGTTGATACTATTTACAGGGGTGTACGAACGATTTAATTGGGTGATATAGTCGTCAACGAACTCCTGAAAATTTTCGGGAGTGTAGGCTGTATATGGGATTTCGGTTCGTTGGTAAAAGTTCTTTTGAGAATAATTCAGTCCCCAAGCCAGATAGAACCATACATAAATCCACAACAGATATTCGCCGTCACGCAATAAAATTTTCTTCCAAGACAACTTTTTGCGGAGACGGGCATAAATAGGATAAATAATCACACCCGCGATACTAAGGAAGATAAATAAGTCTCCTATCGCAAAAGGAAATAAATTGGAAAAAAACGACAAAACGTAAGAGATAAAAGGATAGATTGTTTGCGAATAGATTGTTGCCAGAGCAGGAATCCATTGCGTTAGCCACACTAGGATTAAGATTGCTCCTAAGGCTAAATATCTTACATTTGGCTTCTTTTTCATCATTTGTTTAATATCAGTCAACAAAAATATGCATTAAATAGACGTCGCGCGAAAAAATACCTCTATATTTGCAAAAAATCTGTTAACAATGGCTTTATAACTTGTATAATAGGGAAAGTCATTCAACATAAACCGGATAAAAGATGGCTACATCAGAAGAAATTGAAAAGTATTGCCGGAATTGCGTATCACGTGATTTCGTGAATGGTAAAGGTCTTGTTTGTAAGCGCACCAGAGAACTTCCTGCTTTTGAAGAAGAATGTGAAAGTTTTGAGAAAGATGAAGAGCTGGAAAGATTAGCCCCTCCCAAGCCGGAAGACTTCCCGGTATCTATGACAGAAGAAGAAATGCTTGCCGAAGAGAATCTTTCCAAAGGAGTACTGTACGCAGTCGCTGCCTGTATTGTGGGTGCGGTGGCATGGGGACTGATATCTGTTTCTACGGGTCGTCAGATTGGATTTATGCCCATTGCTATCGGATTTATGGTTGGCTTTGCCATGCGGAAAGGGAAAGGAATACGTCCCATTTTCGGAATTATCGGTGCGGCATTATCCCTGATTAGTTGTGTCCTGGGTGATTTCTTTTCCATTATCGGGTATATTTCCCAGGATTATGATATGTCCTATTTCGACGTTCTGGTAAGTGTGGACTATGGAGAAATATTCTCTATTATGCTGGAAAATGTGATGTCAATGACTGCTTTATTCTACGGATTCGCTCTTTATGAGGGGTATAAATTCTCTTTCCGTGCACAGAAACACCCCGAGGGTGGTAAGATTTGAATTTAAATTATTAATTTTGCACCCGTTATTTTTAGAATATACATTATCATATATACATAAAACAATATGGAATTAGCAAGTAAGTACAATCCCGCTGACGTGGAGGGAAAATGGTACCAGTATTGGCTGGACCATCATTTATTCAGTTCGAAACCCGATGGCCGTGAACCTTACACCATCGTCATTCCGCCCCCGAACGTCACCGGTGTGTTGCACATGGGACACATGCTTAATAATACCATTCAGGATATTTTAGTTCGTCGTGCCCGTATGGAAGGCAAGAATGCCTGCTGGGTACCGGGAACTGACCATGCTTCTATTGCTACTGAAGCTAAAGTAGTAAACAAACTTGCTGCTCAAGGCATCAAGAAAACCGACCTGACTCGTGACGAATTCCTGAAACATGCTTGGGATTGGACAGACGAACACGGAGGTATCATCCTGAAACAACTTCGTAAACTCGGTGCATCCTGCGACTGGGATCGTACTGCTTTCACTATGGACGAGAAACGCAGTGAAAGTGTACTGAAAGTTTTCGTAGACCTGTTCAATAAAGGATTGATCTACCGTGGTGTCCGTATGGTAAACTGGGACCCGAAGGCATTGACCGCTCTTTCTGACGAGGAAGTGATCTACAAAGAAGAGCACGGAAAACTATATTACCTCCGCTATAAAGTAGAAGGTGATCCGGAAGGACGCTATGCCGTAGTGGCAACTACCCGCCCTGAAACAATCATGGGTGACACAGCGATGTGTATCAACCCGAACGACCCGAAAAACGAATGGCTGAAAGGTAAGAAAGTGATCGTTCCGCTGGTAAACCGCGCCATCCCTGTGATTGAAGATGATTATGTAGACATCGAATTTGGTACAGGTTGCCTGAAAGTGACTCCTGCTCATGACGTAAACGACTATATGCTGGGTGAAAAGTACAACCTGCCTAGCATTGATATCTTCAACGATAACGGTACATTGAGCGAAGCTGCCGGTATGTATATCGGCATGGATCGTTTCGATGTTCGTATACAGATAGAGAAAGACCTCGAAGCTGCCGGACTGCTGGACAAGACAGAAGCCTATACAAATAAGGTAGGTTACTCGGAACGTACCAACGTAGTGATCGAACCGAAACTATCTATGCAATGGTTCCTCAAGATGCAGCATTTTGCAGACATGGCATTGCCTCCGGTAATGAACGATGAACTGAAGTTCTATCCTGCAAAATACAAGAATACCTACCGTCACTGGATGGAGAACATCAAAGACTGGTGTATCAGCCGTCAGTTGTGGTGGGGACATCGCATTCCTGCTTATTTCCTTCCGGAGGGCGGTTATGTGGTAGCTGCTACAGCAGAAGAAGCATTGGCAAAAGCGAAGGAGAAAACCGGCAATGCCGCCTTGACAATCGAAGATCTCCGTCAGGACGAAGATTGTCTGGATACCTGGTTCTCTTCCTGGTTGTGGCCTATCTCTTTGTTCGACGGAATCAACAATCCGGGTAACGAAGAAATCAACTATTACTATCCGACCAGCGACCTTGTGACAGGACCGGATATTATCTTCTTCTGGGTAGCCCGTATGATTATGGCAGGCTACGAGTACGAAGGACAGATGCCGTTTAAGAACGTTTACTTCACAGGGATCGTTCGTGATAAACTGGGACGTAAAATGTCCAAGTCACTCGGTAATTCTCCCGACCCGTTGGAGTTGATCGAGAAATACGGAGCCGATGGAGTACGTATGGGTATGATGCTTTCTGCTCCTGCCGGAAACGATATTCTTTTCGATGACGCACTTTGCGAACAGGGACGTAACTTCTGCAACAAGATATGGAATGCTTTCCGTCTGATTAAGGGCTGGACAAATGCCAAAGGTACTATTGAGATCCCTACCGATGCACATCTGGCAGTTCAGTGGTTTGACCAAAGACTGGATGCGGCAGCTGTTGAAGTGGCCGATCTCTTCTCCAAATATCGTTTGAGCGAAGCGTTGATGCTGGTTTACAAACTGTTCTGGGATGAATTCTCTTCTTGGCTGTTGGAAATCGTGAAACCTGCTTATGGACAGCCTGTTAATGGCTTTATTTATAGTATGGTTCTTAGCTCTTTCGAGCGTCTGCTTGAATTGCTGCATCCTTTTATGCCATTTATCACAGAAGAATTGTGGCAACAACTGCGTGAGCGTGAACCGGGTGAAAGTTTGATGGTTACTCAACTGTTTGAACCGGTCGGAGCAAATGAACAATTCCTGGCAGAGTTTGAAGTAGCTAAGGAAATCATCAGTAATGTCCGTAGCATCCGTTTGCAGAAAAACATTGCTCTGAAAGAAGAACTCGAATTGCAGGTTGTAGGCACTCATCCGGTAGAGAAATTGAATCCGGTGATTATCAAGATGTGTAACCTGTCTTCCGTAACAGTGGTAGAAAGCAAATCAGAAGGTGCTTCTTCTTTCATGATAGGAACGACCGAATTTGCCGTGCCATTGGGTAATATGATTGACGTGGAAGCCGAAATCGCCCGTATGGAAGCCGAATTGAAGCATAAAGAAGGATTCTTGCAGGGAGTGATGAAGAAACTTAGCAACGAGAAATTCGTCAATAATGCTCCGGCTGCCGTTCTTGAACTGGAACGTAAGAAGCAAGCCGATGCAGAGAGCATCATTAATTCTTTGAAAGAAAGTATTGCGGCTTTGAAGAAATCATAATCCTTTGATACTTAATTTTATATAATAAAGGGCATCTCAATTCGTTTTGGGATGCCTTTTTTTTGCACTAAAGAAATTAATACTATCTTTGCTTCCGCTATTTATAGAATACCACAAATGAAACAATCGTTACGGATCATTCCATTCCTCCTTGGATTATTCCTTTTTATTGAAGGATTCTTATCACCTGCGTCAGCCCGAACCGAAAATACAAATAAAGAAGTACTGGTTTTAAACTCGATTAATTTCAATCTGCCTTGGGCTAAAAACTTTTATTGGTGTCTTCATGATGCTCTTCAGAAACAAGGAGTTTCTGTGAAGGCGGAATCGCTTTCCGTACCTGCTCTGGTGAATGAGATGGAGGCGAATGCCGTAGTCACCCATTTGCGTCAGAAGTATCCGGAGCCTCCCACTGCTATCGTGATGATTGGAGATCCGGGATGGATTGTTTGCCGCGAATTATTTGATGATGTATGGAAAGAAGTTCCGGTAATCGTGACAAATGCCCGCGACCATTTACCTGCTTCTCTTGAGGTCTTATTATCTCATGCCCCGTTGACGGAAGCCAATACAGTTTCCGGCGATGAATGGAGGCGGGGATATAATATAACTATCTTGAAGCAATATTATTATGTAAAGGAGACAATCGATTTAATTTATAAACTGATACCTGATATGGAACGTCTGGCGTTTATCTCCGACGATAGGTATATCAGTGAAGAAACTCGCGGAGATGTAAAGGAAGCTGTAGAAGAGAACTTCCCGGACTTGAATCTGGATTTACTTTCCACCACTCAATTATCTACAGAAATGTTGTTGGATACTTTACGTTGTTATAAACCGAATACGGGAATCATTTATTATTCTTGGTTTGAGTCGCATAACAAAAATGATAATAACTATCTTTTTGATCATATTCAGGAAGTGATTGTCAATTTTACTCCATCTCCATTGTTTTTACTTTCTCCCGAAGACTTGTCGAATAATACTTTTGCAGGAGGATATTACGTTTCGACGGAATCGTTCTGTAAATCTTTGCTGGAAATACTTGGTCGTGTCTTGGATGGAGAACAGGCACGTGATATTCCCGGTGGGGCGGGAGGAGAAGGAAGTGCCAATCTCTGCTATCAAGTGTTGAAATCCTACAATATACCTTCTTCCCGCTATCCAGACGATGCGGTTTATGTCAATGAGCCCAAGACTTTTTTTCAACAGTATTACATTCAAATACTTTCCTGTTCATTCTTTTTGTTGATTTTGATTGTTGCTATCATATATTATATCAGCATTCTTCGGAAAGCATATAGTCGCCTGCATGAAGCAATGGAAAAAGCGGAACAGGCCAATCAATTGAAATCCGCCTTTCTGGCTAATATGAGTCATGAGATACGTACCCCCTTGAATGCCATTGTAGGATTCTCCAATATGCTTCCTCATGTAGAAAACCGTGAAGAAATGTCCGAATATGTAGAACTCATTGGAACAAATACGGATTTGTTGCTCCAGTTGATTAATGATATTCTGGATTTGTCGAAGATTGAAGCCGGTACATTCGATTTCTATCCTGCCTTGATTGATGTGAACCAGACGCTTGAAGAAATCGAGCAAAGTATGCAGCTACGTCTTCGGCACAATAATGTGACTTTCACATTTGCGGAGAGACTGTCCCAATGTACATTGTATACGGATAAGAACCGTTTGATTCAGCTGCTTGCCAATTTTGCAGTTAACGCCATCAAATTTACAGAGGTGGGTACTATCCGTATGGGATATCGTTTGCTTGATCCTGAAACGATTTATTTTTATGTGTCGGATACAGGCTGTGGAATGTCTTCTGAACAGTGTATTCATGTCTTCGAACGGTTTGTGAAGTACAATTCCTTTGTGCAAGGTACCGGACTGGGACTTTCTATCTGCCATACGATTGTAGACCGCTTGGGAGGGAAAATAGGAGTGGAGTCGAAAGAGAACAAAGGATCTACTTTCTGGTTTACCTTACCTTATCGGCAGAATTAATGCTTTACTTCTTTCCAATCTATCAGTAGATAAGTTGCTATACTCTTATTGCAAACTTCCTTTCCCTTATTGGATAAGTTGTCTTTGACCAAGAAGAAACTATAAACGCAAGTTCTGATTGTATAATTGCAAGTTGCATTTATATAACCGGAACTTGCAGTTGTATAAATGAAGCTTGCAATTATAGTTTTCTCGTAGCCAAAAAGAAGTTTGGCAGTAGGGGAATGCAAGTTTACCTCTAATACAACGGAAGTTATCTATTAGTACTTTAATAGACAGATAGTAATAGATAAGAAAATAGATGGTTGGTTTGTTTTAAGGAAATAGAATCGGTAGTAATAATGGCAGATAATCCTTTAAATCTACGCGTAGTTGCTTTAATGCTTGTTGAATACGGTAATCTACTGTTTTGGGAGATATTCCCAGAATTTCCGCTATTTCTTTATAACTCATATCCCGGAACCTATGCATCACAAAAGCTTCCCGATAACTTTCCGGCAATGTGGCGATGGCATCCTTGATGCGTTGTGTCAACTCTTCAACTTGATAAAGATCCGTATCTTGCAGCATCTCCTGCATCTCTTCATAAAATCGAGTGTCGGCACGTTGGGTGGCATCAATATGTGCAAGCTTGTTCAGAGCTTTGCGGTATATCATTTTAAAGAGGTATGAACTAAGTGAAGTTTCGATAATCAGATTTTCTCTGTTTTCCCAAATCCATAAAAGAGAGTCCTGCACAATTTCTTCCGCATCTTCCAGATCTACAAAACGATGACCATAAGCACACAGTGTCGGATAATACCTCCGAAACAGTGCGTCGAATGCCTTTTGGTCTCCCTGTTGTATGGCAGATAGTAAATAATTGTTTTCTAACAGGTGAATTTCTTTCATGTATTAGTTTGATATTTCACTGCAAATATAGCTTTTTTATAAGAAAACAAAGATTTTATGAAAAAAAATGAGATTTGGTTTAGGAAACCCACAAGTCTCCCTTGTCTTATAGTAAAAGGCAATAAAATAAGAATATGGATAAAACTGATTATAATAGAATAGAAGAACTGCTTCCCCGTTATTGTGAGGGACTGGCAACAGAAGAAGAGCGTCTGCAAGTTGAGGCGTGGATGGATGAATCGGAAGAAAACCGACGGATAGCCAAACAGATACATACTCTCTATCTTGCCACAGATACTGTTCATATCATGACGAAAGCCGACACAGAGAAAGCATTGACAAAGGTGAAAAGTAGAATGTCGGGTAACAGACAAAGGAAAACGATGTGGTGGGAATGGACACAACGTGCGGCAGCAGTTTTGTTCATCCCGCTTCTCGTTACTCTGATGGTACAACATTGGGGAGGAAGCGAACAGGAATTGGCACAAATGATGGAAGTGAAAACAAATCCCGGAATGATGACTTCTCTGACATTGCCCGATGGCACATTGGTTTTCCTGAATTCCGAATCGACCTTGAGTTATCCCTCACGCTTCGATAGCGACACGAGAAATGTAACATTGCAGGGAGAGGCTTATTTTGAAGTAGCCAAGAACCCGGAAAAGAAGTTCATAGTTTCTACTTCCCACCAATCACAGATCGAAGTACTGGGAACTCATTTTAATGTAGAGGCTTATGAAAAAGAAGACCGGATTGCAGCAACATTGGTTGAAGGAAAGATAGGTTTTATTTATTCATCTGACAATGGCTCGAAAAAGGTGCTGATGGATCCCGGACAGAAGCTGGTCTATGATACAAGAGACAGTAAAGTGCAGCTTTATGCCACCTCCGGTGAGTCGGAAATAGCTTGGAAAGAGGGAAAGATTATATTTAGAAATACTCCTCTCGAAGAGGGATTGCGAATGTTGGAGAAGCGGTATAATGTGGAATTCATTATTAAAAACGACCGTTTGAAAGGAGACTCATTTACTGGCACGTTTACTAATCAACGCCTTGAGCGTATTTTGGAATATTTCCAGCTTTCTTCTCAAATCCGTTGGCGTTATCTTGATTCGCCGGATATTAAAGATGAAAAGAGTAGAATAGAAATATATTGATTGAATAACCTTAAAAGCAAAATTACAATGAAAGGCAGACCTCCTTGAATAAAAAACATACGGGACGATATTGGCGTATCTTCCCGTATGAAAATTGGTAAATCTTTTTGATGCTTGTTTGGCGACAAGCTTAGATAAACTTTTTATTAACTTTAAGTCATTACAAATTTATGCAAAATTATTTTAGCATCCAATTTTTGTGGGTGGTAAAGTCGCTTTGGCTAACCTCAAAAAAAATCCCATTATTTATGAGACTATTGATTTTGTTCTTAGTATGTTCTATCGGACTAACTTATGCAGCCGATAGTTACGCTCAAAAGGCTTTAATCAGTATTGATGTACGTAATCAGCGGGTGGAGGACATTCTAAAAGAAATTGAAGAGCAGTCTGATTTTGATTTCTTCTTCAATAATAAGCATGTCGATTTGAATCGTCGCGTATCAGTTTCTGCTGATAAAAGCAACATTTTTAGTGTGTTGAAAGAAATCTTTTCCGGTACTAATGTGAAATATTCGGTACTGGACAAGAAGATTATACTATCTGTTGAAGCAGAGTCGCCGCAGCAGGAGAAAGTGATTGTGGTCAATGGAATTGTGACTGACCCTGCTAATGAACCTGTCATTGGTGCCAGCGTGTTGGAAAAAGGAGTAAAGGGAAATGGTACTATCACCGATCTGGATGGAAAATTTACATTGAAGATTAGTGCTGAAAGTGTGGAACTGGAGGTTTCATACATCGGTTTTCAAACACAGGCAATAAAGGTTGTTCCGGGTAAGAAATTATTAATTGTACTTAAGGAAGACACAAAGGTCTTGGATGAGGTAGTAGTGGTAGGCTATGGCACACAGACAAAGAAGACACTGACTGGTGCTGTTTCTATGATGGATATGAAAGATATTGAAGCTACTACTGTAACGACTGTTTCTCATGCTTTAGCTGGTAAAGCAGCTGGCTTGAAAGTTAATTTACAGTCAGCCCAACCGGGAGGAGGTTCCAAATTTCGTATTCGTGGTGAAGCTTCAACGGGAGCAGGAAATGAACCATTGTTTGTTATTGATGGATTTCCGGTTAGCTCCGGAAGCTCACTAGAGTCCGGTAATATCTATAAAGCCGGTACGATGGATAATGTATTAGAATCATTAAATCCGGATGATATAGAATCTATTTCGGTCTTGAAAGATGCTGCTTCTACCGCTATTTATGGAGCACGTGCAGGGCATGGTGTGATTTTGATTACTACCAAGAGAGGTAAAACTGGTAAGCCGGCTGTCTCTTATTCGGCTTCCGGTTCTGTACAGAATATTCGTGCCAATTATGATATGCTGGATGCTGCACAGTTTATGGATATGTATAACAAACAAACATACGAAAAATATTTGGTTCAGTATGGATTGGGAATTTATGAGGGATATGTAAAATCCAGTGAGACACCGACTGGTTATACTCCCGGTTATACGAATGACCAACTGAAATATGTGAACGGAACGGATTGGTTGAAAGAAGTGACTCGTTTGGGATACATGCAGCAACATAACCTTTCTATTAACGGAGGATCGGAATCTATGCGTTATATGGCTTCTATCAATTATATGGATCAGGATGGAGTTGTGAAAAACAATGGAACAAGCCGTTTCTCCATGCGATTGAACTTTGACTATGAACTAAGTAAGTATGTATCTGTAGGAATAACTTCCAGCTACTCACAGAATAAATATGATAACGTTCCTTTAGGAGATGGCGAGAATGAAAATTCCGGTATCTTGACTGCTGCTATCCGTGCAAATCCAGCTTTACCTATTTATGATGAAAATGGGGATTATTACATCGATCCCCGCCGTGCTACAACTCCCAATCCAGTTTCTTTGCTTGAGATTACAGATAAAACGACCAAGGACCGTATCATGGGATCTGCATTTATTACAGTTAAACCAGTTTCTGGATTAGAACTAAAGTTAAATTTAGGGGCTGATCGTAGGTTTCAGAAGCGTTCCAATTATTTGCCGAAAACGACATTGGAAGGAGAACGTAATCTGGGTTCAGGTTATATTAGTCAGGAAGATGCTCAAGATTACTTGATGGAATTAACGGCTAGTTATTCAAAAACATTTAAGGAACATAATTTAAAGGTACTGGGCGGATATTCTTTCCAAAAATTTACGACAGAAGGCGTTTCTGCCGGAAATACGGAATTTCTGATTGACGGTTTCTCATATCATAATCTCGGTGCGGGAGGAGCTGCAAAGCCTTCCGTTGGCTCTTGGGCTTCTAAAAACAGTTTAGGTTCTTATTTTGCCCGTTTGAATTATATGTATGCCAACCGCTATTTGTTTTAAGCAACAGTGCGTGCTGATGGGGCTTCAAATTTTGAACCGGACAATCGCTGGGGATTTTTCCCTTCTGTTGCGTTAGGATGGGTGATGAGTGAAGAAAAGTTTATGGAGAAAACACGTTCATGGTTGTCTAATTTGAAATGGCGTGTCTCTTATGGACAAACAGGTAACTCTAGTGTCGGTAACCGAGTAAAAGATGCCTATAGTGTAGGATATAGTTATGTTATAGGAGGGACGGAGAAAAAGGGGGTATATGCTTCAAAATTGGGAAATCCGTTATTGACATGGGAAACGACCAGTGAATTCAATGCTGGAGTTGACTTAGGATTCTTCAATGACCGTGTCCGGCTGACTGCCGAATATTTCAATCGCCGTATTACTGATTTGTTGGTATCCGAAAAAAAGTTGCTCTCCTATAATGAGGTGAATAAGATTGCAGCTAATGCAGGTGCTACGAAAAGCCAAGGTGTCGAAGTAACCTTGAATACCACCAATATATCAACCCGAAATTTTACATGGAATTCGACGTTAACGTTAGCTCATTATAATGATCGTTGGGATAAACGTCCGGTTGACTGGAAACCTAATTCATACGAAAAGAAAGATGATCCTATCCGGGCATGGTGGGCGTATGAATCTGAAGGTATTCTTCAAGTAGGTGAGAAGGCTCCGGCTGCACAGGCAGACCTTCTTCCGGGACAAGTCAAAATTAAAGATCAGAACAAGGATGGCGTTATTAATGATAATGACAAAATATACATGGATAATGGTGATCCCAAATTAACCTTCGGCTTTAATAATTCGTTGCGATATAAGAATCTGGATTTTACCATTTATTTCTATGGGGAAACCGGGCGTAAACGTGGCGCGTCTTATCTGGAAGACTGGACACAGGCTGCTCAAGGAGCGAATGTTTCTACGTATGTATATAATTCATTTAGCAGTCAGAATATTACGGCTACCGATCCCTCTTTCTTGTATAGTGCTTATGGTTATGGTGACTTTTATGTGAAAAACAGTTATTATATCCGTTGTGGAAATATAACTTTGGGATATACATTACCATTGAAGAAGAAATTCCTGCAAAGTTGCCGTATTTATGCAGATATAAACAATCCGTTCATAATAACTAACTGGACAGGGTTGGATCCGGAAACGGATAACGGAACCTATGCTTATCCAAATATAACTTCTTACAGTTTAGGTATTAACATTAAGTTTTAAGTCATTATGAGAAATATATTTTATAAACTTTTGTTTATTTGCGGTGCATTGCTGTCTTTGCATGGTTGTGCGTTGGAGAATGAAATATACGATGAGATTAATCCTGACATATTCCCACAGTCGGCAGAAGATGTTGATGCTCTTGTGACGGCCAGTGCTTATAATGTTTTCTGTTCCGATCAATATAATGGTATATTTGCTGTTGCTACGGGATACGTCACGTCTTCGGATATTGTCACTGACCAAATGGAATGTTCTTGGGAAGGTTGGTTGCAAAAATATAATTCTTATGAAGCGGGTTATTGGTATATAGATGGTGATGCCGGTACAATGGGCAGGGCGGTCTATCAGTTTGCCAATAGACTTTCTTCTATGATATTGACGAAGGATCGCATTAAGGATGTCGATATGGACCAAGCATTGAAAGGCCGGTATACAGCGGAATTGGAATGTGGGATAGGTTTCTTGGCCTTTTTACTTTATGACCTTTATGGAACTATCCCATTGCCGGATCTGGAAATATTGAAGAATCCGACAGCAGATAAAAAATTGCCGAGAGCTACGGAAGAAGAAATGCGTGAGTTTATTGTGACCAATTTGACTGAAGCCGCCAAGGTTCTTCCTTATTCTTATCAATCGTCTGAATATGGACGTTTCACGAAAGGGCTGGCGAATACGTTGTTGCTTAAATATTATATGCGTATAGGTGATTGGGATGGAGCAGTGAAGATCGGTGAGGAATTGACCACGAATAAAGAGTACGGCTACGCATTGGTTGATAATTACTATGATTTATTTAGTTTGACAACAGAACAGAATACAGAAGTGATTTTTGCTGCACAGGCGATTGACGGTTCTATGGAAAATAACTGGTTTGCCCATGTACTTCCGGGAGACTTTCCAACAGCGTCCGGTGTTTCAAAATGGAACGGTTTCAAAATGGCATGGCCTTTTTATCAATCTTATGATCCGAAAGACAAACGTTTGGAAAGAATCTATGGCGAATATACCAGTGATGATGGCAAAGTACATAGTTATGAGAATGACCGGATGAACGGGTCTATGGGAGAAAATCTGTATTTAGGGGCTGTTCCAATGAAATACAGTTTGGACGGTGTGAAGGGTGAAAACAATCAAACAGATCTGGTTATCTATCGTTATGCAGATGTTATCACGTTATATGCAGAGGCATTGGTACGTAAAAATAATACTGTCAGCCAAACCTCTTTAAACTATTTGAACGAGATACGGGTAAAACATGGCGGTTTGACGGCTTACCGTATGTCGGAGGTTTCTGATACCAATGTGTTTTTGGAAAAGATGTTGGAAGAACGCGGACATGAATTTTATTTCGAAGGAGTGCGGCGTCAGGATTTGATCCGTCACGGTAAATTTATTGAGAAAGCAATAGAGAAGAATCGGTTTGCTGGGCAATCGACAGAAAAAGTTGCTACAATGGCAGAGGGTAAATATAAATATGAACTATATCCTTTACCTCTTGCACTTATTACGGAAGGACAGGGAGTGATTAAGCAGAATCCCGGTTATTGATTGAGGAGTTATTAGGATATTTAACAAACTAAATTGAAGATATAGAATATGAGACAATTTAAAACAATCATACTTTTTCTGTCTGTGTTGGTCTTGAGTGCCGCCTGTCAGAAAGATAAGTATGAATTAAATATTCCGGAGGCAGGGGTAAGACTTGGATTTCCGGTTGAAGGGGCGACTTTGAATTTAAACGACGAGTCCGTTACATCTTTTACATTTTCATGGGATAAAGTATGTGAGGGAGGAAACTCGCTGGTTTTTAGTTCATCTCCTTATTTATTGGGTGATACCGTATTGATTCATGCGGGTGAAGCCAATGAATATGTAATGAGTGTACTGGATGCGGATGTACATTTTTCAGCTTTAGGAGTTGGGGGTGGAAAAACGGGTACTATTTATTGGACTGTAAAGCCGACCGATAAATTGAGTGTCGCTGCAACAGAAATTCATTCGTTTACAGTTCAACGCATCCAGACGCAATTGATTACTCCTGCGGATCAGGCTACGGCAATTTTGAATGCAGATACTCCGGAGGAAACGATATTGTTCTCCTGGCAGGTAGAAGGGGAAAATATCGACACAGAGTATCAACTGTGTTTCGGTATGGATAGTGGAATGAAAAGTGATATTGTAAAGGTAGATGCCGGAAATACAGGAGAATGTTCGTTGACACAGCAGCAGTTACAGGATCTTATCACTCAATTGCCTATTTCTTTATTTGGACAGAATACTATTTACTGGAATGCAGTCAGGAAGTCTGATGGTACTTTCATTTCACGTACTTCTCATGTGTTGAAATTTACAGGTATGTTGATCTTTACGGATATTCGTGGAGATGAAAAGATTACTTATCGTGTTGCTAAAGTGAAATATTCTACTGGTGAAGAAGTTGTTTGGCTGGCAGAAAACCTGCGTACGACTAAATACCCTGATGGAACTGACATTTCTCTGGCTAACGGCGATTATTGGAATGCTCCTTCTGACATTTCTGAAGGACTTCAAAAAGCGTATGGCAAATACTATTCTATAAAAATAGTAGATAAAATAGTGTCTGACGGATGGAAAATGCCGACTTTCGAAGATTATAAGTTGTTACTCAACGAGTCTCTGCAAACAGGTAGTGCTGACGTGTTGAAGCATCGGACATATTGGAACTGGAGCGAGTCTGTACCTGATAATGCTAATGCATGGGGAATTGGGTTGGTGCCCGGTGGTTATGTTCAATATGTGGGAGCGAATGAAAAGGTTATCAATTATAATCAAGCAGATAATAATTGTTATTTGTTGACTCGTGATCTGGCTGAACAGGTAGTCTTATTCAGTGATTATGGTATGAGAACCAAAGAAATATATAATGTGAATGCATGGGGAGGTGCTCCTGCACGCTTTATTTATATTGGAAAATAGAAACAAAATGTAAAGAAGTAACATGATGAACTTAATGAATAAAAATATGATATCTTTTATTACAGCAGTATCTTTTATGATGTGTGCTTGCACTGATACAACCGTAATTCCTGCCGGTGATTATGATAGTATGAAAGGTTCCGGCAATGGTAACTCTGATGCCGAATGGGCAGTAAGTTCTATTGAACCTTTAGCGAACCCGGATAGAGGGTATCATTTGGAATGTCGTTATTTTGCACATAATTTAGTGAATCCTTTTAATTCTAGTGAAGAATACCCGAAAGGTTTCGTTGATGATCGGGAAATAACGTATAGTTCGAAAGATGGAAGTACTAAAATTGTACAACAATATATTTATCTGACAGGATATGCCAGAAAGGATATTGATGAACAAGGTCTGGAAAATGTCCAAAAAGTATTTGACGGATTAAAGGATAAAGGATATAAAACTATCTTGCGTTTTGCCTATAACTGGTGGGGAGAGAATCAGTATAACAGTAACTGGAAAGATGAAGAAGAGGAGGAAGAGTGGATATATAGACATATTGAACAGTTAGCGCCAGTTCTACAAAAGAATATAGGTTTGATTGCCGCAATGCAGGCTGGATTCTTAGGACGTTGGGGAGAATGGCATAATACAAGTGTCTTATTAGGACCGAATGCCCAACGTGTGAAAAATGGAGTGGTAAACAAATTGCTTGCCGCCATACCGGAACCATATAATATTGAAATGCGCTATCCGAGTCATAAGAATGCTTTGACTTTGGATAACGAAACGTATCGTACGACTCGTTTGGGATATTGCAATGATTTCTTTACGGCGGGTGAACATGCTTTGGCAGCAGGAAACGATTTTGTTCCTGGTAGTGAAGAATATAACCAAGTGATGAATGAAGCTTATCAAATATACATTAGTGGAGAGATGCCTTATCCGGAAGAATCGGAGTGGGGATTATCGGATCTGATTAGCCGTACCGGAACATTGCAGATATTTCGCGATCATCATTATTCTGCGTTTGATATCACACAGAATGAAAATATCAATGTTCATTCATGGAAGAATAGTTCTGTTACTCCAAGCGAATTGACACGTAATAGAATTCTTTTCGATGAAAGCTATTTCGTGGAAGATGGTAAAAATGTAGCTCGTACGTTCTATGATTTTGTACGTGACCATTTGGGATATCGTATTAACGTGAAAAAGGTGGAACTGAATGCTGAAAACGGTAGTCTGGCTTATAAAATAGATTTGACTAATACAGGTTTTGCCACTGTGATAAATCCGAAAGAAGTTTATTTGGTTTTGATTTCAGAAGATAGTAATGAAGTCAAGGAACTGAAGAAACTGGAGGTTGATCCGAGAGACTGGCAACCATATGATGTAGCGAGAAATGATTATAAAGTGCTGACGCATACGCTTGAGGGTACTGTTGAAGTGACAGGTATTTCCGGCAAATATAAAGTAGGTATCTGGATGCCGGAAGTTGCGAGTGATTTGAAATATAACAGTAAGTATGCTGTGAAGTTTGCTTTATCCGATTTGATGACATCCTGGAATGATGAGGAGGGGAAGTATGCTGTAAATGTGATCGGTGAAGTTTCTCTCTAATCGATTTTTGATCGGATAAATTGCTAAAATAATAAATTGATCGAAAGAGGGAAGTCTTATGGTTGACGCTTCCCTCTGATATAAAAATAGTATGAGACAAATTCTTTTATTACTTTGTTTTCTTCCACTTGTATTACATGGGCAAGCAAAAATTACCCCCATTTTACCCTTGCCTGATCATGTGGAATATCAAGAAGGAACTTTTCTTTTTCCTAAAGAACTTCGTGTCTATGCAGAACAGGCTACTGCTACTTTCCAGTATATGAAGGCGGAGTTGGAGAAAAGATTTGATATCCGAGTTTTACAAATTAGGCAACAGGAAAAAGCAGATTGCATCCTGTTAAATACACATCGAAACAGTCAGTCGGAAGCATATATTCTAACCATTAAATCATCATATATAAAAATGCAGGCAGATACTGAAACTGGCCTGTTTTACGCTTTGCAATCCCTGATTCAATTGATGGACGGAACTCGGGAGCGGCCTATGCGGTTGGCCGTTCAATGTATAGAAGATATGCCACGATTCAGTTGGCGTTCCTTTATGCTGGACGAAGCTCGCTTTTTCAAAGGCGAGGAAGAGGTCTGTCGTTTGTTGGATGTGATGGCGCAATTGAAAATGAATGTTTTTCATTGGCACTTGACAGACGATCAGGGTTGGCGGATTGAAATCAAGAAATATCCGTTATTGACAAAGATTGGGAGTAAACGAAGAGATTCGCAGTCTGGTGGATTCAATAGTGAAATCTATATCGGAGAACCTCATGAAGGATTTTATACACAGGAACAGATCAAAAGGATTTTGGCTTATGCCAAAGAACGCCACATTAAAGTAGTACCGGAAATAGAAATGCCTGGGCATGCTTCAGCTGCTATTGCTTCTTATCCCTGGCTGGGGTCGTCAGATGAGAAAATCGAGGTTCCGGTTCGTTTCGGGAAACTTTATTCGGTGTACAATGTAATTGATCCGCAAGTGCAGACTTTCCTCAAAGAGGTGGTTAGTGAGGTGCTAGATTTATTTCAATGTGATGTTATTCATGTCGGAGGTGATGAAGTCCGTTTTAATCAATGGGAAGCTAACCCCATGATGGTTTCATACAAAAAGGAGAAGGGATTTACTTCGTTTATGGATATTCAGATAGAATTTACTAATTTTATGTCGCGTTTTATTCAAGAACATGGATGCAGTATGATGGGGTGGAATGAGATATTGGGCAAAAATCTGCATAAGGATGATCATATTGCTTTTGCAGATCCTAGTCAGAAGATTGCTTCCAATGTGGTTGTACAATTTTGGAAAGGTGAATTGGACGAAATGAGAAAAGCGGCAGAAAACGGTTATCGGTTAGTTAATTCATTTCATGCATATACCTATCTGGATTATAGTTATGAGGATATTCCGTTGCATAAGGCGTATGAGTTTGACCCTATACCGAAAGGGCTTCCTCAAAAATATGAGAAAAATATAATAGGTATCGGTGTACAGATGTGGGGAGAGTTTATTCCGACTGTCGAACGTATGAATGAACAACTATATCCGCGTATTGCTGCTTTGGCCGAAGTGGCATGGAGTAACCGGAAGAGTGATTACGATCATTTTCTGTCTCGTTTGATTGGTGTGAAAGAGAGATGGAGAAGTTTGGGTATACAAATCAAGGATTGAATATATGTATAGATGGATTGTGATTTGGACTTGGTTGTTGGGTAGTGCTGGAATGGGATATGCTCAGTTTCAACATGAGACACGACAAGTATTAATGAGTGGGAAACGGGTGATTCAAGTTGGAGACTCAGTTTCTGCTGACGTTACTTTTCATTGTTCTCAAAATGAAAATACCCGGAAGTATTTGCGCATAGTTGGTGGCGGACAGTTGCCCGGACGTTTTAAGGAACGGGGAGAGACACTGTTTCGTGATATGGAATATCAAATAGACGACTGTCTGGACTCATTGCAGACAAAGAGAGACCGTTATGCCCTCTGTCTGCAGTCAGAGGGAGAATCTTTTGAACAATGTGCTTATAACAGGATAGCAGGTGAACGACTTGGAGCGGGACGACTGGAAATGGAAGTATACGCCCAGTCGGAAAATCTACAACTGTTTGAGGATGGTTATGTGGGAGTAGAATTACAAGTGTATTATCCGAAACCTGGAAGAAATCCGCAGGATATTTATGATGTTCCAGATACAGTGTTGGTAACTGTTCTCCCGTCAGGTACTTATTCATATAAGAAATTTAAGTATGCTTTCACTCTTACCGAGGAACCTGCTACCGTATTGCTGAAAGTAGGAGGAAAGAGCTTTTCTGGACTTTGCTGGTTGGAGGCACCGATTATAAGATCAGCGGGAAACACCATAGATAATTTAGCTTTTACGCCTTATGATCAACGTCCGGATAAAGTTAATTATTGGGTAGGAGTTAATTTGGTAAGTAAATGTTGGCCGGTCTGGAGTCTGAAGTTTGATGGAAAAGGAATATTCAACGGAAAGGTTTTTGACCGTGCTTCTAATGTGGCAGATTTTTATATTCCATTGCCGGACAATCTTCCGGAAAAAGGGAAGATAACTCTAATATTGAAAGATGAAGCCCACAAGGGCCATGTACCTTATGAAATGATTTCGATGGAAATAATAGAGGAGAGTGCCAATGATTTTGAAATCGTTAGTTTACCACATTACGTTGCTATAGGTGATACAGCCGGAGTATTGATTGAAATCAACAAACCCGGGATAGAATTGGTCTTAACTTCTAATGGACATTATGAATGGTTGCCGCAATCACTGTATTTCACAGATACTGGCCTATATGTACTCCGTCTGCGTGCATGTGAGGTGGGTACGGATATTCCGGTTACTGTATCAGATGGAAAAGAAGAGAGAACAGTTTGTATCTCATCCATTTTACATCGTCAGGGTCAACGGGTTTATCTTTCTTCAGGAGATGAAATTTATATCGATAAGGTTCCTGCGGTGTATGATTACTTCTTTAAATGGTATTTTAAGTCACGCCTCGGTAATTGGTACCAGTTTCGTCCTTCATATCAGTGGAGTGGGTTCCGTCAGGTAGACGATAAAGTGATGTCTCGTTATTTTCAGCTGCTAAATGAGATGAGTGTGCCTTTTGCATGGCAAGTGGAAGGACGTACGTTAGCCGGTGGAGGAATAAACCCTTCTTTGTCATTGCTATATTCTCCGATGTTTAAAGGAAAGCAGGCACATGAAAATGACGGAGGTTACTATTACTGGCAGCATTTTCAGGATGAAGGCTTGTTTACGGATATACGAGCCCGTTATTTGCCGCTTGGTGGAATCTTCGCCAAACATCGACCTATCTATACGGATAAGGGCAAGTTTGTGCACTACGATCCGTATGGAGTAAAAGATATGGCAGATGGAGCAGAAACTTTTGTACGTCATTTGGCGGGTTCACGAGGGGAGAGTATACGGCATACGGGGCCGTCTACTATGTTCCGTTATCTCTTTCAGGCCGGTTATCAATGGGCTGGAGCGGAACAGATGTATGGACCGGAAGAGACAATTATGTCAGCATTGCGTGGAGCTTCCCGTGCGTATGGAAAGCAGGATTACGGTTCGCTGCATGCTATGCAATGGGGCTCGTCTCCATTCACTACCCCCGAACATGCCTTGCGTTTATATTTGTCTCTGGCTACAGCTTATATGCACGGTTCTTCACATCTGAATACAGAAGAAGCGTTGTGGACGGATGAATATGCCAATGACCGTTATTCGGAGTCTGGGAAACAACATCAATATGCTCAAAATCAGATGCTTGATTATATTGAAACTCATTCTCGTTTAGGAAAGTTGAAGACGAATATAGCTGTATTGCAAGGGCGTAATTGCTCCTGGAAGTGTTTTGGACGCACTTCTATGTGGTCACAAAAGGGTGAGAAATGGCAATTTGACAAGGTGAATGAAAGTTTTGATCTATTGCATGTGTTTTATCCGGATAATATCTTGGATGCGTGTGCTCCCGAAGGATGGTTTACTTTAACCCCTTATGGTTCCGTGGATATTTTGCCTATTGAAGCGGATGACCGGGTGATGCAGCAATATCGTGTACTTGTTTTTCTAGGATGGAATACATTTCATGCAGATGACTTTCGTAGAATCCGTCGCTTTGTAGAACAAGGAGGGACACTGGTGTTGTCTGCTGCTCACTTGAATAAGAATTTGCAGCCGGACGAAGTTCCGGCTTTTCCAGAAAATGATCAGGAGATCTGTCTGTTATTGGGAGATAATTATCGTTCATTGAAGTCTAAAACAGAAATCGACAGGGGAAAAGGACGGGTGATTTACTATCCTCAAGTTCTTTATCCATCTGAATCTGGTATTCGTGCTGACTATGAGAAAACTCTGCATGAACTGGCTGAGGCAGAAGTTGTGAATGAAGTGGCGAAAGGTTATGCTAAAGTAGACCAGAAGGTTAGTTTTACAGTTTGGGATACTCCGCTTAAGAGGACTATTTATTTTTTGAACATAGATTGGGCTTCCGGTCAGAAGATGCATCAGGCTGAATTGATGTTAGGTAATAAACATTTTTCGGTGAATGTACGTCCTTATCAGTTGGAAACGCTTCACATAGCTTGTGGACTGGCTGTTCTACCATTATCCAATACAACGGATATTCTTTCTATCGAGAAAGACGGGGAAGGGTGGATGATAATGGTACAGACAACAGGAATGGATACTTTGAGAGTCTTTAATAGTATTTCTGGAGAAGTTTTGGAATATGCGATTACGAATTCAGGAGTTTCTACTTTGAAAATAGATAACAATGATGTAACAACAGATAATTTAAATTAGAATAGAATATGCTGAAAATTTGGGTTTACATTCTTTTACTTGCAGGCCTTTTGTGTAGCTGCCAAACCGAACAGTTGCCTGTCAATACATTGGCAGATCGTGTGACGGAGGGTACTTCGAAAGATCGAATTCTTTTTCGGATGATTGCTGATGAAAACAATCCGTTAAAAGATTATTTTGAAATATCTTCTGAAGACGGTAAAGTGCTGATAACCGGAAACTCTGATTTGTCTCTGGCTACAGGGTTGAACTGGTATCTGAAATATGTAGCCGGTATTCATCTTTCCTGGAATAATCTTTCGCAGAAGTTACCGGAAGTGCTACCGCTTCCACAAGAAAAGATACGTAAGGAGACATCCATGCAGAACAGATATTATCTGAACTATTGCACCTATTCTTATTCCATGGCTTTCTGGGATTGGGAGCGTTGGGAAAAAGAAATAGATTGGATGGCAATGCATGGCATCAATATGCCTTTGAGCATCACCGGAATGGAGGTGGTCTGGTACAATTTGCTGAAACGTTTGGGATACACAACAGAAGAAGTCAATGAATTTATTTCCGGCCCGGCCTTTATGGCTTGGTGGCAAATGAATAATCTGGAGGGTTGGGGTGGACCGAATCCCGATAGCTGGTATCAGCAACAAGAAGCGCTTCAGAAGAAGATTGTAGCCCGAATGCGGGAGTTGGGTATTGAACCCGTATTCCCCGGATATGCTGGAATGGTTCCCCGTAACATTGGTGAAAAGCTAGGTTATCAGATTGCTGATCCCGGTAAATGGTGCGGATTCCCCCGTCCGGCTTTCCTTTCTACGGAAGATGAACACTTCGATTCTTTTGCCGCTATGTATTATGAGGAATTGGAGAAACTCTATGGAAAAGCCAACTATTATAGCATGGATCCATTCCATGAGGGAGGTAACACGGAAGGAGTCGACTTGGCGAAAACCGGTGCTTCTATTATGGCAGCCATGAAGAAAGCCAATACGAAGGCTGTTTGGATCATTCAGGCCTGGCAGGCGAATCCTCGGGAAGAAATGATTGCTTCTCTTAATCAGGGAGATTTGCTCGTTTTAGATTTATATAGTGAGAAACGTCCCCAATGGGGAGATCCGGATTCCATGTGGTATCGGGAAAAGGGCTTTGGCAAACACGATTGGCTTTATTGTATGTTGCTGAATTTTGGAGGTAATGTTGGTTTGCACGGCCGGATGAATCAGCTGGTGAACGGGTATTATGATGCTTGTGCACACACTAACGGGAAAACTTTGCATGGAGTAGGAGCAACCCCGGAGGGCATAGAGAATAATCCGGTGATGTTCGAACTCCTTTACGAACTTCCTTGGCGTGAAGAACGCTTTTCTTCCGATGAATGGTTGCAGGCTTACTTGAAAGCTCGTTATGGCAGAGAAGTTTCACCGGAAATAATGGAGGCTTGGCGTGCATTGGAACACACCGTTTACAATGCTCCGAAAGATTATCAGGGTGAAGGAACCATTGAGTCTTTGTTATGTGCCCGTCCGGGTTTCCATCTGGACAGAACTTCCACTTGGGGATATTCCAAACTATTTTATGCTCCCGATTCTACTGCAAAGGCAGCCCGGCTATTTACTTCCGTTGCCGACCAGTATAAAGGAAACAACAATTTTGAGTATGACTTGGTAGACATCGTACGTCAGAGTAATGCCGATAAAGGAAATGTGTTACTTGAAGAAATATCACAGAGCTATGACCGAAAGGACAAAGAGGATTTCCGCAAACAAACACAGCAATTCCTGGACTTGATATTGGCGCAAGATCGTTTGTTATCTACCCGGAAAGAATTTTCCGTTTCCTCTTGGTTGAATGCAGCTCGTTCTCTGGGAACTACAGAAGAAGAAAAGCGATTGTACGAATGGAATGCTTCCGCATTAATCACAGTCTGGGGAGATAGCATTGCTGCCAATCAAGGCGGACTACATGATTATTCGCATCGGGAATGGAGTGGACTTTTGAAAGACTTGTATTATCAGCGTTGGAAAGCCTTCTTTGAGCAGAAACAGGCGGAGCTGGATGGGAAGCCTGCAGGACAGGAAATAAACTTCTATGGGATGGAGAAAGCCTGGGCAGAGAAGAGTAAGGCACAGACATTGAAGAACTAAATAAAAGCAAGTGATATATAAGTAATATGCACGTAATATATAGCCGGGTATGAAATATTATCCGGCTATATTTGTCTTAGAACCCTTTCATAAAGAATTTCTAATTTCATTGCTAATAGGAAAATTCTTATATTTGCTGCAACTAATACTTAAACACAATAGTTGCAAATGGAATTTACAGAAGAGCAAATACTGTTGAGAGCTTTGTCACGAGGAGATGAGAAAGCTTTTGAGGTTTTGTTTATGCGTTATTTCCCGAGAGTGAAACGTTTTATATCCGGTTTGCTTCAGGATGATATAACGGCCGAGGACTTTGCACAAGATATTCTCCTCAAACTATGGCAGAAGCGTGAGGAGATGGCAAAAATCGAAAATCTGAATGCCTACCTTTATCGGACTTCCCGGAATGCTGTGTACCAGCATTTACGACATATACTTTTGGTGAATGAATATGGAGAAAAGCAACAGGAGAATCTTTCCCGTCAGCAGAATGAGGGTGCGGGAAACATCGAAGAAAATATGTTTGCCGAAGAATTACTGCTATTGATACAGCATACGGTAGAGCAAATGCCCGCCCAACGAAAAAGAATTTATGAGATGAGCCGTAAAGAAGGTAAAAACAATGATGAGATAGCGCAACTGCTTGCAATAAACAAACGGACTGTAGAAAACCATCTCACACAAGCATTGGCTGATATCCGCAAGATGCTGAAGCACTTTTATCTTTTCTAAATAAAACCACTTTCTATTGACAAAAACTCTTCTTTTATTCTCCTTTCTCAAAAAAAGTAGAAAAAATAGCTTTTAGACTGTGTGTGTATTCTATCTCGTGCATCTTATTAATAAACGGATAAAATCATGAAGAAGAAAAGCATATCAGAACTAATACATTTTTTTGTTCGCCATCCCCTGCAAAACTCCTTGCAGATGAAGTTTTGGCGTTGGCTGGTTTCTCCTGCTGATGCAGAAGATAAAGAAGAAGCTATACAGGAAGAGTGGATGAATATCATCGCTGAACCTGATGAGGCCACCCGGCGTTCATGGTATGAGGTCCGGCGTAAAGCGGGACTTGCAAATCCGGTAATAAAACCGCATTGGGAAATCAAACCACTTCTTCGCATTGCTTCTATGATATTAATCCCCTTATTTTCAGTGCTATTATCGTGGTATTATATAAATGATTATACTGATTCTTGCAAATTGGTAGAATATATTGTTCCCATGGGTGAACGGGGAGAATTGACTTTGCCGGATGGGACAAAGGTACAGATCAATTCGGAGAGCAGTATCATTTACCCGAAAAGCTTTCGAGGCGATACACGTACTGTTTATCTTTCCGGAGAGGCGAATTTTGATGTCCATAAGGATAAGAAACATCCGTTTATTGTCAAGACATCTTTGTTATCAGTTCGTGCTTTAGGTACGAAGTTTAATATACAGGCATATTCGGAAGACAGGAAAACGACTACAACTCTTGAAAATGGAAAAGTGCAAATCAATAACCTGCTGGCACCAGACAGCTGTTTTATTCTTACTCCCGGTGAACAACTTGAATACAATCACCTGACTAAGAATTATGAAAAACGAAAAATAGATGTGATGATGGCTTCCGGTTGGACACGTGGTGAATTGAATTTTGTCGATTGCCATCTGGAGGATATTCTGAACACATTGGGACGACATTATAATGTAGAAATAAAGGCAGAACCGCATTTATACACAAATGATTTATATACCATTAAGCTTAGAAAGGGCGAACCTCTTCAAGCAGCAATTCATATTGTAACAATGACCGTCGGAGGTATGGAAAGCAAGGTCACAGACAATAAGGTTGTGATACTGACAGCTGCTTCACCGGCGAATAAGAGTAAGAAAGGAGGTACCCATCCATAAAAAGGTTGGACAAAACTGATCCTTTTGTCCAACCCGAAATAAATACCGTTATCATTTAAAATTTTAGGAAATAGTGAACCTTAAATGTAGTATTCATTTAATATACAAAAGTATGAATTTTAATTCTTATTTTACTATAAAACATACCAGTAATTTGCGTATTTTATTGTTAACCTTATTCTTTATAGTCCCTTTGGGTACTATCTATGGGCAGAATCAGTTGATTACTATTGCCGGAAAAAACATAACTTTGTTGAAAGCTTTTGATGCTATTGAAAGTCAGACTCAATTAAGCATTACTTATAGTCGGACTAAAATAGATGTGAATCGGACATTGAGTGTTGATTTTAAGAAACAAAAACTCTCTATTGTTTTGGATAAGTTGCTCGCGGGAACGGGGTTTACTTACAAGATAGAAAAAGGGTATATCGTTCTGGTTCCCGTACCGGTAAAACAAGAGCAAACGGAAGCAACTTCGAAAAAGATACAAGGAGTGATTGTAGATACGAATGGAGATCCGGTGATTGGTGCCAGTATTCAGGAGAAAGGAGTGGTCGGGAAAGGTACAGTTTCTGATTTGGATGGAAAATTTAACCTGTCAGTTGCGTCAAATGCTGTATTACTGATTTCATATATCGGTTTTCAGTCTCTTGAAGTAAAGGTGGGAAATCGGACAAGCTTGTCTTTGGTATTAAAAGAAGATCATCAGTTGCTGGATGAAGTAGTCGTTATCGGTTATGGAACAATGGAGAAACGTGCTGTGACCAGCTCCATTACTTCCATATCTTCAAAAGATTTAGTGACTGGATTGGGAGGCTCTACCATTGCGACTGCTCTGAAAGGAAAAATCTCCGGTATGAATGTTTCCGAGACCTCCAGTCCGAATGCCTCTGCTAGTTTCCAGCTTCGTGGGGTAGCTTCCATCAATGCTTCTTCTTCCCCTTTGATTGTGATAGACGGAATTCCTGGTGGTGATTTGCGTTCTATCAGTCAGGAAGATATTCAATCCATTGATGTTTTGAAGGATGCCTCTGCAGGTGCTATTTACGGAACAAGGGCAGCTGGTGGTGTCATTCTCGTGACTACCAAGAAAGCGAAAGAAGGTCCTATCACATTATCATATACAGGCGAGCTGTCCACCGAACAAGTTTCCAGAAGACCACAGGTCCTGGATCGCGATGCTTTCGTGAGGTTCGGTGTAGGAACAGATTTGGGAGCGTCTACCGATTGGTACGGTGAACTTTTAAATGAGGGAGCACTTTCCCAGCGCCATGTTGTCACCCTTTCGGGAGGGGGACATACAGCCAGAATATATGCCACTATTATGGCACAGGATCAGAAAGGTATTGCGATAGGCGATAATCGTAAAGATTATTCGGGGCGTATCAATGCAAACTTTAATCTTCTCAATGACTTGCTGGAAATAGGCTTACATACAGAATATCGTGAAGCACATCGGGATCAGCGGAGCAGTAGTTCCTGTTTCGACATGGCATTGAAGATGAATCCAACGGAACATGTTTATGATAGTACTAGTGAAACAGGCTATAATGTATTGGTTGGTGGTAGTGAATATTACAATCCATTAGCGGAAGTTATGCTCAAGCAGACGGATAATGTTGATAAATGGCTCAAGGCGGATGCTACGGTAAAGCTCAATCTGCCTGCCGGATTTTCGGCACAAGCCACTCTCGGCTGGGAAGATCGCCAGTATCAACAGACGCATTATGTATCCGCATTACACAGAACGTCTTTGAATGGAAGTTATAAAGGAAAGGGATTTCACGGATATAGTAAAACAGTCAATGTTTCTTTTGAACCTACCATTAATTTCATGCGTGTTTTTGCAGATGACCATACAGTCAGTGCGGTGGCCGGATATAGCTATTGGGAAAACAATTCTGAAAATTTTGATATGTCTAACTACGATTTCCCTGTGGATGGAGTAGGAGCTTGGGATATGGGAACAGGTAGCTGGCTTTCTGACGGAAAGGCGGCTATGTCGTCCCACAAATATCCTCGTGAACGTCTTATCTCCTTCTTTGGTCGGGCGAATTATAGCTATAAAGATCGCTATATGGTTACCGGAAGTGTTCGTCATGAGGGATCTTCCAAATTTGGAAAGAATCATCGCTGGGGAACATTCTGGGCTGTATCAGGTGGATGGCGTATATCCAATGAAGCCTTTCTGCATGATGTCAGTTTTCTTGATGACCTCAAAGTACGTGTCGGTTATGGTGTGACGGGAAATAACAATTTCTCTGCAGGAGCATCCACAGCCATGTACTCCTCCAATTCAATGTGGCCTTATAACGGTACATGGATCACTTCTTATGGACCGGCTCGTAATGTCAATAATGACTTGCATTGGGAAAAGAAAGCAGAGCTTAACATCGGTTTGGATTATGCGTTTCTGAATAACCGGCTTTTTGGAAAGTTCGATATATATAAAAGAAGAGTTTCCGGAATGTTATACAATATCAGTGTACCCAATCCTCCCGCCGTTTACGAGAAAACGACCATGAATTATGGTAATCTTGAGAATACCGGATGGGAGTTTGAGATTGGCGGAGTGCCTGTTAAAACGAAAGACTTTAACTGGACAACTACCATGCGTCTATCCCATTCTTCTTCCAAAATTACCTCTTTGTGGGGGAATAATACTTACCAGGATCGTGTAGGATTCCCGTCACCGGGAACGAACGGATCAGCCGGAAGAATTGAAGCAGGAACAAAGATCGGAAGCTATTATATCTGGAAATATGCCGGTATCACGGATAATGGAAGATGGCTTCTGTATGATAAGAACGACAATGTGATTCTTAGCGATAAGAAGACCTATGATGACAAGCGGTACATCGGTAATGCTATTCCTGCATTGATGGTATCATGGGATCATACCTTCACTTACAAGAACCTCTCTTTAGGTATCAACCTGCGTAGCTGGATCGATTTCGACGTGTTTAATACCATAAATATGTACTATGGACTTTCTGAAGTAGCAGGCCAGAACGTTCTTCGCAATGCGTACATTGACAACCGGCACATCAAAGAAGTAAAGCAGCTTTGCGATTACTGGCTTGAGGACGGCACTTTCTTAAAGATAGACGCCATTAGTCTGGGATATTCTCTTAACATGAAAAAGTGGCAGAAATATATAGATAAGATTGATCTTTACCTGACCGTCCGGAATGTGGCATGTTTCACGAAATATTCAGGACTTAATCCGGAAGTGAATGTCAACGGACTGGACCCTGGTTATGAATGGTTTAATAATATTTATCCTGAAACTCGTAGATATACCGTTGGTATGAAAATCCAATTCTAATATTAAAGTACCTATAAACTAATAAAATGATATGAGACGAAATATTTTAATCATTATCTCCTTCCTCACCCTTCTGGTGTCATCCGGTTGTACAAATCTGGATGAGAAGTGGTATTCCGAAGTCACTCCGGACACTTATTTCACGTCTAAGGAAACTGTTTATTCTTTCTTGGTACGCTCTTTCACACATTGGCGTTGGTTTCACGGATTCGACCGTGCCATTCTTCAAGAATGTACAACAGATGAGATGTGTGTCACACAAAAAGGAATACATTACAATGATGTCAGATATTCCCAACTGCAGCATCACGACTGGACACCTCTTCACCCCAACAACGAAGAAACCTGGCGTGGGGTAGGCATGGGAGTGGCAATGGCTTTAGCTTGTAAGGAAGACTTATCCGGTGTGGATTATGTATCACTGGGCATGACGGAAGAATTGAAAGCAGATCATCAGATGCAACTTCAGACATTGGTTGCCTATTTTTATCTGCGGGGACTTGATTTCTATGGGGGTATGCCTATTTACCGGCGCTCTACTACCGAGGAAGTTCCACGTTCCACTGCACGCGAAACCTTTAATTATGTGGATGAACTGTTGCTTGCCGCTATTCCCAAATTAGAGAAAAAAAGAGCAGATATGCTGGAAGAAGGCTATTTACGTCAAGGAACTGCCGCCGCCCTTCTTGCTCAATTATATTTTAATGCGGAAGTCTACATGGGAGAGAACCGTTTTGCTGAATGTGCGCAGGTCTGCCAGGATCTATTAGATGGCAAATACGGTTATTACGAATTGGAGGAAGACTGGTTCGGTCCTTTCACTTTCGACAATAATAAATCTAAGGAAGTAATGTGGTCTGTTCAGTCGCAATATGCAAAAGGCACTTTGTTTCAATGGCAGTTCGAACGCTATAATCATTATAATGCAAAGAACTATTTTGATCTAAGCGGCTATTCTTCTACTAATGGTATGCATCTTCAGCCGTCTCTTAAACCCAATGGCGATCCCTATACGGATAAGCTTGGGCGACCTTTTGCCAAATTCAACAATAAAGATCTTCGTAAAAAATTGTACTTGTATAAAGGGAATGGAAAATACGAAGGAATGTTCCTTTATGGAAAATTACAGCGTACATCAAGAAGTGGTACAGAGGTGAAGTGTACGGGACTGTACGAATATCCGGGTGAGGTTCTTGAATTTGTCGATCAGGTGGCACAATTCAAGAAAGTGAAAGATGGAGAATATTCTTCAGTGAATGAGCTTCCCTCCAATATAAGTACCGGGGAAGAGAATTCCGGAATACGTTTGTGCAAACTACCGGTTCCCGACAATATCGACAAAACCATTGCTTTTAATCCGGATTATCCGGTTATTCGTTTTGCTGAAATCTATTATATGCTTGCTGAATGTAAATATAGAAGCGGCTATAAAAAAGAAGCAGCCAATCTTTTCAATGAAGTGCGTAAACGCAATTTCGAGAATAAAGCCGATCCTGATCCGGTGACCGAAACGAATATCGACAAGTACCGGATTCTTGATGAGTGGATGGTCGAGTTTCTGGGTGAACAGCGTCGTCGTACCGATCTTCGTCGTTGGGGGTTGTATACAACAGGTTCTTGGTGGGATCATAAACCTACTAACGACGATCATTATGAGCTTTTTCCTATTCCGGAAAAGTCAATTTCTGTCAGCAATGTCTTGAAGCAAAATCCGGGATACGGAGGCGGCAATGAAATGACTAAAGAAGAAGCCGGTATCTATAGTGTGAAGCAAATCGATTAATCAACTATTAAAGAATAATATAATGAATAGCAAGATATTTTTTTTAGGAGCCATCATGTTGCTGCCTACATTCGCAAGTTGCCAACAAGAAAAGCCTTTTCCTGATGATGCAGTAGATAAAGTGTATGAATACCTTCCGGAGTGGCAGGCAGGTTATTTGGATATTCATCAGATTAGTACCGGAAGAGGTAATGCAGCCTATCTTATTTTTCCGGATGGGACTACCATGTTATTGGATGCAGGAGATTTAGGAGTACATTCAGGCACACAGGAAATTATGAAAGCAGTGCCTAATGATTCTAAGCGGCCTGCCGAATGGATTGCTCAATATATAAAACATTTCTCATTGCCATTAAAAAATAACGGAGCACTTGATTATGCCTTGCTCACTCACTTTGATACGGACCATATCGGACAGAATGGAAAACTGGCAATCGAAAAAGTAGGACTGGATTACAAACTTACCGGAATCACTCATGTTGGTAATCTTCTCAATATTTCCACTTTGATAGATCGTGGTTATCCTACTTATGATTATCCGACAGCAGCTAAAGTCTCTGGTGCTCATATCTCAAACTATAAATTATATGTTGCCGCTCGTGACAGGGAAGGTAAAAAGAATGAGGGATTTGTAATAGGAAGCAATAGTCAGATCAAACTCTTGAAAGATCCGGGCTCTTATCCTACATTCGAAGTACGTAATATCGTGGGTAATGGTAAAATTTGGACAGGTAGCGGAACAACAGCCAAAGAGCTTGTGCCTTCTACAGCCTCTTCAAGTGAACAGTTGAACGAAAACCGTTGCAGTTGTGGAATCCGTATCACATACGGTAATTTCGATTATTTTTCGGCAGGAGATATTCTGGGCGTAGAAAAAGCACCGGAATGGTTTGATATAGAAACGCCGATAGCCAAATTACTCGGTGAGACGGATGTGGTTGTTGCCAATCATCACGCTTATTCTGATGCTATGTGCGATACCTACATTTCCCAAGTGAAACCACAAGTCTATGTAATTCCCGTATGGGATTACTATCACCCTCAACCGGCAACGTTGAGCCGGATGCTGTCTCAAACTCTTTATCCTGGTGAACGGTCGGTTTTTGCTGCCGGTATGGTAGACAGTAACAGGAGCAGACTGGGTGAAGACGGCTTGAAGATAAAGCCTGCCGGACATGTTGTTACGCGTGTTTATCCGGGTGGAGAGAAGTTTCAGATCTTTGTATTAAATGATCGGAATGAAGCTTATGAGATACTATATAAAACAGGTGAGATTAAATCTAATAATTGATGAACATGAAAATTAAAGAGTCAATAGCCTGGACAGCTTTTCTGGCTGTGATGGCAATCATAATGTTTCCGTCATGCTCTGACGAACATGAAGCCGGTATATTGGAAATAACAAATAATGAGATTATTCTTCAGGCGGAAGGTGATCCGGTTCAGGTGGAGGTGAAGTCCAATACCGAGTGGCGAATTGATTTTGTAGAATCAACCTGGTTCTCTACGGATATACGTGGAGCCCAGTCATCAAGAACTTATTTCACTGTGACTTATGATGAGAATATCAGTGATTCCGAACGTTTCTGTGATATTCGTGTGTTTACGAAAGATGGTAAGACTGCGGATGTAATCAAGATAAAACAATTATCCCGTTATCCATTTATTGTTCCTGCCAGTGATAAGATGGAGCTGTTTACTAAAGGAGGTGAATATGAAATGGAAATCTCTACCAATGTGCCCGAAACGGATATCGTTATTACGCCAACGGTGAACTGGGTGCAGGAGTATAGGATAAGTGATGGAAAGCTTTATTTTAATACGGAAACAAATTCGCAATCACCCCGTACAGGAAGTATTGTGTTGAGTTATGACGATCAGTACCAGCGTAAGGTCACGGCTACCATTAATCTCTCGCAAGCATATTCTGAATATGCGAATGCGGAACTTGTCAGTTATCCAACCGTACATGGTTATGCTGTCGGTGGAATTACTAACAATGTATATGTTGAAGGAACCATCGTAGCCAATGGCACTTCGAAGAACTTCCCGAGCAATCGCTATGTCATTCAGAATGAGGCAGGAGAGACAGTTGTGTTTGAGTCCGAATCTTTAATTACGTTTGCACAATTTGCCAAAGTGTCATTGTGTCTGAAAGATGGAATGATAAGAGAAGAATCAGAGGGTAGCTTTACTTATAGACTGATTAGCGGTATCACTGCTGCCCACGTAATCAGCTCGGAACTTTCTACCTTCACAATTCCTGAAAGAACGATTGCTGAACTTACGGATAATATGGTATTTAGTCTTGTGACCCTGAAAGATGTCGAGATTGCATCTCCGGTAGGTGCATTCACTAATTTCAAGACTACTGACCCGGGAGCTGCCGATCGTAAGATTAATAAAAACTATTGGGTAGAAAAGTTCCCTGCATATTACAGATACTATCCGACCTGTATAAGAGATAAAAACGGTTCTAATACATATATGCTTACTGCGTTTGAAGCTCCTTATGCTCACGAAACACTTCCTAAAGGTTCGGGAAGCATAACAGGAATGGTGGCGAAAGTGAAACTTACAAATTTCGACATCTCTGAAAGCCGGTTATGTATTCTTCCGCTTAACAGAGAAGATATTAACATCAGTGATATAAACGAGATCACTTCTGTGCTTGTAGAATGGGATTGTAATGTACCCGATTGGAAAGAAATAGGCTCTTCTACTTTTACGGATTACCATCCTACGGGTGGCGAGGCATCGCAGGCGAATGCTCTTCTTAGCAAAGACGGAAATAAATATTTCCAGCAAACCTATGCAGACTACATTCTGGGATTCCAGGATGATTTCAGAGGAGATGTTAACCTTAACACGACCGATGGATACTATGGTCGTATGCGAGGCGGTGCTTTTAATAGTAAACCGTGGTCTACAAGTTCATATTTCTACGTAGACAAAATATCGACAGTAGGTATTTCTACATCCTTGTCTCTTCAGGTTGAAATGAATGCAAGTTGGGGAGGTGGCCCTGTTGCAGTGGTTGAATATGCTTATTCGATGAATGGTGAATGGATTAAAGTAGATAATTCAGAGTTTACCATTCTGGGACAGTTTGATAGAACGGCTGCAGGTGGACAGACGGAGAAGAACATTCCTGGTTATAAAGTCTATGACTTTAAGTTGCCGGATGCCTTATTGAACCGTGATAATATTTGCATCAGATTGCGACCGGTCAGACTCCCGGCAGGGGTATCCAGCTTCATGCCGCTTAGACTTGCTAATATCTCAATCAAATACAACAAATAATCAATAGGGAATATATATAAAATAATCGGAAGCAATAAAGGACATATCCTGATTGCTTCCGATTATCTTTTTATATGTGGATCTTGAACGATCTCTATTCAAAAAGAACGATATCTTATTTCTCCAAAAATTCTTCTTTATTTTTCCAACAAATCCTTTAAGAAGTCGTCCAACTCCTTATCCAACCCTTTCAGCAATTCATCATTCACCAGTATGGTATCGTCGTCAATCAACAGCAATTCTGCTACGGTTTCTTTCTCTTCATCTACCAAAACGAAAGAATAAGGTTTCAGAATAGTCACTTTGTCGAAATCTCCGGCATCCTTCATTCTGCAAAGAATGTTGCGAAGAGAAGGTTCCACGTTTTCAAGGAAATCATCCCCTTCATAAGTAGCCCATTCTTCGATCATGATGTTTGCCAGTTCTTCATCATCATCGTTGTAAATATTAAGTTGTCCCGATGCCTGATCCGGTTGGAGATGGATATCGGTTACAACTGTTTGTTCACAGCTACATACATATTTAGCGACTGCCTTTTGGATAGCCGATTCGATAATAGATAATGATTGTTGGCTCAATTTCATGGGTTCCTTCTTTTTATAAGTTCAAAGGTATAAAAAAAATAAGATTTGATACACAATTTCCTTAAAAATCATCATTAAATCGGCTCATTTGCAATTTTAACTTGGGTAATTGAGCATTTCTCTCCTTTAGTTCAGCTAAATACAAAGTAGTAAGATAATAATTCGGCACATCATCAATGGTAGCTTGAGGGCTATCTGTGATGTTCTTTTTATCTATTTTTTTAGCTAGTTGTTGTGCCTTTTCTGCCCATTCTTCTGCTTTAGCCAAACTATCTTTCATTTCGTAGTAAACAGCAATGTTGAGAGCTGCCCGCATTTTTTTCTTTTGGTTCTTGGTACCTTCGAAAGCCTGACGCCAAAGTTCGTATGCGTCGTCCCATGAATTTTCGCGTACATAAATGGCAGCGTCACGCATAGGAACCGAACCACCAGTATAAAGATACCGTGTTCCTTTTTTCCAAATAGGGACAATATTTTTCACCGGAACCGTTCCCGCGAATGCTGCCGCTTCTTCCAGCATCTGCTTGTCGGGAATCATGCGAGTGGCGGCTTCTATGGCTGTACCTCCAAACTCCTCCCAAAAAATGCTATCATTAGGATGGAGCGTAGTCATCGGTCTGCTACGTTCGGGAAGATAAACTTTCACCGTGGGATAAACTTTCACGTCTACCGCTCCTTGAAAGCAGTTGAACTCATCCAGATAGCGGACAGTCTTTGTTGCTTTGAGTTGTAGGTTTTCCAGCGCAATAATAAAGTCCACTCCCAAGTTAGAAGCCAGTTGACGCACTTCCTCCTGGCTCAATGTACTTTCGCGGGCCAGTTTATCATTGGCGCGTAAGGCAGAATCACAGATAACCACCTCATCGAAGTAGTTCTGCTGTGCAATTTCTTCTGCCAGTGATTCAGTGGCTGCCTTAGGATCTCCATTGGCATAAGCCGTTGCACGACTTATCAATGGTGTACCTTCTTTAATTTTTTCAGTCTCTGTTATCAGTTTATTATCCGGGGCGTCGCTGGTGTTATTCACAATAGCTACTTTCCGGAGTTGCGGAGGAAAGCTCAAGTCGGCAGGTTGCAGATAATCAATGGGGATCTGTTCCAGACTCTGACAGCTACCCAGAGTCAGCAGGAATAAAACGATGAAAACCAGTGAATAAGATTTTGCCATAGTTTTGTTCTATTTAGTAATTTGAACAAAAGTACAACTTTGGAAGAATAAAAGAAAGTCTCAAACAGTTTTTAACCGTTTGAGACTTTCTTTTATAAGTTGAATATAGAGAGACTATGCCATAAAGCACATTACCCTACAATTTCCAACCTTTAATTTTTAATTATTAATTAATCAAAGGTTCTTTCCGTGGCAGTTTTTATACTTTTTCCCGCTTCCGCATGGACAAGGATCGTTACGACCTACTGTCTTCTCTGCACGAATCGGTTCACGTTTCTGCTGTTCACGAGTATCCTGACTTGCAGCAGCCTGCTGGTTCGGATCACTCAAATTTTCTTTGTTTTCGCGATACTTGCTCATATCCTGGCGTTGTTCGGGAGCAGCCTGACGCACTTCTACACGGCGTGCAGCTGATTCATCCGGAGCTTCCTGTACAGGAATTTGTCCACGCATCAAAATAGATATAGTCTGGTTATTGATCTTGTTCACCATAGCGTCGAACAAAGTCACAGATTCCAGTTTATAAATCAATAGCGGGTCTTTCTGCTCGTAGCTTGCATTCTGTACGGAATGTTTCAGTTCGTCCAGTTCGCGCAAGTTTTCTTTCCATGCTTCGTCGATTACGTGGAGCAAGATTGATTTCTCGAACGACTTCACCACTTCTTTAGATTCCGATTCGTAAGCCGCTTTCAGGTTACAAGAGATATTATACATTCGTTTACCGTCTGTAATAGGAATCAGGATGTTTTCGTACATGTGTCCCTGGTTTTCATATACTTGTTTGATAACCGGGTTAGCGATCTGTGCCAGACGTTCAGTTTTGCGTTTGAAGTTATCCATCGCAATGTTGAAAGTCTTTTCGGCCAACTTTTCTTTTTTCTCGTTACGGAATTCTTCTTCAGTGAACGGAGTTTCCATTGCTAATGTCTGAAGCAGTTCCATTTGGCAGCCTTCATAATCATTGTTTTCGATAGCATTGGCACAACGGTCCCAGATCATGTTCACGATGTCCATACCGATACGTTCACCCATCAAAGCGTGGCGACGTTTGGTGTAAACCACTGTACGTTGCTTGTTCATTACGTCGTCATATTCCAACAGACGTTTACGAATACCGAAGTTGTTTTCTTCCACTTTCTTCTGTGCACGTTCGATGGAGTTGGAAATCATCTTGTGTTCGATCATTTCGCCTTCCTGGAAACCGAGCTTGTCCATTACACTGGCAATACGGTCAGAAGAGAACAGACGCATCAAATCGTCTTCCAGTGATACGAAGAATACAGAAGAACCCGGGTCACCCTGACGTCCTGCACGACCACGCAACTGGCGGTCTACACGACGGGATTCGTGACGTTCCGTACCGATAATTGCCAAACCGCCCGCAGCCTTCACTTCCGGACTTAACTTGATGTCGGTACCACGACCAGCCATATTGGTAGCAATGGTTACTGTTCCGCTTAAACCGGCGGTAGCAACGATGTCCGCTTCTTTCTGGTGCAGTTTGGCGTTCAATACCTTGTGCTCAATCTTACGCATGGTAAGCATCTTGCTCAACATTTCGGAGATTTCTACCGAAGTAGTACCCACCAATACCGGACGTCCTGCTTGAACCAATTTTTCGATTTCCTCGATAACAGCTTTATACTTTTCGCGTTTCGTCTTGTAAACGCGGTCGTTCATATCCTTACGGGAGATCGGACGGTTGGTCGGGATAACGACTACGTCCAATTTATAGATGTCCCAAAGTTCGCCTGCTTCCGTTTCAGCAGTACCGGTCATACCGGATAGTTTGTGATACATACGGAAGTAGTTCTGCAAAGTAATGGTAGCGAAGGTCTGTGTAGCAGCTTCCACTTTCACACGTTCCTTAGCTTCGATAGCCTGGTGCAATCCGTCAGAGTAACGACGACCTTCCATAATACGACCGGTCTGTTCGTCTACAATCTTCACCTGACCGTCGATTACTACGTATTCATCGTCTTTTTCGAACATCGTGTAAGCCTTCAACAGCTGATTGATGGTGTGTACACGTTCCGATTTGATGGCATAGTTAGTCAATAACTCATCCTTCTTTTCAAGCAGTTGCTCGTTGGTCAGATTCAGGTTTTCCAATTCTGAAAGTTGTCCGGCGATATCCGGAAGCACGAACAATGTCGGGTCTTCAGAGTTACCGGTAATCAGGTCTACACCCTTATCAGTCAGGTCTACGCTATTTAGTTTTTCGTCGATTACGAAGTACAGCGGATCAGTCACTTCATGCATACGCTTGTTGTTCTGTTCCATGTAGATCTCTTCCGTCTTGAGCATACCTGCCTTGATCCCCTGTTCACTAAGGAACTTAATCAACGGTTTGTTTTTCGGCAATGCTTTATGGCTGCGGTATAGAGCGAGGAATCCTTCTTCCACCTCTTTCTTATCGTTGGATGCGATCAGTTTTTTTGCTTCGGAAAGATATTTGGTAGCCAGTACCTTTTGTGCTTCTACCAGACGTTCCACTAGCGGACGGAGTTGCTCGAACAACTGGTCATCGCCTTTAGGTACAGGACCGGAGATAATCAACGGAGTACGTGCGTCGTCAATCAATACCGAGTCGACCTCATCGACGATGGCATAATTGTGCTGACGTTGTACAAGGTCTTTCGGGCTGATAGCCATGTTGTCACGCAGATAGTCGAAACCGAATTCGTTGTTTGTACCGAAAGTAATATCCGCCAGATACGCCTGACGACGTGCGTCGGAGTTCGGCTGATGACGGTCGATACAATCTACGCTTAAACCGTGGAACATGTAAAGAGGACCCATCCATTCGGAGTCACGTTTGGCGAGGTAATCATTCACGGTAACTACGTGTACGCCGTTTCCGGTCAATGCGTTGAGGAATACCGGGAGTGTAGCCACCAATGTTTTACCTTCACCGGTTGCCATTTCCGCAATCTTACCTTTATGCAGAACGACACCACCAAAGAGCTGTACATCGTAGTGAACCATGTTCCACAATGTATCGTTACCACCGGCTACCCAGTGATTCTGATAGATGGCCTTGTCGCCTTCGATGCGTACGAAATCTTTTGTAGCAGCCAGTTGACGGTCGAAGTCGGTAGCCGTTACGACGATTTCTTCATTTTCTGTAAAACGTTTGGCAGTAGCCTTTACGATAGAAAAAGCAACAGGCAGTACTTCGTCCAGTGCTTTTTCATATTTTTCCAGAATTTCTTTTTCTGTCTTATCGATTTGTGCGAAGACTTCTTCGCGGTCTTCCAGTTCCAGTGTCTCGATGCTTGCCTTCAACTCTTCCACTTTCGCACGTTCGGCGGTAGCCGATTCATGGATATATTTTTTGAGTTCTTCCGTTTTGGCACGGAGGGCGTCGTTGTCCAGTTTCTCAACCTCCGGGTAGGCAGCTTTGATCTTTTCCACCCAGGGCTTGATTTCTTTCATGTCTCGTGTGGATTTGTTTCCGAAAATCGAGCTTAAAAATTCATTAAATCCCATGTTATATTATTTAGTTTATTATTTATCTTTTTCTGCACCACAGATTTCACGGATTTACACAGATTTTTTCATATAGAACACGGATCTTTCTTTTTAATCTGTGTGAATCTGTGGAATTTGTGGCGAATAATCTCCGCAAAGTTACATTAAAATGCTGATTTATTTATGTTTTGCTCCCTGTTTTTGTGAGTAAATTTTTACCGAAGGTCGGTAATAGGAGCAGAAGTACAGGCGTTGGGAGCCCGGATACGCATAAAATGTGCCAGTGTAGGCGCAATATGGTCAATGGTTACAGGTGTCTGGATAATGGCCGGTTTCACGGAATACCCCATGAAAATCAGCGGTGAGGGAATATAGGAATGACGTACCACCTTGTTGTCGCCGCCGTTCTCGTTGACGATAGTCCATCCGGGGAGGACGTCGATTACGAGGTCACCCGAACGTTTGCGGTGGTAGCCGTTACGTATTTTGTAGATTTCCGGAGTCCATGAACCCAGCAATAGCCGGTTAGCCGAATAGGCTTCGTTCACTCCGCTGAACTGCATCAGGAATTCTGCTGACTTTTGTTGGATCTCTGCCAGATTCAGTTCTTTCTTTTCCAATAACTTATGATTCAGATAAATCTGCTGGTTATGGTGAGCTTCCACATACTTTCCTTCGCCATATGTAGCCATCAGGTACATATTCAATAGAGCCGCACAACGGTTGAGGTAAAACTCTCCGCCGGGCACTTTGTACAATCCCGAATCAGGCGATTCGCTGTCTATATATCCGGTGGAAGTGACGAAAATAAGTACATTTTGTAGTCCTACTTTCTTATCAAGAACTTCGAGCAGGTCGGCAATGCTGCGGTCAAGACGCACGTAGGTGTCTTGTATTTCCATAGCACATTCCTGTACGGATTTGTGCGCATAGTTTCCTGCATAATAAGTGAGTGCCAATAAGTCAGTAATGTCATCCATGCCGATGGAGCTTTTGTTCAATGCTTCTTCGGCAAGCGCATTCACTTCATCATTCACAAAAGGGCTGGCGATGAAGCGGCGGTATTTATTACTGCGGTCATCATCAAATTTATATTTGAAGAGCATATCCCGCCAATCTGGCAGGAAAGTGTACATGCCCCGGGGAAATATGGGTTCCCATGTCATACCGGCAATACGGAAATCGATCGCTTGACGGTCGTTATATTGGCTTGCCCACCACGGAAACTCTCCATAATAGGTGGTTCCACTCCATTTTCCGGTGTTGGGATTGAGCCAGAAAGCAGCGTTTCCGGCATGTCCGGCTGCAAAAAGTGCGGCATCGCAATCAGGTGCAATGGCATATACGAGTCCTTTGCCTTGTGTCGCTATTTTCAGCTCGTCGGCAATGGTTGAAGTCAGAAGTTTGGTGGGGGCGACAGTCTGGTCGGTGTAATACCCCATAAATGCCGTGTCGTCTGTGCTGTTGACGGGGCGAAGGGTAGAGGCATCCATCCAGCGTTGAGAAATAATTCCGTTCATGGAAGGCGTCGTACCGCTATAAATAGCCGCTATGGCAGAAGCGCGGTCTATACCGCAGAAGGTATATTCGGCATTATGGAACACTCTTCCCTCTTTCCAAAGACGTTTGAAGCCTTTCTCACCGTAGAGTGACGAAAAAGCTTCCAGATAGTCCGTACGTAATTGGTCAATCGTCAGCCCTACCACTAATTTAGGGGCGGCAGGTAGTGACTGGGCTTGTAGCCCGGTGAAAGTCAGTACGGTGATGAGGGAAGTTAGTAGTCCTTTCATTATTTCTTTTTAGATGTCACAATCAGATTGCTCGCTGAACGTATCAGCAAAACGAGTGCCAAAGGTACAACAGCAAAGTCAAATCTTTGCGGAATTACCGGAAAAAGCACTATAAAAAGTGTTAAAACCGCCAGATTCAGGGTTAAATACCAACATTTCTTCCCTTTTCGGACACAATATATAATGTATGGCAAGAAAAGAAGTTGCCCCGGATGGAATACCAGTAATAGGAAATTAGAGCTGACTGCCGGGTGTTGGGAGAAGAGTGCGAGAAATGCAAGGACGCATCCCACAATACCTGCTATACCAAAAAGGAAGAGGTCGATTCCCCATAATCCGGTTCTCCGGCGGATTCCATAGATTGTGGCGGCGGCTGTCAGTATGAATAAGAGTAAGGAGCATTGAAGCGGAGTAGGCATCCAGTCGCTTTCATCCGGTTCGGGAGTGGCATCAACAACCAGTTCGTTGGCCGTTATGAGTGGGCGCTGGATAGAATCGCCTTTAATTTGTGCACCATCGAAAGCATCCATCAGGTAGAATGGGGCAAACATCATCTGACGTTGTGTGATGGGCTGGTCGGCTTCACTTCCGATACAGAGATCAATGCCGAAACGTGCCCACGGATGTCCTTTGCAATACTGATGTACAATGTCGCGGAAAGTGAGGGAGCCATCCTGTGGTTCTGCGGGATAAATCACTTTTCCTGCAATGCTTTCTTCTATCTTGTCCCGGGGGCGGGTAGCACAATTGTCGTAAAAGAAATTATAACGGTATACCCGGTTTTCCGGACGATAATTTTCTTGTAATAACCGGATTAGTTCTGTCTTTTCTTCATCGGTCAGATTCAGCGTTTGCTGCCATACGCTGCGTCCGAAAAATGCGTATTCAGCTGCAAAACGTTCATAATCCGTTGCTCCCAGTTGGTAGTCTGTTTCTCCGAGCGAGAAGCGGAAGATGAAGTTGGGAGTGTTGAAACTGAACAGTCCGTAGTTGAATACAATGTCAATCCCTTGTGAAGGATTTTCGTAACGGATGGCAGTGTGTCCGAATAGGGAATATATTTCCTCTCCGGGGGCACAAGTCAACAGGCTCAAACGGGTGGAGTCGTTGTTGTTGGCAGATGCTTGTCCGGTGGGCAGAAGCAACAGGAAGAAGGAGAGGATGGTGTATGAGAAAAACCGTTTCATTAGCTGGTTCGTTTTATTTCGGTGGCAAATATAGAAAGAATAGTTGGATTCGGGAAAACGGAGCCTCTATTTTATCAGAATAAAGGCTCTATATGGCTTAAACAGAGGCGCTGTTTTCTTTAAATGGAGCCTCTGTTTGGGTGAAATAATGTTTCTGCTTGAACGGAAAATCGGTTACAAAATAGTGGAACACTTTTTGGAACGCTGTTTTTCTCTTGTAATCTGTTGCTTATTAGTTGTTTATGATGTAATAAAAAAGGACTGCCGAACGCAAAGTGGAATACATAATAAACAATAAAAGATAATTGTTCTATTTAAAAATAGATAGTTCGATTTTTTTTGTTTGGGGGGATTTCTAAAATGAAAAAAGAAGATAATTCCTCTTCTATGCTTCAACTTTTCTTTTTTTACTTTACCTTTGCGCCCGCTAAAGAACCAAAAGATTTGAATTTAATAATCGACATAGGAAATACAAAGGCAAAGATTGCTTTCTTCGACGGCGGAGAAATGGTGGATGTAGTAGCTGAATCCAATCAGTCGCTGGGTTGCTTGAAAGCTCTTTGTTCTCAATATCCGGTTGAACAGGGGATTGTGGCTACTGTCATTGATCTAAACGAAAAGGTTTTAGCTGATTTGGCCGCTTTGCCGTTTCCTTTGCTCTGGCTCAATCATCAGACTCCGCTTCCGGTTGTCAACCTGTACGAAACTCCCGAAACATTGGGGTATGATCGTATGGCTGCCGTAGTGGGTGCTAATGAGCAGTTTCCTCATCGGGATATATTGGTGATTGATGCGGGAACTTGCATTACTTACGAGTTTATCGACTCAAAAGGCCAGTATCATGGCGGTAATATTTCTCCCGGTATGCAGATGCGTTTCAAGGCACTGCATCAGTTTACGGGACGTTTGCCTCTGGTAGACACCAACGGGCGCAAACTCCCGATGGGACGGGACACTGAAACGGCTATACGCGCCGGAGTGATGAAAGGGATGGAATACGAAATTTCAGGTTATATTGAGTCTATGAAGCATAAATATCCTGAACTTTTGGTTTTTTTAACGGGCGGAGATGATTTTTCTTTTGATAGCAGCGTAAAAAGTATCATCTTTGCAGATAGATTTTTAGTGTTGAAAGGATTAAATAGAATTTTAAACTATAATAATGGTAGGATTTAAACACACACTTTGTGCGCTTTTGCTCACGATGGTTACCGGAATGGCAATCGCTCAAAATAATACAAACTCTCCTTATACACGATATGGCTATGGCGACTTGTCCGATCAGAGTTTCGGGAATAGCAAGGCGATGGGGGGAATTGCTTTTGGACTTCGGGATGGAGCACAGATCAATCCGCTGAATCCTGCTTCGTATACAGCCATTGACTCGTTGACGTTTATTTTTGAAGGAGGCGTTAGTCTGCAAAATATGAATATTAGTGGTGGCGGTGTGAAACTGAACGCTAAAAACTCTAGCTTCGACTATCTGGCTATGCAATTTCGTTTGCATCCGAGGATAGCGATGAGTATCGGATTGTTGCCGTTCTCCAATGTGGGATATTCTGTATCGGATACACAGACTGCAACTGATCCGGGGACTGGTGCTACGGCTGATTATGCAAGAAATTATACCGGGGATGGAGGCTTGCATCAATTATATGCCGGATTGGGTGTGAAGGTGCTCAAAAACCTTTCGGTAGGTGTGAACGCTTCTTATTTTTGGGGAGATATAAACCGTACACGTGTTGTTTATTATCCAAGTGTATCAGGTGCTTATAATTATAATCACCAGTCGATTGCATCAGTTTCGAGTTATAAACTAGATTTTGGAGCACAATATACATTGGATATTGACAAAAAGCATTCAGTAACAATTGGAGCTGTGTATTCTCCGGAATTGAAACTGGGTAATGATTATAGTGTAACGACGCAAATGGTATCAAACTCTACGGGTACAGCTGTTTCTACTACCACCTTGAACCCGGATGCTACACTTAAAGTGCCTAATACTTTTGGCGTCGGCTTTACATATAACTATGACAAACGTTTGACTGTCGGTCTGGATTATAGTTTGCAGCAGTGGTCAAAAGCTAAGTTTGACGTAAATACAGCGGATGATGCTGTACGTGAAGATTTTAATGAAACATACACGTATTGCGACCGTCATAAAATATCAGTGGGTACGGAATATATTCCCAATTTGATTGGACGTTCCTATTTATCCCACATCAAATATCGTTTGGGAGCTTATTATACGACTCCGTATTATAAGATTGGCGGTAAAGACGCAGCCCGCGAATATGGCGTAACAGCCGGTTTCGGTCTGCCTGTGCCTCGTTCCCGTTCCATCCTTAGCATCAGTGGACAGTTTGTTCGTGTAAGTGGACAGGAATCGACCTTTGTAAACGAAAATATCTTCCGCGTTAGCATCGGATTGACGTTCAACGAACGTTGGTTCTTCAAGCGCAGAGTAGAGTAATTGGGATGAATGTAAGAAGAGAAAGAATAGACGACTATAATAATAACAACTAAAATTTAGATACAATGAAAATTAAAACGCTTGTGGCTATGTTGTTCCTTTCGGCAGGGGCAACCACTGTGGTAGCACAGGATGCGACTAACTGTAACTCGAACAGTAGTATCTCGCATGAAGCTGTGCGTGCAGGTAACTTTAAAGATGCGTATACTCCTTGGAAAGCTGTGTTGGAAAACTGCCCGACGCTTCGTTTCTATACTTTTACTGACGGATATAAAATTCTGAAAGGCTTGATGGGACAAATCAAGGATAGGAATAATCCGGAATATCAGAAATATTTTGATGAGCTGATGAATACGCATGATTTGCGTATCAAATACACAGATGAGTTCTTGGCTAAAGGTACAAAAGTGTCTTCTGCTGATGAAGCTCTGGGTATCAAAGCAGTAGATTACATCGCTTTCGCTCCGAAAATTGATGTTAATCAGGCTTATCAATGGTTGAGCCAGTCGGTAAATGCAGTAAAAGCTGAATCTGCTGCCGCTACTATCTTCTATTTCTTGCAAATGTCTTTGGATAAACTGAAAACAGATCCTAACCATAAGGAACAATTCATTCAGGATTATCTGGCTGCTTCTGAATATGCTGATGCTGCTATTGCCGCTGAAACGAACGAAGCAAAGAAGAAAAACTTGCAAGGTATCAAAGATAATCTGGTTGCTTTGTTTGTAAACAGCGGAACGGCTGATTGCGAATCACTGCAAAACATCTATGGACCGAAAGTAGAAGCTAACCAAACAGACCTGGCTTACTTGAAGAAAGTAATCGACATCATGAAAATGATGAGATGTACGGAAAGCGAAGCTTATCAACAGGCTGCTTTCTATGTGTACAAAATAGAACCTAGTGCAGATGCCGCTACCGGATGTGCTTACCAAGCATTTAAGAAAGGTGACATTGACGGTGCTGTCAAATTCTTCGACGAAGCCATTGGATTGGAAACTGACAACGTGAAGAAAGCTGAAAAAGCATACGCTGCCGCAGCAGTATTGGCTTCTGCTAAAAAACTGTCTCAAGCAAGAGCATATTGCCAGAAAGCTATCGGGTTCAATGAAAACTATGGTGCTCCATATATCCTGATTGCCAATCTGTATGCAATGAGCCCTAACTGGAGCGACGAGTCAGCTTTGAACAAGTGTACTTACTTTGCAGTAATCGACAAACTGCAACGTGCAAAACAAGTAGATCCGAGCGTAGCTGAAGAAGCTAACAGCTTGATCGGTAGATATTCTGGTCATACTCCACAAGCTAAAGACCTGTTTATGTTAGGTTACAAGCAAGGCGACCGCATCACTATCGGCGGTTGGATAGGAGAGACTACAACGATTAGATAACCGTATGTTGCGAAAACGAAGAAACCGTTTGTTGCATAAAAGCATGAGCATAACAATCACCTTCGGGGTGGTTGTTATGCTTCTTTTATTATCTTCCTGTGGCGGAAAACAGAAAGCTATGGGAGAGGCTATCACAGAACGTGATTCTCTTCCGGTGATGACTACATTGGGGGTTACTACCCTTATTTCCGATTCCGGAGTGACACGTTATAGGGTGAACACGGAAGAGTGGATGATGTACGACCGTAAAAAGCCTTCGTATTGGGCGTTTGAAAAAGGTGTGTATATGGAGCAGTTCGACTCTATCTTTAACGTAGAAGCCAGTATTAAGGCAGATACTGCCTATTATTATGACAAAGAAAGGCTTTGGAAGCTGATAGGGAATGTGGATATACAGAACCGCAAAGGAGAGCGTTTTAATACCGAACTGCTCTACTGGAATGAGGCCACTCAAAAAGTGTATTCCGACAAGTTTATACGTATCCAGCAACCGGACAGAATTATCACAGGACACGGCTTCGACTCGAACCAGCAAATGACTATATATACCATTCGTAATATTGAAGGTATTTTCTATGTGGACGAGGAAGCAAGTAGCGGTCCGCCCCAACCGGAAACAAAAGCACTGCCGGATTCAGTGAATAAAGATACTGCGAAATAGGCGAAGTCATATCATTGTACCATATCTCGTAAATCGTCTGATCGTAAATCAAAACTTATGAATATTTATATCTCTCTAATTATCACCATGGTCTTTTCCGCTTTCTTTTCAGGAGTGGAGATTGCCTTTGTGTCGGTAGACAAACTGCGTTTTGAGATGGAACGCAAGGGGGGAATTACGTCCCGCATCCTTTCTATCTTCTTCAAGAACCCGAATGAATTTATCTCTACCATGCTGGTGGGGAATAATATCGCACTAGTCATCTATGGTATTCTGATGGCACAGATTATCGGCGATAATCTGCTGGCGGGATTCATTGACAATCATTTCCTGATGGTGTTGGCGCAGACCGTTATTTCTACCCTGATTATTCTGGTGACCGGAGAGTTTTTGCCGAAAACAATCTTCAAAATCAATCCTAATCTGGTCTTGAATGTTTTTGCCATTCCGCTTATTGTTTGTTATGTGGTTCTCTATCCCATCTCCAAATTAGCCTCCGGCTTGTCTTGTATTTTCCTTCGCCTCTTTGGAATGAAGGTTAATAAGGATGCGTCCGACAGAGCTTTTGGAAAAGTCGACCTGGACTATTTCGTACAAAGCAGCATTGATAATGCCGAAAATGAAGAAGAGTTGGACACGGAAGTGAAAATCTTCCAGAACGCCCTCGACTTCTCGAACATAAAAATCCGCGACTGCATCGTTCCCCGTACCGAAGTGGTGGCTGTCGATTTGACTACCTCGCTGGACGAGCTGAAAAGCCGCTTCATAGAATCCGGAATCTCCAAGATAATCGTATATGACGGGAATATCGACAACGTAGTCGGTTATATCCATTCGTCGGAAATGTTCCGTGCCCCGAAAAACTGGCATGAGAATGTGAAACAAGTGCCGATTGTGCCCGAAACCATGTCCGCTCATAAACTGATGAAACTCTTCATGCAGCAAAAGAAAACGATTGCCGTAGTGGTGGATGAATTTGGCGGTACGTCCGGCATCGTGTCTTTGGAAGACCTCGTTGAAGAAATCTTTGGAGATATAGAAGACGAACACGATAACACTTCCTATATCAGCAAGCAGATCGACGAACGCGAGTATGTGTTGTCCGCCCGCCTGGAAATAGAAAAAGTCAATGAGACGTACGGACTCGACTTGCCCGAGTCGGATGATTATCTGACAGTAGGAGGGTTGATCCTGAACCAATATCAGAGCTTCCCGAAGTTGCATGAAGTGGTGCGGGTGGGACGTTATCAATTCAAGATAATTAAGGTCACAGCGACAAAAATAGAACTCGTGCGATTAAAAGTCTTGGAATAATGACGATAATCAAGAAATTTTTAGCCAATAAATAGATGCATATTAGCATTTTTTGTATCTTCGTGCGCTAAAACGACAAAAGAAAGAAATAATAATAAACATAAATCGTATTAATCAAAATGGCAACGTTACAAAACATTAGGTCGAAAGGACCTCTATTGGTGATTGTTATCGGCTTGGCGCTGTTTGCTTTCATTGCGGGTGACGCATGGAAGGTGATGCAGCCGCATCAGGCACATGACGTAGGTGAGGTGAACGGAGACGCTCTTTCCGCTCAAGAGTATCAGAATTTGGTAGAAGAATATACCGAAGTGGTGAAACTCATGCGTGGGGTGACCGCCTTGAATGACGAACAAACCAATCAGGTGCGCGATGAAGTATGGCGTTCCTACGTAAACAATAAACTGATCGAAAAAGAAGCAAAAGCACTGGGACTGACTGTTTCTGCTGCTGAAATCCAGGACATCCTGAAAGCAGGCGTTCATCCTTTGTTGAGACAAACTCCTTTCCAGAATCCGCAAACAGGAAACTTCGACAAGGATATGTTGAACAAGTTCCTCGTGGAATATGCCAAGATGAGCGAATCACAAATGCCGGCACAGTATGCTGAACAATACAATAACATGTATAAATACTGGTCTTTCATTCAGAAAACTCTGATCGAGAGCCGTCTGGCAGAAAAGTATCAGGCATTGGTGTCTAAAGCTCTTCTTTCCAATCCGGTGGAAGCACAGGACGCTTTCGATGCAAGAGTGAACCAGTACAACGTGTTGATGGCTGGTATTCCTTACTCTTCTGTAGTGGACTCTACAATCGTAGTGAAAGAATCGGAACTGAAAGACTTGTATAACAAGAAGAAAGAACAATTCAAGCAATATCAGGAAACTCGTGACATCAAGTACATTGATGTACAAGTGACTGCAAGTGCTGAAGACAGGGCTGCTATCCAGAAAGAAGTGGACGAAGCTACTGAACAGTTGGCTACTACTACGGAAGATTATACTTCTTTCATCCGCTCGACTGGCTCGGAAGCTCCTTATGTAGACTTGTTTTATAACAAAACAGCTTTCCCGTCAGATGTAGTTGCCCGTTTGGACTCTGCTTCGGTAGGTACTATTTATGGTCCTTACTATAACGGTGCCGACAATACAATCAACTCTTTCAAAATTGTAGCTAAAGCTGCTGCTGCCGACTCTGTCGAATTCCGTCAGATTCAGGTATACGCAGAAGATGCTTTGAAGACAAAGACCTTGGCTGACAGTATCTACAACGCGATCAAGGGTGGTGCTAACTTTGCTGATCTGGCAAAGAAATATGGTCAGACTGGTGATGCAAACTGGCTAACTTCTGCACAATATGAAGGTGCACAGATAGATGGTGATAACCTGAAATTCATCTCTGCTATCAACAATACAGGTGTGAACGAATTGGTAAACTTGCCGATGGGACAAGCAAACGTAATTCTTCAGGTAACGAACAAGAAATCTGTAAAAGACAAATATAAAGTAGCTGTTATCAAACGTGAAGTTGAGTTCAGCAAAGAAACTTATAACCGCGCTTATAATGATTTCAGCCAGTTTATCGCAGCTAATCCTAGTGTAGAAAAGATGGTAGCTAACGCTGAAGAAGCCGGTTACAGATTGCTCGACAGAATGGATTTGAGTAGCTCTGAACACAATATCGGTGGTGTAAGAGGTACAAAAGAAGCGTTGAGATGGGCGTTTGATAAAGCAAAACCGGGTGATGTTTCCGGCTTGTACGAATGTGGCGAAAGCGATCACATGATGGTAGTAGGTCTGGTAGGCATTAAGCCGGAAGGATATCGTCCGTTGAAAGCAGTACAGGATCAGTTGAGAGCTGAAATCGTAAAAGACAAGAAAGCTGAAAAGATTATGGCTGATATGAAAGCTGCCAATGCAACTTCATTCAACCAGTACAAAGAGATGACTAATGCAGTCAGCGACTCTTTGAAGATGGTTACTTTTGCAGCTCCTGCATACGTATCAGCATTGCGCAGCAGCGAACCGCTGGTAGGTGCTTATGCTTCTGCAGCTGAAGTAAATCAGTTGAGCGCTCCTATCAAAGGTAATGCCGGAGTATTTGTATTGCAGGTATACGGCAAGGACAAACTGAACGAAACATTCGACGCAAAAGCAGAAGAAGCTACGCTGACTAACATGCACGCACGTTTTGCCAGCCGTCTGATGAATGATTTGTATCTGAAAGCAAACGTAAAAGATACACGCTTCTTGTTCTTCTAAACAAGTAGCAAGTAATAGATATTAGGCACGGATTACACGGATTTACGCGGTTTAAACTTATGAGGGAACCGCGAAACCCGTGTAATCCGTGCCTTTTTTGTGGTCGTTTTTTTGTTTATGGTCTTTGTTATCTGATTAAATTTCCATATCTTGCCAATCTTTATCAATTGGCTTTGCGAAATACTTCATTAACTAATACGAATCTATATTATGACTAAACAACTAGCCCAGTATTCAGTTCCCGCTGAAAATTCACGTGTTATCCGTGTATTCCTTTCGTCAACGTTCAGAGACATGGAGATGGAACGTTCTGCATTAGTCAAACTCTTTAAGGGTTTGCAAGTGAAGGCTGCCAGCCGTGGTGCCACCATTTCATTGGTTGATTTGCGTTGGGGAATCACAGAAGAAGATGCGAAAAGCGGCAAGGTTGTTGAAATATGCCTGAAAGAGATCGTTAACTCCCGGCCTTTCTTCATTGGTATGGTAGGCGACCGCTATGGATGGTGTCCCAGTTATGAAGATTTATCTCAAACTCTCAATGACAGCTTGGAATATCGTTGGATAGAAGATGACTTGAATCACCATTTGAGTGTGACGGAAATTGAAATGCAGTTTGGTGTACTGCGCAATCCCAATCCGTTACATGCCTATTTTTATATAAAACAGTCGGCAGATGATAATCTGTCTTGCCCTGAAGAGGAGTCTCTTAAATTGAAACGTCTGAAAGAGAGTATTTTGCAACAGGATCGTTATCCTGTGCAGGAGTATGATTCGCCCGATCAGTTGTGTAACTTTGTGGAAGCTGCTTTTACGGAATTGCTTGAACGGGAGTTTCCGGATGTACTGACCGTTGAAGATAATCAAGCATTGCAAGAACAACTGACGCGCAATGAACTCTTATTCAACTATCACCCAATACCTGAAGCAGATCAGGCGTTTGCTGATTTTTTGGCGGCGGATGAACAACGGTGCCTGGTGGTAACGGGCGGTTGCGGTCTTGGCAAGAGCGCTTTGTTGGCTCATTGGAGCGATTTGGTGAACAATGATATGCCGATGACTCCCATCTATCATCGCTTGGATAGTACTACATTGTCTTCTTATCCGGAAACGTTGGCGAGAATGTTAGCTTCCAAATGCCAGAACGCACTCAAGCATCAATCTTTGGGTGAAGAAAATTTGTTCGCGGCGGAAGTTTCAAAAGAACTGGACTCGACCCAAAGCACTGCCAAATCCATCATGGACGCCGTGAAAAACTCGGTTTTGATGGGAGATGCTGGCTTGAACACTTTTTCAGGGAACACACTTCGAAACCTCAAGGAGATTGAAGAAGATTTGAATTCTATCCAAAAGTTCAGTCAGTTGTGGAGTGCGTTGGGTGCATCAAGATATCCTATCATTTTGCTGATTGATGACATCAGTTATCTGAATCCGACTGAAGCATCCCTGTTTTCTTTATTTGCATCTATTCCCCCGAATGTGAAAGTCGTGTTGAGCTTTTCGGCGTCATCCACTGCTTACCTGCCCTTTGTTCAGAATGGCTACGCTCATTTCCAGTTGAATGGCTTTTCACAGGCGGATGCCAAGTCGTTCTCAAAGCAATATTTGTCTACTTACTCCAAGGCTTTGTCTGCACAGCAGGAAGATATTCTTGCTTCGTGGGTGCTGGCTAAACAACCGCGCTGTTTAAGTGTATTGCTCAACGAGCTGGTTTCGTTCGGTCAGTACGATGCTCTCAATGAATATATGCGTGGATATTGCCGGCTCAATGAGGTTGGGCAATTCTATGACAGTGTGCTACGGCGTTTGTCGGCTGATTATGGTTCCGAAGAGATTGGAAGAACGCTTCTGATGCTTTCACTTACTTTAGAAGGATTTACCGAAGATGAAGTGAAGAGCATGGCAGACATTAATCAGATACTTTGGTCGCAGTTGAGAGTGGAAATGAGCAGCTGGCTCACCAACAAAGGAGGACGATATTGCATTGGTGATACACAAATGGTAGAGGCGATCGAACGCTATTTCGCTCAAGATGACGAATGTATAGATGATAGTCGCCATGAAATTATTTCCGCTCTGCTGGATGAGGAAGAGATCCTTTCCCATCCGTTGACTTTTGCCGATTATAACTATCGCATGAAACAGTTCTGCTACCATGATTCGTATCGCTATAAAGTGGAGATTACCTATCAATGCTATAAGATGCAAGAATGGGATATATTGAAGGATTGGATTTGTGATGTGGAGATTTTCGAGATTCTGTATCGTACGAATCGTTCTCTGTTGGAAGATAGCTGGAAGGCGATCATGAACGACAATCCTGAAGTTACGCCTGAAGTCTATGCCGAATTGGACTTTGATGAGATCGATTCTTTTTTAATTCCTGTCATTGCTAATGATATGGCTACTTTCTTGAGCAGTTCTTTCCATCTGACGAAGGCGGCAGCTGCTGTGAGTGAGAAGAGTATGGAAGGTGCTGCCATGCCACTCATTGCCAAGTCGGTATTGAAGATGAATGAGGGATGTCGGTATGCCCGTAATGAAGAATACGAAACGGCATGCGACTGTTTCCTGAAAGCATTGGTGATGCAGGAAAACATAGTACCGACTCCGGAACTGGAGATTGCCAACACCTGTCGAAATCTAGCTTTGGCATATTACTACAATGAGCAATACAATGAAGCGGCGATCTATTTGAATAGGGCGCTTGATTATCATGCGGCTTCTGCTGACGAGAAGAGTCAGGCAGAAGTCATTGAACTTTCCGAATATCTGGCTTATTGTGATTACTATAAGGATGAGGAAGAGAGTGCTGCCGAGAAATTCCGGAAAGTAGCTGAAATGCACGAGTCATTGAATGGCAGACTGTCCGGTGGAGTGGCTAAATGTTTGCGTATGCAGGGTAAATGTCTTTATTATATCAAACGATACGATGAAGCATGGATGCTGATGAATCAGGCGTTGGACATTGCTATACAGATAGATAGCAAAAAACAGATCGTCGCTTGTCATAAACAGTTGTATTATCTGTGCAGGGAATTCAAACGGATGATGAATGAACGTGGCGATGAGCAGGCATCTACTTTATTCTTCCGTGAGTCTCTTCTGCATGAAATGTATTTCAGCGAAAAACCGCGTCTGGCGGAACTGACTGTCCGCTATGAAGCATTGAGATGTGATATTATGCAGCAGTATTACATGAATAAAGACTATGATAACGTGATTCGTATTGCAACGTCTTTGGATTTTCACGATGATACTGACCCTAATGCTTCCTGTCTGGTATATTATTACAAAGCACAGGCTTATGTGAAGTTGGAGAATTATCCAATGGCGAAAGAGGCTTTCTTCAGAGAGTTCGAACTGCGAAAGAAGTATTTGGGATGGGAGGAAGAAGATACGATTCTGGCTTGTCAGAACTTAGGGGTTTTGCACAGCTTTTGTAATGAACGGGAAGAGGCGCTGGCTTGTTTCCGTGAGGCGTACGGTCATGAAGTGAAAAAGAATGGCGAGGATTCTGAAATGGCGCAAAAGCTACTTCAATATATCAGCGTGGTTGAATCATAACGGAGGCATACTTCCCTTTTTTGTTAACTTTTACATTCCTGCTATACGGAAATCGACTTTATTTCCTTACATTTGCAGATATAAACTATCAACAGAAAGAAGAATGTCTAAATATCCCCTTTTAGGAATGACTCTTGTAGAGCTTCAATCATTGACAAAAAGACTGGGTATGCCCGGCTTTGCTGCCAAGCAGATTGCATCCTGGCTTTACGAAAAGAAGGTAGCCTCGATTGATGATATGACTAATTTGTCATTGAAACACCGGGAGTTGCTCAAGCAGAACTATGAGGTGGGAGCGGAAGCTCCGGTAGATGAAATGCGCTCTGTAGATGGTACGGTGAAGTATCTTTATAAAGTGGGTGAGAACCATTTTGTAGAGTCGGTTTATATACCGGATGATGACCGGGCAACGTTGTGCGTGTCGTCACAAGTAGGTTGCAAGATGAACTGTAAGTTCTGTATGACCGGTAAACAGGGGTATACGGCTAACCTGACCGCCAGCCAGATCATAAACCAGATTCATTCGCTGCCGGAACGGGACAAACTGACTAATGTCGTAATGATGGGAATGGGCGAGCCGCTCGATAACCTGGATGAGGTATTGAAAGCATTGGAACTACTGACCGCTACCTACGGTTACGCATGGAGTCCGAAGCGTATCACGCTTTCTACTGTCGGGTTACGGAAAGGATTGCAGCGTTTTATCGAAGAAAATGACTGCCACCTTGCCATCAGCCTTCACTCTCCGCTGACCGTTCAGCGTGCTGAATTAATGCCGGCGGAAAAGGCGTTTTCAATCACCGAAATGGTGGAACTGTTAAAAAACTATGATTTTAGTAAGCAACGTCGACTTTCGTTTGAATATATTGTTTTTAAAGGGCTCAATGATTCGCAGGTCTATGCCAAAGAGTTGCTGAAACTTCTTCGCGGGCTGGATTGCAGGGTGAATCTGATTCGTTTTCATGCCATACCGGGGGTAGACCTCGAGGGGGCGGATATGGATACGATGACCCGTTTTCGTGATTATCTGACATCACACGGACTTTTCACCACTATCCGTTCATCCAGGGGCGAAGATATTTTTGCCGCTTGCGGTATGCTGTCGACAGCGAAACAGGAGAAAAATAATGAAAGTTAATATATAAAACCGAACATCATGAAAAAGTATTCTTTTATTTTATGCATCGCTTTGGTAGCCTTTGTCGTTGCATCTTGTGGTCTGAAAGGAAATCACACCTCTAGTGGTCGTGCTTACGAGCTTTTGGTTGTAGTAGATCACGGTGTTTGGGATCGTGCTGCCGGAAGGGCTTTACATGATGCGCTCGATGCTGATATGCCCGGTTTGCCGCAGTCGGAACCTTCTTTCCGGATTATGTATACTTCGCCGAAAGATTATGATTCTACGCTGAAGTTGATACGTAACATTATTATTGTAGATATACAGGATATATATACGAAAGCCTCGTTCAAATATGCGAAGGACGTATATGCCAATCCGCAGATGATATTGACTATCCAGGCTCCGAACGAAGAAGAGTTCGAGAAGTTTGTGGAAGAGAACAAAAAGACGATTGTCGACTTCTTTACCCGTGCGGAAATGAACCGTCAGATTACGTTCCTGGAAGGGAAACACAGTAATTTCATTTCGCAGAAAGTGGACAGTTTGTTCGGATGCGACATCTGGGTGGATGCCGAACTGGCTAATTCAAAGACCGGGGATGATTTCTTCTGGGCTTCTACCAACACAGGTACTGCCGACCGTAACTTTGTGATGTACTCTTATCCGTACACTGACAAGGATACGTTTACCAAAGAATATTTTGTGCACAAACGTGACTCCGTGATGAAAGCCAATATCCCCGGATTCAAGGAAGGCGTTTATATGTCGACCGATAGTTTGCTGACCGATGTCCGTCCGATCAATGTACAGAACAGCTACACAATGGAAGCACGTGGCCTGTGGCGTATGAAGGGCGACTTTATGGGTGGTCCGTATGTGTCTCATACTCGTCTGGACGAGAAAAACCAACGAATTATTACAGCAGAAATATTTGTTTATTCACCTGATAAAATGAAACGCAACCTGGTACGCCAGATGGAAGCATCTCTGTATACACTGAAACTTCCGAATGAAGTTCAGCAGAAGCAGATTCCATTGGGAGAAGCATCTAAGGAAGCGGAACAAACTAATAAATAAAAACATGGAAGATAACAAGATAAGGATAGGTATCACCCAAGGAGATATTAACGGGGTGGGCTATGAGGTGATTCTTAAGACATTTTCCGACCCTACGATGTTGGAACTATGTACTCCGATTATTTATGGCTCACCGAAAGTAGCGGCTTATCATCGCAAAGCGCTGGATATACAGACCAATTTCAGCATTGTCAACTCTGCTACCGAAGCGGGGTACAACCGTTTGAGCGTGGTGAACTGTACGGATGATGAGGTGAAAGTGGAATTTTCCAAACCCGATCCCGAAGCCGGTAAAGCTGCGCTGGGGGCTTTGGAACGTGCCATCGAAGAATATCGCGAAGGGTTGATAGATGTTATCGTAACAGCTCCGATCAACAAACATACGATTCAGTCGGAAGAGTTCTCCTTCCCCGGACATACGGAATATATCGAAGAACGTCTGGGCAATGGTGATAAGTCATTGATGATTTTGATGAAGAATGACTTCCGGGTGGCTTTGGTGACGACACATATCCCTGTCAGAGAGATCGCGACTACGATTACCAAAGAACTGATTCAGGAGAAACTGATGATATTCCATCGTTGTCTGAAACAGGATTTCGGTATCGGCGCTCCGCGTATTGCGGTGCTCTCTCTCAATCCTCATGCCGGAGACGGTGGTTTGTTGGGAATGGAAGAGCAGGAAGTGATTATCCCTGCCATGAAAGAAATGGAAGAGAAAGGAATCCTTTGCTACGGTCCTTATGCGGCCGACGGCTTTATGGGTTCGGGCAATTATACTCATTTTGACGGTATCCTGGCGATGTATCACGATCAGGGGCTGGCTCCGTTCAAGGCCTTGGCTATGGAAGACGGGGTGAACTATACGGCAGGCCTGCCGGTAGTACGTACTTCTCCGGCTCATGGAACGGCATACGATATTGCAGGCAAGGGATTGGCTTGTGAAGATTCTTTCCGTCAGGCAATCTATGTTGCCATCGATGTGTTCCGTAATCGTCAGCGGGAAAAAGTGGCTCGTGCCAATCCGTTGCGTAAACAGTATTACGAGAAACGTGACGATAGTGATAAACTGAAGCTGGATACAGTAGACGAAGATTAAAAACGAGTGATGACGAGAGCAGAGATACAACAAGTGAAACAGCGTTTCGGTATTATTGGAAATACTGAAGCATTGTCGCGCGCCATAGATGTTGCCATTCAGGTAGCTCCTACCGATTTGTCTGTGCTGATTACCGGAGAAAGTGGAGTCGGAAAAGAAAGTTTTCCGCAGATTATTCATCAATATAGCCGGAGGAAGCACGGACAGTATATTGCTGTCAACTGTGGTGCTATTCCGGAGGGCACGATTGATTCCGAACTGTTCGGGCATGAGAAGGGTGCGTTTACCGGTGCGATTGGCGAACGGAAAGGGTACTTTGGCGAAGCCGACGGTGGTACTATTTTCCTTGATGAAGTAGGGGAGTTGCCGATGTCTACCCAGGCACGTTTGCTCCGTGTACTGGAGAGTGGCGAGTTTATGAAAGTAGGTTCGTCCAAAGTACAAAAAACGGATGTGCGTGTGGTGGCAGCTACAAACGTCAATCTGACGCAAGCGATTGCAGAAGGACGTTTCCGTGAAGATTTATATTACCGGTTGAATACGGTGCCTATCCAGATACCGCCTTTGCGTGAACGTGGTGACGATGTACTTTTGTTGTTCCGTAAGTTTTCCGCAGACTTTGCAGAGAAATACCGGATGCCTGTTATTCAGTTGACGGAGGATGCGAAGAAAGAGTTGTTGGCTTACCCGTGGCCCGGAAACGTGCGTCAGTTGAAGAACATCACCGAGCAAATATCTATCATTGAAACCAACAGGGAGATTTCTGCTGCTATCTTGCAGAATTATCTTCCCGCACAAAATACGCAACGTCTTCCCGCGCTGATGGGAACGCGTGAGAGTAAAAGCTTTGAGAGCGAACGGGAGATTCTTTATTCTGTTCTGTTTGATATGCGCCAGGAAGTGGCGGAGCTGAAGAAGATGGTGCACAACCTGATGGCGGAACGTGCCGGACAGGTGGGGCAGGTAGGACAAGTGGGAACGGTGGTTACTACTCCGGTAGTGACGACACACCAGCCTTCGGTACCTGCGATCATTCATACCATGCAGCCTGCGGTTTGCAAGGATGACGATGACATACAAGACACGGAAGAATATGTAGAAGAACCTCCTTTGTCACTGGACGAAGTGGAAAAAGAAATGATACGCAAAGCACTTGAAAGGCATCACGGAAAGCGGAAGAGTGCGGCCAAGGACTTGAATATTTCCGAGCGTACACTTTATAGAAAAATAAAAGAATATGAATTGGATTAAGAAAATAATACGCCCTTTGCTACTGTTCGGCTTGCCGTTGGTAGTCATTGCGTGCACTGTTTCCTATAAGTTTAACGGATCGTCTATCAATTATGATAAGGTAAAGACCATTTCGATAGCCGACTTCCCGATCAAGTCGGAGTATGTATATGCTCCGTTGGCAACCAAATTCAATGAGGACCTGAAAGATATCTTCATTCGGCAGACCCGTCTGCAACTGCTCAAGCCGAATCAGAATGCCGACTTGCAGATTGACGGAGAAATCACAGGGTACAATCAGTACAATCAGGCAGTATCTGCCGACGGTTATTCTTCGGAGACGAAGTTGACTATCACCGTCAATGTGCGTTTTGTCAACAACACCAATCATGCCGAAGACTTTGAACAACAGTTTTCTGCGTTCCGTACCTACGACTCTACCCAGTTGTTGACTGCCGTACAGGACGGATTGATTGCTGAAATGTCTAAAGAGATCACCGATCAAATTTTTAATGCAACTGTAGCAAACTGGTAATATAAATGACTTCTGTTAACTTTCAACAATGGATTCAGCATCCCGAGACGCTGAATAGGGATACTTTGTACGAACTGCGCAATCTTCTTGCGAGGTATCCGTATTTTCAGTCACTTCGTCTGCTGTATCTGAAGAATCTGTATATTCTCCATGATATTAGTTTCGGTGGAGAACTGCGGAAAGCAGTTCTTTACATTGCAGACAGACGGCAGTTGTTCCGGTTGATTGAAGGTGACCGCTATGATGTGCAGGCACGGAAAAAGGGAGTACCTCTCACGGAGGTGCTGAAAGACGAACCGTCCGTAGACCGCACATTAGCATTGATCGACGCTTTCTTGTCCACAGTACCCGAAGAGGTGACTGCCCGGACCAGTTTCGACTATTCGATGGATTACACCTCTTTCCTTTTGGAGGAGACTCCGGCCACGGAACAGCCGGCTGAAGAAACGCCCAAACTCAAAGGCTTCGAACTGATTGACGACTTTATAGAAAAGAGCGAGAGCGACTCTCCCCTCTGCATGAAACCTTTAAGAGAAGAAATGCCATCTTCGCCAACCTCTTCGGACGAACTTACCGAAGAAGAAACGATGAAGGAAGAAGAGGAAGATGACAGCTGTTTTACGGAAACTTTGGCAAAAATCTATGTTAAACAGCAACGATATTCAAAAGCTCTTGAAATAATTAAAAAATTAAGCTTGAAATATCCAAAAAAAAATGCTTACTTTGCAGACCAAATCAGATTTTTGGAGAAATTGATTATTAACGCTAATTCAAAATAACTAAAAATGTACTTATTATTCGTTATCTTAATGGTTATTGCAGCCTTGTTGATGTGTTTCATCGTGCTGATTCAGAACTCAAAAGGAGGCGGACTTGCTTCTGGTTTCTCTTCATCTAACGCCATCATGGGCGTGCGCAAGACTACAGACTTTCTGGAAAAAGCAACATGGGGCCTGGCCATCTTTATGGTTGTAATGAGCATTGCTACTGCTTATGTAGTTCCTCGCTCTGCTGTTGCTAAAGACGCAGTGTTGGAACAGGCACAGAAAGAACAACAGACTAACCCGTATAACTTACCCGCAGGTACGGCTGCGCCGCAAACTGAAGCTCCTGCTACCAATGCACCTGCTACAGAAACTCCGGCACCGGCTACTGAAACTCCTGCTCCTGCAGCAGAGTAATTCACTCCGTCGTCAGGTAAGACTTTGGGGTAAAACCATTAATGGGAAGGTGCAGACGGATGCTGCATTTCTTTGATATTTAAGTGCGGATTACGCAGATTACACGGATTTTCAATGTTCCGCGTGGTCAGTGTAATCCGCACTTAACTTTTTCTTGTAAAAACAATCTCTTTGTGATAGAAACAAACGAGATTTAACTACCTTTGTTGGCTGTATAAGATTATTAACTACTTTTTTAAATATAACAATGACAGAACATTTGAAACAGAAATTGAATGACTCCGCCGTACTCCGATGGAGTGTTCTAGCATTGGTCGCATTTACTATGCTATGCGGCTATTTCCTCACCGACGTAATGTCTCCTCTAAAACCCATGCTTGAGAAAGAACTACTATGGGATAGTCTTGATTATGGTTTCTTCACAAGCGCTTACGGGTGGTTTAATGTATTCCTATTGATGCTGATCTTCGGTGGTATCATTTTGGACAAAATGGGAGTTCGTTTCACCGGAATGGGAGCTTGCTTATTGATGGTGTTTGGTTGTGGATTGAAATACTATGCGATTTCTACTACTTTTCCGGAAGGTGCCATGCTCTTCGGATTCAAAACACAGGTGACGTTGGCTGCATTGGGATATGCTATCTTTGGTGTAGGTGTGGAGATTGCTGGTATCACTGTTTCCAAGATTATAGTGAAATGGTTCAAGGGCAAGGAAATGGCATTGGCTATGGGACTTGAAATGGCTACGGCACGTATTGGGACAACTCTGGCGATGGTGTTGACAGTTCCTTTGGCAGACTTCTTCGGATATACGGACGAGGGTGGTGCATTCCATACCAATATTCCTGCTCCTATTTTGTTTTGTCTGATTATGTTGTGCGTGGGTACGATTGCTTTCTTCCTTTATACTTTCTATGATAAGAAATTGGATGCTTCTTTGGATGCAGAAGGTTTGGAACCGGAAGAACCGTTCCGTATGAAAGATATTGTGTATATCATTACCAATAAGGGATTCTGGTTGATCGCATTGCTGTGCGTATTGTTCTACTCGGCCGTCTTCCCTTTTATCAAATATGCTGCCGACTTGATGGTGCAGAAATATAATGTAGATCCGAAACTGGCGGGAACGATTCCCGGATTGTTGCCGATTGGTGCAATTATCCTGACTCCGTTGTTCGGTTCGTTATATGACCGTATCGGTAAAGGAGCCACATTGATGGTGATCGGATCATTGATGCTAATTTTTGTACATACCATGTTTGCCCTGCCTATACTGAATATATGGTGGTTTGCTACTATTATAATGATTATATTGGGATTTGCTTTCTCATTGGTGCCTTCGGCTATGTGGCCTTCTGTTCCGAAGATTATTCCGGAAAAACAGCTGGGTACTGCTTACGCTTTGATTTTCTGGGTACAGAACTGGGGCCTGATGGGTGTTCCTTTGTTAATCGGATGGGTATTGAATACTTATTGCAAAGGTCCGGTGGTAGACGGTGCACAGACTTATGATTACACATTGCCGATGACTATTTTTGCTCTCTTTGGTGTACTTGCTCTGATTGTTGCTTTGATGTTGAAAGCAGAGAACAAGAAGAAAGGATATGGTTTGGAAGAGGCAAATATCCAGAAGTAACAGTTACAATTCGAAGTAACGTTATAAATTCGAGAGTATAAGGTTTGAAAATAAAAGAGGGTTAGTATTAATGCTCTGAAATAAAAAAAAGAATTATGGCTGCCAAAGAGAAAATCAACCTGTTAGAGGTCATTCCCTGTCGCAGTGAACATATTACAGCAGAAAGGGAAGGGGAGACGATTGTGCTCTCCTTTCCCCGTTTTAAATATCCGTGGATGCAACGCTTCCTTGTACCGGCAGGAATGTCGAAAGAACTTCATGTGCGATTGGAAGAACACGGTACGGCTGTATGGGAACTGATAGATGGAAAACGTACTGTTCGTGAAATCATAGAAGAACTCGCAGATCATTTTCAAAATGAAGCGGGATACGAGTCTCGTGTATCGGCTTATCTTTCTCAAATGCAGAAAGATGGGTTTATAAAACTTTTTATTAATTGACTTTATTAGATGATAGGTGATAAATGATAGTTACTATGCGGCATAATAGCTAGTTATATGATAGTGCAGCCTCCTAAGGAGGTTTATCAAATATCCCGTTTAAAGATATGAAAAAAGGCAACTGATTCGTAATGATGTAGTTACCTTTTTAGTATTTTGAGAATATCTTTAGTTACTTATATTTCTTATTTACTGAATATCCCTTATCATTTAGGAAGCATCTCCCATCTATCATTTATCAACTATCATCTAATAAATTATCTAATTAAGGAAAATAGCCCAGAATATCACGGCAGTTGCAATGAGGACTCCCATGATAATAAGCGTCCCCCAAACGAAATAATTGCTGTCCTTTTCTTTCTTTTTCTCCGAGTCGTGGATGATACGTCCCATTTCCTCGGGAGTGGTGTTGGGCAGTGGATAAGGCTCGTTGGTGCGGTTTAAGTGCTTCAGTTTGTCGTTGGCACGTTCACGGCGTAGACGGGAAGCCTCTCGCCCTTCGCTAAGCCGACGTATCATGTCGAGCATGTGTCCTTCACCACCCATATTCTTTGCCCTTTAGAAGTTTACTATTTGCCTTCTTCTCTATCCACTTTTAACAATCCTCCCGTATTCGGATCAAAATAAACTTTGATTGTAGAATTCTTATTGAATAAGACAGGAGCCAGATATTCTATCACACCGAATTGAGTAATAGGGAGTTCACCTTCGTAAAGTTTCTTTTTACCGTCGGTCAATGTAACCATTGCTTGTCCGGGCACGTTGTAGGCGATTCCATCCAAATCTTTCTTCTTCTTACCGTCTTCCTGTGGGATCTTGACTGATTTCAGGTCTTTCAAGCTGATATAAAACGGAGTTCCTGCTAGATCATTGTTGGCAACTACACCCAGTTTCTTGGAGAAGCGGAAAGCAACTTCGTTGTTGAATTCCCTGTCCGGAGTAAGGCGGACGGTGAATGTCTTCTCTTCCTTATCACGAGTGCCGGAGAACATTTGCGTCATTGCTTCTTCCTGTGCATTCAGATTATCAAGCATAATTTTAAGCTGTGCTCCGTCTGAAGGCATATTGTCAGCTTGTCCGCGCAATAAGGCATTCTTGCTTTCGCGGATGTTATAGATCTCTTTAGCCACCAGTTCAGCCATCTTCGCGGTAGAGCTGGCCATCAGAATTTCTTCGGTCAGGAATTCGCGGGGATTCGCTATTTTTGAGAGGACAGTGGGAGCAGGAGCTGTTTTCTTGTCTGAACTGCTTTTACTGTAAGGCACATTGATGGTTTTCACGATGCCGTCCTCTGTCAGTTCCATGAGTGGTGCTACTGTTTTATCCTTCAATTTTACGAAGTAAGTAGTTTCGCTGTTGGGTACACCTACGGATTTCACCTTCACACTAGCCAGTTCCCAATACTCTTCGGGTTCGGTGGAGACGTTGGTCAATCGCAGGTAACGATCAGCGTATTTGCTGAATTCTCCTGGAGTATAGTTGACTTTGTTGGCTTTTATTTCAAGCTCTATTTGGGTTTTGGGAAGACTGTAGACTACTCCGTAATCTTTTCCCCGGGTAACCCCTGTCAGTACTTCGGTTTGTGCATAGGCGGACGTTGTCATAAGTAGTCCTGCTGCTATAATCAACTTTTTCATATTCGGTTCTTTTTAACTGGTTTTGAAAACAAAGTTAATGAAGTTATTGAAAAAACTGTAAGTTCTTAACTTTTATTCGCTTACAAGTCGCCATGCTGTCGGCAGACAGGTGATAATATCGCTTGCGATCATTCCGATCATTCCTTGCTTCTTTTGAGCGACATCGCCCGCCAATCCGTGAATGTAAGTGCCGATTTTAGCGGCTTCTTCGGTGGGATAACCTTGGGCAAGCAGCGCCAGGATTACTCCGGTCAGTACGTCACCGCTACCTCCGGTTGCCATTCCCGGATTTCCGGTTGGGTTGAAGAAACATTTACCTTCGGGGGTGATGATGGCGGAGTAGGCTCCTTTTAAAATAATGTGGACATGGGCGGCACGGGCCAGTTCGCAAGCCTTCATCAGACGTTCGTAAGAGTCCTGGCATTTGCCGGTCAGACGTTCCAGTTCTTTCGGATGCGGGGTGAGGATGGAACCCTTCGGCAGGTGGGTAAGGGTATGGCGGTGGTTGGCGAGGATATTAAGAGCGTCGGCATCCACTACAACAGGAGTCTGGCAGTGTTCCAGTTGCTCCAACAAGGCAGCTTCCGTTTCCTCGTTTCGTCCCAGTCCCGGGCCGATGCCGACTGCTTGGTAGTCGTCCGTATCGGTAGGTACGGCAAAACAGGTTTCGTTGATGTCGGTTTCTACGATTGCTTCGGGTATGGAGGTCTGCAAGATGTCGTTGTTGCACATTGGTGCATGAACAGTCAGCAACCCTACTCCCGAACGGAGGCAGGCGCGGGCAGCGAGAACAGAGGCTCCTGCCATTCCTTTTGAACCGGCAATCAATAGTGCATGGCCGAAGTTCCCCTTGTGGGCAAACTGTTTGCGTGGCTTGATGAGTGAACGGATTTCTTCTATTTCCAACATTTCGTAGTTAGTCTCCATCTCTTCAATACCGTCTTCGCTTAATTGGATATCCAGCACTTCCCATTCTCCGACAAATTCAGTGTTCTCTGCGAAAAGAAAGGCGAGCTTCGGCAGTTGCAGACTGAAAGTTACGTCGGCGCGGATAATATTAGCTTTTACGTTGAATGTATTTTCTTCTCCCATCAGTCCGGAAGGAATGTCGATGGCTACTACCATGGCAGGGGAGGAATTGATGTATTTCACTACGGCAGCGAATCCACCGCTCAACGGTTTGTTCAGACCTGAACCGAATAATCCGTCGATTACCAGATGATCGGGCGTCAGGACGGGAGGTACGAATTGGGTACTGATTTCGTGGAATTTTACTTCTTCCATCATTTCTACCAGTTCTTTATTGGTCTGGCAGTCGGGTGAAAGTTCTCCTTTCGTGTTGAAGAGAAATACCTCGATTTTATATCCTTTTTCAGCCATCATGCGGGCTACGGCGAGAGCGTCTCCGCCATTATTCCCTGGTCCGGCAAAGATAGTGACCGGCGTTTCCGTATTCCATCTGTCTGTGATGGCTTTTGTTAATACGGTTGCTGCACGTTCCATCAGATCGATTGATGCAATAGGTTCGTTCTCAATGGTATAAGCGTCCAATTTCTTGATACTGCTGCTTGGAAATATTTTCATTGCGATGTTCTTTTAGTTTTCGGATTACAAATGTACATGATTCTTCTGACTTTTCCCGTTTGTTGTGGGAAGAAAACCATAATTGCAACTTTTAATTCATCATTAGTTCTATCTTTTGGTCAAAGAAATATCTGCTTTTGAACTATTAAGTGTTAGAATAACTCCGCCAAAAAATAATTCAATGCTGCACCATTATGAACTTACTTTTATTTCTCCCTGAAAAAGATTTCTGGTTCTTCGTCAAATTTGGTGGTACTTCTTCTATTGTGAATAAATAATCTTCGCTCTCAGTAGTTTAATTCCTGCCCTATTGTACATCTGTCTTTTTACCGCTTTAATTTTATTCACTGTCCCCTCCAGTAATCCGTTACTGAAGGGGATATCAATAGCTGCCTGTACTGCCTCCCAGTCTTTTTCAATACCATATGCAAAGTTCGTCAGTGCCATATTCCGTGTTGCCTTCGCTTTTTCAATCCACTTTCTAATATCCTTATCATAAGTGTTCCCATTAATCATATCTCTGAAATTCTGACACACGCTTAAAAGTTCTTTAATCTGCGGTGAGGACTTATACAGTTCCGCTAGTTTAGGATTATCCGATTCTCCCTTTAGAATGTATTTGCGTATCTGATTCTGTGAAACTCTCTGTATTTTACTTCTGTTTTCAATGCTCTCATTATGCTCCTTGACTTCCTTCCTCTTTTGTTGATACCTTTTTCGCAAGCTGGATGTTATCCTTCCAATAAGTGCGCCACTGATTTTACTCCCCATTTTTTGTGCCAATATTTTTCGAGTAATACAGCCCGCACTAATGATTGTAGCCAGTTCGGATACATGTTTAAGAGCTGTCTTCTGTTGCTCATTCAAGTATGCCCCTATTCTTCTGTTGTGAATAATCTTATAAATGTAGCGACTTTTCTTACCCAAATGTGTGGCTGTCTGCTCAATGGTCATCCCCTGCATTTTTAAGTTCAAGCTTTCCCTGTATATCTTCAATTTTTCTCTGTGTCGGACATCTCCCATGTTAAATATGTCCTGAAGAATTAACGAAGAAGCCGTGTCTCTGTCAGGATATTCGTATTTGAGCTTTTTCTTGGTCTGACGGATTATTTTCTCTATTTCCGGTATCATCGTGTCCGTCATATTCTTGATTAGATGGAATCGGTCGCAGATTTGTGTAACACCAGGAATTATTCTGTTTATAGCCTCTGTGAAACATCTTCCACGGTCTCTCGTTATATATTGTATTTGAGGATTCCGGATGAGCCAGTTATCAAGTGCTTCTCCGTTTCTATCCTCTAACAAAGCAATAGGTATGTGTGTCATCTGGTCTACGGCCACACTCATATAATCCTTACCTTTTTTATAGGCAAAATCATCAATACCTACATAAATACTTTTATTATGCATAGGATTGTGTTGTCCGCACTGTTGTAGGATGCGTAAGCAGGAAGAACTACTGGCTGTTATATGGAACAGTTGCAAAAGAGAAGAGGCCTTTCGGGAAGTAAGTTCCAAACTTATCGATCTGATGCGTTCCTCAACAAGATAGCTCCGTCTACCATACCGACGAGCCAGAAAAGACAACGGTTCGCAGAATATTTTTTGTGGACAAGAAACATTGTCACAATAATATTTGCCAACCTTGATGACTAACTCCAAAGTATGACCGTAAACTTCAAGATCCTCAATATGACGGGAGTAGTAACTGTGCAATCGGTGACTGAAATGTCCGCAATAAGGACAGGAAGCCCCTTTGCCAGCCGTATGTAGAAAGACCGTCAATGAGCCAACAGCTTCAGAGATACCATCTTGTTGCAGATTATCGTAGCCAAGACTGAATCTGAAATCATGGAATAATCCCCTATTTGTAGGAGCATTTTCTTTTTTTGATGTATATTTGTACGTTGTAGATATGACTTGTTGCATTGTAACTCTTAATGATGTGGTGTCTTTAAAGTTACTAAAAAGCAAACATATCTACAACTTTTAATAGGATTAAGAAAGAAGAAGACAGTTGAAATAAAAAAGAGATTACCACCAAATTTGACGAAGAACCAAAAATCTTTTTCTGTAGAGGGGCGGATGGAAATTGTGTTTAGTTTATCTCCATACCTTCTTAAACAAATTTTTAATGCGGTTCCCCTGATTAAGCCTTTGATTATTTGCCGTTTCCGATAAAAATGTTATCTTTGGAGATAGATAATGTGCATCACATTAATTTCCTGTGCTCACAATGAATTAGAATCTAAATAACGGATTGTTTAATCTTCTAAAGTTTGCATGATGGAAAAGACAAAAATTGGCTTGAATGCCGGGAAAGTATGGCGCATCTTAAATGAAAAAGGTGAACTTTCAATGTTCGATTTGTGCCGTGAATTAAGTTTGACGTTTGAAGACGTAGCTCTTGCTATTGGTTGGCTGGCCCGAGAAGACAAAATCTTTTTGAGGAAAAGAGAAGGAATGCTTTTTGCCAGTATCGAAAATGTCGAATTTACTTTTGGCTAAGGTGGTAGCTAACCTATATTTAAGATGGATCTCCACTTTGTTATTTACACAGCTAAAAAAATAATGAAGTGGATCAGTAGGATTTTTTATGCCCATTTTTATTATTCCCCCTATATTCCCGTTTGATAAGAACTTTCTTTTTTTGAAGCATTTAATCTATTTTTCGTACCTTTGCACCCCATAAACTACTAAACACATAAATTCATGAGTGCATTGAAAGGGCATCCGAAAGGCCTTTATCTGATTTTCGCGACAAGCACGGCAGAACGTTTCAGTTACTACGGTATGCGTGCGATCTTTATTCTTTTCCTGACGCAGGCATTATTGTTTGACAAAGAAGCGGCAGCATCCATTTACGGTAGCTATACCGGGTTAGTCTATTTAACTCCTTTGATTGGCGGATACATTGCCGATAAATATTGGGGAATCCGTCGCTCTGTGTTTTGGGGAGCAATGATGATGGCAGTCGGACAATTCCTGATGTTTATGAGTGCCTCTACTTTAGATAATACGGAACTTGCTCACTGGATGATGTATGGCGGACTCGGATTCCTGATCTTGGGAAATGGTTGTTTCAAACCTACCGTTTCTTCTCTTGTAGGTCAACTCTACGAACCGGGAGACAGACGGCTGGATGCTGCATATACCATCTTCTATATGGGAGTGAATGTAGGTTCTTTTGCCGCCCCTTTGATTTGTGGTTATCTGGGCGATACCGGTGACCCGCACGATTTTAAATGGGGATTTCTTGCAGCCGGAATCATGACACTGTTCACTGTTGTACTTTTTGAAACTCAAAAGAATAAATATCTTTTCTCTCCTTCCGGAGAGCCAATCGGTATTATCCCCGATGCCAAACGTGAAAAGAAAGAGGATAAAGCCGAGCATATCTCACACCCGAAGATGGATAAGCGTACCAAGTTGCGTAATACCCTTGTAATCACTATTCTTACAGTTGCTTTAATAGCCTTCTTTAATTACGCTTTTGAGGGTGACTGGGTGAGCATCGGTATTTTTACCGCCTGCATTGTTTTCCCTGTTCTCATCCTATTGGATGGTTCATTAACCAAGATCGAACGTAGTCGTATTTTCGTTATCTATATAGTAGCTTTCTTTGTCATTTTCTTCTGGGCGGCTTACGAACAGGCAGGAGCCTCTTTAACTCTCTTTGCCTCCGAACAAACCAATCGTGATATTTTAGGTTGGGAAATGCCGGCTTCGTGGTTTCAATCCTTCAATCCTCTGTTTGTTGTTGTCCTGGCATATATAATGCCGGGTGTGTGGAGCTTCCTCAACAAACGAAAGATGGAACCTGCTTCTCCTACCAAACAAGCGATTGGCTTGTTACTTCTTTCTTTAGGTTATCTTTTCATCTGTTTCGGAGTGAAAGATGCTATCCCCGGAGTGAAGGTAAGTATGATTTGGCTATCAGGACTTTATTTTATTCATACAATGGGTGAAATAGCCTTGTCACCTATCGGACTTTCAATGGTAAATAAGTTGAGTCCGCTACGTTTCGCCTCTTTGATGATGGGAATCTGGTATCTGTCTACTGCCACAGCCAATAAATTTGCAGGCATGTTGAGTGGACTTTATCCGGAAGCCGGAAAAGTGAAATCAATCTTTGGTTATCAGATTGCTACCATGTACGATTTCTTTATGGTATTCGTTGTCATGTCCGGTGTTGCTTCATTGATTCTGTTCCTTCTCTCGAAGAAATTACAGAAGATGATGCACGGGGTAGAATAAAAAATCGTATTTTTGCAAGGTTATTTTTTAAATTACCGGTTATGGATACCATTCAGATAAAAGACAAACAGTTCACTGTTTCTATTAAGGAACAGGATATTCAGAAAGAAGTGATTCGCGTAGCGAACGAAATCAACCGCGACTTGGCAGGTAAGAATCCGCTCTTCCTTAGTGTGTTGAACGGTTCATTTATGTTTACTGCCGACTTGTTGAAGCACATCACCATCCCTTGCGAGATTTCGTTTGTGAAACTGGCTTCTTATCAGGGAGTGACTTCCTCGGGAGTGATTAAGGAAGTGATCGGACTGAATGAAGACATTGCCGGACGTACAGTAGTTATTGTAGAAGATATTGTGGATACCGGGCTAACCATGCAACGCCTGTTGGATACATTGGGTACACGCAACCCTGAAGCAATCCATATTGCTTCTCTGCTAGTGAAGCCTGAAAAACTCAAGGTCAATCTGAACATCGAATACGTAGCAATGGAAATCCCGAACGACTTTATCGTAGGTTACGGACTGGATTATGATGGTTTCGGACGCAACTATCCCGATATTTATACAGTAGTAGATTAAACAGTTAATATTAAATAGGTACCAGTTTAAATGGTAAATAGTAAATCGTTAAATTGTAAATAACAAAATGTTGAACATCGTAATTTTCGGTGCTCCGGGTTCAGGAAAAGGAACACAGAGCGAACGTATTGTAGAAAAGTATGGAATCAATCACATCTCAACAGGAGATGTATTGCGTGCTGAAATCAAGAATGGCACAGAATTGGGTAAAACTGCTAAAGGTTACATCGACCAAGGTCAATTGATTCCTGATGAATTAATGATTGATATTCTGGCAAGCGTATTCGACAGCTTCAAAGATAGCAAAGGTGTAATTTTCGACGGTTTCCCAAGAACAATTGCACAAGCTGAAGCATTAAAGAAAATGTTGGCAGAAAGAGGACAGGATGTTTCTGTAATGGTTGACCTGGATGTTCCGGAAGAAGAACTGATGGTACGTCTGATTAAACGTGGTAAGGATTCCGGTCGTGCTGATGATAACGAAGAGACAATCAAAAAACGTCTGCACGTATATCATTCACAGACTGCCCCACTGATCGACTGGTACAAGAACGAAAAGAAATACCAACACATCAACGGCTTGGGTACTATGGAAGGTATCTTTGCTGAAATCTGCGAAGCAGTAGATAAATTGTAATTTAGTAATCTTACTAATTATCAATACACTATTATAAATGAATAAGTCAGTCAGTAGCCGGAGTATTCTACTTAATTACTCTAACTACTGACTACTTTAACTACTTAAAAAGAATATGGCTGAATCGAATTTTGTTGATTACGTAAAGATATACTGTCGCTCGGGTAAGGGCGGAAGAGGCTCTACGCACATGAGGCGCGAGAAATATTGTCCTAACGGAGGTCCCGATGGGGGCGATGGTGGAAGAGGAGGTCATATCATCTTGCGCGGTAACCGTAATTACTGGACATTGCTGCACTTGAAATATGACCGTCACGCAATGGCCGGTCATGGTGAATCGGGGAGCAAAGGACGTAGTTTCGGAAAAGACGGTGCGGATAAAGTAATAGAAGTGCCCTGTGGAACGGTCGTTTATAATGCCGAGACAGGCGAATATCTTTGTGACGTAACAGAAGACGGACAGGAAGTGGTTTTGCTCAAAGGCGGTCGCGGTGGTCAGGGTAACTGGCATTTCAAGACGGCAACCCGTCAGGCTCCGCGTTTTGCGCAGCCGGGAGAACCGATGCAGGAAATGACCGTTATCATGGAGCTGAAACTACTTGCCGATGTCGGTCTGGTAGGTTTCCCGAATGCGGGTAAGTCAACTTTGCTTTCTTCCATTTCGGCTGCTAAACCGAAAATCGCCGATTATCCCTTTACTACGCTCGAACCCAATCTGGGTATCGTTTCCTATCATGGTGGAAAGTCTTTCGTGATGGCAGATATACCCGGTATTATCGAGGGAGCCAGTCAGGGTAAAGGCTTGGGACTGCGTTTCCTGCGTCATATCGAGCGCAATTCATTACTGCTGTTTATGGTTCCGGCAGACAGTGACGACATTCGTAAGGAATACGAAGTCTTGCTGAACGAACTGCGTACTTTCAATCCTGAAATGTTGGACAAGCAACGTGTGTTGGCTGTCACCAAGAGCGATATGCTCGATCAGGAATTGATGGACGAAATAGAACCTACATTGCCGGAAGGCATTCCCCACGTATTCATATCTTCTGTTTCCGGTTTGGGTATCTCGGTGTTGAAAGACATTCTTTGGGAAGAACTGAATAAGGAAAGCAATAAGATAGAGGACATCGTTCACCGTCCGAAGGACGTAACCCGTCTGCAACAGGAGCTCAAAGACATGGGCGAAGATGAAGACATCGTTTATGAATATGATGACAATGTTGATGATGATGACGATGATATCGACTATGAATACGAGGAAGAAGATTGGGAAGAAAAATGATTTCACTTACAAAAAATAATGAGTTGAAGGGATATAAGTCACTGGATGTATATCCTGAGGTAGCTCATTTCGTAACAACGCGTCACGAAGGTATAAGCACCGGAGCTTACGGCTCTTTCAACTGTTCGCCTTATACCAACGACTCATGCATGAACGTCAATCGCAATCAGAGCTGGTTGTTTCAGTGCATGAATCATCAGATAAAGGAGTTGTTTATTCCTGAACAGAGCCATGGTTGTGCCAGTCTGATTATCAATGAATCATTTTTTAAAGAGTCATTAGAAATGAGACGGCTACTTTTGCGAGGAATGGATGCCTTGATAACTAATGTGCCGGGGTATTGCGTTTGCGTCACGACGGCGGATTGTGTTCCTGTATTGCTGTACGACAAAAAACAACACGTTGTGGCTGCCGTTCATGCCGGATGGAAAGGAACTGTGAAGCATATTGTCAGTCATGTGATGGATCACTTGAATCAGAAATTCGGGACGCAAGGCGAAGATGTGGTAGCTTGCATCGGGCCGAGCATTTCGCTCGAATCATTTGAAGTAGGTGATGAGGTGTATGATGCTTTTAAAGAAAGCGGTTTCGATATGTCTCTTATTTCTATGAAGAAGAAGGAGACGGGCAAATATCATATTGATTTGTGGGAAGCCAACCGGATTGAATTACTGAATGCCGGAGTGCCTGCAGAACAGATAGAAGTAGCTGGCATCTGTACCTATATTCATCATGATGAATTCTTCTCCGCACGTAGACTGGGAATAGATTCCGGTCGTATCTTGTCGGGAATAATGATTAGAAAGTAATAATTGGTGTCCGTAATTGCAGGACGCTGATGATTGGTTTATGATAAGTTATGTTTGAAATAAAAGTATCTAAAGAAATAAAAGACGCATGCCCGGTTTTCGCCGGAGCCGCCGTGTATGCTGCAGTGAAGAATACTGCTTACAGCGAAGGTCTTTGGCAGGAAATCAACGCTTTTACCGGACAACTGACTTCCACAACACGGATGGAAGACATCAAACATCAACCCGTTATCTTTGCTACCCGTGAGGCTTATAAGCGTTGTGGCAAAGACCCCGGACGTTATCGCCCGTCAGCCGAAGCTCTACGCCGCCGCCTGATGCGTGGAATCCCTTTATATCAGATTGATACGTTGGTAGACCTTATCAACCTTGTGTCTCTTCGTACAGGACATTCGATCGGTGGTTTTGACGCGGACAAAATACAAGGTACGCACCTTGAACTCGGTATCGGCAAAGCTGGAGAACCGTTTGAAGGTATCGGACGCGGTGTGTTGAATATTGAAGGATTACCCGTATATCGCGATTCATTCGGAGGAATCGGAACACCGACAAGCGATCACGAACGTACGAAGATGGATCTCGGAACTACTCATATCCTGGCGATAGTCAACGGTTATAATGGGAAAGATGGTTTGCAAGAAGCTGTTGAAATGATACAAACCTTATTAAGAAACTATACAGAATCGGATGGAGGCGAAATCGTATTCTTCGAATAATTAGAATGAGTGCTCTAAGAAAAAAGACATGAAAAACATACTTATCTTACTGACAGTTTTATTATTGCCACTGACTGCCGACGGGCAGGATAAACCTTCCTTCTCTGCCCGCGAAATGGCTGATGTACGGGTAACTACTCCCGGGTTATTTGCTAAAAGCAATCATATCTATCTGCATTTGGATTCTCTGAAAGACCACGAATATGCATTCCCATTACCCGGAGGAAAAGTAATCTCTGCCTATGGAACTCGTGGAGGACATTCGGGAACAGATATTAAGACCTGTGCAAAAGATACGATTCGTGCTGCTTTTGATGGAGTAGTGCGTATGTCGAAACCCTATTATGCCTATGGAAATATCGTTGTAATCCGCCACGCTAACGGATTGGAAACGCTTTATAGCCACAATTTCAAGAATTTGGTTAAAGCTGGTGATGTCGTAAAAGCCGGACAAGCTATCGGGCTGACAGGACGTACCGGTCGTGCCACTACCGAACATGTACACTTCGAAACCCGTATTAACGGGCAACATTTTAATCCGAATCTCATTTTTGATTTAAAAGAGAGGACATTGCGGAAAGAACGTATCAAGTGTACCAAGAACGGGAGTAAAATCGTTGTGAAGACGCATACTCCTGATAGCCGGATTGCCCAGAGTAAGAAGTAACTTATTGCACAAACCGTATGCAGACCGGCTTGTCTACTTTAATATCCTGCTGTACATCTGTTAATAGTCCTGTATCTGCATCTCTTTCATAGACTTGTATCACATTGCTGTCTCTGCAAGCAACCAATAAGTATTTGCCATTAGGTGTAATGATGAAATTGCGTGGATGAATTCCTGTCAGTTGGTAGCCTGCTTTTGACAACATTCCGTTATCCGGGTGGATATTGAATATAGCAATACCGTCTGCTTTCAAACGATTGCTGGCATACAGGAATTTTCCATCCGGGCTGATATGAATGTCAGCACTTCCTTGTGCGTTTACCGTGTCGGCAGCGATTGTTTGCATCTCTTTTAAATCTCCGTCTTTGTATTCAAAGGCGATTACTGTGCCCGATAACTCATTAATCAGATAAGCATAATGGCCGTTTGGCGAGAAAGTCAGATGACGGGGACCCGAACCGGCTTTCACTTTAAAGGCAGCAGGCGATCCTTCTTTCAGAAATGCTTCTTTATTCTCTGTATTTGCAGTGGGGTTAATGATAAACTTATGTATTTGGTCTGTACCCAAGTCATCGGCAAACAAGTATTTACCATCTGGAGTGATACGGACACAATGCAGATGCGGTTTCTCTTGTCTTTCCTTGTCTACTCCCGCGCCTTTGAATTGTATAATATCGGAAGTGGGTAGGAGTGAACCATCTTTTGCGATAGGGAATACAGAAATGCTGCCACCACTGTAGTTGGCAGTTATCACATTATTTTCACTGGCAATGATATAGCAAGGATCTTCACCTCCCGTTTGCTGTGAATTTAATAATTCCAAAGTACCTTTTTCTTTATTGAAAGCAAATGCATTGGCAGCAGCTTGTTCATTATTGAATTCACTGACTGCATAGACGAATTTTCCGTCGGCAGACGGAACAAGATAAGAAGGATTTTCAATTTCCGTTTCACTTAACGGAGTAGCAGTCCCGTCTTTTTCGTTGAAGCGGTAGCTATATATCCCTTTACTGGTTCCTGATGTGTAAGTACCCACCAACATGGTTAGTTCGTTTTTCGTTGTATCGGTTGTTTCCATAGGAGTCTTTTTTTTAGAAGTACAGCCACTGATACTGATTCCGAATATGCAAACAGCGGCAAATGCTTTGAATATAGATGTTTTAGATAGATATGTCTTAATCATAAGTAGCTTATTATTGGTTGATTTTTCATGATGCTTTTTCACCTTAAATATAAAATAGCTCCGTAAAGATAATGCTTTGATATAATATTTGCTAACGTCTTCTCGTAAATTAGAAAACATTTCCTATCTTTGTGCCCTTGGAAAGCGTTCTAAACAATCGCTATTCTGTACGAATAAAAATTTGGGGTTGACTGGATTTGACAGCGGGCAGAAATGGTAGGTAAGCATGCAGTGGGTCGGTAATTTCCACTTAAATATCAGTTATCAAAATTTTATCTGGCGAAACTAATTACGCTCTTGCTGCTTAATCGAATCACAGTAGATTAGCTTAATCCAGGCACTAGGTGCCAGGACGAGACATCACTCGGAAGCTGTTGCTCCGAAGCATTCCGGTTCAGTGGTGCAGTTACATCGGGGATAGTCAAAGGCGGCCTCGCACTTTTGATGAAACTTTAGAGGATAAGGCAGGAATTGATGGCTTTGGTTCTGTTCCTGCACGAAAATTTAGGCAAAGATAAGCATGTAGAAAGCTTATGATTTCCTCGTTTGGACGAGGGTTCGATTCCCTCCAGCTCCACAACATTATAATGAAAAGAAGAATCCTGTAATCAATTGAATTACAGGATTCTTTGTTTGTAAATGATTGAATGAAAGAAAAATGCTTTATATGATAAGCAATGGAATGCTTTCTTAGGTCAACAAGAATATTTATTGCATGACATTGCGCTCTGAAAGGAACTGTCAGAGCAGGATATTTACTGCTATGTTGTCTATATACTCTCGTTGCTTATTCAGGAATTCAGCCTGAAGGAGTTCATTGGACTGCGATATGACGGTGCAATACTTCTTCAGAGAATCTATCCACAATTTGTGTCTGGCTGTGATTTCCTTATTCCTTGTATATATCGGGTAACCATAGTGATGCCAGAAAGCAGATTCACTACTGTCATCCCATGTCGCATAAGTAGTGGTACTATTGATGTATAACACTGATAGATAAATTTCAATTTGAGTTCCGGTGGTATTAATACCTTTATTTATAGTTGTTTCTATATCATCCAAATATTTGTGCAGCTCTACCTTGAGCGTATCCAATTCTATCTCGTTCAACAGTCCTCTCACATAGAAATATTGCATTTCCTTTATCAGATTAAGAAACAGGTTATTATCAACTATGAGAGACAGCTTTCTTATTTTAGTATTCAGGAAGCTCATTCTTTCGCAGCTTTCTTTAATCTCTTTGGGAATGACTACCTCCGAATATAGATAGTTCAGTGGTACATCTGTCATTTGATGCATCCATCGGTAATAGATAAATTTGAATAAATGTTCATAGTTTATAAACATGGTGTGCAGAAAATGATTTAGTGTGCAGGTGATTTCGGAATTCTCCGAGTCAATCAAGCGTTGCAGGTAGCTTTCATAGTAGCGAAAAAACTCCAGAAGATTTTTGCTTGGGTTTTGTCTGATTGTACCTATATGATTGAATGCAGCGGCATCACTTTTATCATTACTGATAATCTCATCCAGTGAAAAGTTTAACACCAGCGATAGTTTATAGATCTCTTCCATAGAGAACGGCTTTTCACCTCTCAGTCTCCTGTAAGCGGATTCTTTGCCAATGTCTAAGACATCCATAAGCAAAGTGACCGGTTTTAAGTTTTCCGGCATGATATCCAGAATCTTTGTCAAAACAATTTTATTTAAATTCATAGTCATGAGTCAATGTATTATTAAATATTGTAAATATGAAAATTAAGCATCTAAATATAAAACGACAGCAATAATGTTTAGTTCGATAATTTGAACAATAATTTCCCGTTTTTTCAAAAAGTGAAATAGATTCTTTTCGCTTGTTTATTATAATCCCAGTTATTGTGTCATTTATCAGTGTATGTTTTATGTTTCCGTAAACAAAGTCCATTAAACGTCTCAAATACTATCATACAGTTCGAATGTAACAGTTTTCTTTGTAATACGAACATTTTAGACTAATTATATGAAGCTCCAGAAATCAAATATTAGAGGGAGAATTATGAATATAGCCAAATGGCGATATAAATTAGAAATTTTTAAAGTAAAGAAGTTTCTATGTGTAATGATGCTTTTTGTTTTTGCTGCTAGGGTAGCTTATTCGGAAAATGTCGGACAAGAAACGAAAACAATAAACAATATGCCTGCATATCTTACTATTGGTACTAATCTACTATATTGGGCGGCACTTGCACCAAATGTAACTGCCGAGTATTATTTCCCGGACAGTCATTGGTCTATATCGGGCACCTTTACTATGCCTTGGTGGAAAAGGAAATCCAAACACCAGTATTATCAGATCAGGCAATACCTTGCGGAAGGCCGATATTGGCTGAACAGCAAGGCTGCCGGAAGGAAACATTTTCTGGGAGCCAATATCCATGGTGGTATCTATGATCTCGAAAATAAGAAAACGGGATATTATGGTGAGTTCATAGGAACGAGTCTCACCTATGGATACAGTCTTAACTTGAATGGGAAGATGTCATTGGAGTTCACTATTGGTGGAGGATATATATTCACGAATTATGATAAATATTTGCCTGTAGATAACCGCTATGTATACCAATCGACGCATAAGACGCACTATTGGGGAGTGACAAAAGCGGGTATCACTCTGATATGGAATATTCTGTATCAGAAAAGGTGAACTAATCTTTTATAATGAATAAGACTAGACGATATGAATATTGGTTTTATATGCTTGTTTTGACTGTTTTTATAAGTTGTAGAAAGGATTTATATTACGAGCATTTCAAGGAGGTAGACTTGCATCTGGAGATCACTTATTCCTTGGATTGGCACTTGCCATGTGATGAAAACTGGAATGAGAAATGGCCTGCCGAGTGGACGGTAGATTGGGATAGGATGCTGCCTCGGGTACCGGAAGGTGTCAGGCTCCATGTTTTCGACTACGGCGATAAGACTCCCATTTCAAGTCACAATTTCGAGCATCATGGCGGTCGTGTGGCAATCAATAGCGGACGTTATGATATGCTATTGTACAATAATGATACGGAAGGGATCATCTTTGAGAATATGCATGCGGTAAACGAAGCGGTTGCAACTACCCGTACCCGAACGCGTTCGGCATCCTATTCGAACAAGTATCCCGATGAGTTGACCGCTAATGTCCCGGATATGCTGTTTGCCGCATTTCTGTCCGAACAAGAATTAGTGAAAAATGAAGATGAAGAGACAACCTATGCGAGGATGAAGGTCGAACTGGCTCCTAGAACGTGGACCTACCTGATCAGATATGAATTCATTTCAGGCCGGGAGTATGTTTCCGAAGCCCGTGCCTACTTATCGGGGATGGCAGGGAAAGTTTCTTTGAAAGATGGACATACCGACAACGACAAAGTAGTCACCCTGTTGCTCGATTGCTATACCTGTGATTACGGCGTCGAAACCATTGCTCGTTCTTTCGGGCGATCGGAGACGGCCGCCACGCATAAACTTGTGCTGGAATTGAAACTGATGAGTGGTAAAGTTAAAATGGTGGAGTTTGATGTCACTGATCAAGTTAGCAGGCAACCCCAGGGAGGAGTCATTGTTGTCAATGGCATTGTGGTCACTCCTGAAGAAGGAGAAAGACCCGGCGGCTCCGGATTCGACGGGGATGTGAACGATTGGGAAGAAAATGTAGATGTGGATATTCCCATCTCATAAATATAAATAAGTAATTAATTTAATTATTGAATCCATTTAAAAAAGAAAGAATGATGAGAAAAACCAATTTGTTTGCTGTTTTAACAGCAGTTGTTGCATTGACGTTTACCGCATGCACCAATATCGAAGATGTGGCAATGCCAGAGCAGAAAGTGCTGGACTTTTCTGTTTTTGCCAACAAGAACACACGTGCAGCTGAAACGGGCAGCACGCTCAAGACTGATGGGAAAGCATTCGGAGTCTGGGGGTATTCTACTTTTGAAACCGTGGATACTGATGTATTCCTGAATCAGGAAGTGAAGTATAATGGAACTACAAGTGTATGGGAATATTCGCCTTTGAAATACTGGGATACGCGTTCGTCCTATGAGTTCTATGCTTATTATCCTTATAAAGCCAGTGGAGTGACTATCGATGATAATAAAAACATCACCGTTACAGATTTCACCGTAGAACCTTTAGTTGCCAATCACGTAGACTTGATGCTTGCAGACAAAGTGACACGATTGGCCAATGCTCCTGTCAATCAGGTTACTTTTAACTTTAATCATTTACTGTCGAATATCAATCTTTCCTTTAAGAAAGATGTTGGCATTGCTGAAACTAAGGTTACATTGAAGACAGTGAAGATTTACGGGATGAGTAAAAAAGGTACTTTTGTTCAGTCGCAGGTACCTGAATGGGCTATATCCGATACTGATTTTGTAGGAGCAAGCGATTCAAATCTGGAGAACCTGGCAAGTGACAATGTACTTGATGTTGCTACAGCAGTAACGTTTAACGATATGCTGTTCATTCCGCAGAATACGAACAGTGTGAAAGTGGATGTCACTTACAATCTTGGTGAATCAGGAGCTGAACAGCCGTTCACAAGGACGCTCGACCTTAGTTATGACACTTCGGACAGAACATACAATCCGGCTGCGTGGGGACAGAACCAGAAAATAACGTATAATTTCATTATCAGTGCCAATGCGATAGAATTCGGTGATCCTACAGTAGAAGATTGGACAACAACAATCCCGGATGTAGAAGTTCCTTCTATCAATTAATGATGAGAGAATATTAATCCCTGTCATTCTGTGCTTTCCGGGCGGTTCCTTCTCTGGCATGAATACACGGAAAAGAGAATTTTCGGTCACGCCCAGAATGACAGATACTCCGTTATATACTGATTAAGATGTATTATTTGAATAATAGAAAAGAAGAATGGATAGTATAATGAAAAAAACAGCTTTCATTATAGGTTTAATATCATTATTGACCGCCTGCAATAGTGGAAGTGATGACTGCTTTATGGAGCTTCCCGACACTCCTGCCGGAAAAGCTTCCATATCTTTTGACGGTGCCCGGACACGTGCATCCCTAAATACTATATCGAGTACCTTTGCTCTTTACGGAACCGCAACGGATGCCGGCAATACTTCGGTCGTTTTCAATAATCAGAAGATAGAGTATAATAACGAGAGTACCCTCTGGGTTTATTCCCCATTGAAATATTGGAATACACAAGCCGATCACAAGTTCGGAGCTTATGCTCCTTATAATTCCTCCCGGAATTTCTCATTCAATCCGGAAGGATTTCCGATGATAACAGGTTTCATGGTAAGTCAGAATGTTGACAATCAGGAATCTCTCTTGCTTTCGCATCCGGTTGACCGGGAGGTAAGAGCAGGTGGCTTGGATATGTCCCCGGTGGTATTTACATTCGACCCGGCGCTGACAAGAATTAATTTTAGAATAAAGAAAGAATCTTCCCTGACTGATGCGCTTCACTTAAACGTATTGCGTATGTATAACCTGAAATCATCCGGTAATTGTACCCATAACGGCAACCGGATCATTTGGGACACATCATCCGCCCCAACAAATACCTTTGGATACAGTACAGGATTTACAAACCCACAGGAAGTTTCATACGAAGGAATTATTGCCTGGGAAGATGGTGCTTTGATGGTACCTCAACAGATTTCCGGTATCACAGTATATTTGAGCTATACACGTCGGCACAATGACCTGACCTATTCGTATGATAAGGATAATATAATTCTGCCCGGAGCAGACTGGCAACCCGGTCAACAAATAACCTATGTATTGACACTTAAACCCGAAAATTATATTGAAATAGGTGAACCTATCGTGGAACCGTGGATTGACAGTCCATCAGGAGGTGGCACCATCATTGTAAATTAAACTATGGAGTATGAAAGAATCTATTATTTTAAAATATATATGGTTATTATCCGGTAACTTCATGATTGCCATATTGTTGGCGGCGTGTAACGGCAGTAATATAATCCCTGATAATCCGGATGAAGAAATAGAGATTATTCCCGAACGTTCCATCACTTTCAGTTTGGGGACGGCTACGCGTGCTCTGCCTGTCACTCAATTGCGTGGCGAGAGCTTTGGTGTGAAGGCTTATATACTGGATAACCTATGGGCTGCAGCAGGATATAATGCAAAGCCGGACACTGATTGGAATAATGTGAGGATTGACTGTAGTGATTCGGGAGTCTGTACGTATGCCCCTATCCAGTCATGGCTGGATAACAAATACTACACATTTTTCGGTTATTATCCGTATAATACCCCCGGTGTAACTGTTTCCGATGCAAATCACGAATCGACACCTTACATAGAGTATCGTCTGTCGGCCAATGACCCGACGCAACATCAGGATGTCATGGTTGCGTCAACATTCGACTGTACGGCATTGAATACCGGTCAGGTCAGGATGCAATTTTCGCATATACTTTTCTGCATCAATATCGCAGTGAATAATTATCGTGATGAGGCCATCCGGTTGAATAATGTGATATGTCGGTTTACATCCCCTTTATACAGCACATATAGGATAAAGATGGATAAAAGCGAACCGGATACCGGCGGAACCATCACCAATGCGTCTTACCTGATGGCAAGCAGCGTGAATGTATCCAATACATCGGCAACAGGGGCGATAAATATCACGGATGCCGATCGGTTCTTAATGCTGATTCCGCAGCGAGGTTTGCAGGGGACTATTTCTTTCGATGTCACTCAGGGCGGACAAACGACTACGAAAGTGGTTGAATTCAACGACCCCGACACGGAGTATCGCGCAGGATATAGGTATACATTCACGCTCTATTTCGTAGGAGATGCCATTCATCTCAGAATCATTCGAAATAATGAGTGGAATGATAATAATAGTGAAATAGAATTTGATTAAGGAAGGTTTGATTTAATGATAAGGATAATTAGCTATACACACTTGTTGATACTCGTTTTGTCGGTTGGTGTACTGTTTGGATGCAATAGCGACATTGTGGAACAGAAGAGACAGGCCGAAAGCCGGTATATACGTATAAACGGGTATCCCAAAGGATTCTCTGAAGTGGAAGTTTCGACTCGTTCGGGAAAGAATGAGTTCGAGACTAAACTCTCTACCTTATATATGCTCATCTTTGATGCCAACGGGCAGTTGGTAGATGTTCCGCAATTTATAGCCAGTGGTGTGCCTGATTTCTTGATAGATACACATAGTCCGTCTTTTGTCAATCACGATCAGCAGGCGCTTCGACAGTGTGATATTTTTTTGGTGGGTAATTTGAATAATGGAGATCTTGCCGGTATACGGAGTCTTACGGAACTCTATAATTTCGAAGTCGAAGCGACAACGATTCATCCGGATGCCGATCCTTCATTTAAGGGATTGGTTATGATTGGACAAACACAGGAAAAGGTCGACTTGAGCTTGGCGCGTCCTTCCACGAGTAATAATATTCAGGATATATTCATGGTGAGCATCTATGCTAAAGTCGTTGTGAATTTGCAAATACGTCCGGAGGAACATTTGCCCGGAAACGACCAGAGCTTTCGGATGATTAGCTGGGAGGTCGTGAACGCTCCGCGCTATGCAACTCTCGGTGCGCCCGATGCTACCGATGAAACCGCACCTTCGCATGGTGATAAGATACCTTCCAGCCCTTCGGGATTATACTCCGGTTCCAATCCGGTGGGAGTCTCCCAATCCCTGTCCTATACCTTTTATATGTTGGAGCACAAGCGCAATAAGTTGAACACCGTGAATTATCCGGAAGGTATCGACGAAATGTCCAAACAGCGTTTCAAACCAAAGTTTGTGAACGAAGATACGGATGCTGCCTATATGATTATTAACGGAATATATGTCGATCATCAGCTTGTCACGCACGAGACCACTTACAAGCTGTATCTCGGCGCCAACGCCGTGGATGATTTCTATATTCTGCGTGATAATCAGTATAACAATAATATAACAATCAAAGGAGTGACCAGTAACAGTGGCTATGATGAATCGACTGTTTCGTTTGATGCCCGCGTCACAGTAAATTCCGGCCCGGTAGTTGTTTCGGTCAAGCGGGATACACAACTTGATTGCCATTATGAAGTTCGTCCGCTGGATATTTATATAACTCCCGGTTATACGGTGAATGTTGCAGTAGATCCTGCGGCACAGAACTGGATAGGCTTGGATAGGGAAACAATAGCTGATGGTAAGGTTGTCAAACGGGATTATTTCACTACAAACCTGATTTCAACCTTGCCTAAAAGTTATGGACCTTTCACTTCCGATTTTCGGGTATGGGCCTATTTTGATGAGAATACTTCTACGTCGGATAGAATAGGTAAAATCATATTCACCTACATTGAGACAGCAACGGGTGACCAGACTGTGCTTACCTATACTTTCTTGCAGAAAGGTCTGTTTGAGGTGGCTTACAATGGACATACTTATTACATCGAATTTCATGAAGAGTATCTCCATAACTTCGACCCCAACGATCCTTTCAATAATAAGACGGACGGAATGTTTTGGGGCCTCGATGGCATGCAACTTTCTCACCGGAGAGATGCTTTCAAGTATGATGGTATCTTATCTAACTCTATTACCAATAATATAAAAAGTTTATTGAGAGAACTTGATCCACAATTTTATCTTTATGACTTTTATACACCTCGTGATGAAGCGACAGTGGGAACCAATGGAGTTACAATAAACGAGCGTGCCGGACATGCATTTACAAGTGACATTGTTGCTACGGCAGGTATCGGACCTTTAAAGCTGAATGAAACAGCAGGAAGTGCCGTTGAATATTGTTATAACAAGAACAAGCGTAATGCTGCAGGGATAGTATCCGAAATAAAATGGTATCTTCCCGCCATAGACGAAATAGAAGATATCGTTATGGGGGCTTATGGTACTTTTACAGATTTTCAGAATAAGTATTACTGGTCGTCTCAACCTGCTTATGATTACTATACCTATCACTATAGAGGGCTTGGAGGACTCAACTCGGGAGATGGTAACTTTTTCAATGACAATTTATATAGTGCCAGAGCTACCAAGATAGATTATCAGAGTTCTGTATACAATACTGTAAAAAGCGGTATGAGTGATTATTTGATAAAATTCAATTTCAGAAGACCATCGATATTTGAGGCAGTTACTTGGGGAAATCCTCGTGAGGAGATTAATCCGGTCACTCCTGTCGATGATCCGGGTAAACAATTAAGAACGAATATAAATCGTATACGCTGTGTGTATAGGGCAAACTAGTTATTGCGTCTATATACTTCTATAATCGGAGCTATAATTGGGAATCACCAGCTAGTTGGCTTTTGGACGAAATATAAGAAGTAGTTTGGTATATCAACCATTTCTAAATAATTAGTATATATAAAAAGAACACTCATTGCTGCTTTTGCAACATTGAGTGTTCTTTACTATTATGGAGCTATCAATGGAGTTTTATTACCTCTCGCGAACCGTTTATTTTTATATCTGTATCAGGCAATAATCTTTTGATACGCTCTATTCCCTCTTTGGTTATCTTTCCATATAAACTCAACGATCCGATTTTAATCTTTGATATTTCATCAGGTATATCAATTGTGTCGATAAATTGGATATCCAGTCTTTTTATTTCTTTGAGTTCTAACAGTACAGCCGGAAATTCTTTTACTCTGATATTAATGCCGCTTCCCCAGCCATCCTTTTGAGCATCAGCACTTAATTTACTTTTTAATCCATCCTTATTAACATCTTTCTTTCTGATCATCCAACCAATTTGCGGTCGTAGAGCAAAAGTCTTGCTATTTTGCTCTAATCCGATGAAACCTGCCCAAAATTCTAATGGAGTTTCTTTGACGCCATCGGTATATACTTCCTGATACTTTACATCTACCTTCACTATCTCATCAGGAAGACAATTTCTGCCTTCAAGCTGTTTCAGATTATTTCTTTTTCCTTCCTTATCATAAGGGAAAAACTTCACGATCCATCCATCAATGATATTGGGTGCTCCATACTTTTTCTGTGAATGATATTTAAACATATTGCGCCAAAAGTCCTTATTAACTTCTCCTTTGGATGCTTTGACAAATTCTTCCAAAAGAGGTTCCAGTTCTGAAATCCACCAATCGAGTTTATATTCTTTCAAGCCTCTGGCTTTGTGCAGCAGTTTTTCCCAGTCCTCCGGTGTTCCTTCGAGAGTTATTTTAGGTATTCCACAGACAATGCGTATGATTATAAACTCAAAGTAAGGTTTCACAGCTTCCATGATTGTGATTTCGGAAGCAACTTTCTCTAAGGAGGTGGTCGTTGAAAAATTGCAAGTGAGCAGTTCAGTCAGATGATTGCCTGCGTATTGGGATATTTGTTTTGTAAATTGCGGAAAGATTTCCTCCCATGAAAGAGTAGGGTCTTCCAGCTTTTTATCTTCTCTCACAATTAAGGATAGTTTGCCGGAGAAATCAACAAGATCATTTCTCATAGATTCCTGATTGGCATTGATATGGCGTGCAAATCCTTGGCTGATTAATAACCAAATCATGTCCGGGGACAATACGAATGGCCTGTGATCCGCATAAGCCTGATACATACCGTTGAAAAAAGAATTAGGGCCAAAAGAAACGAGACTGTCGGGAGATTCGCTCTTTGCAATGATATGATAAGGAACCTTGATATTCTTCTCTTTTATCTCATAAGGCTCTATGTCCATATCCGATAATATAAGACTCTCATAAATTTCATTCGGGGAGTGTAGATTAAGTAATTCTTCAGGCTTTGAAAGCTTTTCGACCTTAAAAGTGATTCCATTTTGAGCGAATATCGGAACACTGAAAAGTATTAATAAGTAAAATAGTGCGTTTCTCATAATCTTAAAGAGTTGTAGGATAGTGTAAACTTATCAGGTACATCTATGCTTTGAATAGACGATATGCAAATATAATATTATAAGAGCTAGATTTGACAGGATATTGAATGTTTTTTGATTTATCTCTATAAAAATCATAAGCGCATTATTTCTTAAACCGATAAACAGGAATTATTCGGGAATTTGTAGTAAGTTTGCTCTGCTAATCCTAAACAATGACGCAGAGAAAGATTATACATATCGACATGGATGCCTTCTATGCCTCTGTAGAACAGCGTGATAACCCGGAACTTCGTGGCAAGCCTTTGGCGGTAGGTCATGCAGAAGAGCGGGGAGTCGTGGCTGCTGCCAGCTATGAAGCCCGGCGTTACGGTGTCCGTTCCGCCATGGCTTCGCAAAAGGCGAAGCGTCTTTGTCCCCAACTCATTTTTGTACCTGGCAGGATGGATATTTATAAATCCGTTTCCCGTCAGATACATGAGATTTTCCACGAATATACAGATCTCATCGAACCTCTGTCTCTGGATGAGGCTTTCTTGGATGTCACTGAAAACAAGAAAGATATTTCTCTGGCTGTGGATATAGCAAAGGAAATAAAGCAGAAGATTAGGGAACAACTCAACCTTGTTGCGTCTGCCGGAATTTCTTATAATAAGTTTCTGGCTAAAATAGCTTCGGACTATCGTAAACCGGATGGCTTATGTACCATTCATCCGGAACAAGCCCTTGATTTTATCGCCCGTCTTCCTATCGAATCTTTTTGGGGAGTGGGGCCGGTGACTGCGAAAAAGATGCATCTACTTGGTATTCACAATGGACTTCAATTACGGAAATGCTCTCTTGAAATGCTGACAGCCCATTTCGGAAAAGCCGGCGCGTTGTATTACGAATGTTCACGGGGAATTGACGAACGCCCTGTCGAAGCAATTCGTATCCGTAAATCCATCGGCTGCGAACGTACATTGGAACGTGATATTTCAGCCCATTCATCAGTTATAATCGAATTATATCACGTTGCAGTAGAGCTGATTGAGCGTCTTCAGCGAAAAGACTTCAAAGGGAATACACTTACCTTGAAAATCAAGTTTCATGATTTTAGTCAGATAACCCGAAGTTTGACTCAATCGCAGGAATTAACGACTTTAGACCGAATACTTCCATTGGCAAAGGAACTACTTAAAAGCGTGGAATACGAGCAACATCCAATCCGGCTCATCGGCCTTTCTGTCTCCAATCCAAGAGAGGAAGCCGATGAACAACACGGTGTTTGGGAACAGTTGAGCTTTGAATTTAGCGATTGGGATTGAGGGCGAAGAGGAGGAAGAAATAGAGGGATGAAGAGGAAAGAGTAGGGGATGAAAAAATGGGAATCAACGAATGAAAAAAGGAAGAGAATAGAATGTCAAAACAGAGCCTCTATTTGCACTAAACAGAGCCTCTATTTGAAGTAAACAGAACCTCTATTTTCCCCAAACAGAGCCTCTGTTTTTCCGAAATGAGTCCCCGGTTTCTGTATGACTTAAATCGTTCTTACTATGACTTAAAAGCCTAAAATATAGCAATTATGAGTACTATTTTTGCCGTCTGTACTTTTTTGTCATCAGGTTCGTATGATTTACTCACCTCATTTTTCTTCAGATACACTATCTTTGCAATACTTAAATGAATGAAAATACCATGACTCGAATGAAACATTTGCTTTGTGTTTTTCTGGTAGCAGCTTTGGGGAGTTTCTCTTTCAAGGCAAACGCTTATACCGAACGCAATATGCTGCAAAAAGCGGCTGACGAGACTACGTTGAAAAACGTGTTAATAATGAAACAGGCTTGGGTGCCTTATCCTGCTTATACCGATCGTGCCGCCTGGGATTCCCTGATGGGACCCAACAAACAACGTCTCATCGAAGCCGGCGAAAAACTCCTCGACTATAAGTGGCAACTGATACCTGCCACTGCCTATCTGGAATACGAACGTAGCGGTAACCGTAAAATAATGGAAGTTCCTTATGACGCCAACCGCCAGGCACTTAACGCCTTGATGCTTGCCGAGCTGGCCGAAGGAAAAGGACGTTTTATCGACCAATTACTGAACGGAGCATATATGAGCTGTGAAATGAATTCATGGGTTCTATCCGCACACTTGCCGCGCCAGAGCAGTAAACGTTCACTTCCCGACTTCCGCGAACAGATTATCGACCTCGGTTCAGGCGGATACGGAGCATTAATGGCTTGGGTACACTATTTCTTCCGCAAACCATTCGACAAAATCAATCCTGTGGTATCTTTGCAAATGCGTAAAGCAATCAAAGAACGTATTCTCGATCCGTATATGAACGACGACGAAATGTGGTGGATGGCTTTTAACTGGAAACCGGGAGAAATCATCAACAACTGGAATCCCTGGTGTAACTCCAATGCCCTGCAATGTTTCTTACTGATGGAGAACAATAAGGATAAGTTGGCGAAAGCTGTTTATCGCTCCATGCAGTCAGTCGATAAGTTTATCAACTTTGTGAAATCCGATGGTGCCTGTGAGGAGGGAACCTCTTACTGGGGACATGCCGCCGGAAAGCTCTATGACTATTTGCAGATACTCTCTGATGGCACAGGCGGTAAATTGTCTCTGTTCAATGAACCGATGATTCGCCGGATGGGAGAATATATGTCCCGTTCATACGTGGGCAATGGCTGGGTGGTGAATTTTGCTGATGCATCGGCACAAGGGGGGGGCGATCCTTTGTTAATCTATCGGTACGGTAAAGCTGTAAACAGCGATGAAATGATGCATTTTGCCGCATACCTGTTGAATGGAAGAAAACCGTATGCTACCATGGGCAACGATGCTTTTCGTTCGCTTCAATCTCTACTTTGCTGTAATGAGCTGGCAAAAGCAACTCCGAAACATGATATGCCGGATGTAACCTGGTATCCCGAAACGGAATTCTGTTATATGAAGAACAAGAACGGTATGTTTGTTGCCGCTAAAGGCGGATTTAATAACGAAAGCCATAACCACAACGATGTAGGAACCTTTTCTTTATACGTAAATACAATTCCTGTGATTATTGATGCCGGTGTAGGTACATATACCAAACAGACGTTCGGTAAAGACCGCTATACCATCTGGACCATGCAGAGCAACTATCATAACTTGCCGATGATTAACGGAGTACCGCAGAAATTCGGGCAGGAGTATAAAGCTACCAATACCGTTTGCAATGAGAAGGAACGGATGTTCTCTACGGATATAGCTACTGCTTATCCGGCAGAAGCGAAAGTGAAAAGTTGGGTTCGCTCTTATGCTCTTGATGATAAAAAACTCATTATTGGTGATAATTATACGTTGGATGAGGCTATTGCTCCTAATCAAATGAATTTTTTAACTTGGGGCAATGTGACTTTCCCTTCAGCCGGAAAAATCCGTATCGAAGTAAAGGGACAAAAGGTGGAAATGAACTATCCGTCGCAGTTTAAAGCTGAACTGGAAACAATCAAACTGGATGATCCGCGCCTGTCTAACGTATGGGGCAAAGAGATTTACCGTATCACACTAAAGACTGAAGAAAAGAAAGTGACTGGTAAATATGGATTTGTTATTCAACAAGTGAAGTAGGATGAAATAGATTTTTAAAGCTAGAAAAAATAAAGTATAAACAATTAAATCACAGTAAGATGAAAAAAGTATTATTTGCCGGCCTTTTGGTCCTTGCAGGAGTAAGCGTAAGTGCGCAGAACCTGATAAAAAACGAAAAATTCGCCACTGAAGTGAAGACTAAAGTGACTAATGCCAACAAAGCTACCGCAGGAGAGTGGTTTATCATGAATAATGAAGCTGACGGTGTAACTACTATTGCTTGGGAAGAAACAGGAGATGCCAAATATCCGAATGCAATGAAATTGGATAACTCCGGTGCCGAAAAGAATCTCTCTTGGTATAAAGCTTTCCTGGGACAACGTATTACCGATGGTTTGGACAAAGGTATCTATGTTCTTACTTTCTATGCAAAAGCTAAAGAAGCAGGAACTCCGGTCAGCGTATACATCAAGCAGACCAATGAGGAAAAGAATGATAATGGTAAGTACAATACTACTTTCTTCATGCGTAGAGACTATGACGCGGATGCTCAACCGAATGCTTCGGGTGCACAATACAATTTTAAAATTAAAGAGGCCGGTAAATGGACTAAAGTAGTGGTTTACTATGATATGGGACAAGTGGTAAATGCTATTAGCAGCAAGAAAGCAAATGCTAACTTGGAAGTGTCTGATACAGACGATGATGCTGCTATTCTGAAAGATTGTTATGTGGCTATTCTTTCCCAGAACAAAGGCGGCGTTGTAGAAATCAGTGACGTGACATTGAAAAAGAAATAAAGAGCAAAGGATTTAATATAGTAGGTTAACAAAAAAAATAGGGCAGTGAAGTAGTGATACTTCGTTGCCCTATTTCTTTTGTTATATGAATATAATGGAGAGTTCTGAATAAATAAATGTATGAAACAGCCAATCTCCCTTCGGGACTGATTTCATGCGATTTATTGAATACCGAGTTTCTTCTTCAGTTCCTTAGGCAGAGAATCTTTGTGTACCATCACACAGATTGTTTTAGCACGTACATAGCTTTCAGACATATTCAGATAACCTCCGGATTTGTTGCTATCCGCTCCCCAGGAATTCTTGGTGATATAATATTTAGTACCATTCTGATCTTTTACAATACCGGTGATGTGCATCAGGTGGTCGTCAGTTGTCACAAACTTCTCGTAACCATCCTGACGGATTTCCGGTGTTACGTTGATTTCCGGATAAGGATGTTCAAACTTGAACACTTCGTCCATTCGTTCGTATTTAGGCATTTTCTCAAAACGGGCACGGTCGGTAGTCGAGTAATCTTTCACATCCTCCACTTGCGGATTGATGGCGATTCCGTTCTTGAAAGAGAAACCCTGTTCGCTAACGTCACCATCCCAACATACGGTATATCCTTTGTTCAGTGCATAGTCGATAGCCTCGATCAGTTCGTCCAACGGAAGATTATACATCGGCTGGTTTTCCCAGTTGTCGGGAACTTCAGGTGAGAATGTCTCATAATAAGGCTTGTGAGTGAAACTAGTCAGTTCAACGTAATCATCCATATTCAATCCCAGACTTTCTGTGAAAGATTGAGGAGTATATTCTTTTCCTTTATAAGTGAACTTTTCGGGAACTTTACCCAGATAAATATCGAACAGATTATTAATAAGCGCATCAAATTGCGGAGTACGCTTTTTAGATTCAATATTTGCGTCTACCAATGCTTTGAGGTAGCGTGACAATGCTCCGTGATTGTGGTCTTTCTTATCGCCCGGCAATCCGGTGTACACTTCTTCCGGAACGATTCCCGCTTTCTTATAAGCGTTTTTGAAAGTGTGTGCCAAACTTCCTTCACCGATACTTCCTTTACCACGACGGAGATAATTGTCCTCCATCTGATTCATGTACTTTTGGCGGACGATAAACATTTCCGAGAGATCATATTCTCCTTTTCCCATTCGGAGCAGTTCCGACTCCATGAAAGAAGCGGTGGCAAAGCACCAACAGGTTCCTGTGGAACCCTGATCTTTGACAGGCGTTGCTTGGTGAGATACAACGGTTGTGAACTCATAACCAGGTGTTTGTGCAAAAGAGGTTACGACCAATATGAGGAGCGCAACCGACATAAATAGCTTTTTCATAATGTGTTTTATTATCTTTCTTCTGCAAATGTATAAAAAAAGCGAGGATACTCGAAAGTTCCTCGCTCTATTTATTATAATTAGTGTGTTTATTTACATGGCAACCTGCTGTGACAGCAGTTTTTGAAGTTTACCGTTTAATGTTTGGCACATGGCACCATTTCCCATTGCTTGATAGCGTTTAATACGGTACTGTAACATCATAATTTTTTCATTTGCATTCTTTTTCATAATTTGTTTCCTCTTTTTTTGCCCTCCACGTTTTGAAGAGCGGTTTTACATCTTGTTTTCTCTAATAACACTGCAAAGATACAAATTGTTTTCGAATTATATGCTGTAAAACATAAAAATCTTCTTTTCCTTTTGAATTTTCTTTTTATAAGGGTTCGAACACGGTCGATGTTACAAACTTGTTACAAAATTCCCGGATTTTCCCATCAATGACAATATTATTCTTATCTATCACATTTTTATGTACTTATCTAGGTATTCAGAAAATATTCTTCTATTTTTGTCAGTCAGCAACCTTATTAATAGAATAAACCAAACACTTATATGAAAACATTCACCCATCTTTTGTGCGTCCTGATTTTGTCGATTGTACTGTTTGCTTGTAACAATGTTCACTTCCTCAAAGAAGAATCCTACCAGAATCAAGTAGCTCAAGACTTTGAGCAGAAAAAACAGGCACTTCCTCATGGAGATTTATTTGCAATCTTTGCCGATTCTATTTTGTCAGTCTACGAGCGCGAAGCATTGATGTTTCTCTACGCTTATATGCCGATAGGGGATGTGACGGACTATCCGGGAGATTATTACTTGGAGAATGTCCGGTTGTCGAAGCAGACACGTGACGAGATGCCTTGGGGCAAAGAGATTCCCGATGAAGTGTTCCGTCATTTTGTTCTGCCGATCCGGGTGAATAACGAGAATCTGGATGATTCCCGTCGTGTGTTTTATGATGAACTAAAAGACAGAGTGAAGGGACTGCCGATGAAAGACGCGATATTGGAGGTGAACCACTGGTGTCACGAGAAAGTAGTCTATCGTCCGAGTGACGCGCGTACCAGCTCACCGTTGGCATCAGTCAAAACAGCGTATGGGCGTTGTGGCGAAGAGTCTACATTTACGGTGGCTGCGCTCCGGGCAGTCGGTATTCCGGCACGGCAAGTGTATACGCCCCGCTGGGCGCATACGGATGACAATCATGCTTGGGTGGAAGCATGGGCGGATGGACATTGGTATTTCTTCGGAGCCTGTGAACCGGAACCGGTTTTGAACTTGGGATGGTTTAATTCCCCTGCCAGTCGGGGAATGTTGATGCATACCAAGGTTTTCGGACGTTACAACGGTCCGGAAGAGATCATGCTTGAGACACCGAATTATACAGAAATTAATGTGATTGATAATTATGCCCCTACTGCCAAAGCTATCGTAACGGTGGCGGATGCCGACGGCCAACCGGTAGCAGATGCCAAAGTCGAATTTAAGATATACAATTATGCGGAGTTCTATACAGTAGCCACGAAATATACAGATGCAGAAGGGAAAGCCAGCCTGACTGCCGGTAAAGGAGATATGTTGGTTTGGGCATCCCGCAACGGACAATTTGGTTATGCCAAAATCTCATTTGGAAAAGATGATGCACTGCAACTTTCTTTAAATAGGAAAGAAGGTGAAGCCTATTCCTTGCCAATGGATCTTGTACCTCCGGTGGAAGGAGCGAATATTCCCGAAGTCACTCCCGAACAACGGGCGGAAAATGATCGGCGGATGGCGCAGGAAGATTCAATCCGCAATGCGTATGTAGCAACAATGATGACGGAAAAACAGACCAAAGAGTGGATAGATAAACTATATGGAAATACCTTACAATCGGAAAAGAAAGAAAAATTAGTAAACTTCCTGGTTGCTTCGCGAGGAAACCACCAAACCTTGAAAGACTTCCTTTCGCCTATCCGAAAAGAGAAAGACGCTGTTTCATGGGAAGAAATACGGGCTATATGGATATTAGAGAGTCTTTCGGCTAAAGATCTCCGCGATGTAACTCTGGATGTATTGAATGATCATCTGCTGACTAATATTTCGGATTGGGAGAAGATAGAGACTGATTTATTTAAAAGAATGTACCTCAATCCTCCTCGTATAGCCAATGAAATGTTGACTCCTTATAAAAAGGTACTTCGTGAAGCCATTGAAAAAACAGTGTACCAGTCTGTGCCCGATAGCATGAAACGTGATCCCAAAGTATTAATAGAATGGTGCAGAAAAGAGATTAAAATCAATAATGAACTGAATTCCCAACAGATTCCTATCTCTCCGATGGGAGTATGGAAAGCACGGGTGGCTGATGAAAAGTCGCGTGATATATTCTTTGTGGCAGCTTACCGGAGCATGGGATGGGCGTCCGCTGCCTGGATTGATGAAGTGACCGGAAAGGTGCAGATTCTAAATGAAGAATTTGCAAAGGAAGATGTCAACTTCGATACGGCAGAAGCTGCACAGTCTCGAAAGGGAGTATTGCAAGCTACTTATACTCCTATCCGCTCTGTGGAAGATCCTAAATATTATTCGCATTTCACTCTTTCCAAATTTAAAAACGGCACATTCCAGTTACTTAATTATGACGAAGGAGAGACGGATATGGGGGATGGAACTACCTGGCGTAATTTATTAAAATATGGGAGAGAGCTTGATGAAGGCTATTATATGATGGTGACCGGAACTCGGTTGGCAAGTGGCGCGGTGCTTTCCAACAGTACATTTTTTACAATAGAACCCGGTAAGACAACCACCGTTGACCTTGTGATGCGTGAAAGCAAAGATCAGGTGCAAGTGATCGGCAATTTTAATTCGGAAGCGACCTATCGTCCGGTTGACAGCACTGAACAGCGGAGTATTCTACAAACCTGTGGACGTGGATATTTTGTAGTAGCTGTGCTTGGAGTAGGGCAGGAACCTACCAATCATGCGCTAAGAGATATAGCCGCTTTGGGCAATGACTTCGAACAATGGGGGCGTAAGATGGTCTTTCTTTTCCCTTCGGAAAAACAATACAAAAAATTTAATGCCGACGAATTCAAAGGACTTCCGTCTACCATCACTTACGGTATTGATGTCGATGACAGCATCCGCAAAGAAATAGTGCAGGCTATGAATTTGAACAATTCTATTCTGCCGGTGTTTATCATTGCAGATACATTTAATAGGGTAGTCTTTGTTTCTCAAGGATATACAATCGGTTTGGGTGAGCAATTGATGAAAGTTGTACATGGGTTATAGAAAAGAGGAGGTATACAATAATCGTTAATTCTTGCCCTAAATGCGTTTTTTCGGAAAAGAATGATTACGTTTGCAGCAAATTATGACTAAGTACATTTTTTGCATATTAGCATGTGCATTTCTGGTATTGGGATTTAGTAATGTTTCCAATAAAGAATTGCAGGGATTTCAGAAAAAAACTGAAACCTCGTCTAATGACATGCGATATGAAGCAGTGTCATGCTGTTGCGTTTCTTCTGCCGGCTTCGACAAGCCAGGTAAAGATTCTCATTCGCAGTTTGTTGACGAGACATCCACTTGTAATGTTAGTGACTGCATTTTTGACAATATCTCTTTTCCGAGAAGCATTGTTCCTTTCAAGAACCTGAAGTTCAATACCAATACTGTCATTATACAGATATTGAGCTCTCTGAATGTTATGCTTCCGGAGAATCGTTTGGGGCATACCGGCCTTGATGTCAATTACACTAAATATTCATGTAAGTATTACGTCTATACATTGGCGCATATTCTCATTTAGACTATATTCTGATCTTTGGGTAAGGTGAGGTGCCTATTCAGATCCTCCATCTACCATCATTTCCTTTATTTATTATCTTAGTTTTATTCATGTTAACATGGAAAACAAAGAATGTATTTCCTATGACTTGGAACAAAGGACGGATATTGATGTGTCTGTCTTTAAGGATTAAAATATTGTGTTCCCGTTGTGAAACGGGAGTTACGTCGTATAAAAGCAAGGATATTTGAATAAGATTATACAACCTAATTTTTTATATTACTATGATTCATTTATTACTATCTACTCTTGCGATGATGGGGCTTACGTTCCTCATCGGTTTTTTTGTCGCTGCGGTCATTAAGTTGATTGCCTATGCGGCCGATTCATTTGATTTTTATAGTTCCCACCGTTTGGAGCTACTCCGTTTGCGACGCTGGCGTCAGCATCGGCAAAAGGTGGAGAGATTAGTCCGACAGATTCCCATTGCAGATGAAGATGCTTTGGGAGATTTCCGTGAAGATTACAGTAAGGGGATCGACAGAAACTTTACTGGCTATTCCGGCTATTATCATGGCGTGAGTCCGGGAGCTTCTGAAAATAATCTGATGAATTATTATTATTCACAGGATACCCGCGAATTCTTTCTTCGGGAAGAAGAGCAGGCACATGTCAATAAAAAGAACTCAAAGAAACTTGCTAACAACAAACAATAAAAGAAAACTAATTTATGGAAAATATAGATTTTGCTACCTTGTTTCAAGGTATTGGTACAATGATGGCAAGCGGATGGGTGCTTGCTTCTGCAAGAGTTTTTTTAGTACTTCTCGGTTTGTTACTGATCTATTTAGGCTGGAAAGGTATACTTGAACCGATGGTAATGATTCCGATGGGATTGGGAATGGTAGCTATCAACTGCGGAACCCTCATTATGCCCGACGGTACACTGGGCAATCTCTTTCTCGATCCAATGCTTTCAGATACGGATCAATTAATGAATACTATGCAGATAGATTTCCTGCAACCTGTTTATACCCTGACGTTTAGTAACGGGCTGATAGCTTGTTTTGTCTTTATGGGTATCGGGACGCTTCTGGATGTCGGCTTCCTGCTTCAGAAACCATTTGCAAGTATATTTCTGGCTTTGTGCGCAGAGCTGGGCACTTTTCTGACAGTACCTATTGCTTCTGCTCTTGGTCTGACTCTGAAAGAAAGTGCATCTGTGGCTATGGTGGGTGGAGCCGACGGACCAATGGTTTTGTTTACTTCGTTGGCATTGGCAAAGCATCTCTTTGTTCCTATTACGGTGGTTGCCTATCTTTATTTGGGCTTAACGTATGGAGGCTATCCTTACTTGGTAAAACTGTTGGTTCCCAAACGCTTCCGCGCTATTAAGATGGTGACAAAGAAAGCTCCGAAGAATTATGACGCTAAAGTGAAACTGGCTTTCTCTGCTGTTCTTTGTGCTATTCTCTGTTTCTTGTTCCCGGTAGCTTCTCCTTTGTTTTTCTCTTTGTTCCTGGGTGTTGCTGTTCGTGAGTCGGGTATGAAACATATCTATGATTTTGTGAGTGGTCCGTTGCTTTATGGCTCCACTTTTATGTTGGGCGTACTGCTGGGTGTACTTTGTGATGCACATCTGTTGCTTGATCCGAAGATCTTGAAACTACTAGTATTAGGTATTGTAGCATTATTACTTTCCGGTATCGGAGGAATAATCGGAGGATATATCATGTATATTATTAAACGGGGTAATTACAATCCGGTAATCGGTATTGCAGCTGTTAGCTGTGTACCCACTACCGCGAAGGTTGCACAAAAGATTGTAAGCAAAGATAATCCGGACTCATTTGTTTTGGGAGATGCCTTGGGAGCTAATATCTCGGGAGTAATTACTTCGGCTATTATTACTGGTATTTATATTACGATAATTCCATATTTATAAATAAAAGTATAGCAGTGTTTTGAGATACTGTTGGTAATGATGCAAAAAAGAAATGGTGAACAAAAGGCTTGAAGGCTGTATGTTCACCATTTCTGTCTTGTATTAGTACTATTATGAGACGATATTTCATCCCTTGTCGCCATATTTATCCATGTAAAGCGGCATCAATCGTTTCTTTTACTCTTCGTATGGAAGTTACATTTCGTTCGTATTCGTTGATGTGTACCGTGCCTCCCATGGAGACGGCTTCATTTTTGAATATCATTTCGCTCTGAATACTTTCACGTGCCGAGAAATGAAACTCGTTGATTCCGGTTTCTGCGGCAATGCGCGCGATATTATTTTCATTTACTCCGCATCCGGCGAGTAATGTGATTCTTCCGGCAGCCTGTTTCTGTAACTCTTCTAAAAGGGGGATTCCCTGTTCAGCCGTAGGTTGCTGACCGGAAGTCAGAATACGGTTACATCCCAGTTTGATGATCTGTTCCAATGCTCTCTGCGGGTTACGGCATACATCAAATGCCCGGTGAAAAGTCACAGATAGCCCTTGAGCTGCTTCCATTAGTTTCTGCATTGCTGGCAAGTCTACTTCACCCTCTGCTGTCAGGCAACCGGATACCACTCCGTCTGCCCCTAATTTCCGTGCAATTTCAATATCTTTCAGCATTGTCCGGATTTCGATATCCGAATACAGAAAATCTCCTCCACGAGGCCGGATAATAACGTGCAGGCGGGTATGAGTCAGTACTTCCCTTGCGATGGCGATCTCACCATAGGAGGGCGTTGTTCCACCTTCCGGTATTCCGGCACACAGTTCCACACGGTCTGCTCCACCTTCCTGTGCGGCCAGGCAACTTTCCACTGAATTGGTACAAATCTCAAATTGATACTTTCCCATAGTCGTGTATTAAAAAAGGGTGAATTTCTTCGCCCTTGTATGAATCTTCTTTTGAATCGTTACGTTATTTAGCGAAACTTACCGCACGTGTTTCACGGATAACGGTAATCTTCACTTGTCCCGGATAAGTCATTTCATCCTGGATCTTCTTGGCGATTTCACCTGACAGGCTTTCTGTCTGCTTGTCGTCAATCTTATCTGCACCAACGATAACGCGGAGTTCGCGCCCTGCCTGGATAGCATACGTCTTTGTTACACCCGGATAAGCCATAGCCAGTTGTTCGAGATCGTTCAGACGCTTGATATAAGCCTCTACGATTTCGCGGCGTGCGCCCGGACGTGCGCCGGAGATGGCATCACATACTTGTACGATAGGAGCCAACAGACTGGTCATTTCTGTTTCGTCATGGTGAGCACCGATAGCGTTGCAGATATCCGGTTTTTCTTTGTATTTCTCGGCAAGTTTCATACCCAACAATGCGTGCGGCAATTCCGGTTCTTCATCAGGCACTTTACCAATATCATGCAGCAAACCTGCACGTTTTGCTTTCTTCGGGTTCAGTCCCAGTTCCGATGCCATCACAGCACAAAGATTGGCTGTTTCGCGTGCATGCTGCAACAAGTTCTGACCGTATGAAGAACGATATTTCATCTTACCGATGATACGGATCAATTCAGGATGCAGACCGTGGATACCCAAGTCGATGGTAGTACGTTTACCCGTTTCGATAATTTCTTCTTCCACCTGTTTGCGCACTTTAGCTACCACTTCTTCGATACGGGCCGGATGGATACGTCCGTCAGTCACAAGCTGATGCAGGGCCAAACGGGCAATTTCACGGCGAACCGGGTCGAAGGCAGAAAGAACGATTGCTTCCGGGGTATCGTCTACAACGATTTCAACGCCGGTAGCAGCTTCCAGAGCACGGATATTACGTCCTTCACGTCCGATAATACGTCCCTTGATTTCATCCGATTCGATATGGAATACTGTAACAGAGTTTTCAATGGCAGTTTCCGTAGCCACCCGTTGGATAGACTGGATAACGATACGTTTGGCTTCTTTGCTGGCAGTTAATTTAGCATCATCCATAATGTCGTTGATGAATGATTGTGCCTGCGTTTTAGCTTCTTCCTTCAGTGATTCTACCAGGCGTTCTTTGGCCTCTTCGGCAGACAATCCGGAGATTGCTTCCAGTTTATCAATTTCCTGCTGTTGCAGTTTATCGAGTTCTTCTTTTTTCTTGTCAACAATCACAAGTTGCGCTTCCAGGTTCTCTTTTACCGCTTCGGCTTCCATCTTTTTACGTTGGATTTCTTCCTGACGCTGGCTAAGTACCATTTCACGTTGCTTCAACTTGTTTTCCGCTTGCTGAATCTTCTGATTCCGCAATGCTACCTCCTTTTCAAGATCCGCTTTCTTATTCAGGAATTTCTCCTTCACTTCCAGCAGCTTGTTTTTCTTAATTACTTCCGCTTCCGTCTCCGCTTCTTTCAGGACATTGTCGTATTTGGATTTCAGTACATACCGGAATAGTATATATGAAAGGACTCCTCCTACGATGAAGCAAGCAATTGCTGTTGCTATTATTGCTATCATTCTACATTTAATTTAAGTATATAAATAAAAACGCACCGCCAAATATCAAAGCAATTATTTTTGCTTGGATATTGTGCAGTGCGTGGTTGTTTTATCTCTTATCAGCGAATAGCCGGTCGGGATTTATTCTTCCTTAAAATAATCCTCCAGCAATTCTGTCAGTTCTTTTACCTTCTCCACATAGGGGCTGGTATCATTACGTTGCATCAATTGCAGTCTCTCTAACGAGAACTGATAGGCTACCATGGCAATAATTTTTTCGGGTTCCAGATTTTTATAGACTTCCCGATACTTATTAAGCCTGATATTTACCTGCTTGGCGGCTTCCCGTACCATTTGTTCTTCCTCACGGTTGATGGTTAACGGGTAGTTTGAGTCTGCTATCTGCAGGTTTATCTTTATTTTATCGTTCATACATCTTCTTCTTATTCATTCAACAAAGCGATGCATTTATCGACTTCACGCACTAATTTTGACAATCGCAGCTTCGTCTCTTTTACGTCGCTGCCGTTAAGGCTGATTGCCGTAGCTGTTTTTAGGTTTGTATAGCTGACTTCCAATTCATCGTATTGAGCTTGTACCTTCTCGTTTTTCAGCTTTTCATTTTCGAGAAGCTTCTTCAACTCGGCATTTTCACGCTTTAGTTCATCGTGCAAATAAATCAAATGCCGTAGTTGCGTTTCAAAGGAATTCAATAACTTTTTTTCTTCTTCTGTCATCACTACACCAAAATTGTACACAAAAATACGATTAACTCTGATATTACAAAAACTTTTCGGGAGAAAATGTTCTTTTTCGTCTAAATTAGCTATGAACGGAGAGGAAAGTAGAGTATTGCATAGGAAGCAAATACAGACTGCTTATAATATTATGGTATATTTTAAATTAATGCGAATTAGTAATTGAAAATGAATTGTCATTCATTTTTGTACGATTCTGAATCATTACAAAATCGATTAAATTTTTCTACTGGGTATTTATTTTCAATCTTTCTATTTCTTCTTTCACCTTTTCTCTGTCTCTTCGATGAATAAGGAGTTTGCGGGTGAAGAGTAACAATTTCACCATCTCTTCACCTGTAGCGAGTAGTTTCAAAAATAGTTTCAAGGCTTGAAACAATCTGTTTCACACCGAGAAACACTTCGTTTCGCTACTTGAAACAAAGTGTTTCCCGCCTTGAAACTTTTAGTTTCAAACAAGGTTGAAACTAATTACGAAATAGCTTTACTAATTTTACTCAATGGTGGAATCTGGAGGCTGCAATTTGATTTGATTCACGATGAAGAGTAGGTGAAGGGGCAGCTATTCACCTACAAACTGCTTGTTTATCGGCCATACAGAAGAAAAGTGAAGGAGCTGGAAGAATTGGACGTATTATAGAGAAAGAGCATTGAATGATTCAAAACTGTATAAATCTGAATTCTTCTTTTTTGTTGGTATCGTATAAGATTACTATTCAGCAAACTTTTGTAACTTCGGTCTGTTTTTCAGGAAAGTATTAAGATATAATATCTGATAGATAAGTCATTAATATACCTCCAAACGTGGCGTCGATGCACGCATTTTGATTTCCGCATCCAACACGATTGAATGATTGGGAGATGCCGGATCTTTGATTTTCTCTAAAATAAGTTCGGCAGCTTTTTTCCCCATCTGGTACAAAGGCGGTTCTACTGTAGTCAATTTGGGATAGACTATGTTGGAAAGTTCGGTTCCTGAAAAACTGGCTACGGCGATTTCTTCGGGTATTTTTTTCCCAAGTTCCCTCAATCTGTTCATAGCTCCAATGGCCAATGTCTCCGTAAAAGCGAAGATAGCATTGAAAGGAATATTTCTTTCCACTAATATATCCGCAGCTTTTTTCCCTTCTTCAAAAGTCATACCGGTTTTTATCAGCATATTATTCTTATCAAAAGGAATCCCGAATTTAGCCAAAGCGTCTTTGTATCCTCTGACACGTTCTATGGAGTTGTAAATATCGTCCGGTCCCTGTATATGAACAATCTGTTTGCGTCCGCTTCGGATCAGACTTTCTACGAGAAAGAATGACTTCATATAATCGTCCACTATTACCTGCGGGACTTCAAGTCCATAGGGAATACGATCATAGAACACCATAGGCATTCCCGCTTGCTGCAAACGAGCATATTCCTCCTTATTCCTTTTATAACTGCAAAGGCAGATGATGATGCCGTCCACCATGAATCCTTCCATCAGTTGCAGGTTCTCTTTTTCTTTTTCCGGATCTCCTCCGGACTCTGCAATAATCACCTTTATATTTTTGGTGTGAAGCACTTCTTGTATTCCGTTTATTACTCGTGAAGCAAACGGTGTAACCATTTCAGGAACGATCACTCCCACGGTATTAGTATATCCGTATTTAAGGTTGATTGCTACAGGGTTGGGCCTATATCCCAATCTTTTAGCTGCTTCTATCACCTTTTCTTTCGTTTCTTTACGGATATTCTTGTCATCCCCCAATGCACGAGATACAGTGGAGACGGATATTGACAAATGTCGAGCGATGTCTTTTATGGTTATATACTTCATGCTGAATGATTGTTTAAATCAAAGCAAAGATATTGATTTCAAACAATAAATCCTAATATTGGAGTAAAATACGAATCCCATTTGCTTTTGTGTAATGCTTTTGTAACGTTTGCAGATTTTGGGAACGTTCCCGCAATCGTTTGCAGGCAAAAGAGTTAGGAAAAAACTTTTTTTCAAGCTCTTGTTCTTTATCTTTGTTACATCAACATGATGTCGAACTAAAGAAAAAGAACTATGAAAACACACCTCTTTTCTTATAAGTGCGGTCGAAAGCACATCAAAGTTTACCATCTATTTGAATTGGTAATAATTAAAGGATAAAAAACGGTCATGGACAAGAAAGTACGAAGTATAGAAATTTCGAAACAGGTTCCAATTGTGGGCAACTATGATGTAGTTGTCTGCGGTGGCGGACCAGCTGGTTTCATTGCGGCCATTGCGGCTGCTCGCAGTGGTGCGAAAACTGCTGTTGTGGAACAATATGGGTTTTTAGGTGGAATGGCTACAATGGGGCTTGTTACTCCTTTGAGTGTTTTCACCTATAATAATGAAAAGGTGATAGGCGGTATTCCATGGGGGTTTATCGAACGGCTGGAGAAGATGGGAGGCTGTATCATTGAGAAACCTCTTGGCAATGTAGCTTTTGATCCGGAGCTTTACAAGCTTTTATGCCAGCAAATGATGCTGGAAGCCGGTGTGGATATGTATATGCACTCTTACTTAAGCGGTTGCCAGGCAAAAGACGGCAAAATATCCTGTATCCTCTTTGAGAATAAGAATGGGACAGAAGCCATCAGTGCCGATATGTATATCGACTGCACTGGGGATGGTGACCTTGCTGCTATGGCGGGTGTTCCGATGCAAACTGATGAATGTAAACCGCTGCAACCTCTTTCCACCTATTTTATATTAGGAGGTGTGGATACAGATTCGCCCATGATAATCGATGCCATGCACCATAATAAACAAGGGCAGAATTGTCATTGCATTGCAGTTCGTGAGAAACTTTTAGCAATGAAAGAGGAGCTTGGCATCCCCGAGTTTGGAGGCCCTTGGTTTTGCACCACTCTTCGTCCGGGCGAAGTAACGGTTAATATGACCCGTACTGCAGGAAATGCCATTGATAATAGAAATTTTACCGCAGCGGAATGTCGCTTACGGGAAGATGTATTTAAAATAGCACGAATCTTTAAAGAGAACTTTGAAGAGTTTAAAAACAGTTATGTGACGACCGTCGCCGTACATGCCGGTATTCGTGAGACACGCCGTATCAAAGGTGTACATACCATTACAGCAGAAGAATATGTGAATGCTTATAAATATCCTGATAGCATATCACGCGGCGCACATCCTATAGATATCCATGTGGCAGCAGGTGCGGAACAGAGCGTGACTTTCCTTAAAAAAGCGGCGTATGTACCTTATCGCGCTCTTATAGCTGAAGATTTTCCGAATTTGCTCGTAGCGGGACGCTGTATTAGTGCTGATAAGACTTCCTTTGCGTCACTTCGCGTTCAGGCAAGTTGTATGGGGGTAGGACAAGCCGCAGGAGTGGCAGCCGCACAATGTATAAAGGCAGGTGTGACCGTACAAAAGGCTGATATTGACAATCTCATAGAGGAATTGAAGAAACTAGGCGCAATTATATAAAGAAGAACCAGAATATGGAACAGTTAGATTATATCATTATTTTACTCTACTTTCTCGGACTGATTGCCGTGAGTGTTGTGATGTCCTGGAAAATTAAAAACTCCGAAGATATGTTTATTGCCGGGCGAAATTCTTCGTGGTGGCTGTCGGGAGTCTCTTCCTACATGACTATCTTCTCGGCAAGTACCTTTGTCGTTTGGGGAGGCGTTGCTTATAAATCGGGACTTGTTGCGGTAGTTGTTGCACTTTGTCTTGGCGTAGCATCGTTTATTGTCGGTAAATGGATCTCGGGCAAATGGCGGGAGCTACGTATCAAATCTCCGGGAGAGTTCCTCACCATCCGGTTCGGACACCGCACGGTGAGTTTTTACACAATTTCAGGGATTATAGCCCGTGCGGTACATACGGCAGTGTCTCTGTATGCGGTAGCGGTTGTGATGTGTGCATTAATCAAAGTCGATGGTGGCAGTATTTTTGCAAGTACAGGTATGATGGGCGATTCACCGATGGGTTACCTTAGTATCTGGTGGGCGCTTCTCATCCTTGGTGCCATCGCTCTTGGATACACCATTGCCGGAGGATTTCTTGCGGTACTAATGACTGATGTAATTCAGTTCGGAGTACTTCTGGCCGTGGTTGTATTTATGATACCTCTTTCATTTAACGCGGTAGGAGGCGTAAGTGCATTTATTGATAAGGCCAGTGAGATACCGGGATTCTTCTCGGGCACATCTCCGACCTATACATGGGGGTGGCTTTTACTGTGGATATTTCTCAATGTGTCCATGATTGGCGGCGACTGGCCGTTTGTACAGCGATACATAAGCGTGCCTACTACAAGAGACGCAAAAAAGAGTACTTATTTAATCGGAATTCTTTATATCGTCACTCCTCTCATCTGGTATCTTCCTACCATGATTTATCGTGTGATGGAACCCGGACTTGCGCTTGATTTGGATGCAACCATAATGACTTTCAACGGTGAACACGCTTATGTGAATATGAGCAAACTTGTGCTTATGAAAGGGATGGTCGGTATGATGTTGGCAGCGATGCTATCGGCCACATTGAGTAATGTTTCGGGCATTTTGAATGTATATGCCAATGTATATACTTATGATATTTGGGGACACAAAGAGAAAAACCGTCAGGCAGATGAGAAAAAGCGTATCAAGGTAGGACGTCTCTTCACATTTGTCTTTGGACTTGTGATTATCGCTTTGTCAATGCTCATCCCGTTTGCCGGAGGTGCCGAAAAGGTGGTAGTAACTCTTCTTACTATGGTGATGTGTCCTTTATACATTCCGTCGATATGGGGACTGTTTTCGAAGCGGCTGACAGGTAATCAACTTATTTCTGCAATGATTCTTACCTGGCTCGTTGGTATTATGGCTCGCGTCATAATTCCCGTCTCTGTTATTAGTCCAAGCCTTATAGAGTCAGTTGCCGGTTGTGTACTTCCTGTACTTATCCTTGCAATCATGGAAGTTTGGTCGGCACGTAAAAAGTATGAAGACAATGGTTATCAAGCCATTTGTGAATATACTGATCCTGAAGCCGATCGCGAACCGACGTTAAAGGAGAAGAAAGCGGTATTAATCTATTCGCATTTGGCTGTTAACTGCTTCTGTATTACCATTGGTGTCGTTGCGCTCTTACTGATTGGTCTGCTTATTGCCGGCGATCCGAAGACCCTTGCGGTCAAAGGAATTGTGATAGGAAGTATCGTACTGATGATTGCCATGATACTTGCTTATGTGATATACAGAATTATATATGCAAGACGTCTGAAAATGTCTAGCTAGTCAATTAATAATAACCCTAAATACTAATCAAATGAATCTAAAGATGTTATTGTTTGCAAGTGTGTCGCTTGTGCTTTTTGCATCTTGTCATAACTCGGATGATCCGTATATGACACTCGCGACAAAGACACTTGATGTAGAAGCAGAAGGTGGGCTTTTCACTGTTGACCTTTCATCTAATGTCTATTACAGAGTCAATAACGATTGTCAGACTGATGGAAGCGATAGCCATTGGGCAGTTGTTGATTCGCATGAGACACAAGGTGAGATTACTAAGTTTACAATCAAAGTCTCTGAAAATTCGTCGACTAGTTCACGTGTCGGTGCCATTCGTTTCATTGGCGATGATGTAACTCCTCTAAAGCTGGTTATTACCCAAAAGATGATTGTTCCGAAAGGTATCAGTCCTATCACCGAATCGATTGACGCAACTACAACAGAATCTTCGTTCAAAGTCTTTGGCGATAAGGAGTGGAATGCTGTGTGTACAGATGCGGATGTGACCGTTTCTCCTGCAAATGGGGTAGGTGAGTGTGATATTAAACTTACTTTCCCGGAAAACAAGACATTTGCCAAACGGACAATTAAAGTAACGGTAACCATCCAGGATGATACAGACTATACCTATACTCTTGTACAAGATGCTTTCTCCGGCATTTTGGCTGATTGGGACTTGAATAGTTTAACTGATAATACGAACGGAACATTTGCTGACGGTGAAGCTCAATCGGTATTTCCTGGAACCAATGGCAAGTCTATTGCTCCAAGTGCCGGAAGTGGTAAGATTGAGTATTGGGCGTGTGACCGGACGGATTATGTAGTGCAGAATGCCATATGTGAGCGTGCAGTGGGTGGTAATGGTGACCCGTATGTGTCAGGAGCCGTTCCCGGTGATTATTGGTATGTCTATGGGGATATGAAAGGTACGACCATTCCTGCCGGTACCAAGATACACTTCTATTTTGTGACCAAATTAGGAACGATGTGTTCCAACTACTGGATGATCGAGTTCAAGGATGGAGAAGAATGGAAACCGGCTCTTCCGACTTCGACTCTTCAGGAAAGTGCGACAGAGACACTGTCGGGTGCACCTATCAATTATTCGGCAACTATTACCTATAATTTTGCGGGAATGTTGCTCGATAACAAAAATAATGGTGCATATATCCCTGCCGAAGGAATATTTACCACGACTAAGGATATGGATGAGATTGTGTTACGGTTTGGACAGGCTGGTCGTTTATGTCTTAGTGGTGCCAAATATGCCGGGAAGTATATCGACTGCACACACGCAAGTGGCCAGACACGTTTTTCAGCGCAACATCCGAGTAATCCTGAAACAGGTGAGGCAATTAAAGAGTATAACCAACATGTATTGCTTGAAATCGTAGAATAAAGAGTATGAAAAAAAGTATATTAAGCCTGTTATTGGCATGTTTCCTGCAAATCAATCTGGCTTTTGCACAGAATGTAATGAAGGGTGTCGTTAGCGATGCCAATGGTCCTCTTGTCGGAGTGGTGATCCACGATAAAGACAATGCAAAAGGTACTACTTCCGATATGTCGGGAAAGTATGCGCTCAATGGTGCTGAATCAGGCCATACAATAGAATTCCGTTATCTAGGTTATGTGACCGAGACTGTGGTATGGGATGGTAAAAGTGTAGTAAATATAAAACTTAAAGAGGATGCTGTACAACTTGAAGAGACGGTTGTTATCGGCTATGGATCTGTAAAAAAGAAAGATCTTACAGGTGCGGTCGGTGTAATCAACAGTTCGCTTATCGAGAAACAGAGTACGTCTCAACTTTCACAATCTTTGCAAGGACTGATTCCGGGACTGACGGTTACCCGTTCGAGCAGTATGCCGGGAGCGAGTGCTACGGTTCAGGTGCGTGGTGTGACAACAATGTCTGATTCGAGTCCGCTTATCCTTGTCGATGGTATGATGGTCAGTAGCCTTGACAATATAGCAAGCGAAGACGTACAGCAGATTACTGTACTTAAAGATGCAGCTTCTGCATCCATCTATGGTGCCCGTGCTGCTGCCGGTGTTATCTTGATAACGACTAAGGAGGCAACCGAGGGACAGCTTTCGATCGGTTATAACGGAGAGATTTCGTTGTCTTCTCCTACCGAATTTCCGAAATTCCTGACAGACCCTTATCACTACATGACAATGTACAATGAATGGTCGTGGAACGATGCCGGTAATCCTGCGGGAGGCGAGTTTGCCAACTATTCACAGGACTACATCGACAACTATGCTACCAACAACAGGTATGATCCCATTCAATATCCTATCTATGACTGGAAAGACGCTATTCTTTCGAATACCGCTATGCGCCATAAGCACAATTTGACTATGACGTATGGCAACAAGGTAATCAAGAGCCACACTTCCGCTACCTACGAAAATGCCGACGCTATCTATAAAGGTTCAAACCACGAAAGAATCTCTATCCGTTCGCGTAATAATCTCAAGATTAGTGATAAGCTCTCCGGTTCTATCGATTTCTCGGTACGTTATGCCACGAAAAATGACCCGACTTCCGGTAGTCCGATTCGTGCAGCTTATATGTATCCTTCCATTTATTTGGGACTTTATCCGGATGGCCGTGTTGGTCCTGGTAAAGATGGCAGTCTTAGCAATACGCTTGCCGCCTTATTGGAAGGCGGAGAGAAGAAGACCGTATCCAACACAATGACCGGTAAATTCTCGTTGAGCTATAAGCCCATAAAAGATTTGACCCTTACTGCCAATCTGACTCCTACCGTCGGAACTGTTTCGATCAAGGAGATGAAGAAAGCCATACCTGTTTACGATGCATACGAAACCGATGTTATGCTGGGATATGTTTCGGGATATACTTCCAATTCGCTAAGTGAAGAACGCCGTAACATCAAATCATTGGAGAAACAATTCATCGCTACATACGACAAGACCTTCAGCAAGGTACATAACTTCAATGCCATGGTCGGTTATGAAGATTATAGCTATACGTATGAAACGATGTCGGGATCGACCAACGATATGTCTTTGTCTTCTTTCCCTTATCTTGATCTGGCGAACAAGAATGCTCTTGCCGTAGCCGGCAATTCTTATCAGAATGCATACCGTTCATTTTTTGGTCGTGTCATGTATAATTACGACAGTCGCTACTACCTCCAGCTCAATGCTCGTGAAGACGGATCTTCACGTTTTCACAAGGATCACCGTTGGGGATTCTTCCCGTCCGCATCAGTGGGTTGGGTCATCTCTAACGAGAAGTTCATGCAAAACATAACCCCGATAAACTATCTGAAGTTCCGTGCCTCTATCGGTACGCTCGGTAACGAGCGGATTGGGAATTATCCTTATCAGACATACATTTCGTTCAATAATGCCATTATGTATGACAGTGCAGGTTCTACGCCCCAATCTTCGATGTCTGCCGCTCAACAGGATTATGCGTATGAGAATATTCATTGGGAGAAAACACAGAGCTGGGATATAGGTGTGGATGCCGCTTTCTTTAACAATCGTCTTGACTTTAGCGCAGACTATTATTATAAGAAGACAACAGATATGCTTTTGTCGGTGGCAATCCCCTCGTTTACAGGCTATTCGGCACCTGACAGGAATGTAGGTAAAATGCATACCCGTGGTTGGGAAGTGAAACTCGGCTGGTCTGACCGTATCGGAGATGTAAATTATGCGGTAAGTTTTAATATCTCTGATTACAAGTCTATAATAGATAATCTTAATGGCAAGCAGCAGTTTAACAGCGATGGTACCATTATTACTGAAGGTGCAGAATATAACTCCTGGTACGGATATAAGACTGCAGGTTTGTTCCAGACCGCAGAGGAAGTCAGTGAAAGCGCTCTGCTTTCGGCTTCTACCAAACCGGGTGATGTGAAATATGTAGATGTCAGCGGTCCGGACGGCACTCCTGATGGAATTATCAATGAGACATACGACCGTGTAGTGCTTGGCAGCTCATTGCCACACTATCTATATGGAGGTTCTATTAGTTTGGGCTGGAAAGGTCTCTCTTTCTCCCTACTCTTCAATGGTGTCGGGAAACAACTTTCACGCCTCACCGAGAGTATGATTCGCCCCATGCAGGGACAATGGCTTCCGGCTCCGTCAGTCCTTCTGAACGACAATGGCAGCCGTAATTATTGGAGTGTGTACAACACTGCAGAACAGAACGCGGCAGCCAGCTATCCCCGTTTGAGTCATCAGGGCGGTGAATACAACAACTACAAAATGTCGGATTACTGGCTCAAGAGTAGTGCCTATATGCGTATAAAGAATATCAACGTTGGCTATACAGTTCCTAAAAAAATCGTCTCTAAAGTCGGAATCAAGGGACTTCGGGTGTACGTCAATATCGATGATCCATACTGCTTTGATAGTTATCTTTCGGGATGGGACCCTGAAGCAGGCGCTTCTACCTATATCACACGCACTTATACATTTGGAGTGGATATCAAATTCTAATGGAGTATGAAAAAATTACATAATATGAAAAAAATACATGTATTGATTTGCATGATAGCTCTTCTATCTGTAACTTCTTGTGTGAACCTCGATCTGAATCCTCCTTCAGCTGCATCCAGTGAAAACTGGTTCTCGTCACCGGAGGAAGTTCGAATCTCGTTGAACGATTTTTATCGCAGTACTTTCTTTGTTATAGAAGAAGGTTGGACGCTGGACCGTAATACGGATGACTGGGCACAACGAACCAACATTTATACCATTGCGGCAGGTTCACTGAATGCGTCTTCTACAAGTAATCCTAACATCAAGACTGTTTGGAGTTACACGTACAAGAACATTAGTCGTGCCAACCGGATTTTGGAGGCACTCGACAAACTTGAAGGCAAATATTCCACCACTGAACTGAATACGCTTCGTGCCGAAGCCCGTTTTTTCAGAGCATTTGCTTATTCACGTTTGATTACTCTTTGGGGAGATGTTCCTTTCTACGTGACTTCGATTACTCCGGAGGAAGCATTTGAGATGGGGCGTACCGACAAAGCTGTCGTTCTGAAACAAATTTATGAAGATTATGACTATGCCGCAGAAAATTTGCCGGCCGCAAATAATAATAGCGGCGCCACCCGTGTAGACAAAGGAACGGCTTATGCTTACAAGGCTCGTACTGCTCTCTATCAACACGACTACGGGACTGCCGCAAAGGCTGCGCAAGACTGTATGGATCTGGAAGTATATGACTTGGCCCCTGATTATGGAGAACTTTTCCGCGACAAGACAAGAGGAAGCAAAGAAGTTATCTTCTCTGTTGCTCACTCAAGCGACCTTGAATTGGATGAAAACGGTCAGCCTACTACACAGGCTATCGGTTCCTTCATTGCCCGTTCGGCAGGCGGTACACATAATGCGCAACCTTCGTGGGAACTTCTTGCTGTCTACGAAATGACGAATGGCAAGACGATTGATGAACCGGGCAGCGGTTTTGATCCTCACGATCCATTTGCCAACCGCGATCCCCGTTGCCTGGAAACATTTGCTGCTCCCGGCAGCCGTATCTATGGTATTGAGTGGAATCCTGCGCCGAACGCACTCGAAGTAATGGACTATACGCAAAATCGTATGATTACAAATAAAGATTCCAAAGGCGGTTCGGATGCTTCCAACTGTGCTTACAATGGTTGCTGCCTGCGCAAAGGCGCGCAAGAGTCATGGCGTACTACTTTGTATAACGACAACCCCGTCATTCTCATGCGTTATGCCGATGTCTTGTTGATGTATGCCGAAGCTAAGATTGAACTGGGGGAGATTGACGCTACTGTCCTTACTTGCATCAACGATATCCGTGCCCGTGCTTATGGCACCACCCGTACACAAACCAACGACTATCCGTCCATTACGACAACCGATCAGGCAGCATTGCGCAAAGTGCTCCGCCGTGAGCGTCGTGTGGAGTTTGCATGGGAAAATCTGCGCTATTTCGATTTGCTTCGTTGGCATCAGTTTGAGAATGCTTTCGGACACAATATGTACGGATTTACCCGTACAGCCAACAGGGCAAAGGAATACTTTGCGGCAGGCAACTGGTTTTGGCCGGAGACTCCGACATTTGACAAAGACGGATTTCCTTCTTTTGAAGCGATGGCCGACGGAACCTATATCGTCCAGCATGGTGAACGTAAGTATGATGAGAAGATTTATTTATGGCCATTACCAAGTGATGATGTATTGATAATGAATGGAAAACTTGTTCAAAATCCAGGGTACTAACTTTATTAAATAAATGATATTATGAGCATTGGAGAAATTTTATTGCGCAGTCGCTATCAACCATTGGAAAGGGTGTTGAGCTATGATGTATTCAACACCGGCTTTAACGGCTGGATGACATTAATGCCTAACTTTACGGAATATCCCGATTTTGATGTTCCCAAGACATTGGTCAATAAAGACCAGTGGCCACCGGTCATGCTTAGTTCCGCTACTTTCAGGTATCCGGGTACTCACGGAGCTATGTCCGGCACTTACTCTCTTAAACTTTCGACAAGACCTGTTGCCGCTCCTTATACGGAGATTCCGGCGGAAGGTTGTCTGGGACATGCCATTAAGCGGCTTTCGTTCTCTCGTCCGGGCTGCAAATATTTGCAGATAGAATGTTGGTTTACATACACGGCGGAGCAGGATGTGGTGGATGGCGGTGACCGTCCGCAACCGGGTTTGCATGAGAGTTCCATCCGCGATTTTGGTATGGGATTCGATGTACAGGAGGGTGGAAAACGTTACCATGTAGGAATTCGCTATCTCAATGCAGTAGATGGCAAATTAATGCAGAAGTGGCAGTATGAACATTCCAATGAAGACATAACCGACCGCGATTGGGCTTATGGACTTGACGGAGACTGGTGTAAGAGGGGAGTCGATCCCTGGTGGTTCGGCCGCCGTTATCCTAATGGCGACCACGATGGATTCAAGGATTTGAAAGATGGTCATCAGAAACTCATTTATAATGAAACCGACTGTAAACTCAATTGGCAATACATGCGTCTGAAACTTGACACAGAGCTTCGTGAATATGTAGAGTTCCAATGTCAGGACAAAATTTGGGATATGCGTGGCATTGCAGCCGATACCGTTGACGGATATGGACGCATCGACAATCTTATCAATCCTCTTTTCTGGGTGGGTACTGATACCAATCGTCGTGTATTCTTTTATATAGATTCTGTTGTTGTTTCACAAGAATAAAAGGAGGAATGTAATATATGAAAATGTTTAATGATTCCCATCTTGAGGTAAAGAAGTTCTTTAAAGGTACTTTCTTCACTCATCCTTACGAGGCTGGTTGGGCAGATGAGGCTATATTCTTTGTTATGGTTGAGAAAATAGAAGGAGATCCCGTATTCGAAGGTCGTGTACAACTATCGCAAGACGGTATACATTGGGCTGACGACGGTAGTGAGCCTACAATCTTCAAAGGACTTGGCCAACATATTATAAAGGTAAATTCAAATTTTGGTAATTATATTCGTCTTGCCGTCAGCATTGAAGGCGGAGAGATGTTTTTAAATCTTCATATAGCATGCAAAGGTTAATATTTATACTTAGTCTGTTCATTCTTGCGATTGTAGGATGCAGTTCCAATGAGTCTCACTCATTTTTGATTCGTCCGGATGGAGGTGGGGAAGATGCTGCCACTGAAATAGAGGTAGGTAAAACGATTCCTGCCTGGCAGGAGGGTGTGATGGATATTCATTTCATCAATACGACTACCGGTGAAAGCATGTTTGTAATATTCCCGGATGGTACGCAAATGCTTATCGATGCCGCAAGTTCGAGTGTTACGACCAACTCTAATAGTAATACGACCAATACCGGTATCCGTAGTCGTTGGGATCCGACTCTGACTTCTACCCGTGGTTCACAGATTATAACTGATTACATTCGTAAGTGTATGGTATGGACAGGTAACAGTACGATTGATTATGCCGTACTTACCCACTTCCATAATGACCACTTCGGCGGTTATACTTCTTCCTTGCCGAAATCTTCCAACTCCGACACTTATTCGTTGATAGGTTTTGCCGAGATTTTCGACAATTTCAAGATTGGTACGCTTCTTGATCGTGGCTATCCCGATTATAACTATCCGTTCAATATGGCGACAATGGCAGACAATGCTCCAAGTTGCAGCAACTATATCAATGCAGTGAAATGGCATGTCGCCAATCAAAAGTTTGATGCTGCGATATTCAAAGCAGGGGCGAATAATCAGATCGTTCAGAAGTATAATCCTGCAAAGTATCCTACTGCAAAGGTGCAAAACGTGGCAGTGAATGGAGAGATCTGGACAGGTTCGGGCACTACCACAAAGAAGACATTCCCTGAACTCTCGGAGATTTCATACGAAAATAGTAAGAACATTACCTCCAGTGACAATTGTCCGCCGGAGAATATTACCAGTTGTGTGATGAAAGTTTCGTATGGCAACTTTGATTTCTTTGCCGGTGGTGACCTTCAGTATAACGGACGTTCGAGTCATGCGTGGAAAGATGCCGAACTGCCCTGTGCAAAAGCAGTAGGTCAGGTGGAACTATTGAAAGCTAACCATCACGGGGTAACCAACACCAATCAGGTGGATGCTCTGAAAGCACTCAATCCACAAACGATTGTTGTCAATTCGTGGGTAGATTGTCATCCCCGCACCGATATACTGAATTCGATGGAGACAACACTCCCTGCGTGTGACATGTTTATCACTAACTTCTGGCAAGGCGATCGCCCCAGCGGAGTAGACGACCGGGTTACGGCGGAAGAGGCTGCGAGAGTAAAGGGATATGATGGACATATTGTAGTTCGTGTGACCGACGGGGGAAACAAATATAGAGTTGTGACAATCACAGATTCTGACGGGGCAATGACTGTTAAGACTATTTCCGGTCCATATACAAGCAGATAATGAATACAAAATATTATGATGTAATAGTAGCAGGTGCAGGTCCTGCCGGGATATGTGCGGCTGTAGCCGCCGCCCGGCAAGGAGCACGTGTTGCTCTTATCGAAAGATACGGAGTCATCGGAGGTAACCTGACCGCCGGGTATGTCGGCCCTATTCTCGGTAGTGTAAGCAAGAACACGATGCGCGATGAGGTTTGTGCTATTCTTGGCGTCAAAGACAATGACTGGATTGGCGAACATGGAAATGCTCACGATTTCGAAGAGGCAAAACTTACATTGGCAGAATTTGTCGCCAGGGAAAAGAATGTCGATGTCTTTTTGCAATGTTGCGTGTCGGATGTTATTCGTGACGGAAAGGTGGTAAAAGGTATTAAGTGTGCAAGTAACGAGGGGACGCTATGTTTTGAAGCCGCGGTTACGATTGACTGTACCGGTGATGCCATAGTATCTTTTCTTGCCGGTGCAAAAATAGAAAAAGGACGTGCTGACGGACTCATGCAGCCTGTAACCCTTGAATACACTATTGACGGCGTAGATGAATCGAAAGGAATTATCTGTATTGGAGATGTAGACAATGTCCAATTGAATGGCGAGTGTTTTCTTGATTGGTGTAAAAAGAAAGCCGATGAGGGCGAACTTCCCCGGATGCTTGCTGCCGTGCGTTTGCATCCGTCGGTCAGACCGGGTTGCCGTCAGGTAAATACGACACAAGTCAATAGGGTGGATATAACTTCGGTAAGCTCTATTTTCGCTGCCGATCTTGAACTTAGGCAACAGATACGTCTCCTGACTCAATTCTTGAAAGAAAATTTGCCGGGTTACGAAAATTGTAGAGTGATCGGAAGCGGTACAACAACCGGAGTGCGCGAAAGCCGCAGGGTGATGGGCGACTATGTGATCGATGCCGATGAGATGGCAGAAGGCTGCCGTTTTGCCGATGTGGTGGTACATAAAGCATTGTTCATTGTCGATATACATAATCCTGACGGAGCCGGACAGGCGGAACCGACCATCCAATATTGCAAACCATACGATTTGCCGTATCGTTGTTTTCTCCCGTTGGGCTTGGAAGGGCTTTTGGTGGCGGGACGGTGCATATCGGGTACTCACAGAGCTCACGCTTCCTATCGTGTCATGAGTATTTGCATGGCGATGGGAGAGGCTGTTGGCATTGCCGCTGCCATGAGTGCGTCGCAGCATTGTACTCCGCGGGCTCTCGATGTAGGAGAGTTGCAGAAACGGCTTGAGTCGTTAGGCATAGAGCTGTTCGATTAACGTAGAACATAATCATACTTTAAATTTATAGAGCATACTTATGAAAAAGATCTATTTGTCTGTCGTGTGCTTACTGATCTCTATTCCCCTTATCGCCCAGTTGTATGTAGAGCCGGAGAAAGAGGTAGAGTGCTCTGTCTTCCTGGCAAAGGAAGGACGGGGGCGGGCACAGCAAGGACTTGAAATATGGGATGATTACATATTCTCGTGCGAGGATGGAGGGCACGTGAATATCTATGATTTCAAAAGTGCCGATCCGAAACCTGTGGCAGGCTTTGAGTTGGCGTCCTCCCATCCGGACAACCATGTAAATAATGTATGCTTTGGCGTCGAGACAAAACGCGGAGCATCGTTTCCTCTCTTGTATATCACAAACGGGAAGGTAGGAAGCGAGTTGGAATGGTTGTGTTTTGTGGAGAGTATCACCCGTCGTGGAAAACGTTTTAGCAGCGAAATCGCACAGACAATTGAACTTGATGGCTCGAAGTGGGCGGAGAAAGGGTATGTCCCTATCTTTGGTGCGCCAAGCTGGCTGGTCGATCGGGAGCGGGGCTTTATATGGATATTCTCGGCGCGTAAACGTACTGTGGCGAAGGTGACAAAGCATGCATGGGAAAACCAGTATGTCGCCACTAAATTCCGCATACCGTCGTTGAGTGAGGGGGCAAAGGTGCGCCTTGACGAAAATGACATTCTCGATCAGGTGGTGTTCCCCTATGAGGTATGGTTCACACAAGCGGGCTGTATGCATGATGGTAAAATCTATTTCTGCTTCGGAGTTGGGAAACAGGATGACAGCCGTCCTTCCTGCATCCGGGTGTACGATACGGATAGGCGGACGATTACTGCCCGATACAATGTGCAGGAACAGGTTATTTACGAACCGGAAGATATTGTGGTCAAAGACGGGGTTATGTATGTCAATACCAATACGAATGCGAAAAAGACGTCTGATCTTCCTTGCATATTCAAACTCTCTCTTCCGAAAGAAAAGCCGGTGACCGAAAATCCTCTCGACGAGATACGCAGGGATCCGGAACGTGCGGGCGGCGTGTATTATGTGACCGATCTTTCACATCCGGTTACGCCGGCGCCCAAAGGATATACGCCTTTCTATATAAACGGCTATTTCCGTCACGGAGCGCGTCAGATAGACGATGAGGTGACTTATCCTGCTATATACGGCGTATTGGAGAAAGCTCATGCCACAAACAATCTTACCGATTTTGGGAAAGCCCTGTACGAACGTCTTGAACCGTTCAAGAAGAATGTGTTTTACAAAGAAGGCGATCTGACACAAATCGGTTATCGTCAGACAAGGGAGATAGGCCGGAGGATGGTACAAAACTATCCGGAAGTATTTGAAGGCCATCCCTATTTGAAGACTAACGCAACGAATGTGCTTCGGGTGGCGGCCACCATGCAATCTGTAAATTCGGGTATTTTGTCGCTACGTCCCGGGCTTGAGTGGGCGGAGATAGACAATTCCCGTTCGTTCCTTACCACACTGAATCCATACGGTAACGTATGTCCCGACAGAAGTCCGCTTGATAAATATATACTCGGTAAAGAAAACAGTTGGTATAAAAAATATCGTTCATATATAGATGAAAAGTTGAATGTGGATGCTTTTTTTACAAGACTGTTTATAGACGTAACACAAGTAGAAAGTGAATATGACAAGTACGACCTGATCCATCGTTTCTGGTTAATGGCATCACTTATGCAATGCCTCGACCGCCAAGTGCCTATATGGGATATTTTTACAGAAGAGGAAATATTGGCTTGGGCAGAAATCGAGAACTATAAGTATTTTGCGCAGAAAGGTCCTGAACCGGTATCTCACGGGCGTAGTTGGGGACTTGCATCCCGCACGTTACGCCATTTGTTAGACGAATCTGCCGAAGATCTGGTTCGCAAGCGTCATGGTATCAATCTCAACTTCGGACACGATGGCGTTCTGATGGCCATCTTGACAAATCTGCAAGCCGGAACGTGGGCGCGGGAGGCTGGTAATTCCAAAGAAGCGTTGCGGAGTTGGAAGTACTGGGATATTCCGATGGGTGCGAATCTTCAGATGATCTTTTACCAATCAGAAGGCAATCCGGACGTTTTAGTTAAGTTTATGCTGAATGAAAAAGACCTCCGGTTGCCGTTGGAAGCGGTTGAAGCATCTTATTACAAATGGAATGAGGTTTATAAATTCTATATAGAACATTGCGACAAGGTGGAAAGATCACTTGCCGAAACATTGAAATTATCGTATGAAGACTTTTAATTATAATCGTGCTGAAATAAAGGCCGGAATAGTACATTTCGGCGTTGGAAACTTCCATCGTGCACATCTCGAAGCTTACACAAATTTATTACTTGAAGATCCGTCACAAAGATGCTGGGGGGTATTCGGAGCCATGATTATGCCTACAGACGGGGTATTGTTCAACGCCCTCAAGAAAGATGACGGCATATATCAGTTGACGACATGCAGCCCTTCCGGCGAACAGGATAGTATGCTGATTGGTTCGCTTGTAGAACTGGCATGGGGGGAAATAGATAGTGAGCCTATCATCGCTAAAATAGCATCGGAGGAGATAAAAATCATCTCTCTCACCATTACCGAAGGGGGATATAAGGTTGATTTTAACCAATCGCGCAGTGTGTTCTGGTATGTAGCCGAAGGACTTAAACGTCGGATGGAGAAAGATTTGCCGATTACGATTCTTTCGTGTGACAACATGCAGATGAACGGCAATGCCGCCAAATGTGCGTTTATGTCATACTTCGAAGCGAAATATCCTGAGGTGGCAGCGTGGGCGAAAAAGAAAGTGACGTTCCCGAATTCGATGGTGGATAGAATCACTCCCGTAACAAAACCGGGTAAGGTTACAGATGTGTGTTGTGAAGACTTTATACAATGGGTGATTGAAGATAATTTCATTGCAGGCCGTCCTGCATGGGAGAAGGTGGGAGTTACATTCACCCATGATGTGACCCCGTATGAAATCATGAAATTAAGTCTTCTCAATGCGTCACATACTCTTCTTTCTTATCCTGCCTATATGGAAGGATTCAGGAAGGTCGATGCTGTAATGGCAGACGAGAGGTATCGTGCAATGATAAAGCTGTTTATGAACAGGGACGTTACTCCTTATGTTCCGGTTCCCGAAGGCGTTGACCTTGAAGCGTATAAAGACCAGCTTATTGAACGATTTTCAAACAAGGCGATCAGCGATCAGGTATCACGGCTTTGCGGCGATGGTATTGCTAAGTTTGCGGTTTATGTGGTACCCATACTCAAACAGATGTTGCAGGATGGGAAGGATATTTCGATAGAGGCTTTCCTGATAGCTGTTTATTGCAAATACCTGATAGGTGCGCGCACCGAGTCCGGTGAAAATATAGCTATCTCCGAACCTCACATCACTCCGGCGGACAGGAAGTTGATTTCGGGAGGATCGCCGGCCGAGTTCTTGAAGATATCACCTTTTGTGTCATTGGGATTGGACAAATACCCTGTGTTTATGGAAAAGTATGAGCAGTTTTATGCTATGCAGGTAGCAGAAGGGTTGAAGGTCTTATTACAGTAAACAACTAAAAAATACAAGGCAATGAAGAAGTTTTTCATAACGGTTGTTCTGTCGCTTTCGTGCGTATTGTCGGTTTCGGCACAAAAACAGACGGAGGCGTCAACGCTTAACCTGATAGGTAAGCCGTTTGAATCGACTCCCAATCCGTATCATAGAGTCGATACATTGGTTTATAAAGGTTTTAACAGGACGGAGAACCGACAACTCCGTTGTTCTGCCGGTATGGCTGTGTTGTTTAAAACGAACACGCGTAATATACAGATTACGACAAAGTGGGGATATGTATATTCGAGCCATTCAACCATGCCGATCTCTTATAAAGGATATGATCTTTATATCAAAAATGCAAACGGTCAATGGCAGTATGCGGCAAGCGGTTCATTGAAAGCGTATAAGGGCGAGAAAACCGAGACATTCACGCTCATTGAGAATATGGATGGTACGATGCACGAATGTATGATGTATATGCCGATGTATTCGGAGGTCATTTCTTGTAAGATAGGGATAGATGACGATGCTGTTATCGAACCGTTGAAGTCCGATTTTCGTCACAGGATAGCGATATATGGCTCTTCGTTTACGCAGGGAGTGAGCACGGATCGATCCGGTATGAGTTATCCCATGCAATTTATGCGTAATACAGGTCTTCAAGTCGTGTCGCTCGCAACAAGCGGACGTTGCCTGATGCAACCTTACATGCTCGACGTTCTTGCGGAAGTCAAGGCTGATGCCTTTATATTCGATACTTTTTCAAATCCTGACGCAGAACTGATAAGAGAGCGCCTGATGCCGTTTATCGATCGGCTTATAGCGGCACATCCGGCTATTCCGTTGATATTTCAGCGTACTATCTATCGTGAACGACGTTCATTCGATACAGTTCTTGATGCGAAAGAACGGGCTAAGGCGGCAACCGTAGAGGAGTTGTTTGCGAAAATCCTCACGAACCCGAAATATAAAGACGTTTATCTGATTACGCCTGATGCTTCCGATGCGCATGAGACATCGGTCGACGGAACTCATCCAAGTAGTTATGGATATGCACTTTGGGCGAAGTCAATAGAGACTCCGGTAATAGAAATTTTAAGTAAATATGGTATAAAATGAGACAAGCGGTATTAGTAGAACCAAAACATATTGAATTTCGCGAGGTTGAGGCGCCTAAGGCGTCGGACCTGAAAGAACATCAGGTGCTTCTGAATATTAAGAGAATTGGTATTTGTGGAAGTGAGATACATTCTTATCACGGATGTCATCCGGCAACTTTCTATCCGGTAGTTCAGGGGCATGAATATTCGGCAGTGGTAGTCGCTACGGGGATGGCGGTTACGATCTGCAAGGCGGGTGACGTTGTCACCGCACGTCCGCAACTCGCGTGTGGGAAGTGCAAGCCTTGTCAGCGGGGAGAGTATAATATTTGTGAAGAGCTAAGAGTGCAGGCTTTTCAGGCAAATGGAGCTGCGCAAGACTTTTTTGTGGTTGATGATGACAGGGTTGCGGTGTTGCCTGAAGGTATGTCACTTGATTATGGGGCTATGATAGAACCGGTGGCAGTGGCTGCGCATGCAACTATGCGTGGCGGGGACTTGAAAGGTAAGAATGTGGTTGTATCGGGTGCCGGAACAATCGGTAACCTCGTGGCGCAGTTCGCTAAGGCAAGAGGAGCCAAACGGGTTCTTATTACCGATGTAAGTGATTTCAGACTTGAAATCGCTCGTAAATGTGGCATAATAGATACGCTCAATGTAGCTAAGACGCCGCTCAAAGAAGGAGCGAAGAGGCTTTTCGGGGATGAAGATTTTCAAGCTGCGTTTGAGGTTGCCGGGGTTGAGTCGAGTATTCGTTCGCTTATGGAGTGTATCGAAAAAGGGAGTACTATCGTTGTTGTGGCGGTATTTGGCAAGGATCCGTCGCTTAATATGTTCTATTTGGGAGAGCACGAACTGAAGGTGAACGGAACGATGATGTATCGCCACGAAGATTATCTTACGGCTATCGATCAGGTAAGTTCGGGAGCTATTTGTCTCGAACCGCTTATTTCAAATCATTTTCCGTTCGAGCAGTATGACGAGGCATATAAATTTATAGACGAGAATAGTGCAACATCCATGAAAATAATTATTAAACTATAAAACCATGAAAATAATAGGTATAGGAGAAGTTGTTTGGGATTGCTTCCCGGAAGGTAAGAGACTTGGCGGAGCGCCTATCAATTTCTGTTTTTTTGCAAAGGAGTTGGGAGCAGAATCATATCCCGTTACGGCAATAGGTGATGACGAACTCGGTGATGAAACATTTGCGGTGCTTAAAGAGACCGGACTTGATTTAGGATATATTTCCCGTAATATTTTGCCGACAGGTAAAGTGCTTGTGTCGTTGAATGAGGCCGGTGTACCGCAATATGACATTGTTGAGAATGTTGCTTGGGATGCTATCGAGTGTAGTCCTGCGACCATGAAACTTGTCAGCGATGCAGATGCTGTTTGTTGGGGCTCTTTGGCACAGCGAAGCGAAAAGTCACGTGCTGCAATCTTAAGGCTCATAGATGCCGTGCCAGATACCTCTTTGAAAGTGTTTGATATTAATATCAGGCAACATTTTTATTCGACAGACTTGATTGTGGAATCCTTGCAAAAAGCAAATGTGCTCAAATTGAATGAAGACGAATTGCCGTTATTGATCTCTCTTCTTTCTCTTTCGACTGATTTTGTGGAAGCTATCACAGAACTCATAGCTCGTTTTTCGCTCAAATTTGTTATATTCACACAGGGCGCAGTACGTAGTGGCATATATGATGACAGTGGGGAAATTTCATCCATAGATACACCTAAAGTCGAGGTGGCCGATACTGTAGGTGCAGGCGACTCGTTTACTGCTACCTTTGTTGTGAACATACTTAGAGGGGCGTCGGTCGCTGAATCACACCGCAAAGCGGTAGATGTATCGGCATATACTTGTACACAAAGGGGAGCTATTAATCCGTTGCCGGATAGTAAAAAGTAATATTGGGTACTTCACATAAGGAAGTTTCGTACTTGGTTTGAATGATTCTTCAAACCAAGCGTGGTGGATATGCCTTGTTCTTGTTGATTGCAGTTTAATTCCGTTAGTTAACCGCAGAATTTGCGGCTTAGCATACCTCTTTTGGCCGCATTTTATAGATAACTCCAGTTAAATAGTTATTTTTGCAGAAATAACTGATGGTATGTTTATCCATGAAATAGAAAATTGGAGTTCATTCAGATGGAACATCAAAAGTTTGTCAGGTGAAATAGCCTGGATAAATAGGGCTATAGTCTATCTCGTGGAGCGGTTGAGTACAATTGGATTTGAATAGTAATTTTTACGAAATAAAGGAACCCATGTTGAAAATATTAGTAACCTACGCCGTACAAGGCGAATTTGTAGAGATTAAATGGCCGGATATAGAACCTTACTACATTCGTACAGGCATTGGTAAAGTGAAATCAGCCTTTCATTTGGCAGAGGCAATCCGTCAGGTACAACCGGACTTGGTGCTTAATATCGGAAGTGCCGGAACAGTCAACCATCAGGTAGGAGACATCTTTGTATGCCGTAAGTTCGTAGACCGTGATATGCAGAAGATGGCAGAATTCGGGTTGGAGTGTGAAATCAATTCATCGGCTTTGCTCGAAGGAAAAGGATATTGCACGCATTGGACGGAAGATGGAATCTGCAATACAGGAGATGGCTTCCTCACCGAGTTGACCCATGTTAGCGGAGACGTCGTGGATATGGAAGCCTACGCACAGGCATTTGTCTGCCGTTCAAAAGGAATCCCATTTATTTCCGTGAAATACGTGACTGACATTATTGGTCAGAACTCCGTGAAACATTGGGAAGATAAACTTGCCGATGCACGGCAGGGGCTATCGCATTACTTTAACGTCTTGAAAGAAAGAATATGATAAGTGACTCCTGCGGCTATCAATCCCAGGAGAATCTTTACCCATATAAAAGGAATCAGGAAGAAAATGCAATAAAGCATCGTTCCCCACATTAATACGAGAGAAATTATTTTGGCACGGAGAGGAATCGCCTTGTTTTCGCGGAAATTGCGGATGTAAGGACCGAAGTGCCGATGGTTGAGCAGCCAGTTATATAATCGGGGTGACCCTTTGAAATAAAGGGCGGCGGTGAGCAATAGAAAAGGGGTAGTGGGCAGTAGCGGCAGAAAGATGCCAAGAATACCGAGCGCAAGGGAAATACTACCTAAAACAATATATAGAGTTTTCATGCGGCAAAGATAGTGCAAAAAAAGGAAAAAAATAACACTCTTAGCTGGATGAAAACTCTATTTTATATTACCTTTGCCGTTGCATCGAGGTGACATTAGATGCGTGTAACTATTAAAATACATACACTCATGTTTACAGTAATCAAACGCATGGAGATCTCGGCTTCACATAAGCTGGTACTCCCGTATCGCAGTAAATGCGCCAGTTTACACGGTCACAACTGGATTATCACCGTCTATTGCCGTTCCGCGCGGCTCAACTCCGAAGGAATGGTGGTAGATTTCACCCGCATCAAAGAAGTAGTCACGGAGAAACTCGACCATCAGAATCTCAACGAAGTACTCCCATTTAATCCCACAGCGGAGAATATCGCCCGGTGGGTATGCAAACAGATTCCTCAATGCTATAAAGTAGAAGTGCAGGAATCGGAAGGAAACATAGTCATCTACGAGAAAGATCCCGTCGGCGCAGAAGGACAAGAATAGCAAACCAAACAAATTTTGATGATGAGAAAGATTAATGAAATCTTTTACAGCTTGCAGGGCGAAGGCTACCATACCGGAACTCCGGCCATCTTCGTCCGTTTTTCCGGCTGCAACCTGAAATGTGACTTTTGCGACACACAACACGAAGAAGGAAAAATGATGACCGACGATGAAATTATCGCCGAAGTGAAAAAATATCCTGCCGTCACTGTTGTCCTCACGGGCGGCGAACCTTCCTTATGGATAGACGATGAATTGATCGACCGTTTGCATGAGGCAGGCAAGTATGTGACCATCGAAACCAACGGTACACGCCCCCTGCCGGCAGCTATCGACTGGGTGACCTGTTCCCCCAAACAAGGGGCGAAACTTGCCATCGACCGGATGGATGAAGTGAAAGTGGTCTATGAAGGACAAGATATAAGTATTTTTGAACTACTTCCGGCCGAACATTTTTTCCTCCAGCCTTGTTCTTGTAATAACACTGCTTCAACAGTGGACTGTGTAATGCGACATCCCAAATGGAGACTCAGCCTGCAAACACACAAATTAATCGACATCCGTTGAACAAAATAGACGGGTGATACGGGAGAAGCTTAAATTATTACAAAATATAGTATGAAAGTAGGTTTGTTTATTCCTTGTTATATCAATGCTATTTACCCCAATGTGGGAGTGGCATCGTATAGACTATTGAAAAGTTTGGGAGTAGACGTCGATTATCCGTTGGATCAGACCTGTTGCGGACAACCGATGGCAAATGCCGGTTTTGAAGATGAATCGATGAAATTGGCACTCCGTTTTGACGATCTGTTTCGGGAATACGATTACATCGTCGGTCCTTCCGCCAGTTGTGTGGCGTTTGTGAAAGAGAATCATCCCGGTATCTTGGAGAAAGAAGGACATGTTTGTCAGAGTGCGGGAAAGATTTATGATATTTGTGAGTTCATTCACGATGTCTTGAAACCTTCCAAAATACCTGCACGCTTTCCTCATAAAGTCAGTATTCACAATAGCTGTCATGGGGTTCGTGAACTGTTGATTTCCGCTCCCACCGAACTGAACATCCCTTATTACAATAAATTGCGTGACCTGCTCGATCTGGTAGAAGGCATCGAAGTATTCGAGCCCAGCCATATTGACGAGTGTTGCGGCTTTGGCGGAATGTTTGCGGTGGAAGAGCAGGCAGTCTCCGTCTGCATGGGGCGTGATAAGGTAAAAGACCACATGGCTACCGGAGCCGAGTATATTGTCGGAGCGGACAGTTCCTGCCTGATGCACATGCAAGGTGTCATCAAACGGGAGCATCTGCCTATTCAGATTATCCATATTGTAGAAATTCTAGCGTCGCAATCATGAGTACAAAACATTCAAAGGCTGCCGAAAAGTTCTTGCAGGACAGCAAGATGGCAGCATGGCATAATGAAACCCTTTGGATGGTCCGTGCCAAAAGGGATAAGATGAGCAAGGAAGTTCCCGAATGGGAAGAGTTGCGCAACAAGGCTTGCGAGTTGAAACTATACTCCAACAGCCACCTCGAAGAACTTCTGCTGGAGTTTGAGAAGAATGCTACCGCCAACGGCGCCATCGTACATTGGGCAAAAGATGCCGATGAATACTGCGCCATCGTCTACGAAATACTGAATGAGCATAACGTCCACCATTTCATCAAGAGCAAATCTATGCTCGCCGAAGAGTGTGGATTGAATCCTTTCCTGATGGAGCGGGGCATCGATGTTGTAGAGTCCGATTTGGGCGAACGCATCCTGCAACTGATGCATCTCGAACCGAGCCACATCGTACTGCCCGCCATTCACATCAAACGGGAACAGGTAGGCGAACTTTTCGAAAAGGAGATGGGCACGGAAAAGGGAAACTTTGACCCTACCTACCTGACTCATGCCGCACGTAAGAACCTGCGTCATCTCTTCCTCAATGCCGAAGCCGCCATGACAGGCGCCAACTTTGCCGTCGCTTCAACCGGTGACATTGTGGTCTGCACCAATGAAGGAAATGCCGATATGGGTACTTCCTACCCGAAACTGAACATTGCCGCTTTCGGTATGGAAAAGATCGTCCCGGATTTGGACGCATTGGGTGTGTTCACCCGATTACTCGCCCGTTCGGCCACCGGACAACCGGTGACAACATATACCTCTCATTACCGCCGTCCCCGCGAAGGCGGTGAATACCATATTATCATCGTAGACAACGGCCGGAGTGCCTTACTATCCAAGCCCGACCATATCAAGACATTGAACTGTATTCGTTGTGGTGCGTGCATGAATACCTGCCCGGTGTACCGCCGCAGTGGAGGTTACTCTTATACGTACTTCATCCCCGGACCTATTGGCATCAACTTGGGTATGGCTCACGCTCCGGAGAAATATTATGATAATCTTTCGGCCTGTTCTTTGTGTATGTCCTGTTCCGATGTCTGTCCGGTGAAAGTAGATTTGGCCGAACAAATTTACAAATGGCGGCAGGATTTGGACGGACTGGGGAAAGCCAATACGGGAAAGAAGATCATGTCCGGCGGTATGAAGTTCCTGATGGAGCGTCCGGCATTGTTCAACGCAGCCTTGTGGGCAGCCCCGGTGGTAAATGGCCTGCCCCGTTTCATGAAATACAACGATCTCGACGATTGGGGAAAGGGGCGTGAACTGCCGGAATTTGCCAGCGAGTCGTTCAATGAAATGTGGAAGAAAAACAAAGTACAGGGAAAGGAGGAATCCAAATGAGCAGCAGAGAAGAAATATTAGCCAGCATCCGCCAGCATACGCAGACGCGTTATGATAAACCGGATATTGCGGATATGAAACGATTGTCATATCCTGACAAGATAGAACAGTTCTGTGCAATCAGCCGTGCGGTGGGTGGTACGGCAGTTGTATTGGGTGAAGGGGAAGATGTGAATGCGGTCATACGCCGGACTTATCCGAATGCTATGCGCATTGCTTCCGTATTGCCGGATATTTCCTGTGCTACGTTCAATCCCGATAATCTGGATGATCCGAAAGAGTTGGACGGCACAGATGTTGCCGTAGTGAAAGGAGAAATCGGAGTAGCCGAAAACGGAGCCATCTGGATACCGCAGACGGTGAAATATAAAGCGATCTATTTTATCTCGGAGAAGTTGGTTATTCTGCTCGACCGGAATAAAATTGTAGATACCATGTATGACGCCTACCGCGAACTGGACGGACAGGAATATCAGTTCGGAACGTTCATCTCCGGTCCGTCAAAGACTGCTGATATTGAGCAGGCTTTAGTGATGGGAGCGCATGGGGCACGGGACGTGTTAGTGATATTAACCTAATGTTTCTCTGTTGATTATTCTAAAATAAATTTGGTTTCAAAACAATGGAGTTTTATATTTGTTAGTACAAACGAAATGGAGACTCTGTTGATGCTGTAAAAACAGAGGCTCTATTGGTAAGAAATAGAGCCTTTGTTTCATATAAACAGAGCTTCCGTTTGATGTAAATAGAATATCTGTTTCTGCTTGTCCATAGTAGATAAATGAGTTCGTAGGATAAGAGTAGTAAAACGTTTAATTATAAATTATATGTATGCCAATAAAGTAAAGAAAATAGCCGCCGTCCATGACCTTTCGGGAATGGGGCGCGTATCTCTGACCGTCGTCATTCCTATTCTTTCATCCATGGGGTTTCAGGTCTGTCCGCTTCCTACGGCTGTATTATCCAATCATACGCAATATCCCGGTTTCTCCTTCCTCGACCTGACGGACGAAATGCCGAAAATTATTGCCCAATGGAAGAAGCTGGAGGTAGAATTCGACGCTATCTATACCGGATATCTGGGTTCTCCGAGACAAATTCAGATTGTTTCTGATTTTATCAGGGACTTTCGTCGGCCGGACAGTTTGATCGTTGCCGATCCGGTATTGGGAGATAACGGACGATTGTACACCAACTTTGATGGAGAGATGATAAAAGAGATGCGCCACCTGATTACTAAAGCAGATGTGATTACCCCCAATTTGACGGAACTATTTTATTTATTGGATAAACCTTATAAAGCAGATAACACGGATGAAGAGCTGAAAGAATATCTTCGTCTTTTGTCCGACAAAGGTCCGCAAGTGGTTATCATCACCAGTGTTCCTGTACATGATGAGCCTCATAAAACGTCTGTCTATGCTTATAACCGTCAGGGAAACCGCTACTGGAAAGTGACCTGCCCTTATCTGCCTGCACATTATCCCGGCACGGGAGATACTTTCACCAGTGTCATCACCGGCTCTTTGATGCAGGGAGACAGTCTGCCGATGGCATTGGACCGTGCCACACAGTTTATCCTGCAAGGTATTCGTGCCACTTTCGGGTATGAATATGACAACCGTGAGGGTATTCTGTTGGAGAAAGTGCTTCATAATTTGGATATGCCAATACAGATGGCTAGTTATGAACTGATTTAAGATAGGCTTTGTGTTGTTATTACTATGCCAATAGGTTGGCACAACAATGCCACCTTGTTTGCATGTCTGTGCCACTGTGTTGGCACAAATGTGCCTTCTTATTGGTATTTATTAAGTTCAGAATCGTACTGTTACTCTTGCCGGGAGTTTTCCACTTGTCCACTTAGGTCCTTCTTTGACAAGCCGGATGGCTTCTTTATCAGCGAATTCGCATAATCCATGAATAACAGTGATATTTTGCGGCTTTCCTTCTTCATCAACAAAGAAAGAAAGGACTACCTTCCCCTTAATATCTTTACAGTTATCATCCGTTGGACGAACGAGATTCTCTTTCAGGTATTTCTGATAGCTACGTTTACCGATGACAGGTTGTGGAGTGATCTCTTTCTCTGCCTGTTCCTCAACCTTCACAACACTTCCGAGGGTTGTTGACTTCTTATTTTTCTTAGCGCCATATCCCACTACCACCACTTCATTGAGTGTCTGTTTGTTTTCGTTCATGGCAATGAGCATCGTCCGGCTGGTATCTACCCGGATTTCTACCGGATCATATCCGATATACTCCGCTGTTAATCGTTTCTTATCATCCTTTTTGATTAACGAAAATTCTCCATTCATATTTGTGATGGTTCCGATATTCGTTCCTTTATATGTCACACTGGCTCCGATAAGCGGTTCCCCTTTTTTGTCGGTCACTATTCCTTTAATCATGTTATTTTGGGGAAGGATAGTCGCTACCTTAGCCATCTTCATTTTCTTATCTGATTCAGATTCGAAAGTATCTATCGTTGCTACTACTTCTTGCAATGCAGCAGTCTCTTCCGAGACTTCTTCCATCATCGGCACAGCTGCCACAGGCGCACCTTGTGGTTGCGAAGTCGTTTGGATTTTGGCAATCATATCTTTCTTATCCGCTTGTCTCGCAGTAATTTCGGAAATAGGAGTGGAATCCGTTTTTACCTTTGTAGTAGCTAATGCGATTTCCTTTTGCGGAGTTGCGGGAACTGTTGGAGTGGCAGGAATTGCCGGAGTTGGTGGAGCTGCGGGTTCAGCCAACTTTGTGGAAACACTCTCTTCCGCAATGAACACTTCATCTGTCATGCTCTTTTTCAGGAACAGGAAATAACTGCTGATACCGAATCCGATAATCAGACACGCAGCGATGCTCCAGGTGATAGCATAAGTGTTCTTTTTCTTTGCCGAATGAGCAGAAACCTGCATCCGCAGTTTCTCGATCCGTTGTTCGTGATTTCCCTCCACCTGGTTGTATCCATCCATAGCATCGGCCAGGAAAGGGTCTTGCATCGACTCTTTTTCCAGCCGGTGTGCCTCTTTTCCTTTGCGGAGTCCTCGTATGTAGTCCAATAGTTTCATAGGGCTTGTTTCTTAATACAAATTTTTAAGTTTCGCTTTCCGTTTTGGATATAGCTTTTCACATTGTTCAGAGTAAATCCGGTCTGTTCCACAATGTCGGCATACGACATCTCTTCGAGGAAGAAACGCGTAATACTGGTCCGTTGTTCTTCGGGCAACTTTTCGAGACAGTGATGTAATGCCTTCAGTTGTTCCTCCGAACTTTCCTCTTCACTTAATAGATGCAGAAATTCGTCAGATTCCATAATATTAACCGTATAATCTAACGGAATTTCTTTATTTTCCTTCCGTAAAAGTTGCAGGCAATGATTCTTCGCTACCCGGTAGAGCCATGGCTTGAACACTTTTATCTCATAATTTCCCAACTTAGGTAGTAAATCTTCAAATAGTTGCATGACTGCTTCCTGTGCCCGGTCTTCATCATGCAGGTATTTCAGGCAAAGTCCATACAGTAACGGTATATATCGGTTATATAATTCGCCGAAATATTCCGTATCGCCAGACTTCGTATAGTGTATCAGTAATTCCTCGTCCGATAGTCTCGATATGTTTCTTTTGAAAAACAACATCTATTCCTCTTCTTCGTCGATAACGACTTGATATTTTTCTTTCATTACTTCAAAATCACCTGTAATCTGGTCTAATATTTCATGTGTATCTGTACTCTTTACCAATGTGGGTATACCGTAATAGACGGATGCTTTGTAGGGTAGCAGTATCATTTTGCCTTTAGGCAGTGAACGTCCCATGCCGGTCATGAACACGGGAATATATTTCACTTCAGGTCGCAGAGACAGGATACGGGCTATACCGGATTTTATTTTTCCCATTTGTTCCGACTTTCCTCTGGTTCCTTCCGGAAAAAGAATCAGTGAATATCCGGCATCAATGGCTTCGAGCATCTTGCGAATCGGATCATGTTCCGAATCTTTTTCCCCTTTTCTCCTGATTAAAAGAGTATTGATGAAAAAGTTGCTGATGGAAGCCTGAAAGCGGGTTTTCCCGAAATAGTCTTCTGCTGCTACGGGTTTGACTTTCCACAAAAGTTCGCCGGGCAGGGAAGCCAATAGGCTTAGGGTGTCCAGGTGGCTGTTATGGTTGGCAAGGATGATGAATTGCTTTTCCTTTTTGAGGAACTGGCAATCGGTGAACTGAACTCCCACAACCAATTTCAGAAACCATTGGAATACACCTTTATATATAATCTGCATGGCAGCAGCTTGCATGAATCTTTTTTCCATTCTCTCCGTTTAATATGCAATGTAATAAACTAAATGAAAAAATACAGGAGCCGTGTAGGCCAGAGAATCTATCCGGTCGAATACTCCTCCATGACCGGGAATACTGTTCCCCATGTCCTTAATTCCTTTATCTCTCTTGATGGCGGAGATGACTACGTCTCCCGAGAATCCGGCAATCGCAACGAGAGCACTTACCAGGATAACGTTGGGAGCGGAGAGGGGAGTCAGGAAACCGAGGAAGTAACCAATGACGGTAGTACTGATTACACCGCCCAGAAATCCTTCCCACGTTTTGTTCGGACTTACTTTCGGGAGTATCTTATGTCGTCCGAGAAGTTTGCCCCAGATAAATTGCATAACATCGTTGATTTCCGTAAGGAATACAAGGAATAATAGCAGACCTCGTCCTCCTGCATTGAATCCCGGAAGTTCAGGAAGCGACAGGAGATAAGCGAGGTGGCTGATACCGAATACTGAAAGCATCAGAATCCACTGCAACAGAGCCATCGACTTGGTAATTCCGTGGGTGTCTCCCTTTAAAACAAGTCGTAAGGGCAATACGAGAAACATAACTACCGGAATGAAGATGATGAATGCTCCATACCAGGCAAGGTAAGCAAGGTAATATTGAATGGGAATGGCCAATATCCCCCAAAACAATGCTCCGCGATCTGCCTCTCTGAATCCCAACACCGAATACAGTTCTCTGAAAGCGATGAAAGAGAGAAAGGCAAGGAAGAAGTAAGAAATGTTATAACTGATAAATACAGCGCCGATAAACATGCCCGCCATGATCCACCATGAACGCGTGCGGGCGGAGAGTTCGCTGATATTTGTTTTTGGAGAGATCTTCTTTACGAGAAAAAGAATAAGGCTTGCCGTAACAAGCAGTCCGATGATGAGCGAAATGACGATAATCAATTCATCGCTTAGCGTAGGAAATATGATATCCAGTAGTTCTTTCATTTTATTTCATTGTTTGTTGTGTGTGACATGAGGTACAGACGGTGTATCAGTGTTGCGACAAGGCCGACGTTGATTATTATCAGAGCTATGAGACATACCATCCGGTCGTATCCTGCGTGAATGGTGCAGGTGGCTACTACAAAGGCAAGCGTGAGCAATGCCATGCGGTGTTGCTTGGCCATCGGACCGTTAAAGAAATGCTGGTGCGTTTTGTAGGCTCCTATCCAGCGGAAATAAGCTGTCATAACGGCAAGAAGGGCCGCTAGCCATCCCAGTTCAATACCGAATCCACCTGCTATATATCCGATGGGAATGATGAACAAAGCATCAGCAAAGCGGTCGGGCATATCATTGTAGAGATCTCCGTTGGCACTTTTCTTCCCTCCTTCAATAGCTACCATCCCATCGAACAGGTTGCAGAGTAACCGCGACTGCATGCAAACGATGAACAGAATGTAGGCTACATACTTGTTAAAACCGGGATCAATGACTGTGCCGATCAACAGAAGGCACCCCACCATAGCGAAGAATACGCTCATCATGGAAATTTGATTGGGAGTGACACCCCAATGAGTTAGTTTGCGGGCAATAATAGTAGCCCAGGCCGTGTTTCGTGAGGCTATTTCCCGCCTTCCGTCGACTTCGTTTTTCATATTTATAATATGTTTATGATCGGCAAATATACACATCATCTTAAGAGTTGCAAAGGAATGAGTGAGAATTTTGAAATGACTCTTTTTTCTGCCGGATAAAAAAAAGTTCAGGCAATTTATGGAATCTGTGTGAAATGTGCATCTCTATAATAAAAGCGAACTAATAGTAACATTTTAAAATAAGAAGTTATGAAAACAAATCAATTCAGAGCGATGATGCTCGTACTGCTAATGGCGGTTATTTCTTTAGGTAGGATGAATGCGCAAGTTATTACTGTGTCGGGTACGGTGACGGATGCAAAGGATGGAAATCCGCTTGTAGGTTGTTCGGTACAGATCAAGGGTACTTCGAAAGGTGCAATAACGAATATGAAGGGCCAGTATACAATTCAGGCCAAGAAGGGGGAGACGTTGTTGTTTCAGTATATCGGGTATAAGCAAGAGAGAAGGGTGGTGAAATCGGCTACGCTGGATGTGAAGATGAAAGCTGATGATGTGGTATTGGAAGAATGTGTAGTGGTAGGATACGGGCATGAGCTAAAGGCTACTAAATCGGTGTCTGCTGCTTATATGGCGGTATGTCCGACACCGGGAATCATGTATGATGCTGTAAATGCGGAAGAATACGGGCAGATTCAGGAGAATGGATTTAAGAGTGTGTCGGATGCTCCGCTTTCTACTTTCTCTATTGATGTAGATGCTGCTTCTTATAGTAATATGCGTCGTTTTATCAATAAAGGTGAATTGCCTCCTGTAGATGCTATCCGTACGGAAGAATTAGTGAACTACTTTTCCTATGATTATCCGAAACCGACAGGAAGTGATCCTGTGAAAATCACGATGGAAGCCGGAGCATGTCCCTGGAATGCGGATCACCGTCTTGTGCGTATCGGCTTGAAAGCTAAAGAAATCCCGACGGAACATCTGCCTGCATCTAATCTGGTGTTTCTGATTGACGTCTCCGGCTCTATGTGGGGAGCTAACCGGTTGGATTTGGTGAAATCATCTCTCAAATTGTTGGTAAACAACTTACGGGATAAAGATAAAGTAGCTATCGTGACTTATGCAGGCAGTGCCGGTGTGAAACTGGAGGCCACTCCGGGTAGTGACAAACAGAAGATTCGTGAAGCGATAGATGAATTGACGGCAGGTGGTTCTACGGCAGGTGGTGCGGGTATCCTGTTGGCGTATAAAATAGCCAAGAAGAATTTTATCTCTAATGGTAACAACCGTATCATACTTTGCTCCGACGGTGATTTTAATGTGGGTGTTTCTTCCGCCGAAGGATTGGAACAATTGATTGAAAAAGAACGTAAGAGTGGAGTGTTCCTTACCGTATTAGGTTATGGCATGGGTAATTATAAAGATAAGAAGATTCAGGTGTTGGCAGAAAAGGGAAACGGTAATCATGCTTATATAGATAACTTGCAGGAAGCCAATCGTGTTTTAGTAGGCGAATTCGGCGCTACATTGCATACAGTGGCGAAAGACGTCAAACTGCAAGTGGAATTTAATCCTTCCCAAGTGCAGGCGTATCGTTTGATTGGTTACGAAAGCCGTCTGTTGAAAGACGAAGACTTTAATAATGATGCTAAAGATGCCGGAGATATGGGTGCGGGACATACGGTAACTGCTTTTTACGAAGTGATTCCTACAGGTATAAAGAATGAATATGTGGGTAAAATAGACGATCTGAAATATCAGAAGAAAGAGAAAGTGACAGTGAAACCGACAGGCTCTAATGATCTCCTGACTGTGAAACTGCGTTATAAAGCTTCGGATAAAGATGTCAGCAAGAAAATGGAACTTCCTTTCGTTGATAATAAAGGTAATAATGTTTCTTCTGATTTCCGCTTTGCTTCTGCAGTGGCTATGTTCGGACAGTTGCTTCGGGACTCTGACTTCAAAGGAAATGCCAGTTACGATAAAGTGATTAATCTGGCCAAACAGGGACTGAATAATGATGATAAAGGATATAGAAGAGAATTCATCCGTTTGGTTGAGGCTGCCAAAGGATTGGAAAGAACGAATAAGAACTAGGAAATCGGGCGGGAGTCATTGTGAGTGTACGCTATATGACTATGCGTAAGATTCGCAGATATGAATGAACGTAGAATTCCAGATGGATAATCGTAGAAAATCATAGTGACGGTATATGTTCGGGATAGTGACGCTATCGCTGTTGTATACCGTCACTATCTTTGTCGGATAGCGTCACTATCATTTATTTCGTCCGAATTTCGTCCGACCTGAAACGAAAAATAGCCGTAAACTTATCGTTTACAGCTATTTAACTCTGCACGGGAGGAGAGGCTCGAACTCCCGACACCCGGTTTTGGAGACCGGTGCTCTACCAACTGAGCTACTCCCGTGTTTGCGGCTGCAAAGGTAGTAGAAACTTCTGAATCTCCAAACATTCGGGTAAATAAGTTTTGAATTATTTTAATTTTTCCCACTCATCGGGCTTAAAACCGACTAGAACGAAGCTGTCTGTCACTACCAATGGGCGTTTCACCAATTTACCGTTGGTTGCCAATAGTGCTATCTGTTCTTCCTCACTCATTGCAGGTAGCTTCTCGCTTAGTTTCAGCTCTTTATATACTAATCCGCTCGTGTTGAAGAATTTCTTCACCGGCAGACCGCTGCGCGGAATCCATGCCTTTAATTCTTCCACCGTAGGATTTTCTTCTACGATTAAGCGGTTGGTAAACTCAATGTTATTTTCTGTTAACCATTTCTTGGCTTTTTGGCATGTGCTGCATGCCGGGTACTGCAAAAATAATGTTGCCATATTCATTTATAATTTAATACTTGATATTTAATACTTAATACTTGAACTTCACTTCAATATCTGTAAATCCTGAAACATAATCCGGTAAGCGGCCGCTTTCTTTTCCAATGCTAATGGATACGCCCTTGATGATGAGGGCATCCGGTAAAGCCGCATGGCACGTCCTTCGAAAACAAATTCGGAGTAATCACCTACTTTGGGTTCTTCTATGTCGAATTGCTGTCGGAGAGTGTCCGTTGCTTTTTGGCCCGTAGTGACGATTGCTTTGCATTCGGGAAGCTGCCGCAGTAATGCTGCAACATCGGTGGCTTCCACTACTTCAAGAAACTTGTCCGATGCATTATCCTGCAACCGGCGAATGGATGAAGCGGTATCAAATAGGGCAATCCCCTTTTCGTTTAAAAAGTCTATGATTTGCTCGCGGCAGAACGATTTTAGTGTCGAATTCAGAAAGTGATTCTTATCATTAAAGAATAAGATTCCATATATACGCCACATGTCGTTGTTTAGGTTCGGGTAGTAAAACTCCATAGACCAACGTTTTTTCTGTGGCGGAAAACTTCCCAGCATAAGTAATTTTGATTTCGCTGGGAGAAACGGTTCTAACGGATGTATTTCGATTTCCATAATTTCTTTCATTTTAATTTCGTACAAAAATAGTGATAATGTTTATTTCCTTCAAAATCAATGAGAAAAAATGCTAGATTTAAAATAATTAGTTATTTTTGCGGCGTGATGAACAAACAATATTTTATTATATCATTGAAAAAAGAAATTTTTGTGACTTGCTTCTTGATAGGCTTACTTTTCCTGGAGGGAGGAAATTGTTATGCTTCGGAGCAACAAGCGTTAAGAGGGACGATAGAAGTTCCTTCTGATCATAATACCGTGAGAGGGCGTGTAATTGATATCTATGGTGAACCACTGATCGGTGCTACAATACGCGAAAGGGGGGGAGCCAGTGGTACTGTGACCGATATTGATGGAAAATTCTTTTTGTCTGTGCCGGATAGTGCTGTCTTACAGGTTTCTTTTGTGGGTTATAAGACTGTAGAAGTCAATGTGGCAGGTCGGAATGTGCTTGAAATACGTCTTCAGGAAGATGCGGTGATGCTTGAACATGTCATCGTAACGGCCTTGGGACTTGAAAAGGATGAAGCTACATTGGCCTATTCTGTGCAAAAAATCAAGGGAGAAGAACTGAACCGTGTCAAAGAAGTAAATATGATTGCTGCCCTGGCAGGAAAAGCTGCCGGTGTGCAAATCAACAAAAACTCTTCCGGTATGGGTGGTTCCGCAAAAGTTAGTCTCCGGGGAATCCGTTCTGTATCCGGTGATAATCAACCGCTTTATGTAATAGATGGAGTGCCGATGTCGAACACCTCTTCCGAACAGGCTTATTCGGCTATTGGTGGTACGGCGAATGCAGGGAATCGTGATGGAGGAGACGGAATCTCTAATCTGAATCCGGAAGATGTAGAAAGCATCAGTATTTTGAAAGGTGCTCCTGCTGCCGCTTTATATGGTAGCATGGCTGCTAACGGAGTGATTCTTATTACGACTAAAAAAGGCAACTCTGTCGGACAAAGGAATATTAATTTCTCTACAGGACTCACTTTCGAGAAAGCATTCAGTATGCCTAAAATGCAGAATCGTTATGGTGTCAGTGATGTGGTAGACAGTTGGGGAGAGAAAGAGAATCTGATGGCTTATGATAATCTGGATGATTTTTTCCGTACCGGATTGACATCGATGACTTCCGTATCTATCAGTTATGGAAACGAAAACCTGCAAACTTATTTCTCCTATGCCAATACTACCGGAAAGGGGATTATCGACAAGAATAAACTGAGAAAGCATAATATAAACTTGCGCGAGACGGCTACCATGTTCGACAAACGTCTGAAACTGGACGGTAGTGTGAATGTCATGAAACAGACCGTTGAGAATAAGCCGGTATCGGGAGGTTTCTATATGAATCCATTGGTAGGGCTCTACCGTTTCCCTCGTGGAGAGGATTTGTCTTATTATAAAGATCATTTTGAAACCTATGACGAAGAACGGAAACTGGGTGTGCAGAATTGGCATACGTTTACCGAAGACTTCGAACAGAATCCATATTGGATAACGAACCGCATACAAAGTAAAGAAACACGTACGCGCGTTATCCTTTCTCTTTCAGCAAACTTTAAGGTAAATGACTGGCTGACGATTCAAGCCCGTGGAAACATGGATTACTGGGCGGACAAGTTACGCCAGAAATTCTATGCGTCTACTGCCACCGCCCTGTGTGGAGCGAACGGACGATATATCGAGATGGATTATCAGGAAACCCAGATGTATGGTGATGTCATGGCGATGGTGAAGAAAACCTGGGGGGATTTTACACTGGATGCGGCGATTGGTGGTAGTATAAATGATAAAGTCGTTAATTCTACCCGATATGATTCGAAAAATGCATCTTTGAAGTTTGCTAATGTGTTTAATATTGCCAATATCGTCATGAACAGTTCTGCCAGTATTGACCAGCGAATAGATCAACGCCGTCAGTTGCAATCTATATTCGGTACGGCACAGATCGGTTATAAGGAAAAATTGTTTCTTGATTTGACGGCCCGTAATGACTGGGCGTCAACCTTGTCATATACCAAACATGAAAAATCCGGATTCGCTTATCCTTCTGTAGGGCTTTCCATGCTGCTTGATAAATGGGTGAAGTTGCCCGAATGGGTTTCTTTCGCAAAATTGCGTGGCGCTTATAGTAAAGTAGGGAATGATATTCCTCCATTTATCACTAATCCCTCTTCGCAGATCAATGCCGGTGGCGAGATACAGGCGAATGACGCCGCACCTTTCAAGGAAATGGAGCCGGAAATGACTCATGCCATCGAATTTGGAACTGAATGGCGATTCTTTCAACACCGTTTAGGGGTTAATCTGACTTATTATCGTACCAATACTTATAATCAGTTCTTCAAACTTCCCGCACTTGCAGGCGATAAGTATGCTTACCGATATGTAAATGCCGGAAATATCCAGAATCGGGGATGGGAATTGACACTGAATGGAACTCCCGTATTAACTCCTGATTTCAACTGGAAAACTTCTGTAAACTTCTCTACCAATAAGAATAAGATAGTGAAGTTGCACGAAGATCTGAAAGAAATGATTTACGGGCCTACCAGTTTTTCTTCCAGCTATGCCATGAAACTTATTAAAGGCGGTTCTATCGGTGATATATATGGTAAGGCTTTTGTGCGTGATGATGCAGGCAATATCGTTTACGAAACAGAGGGTGATAATAAAGGACTTCCATTGGTGGAGGGCGATGGGAATACGGTGAAAGTAGGAAATGCCAACCCTGTCTTTATGATGGGATGGGATCATACATTCTCTTACAAAGGCTTCACCCTTTATTTTCTGCTTGATTGGCGCTACGGAGGTGAAGTCCTTTCGCAGACACAGGCGGAAATGGATCTTTATGGAGTATCTGAAATAACGGCCGATGCGCGTGACAGGGGATATGTAATGCTCGACGGTCAGCGTATAGACAATGTGAAAGGATTCTATAAAATAGTAGGCGGGCGTGCCGGGGTGACGGAATATTATATGTATGATGCTACGAATTTACGGTTGCGTGAAGTATCATTGAGCTATAATTTCTCCAAGAAGTGGATACAGAAAACGAAGGTACTGAAAGATGTTCAGCTTTCGTTTGTAGCTCGCAATCTATGTTTCTTGTATAAGAAAGCTCCTTTTGATCCGGATCTGGTACTTTCTACCGGAAATGATAATCAAGGAATTGAAGTGTTCGGAATGCCTACGACCCGTAGTCTGGGCTTTACTCTGAAATGTGAATTTTAAAGGCAGGAGAGAGAAATGAAGAGAAAATATGTATATCTATATTTGTTGGGGTTATTGCTGTTCTCTGTAGCTTGTACCGGTAATTTCCGTGATTACAATACCGATTTGTCCGGTATCACGGATGATGACTTGATTATTGATGACAATGGCTATGGAATCCGTTTGGGAATTATTCAGCAAGGTATTTATTTTAATTACGACTACGGAAAAGGAAAGAACTGGCCTTTCCAGCTGATACAGAATCTGAACGCGGACATGTTCAGTGGGTATATGCATGACGGCAAACCTCTGAACGGGGGCTCGCATAATTCCGATTATAATATGCAGGACGGCTGGAATAGCGCCATGTGGACACACATGTATTCTTATATTTTCCCACAGATATATCAGTCGGAGAATGCTACCCGAAATACACATCCTGCTCTGTTCGGGATAACGAAAATATTAAAGGTGGAAGCGATGCATCGTGTGACGGATTATTATGGTCCTATCATTTATAAGAATTTTGCTAATGCCGAAAAACATTACCGTCCGGATAAACAAGAGGATGTCTATTATGAGTTTTTCAATGAACTCGATTCTGCTGTAGTTGCTCTCACCAACTATATAGATGAGAAACCGGAATCCAATGGATTTGCACGTTTTGATATTTTGTTGGATGGGAAATACGCTTCCTGGGTGAAGTTTGCCAATTCGTTGCGTTTGCGGTTGGCAATGCGTATTGCCTCTGTTGCTCCCGATAAGGCTTGTGCTGAAATACAGAAAATAAAAGAAAACGATTATGGCTTCTTTGAAGCGGAAACAGGCGGAGCAATCGTTTCTACCAAATCTGGATATACCAATCCATTGGGAGAACTTAACCGTGTGTGGAATGAAACTTACATGAGTGCTAACATGGAATCAATCTTGGTCGGATATGATGATCCTCGTCTTGGAGCTTATTTCGAACACTGTACGGATGAAGCTTTGAAAGGACAATATCGTGGAATTCGTCAAGGGACATGTTTTGCTCATAGTCATTATTCCGGATTGTCGAAGCTGTTTGTCCTGCAAAGCACCGATGCGCCTCTGATGACTGCCTCGGAAGTCTGGTTTCTGCGTGCCGAAGCCGCTTTGCGCGGGTGGACCGATGAAGATGAAGAAGCTTGTTACCGGAACGGTGTAACTACCTCTTTTCATCAATGGGGAATTTATGGGGTGGAGGATTACCTGAAAAGTGAGTTGACAGCTTCCGACTTTATAGACACTTATGATGAAGAAAATAATATAGAAGCGCGTTGTAAAGTCACTCCCAAATGGAATCCGCAGGATGATAAGGAGACCAAACTGGAGAAGATTATCACGCAGAAGTGGATTGCCATGTTCCCGGAAGGTTGCGAAGCTTGGGCCGAACAAAGACGAACGGGATATCCCCGTTTATTTCCCGTTCGATTCAATCATAGTAGGAGCGGATGCATCGACACGGAGATCATGGTGCGCCGTCTTAATTTCCCAGGTACATTGCAGACAGAAGACCCGGAGCAATATTCTGCTCTTGTCAAGGCTTTAGGCGGAGATGACCATGGAGGTACAAGACTCTGGTGGGATACGGGAAATAATAACCTGGAATAAAAAAAACAGAAGTAATGTGTTTATATGTGTAGCTTTAACTATTTTTGCATCTTCATTTAAACACATTTACTTATGAAACAAATTATCTCTGCTCTTTTCCTCTGTATGTTGCTCTCTGGCATACCGGGATTGCAGGCGCAAAACATTCAGCTACATTATGATTTCGGACGTTCTTTGTATGATAAAGATTTGCAAGGTCGCCCGCTGTTCACCTCCACTGTGGAGAAGTTTCATCCTGATACTTGGGGAAGCACTTATTTCTTTGTTGATATGGATTACACCTCAGAGGGTGTCGCTTCCGCTTATTGGGAAATAGCACGTGAGATAAAATTCTGGAAAGGTCCTTTCTCTGCACATCTTGAATATAACGGTGGATTATCGAAAGGCATGTCTTATAAAAATGCTTATCTGGCAGGAGCTACCTACACTTTTAATAATGCTTCCTTTTCCAAAGGCTTCACGCTGACTGCTATGTATAAGTATATTCAGAAACACCAATCGCCCAACAACTTCCAGCTGACAGGTACGTGGTACGTAAATTTCTGCCGCAATCTGCTCACTTTCTCCGGCTTTGCCGATTGGTGGCGTGAAGAAACCAACTACGGAAAGACTATCTTCCTCTCCGAACCACAATTCTGGGTGAACCTGAACAAAATCAAAGGCGTAAATAAAAATTTCAATCTTAGTATTGGCTCCGAAGTCGAATTGAGTAATAACTTCGGCGGTCGTGATGGCTTTTATGTTATCCCGACACTCGCTCTGAAATGGACGCTGAACTAAAAAACGGATTATAAGAAATAGAATTAAAAAAAGTCGGACTAAAAGAAGCCGGACTTCAGAATAATCTCTGTTTATCCCTCTGCGGAACTTAAAAAAATATATAGAAACCCTGTTAAATGAAAACTGATTTAATCTACGGCGTAGAAGACCGTCCCCCTTTTAAAGACGCCTTGTTTGCGGCTTTACAACATCTTTTGGCTATTTTCGTAGCGATCATTACACCTCCGCTTATCATCGCAAGTGCCTTGAAACTTGATGTAGAAAAGACAAGCTTTCTGGTTTCCATGTCTCTTTTTGCTTCGGGAGTATCTACCTTTATACAATGCCGCCGCTTTGGTGTGATAGGAGCAAGACTGCTCTGCATCCAGGGAACCAGTTTTTCTTTTATCGGCCCTATCATTGCCACAGGGATGGTAGGCGGATTACCGTTAATTTTCGGTTCCTGTATGGCTGCTGCGCCTATCGAAATGATTGTCAGCCGCACATTCAAATATCTGCGTAATATTATCACTCCGCTGGTTTCCGGTATTGTCGTGCTGCTTATCGGATTGAGTCTGATAAAGGTAGGTATCGTATCTTGCGGAGGCGGATATGCAGCTATGGATAATGGTACGTTTGCTACGTGGGAAAACCTGTCTATTGCAGCACTGGTACTTCTTAGCGTCTTGTTTTTCAACCGTTGCGGGAACAAATACCTGCGTATGAGTTCCATTGTACTCGGACTTTGCCTTGGCTATGGTTTGGCATTTGCTCTGGGAAAAGTGGATATGAGTGCGTTGAATGTGGAAATGCTGATGAGTTTTAATATTCCCCAGCCTTTTAAATATGGTGTTGATTTCAATGTGTCTTCTTTTATAGCCATTGGTCTGGTTTACTTGATAACTGCCATTGAAGCAACAGGTGATGTAACTGCCAACTCTATGATTTCCGGACTTCCCATTGAAGGAGATTCCTATTTGAAACGGGTTTCCGGTGGAGTAATGGCAGATGGATTCAACTCCTTTCTCGCCGGTGTATTCAACTCTTTTCCAAACTCCATCTTTGCACAAAACAACGGTATTATCCAACTGACCGGAGTAGCCAGCCGTTATGTTGGTTATTATATCGCAGCAATGCTCGTCCTTTTGGGTTTATTTCCCATCGTAGGTGCCGTATTTTCCTTAATGCCCGATCCTGTACTGGGCGGTGCAACCTTACTAATGTTCGGCACAGTAGCAGCGGCGGGAATCCGTATTGTCTCCTCACAAGAAATAGGCCGTAAAGAAACTTTGGTATTAGCAGTCAGCCTCTCCTTAGGCTTAGGGGTAGAACTAATGCCGGACGTATTACAACAAGCCCCGGAAGCAATTCGAAGTATCTTCTCTTCAGGGATTACCACCGGAGGCCTAACTGCAATTATTGCAAATATAGTAATACGGGTAAAAGAGTAGGAAACAAGTAGTAGAAACAAGTATTAAGTAATAAGTATTACCGAAGCCGCTGGTTTATACTTGATAGGCGTTGATTAATACTTGTTAGTTGATGCTTGTCGATTAATACTTAATACCTAATTCTTAATACTTAAATTACTCATTTTATCTGTTGTGCGGAAGGGGAAATCAGGATACTCGTAAAGACTGAAACGAGGTTCGGTTTCTCCTTTCGTATAATTCCATATAGAAGCATAGTCTTCCGGATCTTCTCCCATCTTGGCTAACTGGCGCAGGTAAGCAGCTAGCGATTTATTCTCTACAATATAAATCTGCCCCATCTGATCGATAATCGGGCTATGATGACGAGTACCGTCATGTTCGAAGCGTAGAATTCGTTTTCCTTCTTCAGTTAGTCCCACCAACTGGAAAGTCATGCTTTTACCGATAGCCGGTAAATTCAATACGCTGCGATCAGTGGCAAGGAAAGGTAAATGATGCTTTCTCATGAAGCGTCTTAATTGCTTGGCAACATCCTCTTTAGGCTCCTCTTCTGTTCCTACTTTCGTCTCTAATATCTTATATAACTCCTCTGCCTGTTCCGGTGTCATACGGCCATAAATCTTTTCCTCCTGTTGCTCCTGCATTGAACGACTGTTGGGTGCAAATACTGCATAATTCTCATTGAATCCCTTTACCGAGAAAGTGTAATAACATACCACCCCCAACGAATTGAGCACCTGACGAAGCCGGGTCGTATGCCCTCTACGTGAAGCAGCCACCGTATATACCAACTGATTCGTAATAATCCATCCCGCAGAAAGAATCTTCCGGATCGCTTCTTTAGCTTCAGGAGTAACCTCCAGCGGTGTCTGGAAATGAGTCTGTATAATAAACTGTTTCACACCGATAGCCGATGCTTTCTCCTTGAATTCCCGCAGAACATCAACCAGCCCGTCGTTGATACGCATCGGCAAATAAGCCAACAGACGTGACCCCAACCGTACCCGTTGCAATTCCGCATATTTCTCTCCATCCTTGCGTTCAAGATTCGCCCTTTGTTTGCGTGCCGCCATCCGATACACCGCATCCAGAATATTCTGAAGCGTTTTATTTTGACTCATCAGCGCATCGCCTCCTGTAATAAGAATATCCCGCAATTGCGTATCCTCTTCAAAATAAGCCATTAACCGACGCAACTTACGATCCCATGATTCCTTCGGGCGTAAAGACTCAAATTCGAAATTCAACCGCTCGCTCTGAAAATCATACATACGCTGACAGGAAGCACAAAGTCCTCCGCAAGCCCGTCCCATAGTGTCAGGAATGAGAATAGCCACCTCCGGATACCGCCGATGAATGTTATGCCCGTCCGGCAAAAGCCATCCCGCAGCATTAGGCTTCCCGGCTTCTACAATATCCTCTTTCTCCCACGCGCGAATATTTCCATACGTCTCCACCAAACGTGGAGAATACAGAATATAACTCCGAATAGCCTCGTCATTATACCCATATCCCGTTACATTAAGCAACGATAAATAATAAGGAGTTGCAAAGAACGGCATACCCTTCTTCCGGGCACGATAAAGCAAATACATAGTCTCTGACGAAAGTGAATTTCCCAGGAATCGATTCAACTCGCCCGGACTTTTCACAGCCATTGCCAAATGAAAGCGGAAATCGTTCCACCACTCATTGACCAACCTGTATTTTTCTTCATAACTCATTCCCTCCTCAAAGTGAAAACGCACCGAAGGCTTCGACTTCCTGTTTTCAATCTTCTGAATCAACAAGTGCAACATCCGCTCCTTATTCTCATCCCGCACTTCACGTACCTCTTCATCCAATCCCGTTTCCCACCGGTCATTCCTGCTTTTGATACGCTGTGGCGATGGTAAAGGCACAACCTCTCCCTTCAACCGTTTAAACATCTGGAAAATTTCAATAAACAAATCCGTCGGTATCTCCATATTTTCCAACGTTCCCGTCAGAAACTCATAAAGCAACCGAATCGTCTGTACTGACATATCCTGTCCAGTAGACAGTTCATGGACATTCTGTCCATCATAATCGAGTAAGAGTCGAATTTGCTCCCTCGCCTCCTCCGCAGCCTCATTTTCTATCCTGCAAATTTCCAAAAAACGCAGCATCCCAGCCTTGAACTCTTCCACAGAAGAGCTCTTATCAGCTATCTCCACCGCTTCAGGAATTTCTTGATTATAGATTTGTTTCAACTGTGAAAAAGTAAGCGCAAGCATTTTCTTTTGTTTCATAAGCAATCTCTCTATTTTTTAATTATTATAATATACTACCACACCGCATAGTCCCCCTCCGGCCTCGTCTGCACGGCGTCAAGCGAAGGTTTTATTACCGGCGTTAAGAAGGGCAGACTGTTTGAGCGAAGCGAGTTTCTACCCTTTAGACGGGAATGAAACCGGAGTAGCCGGGCAGGCGCAGCCTTGATTTTTTCTTTTGGGTACTTTTTCTTTTGTATCAAGACAAAAGAAAAAAGTACATAAAGATAACAAAAAAAGCGGAGGTACAAAACCCCCGCTTTTTCTATCCTATTAATCTTTACGATTTTCTAACATTTAAAGCGACTTATTTTTTCGTTTCCGTGTCGTCATTCTTCCGTTTCGGCTCCTTCTTGGCAAGAAGAACAATATTATACACATAATCCGTCATCCACTGTTCAGAGTATCCCAAACGCTCTTTGTACTGGCGAACAGTCGCAGCCGTTTTATGCACATCATCAGCCTTCCACACTGTCTTGGTACAAACATCGTGTACCGTTTTCTGTGTCATACCATACAAAGCCTTCTTAAAGATCGACGGCATACGAAACCTCCACTGCATCAGATTTCCCATCAACATCATCAGATCATTGGAAAATCCCTGATACATGAACAAATAAGATTGAATATCATTTTGAGTGCGGCAGTTACGTTTCACGGAAGAGTCGATTTCCTTAAAGAAGTTCTCGTTCAACCCATAATCCTGCATCAGCATTTTGCGCGCAGCAGATTTTTCGGCCAATCCCAGTTTACCGTTTTGAGTAGGAACTTTAAACAAACGTTTGAAGTTAGCTACGTCCGGCAAGAAGCGGATATTAGTGATACCGAGGTTTGTGGCGATAACTGACTGGAAATACACCCGTGTCAGTGATATGAAATCTTCTACATTGCCGACTTTCGTTTCATCGGATTTTTTCTTGAATAAACCAAATAAGCCCATTGTTATCTCTACAATTTTATTATTTACAATTTACTATTTGAGCGTGTGGAAGGTATATAAAATAACTACCATCTGTCAATTTGCGTGCAAAGGTACAAAAACAGTTGGTTTTCACCAACATTCCAAGTCCTTTTCGATGTCCGGCATTGTCTCTTTCTTAAAAACAGGGCTTTGGATGCCAGCTTTCTTTTGCGCCCGGTAATCATTTAGCAGACGGATAGCATATTTTCCGAGGAAAAGGATAGCAATCAGATTACAGATAGCCATTAACGCCATCGTGACATCTGCCAGGCTCCATACCATATCCAATGTGGCAAGTGAACCGAAGAGCACCATACCACCCACCAATATCCTGTAACCATGAAGTACCCATTTCCGGTGAGTGATAAAACGGATATTAGCCTCACCATAATAATAATTCCCCAGAATACTGCTGAAAGCAAAAAAGAAAAGAGCTACGGCAACGAAGATACTGCCCGAAGAACCTATTTCGTTTGTCAACGCCTGTTGAGTCAGCTGCACTCCATTAGCCGAACCATCCAGAGGAGCCCCACTAAAGAGGATGATAAAAGCCGTACAGGTACATATCAATAATGTATCTGTAAATACCGCCAAAGTCTGTATCAACCCTTGTTTTACGGGATGGCTGACATGAGCCGTGGCAGCCGCATTCGGGGCCGAACCCATACCGGCCTCATTGCTGAAAAGTCCTCTCTTGATGCCCTGCATTAATGCCATACCAACTCCTCCTGCCAATGCCTGCTCCCAACCGAAAGCATGGCTGACAATCAGTGCGATAACACCCGGTAAATGAGTGATATTGAGTGCAACAATAACCAGTGCCAGCCCTACATATCCCAAAGCCATAACAGGCACGATAATACTACTGACGCGGGCAATGCGTTGAATACCTCCAAAGATGATAAGCAATGTCAGCAAAGTCAGCACACCTCCCAATATAATATGATTGAACCCAAAAGCATGCTCTGCCGCAGCACAGATCGTATTACTCTGTACAGAATTGAAAGCAAACCCGAAAGTAATGCTTATTAATACGGCAAAAAGCATTCCCATCCACGGTTGTTTCAACCCTTTCTTCATATAATAAGCAGGTCCTCCGATGAACGAATCCTTTCCGCGTATTTTGTATAATTGTCCCAAAGTAGACTCTATGAAAGCACTCGAAGCCCCTAACAGTGCGATGACCCACATCCAGAAAATAGCCCCGGGACCTCCGATGGCAATGGCAGTAGCCACTCCCGCAAGATTCCCCGTACCCACACGGCTGGCGATAGAAATAGCGAATGCCTGAAAAGAAGATACATGTTTCTCTCCCTGTTTTCCTTTGCCGGCGGATTCGCTTAACAGCACGATCATTTCCCGGATCATGCGAAATTGTACAAAGCGTGTCCGTAGGCTGAACCAGACAGCACATCCTAATAACATAATAATTAGAATATACGTCCAAAGTATGTCATTAATCTCGTTGATAAAAGTCATAGTTAAGTATTAAGTATAAAGCATTGTTTGTGGTTATTCGTCTTTTATTCGGAAGTAAAATTTATGATTTTCGAATACAGGTTCCACAATATCATAACGAACAAATTTGGCGAGCAGATGTTCAGCGGCACGTCGTGAAAGTCCGGTTTGTCGACAGTAACGGTTGAGTGAGAGTAAAGTTCCGTGCTCCAGTTGATCGAGCAGGAGCTGTTCACGTTCGGTGTAGCGGATGAGTTCTCCACGGGGGCTATCGCTCTGTTGCCATACACGGAGATGTATGGGAGTTGCCAGAATATTTTCGTCCTTGATGCGGAGATAGGCTAGGGGCTTTCCGGTTTCGTCCTTGGCGTAAACCGGTTTATGTGGAGTTTCTTCGATGGTTGCCACTAACACTTGTCGTCCTTCCACTATGTATGTTTGCAGAGAATATTCCACTTCCGGCACGCAATAAAGTTGTGCGGTGGCTTCAATCATATATTTTTCTTCTTCGGAGCGTACTCCTGCGATTTTACCATTGTCTTTAACGCCAATAAGTAATCGTCCTCCGTTCGTGTTGGCAAAAGCCGAAAGTGTTTTGGCTATTTTGCGTGCGTCGGAAATTTCGAATTTAAAGTCCTGTTGCTGGTGCTCTCCTTCAGCAATCAGTGCATGTATATAATCGGTATCTGTAAGCAGTTTCATGGCTACAAAGGTAGGTAAAAAAGGTAAAAAGCCCCTTTTTTAGATATTTTTCGAAGATTATCTCAAAAAAAATATTGATTTTATGCTTTTATTTCGGGAAACAGTGTATTTTTGTGGCACATTATTAACGAAAAAAATAAAAGGATTATGAAAGAATTGGTAGAAAAGGTAGCAGCTCTTTATGCTGACTTCTCAAAAGATGCTAACGCACAGATCGAAAACGGTAACAAAGCAGCAGGAACTCGCGCTCGTAAAGCTTCTTTGGAAATCGAAAAAGCAATGAAAGAATTCCGTAAAGCATCTTTGGAAGCTTCTAAAAAATAATTTAGAAGACTACTAGGATATTGAAAAAGAGGGCATATCGTGAAGCGATATGCCCTCTTTTTGTTTTAATGCGGAATGACTTTTTATTGTTTTAGTACGGATAGTGGCAATTATTTATAGCATAAAAAGCGGTTCGTTTGGGTGAATCGCTTTTTTAGAAAAGAGATGTCTCCCAAGATGTAAGTCCGGGCTTTTTATATTTTTGTGGTTCTTTTAAATGATTTATTTGCAATTTGTAGGGGGGCAAACTTTTTTCTTCTATACGCATCTCAAATTTAATCGTATATTTGCGAAAAGAATCAAGATCGGGAATGATGAACGAAAACGTCTTAGCTAAACTGAAGATACTTGCAGAATCTGCCAAGTACGATGTTTCCTGTTCTTCCAGTGGTACGGTGCGTTCCAATAAGCCGGGAACGCTGGGAAACACTGTGGGAGGATGGGGGATATGCCACAGTTTTGCCGAGGACGGTCGATGTATCTCGCTATTGAAAATCATGCTTACCAATTATTGCATTTACGATTGTGCCTATTGCGTCAACCGTCGTAGCAACGATCTTCCCCGCGCTACCTTTTCCGTTTCGGAATTGGTGGAGCTGACGATGGAATTCTACCGTCGTAACTATATCGAAGGGCTGTTTCTTAGCTCCGGAGTGGTCCGTAATCCGGACTATACAATGGAGAGACTTGTGCGTGTAGCCAAAGATTTGCGGCAAGTGTACCGTTTTAACGGTTATATCCATCTCAAGAGTATTCCCGGAGCCAGTCGCGAATTAGTGAATGAAGCCGGATTGTATGCCGATCGTCTTAGCGTCAACGTCGAAATTCCCAAAGAAGAAAATTTGAAACTGCTTGCACCGGAAAAAGACCATAAAAGTGTATTTGCTCCGATGAAATACATTCAACAAGGCGTGTTGGAGAGTAAAGAAGAACGGCAGAAGTTTCGCCACGCACCGCGTTTCGCACCTGCGGGACAAAGTACCCAGGTGATTGTGGGAGCTACCTCCGAATCGGATAAAGATATTCTTTTTCTTTCATCGGCACTTTATGGGCGCCCCACCATGAAACGTGTCTATTACTCGGGCTACGTTTCCGTGAATACGTATGATAAGCGCCTTCCGGCATTGAAACAGCCGCCTCTGGTACGTGAAAACCGGCTCTATCAGGCTGACTGGTTATTGCGTTTTTATCAATTCAAGGTAGATGAAATTGTGGATGATTCCTATCCGGATCTCGATCTCGAAATAGACCCGAAACTTTCGTGGGCTTTGCGCCATCCCGAACAGTTTCCTGTCGACATCAATAAGGCAGACTACGAAATGTTGCTCCGTGTGCCGGGAGTAGGGGTGAAGTCGGCGAAACTGATTGTTGCTTCCCGTCGTTTTTCGCGGCTGGGATTTTATGAACTGAAGAAGATAGGAGTGGTGATGAAGAAAGCGCAATATTTCATCACTTGCAAAGAACTGCCTCTCCAGATGCGGACACTGAACGAACTTTCTCCGCAACGGGTGCGCAGCTTATTGTTGCCGAAACCGAAAAAGAAAGTGGATGAACGTCAGCTGTTGCTTGATTTTGGCGAATAGTAAATATGCTTGGTGTTTTTTATGAATGTTTATATTTACGATAAAACCTTTGATGGGCTGCTGACGGCTGTGTTCGACGCCTATTTCCGCAAGACTTTTCCCGATGCTTTGTTGTCGGAAGGAGATGCTTTGCCTTTATTTTGTGATGAGCTGCATACGGTAGTGACCGATGAAGAAAAGGCCGGGCGTGTGTGGCGGGGATTGCAGAAGAAAGTTTCCTCTTCTGCTTTGGGTTGCCTCACGCAAAGTTGGCTGTCGGAACTTCCGGAAATAGGAATACTTATTTTTCGATATATCCGTAAAGCAATCGATGCCCCCCGCTCTATTGAAACCAATTTTGGTGATCCGGACGTTTTGCAATTAGCGCAAATATGGAAGAAGGTGGATGGCGAACGCGTACACCTGATGCAATTTGTCCGTTTCCAGAAAGCTGCCGACGGTACATTCTTTGCCGCTTTCGAACCACAGTATAATGCACTCCCGCTGACCGTTCACCATTTCAAAGACCGTTTTGCCGATCAGAAGTGGATTATTTACGACATGAAACGCCGTTACGGATTTTATTATGATTTGCAGAAGGTGACGACTATCTCGTTTGATGATGACAGTCGTGAATCCCATTTGATTACGGGGATGCTGGACGAAAGCCTGATGGACAAGGATGAGAAGCTTTTCCAACAACTTTGGAAGACATATTTCAAGGCTATTTGTATCAAAGAACGCATGAATCCGAGAAAGCACAGGCAGGATATGCCTGTACGTTATTGGAAGTATTTGACGGAGAAGCAAAAGTGAAAATCACCATAAGGCAACTTTCCCTAAATTGTCTATTTCTAATTTGGCACTTATACCCATCGCTTTAAAGACTTTAGCTAGCGTGGAAAGAGTTAAGTTTTTCCCGCTTTCTATGCGGGAGATTTGGGCTCTTTGTACGCCTATCAGATTTCCTAGTTCTTCTTGAGTGAGATTTTTGGATTGTCTGGCTTTTTTTATGGCTTCTCCAATAAGGAAAGATTGTAAGCCCTCTTCAAATTTATCACGTGCAAGAGTTCCCTTCTTTCCTATATGTTTATCTATAATTTCTTCTTCTGTATAAAACTTCATCTTTTCCATATTCTTATTTTTTAGAATTAAAATATATTTTTCTTATCTCTTCCGCTTTTGTTATTTCTTTGGAAGGAGTCTTCTGGGTTTTCTTTATAAATCCATGGGTAGCAATGACTAAAGTATCTACTCCATCCACTTTATCCCAAAAAGCTAATAGTCTATATTGGTTTTTGTTATAGAGTGTCCTGAACTCCCATATATCTGTATTGTCTAATTTTTTAAAGAGTTCCGGGGCTATAACAAATTTAGACTTTGCTATGTTGTAGATAATTTTGTCTTTTACTTTTGGGGGGCAATTGGTTAAGAAAATTGTCCGCTTCTTCTGAATATACTATTTTAAATTTCGCTTTTGCCTCCATGGATTTATTTTTTACGTAGCAAAGGTACTGAAAATAGTTCTATATATGGAAACATTCGAGATGTTTTTTTTAAAGGGGTTATATGTACTTTTCTCTTATTCAATCCTTTGCACCGTTACATCCGGAAATTCCTGTATCAGCGAAAGCAGATGCCCTTCATCATTATTTCGCTTCGACTTGATAACCATCGTAACCTGATAATATTCTGTTTCACCCGTGTGTTGCGTTTCCATCTCGTAAGAGACTATCAGGTAGTCTTTAGAGTTGAATCTGTCCGCTATCTGTTTCAGTATGTCTTTGTTGGGAGTTGAGAAAGAAACCATCGAGCTTTTCATTCCGATGCTTTTAAATAGATAGCTAAGTAGTTCCAGTCCGACGAGGGTTAACACCGTGGCGGCAATACCGATGGTGTACATTCCTGCACCTACCGCCAAGCCGATACCTGCTGTTGCCCAGATTCCTGCGGCGGTAGTCAGTCCGCGTACAATCTGTTTTTGAAAGATGATGGTTCCTGCACCGATAAATCCGATACCGCTGACAACCTGTGCCGCCACCCGACTGGGATCGAGTGTGACACTACTTTCTTTTATAATTTCCTGAAATCCGTATTGGGAAACAATCATAATCAAAGCACTACCTAGCGACACGAGAAAATGAGTGCGGTATCCGGCTTCTTTGGCACGGTATTCACGATCCAGTCCGATGATGGTTCCCAATATTCCGGCGACCAATAAACGGATTACAAAATCCATATTCAACATCATGTGTTCAATCTCCTTTCTGTTTTTTATTGTTTGTGGAAAAATGCTTAGGACCATAAATATACAATTATTTCCCCTTTTTGTATCAATCATTTAGTAATATTTGAACGTATCCAATTCATTTTATCGTATATTCGCAGATTCAAATAAATGTTTAATCCCGCGACCGAGCAAATAATGAAGAAAAGAATTTTTTATATAATCAGCTTTCTGGTGATCTTCTGTATGGAGGTGTTGATAGCTTTGTATGTGCGCGACCGTTTCATACGTCCCTATGTCGGAGATATGCTGGTTGTAGTGCTGGTATATAGCTTTGTACGTATCTTTCTACCGATGGGGATTCCGCGGATGCCGTTTTATGTCTTTCTTTTTGCCTGTTTCGTAGAAGTGTTGCAATACTTCCAGCTGGTGGAAACATTGGGCATTACGAACCGCGTAGCCCGAATTGTGCTGGGTTCTACGTTCGATTGGGGAGATATCGCCTGCTATGCTGTGGGATGCGTTTTCATTGTCTTATTCGAGCGTATTTGCAAACACTCATAACAGTGAGGCGCACATTTTACGTATTTCGTTGAGTCGGTTTGAAAGGGCTTTCTTTTCACGGGCCAAAGCCATGTTATATCGTGATTGCATATTGATAAGTAACTCTGGATTAATGTCTAGAGCTGCTTCCACCATCAATGCAAAATCACTGGTAATAGGTCTTTTTCCATTCAATATTTCATTAAGCATTGTATAAGGAACCCCAAGAATTTCCGAGAATTTCTTTTGAGAGATTTTGCGGCATTCCAATTCTTCTTTTAACACATCACCTGGGTGTGTAGGTAATCTTTTTATTGTATTCATACTTGATTTTTTATTGGTAATGATTGGTTATGTCAGTTACTATACAAATGGTTAATATAGTTTCAGTACCTTCGGTGCGGGTTCTAAACTCCAGCCGGTAGTGATAGTCTATACGGATGGAAAAATAGTCTGCACGGCCTTGAAGAGCTTCGAAGTTTAGAGAATTAAAGACGAATAAATCTTCTATCCGCGTAGCGGCAATTAAAGTATCGATACGTTTCTGGTACTTTTTGATAACAGCTGCGTCAAAACGATATTTTTTGCTTTTACACTTACCATCCTCATACAACTCCTTAGATACTCTTTTTCGTACTCTATAATCATATTCCATTTGTTTCTGCAAATATAGTGTTTTATTTATAATTCACGAAAATAGTGAATGTCTTTTTCTTTGCAGAAAAGGGAATAGAGCTTATTCAGTCACTATTTAACGGATGGCCGCAATATTTGCAAAACTCTGCATTATCTTCGTGTCCGGAGCGATGGCAGTTGGGACATTCTTTGTCTCTCCTGCGTTTATACTCTTTCATCATGGAGGCAGATACGATACCTGTGGGTACGGCAATAATCGTGTAACCGATCAGCATGACACAGGCGGAAAGGAATTTTCCGAGGCCGGTGGCGGGAGTAATATCTCCATAACCTACGGTAGTCATGGTGACGATAGCCCAATAGATGCTGTTCGGGATATTGTTGAACTGGGAGTTGGGTTGCGTTCCTTCAATCATATACATTAGCGTTCCGATGGAAGTCACCAGAATGACGACAAACAGGAAGAACACTGCAATCTTCTTACTACTTTCACGCAAGGCGGTGAGCAGCCGTTCCCCCTCATTCAGAAAGTTGAAAAGCTTGAAGACGCGGAACACACGTATCAGGCGGAAGGCACGGATGATGAGTAGATAGCGGGCGCCCGGAAAGAGCAGACCGATGTAAAGAGGCAATGTGGCCAGTAAGTCTACGATACCGAAAAAGCTGAATATGTATTTCCGGGGACGGGGTGAACAGTAGATTCTCGTCAGGTATTCGAAAGTAAAGAAGCCGGTGAAAAGGAATTCCATAATGACGAACGGAGTCGTCAGATAGGTGGGAAGTCCTTTCAGGCTTTCGATGATGACGAGCAATACGCTGACCAGAATACAGGCGATAAGAATCACGTCGAACAATTTCCCGGCAGGGGTGTCCGATTCGAAGATGATGACGTATAACTTTCGTTTCAGTTTCTCGTCATGCAAAAAACGATGGATTCTTTCTTTCAGTTTCATATCAATAGTGCTTGGCCGGAATTAAAGAAAAAGTCTTTTTAGTCGATGACCCACTGTTTATTGTAGGCAACGGTCTTTTGCGGGTTGTAATACATTCCCTCTTGTGTAGGAATATAGAGAATGTATGTCTTTCCGGTCTTGTTCTTCAATGAAGTGTCGCGCAGCCAGGGGTTGGCATCACGAAGTTGGGCATAGGTGATTCCCTGTGATTTTGCGTAGTCGTTCAGATCGTCGATAGAAGTGTTGACGGTTACCTCTTTATAAGGAATAGGCGGATACAGATGTTCCTGTTTCAAGAGGAATCCGTAACGTTGCGGGTTATTGAATATCTCTTTGGCTGCCAGCAGGCGGAACATGTAGCGGGAAGTTTCCTCTACCAGCCATAAGTCCATGGCATGACTTGCCAACTGCTTTTCAAGTTGGGAGGAGATACGTCCCTGTCCGGCGTTATAGGCGGCGGAGACAGCCATCCAATCGCCATATTTGGCATACGCTTGTTTGAAGTATTTGCAGGCGGCAACGGTTGCTTTTTCAATATGATAGCGTTCGTCTACGTTATCGTTCACTTCCAGCCCGAATTCCCGTCCGGTGGCAGGCATAAATTGCCATAGACCTGCTGCTCCTGCCGGAGAGCGTGCGATGTTATTCAGATTGCTCTCGATGACCATCAGGTATTTGAAGTCATCAGGAATACCGTTTGCTTTCAGTATCGGTTCGATGATGGGGAAGTAACGGTTGGCACGCTTGATTAATAACATGGTGGTGGAGTGCATATAGGTGAAGGCCATCATCTCGCGGTCCATCCGTTCGCGGCGGTCATAGCGCCGGAGGTCGATCGTTTCCCCGTCGAAGGTGACCTGTGCGGGAACAGTAGGCGGAGTGACACAATAAGGCACTTCCGATTTGGCGGAATGTTGTTCGTTCACTTGGCTGCTGCCTGTCAATATTGGGATGGAAGCACCGATGCAAAATACTAATATAAGTGTAAGAATATAGTTGATTTTCATTTGTCTTTTCATTTTATAACCTTTTTGGATGCTTCAATGTTTACGTCTATCTTGCAAAGATAACCTCATTTTGCTTTTTTCAAAGAACTTTTCTTGCATTTTATACGTTTTTCTAATAGAGTTAAAATAAACAACGAATCAAGATGAATATAGCAATGACCGGAGCTACCGGATATATAGGTAAACATCTTTCTAATTATCTTACAGAAAAGGGCGGACATCGGATCATTCCTCTAGGAAGGTCGATGTTTCGCGAAGGTATGTCCGGTTATTTGATTCAGACACTGACCCATTGTGATGTTGTCATCAACCTGGCAGGTGCACCTATCAATAAACGTTGGACACCGGAATATAAACAGGAGCTTTTCAACAGTCGTATTGTTGTAACCAATCGTATTATCCGCGCTTTGAACGCAGTCAAAACGAAACCGAAACTGATGATTTCGGCTTCTGCCGTAGGTTATTATCCTTCGGAAGCGGAGGTGGACGAATATACCCGTACCCGTGGAGAAGGTTTTCTGTCCGATCTTTGCTATGCGTGGGAAAAAGAGGCGAAACACTGTCCCGAACCTACAAGGCTCGTTATTACACGCTTCGGCGTAGTGCTTTCTCCGGACGGGGGAGCGATGCAGCAGATGCTTCGCCCTTTGCAAGCCACCAAGATAGCCACCGCCATCGGTCCCGGTACACAGGTTTTTCCGTGGATATCGATACGGGATCTTTGCCGTGCAATGGAGTTCTTTATCACTCACGAAGAGACACATGGGGTATATAACCTGGTTGCTCCGCAGCAGATCTCGCAATATGCTTTCACCCGTGCGATGGGAAAGGCTTATCGGGCATGGACAACGATGGTAGCTCCGCAACGAATTTTCCGTATCTTATATGGTGAAGCGGCATCTTTCCTGACTGCTGGCCAGAGAGTTCGCTCAACGCGTCTGACGGAGGCGGGATTTCATTTCTCCATTCCCAATGTCGGACGTCTTTTCAGAGGCACGGACCATAGTACGGTTACCTCTCTCGATTTGCACCGGTATATGGGACTTTGGTATGAAATAGCCCGCTACGAGAATCGTTTTGAATACGGACTTGTAGACGTCACGGCTACTTACACGCTCCGTCCCGACGGCATGATTCGTGTGGAGAACCGGGGATGCAAACGTAATTCTCCTTACGACATCTGCAAGACTGCCAACGGACACGCCAAAATACCCGATCCCACACAGCCGGGCAAACTGAAAGTGTCTTTCTTCCTTAGTTTCTATTCTGATTATTATGTCTTGGAACTGGATGAAGAGAATTACAATTATGCCCTGGTAGGCAGCAGTACTGATAAATATCTCTGGATACTAAGCCGTACACCCCAACTGCCGGAAGAAATCAAGAAGAAACTCGTCACCGCTGCCGAACGTCGTGGATACGATACGAGCCAGTTGAAGTGGATCGAGCAACTCTGATCGCAGGCATATACATATATCAGTTTATGCAATCCGCACCTAATAAATAATATAAGATTGTTTAGCGAAAGTATTTAACGGACGATAAACCAACTTTAAAACAACAGAAATTATGGATTACGAAATTATTCATCAGCCCGAACAAAAATTGTTCAAGACAGAAGTAGACGGTCGCACCGCCTTTGTACAATATCGCCTGATAGGTGATTCTCTTGATATTATCCACACAATTGTGCCACAACCCATTGAAGGGCGGGGGATTGCCGCTGCTTTGGTAAAAGCTGCTTACGCCTATGCATTAGCTAACGGGATGAAGCCGAAAGCAACGTGCTCTTATGCAGTGAAGTGGTTGGAAAGACACCCGGAAATAAATGGTTAAATACTCGCTTTTGATTCGTCGGAAAAGGAAATAATATTATCTTTGTAATTGGAAATCAATGAAGAAAAATAGTGTTATGATAAAAGAAGGTGAAAAGGTAAAAGTGGATCCTAGATTAACGGGACTCGATGAATGGATAGAGGGTACAGTAATTGATATTGAACATAATCCGTTCAAAGGCTTAGTTATAGCGATTCGTGATAAATTTAACCGTATTTTCTTTGGTGAGCAGAAATATTTTATTCCTGTAAATGAGGATAATGTATGTATGCAATAGCCTTTGATATGGTCATTACAGACCTACGTGCCAATTATGGAGAGCCTTATAACAATGCCTATTTTGAAATAAATAAAGTGTTGCGTCAGTATGAGTTTTATAATACGCAGGGTAGTGTATATCTAACAGAGAAAACTGATATGGCAAATCTTTTTCGTGCAATTGACGCATTGAAACGTATTCCTTGGTTTCAGGCGTCAGTTTGTGATCTTCGTGCGTTTCGTGTAGAAGACTGGTCGAACTTTACGGATTTTATAAAAGAAAATAAGTAGATAAGCTTTCAGGTCTGAATATGTATTCATGCCTGAAAGCTCCTTTTATTTCTCAATTACTGTTTCCACCTCTTCAACTGTGGAAAGTACTCCTTCATCGTTTTCCGTGCTTCCTCCACTGTGTATTTCACTTCCGAGTCTTTATTGAACTCATCCAGATAATTCAGATTAAGCTCGATCATCTCGTCCATGGTACACTCTTTCGTGAAATGTCCGTCCGCATAGCAATAGTGGCAATAATCTTCGTTCTTGCTACCGTCCGTTTCTTTTCCAAAAGTTGAGTCGTCTATCGGCATACCGCAACTTTGACAAAATTTTTGTTCCATCTTTTTTTGTTAGATTATAAGTTTATGTTACAAGACAAATGTAAGTAGAAATATTGGAAAAGAAGTAATCCGGTCTTGCTATTTATTCATTTATTTCTTTCCTGGTTTGCTTTTGGTGTTAATTGGTTTTCACGGGCAGCCGTTTCCACATCCAACGGGGAATCATTTTCCAGAAAAAGACCAGTATCCGGTAGCGCCAGTCGATCACTACTATCCGTTGTTTCCGCTCCAGTGACCAGGCGATGTGACGTCCCACTTTCGCTGCATCCATTAATAGCGGATAATGTTTCCCGTCGTTGAGCAAGTCGGTGGCAACAAATCCGGGACGGATATCAGTAAAACGGATATTCAGTTTTTGTAAATATGAAAGTTGTTCGAGAGCATCTATGTAAGTGTTCTGGAAGCGTTTGGTGGCAGAGTAGGCAGGAGCCACTCCAAGTCCTTTCGTTCCCGCGATGGAACTGATGACTGCCAGGTGGCCGCCTCCGCTTTTCCTGAAATAGATGAAAGCGGTATCCACCATGCGGATAAATCCCTCTACATTCGTGTATGCTGTGTTCAGCTCCACCTCCATGTTCAGATTCGTGTTCTGGAAACCGATGCCCGAACTAAGAAGAAACAAATCCATGCCGCCCACCTTGTCGATGAGCATATTCAATTTCTCGCCTGCATCTTCCTGGGTTACGTCCAACGTTTGAATTTGAATCTGATCCGGTGCTGCCCGTTGCAGGTTTTCGAGAGCAGATTGCCGTCTGCCGGCTACTCCGATTTGCCATCCATCCAGTAACAGACATTTTGCAACTTCTTGTCCGATGCCGGAGGTAGCGCCAATGATAATGGCTTTTTTCATTACTGATTTTTTTAGTAAGTTATAGGTTCAATAAATGTCGTATGGCCTGCCAGGGTGCATAAAGCAACATCCTCGGTCCGGAGAAACGCATCACCTGTCGCATTCGTTCGCGCATGACGGGTTTGTAACAATGTACGGTGCATTCCTTGCATGCACTCTTCTTCTCTCCAAACGGACAATGGTCGAGACGTGCGTGGGCATAGCGGAGCAACTCTTCACAGTCGGCACAAAGAATTGTATTTTTTTCTTTTTTCCGGCAATAGAGGCGGATCATCAACTCTACCGTTTTCTTTTCGTGCGCAATGCGTGATGCTTTCATCTCTTTCTTTTTTACACTTTGGAATGACAAAGATAGCGAAGATTATGCAGAAATGCAGGCGTATTCTGTTAAAATACACCTTCTTCTTTTTTCTATTTTGAAAAGCACCCTTTCATTTTGGTAGGGTATTTAGAGATTACTTTTTCAAAATGAAAAAAATATTGCATTGATTACAAGCTAATTATCAGAATCCTTTTCATTTTGGCATACTCTTGGCTATGAGGGGAACATACAAAATGATTCATGAGTTATGGAAGAGTACATTTCAGATAACAGTCTGTATATTCGGAGTAAGAATAATAGCATGATTAACCGGAAGATGATAGGGCGCGTGTTGGGTATGTTGCTATTTATCGAATTGGGGATGTTCTTACTTTGTGCCGGAGTGTCGGCTGGTTACGGGGAAAGTGATTATAAATACTTTCTTTACACCTGTATCATCAATGCTGTGGTAGGCGGATTGTTACTGCTCTACGGACGGGGAGCGGAGAATAAGATGAGCCGGAGAGACGGATATTGTGTGGTCACTCTTTCATGGGTGTTTTTTACCTTTTTCGGCATGCTTCCTTTTTATTTTAGCGGAAGCATTGATACGATAACCAATGCCTTTTTCGAAACCATGTCCGGGTTTACCACTACAGGAGCTACTATTCTCGATGATATTGAATCCCTTTCCCACGGTATGCTTTTCTGGCGAAGCCTGACGCAGTGGATCGGTGGTTTGGGGATTGTGTTTTTCACGATTGCCATTCTTCCTATCTTTACCACGGGAGGAGTGCAACTCTTCTCTGCTGAATCTACGGGAGTGACGCACGACCGTACCCATCCGAAAATCAATGTCATGGCCAAGTGGTTGTGGACAATTTATCTGGTATTGACAGTTTCGGAAACTGTCTTATTGATGTTTGGGGGCATGAGCTTGTTTGATGCCATTTGCCAGTCGTTTGCCACTACTGCTACGGGCGGATATTCTACCAAGCAGAACAGTATATCTTACTGGAATTCTCCGTATATAGAATATGTGGTGGCTATCTTTATGATTGTTTCCAGTATCAACTTCTCTTTGTTTCTGATGTGTTTGAAAGGAAAAGTCGGTCGTTTATTCAAAGATGAAGAGCTGCACTGGTTTCTGGCGTCAGTGGGTATCTTGACTTTTCTTATCACGTTGGCGCTCGTCTTTCAAAATCATTATGACTGGGAACTGGCTTTCCGGAAAGCATTGTTCCAGGTGTCTACGGTGCATACTTCCTGCGGTTTTGCTACGGATGATTATAATATGTGGCCTCCTTTCACGTGGTTACTGTTGTTCATTGCGATGCTTTCGGGAGGGTGTACGGGTTCTACCAGTGGAGGTATCAAGAATATGCGGTTGCTGATTGTGGCGCGTGCCATCCGGAATGAGTTCAAACATCTGCTCCACCCGAATGCCGTGCTTCCCGTACGTATCAATAAGCAGACGGTGTCTTCTTCTATCGTAACTACCGTATTGATTTTCTTTGCTTTTTATCTGGTTCTGATCCTGATTGGGTGGACGGCTCTTTTGTTTTTGGGAGTTGGCTTTTCCGAGTCCGTCAGTACGGTTATTTCGAGTATAGGCAATGTCGGTCCGGGATTGGGAACTTGCGGGCCTGCATATTCGTGGAATTCTTTACCTGATCTGGCAAAGTGGATACTTTCTTTTCTGATGCTGGTGGGACGTCTGGAATTGTTTAGTGTACTCCTGTTGTTTTATCCGGGATTCTGGAAGAATAGATAAACTGTAAATCATGAACGGGCTTCTGAAACATCGTTGGAAGAGTTTGTGGTTGACGGAAACAATCTGTATCTTTGCAGCATGAAAAAGTTATTGTGTCCGCAATGCAAGATTGCAGCTATGTATGTGAAGAATGAACAGGGTGACAGGCTGCTGGTTTATGTGCTCGAAGATGGTGAAGTTGTTCCCAAATATCCGGAAGATTCGATGGAGGGGTTCGATTTGACAGAAGTCTTCTGCCTGGGATGCTCGTGGCATGGTTCACCTAAACGGTTGGTGAAACGATAGACCGGGAGACTCATGCTCTCATACTGATTTTTTTGATTTATGTCAACTAAAAGAGGAACGCAAATCAAGAACTAATTCATTGAATTTTCCGTATCTTTGCATCCGATTTTAGAACATAGACGTATGGCAACTTCTAAAGAAATGACGGCAGGGCCGGCATTACCTCTCATTTTAAAGTTTACGCTGCCGCTTTTACTCGGCAATCTGTTGCAACAAACGTATTCGCTTGTTGATGCTGCAATTGTAGGAAAGTTCTTGGGAATAAACGCGTTAGCTTCTGTTGGAGCCAGCACGTCAGTGGTATTTCTCATTCTCGGATTCTGCAATGGATGTTGCGGAGGGTTCGGAATACCCGTTGCGCAGAAGTTTGGGGCGCGGGATTACAGTACGATGCGCAGTTATGTGGCCGTCAGTCTGAAACTGGCTGCGGGAATGTCTGTGGTGATTGCTCTTCTCACCTGTATTTTATGTGAGGATATTCTTCGGATCATGCGTACGCCGGAGAATATTTTCGAAGGGGCGTATGCTTATTTGCTTGTCACGTTTATTGGTGTGCCGTGTACTTTCTTCTATAATCTTCTTTCGAGCATTATCCGTGCGTTGGGAGACAGTAAGACGCCTTTTTGGTTTCTGCTGTTTGCGGCTGTTCTGAATATCATTCTTGATTTGTTCTGTATTTTGGTACTTGGCTGGGGAGTGGCGGGAGCTGCTATTGCTACTGTCTTTTCGCAAGGATTGTCGGCTGTTCTCTGCTACATTTATATGTACCGGAAGTTTGAAATATTGCAGGGTACTCCGAAAGAACGCCGGTTCCAGTCTAAACTGGCTAAGACGCTGCTCTACATCGGTGTGCCTATGGGATTGCAGTTTTCTATCACGGCTATCGGCAGCATCATGCTTCAGAGTGCGAATAATGCATTGGGAACGGCGTGTGTGGCAGCTTTTACGTCTGCTATGCGCATCAAGATGTTCTTTATCTGCACGTTCGAGAGTCTGGGAATTGCGATGGCTACGTATAGCGGACAGAATTATGGGGCAGGAAAACCGGAGCGTGTCTGGTTGGGAATTAAGGCGAGTGCTTTGATGATGATCGTTTATGCGGCATTTACGTTCGTTCTTCTGATGGTGGGAGCCAAATATTTTGCATTGATCTTTGTTGATCCGTCGGAAACGGAAATTCTGTTGGATACCGAGTTATTCCTGCATATCTCCTGTATGTTCTTCCCGATGCTTGGTTTGTTGTGCATCTTGCGTTATACCATTCAGGGAGTAGGCTTTACCAATCTTGCCATGTTCTCCGGAGTGGCGGAGATGATTGCTCGTATTCTTGTCAGTCTCTATGCCGTACCGGTATTCGGTTTTATTGCTGTCTGTTACGGTGATCCGATGGCTTGGATAGCGGCAGACTTATTCCTCGTGCCGGCCTTTATCTATGTTTATCGCAGGTTGAAGAAGCAGGTATTTACGAATAGTCAGGTTACGCAAACGGTGGCATGATTGCCGGTTGGTGGTTTGCGTAACCCGACTTGCAGTTTGCATAACCCGGTTTGTGGCTTGCGTAACCTGGTTTGCTTTGATTTTATTTCGGATATTTTAATCTTGTACAGGGTATAGCGGGTTTCCGCTTTCGTCTACCTCTGTCCATTCTTTCACACTGACATTGGCGAATGAGATGGAGTTTTCATTGATAACTGCCCGGAAAAGGTATGAATTTCCGGCTGACAGGAGGTTGTTGGGTGGAGTGAGCGGAGTGGTGTAGGTACGTGAAAAGCTTTCTCCGTTTACCATCAGCTCCAGTGTCAAAGTCATGGGAGAGGAGCTCTTTACGGGTAACATGATATATTGTACGGTGAAGTCGTTGATTCCCATATCGGCTGCTTTGTCATAGCTGACTTCCGAAGTGATGATACCTGTTGACAAGTCCATGATTGCGCCCGGTTTCGGCGGAGTGATGGTAGCGGAAAGTATCTTGTTTAAAGTGATATTTTCTCCTCCGGCGATCGCTACAACTACTTGCGTAGCTGCGTGTTGGTAGGTTATGGGGATATTTACCTGTGAACTGGCGATGTCCTGATGAACCGCGTGCCACCAAAGATAATCTACTCCGTTGGATAAAGGTTCGGATAGTCCGTTGGTGAAAGTAGGCGCCGGGCTGGTGGAATTGCATGATACGGCATAAAAGCTATAGATAGCATTGCTCAAATACATTTTATATCCTAGATTTCCTGTCAGTACACCGGGGGAGGAGGTGACATAGTTGCCTTGAGCAACGGGAGCGCCTGTGATATTGTTCGATGTGTTGGCTGTATAGGCACACAACCAGCTTTGAAGTCCTTTTCCCATGGGGGACATGGCTCGTGTGATGTTTCGTCCTTCTACGGAAGCACTGAAAGTAATCAGTGCATTCTCTTTGGCCGGGTTACCGTTGTTGTCATCATTGCCGGAGCCGGATGAACCTCCGTTGTTTTCTTCGTCAGGATAGTTGATGTAGATATTGTTTTTGGAGCAGGCTCCCAGTAGCAGCATTGCTAAAGCAGATACAGCTAAATACTTTGTAATGCGGAATTTGATGTCCATAGTCAGGTTCTTTTTGAAAATTAGTAATTACCCCTATATACATTTCAAAAAGAATTTGGTTCATGGCTTAATCATATTTTTATGGAAATCGGCCTCTTTCTGTATGCAGAGAATGTCTCCGTATATGGGATGGCGGAACTCTATATATTCGGCATGGAGGTATAGTCTGTCTGCTTTCTTTCCGTAGAGTTCGTCTCCAAGTATGGGGCATCCCAAGCCTTCCGGATGGGCGGCGTGTACTCGTAACTGATGTGTGCGTCCGGTCAATGGATAGAAGACAATCCGGGTGTATTTTCTTGACTCATTGATACTCCTTTCTGATTCATCAATCCTGTTTGATTCGTTGAAAGTGTTTTCAGATTCACTGGTAATTCTTTCAGATTCACTGATGATCTGATATTCTGTAATCGCTTCTTTCCCATGTTCGCTACTGACCATTTGCCGAGGGCGGTCGAGAGGATTCAGACAAAGAGGGAGTTCGATTCTTCCTGTATTTCCTGTTCTTTCTGCTTTTGCTGTTTTTTTCGTTGATACAGTTTCCTTTGCTAGTAATATAGCTTTCTCTGCTATTGGCTTTGTCTCCTTCTCTGTTTTTATTATCGCCCCATCCAGCACAGCCACATAGCGTTTCTTGATACTTCTGTTTGCAAATTGTGCCTGTAAATCCTGATGTACCTCTTTTGTTTTGGCAACGAGCAATAATCCTGAAGTAGCCATATCGAGCCGGTGTACAATCATAGGACCGGTAGCTTCGGGATATTTCTTCTTCAAACGATGATAGACTGAATCTCTGTCCTCTGCTTTTCCCGGAACGGACAACATCCCTGCCGGTTTATTGACTACCAGCAACCATTCATCTTCAAACACGATTTCTAGTTCTTCCTCTTCATGAACAGGATTCAGCAGTGGATTTTCGTCTACCTCCAATCCTTGCAACATGTGTTGCAGAATCGGTTCGCACTTTCCTTTGCAGGAAGGATAATAATATCCGTGATGCCGGATTTCGTTTTTAGGAGAGTCGCCCCACCAGAATTCAGCCATAGCCAATGGCTTTAATTGATGAAGATACGCATATTGCAATAACTTAGGCAAAGCACATTCACCCGCACCGGCAGGAGGAACTTTCTGAACCGTTTGCTCGAAAATAGTATATAAATCTTTCACCTCTCCTTGGGCATTTAGCATCCGGAATTGCTCGAATAACTTTCTTTGTAAAGCTGCTGAACGTTCTTTTCGTTCGGTTTTCAATCGCTCTATTTCAATATCGAAGTGCCTGACTTCCGTTTCGAGCTCTTCCAATCGTTTCTTCCATTCCTTTTCCAGTCGTTTGTATTCCGCTTTTTGGTATTGGCTTTCCCGAATCAGGGAGGCTTGTTCTTCTTCGGAAAGCTCGGGAGATGACTGGCGGCGAATCTCTCTCGCCTCCTTTGCTATTTTAAGCTCCGCTTTTGCTTGATTCAAAACAGCTTTAGCCTGTTCCGTTTCTATCTTCCATTTCTCTTTTGAATCGAGATAAGAACTACTGTTTTCTAATTCACGAATACGGATATTAATGGCAGAAATCTGTTCTTCTTCGATTTTGAAGAATCCCTCCGGTTGTAATAGGTCATAAACAGGAGGAACGAAATAAGGATGCAGATTCTTTCCGGCCAGATTGCCGGAGAAAGCTGCAAGATAACCAATCTGATTTTCTTCGTTGTTTGTTATTCCGTTGTCCGTTTGCACAATCAACACTCCAAACATCTTTCCGGAAGCCAATTCCTCTTGCCATTCTTTCCGGCTTGCAATATATTCTTTCACTTCTTCCGCAGCCAACACACACAATGGATGAGGTGTATAATGGAAAGGATAAGTGAATTTCTCCGGCAACGCAAGATGAGAAACGGGTTTCTTGAAAAAATGTATCATCGGTTTATATATATGAATGAATGTGATTACCTTTGCAAAAGTAACGTAAATCCGCGAATTTTATTCTATATTTGTTTGAGAGTTTGAGTGAGATAACGTGGACGTTTGAATGAAATTGTATGGATAGGATAGAAGAAAAACCAAAATTTGCCTTTCTTGGTAACAGTCACATGGCTTTTTGGGCACTAGATATCTATTTCCCACAATGGGAATGTCTGAACTATGGTGCTCCCGGTGAAGGGCTGGCCTATGTGGAGTCTTTTGCGGTAGACACTTCCGATTGCCAGGTCGTCGTTCAATTCGGAACCAATGATATTTATCAGTTGAACGATGAAAATATAGATGAATATGTAGAGCGTTATGTAAAAGCGGTTCTTGCCGTCCCTTCACTGAAAACATATCTTTTCTGTATTTTTCCGCGTAATGATTACGATGATTACAGTACGGCTGTGAATAAATTTATCCAGATCCTTAACCGGAAGATACACGAAAAATTGCAGGGAACAGATATTGTCTATCTGGACGTATTCAATCGTTTATTGCAGGATGGCAGGCTGAATCCGGAGTTGACTCTCGACGATTTACATTTGAATGGTAAGGGGTACAGTATTCTGACAGAAGCACTGAAACAGGCTTCCGGTTTGTAAAACATACCTAAATACTTCATTCCTTGCTTTTATTTATAAATTTGGTGGCATATCAGTTTATTTTTCCTATTTTTGTCCCCAATTTAATAGTAAATAACCCCCATAAAAACGATAAGACTTATGGAAAAAGTAATTATCAATTCGTACGAAGAATTCGAAAAACTAGTAGGCCAACAGATAGGTGTTTCCGATTATGTGGAACTCTCGCAGGAACGTATCAATCTTTTTGCTGATGCAACGCTGGATCATCAATGGATTCATGTAGATACGGAACGTGCTAAAGTAGACAGCCCTTATCATAGCACGATTGCTCATGGCTACCTGACATTGTCTATGCTTCCTTATTTGTGGAATCAGATTATCCAGGTGAATAACCTGAAAATGATGATTAACTACGGTATGGACAAAATGAAATTCGGTCAGGCTGTATTGTCAGGACAGAGCATCCGTCTGGTGACTACTTTGCACTCGCTGACTAATCTGCGTGGTGTGGCAAAAGCGGAAATCAAGTTTGCTATCGAAATAAAAGACCAACCGAAAAAAGCACTTGAAGGAATTGCTGTGTTCCTTTATTATTTCAATTAATGGCAAGCTGTTAAAGAAACAGATTTTATCCCCGGAAATGATCGAAATACGTCTCAAAAGTTAGATACAAAAACTTTTGGGATGTGCTTCAGATGGATCGTTTCCGGGGATAATTTTATCCTTTTACTCCCATAAATCTGAACGGCTGTGCCGGTTTAAACTCTTTCGTTGCATTTCCATGATAAGTTTCACCGTTGGCGATAGATAATTTGAGTACCGGAGCTCCTTCCGACAAGTCTGTTTCCCGTAAGTTTACCCAGAATGTATTAGGTGTCAGACTTGATTCGAAGAAGTAGAGCAAATTCTTACTATCCGATACCGTTCTCCATTGTGTGGTGGAAATTTCCGGAAATTCGGGAGTGGATATGCCATAAGGAACAGAAGTATTACGGATAACGCTGAATACGCTTGCTATGGCTATTCTCACATCATCTGTTTGGGGCAGGGCATTGATATAAAAACTGGCTCTTGCAAAACGGTCGGATGGACGGTTGGTTCCGGGCAGGAAACTCAATCCGCCTATTGATTTCCAGTACTCGTTCAGTGCCAGTTGCTTGTTGTAGGTTGGGGAGTTGGTCATCACTTTGTATTCCTTGCTGTGGTAAACAGTCAGCTTTCCACCCGTATATTCGAATATCGCACAATCGCCCGTTGCGTCGGAAATAGATAAATGCAAGGTTGCCAGGCGGGAACCATCCGGCATCAGGTCCGATACCACTTGGAAAGTGTTTTCATCAATGAAAGCGACGGCCTCGTCTACGGTGGCGAAGTTATCCAGCATATATTGCACCCATGCAGTAATGGCAAGTCCCGGTTTACTTTGATCTCTGACCGGATACTCCGTCTCGGGTAACCATAACAGATTGGCAACCAATCCTTTTTCATTCATCCCGTCTGTACTGGCAATCTCGAAAGCCGAAGTCACCACGCTGCCATACTTGGACGTCCATTTCAGGGAGTTGGCTCCCGTTTCTCCATTTCTTTCCATACCTTTGGGAAATACCCAAAGATTGCTGTGCATTTCTGTTTTCCAGTCCATAGACCGGCCGGTTGCCACCATTCCATTCTTTCCCGAATAAACGACTCTTGTACACATAATTTTAATTTCTAGTTAAAGGTTTATTATAAGCTGCTTTCACGAGGTATTCAACCGATGCGGATTCCTCTCGCAAAAGCATATTCTCAAAACAATAACGTTTCATTTATGTTTTAGATACATATCAGATATTAATAAAGTATCAAAAAACAGGTATTATGTCATTAAGTAATCTTCTCATCATATTTTCGTCATCGTTTATGGCGCTGTTTCCGGTGATAAATCCTTTGGGGAATGGTTTTGTCGTCAATGGATTCTTTACAGACCTCGATCCTCAACAACGGAAAGCAGCTATTCAGAAGCTGACGCTCAATTTTATAATGATCGGTGTAGGGACATTGGTGATAGGGCATCTGTTTCTATTGATTTTCGGTTTGGCTATTCCTGTTATTCAGTTGGGAGGTGGAATGCTGATTTGTAAAACGGCAATGGAGCTGTTGGGCGATTCGGGTTCGTCTGATAAAGAAGAAACCAGTAAGAATGTAGACGGCTTCAGATGGAAAAACATCGAGCAGAAGATATTTTATCCCATCACGTTTCCTATCAGTATCGGGCCGGGCAGTATATCGGTTATCTTTACTTTGATGGCGTCTGCCAGTGTTAAAGGCAAATTGTTGCAAACTGGGATTAATTATTTGGTCATTGCGCTTGTCATTATTTGTATGGCGGCCATCTTTTATGTATTCCTTTCACAAGGACAGAGGTTTATTCAGAGGTTGGGACCGGTGGGAAATCAAATTATTAATAAGCTTGTTGCTTTTTTCACTTTCTGCATCGGTATTCAGATTTCGGTGACGGGTATATCCCAGATATTCCATCTGAATATACTCTAATTGAACGGTGAGATAAAAGCGATAGAAATTATCTGTTTTTCTTTGCTTTCATGGCTTTCAGGGTGTTTTTTCGTACGGAACGGATAGCGGGAACCAGTAAGTCGGGCTCCATGATTTCCAGTATTGTGCGTAATTCCTGTTGCAGTTCCGGGATGGAGCGTGTCAGTTGATAAGCCAGTTTCATGCAGAGCGATTGCACGCCCGGTGGTTCCTCGCGGGATATCATGCGTTCCATGCAGAAATCAAGGAAATCCACTCGTGGCGGATCGGCGGCAGGTTGCTGGCATATCAGGTTCAGGATCATTCTCCGTTTTCCCGAGTGTGGGCAGGTCATGGCAGCGTCAATCAATTCTTCTTGTTTCCGGCTCAACCATTCTACATCTGCCTTGGAGAAATGAGTACATACCCACAATGCCTGATAGGAAACAATGTGGTCTTTGTCGAATATCAGCTGGTAGACTTCTTCTCTAAGACGCTCGTCGTCCTGTATGAAATGGAGTACTTCTCTGATATCTTCAATGTGTACACGTTCGGATAATCTGGCACGTAAGTTCATGTTTCTTTCGTTTTTGGGAAATTAATCTCTATTAGTGGAATCAGCTTCCGGCAGTTGCAAATGAAGAATAGGGAAAGGTTTACCCATGCTGTCCGTTTCATCTCTGCCGATGACTTGGAATCCCAAATGGAGATAGAACTGGAGTGCTTTTTCATTCTGCTCGTTTACGTCCACCTTATCCATCTGCTTTTTGTCTCTTGCATATTCCATTAATCGTTTGCCATATCCTTTTCTCTGTTCGTCGGGGTGTACGAATAACATTTCGATCAGTTCGTCGCTCAATCCCATGAAGGCGGCAATCTTTCCGTTGGCATTCCGGATAACAAAAAGTTCAACAGCGGGTAGATAATGCTTCCGCACCAGTGGTTTATAGAACTGGATATGTTCTTCCGTCAGGAAATCATGCGTGTGGCGAACGGACATTTCCCATACATGGAGGATTTCATCATAGTCTTCCGGAGTAGGTTGGGAGATGCCGGGCAGGTAGTAGCACTGGTGGTCGTAGATGTTTCCGTTGTAAGTCAGTTCTGCCTGATGAAGTGTACCTTCATAGATGAAACCGTTCTTTTTCAGTACTTTCTGCGAACGTTTGTTGTGCGGATAACAGGTAGCTGTGATGAGGCTAAGCCGCAATTCTTCAAAGCCATAGTTGAGGACACCCTGCACTGCTTCGGTCATGTATCCTTTGCCCCAATAAGATTCGTCGAGCCAGTAACCCAACATTCTCACTTGCGGATTTTCGCGTTTAGGATCGGGGATAATTCCTACGGAACCGATTAGCTGTTTTGTATCTTTTAGTATCACTGCCCATATCCCCTCCTGATTGATAAATGTGGAATGAAGTATCCGGCGGGATTCATCCAATGTGCGATGGGGCGGCCATCCAGCATTGTTTCCCAGATTCGGGTTCTGGCAGCAAGCGAAAAATGTTTCTGCATCTCTTTCTTCGAAAGGGCGGAGAAATAAACGTTCTGTATGGAGCGTCACGGGGGGAATATTTTCTATGTCAGTTTCCTGTCTTGCTTTGTTTTTCGATTCGTTTGCTGTTTTCCGATATACGCACTCAATCCGGTTTCCGTCAGGATCGAGGACTACACTTTCAAAGTATCCGTCTCCCGAAGTGCGCGGTTCACCGGCGATGGTATATCCTTCCGAACGCATTTGTTCGGTGAAGCGTAATACTTCTTCCTGGCTGGGAAAGGTGAAAGCAAAGTGTGTCAGTCCAACCCTGTTTTCTTCAATGGGAGTGTTCTGTACATCTGTACGACTCATTAGTTCCAAGTCTGTTCCCTCTCCAAAAGAGATAAAATAGGACTCGAATCCTTTCTTGGGATTGATATATTTTTCGTTGCTTTTTCCTCCGAAGAAGCGGACATAGAACTCTTTTAGTTCTTCCAGACGAAAAGTCCAGATAGCGATATGATGTAGTTTCATATAAATGAATTTTCTAATTTCTATTACTTTGTTTCTATCTTAATGCTGCATTACATATTCGTAAACGATACGGGAAATATCAGCGATAATCTTACTGTTCGCCTGATTATTTTCTTCGGAATCCTTCACGAAGACAGCTATACTATAAGTACGTCCACCGGGCAAAAGAACGAAACCAATGTCATTGCAACCGATTTGTTGTCCTTTCGCATTAAGATCTCCCGTTCCGGTTTTATGACCTACGGTTACTTTTTTGTCGAGCAACGGAGCAACCAGACGGTCTTGCCCGGTTTGACATTCTACCATTGTTTGAAATATGAAGTCTTTGTACACTTTGGGAAACAATGGCTTCTTACGGAATATTTCCACTAATTCGGCTGCGGCTAACGGAGTAGTCCAGTTTTCATAACATAGGTTCAAGTCTTCGTGCATGGCAGTTTCTGTACCGACGATGGCACATTCCCGAATTCCTAGTGAATGGATATACTTATTCACAGCATCCGGACCACCCTGATAGTTGAAAAGAATATCGCAAGCATTGTTATCACTCTGCTGAAGTGTGTATCTTAGGAGGTCGGCAATACTCATTTCAATTCCTCCTTGCGGATATTTATCTCGAAGCGGACTATAAGTGTCCGGCTTTAAATCCGATTTCTTAATGGGTAACCGGGTTTCCAGCGATTGCTTCTGTTTTCCCATATAATCTGCCAATGCTAATGCCTGATGAAACTTGAATACGCTCATCAGTGGATAGTGAATATCATTATTGACAGTTACCGTATCTTTTCCATCAATGATGACGGCTATTCCTATTTCGGCCTTCTTTCCTTTGATGGCTTCTTTCAACTGTGTCTCAAGTTGAGTTTGTCGGGCAAACAGGAGGGTGGGGACCAGACAAAGAAATACTATGAATGAACGCATAATCAATTTCTCTTTTAACGGGTTACTAATTCTCTATTGAAATCATATTTTCTGTTGAAGTCACAAAGGTATAAATAGTAATTGCCTTTGCAAATTCTCATTCAAAAATAGTGATGTCGGATAAGAAATTCCTACTTTTGTGAATCAATCAATTAATGAGTAGATATTATGATAAGATGTCAGTCGGAATTATTTCAATCATCGGTAAAATTAGTAGATGGATTGAAGATGAATACAAAAGAAGATTTAAAGCAGATGGCGAAAATATTATGTCTACCTGTTCCCACAAAACTGCGCAAAGATGAATATGCAACCTACTTTGCAGAAGCAGTTTTGGCTTGCCCTGATATGTGGCTTCCCCGATTGACACAGTATGAGCTGACTTTGCTTGATAAGTTGGTGAAAGCGGGAACCGATACGTATGTAGAAACTACAAATTCATTTATGGTGAGTACGTTGGAAATTCTGTCTTTCGTAGCGACGGATACTTGTCACTTGGAAGAAAGTAAAGTCCGCTACATGATTTGTGATGAATTGCGTGAAGCCGTAGCTCCTTATTTAAATAATTATTTGACTTCGGAAAAGCAGGCAATCCGTTTTATGGTAGAGCAGTATGCTTATGGAATCATAAATTTATATGGTTATCTGTCTTATTTCGATCTGTTAAGTATGCTGGTTGACTATTTGCAGGATTCGGTGACGAAAAGAGAAATAGCCGATAGTTTGGCTAATTCGGCATTGATACAGCGGCTAACCTTTGAGGCGGTGGATGGTTATAACTCTACTATTTGTATACAGTCTCCATTTTTGGACGATTTAGATGATTTGGAAGAAAAAATGTATGCTCGTCGTGAAATAACAAATAGGAAGAAGTTTTCCAAAGAAGAAGCTTTTGCGGCAGGAATGATGCCGTTAGTCGTTATTCCTAATCCGTGTTGGGATGAATTGAAGGTATATATGATGAAGAAACTGGGATATACGGAGGAAAAAGCGGATAGCAGTTTGGCATATTTGTGGCTTACTGCTCAAACGGAAGAAAATTCAATGTCTATTATTACTTCAATGATTAGCCATAAACTTTCTTCCATGCAGGAGCTGCAAGAGGCTATTGAACTATTTATGGATTATGTGAATCATTGTCCCCGTTGGTTCCTGAAAGGTTATTCTTCGGATGAAACATTCGTTTTATTTCAAAAAGACAAATTTAGAAAGAATCCTCCCCGCGTTGTTGCAGGCCCGAATATGAAAGCTGCCGGTATGGACATTACTCCGGAAATGCAGGCTGGGATAGACAATCTGTTTCGTGGTATGCCTTCCGGACACACGGTCGGAAGGAACGATCCTTGTCCCTGTGGAAGCGGGAAGAAGTATAAAAAGTGTTGTGGAAGGAATAATTGACCTTATAAAGTTCGTATCTTTGTAAAGTTTTCAAATAAGCATGATTATGAAAAAGTCTATAAAACGTTTACCCAAGCGAACGCAGGAAGAATTGACAGTCTTGCTGGATTTAGTGCGTAAAAGCATCGGGAATTGTCAGATGGTTATCCTGTTCGGAAGTTATGCAAGGGGAAACTATGTTTTATGGGATAGTAATATAGAATTCGGTGTTCATACTTCGTATCAGAGTGATTATGATATTCTTGTGGTCATAACCGGACCGGCTAAGCAAGTGGAAGAGAAATTACACCGTATTACGAATAAATATCATGACTTGTTTGCAGATCGTCGTCATGCTTTTCCGCAATTTATAGTAGAGCATATTAATACTGTAAACCGTAACTTGGAAGTCAGCCAGTATTTCTTTACGGATATAGTAAAGGAGGGGATTATGCTTTATAATAGTGGCAAACATGAATTGGCTAAACCACGGAAGTTGAGTTTTAGGGAGATTCGAGATATTGCACAAAAAGAATTTAATGAATTATATCCATATGCTTGCGGGCTTTTAGAAGGGGTGAAAGAATATTATTTGCCTAAGAAACAAACTAAGATTTCTGCTTTTCTTCTTCATCAGACGTGTGAGAAACTTTATAATTGTATCCTGATGGTCTTTACGAACTATCGCCCAAAGAGTCATAAAATCAAAGAACTTGGTGGGATGGTGAAACGTTTTTCTATGGAATTAACTGCAGTCTTTCTTCAAAATACGGACGCAGAGAAAGAATGTTTTGATTTATTATGCCGTTCTTACATTGAAGCTCACTATAACAAAGATTTCAGTATCTCGCAAGAACAACTGGAATACCTTATTTCTCGCATAGGTATTTTGAAAGATATAACTGAACGTCTGTGTAAGGAGAAAATTGCGGAATATGATACGATGGCGGAATAATTGTCCCCTGTGAAATAAGTAGGTGTCGCATTTATAACTTGAATTCAGCTTCAGGGTCCTATGAAATGAAAAAACGAAATATATCTGTCATCTGTCACAATTTATAAATTAACTTCCAGAGTATGAGTGCTTAATGGTGTGACAGCACAAGGTGATAGCAGTGTGATAGCAATAATGCTGTCACCCAAAAACAAAGAAAAAATCAAAGATACTGTTTGGAATTTGATAGTATCAGCCATAGAAAGATAAGGCGTTCTATTTATTATCCCCGTACATTATGAGTTGTGTCCTGCCTTGAAGCCAACGGTTTCAAGGTGCGAAACTGTTGGTTCTGCGGTTTGAAACTTTAGTTTCATACGCTTGAAACTCTAGTTTCAATTACTTGAAACCATTGGTTTCTTACCGATGAAACTACAGTTTCTCTTAGCTGAAACTTTAGTTTCAAGCAAAGGAAACTAACTTGAAGCGTAACTGCGTGTAGGCGAACCTGTTTCTTTCCCCCAAAGAAATACTTGACATATCAATAATTTTCTAAATTAAAGTATTGTTTCCCTTGTCGGTTCCGGATAATATGAGTAATTTAGCAGTCTCAACGATCACAAAGACGCTGACAAAACAAATTATTATCAAATTAATGAAAATTACTCAATTTCGTAAGAATGAAGATACGATAGCGCTCAGCGTAATGGATCTTGATATACTGGTAAATAAGATAAAGACAGAAATAAAATCCCGCCCTGTTTCTACATTCAGAGAGCATCTGCGATATACCCTTTCCGATGAACGGTGTATGTTTGCCGATAAACTGCCCAAGATAATTCCTTCCGCTGAATTCCGTAAAGTAAACGGTCAGAAACAGATGAAAAACTACAACGGTATTGTAGAACTGACCATCGGTCCTTTATCCAATAAGTCGGAAATCGCTTTAGTGAAACAAAAAGCCTGTGAGCAACCACAAACCCGTTGTGTTTTTATGGGTTCAAGTGGTAAAACGGTGAAAATATGGACTACCTTCACCCGACCGGACAACTCGCTTCCTAAAACACGGGAAGAAGCGGAACTATTCCACGCCCATGCTTATCGACTGGCTGTGAAATGTTATCAGCCCCAAATCCCGTTCGATATACTTCCCAAAGAACCGACCCTGGAACAATATTCGCGATTATCCCACGATCCGGACATCATATATCGTCCGAATTCAGTCCAATTTTATCTCTCTCAACCATCATCAATGCCCGAAGAAACCACTTTCCGTGAAGCGGTTCAGGCGGAGAAATCTCCATTGACCCGTGCCGTACCGGGATATGATGCGGAAAATGCCTTCCTGATGCTTTTCGAAGCTGCTTTGCGGAAAGCATATGCCGAACTCAGGGAAGCGGGACTCGAATTGCGCGAGGACACATGGCATCCTTTAGTCGTCCAACTGGCTAAAAACTGTTTTGCTTCGGGACTTCCACAAGAAGAAGTTGTGAAACGTACTGTTTTTCACTTCTATATGTATAAACAGGAAGAGCTTATCAGGCAAATGATTGGCAATATATATACCGAGTGCAAAGGCTTCGGCAAGAATATCAGCCTAAGCAAAGAGCAGCAACTCGCCTTGCAGACAGAAGAATTCATGAAACGCCGCTATGAATTCCGCCATAACACCCAAATTGGCGAGGTAGAATATCGTGAAAGACTTTCTTTCCGTTTCCGCTTCAATCCTCTTGACAAACGTGCGCTGAACAGCATTGCTTTGGATGCACAAATGGAAGGTATCCCGTTGTGGGATAGGGATATTAGTCGTTATATTTACTCCAACCGCGTCCCTGTATTCAACCCGTTGGAAGATTTCCTCTACCGGCTTCCTGCGTGGGACGGCAAAGACCGTATTCGTGCATTGGCAGCCACCGTCCCTTGTAAGAATCCGTATTGGATGGATTTGTTCCACCGTTGGTTCCTCAATATGGTTTCTCATTGGAAAGGAAGCAATAAAAAGTATGCAAACAGTGTTTCGCCCTTACTTGTCGGACCGCAAGGGACACGTAAATCTACCTTTTGCCGGAGCATAATGCCTCCTTCCGAGCGTTCCTACTATACTGACAGCATTGATTTCTCCCGAAAGAAAGATGCCGAACTTTACCTCAATCGTTTTGCGCTTATCAATATCGATGAATTTGACCAGGTGAGTTCGACACAACAAGGCTTTCTGAAACATATTCTGCAAAAGCCTGTATTGAATGTGAAGAAACCTCATGGCAGTGCCGTGCTTGAAATGCGTCGGTACGCCTCATTCATAGCTACAAGTAACCAGAAAGACTTGTTGACCGACCCTTCCGGCAGTCGTCGTTTTATTTGTATCGAAGTGACCGGAGTGATTGACACCAACCGTCCGATAGACTATGAGCAGCTTTACGCACAAGCTATGTACGAATTGGAACATGGCGAACGTTACTGGTTCGACCAGGAGGAAGAAAAGATCATGGTGGAAAACAACCGTGAATTTGAACAAGTCCCGCCGGAAGAGCAACTTTTCTTCCGTTATTTTCGTGCCGCGCAGCCTGAAGAAGGGGAGTGGCTGTCTCCAGCGGAGATTATGGAAGATATTCAAAAAGGCAGTTCAATCCCGATGTCTGTCAAGAGGGTTAATTCCTTCGGAAGAATACTGAAAAAGCAAGAAATACCTTCCAAACATACGCGTAGCGGTACACTCTATCATGTTGTAAGACTAATAACCAGGTGACGGCAAAAATGCCATCACCCTGCTGTCACCTCTTGCTGTCACAGTCTTATCGGTTTATTACTAAACTATTAACCTCTGAACTGTGACAGATGACAGCAACTCACCAAATATATTCTTCTGTGTAGCGTTGGTAAGTTGGTTCTTCTTTTATCCCTTTATTACGGAATAGTTGTCTGATGTAGGCTTGGTCTTTAGGCATAAGCCCCCGTTCTCCACGATAGAACCGATAATATCCCGTTTTTCCATAGTGTCCGACCATTTGTATTCTGATACTGACCGCATCTTCATAAGGGATTCTGTCAAGCAACCGTTTTAGTCCCCATGCCACATGAACTTTGACAGCAGTCTTGAAACATTCGCACTGATTCCCATCCGCAGGATAACGTGCCGGATTAATGATAGTGATATATAGGTTGTCGGCTGTATCAAGTTGTGTAGCTATGTGGCGCAGGCATTTGGGGGCTTGTGGACATTGAGCGTTGAAGCAACGGGCAAAATTGTAGGGGACAGGCAGGCTATCGAGTTCTTCTTTCATCTTGTAGGGTTTATTTTATTTGTGAAATACCGTTGTAAATATAGCAAACAGAATTCTTCACAAAAGTAGGACTTTATTTTGGGAATGGGAAGCGTTGGGATTGTTTTATTTGTATGTTATGGGGATTTCTTATCAACATTTGGTAATTAGGGATACTCAATACATATCCCTAATTATTTGCAGCAAGGTTTCTCTTTCTTGTTTAAGGTTCTTTATCTCTATTTTTAGCCAATCAATTTCTTTGTTCTTTGAGGAAATCAATTCATCTACAACTCCCTTAGGGAAATAATTGTTATAAACGAAGTTGAGTATTTTATAAAGGTCATCTATTTCTCTTTTTTTAAGCTCTCAAATTGTTCTTTCTGTTTCTCTAACAGTTTCTCAAAGAGTTCAATCGTTTGTTCTATGGGAAAATTATTGAATGTTTGGTTATTACCAATTGCATTTTTTACACCGCAATTCTCGTAAAAATTATTTGTGTTATATAAAACCGTTTCTTCGTTATACTCTTTCAATCCGTCGGTAGTAACTCCTAATGCAGAGGCTATTTTTTCTAATCGTTCATCATCAATTTTCTCGGTTTGTTCCATTTTTGAAACAGCCTGCTTGGTTATTCCTAATAATTGGCCTAGCTCCGTTTGAGTCATACCGCGAAGTCTGCGTACACGTTCTATCTTTTTCCCAAGGTGAAGGTGATTTGATTTTATATTTTCTATTGTTTCCATTCTTCTATATATTAGATTGCTGAATCTAGCAGTGATTATTTCATATATTTTTTCAGGATCTCAATTTTATCTTGCTCACTTTTCAATAAACGCTCATATAACTCAACTATCTTTTCAAGTGGATTTATTTGTTGAACGATAGCGTATGTAGTAGCACCTTCAGAGATATTTGCATCCTTATAATTATGATGATTAATATTGAAAATCGTCTTTTCAACATCAAAGTCTTTAATGACTTCTTCGGATATCCCCAACACTTCAGCAATTCTTTTTAGAAAGCCTTCTTCTATTTCCTCTTGTTTCTCAATCTTTGAAATGATCTGCTGATTTACACCAAGATCGGCAGCCAGCGCTTCCTGTTTCATGCCTAAATATACACGAATCCTTTGTAAATTGCGTCCGACATGTCTCCGGTTTTCTTTCTCTTTTATTTCAACATCCATATTATTGTTCTTTAAATGAATACGTCTAGGCAAAGATAACAAGAAACAGTTTAATTCAAATGAAAGTGTGCTTTATTTTTTAGTGTATGTTTTTGTTTCTGTAGTTTTGGTTATTTACTTAATGGAATTTGTTGCTGATTTCTATTAGTAGTATGTTTAAGGTTATGTAATTTGGGGAGGAACGAAATAAATATTTGTTTATAATCTTATAAATATGGGATTCATCGGATGATGCTTAAAATACACAATGAGTCTATATGTGTTTAATGTATCTTTATATAGCTTATTATTTCATCTAATTGGGAAGCAATATTTTTGAAATCTGTATATAAGTCGAGAGTTTTGACATAGATTCTATTTCCACATATACTGGTTTCTAAATCAGGAGTAATTTCTTCATTAGTTTTTGCATATAAAAGCATACCTGCAACATTGCTTGAATTTTGTATATCATAGTTTTTCACATAGGTGAAAATTTGGTATAAGTTGTTAGAATGAAGGGTTTGTTTGTTATATTGTTTTTGCATTGTTTGCGAATAATATTTGGTGTCAATAATAAGCGTTCTTCCATTGTATTCTAACATGATATCTGATTGCATACATGGAAGTAATTCTAGTGCTTTGTTATCGGATTGATAGTCAATATTCCATTTTATTCGGGAAGTACTGGTCTTTAATTCAGGATGTTCTGTTTTGTAATATTCTAATACAAATTTCTCATAAAGCCGATGCATATATTCATCAGAGAAAGTTGCCATGTGGTATTTACCATCTTCAGTTGTCTGTAGTAAACCTTCCAAAATAAAATAACAAATATTCATCAGCATTTTATAGGTCTGATTATTACGTTGAAAATAGAGTGTATTCCACTTTACGATGGATGGTTCAATGGTATTAATGTTGACGAAGAATGGTAGGACTTTCTTTAATTTGTTTTTTCGTTCTTTGGCTACTATCTTTCCTTGGAGAAGAATACTGATTGTAGTTTTTAATATTTGATTAAATATATTATTTTCTGATAGTTCATCAAATTCGCATGATAGGATCTGCTGACATTGTATTCTATGTTTAATAGTTTTTGTTATGTCAATTTTCCCTTTCATTGTAGGTAGTGATTCTGTTCTTGGTACATATTCACGATATAATCCTTGTTTTAGTTGATACGAAATACCTCGCGATAGGATTTCTGCAAACAAGTCTTCTATATGCTCGAATTTTTCAGAAGCTATATTTGCATAGTTGTTACGCTTAAGTACCTGAAAGGCATAAGCTAGCATGTAATAAATATTTTTGATTAATATATTTTTGTCATTTGTCATTAGAATAAGCTCTTTAGTTCATTTTCCCAAAAATCAACTTTTTGTTTATCATCAAACCAATATTCATGTAACATAGGAATAATGTCATAGAATATAATTTCTTTTACTTTATCACAAGATTTTAATCCACATAAATAACTGTGTCCTATTTGGAATCCGTCACCGAGTGATTCATCTCTAGATATTTCATCATTTAATCTCTTGATCGTTTCAATTAATTTGTCGAAAGTGGTATTATGTAATTCATTTTGGTACTTTTGGAAGCCGATTGAATCAAATCCTGGTTTCATGTTGTAGAAACAAAATCTTCTTCTCAATGCATAATCAATCATAGCCAAGCTGCGATCTGCGGTGTTCATCATACCTATGATGTGGAGATTGTTTGGCACAGAGAAAAGTTTTCCATTGTGTGCTAATGCTATTTTAACATTACGGTAATCTTTTTCAATTAGCATTAATAATTCTCCGAATATTTTACTCATATTACCACGGTTGATTTCATCAATTATGAAAAAATAATCGTGTTCTGGATCATTTCCGGCAGTAATACAAGATTTGTAAAATATTCCCTTTTTTAGTTCGAATTTTTCTTCTTGAGGTTTATAACCCATAACAAAATCTTCGTATGAATAATTTTGATGGAATTGGACTATTGAGATTCTTGAATCATCTTTTTCTCCCATTATTGTATAGGCCAGTCGTTTGGCAGAGTATGTTTTACCTACTCCCGGGGCTCCCTGCAATATGATATTTTTTTTGTATTTGAGTATACTTTTTAGAGTTTTGAGTTCTTGTTCATCAAGAAATACGTCATTTAGAAAATCTTCATCTGTGTATCGGCTGATATTTTCATTTGTTCGTTTTATAGGATTTGTATCTCGAATTATATCCATAATGAAATCATATTCATTTTGGGTAAGTTTGAATAAAATGCCATTAGGATTAGCGAAGAACTCCATGTTATTGAGTTCCTCGCAGTCTTTTAAAATCGAATAATCAATAGGATAAGTAAGCGATTCTGTCTTTTGGAAATAGATAAGTTTTCCATCATTCTTTTTGTAAATCTTAGCAAGTGCAACTACTTGTTTGGTAGGAGTTGCTTCATAACAGATTGCTATGTCACCAGCTTCTGCATCTAAGAAATTCTGGAATACACGACGTTTATTTCCATTGTCATTATATAAAGTGTAAGACTGAATTTCTCCTATGCTCCAATTGGACAAACTCCACATTTGAGGATTAGCATTTAGCCACCAGTAGTGAAGTTTGGAAGTAGGGGGAGTTAAAGGAGGGATGTCTTTTTCTTGCTTTTTTCCTGCTATCTGAAATGTTTTTTGACTTTTCTGATTATTCTTATCTAAGAAGTATAGAAAATCTACAGTAGTAGTTGTCAATTCGAGATCTGGATCACAATTCGGAGTGCGAGTGAGGACATCAGAAAGCATTGCTTTCAGTTCTGTATCTTGTTGCAAAATCCATTTGATTTCATTATATAATTCGTATGCTTGCAATACAGTATTGGGAGTAGCACCTTTTTTGAAGGTGTAACTAGTATTTAAAATTTGAGATACTCGCGAGAATTCCCTTGGTTTAAATATGTAATATCGTTCTGGATATCTAAGCCATAAATAGGTGCTTATTGTTCTATAATCTTGAAAGTGATTTCTCCAAGTGCTTTTGTATTTCTCAAGTATAAAGTCTGATTCTTTAATAAATTTATAAATTCGATCGGAAAGGGGAATATGTTCATTATATAAATCAATAAACATCTTTCTTACATCTTCAGGGGCAACCATTGCGAAATTCTTTATCATGCGTCTAGGAAAATAATGTTGTGCTCCTAGAAGATTTTGAGTTTTCGAAAGAGAAGTTTCAAGCATTTGTGTGAAATCTGGGGACTTGATATCCCAATGGGATTGAAACCAGCTTACTGCTTCCCATTTATACTTTTCATCATTCCAAGAGGAGAAGAAATTTGCCTTATAATCTTTTATTTCCTTCTCTAACTTATTTATGTCTATATTCATAATAGGGTATTTTTATTGTTGTTCTTTGGGGTATAATATTCCACTCTTTCATCTGCCGCCATTGGAGGATATGTTTCGTTATGAAAATCATATTTTCTAGTTTCGTTGAGTAATGAGTTGTAATTATCAGAATCATTATCAGTCCATTGTTCACATTGATGAATAACTGTTTCCAGTGCATTTTCAGCTTCTTCTGGTGGATATTTGTATTTTTTCAGAAGTCTTTTTATCATACGACGCATCCCTGCTCTGGCGGATTCTTTCTTCTGCCAGTCGATTGAGAATTTAGCAGTTTAAATCGTTGGTTTCATTGTTAGTTATCTCTTAATTTAGCTTCTATCTCTTCAATGGTAGGCATGGTACCTTCCACTTTTTCGGGATAGAACTTCTCCAGATCATATTCGGAAATACCCAAAGGTTGGCTGCTCGACTCCAAAGCATACTGGGCTTGTATGCGGTCTTTCTCTTTGCAAATCAGTAAGCCGATGGTTGGGTTATCCCGTCCTTCCTTACGCAGCAAATGATTGCAAGCCACCACATATCCACCTAATTGACCGATGTCGGCAAAAGCAAATTTACCGATCTTTACCTCTACCACTACATAGCAGGAAAGCGAAAGATTATAAAAGAGTAAGTCGATAAAGTTTTCCGTTTCGCCTATTTCTAAACGATATTCTTTGCCCACATAAGCGAAACCCGTATCCAGTTCAATCAGGAATCGGGTAATGTTATTCAGTAGAGCATCTTTGAGCAATCGTTCATTGTAACGCCCAGTTATACCCGTGAAAGCAAAATTGTAGGGGTCTTTGGTCAACTCCTGTGCAAGGTCGCTCATCGCATCAGGCAATGTTTTTGTAAAGTTAGTCAGTGCCTTGCCCTGCCGCTCATAAAGGTCGGTGCTAATGAAATTGAGCAGCATACTACGACTCCAGCCGTTCTCCACCGTCTGGTGAACATAGAACAGAGCTTTGTCTATATCGTCTTTTACTTTATCCATTATCAAGCAATGGTGTCTCCATGGGACTTCAAATATTCCACCAACTTGGTGGAATAATTCCGTTTCATTTTTTCCACCAAGTTGGTGGAAAGTTTTCAGAGCATCCTTATATAACAAATAAAACTTCCTACAATAGTAAATATTGCTCTTTGACAGACCTGCCGCATTGGGTATAGCTTCACGTAAATCTTTGCTCAATTGAGTGATAACACTTTCGCCCCAGCGTTCTTCTACGTGTAATTCAACAATGTCACGACCTAAAAGCCAGTTGAATTTCAACTGTTCCACATTTATTTTCACCGCTGCCTTTATTTGGCTTTGGCGATAGCGACCGCAAAGGTCTTTCACCCATTGCAGATATTCTTTATCAAGTATGTTTATTGACTTGTTCATCGTAATCTATAATACTTCAGTTGCGTTAATTTTTAGTTCTCCTGACATCAGCTTCGGGAGAAGTGTGTCGCGTAGAATTGTTAACCTAATACTTTCCTGTTCATTTCTTAGTATTTGGTCGAAATACGGTTTATTTATCTGCCTATTTTTGTAAAACAGATGATTCTTATTGTTATATGTATTGTATCTTATCCGCATTTTAATTAATGTATTAAAAGTAGAAAATAATTTCCATAGTGCTGTCGTACTTTAAATGAGAAGTAAATGTAGGCATTATTATTGATGTGATTGTTATAGTTGGAGTAAAATTTATTCTTTTGGTTGTTAGAATATGCAGAAACTTCTATTCTAACAAAAAAATGATTTGCAATGAACATTCTAATGCAAGTTTAATACTTCGCTTAACTTATCCTCAATAATTTTCTTCTCATTACTACCAATAGTAGACAATCTCACCAATGGAATTCCGTACAACTCTAAGATACGATCCTTTTTAATATCACGTTCTGACTGACTCGTCCCCGATTTGTGGAATGCATAACCATCCGTCTCAATAGCCAATACCGGTTGTTTGCTTACACGATTATAAATTAGAAAATCAATATGAGTATTTATATTTGCAGCATATTTGCTTTCCTCTTCATTCAATAGAGAATAATCCTGAATCAACATATAGAGTGGTAAATGGCAAATGATATTCAAATGACGCATATTGATATTCTCTTTCAGAATATCTTTAAGTAAGGCAAATGTAAGATTCTCGGAATCATATTCGGATATTTTTTTGTGCTTCTTCAAATAGGCTATTCGGGCATCTGTATATTGCTCATATAGATAATCGAATATAGAATGAATCTTACTGGTGGAAACAGTGCCATTGTTATATTCGATATAAGCGATCAAATCGCTGATATTGCAGTCTTTGGGTTGTTCGTTTCCCGATACGACTAAATAGAATTGTGACTTAGCCCGTGAAACAGCAACATTGAGCAGGTTGGGATCGTCGGAAAAGGAAGTGATGACATCGTCGACAGTGGTCATAATGATAGCATCCTTTTCTCTTCCCTGAAATTTGTGGACTGTTGCAACATCAATATCCTCTTCAAGTGCGGATTTTACTGCATCTACTTGTTTGTTATATGGAGCTATGACGCCAATTTCATCTGTTTCATAAGATAGATTCGGTAGTACTTCTTCTTTGATAACATCTATTTCCCGTTGATTCATGTGGCTGCGGGAGTGGTTACCTTTGGCTGTCCGTATGGCACAAATGACATCCTCTTCTCCTTTATCACGTGTCATGATGACAAGATCTCCACCATAAAATTTCTGATTACAGAAGTTGATGATTCGAGGATGGCATCGATAATGTTCCCGTAACAAGGTCTGCGGTACATTTGGAATAACTTTGCAGACGGATTGCAAAAAACTCATATTGGCACAATCATATTCCGGTTTAATCAGGCACGCATTGGCGATAAAGTTTAGCGTTTCCTTATTTTCTTCCGTGACCACATTGGGAAGTTGCATGGTGTCACCGACAATGATTGCATTTTTAGCACATGACAAGGCTAAAGCTCCGGTTTCAACGGAAACCTGTGACGCTTCATCCATAATGATATAATCATATACGGCATCTCGTTGCAGACTGCTTAATGATGAAAAGGTAGTACTTAATATAATAGGGTATTCTTTTTGTACCTCTCGCCAATTATTTTTTAGATCAGGGAGCGTAAAGATGGGCTTGTCATGATTATTGCCATAGGTATGAAATAACTGATTCTTTAGATATTTCATTGATGTATCGGCCATTTGTCTAGCCATTTCTGCTGCATCTTTGTTGGCAAGTTCCTTTTCTAATGTGTCTATTTCAACTTCCAGTTCTGCATACTTTGTTTGGTAGAATAAGATTTGGAAGTCGGCGATAATCAAACTCATCTCCCGTTTATAAAAACCTTTATCGGGGATTTTACAAATCGCTTTGCTCCTGAATTTAAAGAAGAACCATTTCAACCGTTGAATAAAAGCTGCTATTCCCCGAAGACTTGATGATTGTTCTTTTTCTGCAAATTGTTGACATTCATTCCATAAATTCAGAAGGTCTGCCGAACTGGAATTTTTCCGTTGTTGGAAAGTAAATTCTTTTGTTCCGAACTCTTGCTGATAATGTTGCCACTCTATTTTTAAAGCTTGTATTTCCTGTCTTGCCATGGCAAGGCGTTCCTGTTTGGAAAATATGCTTTTTAGTTCTTCTGTCTGATGATGTATCTGATCGAGAAATTGAGGTTGGTCGGCATCCACATCATGCCATGACTCAAAGTGCTCCGGATATTGTTTTTCCTCTTCTTGAGTCTCGATGAATTTCTCTTTGTTAGCTGTGCTGCCAAGCAATGCAACAATGAATCCCATATCGTATTTGGATAACTTCTCAAGTACATTGACGATGGCGGAGTTATTATTAGATACTACCTGAACAGTCTTACCACGCACAAGGATATTGGCAATGATGTTCAGAATCGTTTGGGTCTTTCCGGTTCCTGGAGGTCCTTGCACAACACTGATTTGATTCTCAAAAGCTGCCTGGACTGCTTTTTGCTGGCTTGCATTACAACCGAAAGGAAAAATCAAGGTTGAGGCAGGCTGGGTCTGCATTTTATATTTTTGAGGATTCAGATATACAGCAATAGCTCTGTTGTTTGCGATGAAATGAATCTTTTCATATTGTTTTGCCAATAGCTTCGTTCCGTCATCAGCTTTCAATTCGTTCGCATCGGCAACTTTCTTCAAATATTCGAATATACTTTTCGAACGACTCTCTCCCAAGCATGATTCGATAATTTCTAAGTCCTTTTCTCTGTAATCATACTCTTTACCATTCAGAAAACGAATGTGCCAATAGTTGTGTGATCCGGCCTTAAAAATAGATAAGGCTTTGATGTTTGATAAAGTTCTCCCTTTACTGATTATTTGATAATTATTGGGGTCCGGTTTGTCCGGATCAGTCAGCCAAAGGACATTTTCTTCTTTGTAAGTATACGCACTGGGAACATTCCGGAATACTACCTTATAGTTGCCATTATGATTTTGGCAACTTTCTATTTCAGGAGTCTTGATTTGACCTTTTATAATAATCAGATTTTCGGAAGTATCTATCATAGGCTTGTGTGTAAATATAATAAGTCATGCTGCTGTTTTTATTTATTATTTAGGATATAAAAGTAAGAATATTTTCCAGAATATCAAAGCTGAAGTAGAAAAAACAGTGAATGACTTTATTCAGCTTTGTATTGTTATAAATATAGAGTGAGATTCGGTTTGGGAGTATTGAACGTGATAAAAGAGATTTGTTTTGCCAATGAAATCATTATCTTTGCAAGGTATATATTAATGAACGAGGAGGATATTATGCTTGCATACACATATATTGAACACGGAAAGTTTGAATTGCAGGAGAAAGCAAGACCGGAAATAAAGGATTCACGGGATGCAGTCGTGCGTGTAACACTTGGTAGCATCTGCACCAGTGATCTTCATATTAAACATGGCAGTGTGCCGCGTGCTGTGCCCGGAATAACTGTCGGGCATGAGATGGTAGGTGTGGTAGAACAAGTAGGGGCTGATGTCACTTCGGTGAAGCCTGGTGACAGGGTGACTGTGAATGTCGAAACTTTCTGCGGTGAGTGTTTTTTCTGTAAGCATGGATATGTGAATAACTGTACTGATCCTAATGGCGGTTGGGCTTTAGGTTGTCGAATTGATGGCGGTCAGGCGGAATATGTCAGAGTTCCTTATGCGGATCAAGGTTTGAATCGTATTCCGGATACAGTGAGTGATGAACAAGCTTTGTTTGTCGGTGATGTGCTTGCAACAGGTTTTTGGGCAGCATGCATCTCGGAAATAACCGCGGAAGATACTGTTCTTATCATCGGTGCCGGACCTACCGGGATTTGTACTTTGTTGTGTGTGATGCTGAAGAAGCCAAAACGCATTATTATCTGTGAGAAGTCTCCTGAAAGAATTCGGTTTGTCCGCGAGCATTATCCTGATGTGTTGGTGACTGAACCGGAAAACTGCAAGGATTTTGTTCTCAAGAACAGTGACCATGGTGGTGCAGATGTCGTTTTGGAAGTGGCAGGGAGTGACGATTCCTTCCATTTGGCTTGGGATTGTGCCCGTCCTAATGCTATTGTCACGATTGTAGCCCTCTATGATAAACCACAACTTCTTTCTTTACCTGATATGTATGGCAAGAATTTGGTTTTTAAAACAGGTGGAGTGGATGGCTGCGATTGTAACGAGATTCTCATGCTGATTGAGGAAGGTAAAATTGATACTACTCCTCTTATTACACATCGATTTCCGTTGAATGAGATTGAGGAGGCCTATCGTATCTTTGAAAACAAATTAGATGGAGTTATTAAAGTAGCTATATCAGGAAATAAATAAAAATAGAATTTGTGTATGAAGAATATACTTATAGTAAGTAATAATGATATGTGCCGCAGTCGTATGGCACAGGAAATTTTGAACTCCTTCGGTAGAGGGATGAAGATTAGTACTGCCGGTATTTTGGCTGGAAATTCTGTCCCTGACGTTGTTTGCCAAGTGATGGAACAAAATGGATATGACTTTTCGCGTAGAAAGCCCTGTGATGTTGCGACGTATGCCCAACAGACGTGGGATTATGTCATTACCCTTTGTCCGGAAGCAGAGGAAGTGCAAAAGGAAATACAGGGTGTAGTGAGAAAATACGTTTCTTTCAACTTTACAGATCCCTTTCAGGGAGGAATTCATGTAGAAGATGAGCAGGAAGAACGGGTTAGGGCACTATATGACATCATGCATAAAGAACTGTATGAGTTCTTTCGAAGTGAATTGATGGAAAAGTTGTTACCTCGCTGTTCCTGTGGCGCAAATACGTATTGTAGGTGTGAGTAGGAATATAAGTAAAATCATATATGTACATCATCCGGTGATGGTGGCAGATCTGTGTCATTTTGAACGCGAAGTTGCCAGAAAGCAATAGCGGATGCGGCGGCTACATTGAGAGAATCGACACCGTTTGCCATAGGAATGCGGACTACATAGTCCGCCTCATTGATTGTTTCGTTTTGAAGACCATCCCCCTCTGTTCCCATTACGATGGCTAACTTGGGTTCGGTTGCTAAGATAGGATTATCGATAGAGATTGATTTCTCCGTGAGTGCCATAGCGACTGTACGGAAACCCTGTTTACGCAACTCATTGGGAGAACCGTCCAACCAAGTCCATGGTATCAGGAAGACAGAACCCATCGAAACCCTGACTGCACGTCGGTTTAACGGATCACAAGAATTGCGTGTTAATAATATAGCATCTATTCCCAAGGCGGCTGCGGAACGGAAGATGGCTCCGATATTAGTAGCGTCTACCACGCCCTCAATGACTACGATCCGTCGAGCTTTCCGACACACCTCCTCTACACTTGGTAGTGCCCGACGACGCATGGCACAGAGGACACCGCGCGTCAGTGTATATCCGGTCAATGTGGCAAGTAACTTTCTTTCACCGGTATAGACAGGTATATCACCACAACGTTCAATGATGCCAGCCGCATCACCAGTGATATGCTTCTGTTCACACAAGAGGGCTAAAGGCTCATAACCAGCATTCAGAGCTACATGGATAACTTTGGGGCTTTCTGCAATAAGCAATCCCTTATCAGGCTCGATACGATTCCGTAATTGAGCTTCGGTGAGGGTACTGAATATTTCTACTCCAGAGTCTGTTAAGGATGATATTTCTATAATGGGCATAGTGATTTCTTTAAACGATCTATTTTATTGCAGCAATGATAGTATGCGCTTCTTACTTACCAATGCAAAAATGTTGAAAGATATTTTGAAGCACCATATCATTCGTAACCTCCCCCGCTATGTCCGAAATGAAGAAGATGCACTCTCGTATGTCTTGCGAAAGAAAATCTCCGGAAATCTGCGAATCAAGTCCGTTCTGTACTCTATGAATAGCTTCCAAAGCTTTGTTTAAAGCTTCGTAATGTCTTACGTTTGTCACAATAATATCATTCTGTGTCACTGTAGGCAAGTGTGCTGCATCAATAAGCATTTTTTGTAATTCACTTGTATTCTTCCGTTGTTTGGCCGAGATGAAAATAGATTCCGTAGATTCTTTGGGGAAGTCTTTTAATAAAGATAATACATTCTCTTTCTGTTTATCTTCAATCAAATCAGTCTTATTGAATACAACAATCAAATGTTTTCCTTCACAACGTGGAATTATTTTCTCCGATAACTGTTCAATTTGAGAAGCGGCATTCACAGCATCTACCATCCAAAGAACAATCTCCGCCTGATCCAACTTCTGAAAAGTACGTTCAATACCCAAACTTTCAATCGTGTCATTGGTTTCCCGGATTCCGGCGGTATCAATGAACCGGAAAGTGATTCCTCCGATATTGACAGTATCTTCGATTACATCACGTGTTGTCCCGTGAATATCACTGACAATGGCTTTATCCTCATTCAATAATACATTCAGTAAAGTCGATTTTCCGGCATTTGTTTCACCGATGATAGCTACGGGAACACCATTCTTAATGGCGTTGCCGACACTAAATGAATGAGCCAACCGCGAAATGACCTGTTCAATTTCATCTGCCAGTTTCCTTAATGCCGAACGATCGGCAAATTCCACATCCTCTTCGCTGAAATCCAACTCCAATTCAATCATGGAAGTGAAATTCAACAACTTGTTGCGTAGATCTGTCAGCTCTTTACTGAATCCACCCCGCATCTGGCTCATTGCCAATCGGTGAGTGGCAGCAGATGAAGAAGCAATCAAGTCCGCCACAGCTTCTGCCTGACTTAAATCCATCTTTCCATTGAGGAAAGCACGTTGCGTATATTCTCCCGGCTGGGCCATGCGGCAACCGTTTTTAATAAGCAACTGCATTACCTGTTGAAGAATATAAGTGGAACCATGACACGTGATTTCCGTACTGTCTTCTCCCGTATACGAATGAGGAGCACGGAAAAGGCTGACGAGCACTTCATCAATCATCTCGTCTTCGTCATAAATACGCCCGAATGTCAAAGTATATGGTTTTTGTTCGCTCAATAATTTGCCAGCTTTGGCTGGCTTGAAGATGCTGCCGGTAATAGAAATAGCTTCCGGACCGGAAACGCGGATGCTTCCGATAGCACCGCCTTGAGCGGTAGCGATGGCACAGATAGTATCTTGAATCATTCTTTTTTCTTTTTGGATGAGCAAAGATAATTGTTTCTAAGTAAAAAACAGAAAATTGAGCACAACTTGTGCTTTATTTGTTTATATTTGCTGCCGTGCAGTGGTACACCAAACAAAATAAAACAATAATGCTTATGGAACCAGCGATTAATTTATATTCTTCCAATGAAAAGAGTGAACTCATACGGGAGAGCTCACAAGAAATATTTTCTGTCCTTGCAGCTCATCAAATAGCTTTGTGGGAATATGATATCATTACGGGCAAATGCTCCTTTTCAAACGATTATTTTTTTACACTGGGATTAAAGGATGCCGGGATCATTTTTGAAGATATAGATGATTTCTATCGGTTTATTCATCCGGAAGATATTGAATTCTATAAACAAGCCTTTGCAGAAATGCTTTCATCAGACTCTAAGACTTCACAAATTAGAGTTCGTTGTATAAGTGAACAAGGGAAAGTAATTTGGCTGGAAGATCATTTTCTGTCTTACAAAGAGAGTTGCGAAAGTCATCCGGGTAAACTGCTGGCATATACGGTGAACGTCACTTCACAATGCGAAAAGGAGCAACATATCAAATATCTGGAAGAGTATAATCGCAAAATAATTGAAGCATTGCCGGAATTCATTTTTATTTTTGATGATAATTTCTTTATTACCGATGTCCTGATGGCACCGGGAACGATATTGCTTCACCCTGTGGAAGTGCTACGCGGAGCAGATGGACGATCTATTTATTCACCGGAGGTTAGCGACTTGTTTATTTGTAACATTAGGGAATGTTTGCGTGATGGTAAGTTGAAGGAAATAGAATATCCGCTTGAAGTGGATGGAAGTCTGCATTATTTTCAGGCACGTATCGCCCCCTTTGAAGGAAACAGGGTACTTGCGTTGATACATGACATCGGAGACCGGATTCAGCGTTCGCAGGAATTGATCGAAGCTAAACGTCGTGCGGAAGATGCTGATAAAATGAAGTCGGTCTTTTTAGCTAATATGAGCCATGAAATTCGTACTCCGTTGAATGCTATTGTTGGTTTTTCGGAGATTATCGCAGTGACAGAAAGTGAAGAAGAGAAAATGGAGTATCTGGAAATTATTCAGAAAAACAGTAACTTGTTATTACAGTTAATCAATGATATTTTAGACCTTTCCCGTATTGAATCCGGCAAATCGGAAATGCATTTCCAGCAGGTTGAGATCGCAGGACTAGTGGAAGAAGTGGAAAAAGTGCACCAGCTGAAGATGAAGTCGAATGTAGAATTGAAAGTGATTCGTCCCGAAGGAGAATACTGGACTTCTACTGATCGTAACCGTGTGATGCAGGTATTGTTCAATTTCTTGTCGAACGCAATTAAAAATACGGAAAAGGGAAGTATAACTTTAGGCTTGAAACATGAAGGATCCTGGCTGAAACTGTATGTCAGCGATACGGGTTGTGGTATATCCAAAGAGAAACTCCCTCAAATTTTCACCCGTTTTGAGAAACTGAATGACTTTGTGCAGGGCACCGGATTAGGGCTTTCAATTTGTAAAAGCATTGTAGAACGACTGGGCGGCCGTATCGAAGTAACTTCAGAATTAGGGCAGGGGAGTGTGTTTGCACTCTATTTACCCTATCAGGAAATACCGAAGGAGGTTGTCGAAAGAAGACTTCCGCATAAGAAGAATGTCGATGAGGATAAACGTAAAAAGATATTGGTGGTAGAAGACATTGAGTCGAACTTTGCCCAACTTAATATTCTTCTGAATAAGGAATATATTATTTCATGGGTACGCAACGGACAGGAAGCCATCAATAGTTTCATCCGCGAAAAGCCGGATTTGATTCTGATGGATATCCGTATGCCGATCATGGACGGTATTCAAGCCACTGAAAAGATTCGTACTATTTCTCTGACTGTACCTATTATTGCAGTGACCGCGTATGCTTTCTATACAGAACAGCAACAGGCTATTCAGGCAGGATGCAACGCTGTTATCTCAAAACCCTATTCTTTGGAAAGGTTGAAAGAGACAATAGAATCTTATATCGGATAATTAATTTTCTAAAAGAGAACTAACATTCTGAATGTTGTAGTGTTATTTATTATATAGTAGTAACATTATAATATATTAGAATATGGAGAAAGTGAAAAAGATAGTCCTTATCGGGGCAAGCGGCTTTGTGGGCTCTGCCCTTCTGAATGAAGCATTGAATCGTGGTTTCGAGGTTACGGCAGTAGTTCGTCATCCGGAAAAGATAAAGATAGAGAATGAAAATCTGAAAGTGGTGAAAGCCGATGTCTCCGCGCTTGATGAAGTGGCTGGCGTTTGTAAAGGTGCAGATGCTGTTATTAGTGCATTCAATCCGGGATGGAATAATCCTGATATATACGATGAAACAATCAAAGTTTATCTGACCATTATTGATGGAGTGAAGAAAGCGGGTGTTAATCGTTTTTTGATGGTGGGCGGTGCCGGTTCTTTGTTTATCGCTCCGGGCTTGCGTCTGATGGATTCCGGTGAAGTACCCGAAAATATATTGCCGGGAGTGAAAGCTCTAGGAGAGTTCTATCTGAACTTTTTAAAGAAAGAAAAGGAAATAGACTGGGTATTTTTCTCTCCGGCAGCGGATATGCGTCCGGGAGTACGTACAGGACGTTATCGGTTGGGAAAAGATGATATGATTGTAGATATTGTAGGAAACAGCCATATCTCTGTTGAAGATTATGCCGCCGCCATGATTGATGAACTGGAATATCCGAAACACCACCAGGAGAGATTTACGATTGGTTATTAATAAAAAAACAATGGCTTGAATCTACACATATTATCAGTGAAAGATTCAAGCCATTATACATTCTTTTAATTGCATTTTTATTCTTTCGATTACAATTTAACTCTCCTAAATATAGATTTATATCCTGTCAAGTACTGTCTTAATTAGCGTATCGATTGTATTCTTATATCCGGTGTTGGCCTCTTTGATAAGTCGGTTGGCTATCACCATGCAGACGGTCATTGCCTTGTGTCCCATCAACCGGCTAAGTCCTGCCAAAGCTGAACTTTCCATTTCGAAGTTGGTAATTTTGTAACCTTTATATTCGAACGCTTCAATCTTATCATTTTGTTTCGGGTCTGCTAACGGGATACGAAGTTCACGTCCTTGAGGACCAAAGAAACCTCCGGCAGCGATTGTCACTCCACGTACCATGTCGTCTTTGGCGATCCGGTCGATCAATTCTTCACTGGCATCAATGACGTAAGGAGCAGGAGCGCACATATTTCCCGACCAACCCATGTGATTGAGGAAAGCACGTTCGAAAGGCAAATCGCATACGGCATTACGTCCGGCATAGAAATTCAGTAACCCGTCGAAACCGATGGACTTTTGCGAACATACAAAAGTTCCGACAGGCGTATTGGGTTGCAGACCGCCACATGTGCCGATACGCACTAATTCCAGTTGGCGGAACTGATCCTTTTCTTCGCGGGTGACAAAGTCGATATTGGCGAGTGCATCTAATTCATTCATTACGATGTCGATGTTATCGCAACCGATTCCTGTAGAGACTACCGTAATCCGTTTACCTTTATAAGTACCCGTGATGGTTTTGAATTCGCGGCTTTCCACTTCACATTCTTTGTTTTCGAAATGAGAAGCTACGAGTGCTACACGTCCGGGGTCACCTACCAGGATTACTTTATCTGCCAACCATTCGGGTTTTACGTGAAGATGGAATACTGAACCGTCTTCATTGATTATCAATTCAGAGGATGGAAAGTACTTTTTCATGTCATTGAAAGGTTTTAGTTTTATAATAGGATTGTATCTATAAATAGAAACGCCGGAACCGGATTTAAGTTCAGAAGAAGTCTCTTTCTTTTTCCATAGGAAAGGGGAGAACGTCTTACGACTGAAATAAAATCGGATTCCGGCGTTTGTGAACGATTATTTGCTCAATGGCTGATTGCCAGCATTGCCTGTTGTCGGCTTGGCGATATTCTCACGCATGGAAGTATCAGCTTCGATATTCTTCATGCGATAATAATCCATGATGCCTAAGTTTCCACTGCGGAAAGCTTCAGCCATTGCTTTAGGAACTTCAGCTTCTGCTTCAATCACTTTGGCACGAGCTTCCTGTGCTTTTGCTTTCATTTCCTGTTCGGAAGCTACTGCCATAGCACGGCGCTCTTCAGCTTTTGCCTGTGCAATATTCTTATCTGCATTAGCCTGATCGATTTGCAGAGCCGCACCGATGTTCTTACCTATGTCGATGTCCGCAATATCAATAGACAGAATCTCGAAAGCAGTTCCTGCGTCCAGACCTTTACGAAGTACAAGTTTAGAGATAGAATCCGGATTCTCCAATACCGATTTATGGTTTTCAGAAGAACCGATAGACGAAACGATACCTTCACCTACACGGGCAAGGATCGTATCTTCACCTGCACCACCGACCAGCTGGCGGATATTGGCACGTACTGTAACACGAGCCTTAGCTATCAACTGGATACCGTCTTTCGCAACAGCCGTTACAGGAGGAGTATCAATCACTTTCGGGTTTACAGACATCTGTACAGCTTCGAATACGTCACGTCCTGCCAAGTCGATAGCAGTAGCCATCTGGAAAGGCAATTCGATGTTGGCTTTCGATGCCGATACTAAGGCGTGAACTACCTTTTCTACGTGTCCGCCAGCCAGATAATGGGCTTCCAGTTCGTCGCGGGTGATATTTTTCAGACCGGCTTTGTGAGCTTCGATCATTCCCGGAACGATGATATACGGCGGAACGTTACGTATACGCATTAAGAATAGTTGTATCAGCGAGATGTTAACTCCCGAAACTTTAGCCGACAACCAAAGGAAGAACGGCACGTAATGGAAAAATATTATCAAGAAGATAATACCTCCGGCTATCAGAAAGATAGGCAAGTAGAAAGATGATTCCATTGATGTTTTTATTAAGTGAATATTATTCTTTGTGTTTCTCAACCATGATTGTACCGTCGGTGATCCGGCTTACGATTATCGGAGTCTTCTCATTGAGGAACCCGTCTATTGACTTTACCTCTACAATTTTTCCGTTAATCTCGGCATAACCGATTTGTGCCAGGCGGGTAGTACTGATTCCTATATCACCCACTTTGACGCTATCTTCTGCGCTACGGTCTACTTTTGAATCGATATCTTTTTTCAACGCCAGTTTGTCCAGCATTTTCGATCGCATAAACCAAATCAGTGATCCGATGCAGGCAACCGCTGATATGCCAAGAGTGACAAATCCTCCTGCCATACCTAAATTGGTGAATGCATAGTAGTTGGCATACAGGATGCAAACCAATGCAGAAATTCCGGCCAGACTAATGCCCGGGATGACGAACAGTTCTACCAGAAACAGTATGACTGCGGCAATAATGAGAACGGCGATAATGAGTATATCCATAGTTCAGAGTTATTATTTATTTTGTTTTTTCTGCATTACGTACATTCACTTCGAGAGCATCGAGTTCTTCGGACATTTGCAGTATCCGCTTTTCGAGGTCGAGAATGGCAGGAGCCATTTTGGCTTTTCCCTGTTGGTTGGCACCGGCATATTGTTGACGAAGGCCGTTCAGCTTTTCTTCTTGTTGATAATAGTCTTTTTCCATCTGCTGATAGCGTTGGAAAAGTGTCTTGGCTTTTGCGGATTTAAAGTCGCTCATCAGATAGTAAGTCGTATGGTCGTCAATGACAAACTCAAAGTCCATGGCACGGCGTTCTTTGGGCTTATGACTGATAGCAGCTTTCAATCGTTGCAGTGCTTCGGTAACCGCTTGTTTATCCTTCCAGGTTTCTTTCAGCGAATGAATCTGTGCCAGACGAATGATCTCTTGCTGCTCCATTGCTTCATAATTATAAGTCTGTTTGGAAGTGTTAGGGATGAATACATAAATACATATCTTTCCTTCCGGTTGGAAACGGTCGGAAGCAAACCATCCGAGGTTGTTGTATTCATCGATGACGTACATATAATCGTTGTACGGCGAGTTGAACGGCATACCCACATTTTCCGGAACAAGATAAGTGTCGGTATTCGTGTTGTAGCGAGTGACAAAAATATCATAGCCACCCAATCCCTCGCCATCGCTGGCGTAATAAACGGTGACTCCATCCGATAGAACAAACGGATAATTCGCATTCCCGGAAGCATTGATACTACCCGGTAACGGACGTCCGTCACTCCATTCATTCAACAACTTGTTCTTTGAAAAGATATCAAGATTACCTTTCTCGCCCTTTTCGCTATAATAAATTTTATTTCCGATTTCTGTTTCATAAACAGTTCCCGGATGATCTCCTTCTGTCTTGAAGAATTCATTGAAAGTAAACAGTTTGCCCGATTCTTCGCTGATCTTGTAAGCGTTCAGGAAAGTTGCTTTGTCCACAACGAAACTGTCGATGATACATACTTCCTCAACCCCCTTCAACATACGAAGGTCAGATTTGCTTTTCTCCAGAAGTTTCTCAGCTTCTTCCGTCGGTTTCTTGCGTTTACTTAAGTCTGCGATGTATTCTTCAAAGCAGTTCACTGCGTCTTCAAAGCGGTACGTCTCATTATATGCTTGTCCCAAATAGAGTTGTCCACCGGTGATACGTTTCTTTACCGCTATTTCAAGAGGTTTCACCGCCTCTTCTGCCTCTCCGGTTTTCAGGCAACATACGCCATACCAATAATTATAATTCCCGTTCGACGGTTGTGATTTAGTATACTTCTTAAAAACTGGTTTGGCTTGTTCGTACTCACCTTTGGTAAATAAGGTGCGTGCCTGTTCCAACGTTTGTGCAGAGACTTCGCAAAGGAAGAGGCTGCAAATTAAAAATAGAATATATTTTCCTTTCATCGTTTTGAGCGTTTATGAGTGACGGGTAGATTGAAAACATTGCTGCTTTCGGGCACCGGTCCATTTATCAATTGTTCAAAAGTACAAATTTATTAGAAATAAACCCTTTTTCAGTGATTCTATTATGTTAATTCTTCTTTAAATCATTCTTTTCGCTTACTTTTGCAGCCGATTTTTAAAGATATGACACAATTTACGGAAGAAGAGAAAACCATTCGCCGCATTGAACGGCGGTTTAATAAAGGAGTGGTGCAATATGGATTGATAGAAGAAGGAGACAAAATCCTTATCGGACTATCGGGAGGAAAAGATTCGTTGGCGCTTGTGGAACTGTTGGGGAGACGCGCACGTATCTATAAACCTCGCTTTTCTGTCGTTGCTGTCCATGTAGTGATGAAGAATATTCCTTATCAGAGTGATACGGAATATTTGAAAGCGCACTGTGAGACGTATGGAGTTCTCTTTGTGCAGTATGAGACAGCTTTTGATCCTGCTACCGACACACGTAAATCTCCCTGCTTCCTCTGTTCATGGAACCGTCGGAAAGCCCTGTTCACAGTTGCTAAGGAACACGGATGCAATAAAATCGCTCTCGGTCACCATATGGATGATATTTTGGAAACTTTATTGATGAATATCACTTATCAGGGAGCTTTCAGTACAATGCCGCCCCGGTTGGTGATGAAGAAGTTTGATATGACAATTATTCGTCCGATGTGTCTGGTTCATGAAGCCGATTTGGTAGAATTGGCAGCTTTGCGTCATTATCAGAAGCAAGTGAAGAATTGTCCTTATGAATCGCAGTCCAGCCGGAGTGATATGAAAGGTATTTTGAGGCAACTGGAAGCGATGAACCCGGAGGCGCGTTACAGTCTTTGGGGAAGTATGACCAATGTACAGGAAGATTTATTACCGGATAAAATAGATTAATTTGAATAGATTGTTATGAAAGGATTCTATACCATTTTGTTGCTGATCGTATCTAATGTCTTTATGACATTTGCTTGGTACGGACATTTAAAGATGAAACAGGAGTACAGTTGGTTCGCAGCTCTTCCGCTGATTGGTGTGATTGCGTTCAGCTGGGCGATCGCCTTTTTTGAATATTCCTGTCAGATACCGGCCAATCGTATTGGCTTTATAGGCAATGGAGGCCCGTTTTCATTGATGCAACTAAAAGTCATTCAAGAGGTAATAACACTTGTTATTTTTACAGTGTTCACTACCATCTTCTTTAAAGGTGAGGCTTTACATTGGAATCATCTGGCTGCATTTATTTGTCTGATTGCAGCAGTGTATTTCGTGTTTATGAAATAGATATTTGCCAATTGAATAGAGGTTCTGTTTTACTCAAGTAGAACCTCTGTTTGTATAATATATAAATATATATATATATATATATATATATATATATTACGGAGTAGTTATGTATTTTTTCATTCCCTCCGTATAATAAGTCTTGAACTCTCCATTTTCTCCACTATAAATAAAGTAGGCGTCAATCGTTGTATCCGCTTTGCAGAAAGCTTCCGCTTCTTCCAGTCCCATCACCATGAAGGCGGTGGCAAGGGCGTCGGCAGTCATACAGTCTTTGGCGATTACCGTAGAGGACAAGATATTGTGTTGTACCGGATAGCCAGTTCTAGGGTCAATCGTATGGGCGTATTTCTTCCCATCCTTATAATAATAATTGCGATAGTTTCCGGAAGTAGCCAAGCCTAAATCTGTTATCTCAAGAATTGTCTGTAAGTCTTGGTTTACGGCCAGTGAATCGTCGATGGGCTTATTGATTCCAATGCGCCATAAGCCTTTGGAAGGATTTTTCCCTTTCACTACCACCTCGCCTCCTATATCTACCATATAGTTTTTTATTCCCTTACGGTCGAGCAGTTGTGCAATTACGTCTACCGAATACCCTTTGGCAACGGCACTACAACTTAACATGGTACGAGGATCCTGTTTGATAACTTTGCCGTTATCCATTTTCACTTTTTTATATCCGGTGATTTGTAACAGACTGTCTATCATTAATGAATCAGGAAAAGCACCTTTTTTGAAACCGAATCCCCAAGCATTGGCAAGAGGGGCTACTGTAATGTCGAAAGCACCCTTTGTCTCGCGGGAAATTTCCATCGAGCGATGGAAGCATTTCTGGAAAAAACTATCAGTCACCAGCTCTTCATTGCGGTTGACGCGACTGATAACAGAACTGTCATTGAATGGCGATAAAGATTGGTCGAAGCGTTTTAGTTCAGCTTCTATTTCCGGTTTTAAGTCACCGTCATGCTGATAAGTAATTTTATATACTGTCCCAAACACCAAACCTTTGACACTGTAATAGCCAACTTGTTGATTATGTCTGACTAATATCCAGATAGTTGCCAAAATCAGGAAAGCCAGCCAAAGGAAACTTTTTTTTGTTTTCATACGCTCTTCTATTTGATGAGAAAACTCGTTTTATTGAAGAAATAAATGTTCAATTAATATCTTTAGTCCGATAATGACTAGAATGATACCTCCCCATAACTCTGCTTTCAGTTTCCGGGCGATGCCGCAGCCACATTGGATACCAAAGATCAGACCGATGAGTGACATGACAAATGAAACAAACCCGATGATGCTGATAGGAGGAAGGATTTCGGTATAGTCCTGAACTCCCAGAAAGGCAAAGGAAATGCCGATTGCCAATGCATCAATACTTGTGGCTATTGCCATAGTCAATACCACTTTCGGATTTGCCGGATTGAACAGTTTACAACATTCTTCTTCTTTGAAAGATTCTAAAATCATTCGTCCGCCTAAGAAGGCAAGGATCGCGAAAGCAATCCAATGGTCTACACTTTCTATAAGATGACTGAATGTCTTTGCACACATCCATCCGATAAATGGCATGATTGCCTGAAAAAAGCCGAAAGCAAAAGCCATGATTAGCATGGGTTTCCAACGGGTACGTTTCAAAATAATACCGCTTGCAATTGAGACAGCGAAACAATCCATCGCCAGACCTATTGCAAGCAGCCAAATCTCTAGTCCTGTCATTGTATTCTAAAGAGGCAATTTATAAATAAGGGAATAAGTGATTCCCATGTTATTTGATTTAAACTTTCCGTAACCGGGCACGTACCATGGGTCTCCATATTCTCCGGTAGATGCTTTGGTTTTGTATTTCATACGTACCGACCACCCCATGTTGAAGTTTTTGTAAATACGTACTTTGACGCCTAAAACGATTTCCAGCCATTGCACCGATCCTTTCATACCCAGATGGCTGAATGGCACACTTCCTCCCCAATAACCGTCTTCCAAACTGGGGTTACCTATTACATCTCCCCAGATAGGATCATCTGCCGGCATTGTGGAAACATCATATTTAAATGGACTGAATGCATAGCGAAGTCCTGCATACAAGTAGCTATTCTTCTCTTTTTTCTTTGCCATGGTGTTGTAGTCCACACCGATTCGGAAGAATGGAGCCATTTTGCTCTTATAGTGTATGCCTGTTTCGCTCCAGGTATCTGTTCCTCCCATACCAAACTCAATAGTAGGGATGAATTTATTCTTGAGGTTAACGGCTACGCTGACTTCAGAACTCATAAAGTCGCCTCCCAGCAGCTTGCTTCCAATGCCATATAAATCCACACCGACATACGTACCATTGTAGAGCGGAATGGTATCTATCTCGGCAACCTCTTTTTTCTTCTGATCTCTTTTGGGCGTTTGCGCCGGACGTTGCTGTTGTGCCAGCAACGGAAGCCCAATGCAAAAGAGCAGAAGCAGACTAATTAGTCGTTTCATCAGGTGTGCGTTCTGGCCGATAATTATAGAATATCTGCAAGTTCTCGATTTCATTTGTATTGGCTTCTTTATTTTTTATATGAAGAGAATCTATCTGGTCCGGCTGCCCGTTGCCATAGGGAGGAGGGTTACCCGGTCTTCCCGGTTTCCCAAATTTAGCGCTGATTATATTTTGTTTCATCATATAACCACATTCCATGGACTGGAAATAAGGAGTATTTTGTTGTACAATGTATAATGTGTCAAAATCTTTTTCTCTACGTTTGGGATCGTATCTGAATATGAACACAGTAGTGTCACTTGTGTATCGTAGTGGCAACATCAGGGTATGCACATTCTTTTCATTGTTCAGAATGATAGAGTCGGTGCCTAATGCTGTGATTGTTAATGAATCAAGCGTGTCTTTTAATGCAATAGTAGGGTTATCCGGATTAATGGTATATATTGTGCAGTACATCATCGGACGTCCTGCCAATGAGCAATCGTTCTCATCCGAGCAGGCACTGTGTAAGCTGACTGCACCGCCAATGATAGTCAATATGAGAAAGATACGAATTAAATTCTTCATAGTCAGTTTATTGAATGTGAATCAAATTTTCTTTTCTATCTGATAGTTATTCCGTTCCGGTGCATTGCGCGAGATGAGTTCGCCAAGGAATCCGGCTAAGAATAATTGCGTACCTATAATCATTGCCGTAAGTGACAAATAGAAATAGGGAGAGTCGGTCACCAGTCGGTAGGGGAGACCGTTGTACATGGCATATAGTTTGCTGGCACCTACGATGATGACAGAAATCATTCCTATCAGAAACATCAATGATCCCAACAGTCCGAAGAAATGCATCGGCTTGATGCCGAATCTGGAGAGGAACCAAAGAGAGAGTAAATCCAGATACCCGTTTACGAAACGGTTCAGTCCGAATTTTGTTGTGCCGTATTTACGCGCCTGGTGGTGTACCACCTTTTCACCGATTTTCTTGAATCCGGCGTTCTTTGCCAGATAAGGTATATAACGATGCATCTCACCGTACACTTCGATATGTTTTACGACCTCTTTGCGATAGGCTTTCAATCCGCAGTTGAAGTCGTGCAGGTTTTTGATGCCTGATACTTTGCGGGCAGTAGCATTAAACAACTTGGTGGGCAGTGTCTTTGAAATTGGATCATATCTCTTTTGCTTCCAGCCGGATACCAGGTCGTAGCCATCCTTTGTAATCATCCGGTAAAGTTCGGGGATTTCGTCTGGGCTATCTTGTAGGTCCGCATCCATCGTTATGACTACGTTTCCTTCCGCTTCAGCGAATCCACAGTAGAGTGCAGGTGATTTACCGTAGTTACGGCGGAATTTGATACCTTTTACATGTTCCGATTGAGCTTTAAGCTTTTCGATCACTTCCCATGAATGGTCGGTACTTCCATCGTTAACGAAAATCACTTCGAATGAGAATCCGTTGGCTTGCATTACCCGTTCTATCCAAGCATAGAGTTCGGGTAGTGACTCTTCTTCATTGAATAATGGGATTACAACTGATATATCCATTTTTTTATTACTAATTACTTACGAATTACAAATTACGATTGAGACACTCCGTCATTTTCCGATTTGGCCTTTTTCATTACCATCAATGCGGTGGGAATGGCCAGGATACTTCCCCAAAATACATCCCATGACAATAGTTGCATGGTGATATTGATGGAAGTAAGTGAACGGGCGGTATCTATTGTTTCTTTTATAACTTCTTTGTTTTCTATCAGAGCCGGGGTGTTGGTCATCAGTTCGTCCCACAACTGGATGTAAGAGTTGATGATAAATCCATGATCGATGAATTGGAAATAGGCGTAGTGAGCCACAGCTACCAGCAGAGAAGCAAACATATACATAAATATGGTAAAGAGCATGGCATGTGAAAATTGGATACTTCCTCCGCAAATCTTATCCCGGTACATTTTCGCATAGTGATATCCGATGAAAGGTACGGACAATGTCAGGATTACAAATAAAAGCGAAAGGAAAGGTATGTGGAATCCCAGCGGAAATAATATGAACTTCAATATCCAGTAGATTCCCATATACGTGCCAAAATGCATGGCATATTTTTGTAAATAGCTTCTGTTCTCTGTCATCTTCATTTATAAATTGCGCACAAAGGTACAAATAATATCGGTTGGTAGGGGAAATCTGGTTGTTAAAGTTAATAAAGCAGAGGAAGTTGCTGTCTGAATATTTTTTTGCAATTTTAATTGCCTGAAATGTAGCCTGTTAGTCTTTTGTTAGTAAAAAAGTTGTCTGCAGCTATTGCAGAATACATAAAAATGCCTACCTTTGCAACCGAAAAACGGGTAAGTCCTATACGGCCAGCTCCCTTCGAATCCTCCAGGGCTTGATCGCAGCAAAGGTAGTTGGTTGTAGCGGCGCGATATAGATAGCTTACCCACCCGCCTCTTTAGCTCAGTTGGCCAGAGCACGTGATTTGTAATCTCGGGGTCGTTGGTTCGAATCCGACAAGAGGCTCAAAAAAGGATATATAACAAATCCAAGAAAAAAGCATTCAGGTATTAGTCTGGATGCTTTTTTATATATATTCGCATATTATCGAAATGCACAGTTCCCTAATTGTTGTAATATTCCATTTTTAAGAAAAGCAAAGATTTACAGTTTCTTTTTGATTCATCATTGTTATTCATTCTTGTATATTATGCTCAGGATAGGATCTGAGTAAAAGCATCACATTGGATAAATGGCGTTGCAATATTCCATGAAGTTGCTTGATGATATTTATATTCCCGGAGAGAAAAACGATGAATTGCAGTTGAGAGGCAATTTCTTGGTTCGTTTGTTTGCGTTCTTTACTTTCGATGTTATTTTGCATTAGATAAATGCCTAATGCTTTCTGAATATCGGCTATTCCCTTGTCCCATTCATGTTCGCCAAGTGTTTGAATGAAAGTACAATATTGCTTGAGCTTTTTGCTTAGCTTTTTTAAACTGTTGTATTCGGTGTCAATGGGAGGATTAATGTGCGCAGAGCGTATTATGTTTGACATCTGCAAATAATACGTTTTCATTCCATTTTCAGAATTGAATGTAGTCAGGATATACTGTTTCGTAGCTTCTGAAACCTCTTCCTGTAAGTCTTTTAATTGACTGTTTTCCATAATCATTAGAATTTAAAAGATGAATAATAGATTGATGGGAGAGGAAGAAGTGCTAATAAAAAAGCGGTTTCGCCTGTCCCATTGTCTAACATACCGACGGCAGGTTTAGAGGTGCATTAACACTCTCTATGGGGGTACGAAACCGCCCATATAAGAGTTCACATACGAACATAAAAATGCTCGCTGCGATAGTAGGCAGGTTTCCCCACCGTCTGTTAATATGTTAGACGTTGCAAATGTAGCCTTATTAATTCAATTCGCAAAATATTGGAGATATTTATTGATGCTTAGTGAAGCTAGTTTTCTTACAATGCAAAAAGATTTAGTGAATGGTTAATATGTAAAAATCCCCGGATAATCTAATTGTCCGGGGATGAATTATTCAAGTAAGAGAATATTGAATTATTTAATTCTCTTGTAACCATATACAGCCAAATCTCCCAGTTCCTCTTCAATGCGGAGTAACTGATTGTATTTAGCCATACGGTCTGAGCGGCTTAAAGAACCTGTCTTGATCTGTCCGCTGTTAGTAGCTACTGCGATATCGGCGATAGTAGCATCTTCTGTTTCACCCGAACGGTGAGAAGTAACAGTAGTGTATCCATGACGGTGAGCCATTTCGATAGCGTTCAGTGTTTCTGTCAGCGAACCGATTTGGTTTACTTTAATCAGGATAGAGTTGGCACAGCCTTTTTCGATACCCATTGCAAGGAAATCTACGTTGGTTACGAACAGGTCGTCACCTACCAACTGGCAACGGTTGCCGATGCGTTCGGTCAGCTTTTTCCAGCCTTCCCAGTCGTTTTCGTTCATACCGTCTTCGATAGAGTCGATAGGGAATTTGTTGATTAGTTCTTCCAGATAGTCAACTTGTTCTGCGGAAGTGCGTTTCTTACCTTTTTCACCTTCAAACTTGGTATAATCGTAAATACCATCGTGGTAGAATTCGGAAGAAGCACAGTCCATACCGATCATAACGTCTTTGCCCGGTTCGTATCCTGCTGCTTTGATAGCGGCCAGAATAGAATTCAAAGCATCTTCCGTACCTTCGAGGTTAGGTGCGAAACCACCTTCATCACCTACAGCAGTGCTAAGGCCACGGTCTTTCAAGACTTTCTTTAAAGCGTGGAATACTTCAGCACCCATGCGCAGACCTTCTCTGAAAGAAGGAGCACCTACGGGACGGATCATAAATTCCTGGAATGCGATCGGAGCATCGCTATGTGAACCACCGTTGATGATGTTCATCATCGGTACAGGCATTACATACGTATTTGTTCCACCGATATAGCGGTATAGAGGAAGATCCAGATAGTTGGCAGCAGCTTTAGCTACGGCAAGAGATACACCGAGAATAGCGTTAGCACCTAAATTCGATTTAGTCTTAGTGCCGTCCAATGCCAGCATTGTGTAGTCGATACCTCTCTGATTGAGTGAAGACATACCAATCAGTTTCGGAGCGATGATTTTATTTACATTATCAACCGCTTTTTGTACTCCTTTTCCACCATAGCGCTGTTTGTCACCATCGCGAAGTTCCAATGCTTCGTGTTCACCTGTGGAAGCACCTGACGGCACAGATGCACGTCCCATAATGCCGGATTCCAATACTACGTCAACTTCTACTGTGGGGTTACCTCTTGAATCGAGAATTTCTCGAGCTACAATTTTTTCAATTTTCATCGTTTCTATTGTTTTTGAATAAGATTTCTGCAAAAGTACGGACTTGACGGGGAGTGAGAAATCACTATAAATAGGTATTCTTTTTGTGCCTATTCCCTATATGTCGTTAGTCCGACCTTATACTATAACAACGGGACGATGCTTTTTGTTTGAGTGCGGCGGGGTGAATTTGCAGGATTTTAATCTTCGATAATAACCCCTAACAGTGGAAGCAAATCCATTGCTTGCAGGGAAGTGATGACAGCCCCTTTCAGATCGCTGATGTTAAGCGTGATTCCGCTGATACGGGAAGTGCGCAAATCTATTCCGCGAAGCGGAGCGTGTGAAAAATCGGCTTCTACGAGATCGCAACTCTCAAATGCGACGGATGAAAAACGGCAGTCGTTCAGACTTCCGTTGCGGAGCTGGCTGTGTGCAAAACGTACCTGGTTCATTTTACTCATAGCCAGATTGATATAACCTGCGTTGCAGTCATGCAGCAAGACGTGATTCATCGTTGTTTCCGATAAATTGGTACCCAATAGTTTGCAGGAAATGAATTCTACCCGGTAGAGCGAACTTTCAGCAAAAGAAATGTTGGATAGGTCGCAGTTCTCGAACCTGACATCGCTCAGTTGAGAGGAACGGAATTTACATTCGCTGAATGTCTGATGCTGAAAGGTGCAGTTTTTGAAACTTTTGTAAGATTTGTCGATGCCTTCTTCTTTTCCTTTGCAGAATAAAAGATGAGAGACGGTTTCTTCTCTGTCGAGCCATTCCTGTAGGGTAATAGTACTGACTTCCTGTTCTTCCATCATGGGAGGAACAACGCGGACGGGTTTGGTTGGGTTTCTTTTAATCATGCCGTAAAGGTAGGATTTATATTCGAATTATTAAATCTGTTTTCCCACATATCCGCCGGCTAACGTTGCGGCTAATCCTATTCCTATACTTAATAATGTATATAGAACAAATGCTCCGTAAAATTCTCCTTTCAGCAGACCTACGCCATCACTGGAGAAAGTAGAGAACGTTGTGAAACCTCCACATAAACCCGTTGTCAGAAACAAACGGACCTCGAACGGAAGGTGGAATCGCTCTGAAAGAGCATAGAACAGACCGATGAGAAAACTGCCGAGAAGATTGACCGTGAAAGTGGCCCATGGAAAATGATAAGGGACGATTCGTTCGTGCATTAACAACTGGATAAAATAACGTAGTGCACTACCAGTTCCTCCACCGATAAAGATATAGATAACTTCTTTACTCATTTGATTGAAAGATTGATATTATTTGTAGGCGGCTTCAAAATCCTTTTCGAATTGTTGGAAGCCTCCGGGATAAACTAAGGTGTTGTGTCATATAAATAATAAAATGTTTGTTGATGTGATTGAGATAATAATCTGCAAATATAGAAAGATTATGCAATATTCATATTTAATCCTTTTAATTTAATCACCATAGACACTATATTTTTGGGGGAGACAAAATGTGTTATCTGTTTTATTATTAAGTACTTATTTCGTTTTTGAATCTGTATTCCTCTATATTTTCTTTATAAAGAAAAACACTACTTGGATTTCCGGTCTATCTTTGCCATACGATTATTAACTAACTCATTTATATCATGAAGAACATGAAAATAGGAACTGCAATGTGGGTCTGCCTGTTGCTCTCTTTTTTCTTCGGCACATCAGCAAAGGCCGAAAGTATCACTTCTCCTGACGGACAATTAAAACTTAATTTCTCTGTCAACATGCAAGGAGAACCGGTGTATGAACTCTCTTATAAAGGAAAAGAGGTGATTAAACCTTCGAAACTGGGACTGGAATTGAAAAATGATCCCGGACTGATGAATGGATTCACTCTGGCCGATATTAAAACTTCTGCTTTTGATGAAACATGGGAACCGGTGTGGGGAGAGGTGAAATCGATCCGCAACCATTATAATGAAATGGCTGTTACCCTGAATCAAAAGGCGCAAGATCGTAATCTGATTATTTGTTTTCGTCTTTATAATGATGGCTTGGGGTTCCGCTATGAGTTCCCGCAGCAAAAGAATCTGAATTACTTCGTTATAAAAGAAGAACATTCGCAGTTTGCTATGGCCGGCGATCATACGGCATTCTGGATTCCAGGCGATTATGATACGCAGGAATATGACTATACCGAATCCAAGCTTTCAGAGATTCGCGGATTGTTGCAAGGGGCAATTACTCCAAATGCTTCTCAAACTCCTTTTTCACCAACAGGTGTGCAGACATCTTTGCAAATGAAGACAGCCGACGGGTTGTATATCAATCTGCATGAAGCGGCTTTGGTTGATTATTCTTGTATGCATCTGAACCTTGACGATCAGAACCTGATTTTTGAATCATGGCTGACTCCTGATGCAAAAGGGGATAAAGGTTATATGCAAACGCCTTGCCGTTCACCCTGGCGCACGGTGATTGTCAGTGATGATGCTCGTGATATTCTGGCTTCCAAATTGACTTTGAACTTGAATGAACCTTGTGCCTACGAAGATGTTTCCTGGATTAAGCCGGTGAAATACATCGGTGTGTGGTGGGAAATGATTACCGGAAAAAGTTCCTGGTCGTACACGGATGATGTTTATTCTGTGAAACTGGGACAGACGGATTATTCCCAAACAAAACCGAGCGGGCGTCATGCAGCCAATAATGACAAAGTGAAGCGTTACATTGACTTTGCTTCAGAGCATGGATTCGACCAGATCTTAGTGGAAGGCTGGAATGAAGGCTGGGAAGACTGGTTCGGAAATTCGAAGGATTATGTCTTTGATTTCGTAACTCCGTATCCTGATTTTGACGTGAAGATGCTCAATGCGTATGCAAAGGAAAAAGGAGTGAAGCTGATGATGCATCACGAGACTTCCGCTTCTGTACGTAACTACGAGCGCCATCTTGATAAAGCCTATCAGTTTATGATAGATAACGGATACAATGCTGTGAAGAGCGGGTATGTAGGTAATATTATTCCGCGTGGAGAACATCATTACGGACAGTGGATGAACAATCATTATTTATATGCGGTGGAAAAAGCGGCCGAATATAAGATCTGTGTAAATGCTCACGAAGCAACCCGTCCGACAGGATTATGTCGCACATATCCGAATCTGATCGGTAATGAATCGGCTCGTGGCACGGAATATGAAGCCTTTGCAGGGAATAAGCCGTTCCATACCACCTTGCTTCCTTTCACCCGTCAGATTGGTGGACCGATGGATTATACACCGGGTATCTTTGATACAAAACTTTCTTTCCTGTCAGGCGACCACAGTTTTGTACGTACAACTTTGGCAAAACAGTTGGCACTTTATGTAACGATGTACAGTCCTTTGCAAATGGCAGCCGACCTTCCGGAGAGTTACGAACGTCACATGGATGCATTTCAATTTATCAAGGATGTAGCCGTTGATTGGGATGACAGCAAGTATCTGGAAGCGGAACCGGGAGATTATATTACCGTAGCACGTAAGGCAAAAGGTACTGATAACTGGTTTGTAGGTGGTATCACCGATGAGAATCCCCGTACTTCTGCTTTTACACTTGATTTTCTCGAACCGGGAAAACAATATGTAGCTACTCTTTATGCTGACGGAAAGGAGGCGGATTTTGAAAAGAATCCTACTTCTTACCAGATAAAAAAAGGACTTGTTACAAACAAGAATAAGATGTCTGTGAAGCTGGCACGTAGCGGAGGATTTGCAGTAAGTTTGATTGAAGCAACTCCCGCTGACTTGAAAACGATCAAGAAATGGAAATAAGATTCCGGTAAAAAGATTGTTTTCGGATTCCCCGCTTTTTAATAAATATTAGTTGTGCTTCGCAAAGAAAACTAAAACTTTGCGGAGCGCTTTTTTTATAGGACGAATTCTTTTTTGTACTTTTGCGCCATCTTTTTTAAAACATCATCAATAAAGAGAACAACATGGGAGGTTTTTTCGGAACAGTCTCGAAAACTAGCTGCGTGACTGATTTATTCTACGGCACAGATTATAACTCACATCTGGGTACCAAGCGAGGAGGACTCGCAACATACAGTGAGGAAAAAGGTTTTATACGCTCCATTCACAATTTGGAAAGTACTTATTTCCGAACCAAGTTTGAAGGAGAACTGGACAAATTCAAAGGAAACGCCGGCATCGGCATCATTAGCGACACAGACGCACAACCTATCATCATCAATTCTCACCTCGGGCGCTTCGCCATTGTCACAGTCGCTAAAATAGTCAATATCCAGGAATTGGAAGAAGAACTTCTCAGTCAAAACATGCACTTCGCCGAACTTAGTTCGAGCAACACCAACCAGACGGAACTTATCGCATTACTTATTATACAAGGCAGAACTTTTGTGGAAGGTATCGAAAATGTGTTTAAGCACATTAAGGGTTCTTGTTCGATGTTGCTTCTGACGGAAGATGGTAGTATCATCGCTGCCCGTGACCGATGGGGACGTACTCCGGTGGTGATTGGAAGGAAAGACGGTGCTTATGCTGCAACGAGCGAATCGTCCAGTTTTCCGAATCTGGATTATGAGATTGAGAGATATTTAGGTCCCGGTGAGATTGTCCGTATGTATGACGATCATGTTGACCAGCTTCGCAAGCCCAATGAGGATATGCAGATTTGCTCGTTTTTGTGGGTGTACTACGGTTTCCCGACTTCTTGTTATGAAGGAAAGAATGTAGAGGAAGTGCGTTTCACCAGCGGATTGAAAATGGGACAGACAGATGAATCGGAAGTGGATTGTGCTTGCGGTATTCCTGATTCGGGAGTGGGTATGGCTTTAGGATATGCTGAAGGAAAGGGGGTTCCTTACCATCGTGCTATTTCAAAATATACACCGACATGGCCTCGTAGCTTCACTCCGAGCAATCAGGAGATGCGTTCGCTTGTTGCTAAGATGAAGTTGATTCCCAACCGTGCCATGCTGCAAAATAAACGTTTGTTGTTCTGTGACGATTCAATCGTGCGGGGAACTCAATTACGTGACAATGTGAAGATTCTGTATGATTACGGAGCAAAGGAGGTGCACATGCGTATCGCTTGTCCGCCATTGATTTATGCTTGTCCGTTTGTTGGTTTTTCGGCTTCTAAAAATGCATTGGAGTTGATTACCCGTCGTATTATCAAGGAACTGGAAGGGGATGAGAATAAGAACCTGGAGAAATATGCTACTACCGGTTCTCCGGAATACGATAAGATGGTTAGTATTATTGCAGAGCGTTTCGGTCTCAGTTCATTGAAGTTTAATACACTGGAAACGCTGATTGAGGCTATCGGATTACCTAAATGCAAGGTTTGTACACATTGCTTTGATGGTAGCAGCCATTTTTAAAGTAGTCAAATAGGATATTTAAGTATCCGGATAAAAGTATACAATAAAAAGAGCCGTGAATTGCTTTGTAATTCACGGCTCTTTTTTTACCTTTACGGCACTATAAACTATCAATTTGTAAATTGTAATTAGTAACTTGTAATTAAAACAATATGACTTTAGTAGACAGATTTTTAAAGTATGTAAGCTTCGATACACAATCTGATGAATCGACAGGGCTTACTCCAAGTACTCCGAAGCAGATGATTTTTGCTGAATACTTGAAAAAAGAGTTGGAATCTTTGGGATTGGAAGATATTACTTTGGATGAGCATGGCTATCTTTTTGCTACACTTCCTGCCAATATAAATAAAGAAGTACCCACTATCGGGTTTATTGCCCACATGGATACAAGTCCTGATATGACGGGTAAAGATGTCACTCCGCGCATTGTGGAAAAGTATGACGGTTCGGATATTGTGCTTTGTGCTGAAGAGAATGTAGTCCTTTCTCCATCACAATTCCCGGAATTGCTGGATCATAAGGGAGAAGACTTGATTGTAACCAACGGAAAAACGTTGCTCGGTGCCGACGACAAAGCCGGTATCGCGGAAATTGTATCAGCGATGGTTTATCTGAAGGAACATCCCGAAATCAAACACGGTAAAATCCGTATCAGCTTCAATCCTGACGAAGAAATCGGTGAAGGTGCTCATAAATTCGATGTAGAGAAATTCGGTTGTGAATGGGGATATACGATGGATGGAGGTGAAGTAGGGGAGTTGGAGTTTGAGAACTTTAATGCTGCTGCCGCAAAAATAACCTTTAAAGGACGTAATGTGCATCCGGGATATGCCAAGGATAAGATGATTAACTCTATCTATCTTGCCAATCAGTTTATTACGATGCTTCCCTCACAGGAAAGACCGGAACATACGACCGGCTATGAAGGATTCTATCATTTGATTGGTATTCAGGGGGATGTGGAGCAAAGCACTGTGTCTTATATCATCCGCGATCATGACCGTGCAAAATTTGAGAACCGTAAAAAAGAGATAGAACGTCTGGTAGCTCAAATGAACGCTGAATATGGAGCTGGTACTGCGACACTCGAACTGCGCGACCAGTATTATAATATGCGTGAGAAAATAGAACCGGTAATGCACATCATCGATACTGCTTTTGCAGCTATGGAAGCCGTGGGTGTGAAACCGAATGTAAAACCGATTCGTGGAGGTACGGATGGTGCGCAGCTTTCTTTTAAGGGATTGCCTTGTCCGAATATCTTTGCCGGTGGTCTGAATTTCCACGGTCGTTACGAATTTGTGCCTATCCAGAATATGGAGAAAGCAATGAAAGTGATCGTAAAAATAGCAGAACTGGTGGCTTCCAAATAAAAAGACGGTAAGCTCCGGTAATACTTAATACCTGATACTTAAAACTTAATACTTTAAAATAATGAAAACCACTCCGTTTACAGAGAAACATATAGCACTTGGTGCTAAAATGCACGAGTTTGCAGGTTATAATATGCCTATTGAATACTCCGGTATCATTGATGAACACATAACTGTTTGTCAAGGTGTCGGTGTATTTGATGTATCGCACATGGGAGAATTTTGGGTGAAAGGACCGCAAGCGTTGGCCTTTCTGCAGAAAATAACATCTAACAATGTGGCGGCACTGGCTCCGGGTAAAATACAATATACTTGTTTTCCGAATGAGGATGGGGGGATTGTAGATGATTTGCTGGTTTATCAGTATGAACCGGAAAAATACATGTTGGTGGTGAATGCTTCCAATATGGAAAAAGACTGGAACTGGTGTGTTTCTCACAATACGGAGGGAGCCGAGTTGGAAAATTCGTCGGATAACATAGCTCAACTTGCTATACAGGGTCCGAAGGCTATTTCGGTTCTGCAAAAGTTGACGGATATTGATCTTGCTACTATTCCTTATTATACATTTAAGGTTGGAACGTTTGCAAGTGAAGAGAATGTGATTATCTCCAATACGGGTTATACCGGTGCGGGAGGTTTTGAGCTTTATTTCTATCCGTCTGCGGCTGATTCTATATGGAAGGCTATTTTTGAAGCTGGTGAAGAGTATGGCATTAAACCTATCGGTTTGGGTGCCCGTGATACGCTCCGGTTGGAAATGGGCTTCTGTCTGTATGGCAATGATCTGGATGATACGACTTCTCCGATAGAAGCCGGATTGGGATGGATCACTAAGTTTGTGGAGGGCAAGGATTTTGTCAACCGTCCGATGCTGGAAAAACAGAAAGCGGAAGGTGTTACCCGTAAACTGGTTGGCTTTGAAATGGTTGATCGCGGAATTCCCCGTCATGGCTATGAACTGGTGAATGATGAAGGCGAGAAAGTGGGAGTGGTGACCTCCGGTACGATGTCGCCTACCCGTAAGATTGGTATCGGTATGGGATATGTGAAACCGGAATATAGTAAGGTGGGTACGGAAATCTGTATCGATATGCGTGGTCGGAAATTGAAAGCTGTGGTAGTGAAACCGCCTTTTAGAAAGTAAAAAATAAGCTTGTTATTGTGTATAGCCCCGGATAAGTTACGACTCTATCCGGGGCTAACTTATTTTATGATGGTTATTGCAAAACATATTCGTAAATATGTTGTTTATCCCATAGAAATAATATAATTTTGTCATCAAATACGATAAAATAATGTCTCAATTACCTACTCTTATAGCTGACCTCGCACTTATATTGATTTGTGCCGGTGTTATGACTTTGTTGTTTAAGAAGTTGAAACAACCTCTGGTCTTGGGATATGTAGTTGCCGGATTTCTGGCAAGTCCGCATATGCCGTATACTCCTTCAGTGATGGATACTGCCAATATTAAGACTTGGGCGGATATTGGTGTTATTTTCTTGCTGTTTGCTCTTGGTTTGGAATTTAGTTTTAAGAAGATTGTCAAGGTGGGTGGTTCTGCCATCATTGCTGCCTGTACCATCATCTTTTGTATGATTTTGTTGGGAATAGGAGTCGGCATGGGTTTCGGCTGGCACAGGATGGACAGTCTGTTCTTGGGCGGTATGATTGCGATGTCGTCTACTACTATTATTTATAAAGCTTTTGATGATTTAGGATTAAGGAAGAAGCAGTTCACCGGACTTGTGTTGAGTATCTTGATTTTGGAAGATATTTTGGCTATTGTATTAATGGTGATGCTTTCCACTATGGCGGTAAGCCAACATTTTGAAGGTACCGAGATGTTGGAGAGTATCGGGAAATTATTGTTTTTCCTTATTCTGTGGTTTGTTGTCGGTATCTATCTGATTCCTGAATTCTTGAAACGCTGCCGGAAATTGATGGGAGAGGAGACTCTGCTTATTGTGTCGTTGGCACTTTGTTTCGGTATGGTAGTGATGGCGGCTCATACAGGATTTTCTGCTGCATTTGGTGCATTTATAATGGGATCTATTCTGGCGGAAACAATCGAGGCGGAATCCATAGACCGGCTGGTGAAACCGGTAAAGGATCTTTTTGGAGCTATCTTTTTCGTATCGGTCGGTATGATGGTGGATCCTGCAATGATTGTAGAATATGCCGTACCTATTATAGTTATTACTTTGGCTGTTATCTTGGGACAGGCCGTTTTTGGTACATTCGGTGTTATTCTCTCCGGAAAGCCTTTAAAGACGGCTATGCAATGCGGCTTTAGTTTAACGCAGATCGGCGAATTTGCGTTTATTATTGCTTCTTTGGGAGTCTCTTTGCATGTAACGAGTGATTTTCTGTATCCGATAGTGGTAGCGGTTTCTGTGATTACTACTTTCCTGACTCCTTATATGATTCGTTTTGCCGAGCCGGCTTCTACTTTTGTGGATGCTCATCTTCCGGAATCATGGAAAAAAATAATGATGCGTTATTCTTCCGGTTCGCAAACAGCTCTGAATCACGAGAATTTGTGGAAGAAGCTAATCTTGTCAATGGTACGTATAACAGTTGTTTATTCAATTGTCAGTATGTCGATTATTGCACTTTCTTTTCGTTTTGTTGTGCCATTCTTTAAAGAGAATCTGCCTCATTTCTGGGCATCGTTGTTGGGAGCGGTATTTATGATTCTGTGTATTGCTCCTTTCTTGCGTGCCATTATGGTGAAGAAAAATCATTCGGTTGAGTTTATGACCTTATGGCATGATAGCCGTGCCAACCGCGCGCCGCTGGTATCGACAATCGTGATTCGTATTATGATAGCGGCACTTTTTGTCATCTTTGTTATTTCCGGATTATTTAAGGCGTCTATCGGATTGATTATTGGAGTGGCTGTACTTATTGTATTGTTGATGGTATGGTCTCGCCGTTTGAAAAAGCAATCGATATTGATTGAACGTCGTTTCTTCCAGAATCTCCGTTCCAGAGATGTACGTGCAGAGTATCTGGGAGAGAAAAAGCCGGAGTATGCCGGTCGTTTGTTGTCGCATGATTTGCATCTTGCCGATATGGAAATTCCGGGTGAATCCAGTTGGGCGGGAAAGACATTGATGGAGCTGAACTTGGGGAAGAAGTTTGGAGTTCATGTTGCTTCTATTCTTCGTGGAAAGAGGAGGATTAATATCCCCGGTGGTTCTGTTCGTCTGTTTCCAATGGATAAGATACAGGTGATAGGGACGGATGAACAATTAAGTGTGTTTAATGAGGCGATGCAAAACGGAGCGAAGATAGACTGGGAGGTTTATGAAAAGAGCGAGATGGCTTTGAAGCAGTTTATCATTGACAGTGATTCTGTTTTTCTGGGTAAAACGATTCGTGAATCGGGTATCCGCGACAAATATCATTGTATGATAGCCGGTGTTGAAAGTGAAGACGGTACACTGATGGTTCCTGATGTAAATGCTCCACTCGAAGAAGGCGATGTTGTTTGGGTGGTAGGCGAAAAAGAGGATGTGTACCAATTAGTCGATCAAAAAAACGAAAAAGTACAAGCCGGATAAGAATGGAATACTTATTTTTGCAACGATAAAAACTTAAAATAATAATATCATGAAGAGTGATCCGAAAGAATGTCTGTATTGCCAGAACAATGAAACGTTGCATAATCTGATGATTGAGATTGCGCAATTGAGTGTGTCACGTGTGTTTTTGTTTAAGGAACAAACCTACCGTGGACGTTGTCTTGTTTCTTATAAAGACCATGTGAACGATTTGAATGAATTGAGTGATGAAGACCGTAATGCTTTTATGGCAGATGTAGCGCGTGTCACTCGTGCCATGCAGAAAGCTTTCCAGCCGGAAAAGATTAATTATGGTGCTTACTCGGATAAATTGTCTCATTTGCATTTTCATTTAGCACCTAAATATGTGGATGGACCTGATTATGGAGGTATATTCCAAATGAACCCGGGAAAGGTTTATCTGACTGACGCAGAATATCAGGAACTGATTGATGCTGTTAAAGCGAATCTGTAAAAAGAAAGGGCGAACTGCAACTCTATAAGTGGTAAGCTATACAAATCGTAAACAATGAACGGTGAGCAAGCCTGTGGATATAACGCAGTCTGTTCACCGTTCATTATTTACGATTCATCGTTTATTTATCTTTTTCTATTTATCCTATTCTTCAAAATCGAAATCAAAGTCAAAATCATCCATAAACTCTGGAGTTGTAAATTCTTCCAGTTCCCGGCGATCTTTCTTGGTCGGGCGTCCGGTTCCACGTGCCCGGTCTACGAATCCGCTGATTTTGCTCATTTCAAGTAATTCATATTGATCGGGAGTCGTTACATTTTCCATCATTTCCGATACCAGTTTAGCTCCTACACGTTTCTCAATCGGTTGTAATACTTTGAATGAGTATGTGATAGGTGGTTTCTTCACTTGAATAACATCACCCGGTTTTATCATACGGGCAGCTTTGACCAGCGAACCGTTGATGGTAATACGTCCTTTTTTGCAGGCTTCTGCTGCAATCGTACGTGTCTTGAAGATGCGGACAGCCCACATCCATTTATCTATTCTTGCTTCAGCCATTTTAGTTAGTTATTTAGTGATAAGTAATTAGTCGGTTAGTGGACGGTATCATTGATCGCTAACCGTTCATTACTATCTTTATTTTTTATAGAACGGGTTCATCATTTCTTGTTGAACTGGTTCATTGTGATGTCGATACCGGCAAGACAGAAACTTTTGATAATTTCCCCTGCCACCTCCAGTCTTTCATCCATTGTCTTCCAGTCTTCATCAGTGAAGTGACCGAGTACGTAATCGATTTGTCCGCCACGTGGAAAATCACTCCCGATTCCAAAACGCAGGCGGGCATAGTTTTGAGTGCCCAGAGTGGCGGCAATATGCTTTAATCCGTTATGGCCTGCATCACTTCCTTTTCCTTTTAGGCGTAACGTTCCGAAAGGAAGAGCCAGATCATCTACTACGATCAGCACATTTTCCAATGGAATATTTTCTTTCTGCATCCAATAGCGAACGGCCAATCCACTCAGGTTCATAAAAGTCGATGGCTTGAGCAGGATCAACTGACGTCCTTTGATGGAAAAGCTGGTGGTGAATCCATAGCGTCCATCCATAAAAGGAGGAGCATTGTTAATTCTGGCCAATGCTTCTACTGTCATGAATCCGATATTATGTCGGGTTTCATGATACTCGGGACCAATGTTTCCCAGTCCGACAACTAAATATTTTATCATCGTTTTTCCGTAAAACAGTTCATTAATATAGAAAGAGAAACGCAGATTAATACAAATTAATGCAGACTGAACATCTGCTTTAATCTGCATTAATCTGCGTTTGAAGTATATCTCTTTACAGGGATAATCTCAATTACTTGCCAGCGGCTGCTGCTGCACCTCTTGCTGCACGAGTCAACTTAACAGCACATACAACGGCTTCTTTAGCACTAATCAGTTCAAGGCCTTCGAAGCTCAATTCGCCAACTTTAACAGTCTTGCCCAATCCCAGGTGAGAAACGTTAACGATCAGTTTCTCAGGAATTACATTGTACAAAGCTTTCACTTTGATCTTACGCATCTGCAGTGCAAGTTTACCACCGGCTTTCACACCTTCTGCAAGACCTTCCAACTGTACAGGTACTTCCATTACGATAGGTTTAGCTTCGTCAATCTGATAGAAGTCAACGTGCAGGATAGTATCTTTTACCGGATGGAACTGAATATCTTTCAGGATAGCGTTTACTTTTTTGCCATCGATAACCAAGTCTACAACGTAGATGTGCGGAGTATAAACTAAGTTACGAAGTCCTTCGTTAGTCACTGTGAAGTGAACTACTTCATTACCTCCGTAAAGTACACAAGGTACACCACCGTTCTTACGAATTTCTTTCAAAGCTCTAGCTTGTTCAGAAGAGCGTTCTGCAATTGTTCTTGCAGTTCCTTTTACTTCAATTGATTTCATTTCTTTAAAAAATTGTGTTACTCTAAATTAAGTTAGCTTGCTTAATTCACCATCACACGATGTGGATTATCACACGATGTTGCAAAAAAGCGGTGCAAAAGTACGTCTTTTTTTTGAAATATCAAAGAGTTACTTTCTTAAAAGTCAATATCGATCTTAATTTCGCTCTCTAACTTGTTTTCCCGGGCTTCTTCGATTGCTTTCTGTTCACTTTCTTCATCCGCTTCGGTGTTCAGGCGGGCGATGTATTCGTTCGCATCACTGCACTCAATGAAGTTGACTGCTTCTTCGAGTCCTGCCATAAACTTCTGAAAGTCCTCCCTATATAGGAAGATTTTGTGTTTTTCGAAACTAACCTGAGAATCGTCACCTTCTCCCGTTATCACTTTCTTACTCTCTGTAATAGCCAGGAACATTTCATCTTTACGATTCTTCTTTACGTCAAGGTAATAGATGCGTTTACCTGCTTTAATGGACTTGGAGAATACAATCTCCTTATCATTCATGTCTGCGCTCATTTTCTTTTTTAAATCTTCCATATCTTTCGGTCCGTTTATAATCGGCCTCAAAATTGGATATTTTTTTTAAACTGTCAAAAGAAAAAGCGCAGAGAATCAAATACTGCATTAAAAAATGTGATTTATTAGTGGAAACTCATTAAAAATATCTACTTTTGCAGTTCGATAACAACAGTATTAATTTGAATTATGATCAACAGAGTTCTTATTCGTCTTAAGATTATACAGATAGTATATGCCTATTATCAAAATGGCAGCAAAAATCTAGACTCAGCGGAGAAAGAGTTATTCTTTAGTCTTTCAAAGGCGTATGACCTTTATAATTATTTGCTAATGCTGATGATAGCATTGACAGAGTATGCACAAAAACGTATTGATGCGGCAAAAGCTAAATTGGCACCTACGAAAGAGGAGTTGTATCCCAACAGGAAGTTCGTAGATAACAAGTTTATTGCTCAATTGGAAGTCAATAAGCAATTGGTAGAGTTTATAGCCAATCAAAAAAGAACCTGGGCAAACGACCAGGACTTCATCAAGGAACTTTATGAGAAAATTGTAGAAACCGATATCTATAAAGATTATATGGCTTCTGACGACCACTCATACGAGGCCGATCGTGAATTATGGAGAAAACTCTATAAAACATACATCTTTAATAATGATTCTCTCGATCAGGTATTGGAAGATCAGAGTCTGTATTGGAATGATGACAAAGAAATTGTAGATACATTCGTCCTGAAAACGATCAAACGTTTTGATGAAAAGAAGGGTGCCAACCAGGAACTGCTTCCGGAATTTAAGGATGACGAAGATCAAGAGTTTGCACGTCGTCTGTTCCGTCGTACTATTTTGAATTCCGACTATTACCGTCATTTGGTTAGTGAGAATACAAAAAATTGGGATCTGGACCGTATTGCATTTATGGACGTTATCATTATGCAGACTGCATTAGCAGAAATTCTTAGTTTCCCGAACATTCCGGTCAGTGTTTCGTTAAATGAATATGTAGAGATAGCGAAGTTGTATAGCACAGCTAAAAGCGGTAGCTTTATCAACGGTACGCTGGATGGAATAGTTAATCAATTAAAAAAAGAAGGTAAGTTGACTAAAAACTGATACCTTTGTCCATATAGTAGAAACTAAAACAGATTATTTATGAACGTATTGACTGTATTATTGCAAGCTCCTGCCGGTGCTGCCGGAGGTGGAAGTATGATGTGGATCATGCTGATAGCTATGTTTGTTATCATGTATTTCTTTATGATCCGTCCTCAGAATAAGAAGCAAAAAGAAATAGCAAATTTCCGTAAATCTCTTCAGGTAAATCAGAATGTGATTACTGCAGGTGGTATCCACGGAACAATCAAGGAAATTACTGACGATTACATAGTACTTGAGATTGCTTCTAATGTAAAGATTAAAATAGACAAGAATTCTATTTTCGCTGATGCTTCAGCTGCTAGCAATCAATCTAAATAATAGTTGATAAATAAGTGCCTATGTTTGATCGTAGGAAAATAGAATATACATATTTAAAACTATCAAAGAAAATTAAGGATTTTCTGCTCAGTGATAAGAGCAGAGAGTTCTTAATTTTTTTATTTTTCTTCTTGATAGCCGGTGGATTTTGGCTGCTTCAGACTCTGAATAGTGACTATGAAGCCGAGTTCTCCATTCCGGTACGAATAAAAGATGTTCCCAATAATGTAGTGCTGACTTCGGAACCGCCTTCCGAACTTCGCGTCAGAGTGAAAGATAAAGGTACGGTGCTGCTCAATTATATGCTGGGGAAAAGTTTTTTCCCGGTAAATCTAGGTTTTCTTGATTATAAAGGAAAAGATAATCATGTGAAGATTTACGCATCTGATTTTGAGAAAAAGATATTGAGTCAATTGAATGTGTCTTCCAAAATTCTTTCAATCAAGCCGGATACATTAGAGTATATCTATTCTGAAGGAAAGTCTAAGTTAGTACCTGTCCGCTTTCAGGGGAAAGTGACAGCCGGACTTCAATATTATGTATCAGATACGATTTGTAATCCGGATTCTGTATTAGTTTATGCTCCGGAAGGAATTCTGGATACTATCACCATCGCATATACTCAAAAGATAAATCTGGAGAATATTTCAGATACAACCCGGCGACGAATTCCGCTGAATTCTGAAAGAGGAGTGAAGTTTGTTCCGGCTTCGGTAGAAATGATATTTCCGGTAGATATTTATACGGAGAAAACAGTAGAGGTGCCATTACACGGAGTTAATTTCCCAGCCGATAAGGCATTGCGTACCTTCCCTTCCAAAGTTCAGATTACTTTTCAGGTGGGGTTGAAGCGGTTTCGCAGCATAAAAGCAAGCGATTTTATCATCAATATTTCTTATGAAGAGTTGTTGAAGCTGGGTTCTGATAAATATACGGTTAAATTGAAGTCGTTCCCAAGTGGAATCAATCAAATCCGTATTGTTCCTGAGCAAGTAGACTTCTTGATAGAACAAATTACTTCTAATGTCGATTAAGATTGGTATAACCGGTGGTATCGGTAGCGGGAAAAGTGTGGTTTCCAGATTATTTGGAATAATGGGAATTCCTGTTTATATTTCAGATATAGAAGCAAAGCGTATCACGCAGACAGATCCGGTGATTTGTCAGGAACTTTGTGCGCTGGTCGGTCAGGATGTGTTTCAAAATGGTGTGTTGAATCGTTCTTTGCTGGCATCCTATATGTTCGGTCATCCGAATCGTGTGCAGAAAGTGAATGAAATTATTCATCCACAGGTGAAAGAAGATTTTCGTCGGTGGGCTGCCCGGTTTGGTGGTGAACAATTGGTAGGTATGGAGTCTGCCATACTTGTGGAAGCCGGTTTTAGGAGTGAAGTTGATTTTCTGGTTATGGTGTATGCGCCGCTGGAAGTGAGAGTGGAGCGCGCCATAAAACGGGATTGTTCATCGAGAGAACAGGTGATGAAGCGTATTGAGGCACAAATGAGTGATGAAGTTAAGAGAAGTCATGCTGATTTCGTGATAGTCAATGATGATGAAACATCGTTAATTCCGCAGGTTTTGGAGCTTATTTCTTTGCTATCTAAAAATAATCATTACCTTTGCTCCGCAAAAAATAATTAATAAATAAAAGGATATATACTATGTTGAAGACTATCTTGTCTATCTCAGGTAAACCGGGATTATACAAACTTATTTCGCAAGGAAAAAATATGTTGATTGTTGAATCAGTCAATGCTGAGAAGAAACGTTTCCCCGCTTATGGTAATGAAAAAATTATTTCTTTGGCCGATATAGCAATGTATACGGACGATGCAGAAGTGCCTTTGTATGATGTGCTGGAAGCTATAAAAGAGAAAGAGAAATCAGCGCAGGCTTCTATCGACCCGAAAAAGGCTACTCCTGAACAATTGCGTGAATACTTGGCTGAAGTATTACCAAACTTTGATCGTGAACGCGTATATGTAGCAGATATCAAGAAATTGGTAGCTTGGTATAACATTTTGATTTCTAATGGAATCACAGAATTTAAACCGGAAGGTGAAGTTAAGGAAGAAGCAGCTGCAGAATAATCTGTACCGTTTATTTAATCAAAAATAGAGAACATGAGGTTGTGTCAAAACGTTGGCACAACCTCTTTTATATTTTACAGTTCTGCTATATTTTCTTTTGGCTATGCTGCTTTTTCCTCATGCATTTGGCAACAAGTTGCTATATTCCAATTATATCGGGTTATAAATAGTCCCATAAACATATATTTGGCAACTGTAATGAGCCCCTTTCCTTCTTTTGTCAGTTTAGCACACATTTTTTTGATATTAAAGGCTATAGCAAAGAAAGCAAAGTCCATTGTAACCTTGTCTTCTCCCACATGCCGGAATCTTCTGTATGCCATGTTGTATTTCATTTGTCCAAACACAGCCTCTGGTTCTATACACCTCCTGCCTCTATGCTTGATACCTTCTTCTGAGAGCAACCTTTCCCGTGCCTGCCGTTTGTATTGATTTAATCGGTGGTTGACTTCTATAATACGGTTCCCCCGAGCTTTAAAACAACTGCCACGCAAAGGGCAACCTTCGCATCTTTTTGCTTTATACCGGGCACTTTCGATGATGTATCCGCTCGCTGTCTTGTCACGTTTGGTTCCTATACGGTTCATGTGCTGTCCCATAGGACAAACGTAATAATCCTCTTGGGCATTGTAATGGAGACTTTCGGCATGGAATGGGTTGGGAGTATAACGAGGACGCTGTTCTTTATGGAAGTAATTGTACTTGATGAAGGCTTCTATCCCATTCTCCTGCATGAACCGGTAATTTTCTTCCGAACCGTAACCGGAGTCTGCCACACAGATATTCGGTAAACGGTTATAGCGGTACTGGAAAGAGTGGAAAAAAGGTATGAGGGTCAGTGTATCGGTAGGGTTGGGAAACAGACGGAAGTCTGTGATGAATTGGTTTTCAGTACCTATTTGCAGATTATATCCGGGTTTGGTCTGCCCGTTCTTCATGGCATCTTCTTTCATGCGCATGAATGTGGCACCAGGATCGGTCTTGGAATAGGAGTTACGTTCTCCAAGGGTATCAAGGTGATTGTCGTATTCTATCAGCTTGTCACGATACCCTTCAAGTTCCATGACCTGCTTCTTCTTTTTGCGCAGGGCTTTCTTTTCTTCCTTATCCTTTGTTGCAGGCTGGCGTTCCAGGGCTTCTTTAAGTTCATCCACTATGTCAGAGAGCCTGCAGGGAGTAAACTCCACGGATGTGTCTTTTATAGAGTTCTCCTGTGCAATGGCTTCATCCACCTGTTCCAAGAGAATACGGATTTTATCCATTAGTCTCGTACGGTTCCGTTCGACTGTCTTGCGCCAGACAAAAGTATATTTGTTGGCTTTGGATTCAATCTTGGTGCCGTCGATATACTCCACATCAAGGCTGATGAAACCTTTATCGGCAAGGACAAGAACCAACTGGGTAAATACATTATTTATTTCCTCCTTTACACGGTTACGAAAACGGTTGATCGTGATAAAATCCGGATGCTCATTACCGGCAAGCCAAATATAATGAATGTCACGAAGGAGGTGCTTCTCTATTTTACGGCAAGAATAGATATTATTCATGTAGGCGTAGATTATCACCTTAAGCATCATTTTAGGATGATAAGGACAACGGCCCGTTTCCTTATAAAGCTTCTTGAAACTCTCAAGATTGAGATTGTCAATAACAGCATTCACGATGCGGACCGGGTCGGTCGCAACTATGTTTTCATCAATTCTTTGTGGAAAAAGAACGGTTTGGTTGGGAATGTAAGGACGAAAATGTAACTTTGCCATAACGAAAAACTTTATACCTAAAGATACGAAAACTTTGGGTAATAACAAAGCCCGGGCTTGAGAAAGTCTGGGCTTTGCGCATAAAAAAAGGCTGTGTCAGCGTTTTGACACAACCTCATGTTTTTTCGTATAAACACTTGTATGTTCAGAAAAAAATTAGTATTATTTGGGTAATCTTTTACTAAAATAAATATCTTCTACTTATATTGTAAATAATGATGCTTTTTTATGTATCTTTGTCGCTGTTCACTATTCTTGGGAATAGCAGTAGTGAACGGTGAATAACAATAGAGAACAAAAGCGTTATAAAGATATTATTCAAGACTTGAGATCTGGACAATATTGAACTACTTAGGAATAATGTTTAAACGCTCGTGTTCTGCCATGTATGTAAATATGTGGTTGAACATTAGTTGTTTTGCATGATTTAGCTAGTAGATGTCTAAAGCGTCAAGGGGGGATAATTGTAGTAAGTTCCCACGCTTTTTATTTTTAATAGCCTTCTAGGGGAGCAGATGGTTTTTGATGTAGGGTATGGAGACAATAACAAATAAAGAAGTAAACGTCCGTTTGGACAATGAAAAAGGGACATTATGCCTGACAGGTTTGTTGGCAGGTACAATGGTATTCCTTTACGATTCACAGGGAGAATTAAAAGGCAAACATAAATTTGCTTTGCCTTTATTGACTATGGAAATCCCTCAACAGGGTACCTATGTTTTGGTAATGAGCCATCCGAATTGCCAACCGGAAGTCCGGAGATTTACATATTCAGGGATATAAATAATACCGGTATGCTTCTTATCAAGCATACCGGTATTCTATTTAAATGGAAACTCTTAATTTCTGAATACCAATCCGTCTCCACCAGCGTCAACGGTAATTGCTTTACTGCGGTCGACTTCCTGGGAAAGTAACTTTTTGGATAGATCGTTCAATAGATAACGTTGAATAGCCCTCTTTACCGGACGAGCTCCAAATTCAGGATCATATCCCACTTGAGATAAGAAGTCCAATGCTCCTTCCGTCAGTTTCAGTTCCACTCCGTTTTCGGCAAGCATTTTCTGAACTCCCTTGATTTGTAAGAGTACGATCTGCTTGATTTCCTTTTCATTCAATGGTAAGAACATGATCGTTTCATCAATACGGTTCAGGAATTCCGGGCGAATCGTCTTTTTCAACATATTCATGACTTCCTTCTTCGTTTCTTCAATCACTTCTTCTTTATTGGAACCGTGCAACTTCTCCATCTGACTTTGTATATAAGAACTACCCATATTCGAAGTCATGATGATGATTGTATTTTTGAAGTTGACCACCCTTCCTTTATTGTCAGTCAGTCGTCCGTCATCCAATACCTGTAACAGGATATTGAAAACATCCGGATGAGCTTTTTCTATCTCGTCAAACAGGACAACAGAGTAAGGTTTCCGACGTATAGCTTCTGTCAGCTGACCGCCTTCATCATATCCTACGTATCCCGGAGGCGCTCCGACTAAACGGGAAACACTGTGCTTTTCCTGATACTCGCTCATGTCGATACGAGTCATCATCGTTTCGTCATCGAACAGGAATTCTGCCAATGCCTTCGCCAGTTCGGTCTTACCTACACCGGTGGTTCCGAGGAAAATGAACGAGCCAATCGGACGTTTCGGATCCTGTAATCCGGCACGACTACGGCGCACGGCATCTGCCACGGCTTCAATCGCTTCATCCTGACCGATTACACGTTGATGAAGTTCCTCTTCCAAGTGCAATAGTTTATCCTTTTCACTTTGCAGCATCTTGCTGACAGGAATACCTGTCCAACGGGAAACAACATCCGCAATGTCCTCAGCATCTACCTCTTCCTTAATCATGGCTTTATCGCCTTGCATATCACGTAGCTGCTTTTGAGTATCTTCTATCTCTTTGTCCAAAGCCTGAAGTTTACCGTAACGGATTTCGGCTACTTTACCATAGTCACCTTCACGTTCAGCTTTTTCTGCTTCAAATTTAAGATTCTCTATCTCAACCTTATTCTGCTGGATTTTATCCATCAGCGTTTTTTCACTCTGCCATTTGGCTTTAAAGGACTTTTCCTGTTCTTTAAGTTCGGCAAGCTCCTTACCGATGATTTCCAGTTTCGGTTTATCGTTTTCACGTTTAATAGCTTCCCGTTCGATTTCCAACTGCTTGATTTTGCGGGAGATTTCATCCAGTTCTTCAGGAACAGAATCTACCTCCATACGCAGTTTGGCTGCAGCTTCATCCATCAGGTCAATGGCTTTATCCGGCAGGAAACGGTCGGTGATGTAACGGCTACTCAATTCGACGGCTGCAATGATGGCATCATCTTTGATACGCACATGGTGATGGTTCTCGTAACGCTCTTTCAGTCCACGAAGGATAGAAATAGTACTTAAGTTGTCCGGTTCATCCACTTGTACGATTTGGAAACGACGCTCCAAAGCTTTGTCCTTTTCGAAGTACTTTTGATATTCGTCGAGGGTTGTTGCTCCGATAGAACGTAGTTCTCCACGAGCTAAGGCAGGTTTTAGAATGTTTGCAGCATCCATGGCGCCTTCACCCTTTCCGGCTCCTACCAGTGTATGAATCTCATCAATGAACAGAATTATATCACCTTCTGATTTCTTCACTTCATTGACAACTGATTTCAGTCGTTCTTCAAACTCACCTTTATACTTTGCACCGGCAACCAGTGCTCCCATATCCAATGAATAGACCTGTTTGTTTTTCAGGTTTTCAGGTACATCTCCTCGAAGGATACGATGTGCCAAGCCTTCTACGATTGCTGTCTTACCAGTTCCCGGTTCACCGATTAGAATCGGATTATTCTTTGTACGGCGGCTCAATATCTGGAGTACCCGGCGGATTTCTTCATCACGTCCAATTACAGGATCCAGTTTTCCGCTACGGGCAGCTTCGTTCAGGTTGATAGCGTACTTTTCCAATGATTGATAAGTATCTTCACTAGATTGTGACGTTACTTTTTCTCCTTTCCTCAACTCGCTGATGGCATTGCGTAATTCTTTTTCCGTCATACCGGCATCTTTCAAGATAGTGGAGACGGTACTTTTCACAGTCAGCAATGCTAGTATGATATGCTCTAATGAAACAAACTCATCGCCCATTTCTTTAGAATACTGTGTTGCTTTCTGCAATACTTCGTTAGATTCACGACTCAGATACGGTTCTCCGCCGGATACTTTTGGCAGGGAGTCGATCTGTTTGTCGACAACAAGAGCTACCTGCTGTCCGTTCATGCCAAGTTTCTGGAAGATGAAGTTAGTGACATTTTCACCCACCTTCATTACTCCCTGCATGATGTGGACAGGTTCAATGGCTTGTTGTCCCCGGCTTTGTACCAGGTTCACGGCCTCCTGTACCGCTTCTTGAGATTTGATGGTAAAATTGTTAAAGTTCATATCTTTGTTCTCCTTTCTTATTTCACGTTTTTAATAACACCTAAGAGGGCGCAAAAGATTTGCCAAGTATAAAAATATGACAAAATAGCATGAGTATTAAGGAGTTAAAGGACAAAATGACCTTTTTATCTGGGAGTAACTGACGAATTTGCTATAAAATATCATTTGTTACCTGATACGCTTGTTTGTGTAATCTTAGCCTGTGATGAAAGAAAATAAATATTGAAAAGTGGATAAATAAAAGTATTGTAGTATCTTTATCCGCTGTAATAATATAGATGGTATATGAGTGATAAGCCCCAAATAAAACTTGCTGAAACAGTGGTGTTGATTGACGCTGCTTTTTTGAATTTTGTAATAACGGATATAAAAGGATATTTTGAAGAAACTTTGCATCGTTCTTTACAAGAGATAGACCTTTCGATGTTGACCACCTATATAACCTTGGATGCAGGGATTACAGAAGGGAAGAACGAGGTGCAATTTCTTTTTGTGTATGATAAAGAATCCAGTCGATTGCAATATTGCCAACCTTCCGGTTTGCAGGAAGAATTGAATGGAGTTGCGTTTCAGAGCCCTTATGGTGAATATTCTTTTGCCAGCGTTCCATCGGAAGGAATGGTGTCAAGAGAAGATTTGTTTTTGGATTTACTCTCTATCGTTTCCGATTCGGCAGACGTGAAAAGGATGATCGTTATTTCTTTCAATGAGGAGTATGGAAAGAAAGTGACTGATGCTTTGCATGAAGTGAAAGGCAAAGAGGTCATTCAATTCCGTATGAATGAGCCCGAACTTCCGGTGGATTATAAATGGGATATGCTGGCTTTCCCTGTCATGCAGGCGTTGGGGATAAAAGCGGAAGAATTGCAATAACTATTGTGCTTTTATTCTTTCTGTAATTCATTATTCGTCATTGATTTCTTAACTGTTAATCATAATTGCCGTGTCCGATTTTCGTTTAAAAGTATTTCAGAGCGTAGCGAAGAATCTAAGCTTTACGAAGGCTTCGCAAGAATTGTTTGTCAGTCAACCTGCTATCACCAAACATATTCAGGAGCTGGAGACTTACTATCAAGCTCGTTTGTTCGACCGTCAAGGGAGCAAAATCTCACTGACTAAGGCCGGAGAATTGCTGTTGAAACATAGCGAGAAAATCTTGGACGATTATAAACAATTAGAATATGAGATGCATCTGTTGCATAATGAATATATCGGCGAACTGAAATTGGGGGCCAGTACTACGATTGCGCAATATGTACTTCCTCCTCTGTTAGCGAACTTTATAGCCAAGTTTCCGCAAATCAATCTTTCTTTGATTAATGGAAATTCCCGGGGAGTGGAAGCTGCCTTGCAAGAGCATCGGATTGATTTGGGACTGGTCGAAGGGATCTTCCGCTTACCTAATCTGAAATATACTCCATTTTTGAAAGACGAACTGGTTGCCGTGGTGCATACACAGAGTAAATTAGCTGTCACGGATGAGATTACTCCGGAAGATTTGCTGAATATTCCTTTGGTTTTGCGGGAGAGGGGCTCCGGTACATTAGATGTGTTTGAACGTGCCTTATTGCAACATAATCTCAAACTTTCTTCTTTAAATGTATTGATGTATCTCGGTAGTACAGAGAGTATCAAGCTTTTTTTGGAACATACGGACTGTATGGGAATTGTTTCTATCCGTTCGGTGCATAAAGAGCTTGTAGCTGGCAATCTCCGTGTAGTCGAAATAAAAGGAATGCCGATGCTGCGCGAATTTAACTTTGTACAGCTGCAAGGGCAGGAGGGAGGATTGTCACAGGTGTTTATGCGTTTCGCCGGACATCATAGTAAAAGCCTGTAAGTTTGTCTTTTTCTCTCGTGCAATCGCTTCTCCATAATATGAAAAATGGTTCTTCGTCAAATTTGGTGGTAATCTCTTTTTTATTTCAACTGTCTTCTTCTTTCTTAATCCTATTAAAAGTTGTAGATATGTTTGCTTTTTAGTAACTTTAAAGACACCACATCATTAAGAGTTACAATGCAACAAGTCATATCTACAACGTACAAATATACATCAAAAAAAGAAAATGCTCCTACAAATAGGGGATTATTCCATGATTTCAGATTCAGTCTTGGCTACGATAATCTGCAACAAGATGGTATCTCTGAAGCTGTTGGCTCATTGACGGTCTTTCTACATACGGCTGGCAAAGGGGCTTCCTGTCCTTATTGCGGACATTTCAGTCACCGATTGCACAGTTACTACTCCCGTCATATTGAGGATCTTGAAGTTTACGGTCATACTTTGGAGTTAGTCATCAAGGTTGGCAAATATTATTGTGACAATGTTTCTTGTCCACAAAAAATATTCTGCGAACCGTTGTCTTTTCTGGCTCGTCGGTATGGTAGACGGAGCTATCTTGTTGAGGAACGCATCAGATCGATAAGTTTGGAACTTACTTCCCGAAAGGCCTCTTCTCTTTTGCAACTGTTCCATATAACAGCCAGTAGTTCTTCCTGCTTACGCATCCTACAACAGTGCGGACAACACAATCCTATGCATAATAAAAGTATTTATGTAGGTATTGATGATTTTGCCTATAAAAAAGGTAAGGATTATATGAGTGTGGCCGTAGACCAGATGACACACATACCTATTGCTTTGTTAGAGGATAGAAACGGAGAAGCACTTGATAACTGGCTCATCCGGAATCCTCAAATACAATATATAACGAGAGACCGTGGAAGATGTTTCACAGAGGCTATAAACAGAATAATTCCTGGTGTTACACAAATCTGCGACCGATTCCATCTAATCAAGAATATGACGGACACGATGATACCGGAAATAGAGAAAATAATCCGTCAGACCAAGAAAAAGCTCAAATACGAATATCCTGACAGAGACACGGCTTCTTCGTTAATTCTTCAGGACATATTTAACATGGGAGATGTCCGACACAGAGAAAAATTGAAGATATACAGGGAAAGCTTGAACTTAAAAATGCAGGGGATGACCATTGAGCAGACAGCCACACATTTGGGTAAGAAAAGTCGCTACATTTATAAGATTATTCACAACAGAAGAATAGGGGCATACTTGAATGAGCAACAGAAGACAGCTCTTAAATATGTATCCGAACTGGCTACAATCATTAGTGCGGGCTGTATTACTCGAAAAATATTGGCACAAAAAATGGGGAGTAAAATCAGTGGCGCACTTATTGGAAGGATAACATCCAGCTTGCGAAAAAGGTATCAACAAAAGAGGAAGGAAGTCAAGGAGCATAATGAGAGCATTGAAAACAGAAGTAAAATACAGAGAGTTTCACAGAATCAGATACGCAAATACATTCTAAAGGGAGAATCGGATAATCCTAAACTAGCGGAACTGTATAAGTCCTCACCGCAGATTAAAGAACTTTTAAGCGTGTGTCAGAATTTCAGAGATATGATTAATGGGAACACTTATGATAAGGATATTAGAAAGTGGATTGAAAAAGCGAAGGCAACACGGAATATGGCACTGACGAACTTTGCATATGGTATTGAAAAAGACTGGGAGGCAGTACAGGCAGCTATTGATATCCCCTTCAGTAACGGATTACTGGAGGGGACAGTGAATAAAATTAAAGCGGTAAAAAGACAGATGTACAATAGGGCAGGAATTAAACTACTGAGAGCGAAGATTATTTATTCACAATAGAAGAAGTACCACCAAATTTGACGAAGAACCAGAAAAATGATTTTCATTTCTCATATTCTCATAATTATTTTATAATAATCTTATAACCAGGTAATTACTGAATGAGAAACGTTTTGAGAAAGCCTATTTCTCATAGTTTCTTTAGTGAAATAGGCCTCAAAACAGTTATTTCTCATCTATTTTCGGGGTATTTCTCATACTGTTATCCTCTTCGTTCGACTATTTTTTCTTTATATATACCCTGTGTGCTCCTCTTCCTGTGATTTCTATTCCAGAATCCGGTTGATGTCCCCACTGTCTTAGTTCGTTGGTTGCTGCTGTTTGCAACAATCCTGTTAGTTTGCGATATTCCCAAACGGTCAGGAAGGGATGTTCATCCAGATACTTTAGAGCTAATGCCAGTCGTTGTTCCGATGTGAATTTATTAGAGGATCGTTGCTTTTTCCAGGGTGCTCTTTCCAGTTGGCATCTTTCGCTGATATTTCTCACCATTTCTCGGTCTACCCGGAAATTTACACCTCCTATAAAGATACTTTGTGCGTTGCGATGACTCCCACCTTCTTCCGGATCTTCCCGCTCCTTGTCTCTGCCTAAAGTAAGAGAGGGAGTAAACGTTCCTATTCCGTCTATCTTTACCGAGCGTCCTTCTGCCATCAAATGCGCCATTTCAATGGCGGTCTGAAGTAGTACGCCTTCTATGTCTCCTGCACTGAATCCACTGACGTCGCCAACTCGTTGCGCCAACTCTTTTATGCTTGTATTATCTATCCGCGCAAATTTAGGATAAGTAATTCTTTTGCCTGTTTTCTGAAGATCGGGCATCTCCTCTATGATATATCTTGCCATATCATCTATTGTTTAAAGTATTAATAGATAAGTTCTTTTGTATTAGAGGCAAACTTCCTTTCTTCTAATAGTAAAGTTCCTTTTGATTAATTATAAACTATAAATGCAACTTTTGTTTTTATAATTGAAGCTTACGTTTATAAAAACAAAGCTTTCATTTTTATAATCAAAGCTTGCATTTATAGTTTACTCTTATACAAAGGTAAGTTTTCTATTTGACAAAAAGAAGTTTATCCTTAATAAAGAAGAAATTTTCTATTAATAGTTTGGGAGGGAATGAAGATGATTGAAGAGAAAGGGTATAACGGGATTTTATGCTTAATATATTATTTCCTAAAAAGTGGATGCAATGCTTCTGTTAGTTTTTAGAAAAGTGTATATTTGTAATATTATGAGTCATACTAATATCATGCAAGCCGAAGAAAATGATTTGGTAAACATTTTATCTTTGCAAAAGAAATCTTTTATGGTGGTGGCCGAACGAATGAATAAATTCGATCTTCCCCCTTTGTTGCAAAATCAGGATGAGATTTGTGATGAGTATCATACAGGCATTATTCTAAAATACGTATCAGATGATGGACAGATTGTAGGTTCTGTCAGGGGACGTATGGATGAAAATAGAGTATGTCATATTGGTAAATTGATAGTGCATCCCGATTTTCAGAATAAAGGTATAGGTAGAGAACTTATGACTGAAATAGAACGGTTATTTCCTCACTGTCATAAGTTTTCTCTTTTTACAGGCGAAGAGACACCCAATACTTTGCATCTATATAGCAAAGTCGGTTATAATATTGTATGTAGAAAAGAAATGGAGGGTATCAGCATGATTATTATGGAAAAAGAAAAACTTACTTATAGAGATTTTACGTTTGACGATTTAGAAACTGTTTGTAAATTACCTCGAAACAAGCAGGAACTGTTTTTTATGTTTCCTAAAGCTGATTTTCCTTTAACAATCAATCAATCAATTAAAGAATACAATAAAAGATAGATTTGATTCGACTGTTGTTTTATTTAATAATGAAGTAGTAGGGTTTGCAAACTTCTATGAGGTAAGAGAATCTCAATATTGTGCTATTGGAAATGTAATAGTAAGTCCTTGTTTTCGTAATCGTGGCGTTGGCACATTTCTGATAAATGCTATGGAAGATATTGGGAAAAAGAAATATAATGTATCGGAGCTTCATTTGTCTTGTTTTGATGCTAATACGAGTGGGCTTCTGTTATATACTAAATTAGGATATAAACCCTATGAAATAGAGAAGTACATTAATAAGGAAAACGAAGTCTCGGCTTTAATAGAATTGAAAAAAGTGCTGTGATTCGAAATAAATCACTTATTTGATTCTGTTATCTCCTGAAAGTATGATAACTTAAAAAAATGCGAGAAGTATCTATGACTAACTATAACTTACAACGATTTTTAGATGCCCAGCGAGGTGATTATGAACAAGCCCTTGCAGAAGTTAGAAACGGGCGGAAATATTCCCATTGGATTTGGTATATATTTCCTCAACTGAAAGGATTGGGCATGAGTTATAATTCACAGTATTATGGTCTTAGCGGCAAAGAAGAGGCTGAAGCATATCTTGCCCATCCAATTTTGGGAGAAAGACTTCGTGAAATAACGTCTGTTTTTCTTCAATTGAAAAATAAAACGGCGCAGGAAGTTTTCGGTTCGTTAGATGCGATGAAAGTATTGTCATGCATGACGCTTTTTAATGAAGTTGCTTCGGATGATTTGTTTCAGCAAGTGATCGACCATTATTATCAGGGTAAAGTGGATGAGACAACAAAAAGAAAATTGGAATAATAACTAATACTATTTTATATGGGCTGTTTAATGAATCTATTGTGGTTGCTGCTTGGTGGTATCTTTACTGCTGTCGAATACCTCATTTCGAGTTTATTGATGATGCTGACCATTATCGGCATTCCTTTTGGGATGCAAACATTGAAGTTGGCCGGACTTGCTTTATGGCCTTTCGGTAAAGAAGTCAGAAGTGGGAACCGTTCCGGTGGCTGCCTCTATATATTGATGAATATCCTGTGGATATTTCTGGGTGGCATTTGGATCTGTCTGTCACATTTGGTTTTCGGGGCTATATTGTGCATTACCATTATCGGAATCCCTTTTGGATTGCAACACTTCAAGTTGGCATCTTTGGCATTATCGCCTTTTGGGAAAGACATTGTAACAGTGTAAGAGTAGTTGGGAGAGAGTATGCCTATAATTAAAAGTTATAATGCATAATTAGAAACTATTGGTGGGTCTTGATTGTTTACCGTACCTTTGCACCCGGAAAACGATTAAAGACAAAAAGATATGATTTCAACAGCTACAAAAACTTTGCAGGCAAATAATAAGATGATTTATATTGCGCTGCTTTCCACTCTGACTTTCTTCCTGTTTTTAGACTATATTCCGGGATTGGAAGCATGGTCGGCTTGGGTAACTCCTCCCGTTGCTTTGTTCCTCGGACTTATTTTTGCATTAACTTGCGGACAAGCACATCCAAAGTTTAATAAGAAAACATCGAAATATCTGTTGCAATATTCAGTAGTAGGATTGGGATTCGGTATGAACCTTCATTCTGCTTTAGCTTCCGGTAAGGAAGGTATGGAATTTACGGTCATTTCAGTAATCGGAACATTGGTAATTGGCTGGTTCATCGGACGTAAATTGTTTAAAATAGATCGGAATACAGCTTATCTTATCAGTTCGGGAACCGCTATCTGTGGTGGTAGTGCTATCGCAGCAGTGGGACCGGTGTTGAAAGCGAAGGACAGTGAAATGTCTGTGGCATTAGGTACAATCTTTATCCTGAACGCTATTGCACTTTTCATTTTCCCTGCCATTGGTCATGCATTGAATATGGATCAACAACAGTTTGGAACATGGGCAGCTATTGCCATTCATGATACCAGTTCTGTAGTAGGCGCGGGAGCTGCCTATGGTGAAGAAGCATTAAAAGTGGCTACTACTATCAAATTGACCCGTGCTCTTTGGATTATCCCGATGGCTTTTGCTACTTCCTTTATTTTCAAGAGCAAAGGACAAAAGATCAGTATTCCATGGTTTATCCTCTTCTTCGTATTGGCATTGGTGGTAAATACTTATTTACTGGATGGAGTGCCACAATTAGGAGCAGCTATCAACGGTATTGCCCGTAAGACTTTGACGATAACTATGTTCTTCATCGGTGCTTCTCTTTCTATTGATGTTTTGAAAGCCGTTGGAATTAAACCTCTGATTCAAGGAATATTGCTTTGGATAATTATCAGCTTGAGTACATTGGCATACATTTATTTTGTATAAGGGATAAAAGAGAGAATGATATAAAAAAGAAAAAGGTGGGAGAATGATCGTAAACGACTTTCTCCCACCTTTGTTTACTTAGCTTTCAGCCTACGGATAAACAGATCTAAAGCTATTTATTTCTTCTTCAATTCTTCAAAAATCAGTCCTTCCAGTTCTTCTGCCAATTCAGGATTATCCATAATGCATTGTTTAGCGGCATCACGCCCTTGTCCTAACTTAGTATCGTTGTAGCTATACCATGAACCGCTCTTTTTGATGATTCCCAAGTCAGCACCCAAGTCGATGATTTCTCCGGAGTGGGAGATACCTTCACCAAACATGATGTCAAATTCAGCTCTGCGGAAAGGAGGCGCTACTTTGTTCTTCACTACTTTCACTTTGGTCAGTTTACCAAGAATCTCTTCACCATCTTTGATAGGTTGGCTACCACGGATATCCAAACGTACGGAAGCATAGAATTTCAATGCGTTACCACCAGTCGTTGTTTCCGGGTTACCGAACATAACGCCGATCTTCTCACGCAACTGGTTGATGAAAATACAAGTCGTACGTGTCTTGCTCACAGCAGCTGTCAACTTACGGAGTGCCTGAGACATCAAACGTGCCTGAAGACCTACCTTATTGTCACCCATGTCACCTTCGATTTCCGCTTTAGGGGTCAGTGCGGCTACAGAGTCGATAACGATGATGTCGATAGCAGAAGAACGGATCAGTTGTTCTGCAATTTCCAAAGCCTGTTCTCCGTTGTCCGGTTGAGAGATATAAAGATCATCAATGTTCACTCCCAGTTTAGATGCGTAGAAACGGTCGAAAGCGTGTTCGGCATCAATAAAAGCAGCGATACCGCCGGCCTTTTGTGCTTCAGCAATGGCGTGGATAGCCAATGTTGTTTTACCGGAAGACTCCGGGCCATAGATTTCGATGATTCTACCTCTAGGGTAACCTCCAACACCAAGTGCCACGTTCAAGGCAATAGAGCCTGTCGGGATCACTTCTACTTGTTCAACACTATCATCACCCATTTTCATGATAGAACCTTTACCGAAGCTCTTTTCTATCTTTTCCATGGCAGCCTGTAAGGCTTTTAGTTTTTCGCTTGATGCCATTTTATTATCTGTTTCAAAATTAAGTTCATCTTTCTTTGCCATACCTTATTCTTATATAATTAATGGAGTTATTGATTTAAAATCTGTGAGGCATGTTCCTTGGTCTTCACTTCTTTGGGAGTGATAATCCGTTCTACGATTCCTTCTTCATTAATCAGGAAAGTAGTGCGGAAAGTACCCATGTAAGCACGTCCGTACAGTTTCTTTTCTCCCCATACTCCAAACTCTTCCACTAACCTTTTGTCAGTGTCGGCAATCAGGGTAAAAGGAAGATTGTTTTTTTCGATGAATTTCTGGTGCGACTTTTCATTGTCTACGCTGACACCGATTACTTCATAGCCGGCTTTACGTAGTTCGGAATAGTTGTCGCGCAGATTACACGCTTGTGCGGTGCAACCTGATGTACTGTCCTTCGGGTAGAAGTACAACACAATCTTTTTTCCTTTATAAGCACTTAAACGGATTTCTTCGCCTTTTTCATTGATGCCTAAGATTTCCGGTGCTTTATCTCCTACGTTTATCATAACTATCTTTTTAATGAATAAGTCTACTCTTATAATTCCAGATTTTTGTCGAACTCTTCATGCCAGGGAAGACCTTGCTTGTTGAGTTGTTCCATAAACGGATCCGGATTGAACTCTTCTACGTTGTTTACACCCGGACGCTTCCACTCACCTTTGAAGAACATCATGGCTCCGATCATTGCCGGAACTCCGGTGGTGTAGCTCACTCCTTGCATACCTGTTTCCCGGTAAGCTTCCTGATGGCTGCAATTGTTGTATACATAATAAGTACGTTCCTTGCCATCTTTCAAACCGCGGATACGACAACCAATAGAGGTTTCTCCTTCGTAGTTTTCTCCTAAATCCTGCGGGTTAGGCAATACAGCTTTTAAGAATTGCAGCGGCACAATCTTCACTCCGTTGTAATCAACTTCGTCGATTCGTGCCATACCGATGTTTTGGATAACGCGTAAGTGAGTTAAATACTCTTGTCCGAAAGTCATCCAGAAACGTGCACGTTTGATTGTCGGGTAATGTTTCACCAATGACTCTAGCTCTTCGTGATAAAGAAGATAAGAATCACGCGGACCGATGTTCGGATATGTCAGGTCTTTATGAATTTCCAGCGGACCGGTAGTTACCCATTTGCCATTTTCATAATAGCGTCCGTTCTGCGTAATTTCGCGGATGTTGATTTCCGGATTGAAGTTCGTAGCAAATGCTTTATGGTGGTTACCCGCATTACAGTCTACAATGTCCAGATATTGAATCTCATCAAAATAATGTTTAGCTGCATAAGCGGTATAGATGCCACTTACTCCCGGGTCGAATCCGCAACCGAGAATAGCTGTCAGACCTGCTTCTTTGAAGCGATCGTGATAAGCCCATTGCCAACTGTATTCAAAGTGAGCTTCATCCTTCGGCTCGTAGTTAGCGGTGTCCAGATAGTTCACTCCAGCTTTCAGACAAGCTTCCATAATAGTCAGATCCTGATAAGGGAGAGCCACATTAATCACCATTTCCGGTTTGAAATCGTTGAATAAGGCTACCAGCTCATCTACATTGTCTGCATCAACTTTAGCTGTTTTTATATTGGGGTTACCTATTGCCTCGACGATTTTATCGCATTTCTCTTTCGTACGACTGGCAATCATGATATCTGTAAATACATCGGCATTTTGTGCCACTTTGTGCGCAACGACAGTGCCAACACCGCCCGCACCAATAATAAGAACTCTACCCATTTCGTTAATTGCGAATTAAAATATTAAGAATATTGGAATTGTTAGCTTTGCAAATATACGTGATTATTTTCAGATAATCATTCGCAGCTACCCCTTTTTATTTGTAACGCTGCAAGGTTCCATTTTCAAATTCCAGTGTTTTGCCATTGTAAAACCAAGTTTCGAAACGATTGTCTTTTTTTAGCTCGATTTCTATCGGATCACCAATGGACAAACGGCATTCCACTGTACTCATGCCCGTCTCCAGATCTCCCCGGGAGATAATCTGCCAACGATTTTCTGTGATACCCGGATATTTTTTATGTATATCTTCGAATCCGAAAAAGTCTTCGATATAATTTTCATTTCTGACGATAACATCATATTTCAGATCGGTTTCCAATTCATAGATCGCTCCGTCATTGTCTTTTAATGAAAGAATAGCCAGACTGCCGGGAGGAGATAATCTAATATCTTTGATTTGCAGAACTGTATATCGGGGCAGGTGAACGCGTGATTCGGTCTGCTTGTCTTCAAATGATATGATTCTTTTGGCTGGCAGCACCTTTTTAGGATAAACTGTCATTCCCATATATTTATTTTTCAGGCTTTCGATAGTGCCTAGACTCTTATTGGTGAAACTGAATGCATTTGAGAAATATTTCATTCTCTTTTCTCCTTGAAAATCATTCAGGTCCATGCCGGAGTTTGTTCGTGAGAGGGCAACTTCCAGATAATAAGAATGTCCCTGCGTATCTTTGAATACGATTTTTGCCGGATATGCCTGACTGCCGACTCCGATAGCGGTAATCGTTGCTTCCGTATTGACGGGAATGGCTATATCCCGGTAGCCGGAATAATTGTTGGCATCGTCTATCCGGACACTTTCTGCTTGTATATAGACTGTTTTTCCTACCAACAGCTCTTTAGCAGTATCCACATCCTTCAAATAAACCAATCCGTTGATGCCGGCACGGGGAGCCTTTTCGGAGATCTCCTCCAGCCGCATATTCTTTATCTCATAATAATATTTTCCTCCCTCACATTCGAAGATGAAGCGAGTGGAGTAGTTAGTCCCGTTGGGGATATTCTGAGCTTTCTCTTCAGTTCCCGTGAAAGTGAGTATTTTATGTTTCAGCAGGCTGTTGTCTACCCCTTTCTCGGTCTCGTAGCTGGAAAGGGTGGGAAGGAACATGCTCCGTGGAGATGGAACGAACATAAATTTCATTCCGGGTGTCCATTTGCCCAGCGGTAGCAACGGAAAGTTACTTTTGATAAACTGTTCTTCTTGGCCTACAGGGATTTCCTGTGCAGAAGGAGTAGTGACGATGTAATCACTTTGGGCTATGATAGGAGACGTACCACAGTAGAATAGAATCAAAGACAGGACAATTATTCTCATATTTGTTTACTTTAAGTGAACTATGTAAATTGTTCGTTTGTTGTACATTTACTGGCAAATGTATATATTTTATGTTGCATTGGATGTTATTTTCCAATCTTTTTGATATCTTTGCCCTCGATTTTAACTTAAACGTTATAACAATATGAAGAAAGTATTTGTTTCAATTTGCATTGCTGGTGCAGCACTTGCAATGTCTTCGTGCCGTTCGGTTGAGAAGGCAATTTCCCTGTCGTCTATTAATGGTGAATGGAATATCATAGAAGTTAATGGCTCGAAAATCACTCCGGGCGAAAGTAAATCCCTTCCTTTTATCGCTTTTGATACAGCAACCGGTCGTGTGTCCGGCAATAGCGGCTGTAATCGGATGATGGGTAGCTTCGATGTAAATGCGAAGCCGGGAAGTCTTGAACTTACAGGAATGGCTAGTACCCGGATGATGTGTCCGGATATGACTACTGAAAATAATGTATTGAATGCTTTTGCGCAAGTAAAAGGATATAAGAAGGCAGGTAAGGACAAAGTGTATCTTTGCAATTCGTCCAACCGTCCGGTTGTCGTTCTACAAAAGAAGGAGGCTGATGTAAAACTTTCGGTTTTGAATGGAGAATGGAAAATAAAAGAAGTGAATGGTGAAGCAATTCCTTCCGGAATGGAAAAACAACCTTTCATTGCTTTTGATGTGAAGAAAAAGACAATTCATGGCAATGCCGGATGTAATTTGATTAATGGCGGTTTTGAAACCAGTACCAGCAATGCCAAATCAATTTCTTTTCCGGGAGTAGCGAGCACAATGATGGCTTGTCCGGACATGGAAACAGAAGGTAAGGTGCTGAAAGCTATCAATGAGGTGAAGTCATTCGATGTGTTGTCCGGTGGCGGCATTGGCTTGTATGATGCAAATGGCGCATTGGTCATCGTGCTGGAAAAGTAATAAATAGATCAATCTATATAATAGGATATGCCTGTGTCGCACATGACGACACAGGCATATTTTTTTTCTTTCATCGAACCAGAGTCGTCTGTATTTGTTTAAAGAAACAGTTGCTGACTGGCTTTGAATATGACTATGTCAGCAGTGTTTATTTATTAAAACTGTCTTTTTGGCAGATATTATGTCATGCATTCGTATAATTTCTTTTTGGCACACGGTTTGCTTTTTAGTAAGCGTCCGTTCGCGACGAGGCTCCTTGATAAGAGCCGGAGAAACAACCGGACAAAAAGAAATCAATGAATAAATAATAAATAAAAAAATAACGATCATGGGAAAAATTATTGGTATTGACTTAGGAACTACAAACTCTTGTGTTGCCGTATTCGAAGGTAACGAACCTGTAGTAATTGCAAACAGTGAAGGTAAACGTACGACTCCTTCTGTTGTCGCTTTCGTAGATGGCGGTGAACGTAAGGTGGGTGATCCTGCAAAACGTCAGGCTATTACGAACCCTACACGTACAATCTTCTCTATCAAACGTTTCATGGGTGAAACTTGGGATCAGGTACAGAAGGAGGTGACTCGTGTTCCTTATAAAGTAGTGAAAGGTGACAATAACACTCCGCGTGTTGACATCGACGGACGTCTGTACACTCCGCAGGAAATCTCTGCTATGATTCTTCAGAAAATGAAGAAAACTGCCGAAGACTATCTCGGTCAGGAAGTAACAGAAGCAGTAATCACCGTTCCTGCATATTTTTCCGACTCTCAACGTCAGGCTACTAAGGAAGCCGGACAGATTGCCGGTCTGGAAGTAAAACGTATTGTAAACGAACCGACAGCCGCAGCTCTTGCTTACGGTCTGGATAAGGCTCACAAAGATATGAAGATTGCTGTATTCGACCTTGGTGGTGGTACATTCGATATCTCTATCCTCGAATTTGGTGGTGGTGTATTTGAAGTACTTTCTACAAACGGTGATACCCACCTGGGTGGTGATGACTTCGATCAGGTAATCATCAACTGGTTAGTACAGGAATTCAAGAACGACGAAGGTGCTGACTTGACTCAGGATCCGATGGCTTTGCAACGTCTGAAAGAAGCTGCTGAAAAAGCTAAGATTGAGCTTTCTTCTTCTACAAGTACAGAAATCAACTTGCCGTATATCATGCCGGTAGGTGGTGTGCCTAAGCACTTAGTGAAGACTTTGACTCGTGCAAAATTCGAATCTTTGGCTCACGAATTGATTCAGGCTTGTCTTGAACCATGTAAGAAGGCAATGAGTGATGCAGGTTTGAACAATGCTGATATTGATGAAGTAATCCTTGTTGGTGGTTCTTCACGTATTCCGGCTGTTCAGAAATTGGTAGAGGATTTCTTTGGCAAGGCTCCTTCTAAAGGTGTGAATCCGGATGAAGTAGTAGCAATTGGTGCTGCTGTACAAGGTGCTGTGTTGACAGACGAAATCAAAGGTGTAGTATTGTTGGATGTTACTCCGTTGTCAATGGGTATCGAAACACTGGGTGGTGTAATGACTAAGTTGATCGATGCTAACACTACCATCCCGGCTCGTAAGAGTGAAACATTCTCTACTGCTGCCGATAACCAGACGGAAGTTACTATCCACGTATTACAGGGAGAACGTCCGATGGCTGCACAGAACAAATCAATCGGTCAGTTTAACTTGACAGGTATTGCTCCGGCTCGTCGTGGTGTTCCTCAAATTGAGGTTACATTTGATATCGATGCCAACGGTATCTTGAAAGTATCTGCAAAAGATAAGGCTACCGGTAAAGAACAGGCTATCCGTATTGAAGCATCCAGCGGTTTGAGCAAGGAAGAAATCGAAAAGATGAAGGCTGAAGCTGAAGCTAATGCTGAAGCAGATAAGAAAGAACGTGAAAAGATCGACAAGCTGAACCAGGCTGACAGCGTAATCTTCTCTACTGAAAATCAGTTGAAGGAATTAGGTGATAAGTTGCCTGCTGACAAGAAAGCTCCGATTGAAGCTGCTTTGCAGAAATTGAAAGATGCTCACAAGGCACAGGATTTGGCTGCTATTGATACTGCTATGGCAGAAATCAATACTGCTTTCCAGGCTGCAAGTGCTGAAATGTATGCACAGAGCGGTGCACAAGGTGGAGCACAGGCTGGTCCTGATATGAATGGTGGTGCTGGCCAGCAAGATAACAGCAAGCACGGAGATAACGTTCAGGATGCTGACTTCGAGGAAGTGAAGTAAGCTCCTATAGAAATAAGAATACATTATCATAAGGAAAGCGTGTAGCTCAATGAGTTACACGCTTTTCTTGTTTTTGGCCGTACACAATAATATTGCTATCTTTGCGTTATTATTATAAACATCTGTACCTCATTTGTATCTCGAAACTATAGTAGATAATGTGCGAAACTATGGGGCGCAAGATAATTAGTAACAATAACATAGAGATATTAGTATGCCTGGATCAAAGTATAAGATAGTGCGGAAGTGTCCTGTATGCGGAGAAGAATTCTTCGCACGGACTTTGGAGTCTTGGTATTGCTCGCCAAAATGTTCCAAAGTAGCTTGGAAACGCAAGCATGATGAAGAAAAGCGTCAGTTGGAATTAGACAGCATAGCCAAGAGTATTCCCAATTATAGGGATTATATCACAATAACAGAAGCGTATGCTTTGTTTGGTATTAGCCGAGATTCCATTTATCGGCTAATAAAACTGAACCGAATCTCATCTATTAAGCGTAAAGGAGCCAAAATCAAGGTCAGCAAAACGGAATTGATGAAGTTATACCCACTTCGGCAATCTCCGCTTGACACCAACCCAAGGAAACCAGTTACCATGTACCGCATGGAACCAGAGGATTGCTATACAATAGGTGAGATTTCCAAGAAATTTCATCTGGATGACAGCACCGTGTATGCTCATATACGAAAATACTCAATACCGACCCGGCAAATCGGTAATTATGTGTATGCTCACAAGGAATCAATAGACAAACTTTATAAAGATATAAAACCATTATGAAAAGATTAGATTATACTAAAGTCTCCGTCAAATTAAAGAAAAGTGAGTGGAGAGATGAGTGGTTCATCTATCTTGAAGCTTATCCTGTTTATGAGACGGGAAGTGACAAACCCAAACGAGTGCGTGAATATCTCAGGAGGTCTATTACTACTCCGATATGGGATAAAAGACGTAGTGAGCGAGCCGTTGCTGGTAGAATAAAGTACAAGCCCAAGCGAGATGACAATGGCGTTATTCAGTGTAAATCCAAGCAAGATATGGAAACTTGCCTTTATGCGGATGGCGTTCGAGTCCTGCGTCAAAAAGAATACGACAATATGGCTCTCTTTACTGAGCAGCAAATGGAAATGGCAGAACAAAGCGAACGCTCAAAATGCAATGTTCTGGAGTATATTGAGAAGCTAATCAAAGAAAGAGAGGAAACTGCGTCAGAATCGATAGTTGTCAACTGGCGCAGATTGCACACACTGTTGTCAATGTTTGCCAAGTGTGACTACATACAGTTCTCGCAGATTGACATGAAGTATATTGAGGCATTCCGTTCCTTCTTGATAAAGGCACCGCAGGGTGGTTCTAAGAAAGGAACTATTTCAAGGAATACGGCATCGACGTACTTCTCTATCTTCAAGGCGGCACTCAAACAAGCTTTCGTGGATGGCTATCTGAATTGTGATATTGCTGCCAAGGCTAAGAATATCATGTTTCAGAGTGCTCGAAGAGAGTATCTGTCACTCGAAGAACTTAATATATTGGCAAAGACTCCGTGTGATGATATACTAAAACGGGCAGCCTTGTTCTCTGCACTGACAGGAATGCGACATAGCGATATTCAAAAGCTTAAATGGTCAGAGGTGGAAGAATACAATGGTGGGTACCGTCTCAATTTCACTCAGCAGAAGACTAAGGGCGTTGAATACATGCCTATATCGCCACAGGCATACAAGCTTTGCGGTGAGCGCAAGAAAGACGGAGAACTGTTGGTGTTTGCCGGACTGCCTGACCCTTCATGGATATCAAAGCCTTTGGAACGGTGGGTAAAAGCATCAGGGATTACCAAGCACATCACCTTTCATTGCTTCCGCCACACCTATGCAACATTACAATTGGCTAACGGTACAGACATATATACAGTAAGCAAAATGTTAGGGCATACCAATGTAAAAACTACGCAAATCTACGCAAAAGTAATTGACAAGAAGAAAGATGAAGCTACAGAAGCTTTTAAGTTGGACATAGATGAATAGTGATTATCATTTGTAAGCACTTAGTATAGAAGACCACTTGTATCAATAAGTCCTTTATTGTACAGGTGGTTTTTAGTGCCTTTCATTTTCATCATTCTATGTAATGATGCTATTGTTTTGGCACTTTAACCTTTCGTGGAAACCAAACATTTATAACAATAAACAGATAAAAATGAAAAAAGACAGCCTTTTTTGGCTTCTCTCTTTTTGAAGAGAGCAAGCGTGTCCACAAACATGTGGAGTGTACAGAAGACTTCTACAGAGAACTGTATGAGTTGTTTGAGATCGCAAGAAGTTGGTATCTTCAAGCTGAAAAGAATCATATGAAGACAGAGTACTTCATAGAACTATTTGAGCGCAGTCACCAATATATTGACTGTGATTGTGCACGTTGTAAGAACTCGCGACAGATGGCAATTGGCATTATTGGTACTTTGTTTAGAGACTCTAAGTGTGTGTCAATAATCAAGAAAAAAGAAGATTATTCCAAGCAGGAACTTATTGAGTTGTTTCTTCAACATGTGGGTACTGGTCTGCCAATCCTTACCCGAAAGAAATCGTCCATCCTCACTTTTGGATGCCAATTGTCAGACAGACAGATGGATTTGTTGGTAGAACTTGTCCAAAGTCACGACATATTTGATTTTGCCGACAACAGTGATGTGCGTAGCGAGTTGTGTCGCCTATTCAAGTGCGACTTGGACGCATCTATCCGTGTAAAAAATGTACGTAATGTAGCCATACTGTTTGACGCTATGGCTCAATACCATTTGATAAACAATAATTGGCAATATGTCATGGGAGAAGGTCGCTTCTTAACCAGTATCAAAAAGGACGGAACAGAGAAATTCATAACTTCGAGTTGTCTTTCCTCTTCTCTTTCAAGGATAAGAAGAAACGTTTCCATGACAGCAAGTCAATATGCCATCTGCAAATCCATCGAACAGATATTAAGAGAGGAATAAATCACAATAATTCTGCTAAATGCAAGTAAAAACGTGATAGTTTGGTTGATACTGCCTTACTATCACGTTACTTTTTCTATTTAGTGACAGTCTCCCCATAACTTTGCATCAAAAATCATAAAAAATAATTAGCATGGAAGAAAATAGTATAAGATTTGAAGATATTCCCAACGCTATAACGGGGGTACTGAAAAAGCTGTCATCATTAGAAGACAAGATTGATGGTATATATGAACTTGTTCAATCAGAAAAAGAAGAAACATGGTTTACGGTTGCTGAATTATGTGCTTATCTCCCAACACATCCGGTAGAGCATACCATATATTGCTGGACAAGCAATCGGGAAATACCGTTTCACAAGAGAGGCAAACGCATCATGTTCCTCAAATCTGAGATAGATGAATGGCTTCAAGGAACCAAGGGCAAATCGAAGAACGAGATTCAAAGAGAAGCAGAGGAATATGTACTATCTACACAAAGAAAGAATAGACGGCTAATATAACCGTGCTACTGTCTGTAAACAATTTAATTAAGGTACGTGACACATGAATGAAAGACATTTTAGACTCTATGAGCGAATTGTCGCAATAGAAGACAGTTTGGAGGCTTTGGGACCTATTGACAAACTAATAGAGCGAATCGAGGAATTGGAGAAGATGGTCAAGCAGACCAAAACCGTCTTGGGGTTTGACGAAGCATGTAAGTATATTGGTGTTTCTGAAAGCCTGCTATACAAACTTACAGCCGCAAAAGAAGTTCCACACTATAAGCCAAGGGGAAAAATGCTGTATTTTAATAGAGAAGAAATCGACAAGTGGCTGCTCCAAAACAAACAAGAGATTATTGGAATGGTAACGAAAACAGAAATTAATAATCCGAAAGAATGAAAATGGAAGAAAATAACAAACATGTACAGCCTAACTCAAAAGAGGAAGGAGTACAGCGTCTCAATCGCATATTGAGCGAATCGTTGATAAAGGCAACAGATACTTATAAAACACCTCCTCAGATTATATGGGTTGATAATTCCAGCATAGCCACATTGGGCAACTTCAGTGCTTCTACGGGTAAGGCAAAGGCGAAAAAGACCTTCAACGTGTCTGCCTTGGTGGCTGCATCACTCTCCAACGGTAAGGTTCTTAACTATCGAGCCAGTCTGCCAGAGGGAAAGCGCAAGATACTGTATGTAGATACCGAGCAGAGCCGCTATCATTGTCATAACGTGCTGGAGCGCATCCTGAAGCTCGCCGGTCTGCCTACAAGCATCGACAACGAGAATCTGGACTTTATCTGTCTGAGGGAGTACACACCCTCCGTCAGGATAGAGGTCATAAACTATGCGCTTGCCCAAGACCAAAGCTATGGACTGGTCATCATCGACGGAATCAGGGACCTGCTTCTCGACATCAACAATGCGGGAGAATCGGTCGAGGTCATCAACAAGATGATGGAATGGTCATCAAAGTATGACCTGCACATCCATTGCGTATTGCATCAGAACAAGGGCGACAATAACGTGCGCGGGCATATCGGTACGGAGATGAACAACAAGGCAGAGACGGTGCTTGTCATCACCAAGAGCACCACCAATCCCGATATCAGCGAGGTGAAGGCTATGCACATCCGTGAGAAGGAATTCAAGTCGTTTGCCTTTACCGTCAATGAAGAAGGGTTGCCAGAGATTGTCGAGCACACGCCGGAGAAGGAAGAAGGTGACAAGCAACCGTCAAGGTTTACTTACCAAGACTTGACATCCGAACAGCATAACGAGGCACTGACGGCTGCATTCAAGGAGAAACCTATCAAAGGATTCGATCGCATGGTGGAGGAATTGACGCAAGCCTATGCAGACATCGGCTTCAAGCGTGGCAGAAGCGTTATCATCAAAATGCTGAAATATCTGATGAACGAGCAAAAGCTCATAGTGAAGCGGGATAATCACTACTATTTCGGATATACTCTTGCGGAGATTGACCTGTTCCATGAAGAGGAATAAAAACAGTTCAGAAACCAGTTTAGTTTACGTCCGTGCCTATATATAAGAAATAAGGCCAAAGTAAACCGAAATCGGAGGCTGAATTGGGAAGCGGAAAAGTAGTTTAGCAAATGGTTTAGTTTACGGGGGTGCCTATATAGGAGAAAGGGTAAAGTAAACTGTTCCATGGACAAAGTGAAACCGAACAAATGAAATGCAATGAATATTGAACAATCGAAGAAACTGAGCATTATAGACTTCTTGGACAAGGAGAATGTAACGCTGAAAAAGAAGAAGGGCAATGCCTACTGGTATCTGTCACCCTTCAGGGACGAGAAGACCGCATCGTTCAAGGTCAGCAAGAAGGAGAACCTGTGGTACGACTACGCCATTAAGGAGGGTGGCGACCTTGTGGAGTTGGTAAAGCGCATGTATAACAAACACTCCGTTTCCGATGCCCTTGCCTACCTTGCGTCCAAGAATATCACCACTGTGGATAAGGCGATAGAGACCGCCATCGCAGCCAAGGAATACACGACAACCAAAATGAACGATGTGAAGCTGCTTCCTCTGAGCAACCATTCTCTGCTGTCCTATTTCAGTAGCCGACGGATAGACATCACCATCGGCAGGATGTATTGCAGGGAGATACACTACAAGGTTGAGCAGAAGCATTACTATGGCATTGCCTTTGGCAACCTAAGCGAAGGACATGAGGTGCGCAATCCCTATTTCAAGGGCTGCATCGGGCATAAGGATATCACCCTGCTTGCCCATACATTCAATGAGTGGCAAAGCGGTTGTCTGGTTTTTGAGGGCTTCATGGATTTCCTTGCGTATATGACCCTCGTCAAACAGCAAGATAGATGGTTTGTCGTTGAAAGCCCTTGCGACTATATGATACTGAACTCAGTCGCCAACATCAAACGAGCATTGCAGTACCTTGACCGTTACACCCACATCCATTGCTTCCTCGACAACGACCAGGCAGGACGCAAGACGGTTGAGAGTATCAGCAATGTATTCGAGTACAGGGTGACGGACGAGTCCTTCAGGTATGCCGACTACAAGGATGTCAACGACTATCTTATGAGGAAAAGATAACCTGTCAATGAATAAATTGTTTGGATTCCGACTCAAAAAAGCTCTTAAAACCGCTTTTCATGTTAATTTATCACAAATATGTGCGATTTTGAAGAGAAATATCGATAAAGTTCCCTTTTAATGGGAATTATTTATTATCTTTGCACCAAAAATAAATGCTGAATGCATGATTAAAGTTGAAATACAAGACGATGACCTGCGTGAACTCATACTATATGGAATGAATGCAGGAAAATATAAAAGAATCGCTCGCGACAAGAAATTTGTGAAGAAGCTGACTGATATATACAACCTGATGAAATCAGTGGAGCATGTCTCCAAATTGAGGGATTACAGTTTCCTTCACTACGAGCAACTGAGACATATATCCTTAAGCTCTGTCAGGATATTCAACAATAGAGTTGAGCGGCTGCTGTTCCGGGAAACAGAGACAGGATTGGAAATAACGTTAATAGAATTAAATGATGACCACTATGGCAACAAGAAATGAAAGCAAGACCCCTTGGACGGCAACCCATCCGGGTACCATTCTGAGGTATGAATTGGAAGACAGAGAAATCTCCCAAAAGGACTTTGCAGTCATGATTGGTATGCAAAAGTCACATCTGAATGAGCTGATAAAAGGCAAGAGACCCATAACAAAGCCCATTGCAGACAAGATAGAAGAGGTTCTCGGCATCTCTGCAGTATCGTTGGTAAACATGCAGACCCAATATGAATATGACATGAAGGTGATAGAGCAGAGAGGCGTTGAAGAGTTTGAAGCGCAAAACGCCCTCAGTCTTTATAATGAAATCTTTGATGTCAAAACCTTGTTCAAGCGAATCGGCAAAGAACTGACTACAGCGGTTCAACAGATGCAGTATATTTCCGAAACCCTTTGTCTGCCCCAGCCTGCCGAGCTGAAACTGGAGACATCCGGCATGTTTAGAAAATCGGCAAAGACAGGTCAAGACCCTCGTATGCTGATGACATGGAAGCTTTTGGCAGAATCAAAAGCCAAGAGACAAAAGGTTTCACAACCATTCAACCAGGAAAGAAGAAATGAGGTGGTTGCAGCATTGGTAAGAGCCTTGCATGACAATCGCTCCACGGAGAATACTGTAAAAGAGATATTGGCTGCCGAGGGAATAGCCTTCTGCATCGAAGAAAAGGTGGATAAAGCCTCTGTGGATGGTTATTCTTACATAGAAGACGGCATACCTTATATAATATTGACAAGGAGATACGACCGCATAGACAATTTCGCTTTCGCACTGATGCACGAGGTCGGGCACATCTATCTGCATTATCTCGATGGCCGCCGAAGCGATTGTAAACTCAGCATCCCAGATTATGACAACGAGAGTGCAGAGGAAAAAGAAGCCAATGCCTTTGCTGCCAATGCCCTCATACCAAACGAAGAATGGAAAAATGCCCCGAAGGTAAGGTTAAATCCTGCGATGATACAGCGCAAATATACCCAATGGGCTAATGAGAAAGGCCTGAACAAGTGGATTGTGTTAGGCAGAATATCATACGAGACAGGAATGTACAAGTTCCGCTCTGACGAAAGCAGAAGAATCGGTTAATCGGAATATTGGCATCAGCCAAACCAATAGAATAAGCTCTTCCCTATCGGAAGGGCTTTTTTATGCCCTTTGAGTTTGATTGATGAGAATTGGCTATCTAATGAGAAAGAAACGAACGGCATCGGAATGACATTATCAAGACGAAAACATTATCATTTGGTGCAGAAACGGCTCAAATGCATTGAAATTACATATCAAATCTGCACTTTTTCGCCAAAATATGCCTGATTCTCAATTATTATCCTTATTTTTGCATCGTTTTAATGTATCATTAAAATGTAGCAGAATGGAATTGAAAAAAGAAATAAGGATATTGGGCAGACGCATTGAGGTGGAACCTCGTGCCAAGGAAAGCTTGAAAGGTATCACTGTCGGAGAGAAACTCTCATACAGTTTCTATGACGGCACATACCAAGGCATGTCCCTGCTGTTCGTTAAACCTAAGAAAGAAGTCAATCCCTCTCCACGGGCTTGCGCCATCACGGGCAAGCGATTGACTGAAGCCTTGGGACTGCCCGCAGTATTCATCCTTGCGCCCGGACCCACCTACGAGCGGCACAGGCTGGCGGACAAGGGAGTCTTCTTTGTCATGTCCGAGGAGTATGCCCACTTGCCTGGCATCATTGCATTGGAGAAGACAAGCAACAGGAAGATAGCTGAGGTACTGACTCCTGTGGCACAATACATGCTGCTCTACCACCTACAGGTCGGCAGTCTCGAAGGAATGTCGCCAAGAGACATTGCGCCCTTGCTTCCCTATTCCTATGAAAGCGTCACGTTGGGTGTCACCTGCCTTGAAGACGTAGGGCTGTGTCAAAAGATTCAGAACGGACAGCGCAGTAAGGTGGTACACTTCGAGCTGAAGGGCAAGGAACTGTGGGACAAGGCACAGAACGTCTTGCTGTCACCCGTAGAGAACCTTATCTATTGCGATGACATACGCTTGGATGCGGAATATCCCGTATGTGGCATCAATGCCTTGGCGCATTACACCATGCTCAACCCCGACAGGGAACAGATGATGATGATGACAAGCAAGGAGTACCGTGCCGTCAAGTCGGCTGATGTCATGGAAAATCCCAACATCTATGACGGCAACTATATCATAGAGGTATGGAAATACCCTGTCGTCAGCAAGATTGGCGACAAGAACCAGTGGGTTGACCGCCTTTCCCTTGTCCTTTCATTGAGGGAGGACAATGATCCGAGAGTGGAAAAAGAAGTAGAACGAATAATCAGTGAACAGAAATGGACGGATTAGATAAGTTCCGCGAGGCTTTTGCGGAATACTCAGACAACTATGTAGTGATAGGCGGTGCAGCCTGTGACATCACCATGACCAATACCGTGGTGCGCCCCCGCGCCACACACGACATCGATATGATAGTCATCGTAGAGAACATGACCGAGGCATTCGCCAACCGCTTCTGGCAGTTTGTACGTGAGGCAGGCTATCGACCTGAAAAGAGGAAACAGGAGGCTGGTGAACCACCAAGATATGAAATGTACCGCTTCCTTGATGGCAAAGATGGTTATCCCGAGATGATAGAACTGCTGTCACGCCACCCCGATGTGCTTGGAGAGCCAAAGGGATTTGTCATAGAACCTATCCCGACCGATGAAGATGTGTCGAGTCTCAGTGCCATCATCATGGACGATGACTACTATCACTTCACTATCGCACACAGCCAACTGACTGATGGCATACGCCATGCCAATTCCGCTGCCTTGATAGCGCTGAAGGCAAGAGCCTACCTCAATCTCATGGCAGACAAGAGGGACGGCAAGCATGTGAACACCAAGGACATCAAGAAGCATCGTTCTGACATTCTGAAGAATGTGGTCATAATGGCCGAGGACAACATTGAGGCACCTGCTTCCATAGTGGCATGTATAAGGGAGTTTGTCGCCTCCATCAGAGCCGACTGGTCAATTCTCGCAGAACCATTGTCAAATTCGCTCGGTCAAGACGAGGCATTTGTGACTGGACTGTTGGACCAACTGGATGAATTGTTTATGGAAGCATGAACAATATGAAGATACAATACGCATCCGACCTGCACCTAGAGTTTGCCGACAACTGGCGGTATCTGAAAGCCCACCCCTTGGAGGTGACGGGCGACATACTGCTGCTTGCCGGTGACATCGGCTATCTCGGTGATGATAACTACTCCAAGCATCCCTTTTGGGACTGGGCATCGGAGAATTACAAGGAGGTGCATTGCTGCATGGGCAACCATGAGTTCTACAAATACTATGATGTGGCGACATTGCCCGACGGCTATCTCTTGGAGATACGTCCCAATGTATTCAGCCACTACAATGGTGTTGTGAGGATTGGCGACACCGACATCATCCTCTCCACCCTTTGGTCGAGGATTCCTTTGGAAGACGCTTACTTCACCGAGCAAGTGATAAGTGACTTCCGCCGTATATTATATAAAGGTGAACTGATGACCCATGCCCAATTCAATGCCGAGCATAAGCGTTGCCTCACGTTCATCAAGGACGCTGTGGCACATTCGCAAGCAGTCCATAAGATTGTTGTCACCCATCATGTGCCGTCGTTCCGTATGCTCCACCCCAAGTTTCAGGGCAGCAAGGCAAACGGGGCTTTCACTGTAGAACTGGAGGACTATATCACCGATAGCGGCATTGACTATTGGATATACGGACACTCGCACACCAACATCAATGCCAGGATAGGCAACACCCAATGCCTGTCCAACCAGTTGGGCTATGTATTCTCCAACGAGCATCAAGACTTCTCCCACGACAAGCATCTGACCATATAGCCATCCACATTTTCTCATCCACCCTCTTTACAGGCTCTTCCATATCGGAAGGGCTTTTTTTGTGCCTTTCGAGTTTGATTTTTGAGTATGATTATGAGTGTAATCAAAATTAGAGTTAAGATTTGGCTCTGCGGAAAGGCATTTCGGTTTAAGATTGAAGAAAAGGTAGTTCCTTTGCACTGGCAATAAGCCAAATCATAGTAAAATCAAACTTGAAAATATGAAGTCATTTGTAATATTCGCCATTGTCGTGACCGTAATCTATGTCATCTACTATACGGTCATCATCGTGCAGGATCTGTACGGAAAGCCCAAGGACGAGAAGTCACAGGGCGAGTCGTTTGATGTCAGTGACATGACCGATGAAGAAGAGTCGATAGCGGTCAGCGAGAGCGACGGCGGCTTCAGCGTAGGCGATAACCAGTATGAGACAGCCTACGAGGAGAAGCAGCTTGCAGAGCCTACAGAGGAGGCAGCCGCCACTGCGGAAGAGAGCAAGCCTCATGTGCTTGAAAAAATACAAAGCGCAATCGAGAAGAAGATGGAGGAAGTGAATACCACCTATTCCGACCCCATGTTTTCGGAAGAATTGATAAACACCATCATCGCCCGTGGCCTCCGTCACAATGGTCGTGAAATGGTCAAGGTGGAATCACTCAATAATGAGATATGATGTCAAAAACAAGAAGTGCATTTCTATCATTATATGCCGCTTTAACCCCAGTTCTGGCCAGTGCTAAGTGTGGCAACGTGGACTACAGCTGGGGAGCGGACGCACTTGCGAGTGCCCACGACTATGCCGTGACGATGATGCTCTATATCGTCTATATGTGCTATGCAGTGGCGGGCATCGTGGTCATTATCAGTGCCTTGCAGATATATATAAAGATGAATACGGGCGAAGAGGGAGTGAAGAAGAACATCATGATGCTGGTGGGAGCCTGCCTGTTCCTCATAGGAGCGACCATCGTCTTCCCCGCCTTCTTCGGCTATCAGATTTGAGATACAGGTGATACGAGATAAGATAACTCAAAGTGTAACAAATTAAAAGGTAAAAAGAATGTTTGAAAGGATTAACAAGAAGGTGAAGGGACTCTTCTCTTCACAGCGCATGAAAACGCTCGCCCTGATGCTGCTTGTCGGCACCACCGCAGCAATGGCACAGAACGCAGCCGGCGACTACTCAGCAGGCACGACCGCGCTTACCACAGTGACGGAGGAAATTGCCAAGTATGTGCCTATCGTGGTGAAGCTCTGCTACGCCATAGCCGGTGTCGTTGCCATAGTCGGTGCGATCTCAGTTTACATCGCCATGAACAACGAGGAACAGGACGTGAAAAAGAAGATCATGATGGTCGTCGGCGCATGTATTTTCCTCATTGCAGCAGCCCAGGCACTGCCTCTGTTCTTCGGCATTGGAGGTTAAACGCAGCGTGAGATTGTGAGTATGTAGAACGTTAAAACACTGACAGTTATGGCAGAGGCAAAGCAGGAGCGATTTCCTGACTATCCCATTTTCAAGGGACTGCAACGTCCATTAGAGTTTTTCGGGTTGCAGGGACGCTACATCTACTGGGCGGCAGCCACCACAGGAGGAGCCGTTGCGGGCTTCATCCTCGGCTACTGCATCTTCGGTTTCGTGGCAGGACTCGTGCTGCTTGTCCTCGCCGTGGCTGTCGGTGGCGTTCTCATCGTCATGAAGCAGCGCAAAGGCTTGCATAGCAAAAAGAGTGACAACGGAATATTCATCTATGCCTATTCAAAGAAAGTGTAAAACAAAAAAAAGAGAATCCATTATGTCCAAGTGGAATGCTATCAATGATTGTAAGTGAATGAAGGTGGGGGCATCACGTATGAGGGTGCGCCCGCCTTTTTGTGATTAAAAAAGAAAAGAACAATGACCCTATACATCATACTCATATTCTCAGCCATCTGCGTGGGCATGGCCATCAGTGTCAAGGCATTCGGCACGGGAGGCAAGCGCAAGCGCATCTTCCAGGACATCTACTTCTCCATCGAGGAAGTAGATGGCATCGGTGTGCTCTATACCAAGACGGGCGAATACTCCGCCGTGCTGAAAATGGAGAACCCCGTACAGAAATATTCCGCCAATATCGAGGCCTACTATGAGTTCACCCACCTCTTCGCCGCCCTTGCCCAGACCTTGGGTGAAGGCTATGCCATGCACAAGCAGGACGTGTTTGTGAGGAAGGCGTTCAAGGAAGAGAATGCGACTAATCATGAGTTTCTGAGCGAGAGCTACTTCCGCTATTTCAACGGCAGACCATTTACCGACAGCGTCTGCTACCTGACCATCACACAGGAGAACAAGAAGAGCCGCCTGATGTCGTTCGACAACAAAAAATGGCGCGACTTCTTGGTGAAGATACGCAAGGTGCACGACCAACTGAGGGATGCTGGTGTAAAGTCCCGCTTCCTCGGCAAGACGGAAGCCAGCGAGTATGTTGACCGCTTCTTCTCCATGAACTTCCGTGACAAGGTGGTGTCGATGACCAACTTCAAGGTCGATGACGAGACCATCGGCATGGGCGACCGCCGCTGCAAGGTGTATAGCCTTGTGGATGTGGATTGTGCCAACCTGCCGTCGGTTATCCGTCCCTACGCCAATATCGAGGTGAACAACACCAGTATGCCCGTTGACCTCGTGAGCATCGTCGATAGCGTGCCCGGTGCCGACTGCGTGGTGTTCAACCAGATGGTGTTCGTGCCCAACCAGAAGCGCGAGCTTGCCTTGCTCGACAAGAAGAAAAATCGCCATGCCTCCATGCCCAATCCCAGCAACCTGATGGCTGTGGAGGACATCAAGCGAGTGCAGGAGGTGATAGCGAGGGAAAGCAAGCAGCTCGTCTATACCCACTACAACCTCGTGGTGGCAGTGAGCGGCGACACCGACATACAGAAATGCACCAACCATCTCGAAAACTCCTTTTCGCGCATGGGCATCCATATCAGCAAGCGCGCCTACAACCAGTTGGAGCTGTTCGTCAACTCCTTCCCCGGCAACTGCTATGGCATGAATGCCGACTACGACCGTTTCCTCACCCTCGGCGATGCCGCCACCTGCCTGATGTACAAGGAGCGCATCGTGCACAATGAGGACACCCCGCTGAAGATATACTATACCGACCGCCAGGGCGTGCCCGTAGCCATCGACATCACAGGAAAGGAGGGAAAGGAGAAGCTGACCGACAACTCGAACTTTTTTTGTTTGGGTCCTTCGGGCAGCGGCAAATCGTTCCACATGAACAGCGTGGTGCGCCAGTTGTGGGAGCAGAACACCGACATCGTCATGGTCGATACGGGTAACTCGTATGAGGGACTCTGCGAGTATGTGGGCGGCAAGTACATCGCCTATACGGAGGACAAGCCCATCACCATGAACCCCTTCAACATCAGCAAGCGGGAGCTGAACATCGAGAAGATCGACTTCCTGAAGAACCTGATTCTGCTGATATGGAAAGGCTCGGAGGTGCAGATACCCGAACTGGAGTTCCGTGTGGTGGAGCAGTTGGTGACGGAATATTACGACTTCTACTTCAACGGCGTTCAGCCCTATCCTTCCTCACAGAAGGAGACACTGAGAAAAAACCTCTCCACCATGGAGAAGCGGCGCGGCACGGAGCTGACTCAGATACACGACAAGGTGGAGAAACTCATCCACGGACTGGAGGAGCGGCGCATGGCATTGGCAGTGAAGACGCTGTCCTTCGACTCGTTCTATGAGTTTGCCTGTGAGCGTCTCGACCAGATATGCATCGAGAACAACATCACCACCATCGACTGCGACAACTTCGCCTACATGCTCCAGAACTTCTACCGTGGCGGCAAGTACGACAAGATTCTCAACGAGAACGTCGATAGCACCCTGTTCGACGAGACCTTCATCGTCTTCGAGGTGGATGCCATCAAGGAGAACAAGCAGCTCTTCCCCATCGTGACGCTCATCATCATGGACGTGTTCTTGCAGAAGATGCGCCTGAAGAAGAACCGCAAGTGCTTAGTCATCGAGGAGGCATGGAAAGCCATCGCCTCGCCGTTGATGGCCGAGTACATCAAGTACCTCTACAAGACCGCCCGAAAGTTCTGGGCGAGCGTGGGCGTGGTGACACAGGAGATACAGGACATCATCGGCAGTCCCATCGTGAAGGAAGCCATCATCAACAATTCCGACGTGGTGATGCTGCTCGATCAGAGCAAGTTCCGTGAGCGTTTCGACGAGATCAAGGCGATACTGGGCTTGACCGATGTGGATTGCAAGAAGATTTTCACGGTCAACCGATTAGAGAACAAGGAAGGACGCAGTTTCTTCCGTGAGGTGTTTATCCGACGTGGCTCGACGAGCGGAGTCTATGGTGTGGAGGAACCGCACGAGTGCTATATGACCTACACCACCGAGCGAGCTGAGAAGGAGGCATTGAAATTGTATAAGCGAGAACTGAAGTGCAGCCATCAGGAGGCTATTGAGCGGTATTGCTGGGACTGGGATGCCAGTGGCATCGGGAAGTCGTTGGCATTTGCGCAGAAGGTGAATGAGGCGGGAAAGGTGCTCAATCTGAGGGACAACAGCCCGATGACAAAATCATCGGGAACGGACGGAGTAGCGAGAGGAGAGTCCCAAACTCGTTTGGGCTATCCCGAGTCACGTCGGACGAAGACGAAGTCAACGGTGGCTGGGTAGTAGATACTATCAGTAGTGAATACTACCAATAGTAAATACTACAAGTAGTAAAGTAGTGGAATAGTAGAAACTGAAAGTAGTAGAAACGTAAAGTAGTGAAGCAATGAGACGTATACACCTTATTATAATATATATGTGTCTGACGCTTGTCGTGGGAAAGGTTCATGCGCAGTATTACAGCGTGAACTATGACAAGCAGACCGTTGCCGCCATGGCTGCCGCATTCGGTGCTGGAGCTATGGCTGAGAGCTATTATAACGAGCAGGCGGGCGAAATCTTGAAGCACTACAATGCCGCAGAGGTTGCCACTGCCGGTATCTTCGCCGCCAAGTTCTTGGAGCGCAAGGCATTCACCGACCTCGGCATCTGGAGCAGCAGTACGGAGAACTACTATTACCGCCGCATCCACAATATGGTGGCAAACAAGATTATGCCCAAGATCTGGACGGTGGCAGGCATGATGCTGAAGAGTCCGCAGACCGCCCTCTATTGGGGCAGTTACCTGATGAAGATATGTGCCGACACCAAGTCGCTGTGTATGCAGTTTGAAAGCGTGGTGACCAACAGCAGCCTGACCTTTGCCGACATCCAGTTTTTGGAAATCAACCAGGAGATAGCCGCCATCCTCAAGCTCTCGGAGATAGGCAATGTGGATTGGCAGCAGCTGTTGGACGACATCGCCAGTGTGCCTGGCAACTTCACCGTGGAGAACCTCACCGCAGACATCGAAACCCTTTACAACATGGGAGCATCGTTGGCTACGGCAGGCATCAACGGGGCATCGGACGCACTCTTGCAGAAGAGTGCCTTCAATGAGTTGTTCAATGGCAAGGTGAGCAAGATACTGGACATCTATGACAACTACCATGACCTCTATGAACAGGCAGAGAACGGCATCGGCAGCACCCTCCTCAGTCTGGTGGGTGGCGAGGACAACGTGGCAGCCCTCTTTGACCTCTCCAACTACAACATCACCTCGTGGATGACAGACTATCTGAGCGAGACGCAGGGCAACTACTACACGCAGCGTTGGTACATCGCCCGACGAGACCAAGGCAGCGTGAGCCTCTGTGACTACTATCCTCCGACCGATGACAACAGCATTCTGAACGGTGACCATTGGTATCGCATCAATACTTCCGACCCCAACTTCTACCCTAACAGCACGCAGCGAGAGCAGATATTGACAAACTCGGAAAACCATGCCGGATGGAGTCGCAGCCGTGTGCAGCAGCTCAATGCACAGAACGACGGCTTCACCTATACGATGAACTACTGGATGTCCGCGTACATCATCAGCCGTGGCGGCAAGCAGACCAAGAAAGCCTATGCCTACGAGATACACGTTTCCAAGAGTTGGAACAACGTAGAAGAGGTGTATGAGGATGTCTTCGACTCCTACAGTATGGACTTGAATACCTTCAAACGCCAGTTGCAGGCACGTCTCTCGGAGTACAACGACAACGAAGAGGGCTATGTCTATTACATCGGCAGTGATGCACGCCGCTACTACCAAGCCACCGATGCCGCCAAGCTGAAGGGCGTGGAGAGCGTGACCATCAGTGTCACCTGTTCGGACGGTGTCACCCTCGGACAAGGCAGCACGCGGTACAAGTGCCGTGAGTGCGGCGGTTCGCTCAATGCCCACAGCAAGGAGTGCGCCATGAGGACAACCGTCACGGAGAACAATCTTGACCTCTCGGAACTGGACGAGAAGGAACGTGAGGCAAGCAACAAGATAGCCCTGTTGGAGGCGCAGATAAGCCAGTTGGAGACAGAGAACAAGAATCTGCTCACGCAAATAGCCAATGCTTCCGTAGAGGAAGCCCCTGCCTTGCGACAGCAATACAATGCCAACAAGACGAAGATAGACAACCTGAAAAGGGAGTTGGCGACATGGCAGCAGCAGTTGGCAGACATACAGGATGCCAAGAGCGAGGCGGCTAACGACAATGCCACAGCCACCGATGACTACTACCGCATTCCTGCTATCATGCAGGATGTGAAGTCAGCCTACAACCTCACGTGGCAAGGAGCCGGTTCGTGGAACGGCTATACCTACGTGCGCACAGCCACCATGCCTAACATCAACGGCATCATCACCTTCAAGGCAACACTCTCCATAGCGAGGAAGCCCAAGTACTTCCTTGGCATCAAGATACACCGTGCGATACTGCAAATTTCGTGGGAACTGACCTCGGAATACACCGACACACAGGTAGTGGATGTGCTGACCCTTGACCCGAATGCCTCTGATGAGGAAAAGACGCGGCAGGTGAACAGCCGTATCTCAGAGATAGCCCAGGAGTTCCCGACGTGCAGCATCACTACGGAGTATGCCAAGAGCGAGGCGACACAGACTGCTGACAATGACGATGTGATACACCTGCTCTGGTCGAGCGACCGCCTGGAGATAGCCCGTGAAGTAGATAGCCGTATCACCAATATATACGCCGACTTGGTATCATTAGAAAAAATGATGCACTACAAGCGTAGCATTATCGACGTGCTGAAGGACATTCTTCCCTCGATAGATGCTGACCAAGGTCGCAGAAGGACACTCATTGAAGAGTGCTACGAGCGATGGAGAGAGAATGCAGACCCGAACAGAGGGGATGGTGACGAAAACGAGAACGAGAATGAAAATGAAAATTGAGGGAGGAACAAAGAATGAGACATACCATCATCATAGCTCTCCTACTGATAACTCTCTTCCCCAAGACAGCCTTGGCGCAATGGGGCTTTGATGCGGTGTCGGTAGAAGCATACATCAACGACCACAAGATGCAGCGAAGCCTCTTGTTGGCACGAAGTACCTTGGAATACAGCAACCAACTGCTGCATGAATACAGTAGCGAGGAGGTGGGCAAGTACAAGGAACTGAACGTGGATTTGGACAAATACACCCGTGCCTTTGACATCATCGATGTGATGTACCAGTCATTGCGCACGGTGCTGAATGTGAAGAGCACCTATCAGACGGTGAGCGACCGCATCAGTGACTACAAGAACCTCTTGGAGGACTTTAATGATAAGGTCATCAAGCGGAAGCACATCGAACTGGCAGACACGATGCTCATCAGCATCAACAAGAAAGCCATCGACAACATATACAACGAGGGAAGTCAGCTCTATCATAGTGTCAACGACCTCGTGTTGTATGCCACGGGAGCGGCAGCCTGTTCCACCTCTGACCTGCTGATGGTGTTGGACAATATCAACAACTCGTTGGACCTGATAGAGAAACATCTGAACCAAGCATACTTCCAGACATGGCGGTATGTACAGCTGCGCATGGGCTACTGGAAAGAGAAAGTGTATCGCACCCGGACGAAGGAAGAGATACTCGAAGATGCCTTCAGCCGATGGAAAGTGGCAGGAAAACTTGACTATTGACGGATTGCAAACAAAAGAAGAATGAATATGAAGAAGACAATGATACTCATCATGGCGGCTGTAGCCACCATCACAGCCACAGCCCAAAGCGTAACCTACAACCACGACTCATCGAAGCAGAACCAGATAACGGTGATGGAGACGGGTGGCGGTTCTCTCACCCCTGAGTTCTATTATTGGCTGTTGCACAACAGCTACAAGAAGACGGCGGCAGAGAAGAACAAGTTGGGCTTCCGCACCCTTGCCGGCATCAACCTCTACAACCAAGTGGATGATGCGGAAAAGATAGACTCTGCCCTGACCAAGCGTGCGGAGGTGGAAGCCCTGAACGTCGCCGACCGTGAGATAGACCTTGCCTGGCTTGCCGAGAGCAGCAAAATCAACGGTCAGTTGGACAAGATGAAGGCGAACATCGACCACATCATCCCCACAGGCGGCACCATCAACGACAAACGCCGTTGGGAGGAACTGTACAATATGTACCAGTGTGCGGTGAAGTCCACTAAGGATGCCTATATGCCCAATGCGCAGAGGAAACGACAGTATCTGAGCATTTATGCCGACCTGACGGCACAGAACGAGACATTGCTCAAATATATCGTTCAGCTCAACACCCAAAGACAGACCACCGTCCTCTTGGCAGCCACCAACGACCGTGTGGTGCAGAAAGGCAGCATCATCAGCGATGCCAAGAGCCGTTGGCAGGAGAACATGAAGGGTGTGAGGAGCACGACAGGCACTGACGGCGATGATTCCAGCGGCGGCGATGGTGAAGAAAGTGTAAACAGATAAATCAGAACAGAGATGGATAACAACATTCAAATTTTCAAAAACCCAGAGTTTGGACAGATACGAACACTGGAAATGCCCGACGGTCAAGTTGGCTTCATGGGAAAGGACGTTGCTGAAGTTCTTGGGTACAAGAATCCCTCCAATGCCATTGTGAATCACGTAGATGAAGAGGACAAAACCTCATACCTAATTCAGGTATCAGGTTCCAACTACAAGGCTAACACCGTCTTTATCAACGAGTCAGGACTCTACGCGCTCATACTGTCATCCAAGATGCCCAAGGCACGTGAGTTCAAGCATTGGGTGACATCGGAGGTGCTCCCCACTATCCGCAAGCATGGTGCCTACATGACACAACAGACCATCGAGAAGGCATTGACAGAGCCAGACTTCCTGATACAGTTAGCTGTCAATCTGAAGGAAGAGCGACAGAAGCGTCTGCTTGCCGAACAGGAGTGTGAACACCAAAGGACACGCATCGTTGAGTTGGGTTCCAAGGTGGATGACCTGCAGCAGGAAGTGACGGAGATGAAGGACAAGGTGAGTTACCTTGACATCATCCTTGCCACGAAGAGCAGCGTCTTGGTCACACAGATAGCACAGGACTATGGCGAGTCGTCCATCCGCTTCAACCGACGGCTTAAGGACATGAATATCCAGTACCAGCGCGGCAAGCAGTGGATTCTCTATGCCGACTACAAGGACTGCGGTTATGTGACCAGCGAGACCTACCTCATTAAACACAAGGACGGCTCGGAAGATGTGCGCATGAACACCAAGTGGACACAGAAAGGCCGCCGCTTCCTCTATGAGAAACTGAAGAGCGTGGGAGTCATTCCTGTTATCGAAAGAACATAAAACAAAAAGAAGTAGCTATGGAATCAATATCAAAAATACAGTTGCGCCTCTATGCCGCCAAGAGAAAAAACGGCAAGTGGCAGTTGGAGATGTCGAGGATGCCGAAGCGAATCAGCGTCATCGGCAGGACACCCATCGTTGATGAGCATTATATGCCATCTGATTTACAGGTAGTTTCAATGTCAAAGCTTCACAAACATGTCGGAAGTTACTACGGCAAGATTGTGAAGACGCTCAAAGAGGAAGGAATCATCACCAAGGAATATGGGATGTGGAAACTGCGTGAAGACCTTCAGGACAAGGGCATTGCGGTTTATGTCACAGGCAGGATGCGCTGCTTCTACCACTTCTATCTGTCGTGGACACCGGAAGGCGTAGAGTTTATCAAAGAGATTATCAACCATAGAACCCAGCACTGATGGCAGACAACATACTCAGCGATTTCGGCATCAACATCCTCGAAGAGGAGATTGACGATGTGATATTCCAGACCAACGAGTTCCTGACCGATGCCACCTTCACAGGCTCACAGGGGCCATTCTGGTGGATTCTCCAAATGTGTATGGCATTGGCGGCACTATTCTCCATCATCGTGGCGGCAAGTATGGCTTACAAGATGATGGTGAAGAACGAACCATTGGACGTGATGAAACTGTTCAAGCCACTGGTGGTGAGCATCATCCTCTGTTGGTGGTACCCACCTGCTGACACAGGCATGACCAATAGCGGCAGTAGCTGGTGCGTATTAGACTTCCTATCCTATATCCCGAACTGCATCGGCAGTTACACCCACGACCTCTATGAGGCAGAGGCGACGCAAATCTCCGACAAGTTTGAGGAGGTACAGCAGTTGGTATATGTCAGGGACTCGATGTACACCGACCTCCAGGCACAGGCAGACGTGGCGCATAAGGGCACGTCAGACCCCAACCTGATAGAGGCGACGATGGAGCAGACGGGCGTGGACGAAGTGACCAACATGGAGAAGGATGCCAGCAAACTGTGGTTCACCTCACTGACGGCAGGGGCTGTGGTGGGCATCGACAAGATAGTGATGCTGATAGCCCTAATCGTGTTCCGTATCGGTTGGTGGGCAACGATATACTGTCAGCAGATATTGCTCGGTATGCTCACAATATTCGGTCCGATACAATGGGCATTTTCATTGCTGCCCAAGTGGGAAGGAGCGTGGGCGAAATGGCTGATACGCTATCTGACAGTACATTTCTACGGAGCCATGCTCTACTTCGTCGGCTTCTACGTCCTGTTGCTCTTTGACATAGTGCTCTGCATACAGGTAGAGAACCTGACGGTGATAACAGCCAGTGAGCAGACGATGGCAGCCTATCTGCAAAACTCGTTCTTCTCGGCAGGCTATCTGATGGCGGCGAGCATCGTGGCGTTGAAATGTCTGAACCTCGTGCCCGACCTTGCGGCATGGATGATACCAGAGGGCGACACTGCCTTCTCAACGAGAAACTTCGGTGAGGGCGTGGCACAACAAGCCAAAATGACGGCTACGGGAGCCATGGCGACAGTGATGAGATAACAAGTGAGTGTGCGGTGAGACACCGCACCTCCTATTGAAACAATAAAAAGTATAAATTATGGTAATCAAGAACTTAGAAAACAAAATCAAGCTGGTGGGCATTATCTGCACCGCCTTTCTGATTGGCTGCATCATCATCTCGGTGTCGAGTATCTGGACGGCACGCTGCATGGTGACGGATGCACAGCAGAAGGTGTATGTGCTGGACGGCAACGTGCCTATACTGGTGAACCGCACCACGATGGAAGAGACGCTGGATGTGGAGGCAAAGAGCCATATCGAGATGTTCCACCATTACTTCTTCACGCTTGCTCCCGATGACAAGTATATCCGTTATTCGATGGAGAAGGCGATGTATCTGGTCGATGAAACTGGTTTAGCGCAGTACAATACGCTGAAGGAGAAGGGCTTTTATAACAACATCATGGGTACGAGTGCCGTGTTCAGCATCTATTGTGACAGCATCAAGTTCAACAAGGAGAAGATGGAGTTCACCTACTACGGAAGGCAGAGGATTGAGCGAAGGAGCAACATCCTGATGCGTGAACTGGTGACGGCGGGACAGGTGAAGCGTGTGCCAAGGACGGAGAACAATCCCCACGGACTGCTCATCACGAACTGGAGAACCTTGCTCAACAAGGACATTGAGCAGAAGTCGAAGTCAAACTTCTAATATCGCAGCGGTATGAGTGTGAAAGGAATCAGACGGATGCTTGTGGGCGAAGAGATGCCCGACAAGAACGACCCCAAGTACAAGGAGCGATATGAGAAGGAGGTGGCGGCAGGGCGCAAGTTTGCCAAGACTACGAGGATAGACCGTGCGGCGGCTAAGGTGCAAGGCTTCGCCAATGCACACAAGACGCTGTTTCTCGTCGTCGTCTTTGGCTTTGTTGCCACCTGTTTCGGCATCAATATCTACAGGATGGTGCAGTACTACGGTCATCGAACGGAGGCGACAAGTGCCATTGAGCGGCAGGAAGGGCGCATACGGCAGGTGATGGATGCCGCCCATTGCACACTTCCTCCCGTGAAACATCAAGTTGGTGATGGAATCCACAAGAAGTCAAACGAATCAAAATCAGACAGCGATGAAA